>Ga0209555_10000016_pt1 | contig 138619 bp, 95 predicted proteins | sample SaaInl85LU_5_DNA_FD_184643 | JGI IMG/M metagenome (GOLD analysis project Ga0209555, IMG submission 184643) | Marine microbial communities from expanding oxygen minimum zones in the Saanich Inlet - ESP_85LU_5_DNA (SPAdes) (version 2) | ecosystem: Environmental > Aquatic > Marine > Intertidal...
TCAAATAATAATACAGCTTCCCATTGGCAATGTGGACTCTTCCATGATCAAAAGTTTTTCCTGTAGTGGCTTGATAAACCCTGGTAAAATTGTTTGTTCCACCTGCTGCTTTTTCAACAAAAACCCTACCATTTTTCAGTCCTATGATAAAGATATCATCACCCGCAGTATAGATAGACGTAGCTCCGGAAAAATCTTCTGAAGTGATAAATTCTGTTGCGCCTGCGGGTTTATAAGTGTGTAAATATTTTGTGACATTGTACTGATTGTCCTTTACTTTGCTTATGATGTGTACGTCCCCTTTTTCAGTTACAGTCCAATCAAAATCTCCAACAATATAAACTTTGCCTACTTGAGTTGTACTGACATAATCCCCTGGCTCCATCACTTTAATGAAGTCCGCGTCATAAAGTGGGACTGCAAAAGTGGCTCCCTCATGATTTTTCCAATCTGAGGCTCCACTTTGATCATCAGAATATGCATAATACACACCGTTCTGATACAAATACTTATCCTCATTGTTTTGAGACCTGCGCTGAAAACCTATTCTCAATTTTCCATTTAAATACTTCATGCTACCATAAAGACCCCAATTGTAGGTAATGTCAGGGCGGCTCCTAGCTCCTAGCACATTAAAATCTATAAAATTTGACCAAGTAGAGGTGTTGGCATCATACTTTGAAAACTTGTACGCACCATTATTATTCCCCCCTTCACGCATGTTCATAAATAGATCGCCGGCATCATTGAGAAAAAATTTAGGATAGGTCAACGCAACAAATTCCTGTTGATTTTCACTTCCCGTCAATCTTAAATGCTTATATCCACCTGTCTGACTCTGAACAAATTTATCTAGTGTAAATTCTGAATCTGAGACTGATGCAGCGTCTTGGACTGAATATGAGTATCTGAAGTAATCGTTAGACAGACTCCCATCAGAAGGCCTTGAGGCACTGTAGGCATGCATGTCATAAAGCAAGTGGATGGTGCCATCTTTTGGACTCACACCAATTCCAATGGTGTTATGAGACTCTCCAATCCAATATTTGTTCTGGTAACCCGTGTGTTGGTGTGGAAATTCTATGGTCGCCATAGTCCCTGTCTCCGTGTTATATCGTGTGAGCATCACATGACGATCCTCCTTACCACCTCTATACCAAGTCATAAAAACATAGGTTCCATAGGTTTTTATACAATCACCATGTGCCGATATATTTCTTCCAAAATAGTAGTCGTAAGTGTTATTATTTCCGTTATCTAAAACAGTACTTCCAATCTTAACTCCGTTAAAATGAAGGCCTAAATCAGTAACTTTTACTTCTCTCTCTAAAACTACTTGTGCATAATTTTGATAAAAAAACAATAAGAATAAATAAAGAAGCAATTGCTTGAGAAATGAATGACTTTGAAGGACATGAAGTAACATAGATTATACTTTAGTGATTGATTTTTCAACAATATTATTTAGAAAAAGAATAGAAGGTAACCTGCCCTATCCTGCTAAGCGATAGCATACAAACACCGCGCTTAAAATTACAGGACAAATCCAAAAAAAAGACTTTCTTATTCCATATGAAACAGCTCTTCTAAAGGAATTGACACTGGAGAATTGTTAGGATTAACCTCCATGATATCAGACATAAAATCCCACCATTTTTTTACAATATCGTTACTTGCCAAATCTTGCGAACCACTACCTTCCAAAGTTTTTTGGATGGCAAAAAGGGTATTGGTCTCTTCGTCTAAGAAGATGGAGTAATCCGATATACCGCTTGCTTTTAAGAGGGTTTTCAACTCAGGCCAAAGCTTATTGTGACGTTCTTTGTAAACTTCTTTTTTACCCTTTTTAAGTTTCATTTTGAATGCTAATCTTTCCATGATGACAATGCTAATAGTGATCTTTTTAACTTTATGAATAAAAAAAACATCCTATCTTTTTAAAGATAGAATGTTTTTTATGTTTTGGTAAATTGTTAAACTTACTGCTTGATAATTTTTTCAGAAAAACTACCGTTAGCTCCATCTAACTTTACAATGTACATACCTGATGCCAATCCACTGATGTTTAAAGTTACCTCAGCAGCGCTTCCGTCAATGCTTTGAGCAATAACCGCTTGACCCAATAAACTATATACTGATACTTTATTTACGTCAGATGTTAATCCTGAAATTACTAAATTATCATTAGCAGCAGCAACAGAAATTGCGCTTGCCTCTAAACTTGAAGAACTCAAAATCTCTTCGATAAGTGTAAATTCAAGTTTGTCGATTCCTCCACCATCGAATTGAACAGGGTCTCCTGCTGCAGCTGGAGTAACACCAAATCTTGAACCTCCTTCTCCTGGCACTTTGATAAACAAGGCATCGTTTCCACCATTGTTGGTTGTTGTTTTTCTTCTTTGGAATTGATCATAACCGTAATCTGCAGCAGCTGCATCGGTTACTACATCACGTTCAAGTGCAACAAGAGTGATGTTTTTACCACTGATATTTTCTGGTACTGTACCCAAAGTGGTAATTCCATATTCTGGGTGCTCACTTGTAATTTGCATATACCCAGCTGACATTGGAGTTGGATGGTCAACAATTGCCCATATTTGATTTGGGTTATCTTCATTTCTTGCTGCCCATTCTAATACTCCTGTATCTGGGTTAACTGAAATAAAAAGATCTTCACCTGGCACTCCTATAGTATAGGTACCGTTAGTAGTCCACTCTTGAGCTTGTACAGCTGAAGTACTAAAAAGTACTGCTACTGCCACCAATAAAAGAGACTTGATTTTTAAAGTAATTTTTTTCATAATGTATTAAATTTTAGTTAAACTTAATGGTAAATATAACAATGGTGCATGATGTTTAGTATCCTGCTCTATCCTGTAATCCATGAAAAACATCACCTTAGCATCAATCAACTTGAGGTATTGACAACATTTTTTTTACCCGCTGTAGGTTCAGCATCTTGATTTTTTTACTAGATTTAGCCCTTCCAAAATATCTAATCTTCAATTCCTTATGAAAAGTTTAACGTTACTATCAATCATTACCGCACTAAACATAGGCTTGTCATTTGGACAAGAACAACCTAACGTCTTGATTTTTTTGGTAGATGACCTAAGAAATGATTTGGGATGCTACGGAAACACAATTGTGAAAAGCCCAAACATAGATAAATTAGCTAAAAATGGAGTAGTGTTCAACAAAGCATACTGCCAACAAGCCATTTGCGCCCCCTCAAGAATGAGTATTCTTACAGGAATGCGTCCAGAAAATATTGGGATTTATGATATTTTTTCGCCAATGCGAAAGACTAGAAAAGATCTTATTTCTATGCCACAGTTTTTTAAATCTTATGGATACAAAACTGCTAGCATCGGTAAAGTCTATCATCACAGCCGAGATGATAAAGAGGTCTGGGATGTCTTTCATGAAAAAGAAAAAAACACTTATGTATCTAAAGAAAATACAGATTTCATAGAAAATTCTAAATCTTCAGGAAAAATCGCAAAAGGACCTGCTTTTGAAAAAGTAGAGACCAGTGATGATGCATACAAAGATGGAAGAGCTGCTAAGCACGCAATAGAGACTTTACAAAAACTAAAAAACAACAAGTTTCTTATGATTGTAGGACTAAGCAAGCCACATCTACCGTTTAATGCTCCAAAAAAATACTGGGATTTATATGACAAAAATGATTTTAAGGTGCCCTCAAGAGTAAAGCCTAAGAACATGTATAGACTTGCATTGAGCAAATGGGGAGAATTAAAAAATTACGCTAATATTCCCAATAATGGGGATCTAAATGACGAATTGACAAAAGAGCTAATCAATGGATATTATGCATGTATTAGTTATGTAGATACTCAAATAGGAAAAATTGTAAACACTTTAGAGGAGCTAAATCTAAAAGAGAATACTCTTATTGTGTTTATGAGTGATCATGGATACAAACTTGGGGAATATGGTGCTTGGTGTAAACATTCAAACATGGAAATTGACACTCGAGTTCCTCTAATTATTTCTAATGGTAAAAATTTAAAAACAAACAATACAAAATGTAACGCTCTTGTTGAAAACATAGATGTGTTCCCCACAATTGCAGCATCTTGTGGTCTAACCACCCACCATGTAGATGGAAAAAGTCTTTTGCCACTCATTGATAACCCCAAAAAACCTTGGGACAAGGCAGCCTATAGCTTGTTTCCGAGAGGTAAAAAATACATGGGCTGTACTGTTACTGATGGCCACTGGCGTTATACAGAATGGAGAAATAGTGTTGACCAAAAAGTTCTTTACAAGGAATTGTACAACCACCAAAAAAGTGTCGTAGCAAACGAAAACCTATCCAAAAATCCCGAATACAAAACTGTAGTATCTAGAATGCAAGAGTTATTATACTTGCGTTTTGCTCCAGACCGAAAATCGTTTTACGAATAAAATTTAATTTAAAAGCTTTGTATTGTTCCAAAGCTAATCGAGAGTCACCTTACTTTTCCACCAATTTTGATTGGGATGAAAATCTTTGGAAAGCATATCCATTCTATTCTTTTCTAGTGAGGACCACTTTTTGTTTATGGTATTTAGCCTCCTTTTTTCGGCTTTTGACTTATCGTATTCAGTGTCTTTAGTTGGAAATTTTGCATTGACTTCTTTTAACCACAACATTAAATCGTTACTAAGATTTGAGGCTATTTCTGAATGTTCAGCAATTACATTGAACGTGTCATGTTCTACTGATGGTAATTGATACAGCTCTTGATGTCCATCCTCCCAATAATGGATCAACTTCCAACCTTCTTTTTGAATGATTGAAGTAGGTTCTCCTCCCTGATTTCCATAATGTGGATAATGCCAAAATAAAGGTCTTTCTATTTTCAAATCTTTACCTTCTAACAATGGCTTCAAGCTTATACCATCTATGTGTTGTTTGTCATTAAGTTTTAAATCTGCTACCTCTAAAAGTGTTGGGTAAAAGTCTGTTCCAATAACCGGAAAATCGAGTTTTTTACCTCCAGTCTTCAGCCATGGAACCTTTATAAAAAAAGGTTCTTTTATACCACCTTCCCATTGATAGCCTTTCCCACCTCTTAGAGGCAAATTACTTGTGGCATAATGATCACCAGAAGCTACGCCACCATTATCAGACGTAAAAACCACAATAGTATTGTCTGCCAGTCCATTGGCTTCAAGCGCTTTTAAAACAACGCCTACTGCATCGTCCATGGTTTCTACTAAGCCTGCGTAAATAGGGTTATCTTGAATTTGACGAACTGGTAAAATGCGCTCCATAGCATATCCTTTTTCAGCAAGACCCAAACGGTGAGCTTTATCTCTATATTTTCTCCAATGTCCCTGACTTGTTTGTACGGGTGCGTGCACCGCATAGAAAGACAAAAAAGCAAAAAATGCAGCTTCTTTATTCTTTTCTATAAAATCAGCAGTTTCATGGGCCAAGCGTAAGGTCAAATTTTCTCCTTGTACTCTGTTTGGAAGCTTTGGATTGTTCCAAGGTGAAAAGTAACCTCCTCTCGGTGAACCTGCTTCTATACCTCCAATATTAATATCGAAACCATGGTGCTCCGGAGAAGATTGATTTCCTCCTAAGTGCCATTTTCCTGCAAAAAAAGTCTTATAACCAGCATCTTTGAAGGCTTCTGCGATACTTATGTCTTCTTTAGGTAGTTCATGGACATAATCTGCTGGCAACATTTTGTCATGGCGATTTCTACTTCTCCAATCTTCTCCTGTTTTGGCGCCAATCCAATCTGTGATTCCATGCCTCGCAGTAAACTTTCCGGTCATGATGCTTGCCCGAGATGGACTACATACTCGACTTGCTGCATAACCATTAGTAAAAATCATGGACTGGCCTGCTAACTTATCTATATTTGGCGTTTCATAAAAACGACTACCGGTTACCCCTAAGTCGTGATATCCTAAATCATCGACAAGAACAAATAGAACATTAGGTTTTGTTACCCTAGTTGTTTCCTGTTCCTTACAACCGATAAGAAAAATTACACCTAGGGTGAGGTAGCACGATTTTAACATTGAACAATCTTATATCTTTATCACTTTTTTAACAAAGTAATTGGCTTTATCATGATTAGAAATATAATAAATTCCATTTTTTAGGGAACTAATATCTAAAGTCTCAACCTTATTTCTAGTTGTTAATTTTTGAACAACTCTTCCTAAAACATCCGTTACGATGAGACTTGAATTTTCAGGAATATTTCTAATCTCTAGTTTGCCTGATGTTGGATTGGGATAAATACTCAATTGATTTCTGGTTAATGTTTTGTCAGATAGAGGTGCTTTGTAACAATCGGATTCACTGTTAGACAAATTAAAGGCAACACCATCAGAAATCCCATCTCTTCTCAATACCATTTTATCAACAAATTGATATGATGACCTAGCGTCTACCGTAATCGTATACTCTTTAGCTTCATTAAACGTAACAAAAACTCTGTGAGAGTCTCCATCATTGGTGTTGGTTACAAATCCCCAATCCAATCTATTACCAAAAGCTTTGATAAAATTTTGGGTTGAGCTCCCCTCTGCACAAGTTAAACTTGGATCTGATGAACACAAGGGTTTTGGATAGACCTTGTTTCCATTTTTAATTCCATAAAAATCTTCTCCATCTATCTTTAGCCAAGAGTCATTGTGTTCTCCTTTTGAAGTCCCTAGCCCCACTCTCATTCTCCAAGCAAACCTATAGGTCCCTGGAGTGTTTATTTTAATACGATATGTAATGGGCACTCCAGTGAGTGCATTAAAAGACTGACTACCTGTCCAATGCAAATATGTTATTTCTTCTCCATTAACAGTTTCTGAAGCAATCTTCCACCTGTCATCATTAATAATACCCGATTCCATTTCAATAGTCAACAACCCATTTTTTTCTTCGAAAGGTAAGGTCCCATCACATGTTGTGGCTTGAGAAAATAATTGATTGGCTACCAATGAAAAGATGAATATAAAAATGTTTAGCGTATTGGTTTTCATGTTATTTGACATTAAGTTTTGTTTTTTGTAATTGTTTTTCTTCCGAGGAATTTCCTATTGATATTGTAAAAGTACCTGGTTCTACAACTTTTTTCATATCTTGATTTAATATATTAAGCTCATCAAAACCTAATTTAAAACTGACTGTTTTTGTTTCGCCAGGTTTAAGGCTTACACGCTCGAACCCTTTTAACATTTTTAAATAACGACCCACTGAGGCATAGTCGTCTCTTACATACATTTGAATGACTTCATCTCCCTCTCTTTCTCCTGTATTGGTAACATCTACAGAAATAGTAGTTGAACCATCTGTATGAATCGAAGTGTTTTTGAGTTTTGGAACGCTATATTCAAACGTGGTATAGCTCAATCCAAAACCAAAAGGATATAATGGAGACTTATCTGTATCTCGATACAATCCTTTCCCAGAGCCAATAAAATCTGGACGCTCAAGATAGGTTACAGGAACATGACCTATATTTCTAGGAAAAGATACCGTTAGCTTACCTCCTGGATTGGTATCTCCAAAAATTGCATCCGCTATGGCATCTCCGGAACGCATCCCTAAATACCAAGTTTCTAGTATAGACGGAATGTTCTCTGCTATATAATTTATGGTCAAAGGGCGTCCGTTAATGAGCACAACAATAATCGGTTTTCCTGTGTTGTGAATAGCTTCAACCAATTCATTCTGAACGCCGTATAAATCTAAACTTGAACGATCAACACCTTCACCTCCTGTTTTTCGAGACCCCCCCACCACAAGGACTACTGCATCTGATTTGTTAGCTGCATGAATGGCCTTAGAAAAACCTTCTTTTGAATTGCTAAGCAGCTGACAACCCTGTGCATAATTTATTTTTACTTTTCCTTTTGTTTTGTTTGTTATCCCTTCTAAAACTGAAGTATAATAAGGAGGTAAACCTGAATAACCTCCAAGTAAAGAATAAGTCCCTTTTTCGGGTTGTTCTTCATGAGCATTTGGACCAATTACTGCCAAAGATTTGATGTTATTCATATCCAAAGGCAATAAATTGTTTTTGTTTTTTAACAAGACCATCGCTTTTTTTGCCATTTCATAAGAAAAATCTTGATGTTCTTTTTTACCCGCATTTACAGTTTCTATATCAATCTCTTTTGGTTCTGTATCAAACAAGCCCAATTTATACTTTGCCGTTAAAATACGAGATGTTGCTTGGTCTATATAATCCATTAATTTAGGGTTCTGAGCAATCGTATCCTTTAACACATTCGCATGATACGATGAAAGGTCAACACTCTTTCCAATAACTAAGTCCATATCAACCCCGGCTTTTAATCCTAAAATAGCTGACTCTGCTCTTGATTCAGAAATAAAATGCATGGTCTCTAACCTTGCAATATCATTATTGTCAGAAACAATAAAACCATTAAAACCTAGTTCATCGCGTAAAATATCCTTTAACAACCAGGTATTCATGTGATTTGGAACACCATTAAAATCTTGATGACCTGGCATAACGGAACCTACCTTTGCTTCTTTTACAGCAGCCTCAAAGGGTGGTAAGTACACTTCTCGCAAACGACGTTCAGACATATCACTAAAACCACCATTGATCCCACGTCTGTTTTCTGGATAGCCTATAAAATGTTTAGCCGTTGCCATCACATGGTTCTCATCAAATTGCTCATCACCAGTACCTTGTAAACCTTCAATAAAAGCAACACCCATTCTAGACACCAAATACGGGTCTTCACCATAAGATTCTTCTACTCTACCATATCTTGGGTCTCCAGAAATTACATCTAAATTAGGAGAATAACAATGTGTAACTCCTAAAGAACGTGCTTCTAATGCTGTTTGAGAAGCCATTTTTTTGACTAGCTTAGGCTCCCAAGTAGAGCCACAAGCGATAGCTTGAGGATAAACAGTTGTATTGCCATAATAATCAAGAACAAGCCATAAACCGTGTAAGGCTTCCCCATACTTCATGTACGGAATGCCTAACCTTTCATTGGCTGGTGTATCTTGCATCATTTCAGCAATCTTCTCATCTAAAGTCATTTTACTGATAAGACTTTCTACTTTTTTAGCAACCTCAACATCTTTACTTGTGTTTTTTTCTGATACACAAGAGAGCATTATGGAGGTAATAGATAGAATTAATAGTGTTTTTTTCATTTTTTCATTTTAAATTATTTGTCAAAGTTTCTTATCCCTGGAACAATCTCTATGTTCATGACCACATTGTCTTTTGGCCATTTTAAAATCACTAATTTTTGGGTATTGGCATCCCATATAAAATTTGAAGATTCTAACTTTTTCGTCGATTTATAGGTCTCTAGCCCAACGTTTTTGAGGGGGTCGTAAAACATAACAATATCGGAATCTATCAAGATGGAGAAGCCATCGGGATAATGTCGGTTTGCACCTACAAAAATCTTTGATGCGCCCTTACGATTATCTGTTTTGATACTCATCTCTAGGGTTCTGGTAGCGTGGTTAAAGAAAAAAGATTGAATATCCCCCGCTATGGTTTGAGGAAAAGGTCTAGCTATCACATCTGTAATATATTTTCGTTCTACCGTTCCTGCGGCTATACTATCACTAAATATAGACCATGTTGATGGACCTCCTGGTAGAAAATGCTGCATAGATCGATTTCCTAGGAACCAAGCTTTGATGGCACCCACCCCCATACGATCAAAGACCTCGGCGGTCCTGATGTACAATTCTCTATACTTCAATTGACCTAAGTTCCCTCCCACTAAAGTGTCTGTTGTTGCAAATGTTGGGAAACCCCACTCTCCGATAACAATAGGAGCTTTCAGCATCTTTGACTCTTTGTCAAACCTATCCATATTACGCTTAATCAAATCAATATTATTTTGATAAATATGTGGTGCAAAAATGATATTCTCTTTGTTGATTGGAACTTTAATTTCTGAATATTGATTGTTGTCAATTTTCTCCCCTTTGTTCATAAAGACAGATTGGAATAAAATCTTCTTCTTGGGGTTAATCTTATGACTTTGATCAATTATTTTTTGATAGAGTGGAACTAAATATTTACGAGTCAAGTCATCATATGAGATATTCATTGTTAATCTCCTAGGTTCATTGACAACATCATATCCAAAGACCGCATCGTCATCTGAAAACCTGTTCCATATCACCTCCCATGCTTCAATATAGGTGCTATATTCTCCTTTTTTATTTTTCCAAAATTCTTCCCAAACAAATTTATCGACCCCATAAACGGTCATTTTAAAAACTGTTTTTATGCCGTGGTGCCTACCCAAATCTACGAGTGTGTCTAATTTTTTAAGATAATTGGGCTCAAGCTTACCTCCTGGAAAGGTACTTAGCTTGCCTAGCTCAAGTCGAATAACTTGAGTATTTGCTCCCATTCTAACCATTCTTGCATAGTCATCATTGTCAAAAAACACTTCTCCCTTATGGTCATTTGTATTTATGACAAAACCTCGAGGTATGATATGCCTATCTTGTTGGTCTCTGAGCCCATGGCTGATTTGAGAACACAAAGTCATCGTACTCAAAAAACAAATCAAAATAATTAGTTTAGTCTTCATGGTCTAATTGATATTGGGAATCAAATATAATATGGGTAATTCGTTTTTGTGTCCTGCACAGTACTGTGTAAATTTTTTGTGAACTCTTGAAATATAAAAGACGCGATCTCACATTATTTATCTATCCGCTCGAAATCGGTTAACAATGATTATTTTTATTGAAATAGATGGTTTTATACTTATTTGAACATATCCATCCATAGCATATTTTAAAGTTGCTTTAACATTATATTTCTATACTCTATTTTCATTGGAGGCCCCACATGAACCTGAACTCCCAAGTAACCTTTCATCGCTCGGTTTATGCTATCCAAATCGCTTACCTCACTAAACAGAACACCATTGACAAAATGTTGCATCGTTTCCTCTTTGACTATTAGATGTATGCTGTTCCAGTCATTAGACTTTATATAGGGAGTTAGTTTTGTTTTGGTTTCTGTTATTGTCCTTGTTTGCCAACAGTTTTTCTTTACGTTTTGTCGGAGGCCAAATTTAAAGAAGTCTTTAGGCATCTCGGGTATGGTCACGATTTCTCCCATATAAGCTAAAGTTGTTCGCTTTTTTTCTTCATAATTTTGTCCTGTATACTTGTTTTTACCGTCAATATCACATTGATAACCTCTCAATGCAAAGGATTTATTTTCGATGATTTCACTTCTATAATTGATACCACTGTTGCCCGAACTACTTATCCTATACTCTAGCATTAATTCAAAATTTTTCGGTTGAACGTTTTGATAAATGATGAAAGAATTTTGTTTTAGTATGGTTTTTGGAGTTACTTCCCCAATCAAAATACCATCTTCAACCCTCCAATATTTGGGATCTCCATGCCATCCTTCTAAATCTTTACCATTAAAGATCGATTGAAACGTACTTTCTTTTTTTTTCAATATATATTTCCCTTTGCAGGATGAAAAAAACAAAACAAGAAAGCATATTTGACCCAAAACTACAGTTCTCAAAAGAAGGTTTTTCATGATTTGCTTTTTAAATACTCAACTTTATATTTACCCGAACCTAAAATTATAGCTCCCTCAATAACTTCAACAATATTTCGTGTTTTATAACTCTCTATGGTCTCATCATTTATTCTCAATGATTTATATTCAGCTAGATCGACCTCAACTCTTGCCTTCGTATTAAATGGAACCTCTAATTGCATTGTTAAAAGACCATCCTTGGCTTTCCATTTGTTTTTAATTGTTCCATAAGTTGTTGGGATGGATACTTCTGTTTTTGTGATAACATTTGGAAACTCTGGATTTACAATAAACTCTTTATAACCTACTTTGTCTTCAGACGACTTGATCCCACCTAACGATTCGTAAAAATATGCCGCAAAACCACTATGCATTGGATGATTCAAGGAATTAGAAGGTCCTTCCATTTTTTCCCATTCGAACTGACGTTCTGGCCAAGTAGTAAATCCTGAATTCATCACATATGCTTGGCTTGGAAACTCTGGTGTGGTCAATATTTGGTAAGCTAAATCTGCTTTTCCATATTTAGACAACACCGTATATATATATCTATTCCCATGTATCCCTGTTGCATGGTGTCCTCCTTTCGCTTGAACGATATCATAAACCAAACCATTTACTACATTTTCGATTTCATTTTCAGGGACAATACCAAAAGCTAAAGCTTGAACTGTAGCAGTCTGACTCTGATACCATTTGTATTTCGTTTTGGGTATGTCTACTAGAAAAGAATTATTAAACGCTCTCTTCAACGCTTGTTTTTCTTGTTTCATTCGAGACGCGTATGCATCGTCATTATTCATCTTAGCAAAACGTTCCATAATTCCCAATACATCATAAAAATACGCATTGGCAGAAATAATTGGATCGCATTCCATAGCACTTGGATTTTTTCTTCTATCCCATAATGGTGGACACCAATCTCCCATTCCATCTTGCATAATGCCATTTTCTCCCTTGAAATTCAGGTAAAAATCTGTCAACCCTTTCATCGGATCATAATAGTCTTTTACGATCGATTCATCACCATAAAATTTATAGTTGTACCAAGGCAAATACATTGTAGCCACACCCCAATCTATTTTAGCATAGGTCGATGTTCGTTTTCCAGGGGCAATCATCGTTGGTACTTGAAAAACAAGCTCAGGATGATTATGGCCCTTTGTGGATCGCATCTGTGTACGAATATCTTCCATATATTTCTTATAGAAATCGTACATGTCATAATTATACAAAGCGTATTCACAAAATGCATGTGCATCTCCTAACCAACCACACTTTTCTCTATGAGGACAGTCTTCTGGTATTCCATGAACATTGTCGACAATTGTCCATTTACTTATGCGGTGCATTTTGTTCAACATCTCATCAGAGGAGGTAAAACTTCCTGTTTCTTGAATATCAGTAGCGACCAAGACCGCTTTGATCATTTCTGCATCTGGCCTTCTAGAAACCCCTTTGATCTTTGCAAATCGAAAACCATGGTAACTAAATTTTGGCTCCCAAGACTCTAAACCTCTTCCATTACAAATATACTTGTATTCTTGGGTCATTCCATTGGCTCCTCCTCCTGTAGAGCCTTTGTAAATATCTGTTCCGTCTGTTAACAACGCTTCTGTTGTGACCACATCAATAAGCTGTCCTTTTTTACCTTCAACATTTAATTTTACCCAACCCGCAATATTTTGTCCAAAATCTACAATCCAATTACCATCTGGTGCTTTAAACACCTTTTGAGGTGCAAATTCTTTTAGTTTTTTAATAGGTGGCATTTGTTGCGCATTGATGTTTTTCAATTTTGGAGAGGCAATTTTCACATTCCCCCAGGAAGTATCGTCAAAACCAACTGTATTCCATTTTCCTATTTCGTAACGAGCATCATAAGTATCCCCTCCATAAACATTATTGAATACAATTGGACCTGTAGATTCTTTCCAATTTTTATCAGTATAAAATTCTGATGAAGTTCCATCTGTGTATGTTAATTTTACCAAGCACTTAACCGTTGGTGGACCAAAAGCCATGTCTTTTTCTGATTCTGGATCGCGTTTCCAAGAGATATCTTGCGCATAAAACCCGTTCCCTAAAATTATTCCAAAGGCATTTTTTCCTGATTTTACTTGCTCCGAAATGTCATAACTCACATAATACGCTTGTTTATCATAGTTTGAAGGTGCAGGATCTAAAACATGATCGCCTACTTTTTCACCATTCAAATACAACTCATAATACCCCAACCCACAAATATAAGCTTGAGCACTTTCAATATGTTTAATGATCTCAACTTCTTTTCTAAAATAACTAGCAGCAAAACCTTTTACTTTTTTAGCTGGTCGATTTTTCATTCTACCCGTTTTATAATCTCTAAAACGATATTTTGAAGTTCTTGTATCATGATTTAACGTTATCCATTTTGACGACCCCCAGTCTGTTTTATTTAGTAATCCCATTTTAAAATGTTGAATTTCAGACCAATCTGATAGCGTGCCTTGAAGATCAGAGATCCTTACCTTCCAGTAATACGTTTTTGTGGCTTCTAATGGTTTACCTTGGTACTTTACAAAACTTGATTTTTCGCTCTGGACTTTTTGAGAATTCCATAAATCTGCATCCTTTTCGTTTAGTTGATCACTTGAAGATGCCACAAGGATTTGATACGAGGCCTGTATCTTATGAAAACCGTCGTTTGCTACTACCCACGAAAACAATGGCTGTTTACTTTCAATACTTGTTGGGTTGGGTTTGTTATTTAAAGACAGGGTCTCTAAATAAATCGACCCTTTACTGTTCATGTATAGATCACATGAGGTAGAAAAAAAAATCAAAAAAATAAGTGAGTATAGGGTCTGCATTTTTATTGTTAAAAAAAAACGTTTTCGAATCATTTGATAGGTTTTATGTTTTGTAAAGATATCTTTAGGCTGTTAGTGAAGTATCACCCTAAAATAAGACTATATAAGTAGAATTGATATTTCTAGTAAAGCAACTTTGTAACTGTATTGTTTAGCTTTAATATGTACATTCCTCTTTTGTGGGCCGAAAGGTCTATGGCACCTCCCTTACCCTCCATTACCTTTCTCCCAGAGATAGAGTATACTACCCAATCTGGAGAGATCTGCGTGTCTATTTTGAAAATCCCAACACTACTTGGATTTGGGTATACCTTTGTCTTGTTGAAAGTCTGCTCACCAAATGACAAATCAATACCAGAAAAAACTGCTTTAATATTCATGTCAGACATTACATTCAACTCAATAGGATTCTGTGTACTAGAGATGTCCCCTTCCCAACGATTGAATACCCATCCTTCATCTGCAATCGCATTTAAACTCAACTCTTGACCATTTAGTGCAATACCACTACTATAATTTAAAAGACCTTGACCCTCTTTGCTAAGGGTTACAGTGTGTGTCATTGCATTTATAGGAACAAATTCTATTTTATCAAAAACAATACTTCCAGAGCTAAAATTATTATAAAATTTAAATTCAGTGATTGTACCTGTCCATAATCCCCAGTTCATTAAATCAAAATCTATGGTATGCCATTGGTTATCATTAGGTACCGTTTCTTTTTTTCTTCCAGACGCAAAACTTGAACCTGGTACATTTGGCAACATTTGTATGTCTGGTTTGTCTGTACTATTTTTTACTATAATTCTTAAAGTACCATATAAACTAGCTTTCATATTTAGATCAGTTATCGCTAACATAGGCCATGAAGCATCAGAAGAAAAATCCACACTTAATTGATCATTTTCTGCATTTATTGTCATCCCATTTTTAACCGCAGACCAAGCGGAAAAATTTTCCGTTGTTGACCAAACATAAGATGATGGAGCAATGGCTTTTACGAAAGTTGCTTCTGGTCTAAATTCAAATTTTTCAAAAGCAAAAGACCCAATTTCAGTTGATATTTTAACTTCAGATCCGGGGTTACCATCATTTCTCTCTTTAGTAACTAGACTTTGCCATGCTGTAAATTGGTGAGGATTTGGGTTTATATAATTTAAATATGCAGCATAGCCCTCTTCTGTTAAGGTTCGATCTGGCGCTCCTTTTTCATCAAAACCACTCATTACATAGTTTGAATTATTGATTAAAAAATTTTGGAGCTTGTTATGCTCTTTTCCATAAGATTTACTCCTATAGTACAATGTTGTGCCCACAGGTAAATTTGTAGTAAACGAAACTTCTACAGTTTCATTGGCTTTATAGCCTAAAGAACTACTATTGTAATTATAGATTAACACATCATACGCCTCTTCGGATTCATTTTTAGCAAAGATGGCATCCAACTCGTTTGTTGATGTATTAGGATTCCCTGAAATACTCGTTTCATATCGAAGCAAACCTTGCATTGCATCTAATTCTTTTATGGCATCAGGGTTATCACTTCCTGTTCTGTTTCCCCATCTGTAAATAAATTCTAAACCTTTCTCTTTGTTTTTATAAAAGGTATTTGAAAAAATCAGCTCTACGATTTCTCTATGTGAAGTTTCGCACCCAACTGTTCCTTTATCATCTGCCCCATTCATAGTCGTTACAGTTTTATACTCCATAATATCTATGGTTGTTTCAGGATTCCATTTAGGATTATTTATAAGAGGTGCAAAATTTTTGGCGTATTTACCGTTCATATCTCTTAGACCTCCATTCCCAATCACAATATAATCAGACAATCCCCAAAAATCACACTTGATATTGTTCGCATCATTATAATCAATAAGCCCATCTATAAAAGAGGCATAAGGTTCTCCTTTATAATTTAGAATCGTCCCATTTTTATATAAAAATCCTGGATTTCTAGTATGCAATCCAACCTTTGCGTTAGGCAAAACAGTTCTTACTGCCCTTTCTGTGTTTGCAAAGTGTTCTATGAAATCTTGTTTGGTACCAAACCAATGATCAGGGGTCTCTATTTCAGAACCGACTCTAAAACGCCACGACAAGACTTTTTCTTCTCCATAGGTTTCAACCAATTTTACCATTAATGCCTTTATAAATTCATGATAAGCTTCCTTATCTGCTGGTGGCAATGAATTTCCATAAATAGATATCTTCTCATCCTCACGAAAATTCACATTATCTCTTGTCCCTTCTGGAATAAAATTATAACCATGCTGAAACGCCCATGGAGGCTGATCTAATGCAATTTGTAAAATTTCAGTATGTGAACTAACAACTTTATCAAGTCGTTCTATCAATGGATCCCACCTATACACGTATTGATTGTTGATAGAATCATATAGACAAGGGTCAAAATCTAAATCTTTTTGATTTACTCCATTTACAGTTTTTTTTATCCCCCCAATCATTCTAACAATGTTCATTTTAAGTCCTGGACGAATATTAGATCCATATCTTGGACTTATTCTGTTAGCAGTACTCCATACATTGTGAATAGGAAGTTTTTCATCACTTTCACTTGTGAAATCAGTAGACAATTCGACCTGACCATAACAGATATTTAAAACTGTTAGAGAGAGAAAAATCAAAACATAAAATTTTAAAAAAAATAGTTTTTTCATGCTCTATTCTGTGAGTGTTTTTGGTTATTAAAATTGATTTTTTACATAAGTTTTATCATCCTGTGGTATCCTGTATAAAACAACGTAAAAGAATGGTATTTAAGACTTGTAATATCTAAAAAATTTCATCAAGATTGTTTTTTTAGTTCTTAAACGGACGATGATCATATGGGTGTTGGGTTCAACAATATTAATTGAATCTTATGAATTTTATAGGGCTACAAAGAACTCCCAATACCAACCAAAACCACTGATAAAATTATCGCCGCTATTCCTAAAATAATAGTTCCTCTTGCTTTTTTTGTAACACCGTTCCATTCTTTTCGGTATATACCCCACAAATTGGCTGTTAAGAGAATGGTTGACATGTGTAAAATCCATGAGCTCGCCCCGTTACCTAATTTACTTTCACCCATACCGTAAAAAAAGAATTGTAAAAACCAGATGGTCCCTGCTAAAGTGGAAAACAGTATATTATTCCTTATGGGGGTCGCTGTGTTCGTAAAATCTTTGTAGGATTTATTTTGAATACTCAATACGGTCGTCCAAATTAAATTGGTAGTTAGCCCCCCCCATAGAATAACGACAAAGGTTACATTATTGGCAAATAAATGATCATACCCCTCGGCAATAGCTGCATCTGCTAAAGGTTTACCCGCTTCTATTCCAAAACTAAAAAACGAGCTTAAGATCCCTGATAGCACAGCTACAAATAAGCCCTTCACTAAATTAAACTCTTGAACACTTTTCTTCTTTTCTTCATCAGATAGTTCTTTTTCTTTCATCATACCTGCCTTACCCGATAGCGCAATACCAATAAGACAAACCAAAACACCAAGCAATACTACTTGTCCTCCAGTTGAAGATAACATTTCTGTAAACGAAGTTTTGCCTTCTTGCGGATTATAATTATAATATACTGAAGGTACTATTGCTCCAAATGCCGAACAAAATCCTAAGACTACCGAATTCCCTAAAGACATCCCTAAATAACGAACACCCAAGCCATAAGACAAACCACCGACTCCCCAGAGCAAACCCATCAAAAAAGTAAAACCCAAAATAGTTATTGAACTTGAAGCAATGATTGCTACAAAACCAGGAACAGTAAGATACGCAGCAATAGGGGGTACAATCAACCAAGACATGACCCCACCGACCATCCAGTAAGTTTCCCAAGACCAACCTTTTACTTTGTTATAGGGCATATAAAAACTCCCTGCAGCAATTCCTCCTAATGAATGAAATAAAACTCCTAATATTGTTTGCATGATTTTTTAACTTAAATTTTTTATGATTGATAAAAGCGTATTCCTCTTTTAAACTAGTTTTTGATGGTTTTAAAGTAAATGGGGTTTTCTAAATTTAATTTTATGAAATAGACTCCTTTTTCTAAATCACTCAACTCTAAATCAATCTTTCTATCTTGAACCGCTTTACTTTCTGCTTTAACTAATTGTGAATGAATATTGTACACTTCTAAATTAATACTATTATGTAGAGAAAGCAGTTCAATATTTATTTTTCCACTAGTTGGATTCGGATAAATGTAAACACGATCTTTCAAATTAATTTCTTCTGTTGAAAGTTCATAATTCAGGCTGTATTCTATAAATGCTTTATGATCAGCACCACCGTGAATTGTTCGATCTTTGAACGTGAGTTGCTGTCCTTTTCCTATATAAAGAGAAACATCGGTTTTAGCTGTCTTTACTTCTGTACGAACTATAGCAAATCTTCCTGTGAAATTGATATCTAAGTCGGCCAAACTTACAGATAAGTTGTCGTATTCATTTGATATTATATAGTCTATAATTTCTTGTCCACTAACCATAGAAACAACCTTGACCCCAACAAATTTTCCACGATCATAAATATATTCTGTACTACTAATAGTGCTTTTCGAACTTCCTGAAGGCTCATAAATAACTACAAAAGGTTCGTCCCAAGCTTCTCCATACTTTCTCATGATAAACATTTGGGTGTCTTTATTGTCATAGCCATTACTTACCTCTTTAGATGGTGGTGCTAAAGCAGAACTATATTCTTTATCTATACCACCAGGAACACTGACATGTAAGTAGTCGTTTGTTGTTTGTAAATCAAATCTAGTTGTAACGGCATCACTTGTAAGTGCTGAAGTTTTTGCATCAGAAAACCATCTCCATCCTGGTTGCTTTCTATCATCTCCAACATCATTTTGATACCTGTTCGGTGTTTCTGATAAAGCAAGTGGAGCTCCTCCAGAATGTATTTGCATCACATCTCCTAAACCATGAAATAAGTAATCATGAAAATCATTTGTAACATTAGAAGTAGATCTAAAAATATCAACATAATATCCCGTTGTAGGACTTGTTCTAATAATGCTATTGGTACGCTGTTGATCTAAATCGTTTTGATTATCGTCTAAAAACTGAGTTGAGAAACTAAAACTTTCTGCAATGGGATCTGCATACTCAGCTGGTTCACTAGCTTCTAAAACAATTGGGTCTACAATATTTTGCCAGGTACTGTTTCCATTTGTTTTGGGACCTCTGGAAGAGGTCCCATTTACAATAATTGTATTGTGTGCAGCATAAGACACAGCATATTGTTCATGAATCTCTGTACCATAGGTGCTCTTTCCATAATCGGGTCCAATCACATAACCTGCGCCGTAAATCTCCATGTCTAATCCTGTTGCGTGTGTATGCACATACGTACCGCCACCGGTATAATACATTAAGCCATTTTTTTCGTCATTGACTCCAGAATAATTGCGTTGCATCACCACACCTGCATGCGAAGCTTTTACCGTGCTATATTGAGGTTCTCCAGTGTCACTTATAGAAGCGTCTATATCGACTCCCCAAAGCAATTGCAATGGATTGTTCCATTCTAACCTTTGATTTTCAATTATAGGATGGTACCCCCCTTCTTTTGCATAAATCTTTTTGAGCGTAGAAGCTGCTCTTTCTTTTAATTCTGAATCGTCCTTTTTATCTGCAATCTTTAGAATACTTCTAAACATATGTGCATGGTCAACAAAATTTCGACGGGTGTCACCGTAAGCCAAGGTAGCTCCATTTGGATATAAAAAGTTTTCATAAATAAATAGACTCTCCAAAAGATCTTTGTTGTTGTCAACGATATTAAGTTCAGGCTTGTAACGATCAATAACATTCATTAATTGAATGAACAAGGCGTGTGTAAACTTTCCATACCCAGCAGATTCTGGCCAAAGGCGATCTTCTGGACTAAACCTATCTAGCATCCAATTTACACCTGGCTGGTTACTGTTTGCAGCACCATTCATTAATAAATCAAAGTAACCTTCTCTAGTCACATCATCTTCCATACACAAAACACTGTACAATGCCCCAGGCAATTCTAAAACCGGATGATTCGAGCCGTTCCCCCCTATTTGAATGACATTATCAGCCATAACTTCAAAAGCTTTTTGAGAGGTTTCAAAATCAAAAACTACTTGACTTTCACTGGCTAAATCAAATACTGTTTTCCCCGATTTAGAAATAAAGGGTTGGACAAAATCATAAATCATCGCCACCCTAGGGAACAGTTCTCTAGGTGGAATCAAATGATTAAAACTCCCTAAATAAAATTCAAAATCTACATTTTGCACACTGATTAACTTCACATATTGGTGTAATATATCCGCAGCTATTTGAGCGTATTTTTCATTTTTTGTTAAATAGTATAAGATGGCGCATTCTGCACCTACATTAAGACATGTTCTATGCATTGTTCTATCTCCAGGGATAGGGGGTATTAATGACGTTTCGTTAGCAGGATTATTTGCATGATTATTTAACCTTGAACTATGACGCTGTTGTAACTGTGAAAACAAACTATTTGCCCAACTGTAATTAGATATATTATCTAATATACCCTGTCTATCTAATGGAGAAACCCAAATATGTGGATGAACCAAAGATTGTGTTGCTAGTGCAGGTGAATAATCATATAAAAAATCTTTAAATTCGAAATTATCAAAATCTAATGTTGCCATCGGTAAAAATGAATTGTATTGCATTTTAAAACTCGCAAAATTAAGATCTGGTTTTCTTGCAGAAACTTCATCAAAAACCTTTGTATTTCCTACCCAAATTTCCCACTTATCATTAGCTATACTTTCCGAAGTTGCATTTGGAGCAACATAGGTTTGCGTGCTTCCAGTATTGTTTGCAACAAAAGTAATAGTTTGCATTCCCGAAAACTCTGTACTGACAGTTCCATTCGGCTCTATTGTTAAAAAAAAGTTGCCATCAGTAGCACTAATATTTAACCCAAAAGCACAAAATGAGGAATTAATTGATGCGCCCTGCGCATTATAACTAGGTCCAAAATAAAATGGAATATTTCTGCGATCATCCGGATGATTTGGGTCATTATTAGTAACCTCAAAATCAAATTTCAGTTGAATGAAAGTAGGCTCTGGTGTCAACTCGGGATTTGGTGATCGGAAAAAATATGACGACCCAGTTGCCGTTTTACGAAACCTTAATCTTCCGTTTGTAATACTTGTAGTAACTTCAGAACTATTACTAATCTGACTAAAACTGTATAGGTCAGGCGAAAGACTTGCATAATCAGAAGTAGCATTGGAAGCCTCAAAATCTTGGGTAAATATTTGAGCATTCAATGAGAATGAAACACATAGTAAGATTGAAATAAACAAGAGTTTTTTTTGCATTTTTAATATATTATCTTCAGATGTTTTTTTTAATACTACCATCTTTTTCAATCGATATTATCCTGTAGAATATTACTATATCTCTAACTATAAACACTTTAAGTTTTATTATTTCTAGCTATTCAGTTTCCATATTGACTAGTTTAAGTTTGATTCCAACTTTATCAAACCTCATCGGTATAGACACAGCAACTATTATCAACCTAAATTTTTATTAATATTTTAGTAATTCTAGACTGAATTTTCAAAAAATACATTCCTTTGCTGCATGAGGATAAATCTATTTTACTATCAAAACCACTTGCAACTAACCTCCCTGTTGCGTTATATACTTTATAGGCTTGTTTTTCGTGTAAATAGAAAACTCCACTTTCACTTGGATTAGGAAAAACATCAACCTGTTGTTTTTCTATCTCATGAACAGACAACTGTGCATTCTCTTTTAACGTAATAATGCTTATAGATAATGGAGGAAGTAAAACATCACCTGTACCGTCTTTGATTAAATTTGTGGGATCAGCATCTATATCAATATTTGCAACTGGCCCAAGTTCATCAAAGACCAAAGCCTTGTGAATAAATCCTTTACTAAAAATCTCTCCATTAAATGTAAGTTTAAAATCGGCTGGTTTATTAGCTAAATTAACCGCTATAATTTTCTTAACACCATTCTTTTGTACCATCCGTGCATTGACAGCATTCAACGCAGAAGTTAACGGTGTAGAGATTAGGGTTGAGCTTAGCATTTCTCCATCCATAAAGACCTCGCTTAACATTTCATATACCGACAAATACCCTCTTTTTTTTAGTGGATATACAGGTCTTCGATTATTTACCAAAACCATTGGGTTTAAACTCTTATTAAATATAAACCAATTGGCTCGATCGTAGATCTCTTGATTTTCGGACATGTAAAGATAAACATCTGCCATACCCAAACATGCAGCAGAATTTACTTCCGCATTTGAGTTAGCCGAAACACCCCATTCAGTCATCCATATAGGCTTATTTCCTGCATGACTTCTTATCCATTTTACATCATTATCCAAAACATTTCTTGAAGTTAACAATTGACTGTAGGCCGTATTACTCTCTCCAGGTATATCAGGATCTCCTCCCATGTATTTATGAAGGGATATTGCATCGTAATAATTCTTGTCTGCTACAATCGTTTTATTGTAGTTTTCATGTGACCTTCTCCAACTCAACGGAATAGAAACTCTTACTTCTGGAAAACGTGTATGAAGTGCATTGGCTACAGAAATAGCTCTATTTCGAAAATCTAGTTCTGTTATGGTTTGGTTAGATCGTTGAGATTTCCAAAAATGCTCATTTCCAAGCTCAATGTCCTTGACTTCTAGACCTAACAAAAAATCTTTTTCTGCTCTTTTTACACAACTTTCAGCATCGTCAAAGTTCATAGAGTATGTCCACATCATATGATAACCTCTACCGTATTTTTCTTGTTTCTCTTTATTGAGTACTGCTATCTCATTAATATGTCCTTTAATTTTGGCTGCATAGACATCTATAGTAGATTCAAATTGCTTATTGTCATAACTATCATTCTGATAACCATCAGTTTGCCACTTATAAAAATTAGCCCATAAACCATGCGGAAAACGGATACTAACAGGATTGAATTTTCTTATAAAATCTTTTTCTTGTTCTGTTTTAAAATATTCAACATTATAACCAAGTAGTTGATTCTTAAATGATTCTTTCGCTAATGAATCCACATCCATTGTAACAGATATCTTATTAGGTAAAGAAAAAGGATAATTCTGAGCTGTTGTTGATACCCAAATACAATAAAATAAACTTGCTAGAAAAAAAGCCTTTGAGTTATGTTTCATAATGATTAATTTTTGTTCTATCGGTTGTATCAACTGCATTCTTTTTCAAATGTGTTCCTGCACAATTTACTAATACATCGAGAGCTCCAAAATCTTTTTCAATTTTTTGAACGAATGCTGGTATCTCTTCTAAATTAGAAACATCAAAGGATAGATACTTACATTGTTTACCTAACATATTTTTAGCATTAATGAGTTTTTCCTCATTTCTGCCCACTATTAGGACCTTAGCACCAGCCTGAACAAATGTTTTAGCAATACCAAATCCAATGCCACTTCCACCACCTGTAACTAATGCTTTTTTCCCTTCTAATCTAAATGCGTTCATTATATAAATCTTTAGTTGTACAAAACAAAAATAACGACATTTGACAACGTAAAAGACCCCTTTTCAATTATAAAACAACCATTTCGTGCAAAAAAAACAACCTTTTACGCTACTTGTTCTTGCCAATCAGAAAGTGTTTAAAGTTAACAAATGCGAACTACTCTCAAGTTCAAAAGGTTTCCTAGCTTTTGAACTTTGTTGGCAATATGACCTACCCCAATAGCGCAATGATGTGAAGGTCCTTGTTTAGACCATTCATTCATAAAGGCTCTTACACCAATTGAAAAACGATATCGGCTATTGGTATTCCCAATTTGTAATATTGGGCCGTCCACAGATTCACCTTCTGCAACTAACAAGAACACGTCGTCTTTACCTTCAACCACAGATAAGAGCGTTACTGGACCATGTTGTACTGTCATTTGAATTGACAAACCTTTACCAGGTTTCCCATGGTATACGGGTAGGGGCACCAATTTTACATTACCCTCTGCTATCGCAAAATGCGCAGGTCCATCGTGTCCTAACATAACAATATCATCGTTAAAATCCATCGCATAAAATTCAGAAAATGAGCCCCCGACACCAAAGGCATCCATAATTTTCATAGCTTGAGCATTCTTCACTTCATATTCTCCTGCAACAGGAACATTTTTACCTGTTAACAAGGTATTTCCTGCAATTACAGAAGTTACAATATTTTCATATTCATTGGCAGTCTCACCTTCGTAATAATAAGCTAAAGATCCTAAATCATGATTTAAAACTAGTTTATCTAAAGCTATTGATGTTTTTGCAGCACGAACCAATTCTTCATTTTCACAGGCGTCAGTCACTTCAAACGTGGTGTTGAATTCCTTTAATTTTTCGTCAACTTCCGCTTGGGTTACCGCATCTCTATATTTTTTTACTTCACACATTTCAACGATTTCTATGTGTGTACCAAAAGCCGACGATTGTTTGGTTAAATCAGAATAAACATCTAGCATACCGGCATAATAGTGTCCTAATACACCTAGTCTGTTGTTTTGCATTATTGATACTACTTTGGCAGCATCGATCCAATCTTGAATTTCCGCCCAAACTTCTGGTTCATCCAAATATCCTGTTACAAATTCATAATCTATTCCTGCACGGTTAAATACATTCGCAAATTCTGGCACTGAACATGCCTGACAATGTGCCAACCATTCCCCCGTCATTTTACCACGATCACCCAAAGCATTAAAACGCTCATAATCTATAGCTGCAACAGGTTGTATATTTAAAATAACTACGGGGCATTTTACTTTCTGAACCACAGGTAAAACCGTAGAAGACAAGGCATATGTTGAGATATATAAAAACAATATATCTACGTCTTCTGCTTTTAGCACCTCCGCTTTTTCCCTTGCATCAATGGGAGAATCCACAAGTCCTACATTTACCACCTCAGCACCAAACCCTTTCATTTTATCTGCTATCTGTTGCTGATAACCTTCTAGCCTTTCCAATAAACCCTCAAACTGTGGCCAATAGGTATCTAAGCCTACTCCGAATAATCCAATTTTTGTCATTCTATATCTTTTTATTATTTGGTTTTAAAACGCCAAACCTCACCAATCGTGTTGTTTCCGTATATATCCTTTACATCTACTCTAAAATAATAAGTAGTTTGTGCCATTAGATCCAATACCTCAAAATTTTTAAGGGTTTGATTTTCTGAAACTCTTGTGATTGGTGGATTTTTATCGTCTAAATAAACATCATAAGTTACCAAATCATCATCTGGGTCTGAAGACTGCCAAGCTAAGGTTGTCGATAAACCAACAATTTCAGAACCCTTTTTGGGAAACTCCAAGCTAGGTGCAAGTGGCGCATGATTGACTACGGATTCGTTTTCAATCAGAAATTGAGCTACTTCTGAATAAAGACTTTCGGCACCTCTATTGTCTACTGCCTTAATACGCCAAAAGAGTCTTTTCCCTTTGGGTAGTTGGATCAATTTTGATGACTTAAATAAGAATCGGCTGATGATCAAAGGCGAGAAAGAATTGTTTTCTGCCACCTCTAACTTGTACTTCACAGAATTCTGTTCAGGATCTGTCGAAGGTTCCCATTCAAACATCACGTTGTTGTTAATACAAAGAGTATTGTTTAAAGGATAAACTATAACAGGTATAGAGGGCGATTGATTTTCTTTTTCTTGACCCGTCTCAATACCCTCGTTTGAATCACTTGCACACGATACCAGGATACTTAAAATTAAAATTGCGAATATATTTTTCATATTTAACGTTTAACCATTTTTATTACTGCACCACCCATTTCAGAAATCTTGACAAAATAAACACCTCGAGCCTTATTTGTTATATCCACATGAACCTTTCCATCTACTAACTGATAAGTTGTATTTGAAATCAACTGTGAATGAATATTATAGATTTCAATACGAGCTTGCTTCTTTTCTGTTGGAATGTAAATATCGAATAGCCCAGTGGTAGGATTAGGATACGCTTTGATCGCTTCTACCAAGTTCATTTTTTCCAACAGCGATCCTTGACAGGATGAAATACTCCTGATCTCTATCTCGTCACCATGGTTTACTTCAGCTTCAAAATGATTTTCATTGGTCGTTAGCATCAATTCTCCATTTTTAATAAGTGAAAATGGGGCAGTCCCTTGTTCAATATCAACGACGACTTTACTTTTTAAAACAGACATCTTAGCCGAAAGTGACGCTGCTTGTCGAACAGTTAACTCATAACACTGTGCTGCGCTTTCTCCATTTTTTACTACACATAAATCATATATATCTGGAGCTAGATTTTCAATCGCTAAACGATTGGTAAAACTATACGAAACGCCATTTAATATAGCACTGTGGGTTTCATTGCCTACGACTTCTATTATGATTTTACCATTCTCTTTATCCAAACAAGTCTCACTTAATGTCTTCACCGTAATAGGGCTTGCTCCTATAGGAGCATATTCAGGATAAATCCCATCAAACCCTACTTTTTTGTATGCCTTTCCATCTCGATTTGCCACAAGTTCTTCTCCTTCAAAATTTATTTTTTCTCCATCGCCTATGTATAAACTAAGTTCTGTTTTTCCGCCAACTTCTCTTTTTCGGATCATACCAAACCGTCCTTGAAATTTTATTTTTGAAAGGGGATTGTCATACACCGAAGTTGTGTCTTCTTGTGAAATGATAAAGTCAATAATCTTAACACCTGCTACTTCTGAAGTTACTTGAATCCCTACGATTTTGTCACCATCAAAAATATTAACAACCTCTTTGACTGAGGGTATTTTATCCTTGGAAGGTTCAAATACATTGATAAAAGGTCTATCCCAAGCCTCACCTTTTTGACGTACTGCAATCACTTGAGTTTTCTTAGTCATGTAACCGTTACTTGCCTCTCGTGTTGGTGGAGCTAATGCCTTTGTATATTCACGCTCAACACCACCAGGCATTAACATATGCATGTATCGGTTATTTTGATTTAAATCAAAACGGACATTGACACGCTCCTTTGTTGTGGGTGTGACCAAAGTGTTTTCAAAAAACTCCCATCCCGGAGAATTTACAAAATCACCAATATTGTTATCATATCGCTGAGTGGGTGTGAGAGAAAATTTTTCATTTTCCGAGTCAGTCAACTGTGTTTCGTCTCCTAAATTGTGATAAATATAGTCGTGAAAATTATTTTCCACTAAAGAATTAGATCGAAAAACATCAACATAATAAGCAGTTGTTGGACTTGTTCTAATTGTACTTAATGTCCTTTGCTGATCACAATTATTTACCTTATCCTCCAACAACTGGGTTGCAAAGCTAATCTCTTTAGTCAAAGGGTCTTCTAAATTTTTTGGCTCCGCTGACTCATTTACCGTTGTGTTTTGCCATAAATAAGAGTTCGAGTTCCAAGCTCCGTCTTGAATACCATGAGAAGTCCCATTCACGATTACGGTGTTATTTCCTGCATACAATCTAAAATAATCGGTATGTAATGGGATTTTTCTATCCGCTACTTTTACTGGCATACCACCATTAGCCGCCATTATATAACCCGAACCATATAGTTCCATACTAATACCTGTTGCGTGTGAATGTACATAATGGGCTCCCCCAATGATTCCACACAAACCATATTCGCTGTTGTTCTGTTCTACATAATTACGTTGTAAAGCAATACCGGCATGTTTAACAAGTACTGTAGGTTTATAGTCTATCTCCTCTGTAATACCCGTAGGTATATTGTGACCCCAAAATAATTCAAGTCCAAAATAATTTTCGAAAGAACTACTAGCCAAGGTTGGTTTATAACCTCCGTTTGCTTTGTAATTTTGATTTAATGCTACTTCTGAACGTTGTTCTAATTCACTGAGATTTCTTCGTTTGGCTATGTCTAGAGCATAACGATAATTTGTAGCTGTTCCATCATTATCTCTTTTAGAATCTCCATAACGTACAAAGCGCCTGTTTGGGTGTCTCAAATTAGAAAAAATAAAATTTCCATTAAATATATTAAGGTTTTCACCCGAAATATCTAATCCTGGCTTGTAGCGATCAACCATGTTTAATATGAGAGAAATATTGGGCATAAAACTATAACTTAACGATTCTGGCCAAATACCTTGTTCTCCAAATAATGGTAGTATCGTTTTGGTAAATGAGTTTTGTCGTCTTGTTCCTTTAACCCAAAATACATCAAACAATCGTTCGCGTTCAAGATCGTCTTCTACCATAAGAATTGAGAATAGTGAACCCGTAGCGGTTAAAACTGGATGATTACTAATCAACTTTCCTATTTTATTATCTGTCCCTTTGTATTCTGCTAAAGCATTACCCACAATATTTTTTATGGCTTTTTGCCCTTTTGTATGGTCATAATTCACATAGGTTTCTGTTGATCTGCTGTACACTTTAGTTCCTGGTTTTTTTAAAAAATTGTACACAAAATCATATGCTATGGCTAAATGTGGATACGTTGCTCGAGAATCATAAAAATAATTTCCACCTATCGTGGTGAGCTGAGGAGTCCTTACAGCTATTTTATCGATGTAATAAGCAAGTATATCTGCTGTAAATTGTGCGTAACGTTCATCTTGTGTGATAAAATAGAGCATTCCCGAAAAAGAGGCTCTTTTTAACATTGTACTGTGTTCCGCAGTTTTTGCAGAAGCGACAGACTCAGCGTTGGCATCATTCGCCGCAAGATCAGATAAGCCATAAAAAATAGCACTAGGATTGGTTTGATGTGTTGCCAATCTAGTATCTACTTCATTACGAAACTGACTTACTATACTTCTTGCCCAACTATTGTTGTTGATCTTCGCTAAAAGCTCTGCTCTTTCTCCTTCTTTAATAAATAGGATTGGATGCTCTAACGACTGCGAAAACCCAAAAGTGTTTAGCAAGATTGTGAGTAAAACAATCACTCTATTAAAATAAACCATAATAATACCTTCTTCTGTTTATAAATTGTCTCTAAATTTTCGTCCTCTGTTAACTACAAATGAACGTATAATGGACTTATTTTCTTTAGGTGGTTTGAATCTAGAACTACTCCAAACCCAGGTTCCGGCTTAAAAGAATAATAACCATTTACCTCTTTTTTAGTTGCAGCAGATTGCAAACATTCCAAATATATTTTTGAATCTTCTTTTTTCTCTATGGCTTCAACCCATTCAGCTCCTAATCCTATCGCTATTTGTTGCCATGCAGAACAGGCTGGCCCTACCAAACTATCATCTCCAATCATTATTTTTGAACCTGTTTTTTTTACTTTCTGAGCCAACTGCACTGTGTGTGTAAGACTTCCCATCGTGGAGGGATGTAAGTTGTAGATTCCTCCCATTCCTTTTACCATTGTCTCTATTCCTTTCCAAGCCGGACGCATTGGTGCATCTGGAATTAAAGTTAAATCCCCAACCATTTCTTGCAATTGAACCCATTGCTGTATATTTAAATGGGCGGGATCTTCTATGGCATCTAAGCCATTATCTTTAAAACGGTCTAATATAGATTTTAATTCTTCTAAGGATTGCCATTTTTTATAACCTTTATTCACATCCGAAATCACTACTGCTTCATCTCCCAATACGTCTCTGATGGTATGGAGTAGTTTCATGTCAATATTTTCATCCCCATACATTTTAAACTTCATGTGGTGCCCCAAGTTTTGCTCTAAACTTTTTTCCGCTTCTTCTCTTGCTTTATTCTCATCCTTATCTAGGATGCAGTATAAACCAGGAACAGCATTTCTTTCAGACAATCCTAATAATTCTACTGCAGATTTGTTTAGCATTCTTCCTAAAAGATCTAGAAATGCCATATCTAAAGATTCTAACATTTTAAGAGACCGTGTTGAACCTATCACTTGTTCTGACAACAATAATCTTTGTGCATCACTGATAGACAAGCCTTTAAATCTCTCTAAATATTCAACCCAAGCCGTTGCTTTAAAATTTGGATCATTTTTAGATGCAGGTGTTTCTGTCCAGCCATAATAATCTCCCGATGTTATCTTAATAAACAAATGCTGACGGTTATGCCATGTTCCCCAGGAAAAATATCGAGGTACATTGATGTCATACCTAAATATTTCAATCTTAGTAATCTTCTCTTTTAAATATTCTGATCTATTTTTACCAATGCAAGAGGATAGTAAAGGATATGTTGCTCCAACAATACCGAACGCAGAGATACTTTTTAAAAAATCTCTTCTGTTTGTTTTTCTATTTTCACCACTAAACATGATAGTAAGTTTTGGGTCGTACTTGAGTTATTTGTAAACTGTTTGGACTTTCCACGTCCCTGCATGAGCCTTAAACATTATGTATGCTGAAGTTTGTTCTACATATTCAAAGTCTGATCTTTGATTTTTGACTTTTCCTTTCTTCCAGATCAATTGGTTATTAACTCTTATTTCCTTGATTTTCTTATTTAATTTAGGAATACCAACTATCGCATTGGTTTGCTTTGGTGAAACTAATGCCATTTCATAGGTATGATCGCTCAACTGTATATCAATGTCTATATTTCCTTTTACGGTCGGTATGGTTTTTTTCAAATGTTTTAAATGAAGTAACGTAGGCATAATTTGATACTCACTCCATCCTGGTTGCGTAGGAGTTACACCAGCAACATATTTTGAGAGAATTTTATTAGAACCATTCCACGCATGATTATAACTTCCTCCTCTAGGAAACATTTCGTACAATGTTGACATTGACTTTTTATCAACTTGGCTCTGATATTGATCTTTCATCCTTTCAAGAGCTTCCGAATTTCTACCCGCAATACACATAGCCTCTTCTACAATCCATTCAAAATGTGGGCTAGAAAAACGATTTGGAATCAAAACTTGATCTACAATTTGCTGATGATATTTGGGATTTGAAATGCCTGAAACAATAGCAATGGCATTGGCTCTATCATCTTTTAAGCTAGTAGCATTACTACTGTAAAATCCATTTCTCCAATACGTTTTTTGAAAGGCAGTTCTCATGGAGGTCATTCTATTATCATACCACAAAACATGCTCTTTTTCTCCCAGTACATTTGCCATTTTCTTTGCCTCTCTCAATGCTAAATAATAAAAAGCCATTTGGATAGGTTCTTTATCTGTTGTTTTCTTAACCCCCCAATCTACCCAATCCCAGGAATCTGGACTTTTCCTCAAACGATACTCAGGTAAACCATTTTCTTGCATTGGAAACAAATCTAAATAAGCATACAAATAGGGATATGCAATCTTCAAAGTCTCAATATCACCCGTATTCATATAATAAGGCCAAACTACCTGAGCAATAAACTGTAGGCTTTGAGTTACCAATTCTCGAACACGCAAAGGACCTAAAGCTCCTAAAACATGATTTTCACTAAAAGCAACTGTTTGCAAAATAGCTTTTTTTAACAGTTTGCGGCCAGCGTTATCCATTGAGTAGAACAGATAACCGGTTTGATCTGCAACATCTCCAATCCAAAGTGCTCGTTCTCTATCTGGGCAATCCATAAAATTATCACGAGCACAAACAAATAAAGTATTATTTCCCATCCACCATAAACGATTATAAAAAGGATCGTCAACCTCGAACTTCCCTACCATTTCTCCAACACTCATCCATCTATATTTTAGAGCATTTACTTTAACTCCTTTAGGAATTGTATACCGTACTTCATGACCACTCATCCATGAAAAACTTTCAAAAGACTGTATACCTGGTTTGGTGATATAAGTCGCTGAGATTTTATTCAAACGGTTGTCTGTTGTGATATAAACAGTATCATTACCTTTAGATTCTATTTCAAAATAAGGGGTAATCTGCTTATTAAAAGGCAATTTACATGTTACTGTTTCCCCGTTACCAACAAAAGGAAACTGTAACTCGTCATGATTTTTGTAATTCTTGAGACCATGATTAACCAAATGAGGTACAATATTCTTTTCTAGGCCATACCATGGTGCTGAACCTACAAAACCTTTTTCAGAAGCCGTTGGCCAACTAGTATCGTCAAAATTGGACTTATACCATGCCTTTTTAGACCAATCGCCCATCGCGTTTTGCGCATTAAATTTTACGGGGTATTGCACCAAAGCTTTACTTGCTGGAGAAATGGTATTGTCATAACCTGTATGCTGTTTGGCCTTCCAACTTCCATCAGAAACCAATCGTTGATTCCCTATTTGAGCGGAAAATAGTAAACCTCCTTTTCCACTATCAATATGTGTACCCTTATGGGTTTCTCTACCCCAATACCATACTAACAAGGCTATTGTATTTTCTCCTTTTTTGAGGTATTGTTGAATATTAACTGTTTCATACCAGGAATTTGACGGCGTTATTTTTTTCTTTCTGTCCCACATCCCTGCTTGACTTGGTCCTCTTGAAAGTCCTCCCTCAAAAAGAACCATTTCTCCATTTATCCATAACCAAAATTTACTGTCCACGGCAATATGAGCTTCAACAACATTTGGAATTTCATTTACAGCAAATGTTTTTCTAAAACTCATCCATGTATTAGAAGTACTATCATCCTCTTGCCATATCCACTGTGCATCTTCCCAACTTGGAGGATTAGCAAACATGGAAGTGGGACCTATAATAGCTAACAATAGCAATACTACTAGATTGATGTTGATTCTTATTTTCATACTTGTTGTTTTTATTATTGTTTAATCCATTTTGACCTGTAAACGTTGCCTGTTTCATCTGTCATTCTTATCATATATACTCCGCTTTGGAACGAAGAAACATTGAACTGATTGTCATTTATCATAGCTGATTTTATCATTCTACCAGATAGATCGTAAACTTTTACAGTATTCATCTTAGCTCCTGAAAAGTATAGAATTTTGTGAGTGGGGTTTGGGTATAACTTAATTTTATCTTGAAAAGCATTTACTTCAGAAAGGCTAAGGCTCGCCAAATAATCTTCTAAATTGCTAATGTTCATGACTTCATTCACCTCTGTCTTGGAAAGCACGTCATTAAACATATAAACCTCATCCAGCATACCTGTAAAGTTTCGTACGATTTGAGTTGCTGAAAATGAACCAAAAATTAGTCTCCCTACGGCTTTTGATTTATCCGTTTCAAATTCGTAACCTCCAGCAATACTTCCTCTTTGCTCGCCATTCACATAAAATTTATGTTCCCTTTGTCCTTCTCTTTGGTCTATCACCAAGGCAACATGAAACCAATCCTCTTTTTCTTCTGTCTCCACATTAAATGAGATAGATTTTTTCTGATGAGATGATCTAAAACTTAAATCCGTTCCGTTTGAATACAGTAAAGTTCGTCCCGAAGTAGCTTGCAAAATATCTCCACGAGTGGTATAATCTGATACTTTCAACCAAAATGCTATGGTATAAGCAGTTTCAGCACTGTATTCGAAAACATTATTAGCAGAGGTGAAATAAGATCCTTGCGTATAACTAAAGACGCCCCCGTTACCATATTTCCCATCTGCATAAGTTACAGCAGACCCCATGGTAGCGTTATTTCCGTTACCACTTTTATCGTTACCATCCTCTTCTAGTGGCAAATAAAACAATAGTTTGTTTGTAAAAATACCCGCTTTATCGAGCACACTAATGGTAATACTCGTTTCAGCACTTTTACCATCTGTATCTGTTACTTTAGCTTTTAATTTATGGTTTCCTCCTTCTAAATCTGACAACGCAAGTGTTTCTGTTGAAGAGAAGTTATAAGGTGCTGAGGTTTTTGTAGCGATAAGCTGTTCCTCAAGAAACAATTCGACCTTTTCAATTCCCTCATCATCAGTAACATTCAATTCAATGTTTAGTTCAGCATCTTGCTTTTCGAATATCGCACCATCGCTTGGTGTTGTAAAGGAAATTTCGGGAGCATAGTCAACAAATATATCTGCATTAAACTCCCATACTCCAGGAATCACATTAAATTTCAAAAAAGACGCGTCCTCGCTATTAAAAGAAATACCTTGAACACCATTCACAAATGTACCCTCTTTCCAAACAGTTACACCTCCAACGGTAACCTCAAAAATTTCTGTATTCGTTTTTGGTATACCTACAATAGCTGTTGTGTTCTCTGGTGAATCTAGCTTCAAATTAAAATTAGATTTTCCTGCATTTACCTCAACCAATATATCACCTTTAACAGAAGGAACAGTAGTTTTGAATGAAGTTAGATTAGCAAGAGTCGGGCAAACTTCATAGGCACTCCAAGCTACTTCGGTTGCCTTAATACCTGTAATATAACGTGACATGACATAGTTAGGCGCATTCCATGCGTGGTTGGGTGTCCCCAAACTACCTTTCGGATCCGTATCAAACCTTTCGTATAAGGTAGTCAAATCAGGTTTAATAATTTGGAAATTATAGACTTCCTTCATACGAGTCAAAGCTTTTTCGGGATGTCCCATTTTCATCAGAGCTTCCTCAGCTAACCATTCCATGTGTGGACTTGATTTTCTTACAGGAAATAAAACCTCATTTACCAAAGTATTATAGTGGTTTTCGTTTGCCAAACCACTTAAGACTGCTAAAGAACTTACACGCTCTTCTATTGGTTTGCCCGAAGTGTTATATCTATTTCCTCTCCAGTATTTATTCTCATAGGATTGCTCTATGCTTTGTATCCTACTATCGTACCAAGAAATATCGTCATTTTCACCTAGAACAATAGCCATTTTTTTTGCCGCTTTTAACGCCATATAATACCAGGTCGCCTGAGTTGCTGCTCCATCTTTATCACTCCCCCAATCAATCCAATTAACACCACCTGACTTTTCTGTAGGCATCCCATCCGACCCCATAATCCATAGCTCTAAATACTTCAATATCGCAGGATAAGCATTCGCCATTGTAGCCACATCTCCTGTATTGTAATAATACTGCCAGACCACGTGATCAATAAATTGGAGACTTTGTGTTACGAATTCGGCACTTTTGGTTTGAAAACTTCCAAAACCCGGTGTTAAACCTTCGATAAGATCCCCTCTCCGATAATTAATAGTGTTGTCAATAGCTTTCTTTAATAATTTTCTACCGGCTTCATCTAAAGTGTAGAAAATAGCACCTGTTTGATCTCCTACATCACCAATCCATAAAGCACGTTCCCTATCTGGACAATCCATATATCCGTCTCTTGCACATATGTATAGCGTATTACGTGCCATCCACCATAAACGAGTTAAATCAGGATCACTACATTCAAAATTCCCTGTCATATCACCCACGCCTGTCCAACGATATTTTAATTCTTGTACGGTTACTCCAGCAGGAATTACATAATCTACAACATGACCATTAAACCAAGTGTAGCCTTCAAATTCTTGAACGCCACTTTTGGAAATATACCTAGATTCTAACAAATGAAGATTTTTGTTGTCTGTATTGATCACAATGGTTTTACCCGAAGTAGCATTTAGTTTTATGTAAGGTGTAATTTGTTTGTTGAATGGAAGCTTTGCTTTTACAGTTACATTAAACCCTGAATTATTAGTATAAGGAAGCTGTATCGATGATCCATTAACTGTCATTGATGGATAATTTGTTAATCCTCTATCATTCCACTGAGGTATAGCTCGCGCTACCAAATTACCCCAAGGTTGACTATTGATACCTCCTTTTTCTTCTGGTATACTCCAACTGCTATCATCATACCCTTCGGTGTACCAGGCATTATCTGTCCAATCCCCCAGTGCATTTCGAGCATCAAATTTCACATTATAAGGTGCTATTCGATTGTCCTCTCCACCACCTCCACTATTAGGATCATACCCAGGATGCAATTTCATTTTCCATGAAGAGTTTGTATTCAAGTCAGCACTCCAATCTGAAGAAACATATAAGCCCCCTTTACCACTGTCCAAATGCGACTTCCGTGTACGCCCCCAATACCAAGCTAAAATAGCAATTGTATTTTCACCTTGTTTCAAGTAAGGTGCAAAGTCAATAGGGTCGAAATAAGTAGTATTCGGTGCAGCACCTCGTGCCAATCCTCCTTCAAATAATACCATCTCACCATTTATCCATAACCAATATTTACTATCCACAGCAATATGTACCATTGCCTCTGAAGGCACAGTAGCCACATTAATGGTCTTTCTAAACGCCATCCACGTATTTGCAGGACCCTCTTCTTGTTTCCAAATCCATTGAGATTGAGCATTTACAGAAGTAATTGAAATTGTTAAAAGGATAAAGAGTGATACCAAAACTCTTCCTTTTCTAGATTTTAGATTTAATTCTTCCTTGATTCTCATGATGCTTACTTATTATTATAGATTTTAAATTCTTTAATTGAAGGTACTTGTTTGGCATCTATGATAAACAGTCTACATTTTGTCGATTTAAAGGCATCAAATTGATGGGTTTTATTTGTACCACATGAAGTTCCTTTTGCAATATCTTTCCACTTCCCATTTTCCCAATATTGTAATTTATATGACGAAATATCATTCTCATATTCATCAACAACAACTTGATTGTATGTTTGAGGTTTTACCCATTCCACTTCCAAATATTGATTTTTTGTTTTGGTAGCTAACCAACGTGTTTTGTGATCTCCATCATTTGCTCTAAACGCTTCAAAAACAGGTAATTTTTCAGTTTTGATAAACATCGATGAGGCATTCATTCTTCCTAGTTTTGCCAAATTCTCTGGCTCTTGTAATGGTTCTGGAAATTGCGTTTTAGGCATTTCATCTACCTTAAAATTGTAAACTCCAGAAGTAATCTTATAAATTACATAATTACCAACAGCTTTGCTTTTTTCTGTTCCTACAAAAGTAATTCCTTCTGCATTTTCTGCTAAAACTCCTCTTTCCTGAATTCCGTCTTTACTTATTGCTGGCAAATATACTTTAGCTGTGGTGTTGACAGGAACTTCAATATGAAAGATCGCTCCTTTGCCTTCTTTCTTCCAATTGACAACCACATTTCCATACATAGATTCGTAAGCTGTATTTGCAAACGTTAAATCGCCAACCAAAGCTGGTTTAATCATTATGTTTTGCATTCCTAACTGTTTTGGATTTGGGCGAATCCCTCCAAAACCCTTAATAAAATAGCCTCCAATTCCTGTATAACAGGTGTGTATTTGACTATTCCCAATAGCAGACCAACGTTCTGGCCACACGGTTTTTCCTTGTTCTAAAAAGTAACCATAACTAGGGTGATGCTTGTCTTTTAACAACTCATAAATTAAATCCATTCGCTCGCCAGATTCAGTAAAATAACGAGTATATAAGGCTTGTCCTGAACTTCCTGTATCGTAATACGGAAATTTATATAAGACATTATCCGCTAAACTTGCTTCTACTTTTTCTCTCTCAGAGTCTGGTGTGACACCTGAAACTAGGGCAAAAGCTTGATCTACTTGATACCCTTTTAAATATTTACCAGTTTCTGGATTGTAAGACTGTTTATGAGTAGCTTCTCGCTGAATTCTAAGTCTATCTTCATATGTTTTAACATCCTCAGTTTTACCTAAAACTTCAGCAATATGCATCGCATTTTCTAACATAAAAGCATACAAACAATTGTTAAAATGAACTGCTTCTGGAGAGTTACTGCTTGTCCAGAAATTACCACGTGGCGTACACCAGTCCCCCAAACCAGGCATTTCTCTTTTTCCTTGTTCACCAATTATTAAACCACCTGTATTAGAATTGGAATGCTCATACAGCCAAGTCATCCATTTTTGCATGGATTGGTAATTATCTTCTAGCACTTTTTTATCTCCTAACATCCTATAGGTTTCCCAAACCGTTAATGGATTGTTGGCTTTCCACATTAAAAACGGACGATCTTCTTCATTTAATACGGCTCTCGTTTGACCATCTGATAATTGTGCATCTCTAGTATATTGAAGATATTGATCCATATATGCCCCACTCTCAAAATTTGGCAAGGCATCACCATACATAGCGGCTACGGTTACTTCTCCCCAACCTCGACGTTCTCGGTGCGGACAATCTACCAAAAAACCATCCATAGTATTGGCTAAATAGGTGTTCAAATTGATTTGATAGATCTGATTTAGTTGCTCACTTGAAGATTCAAAACTACTAATCTGCTTACGATTATTGGTAATTACATATCCTGTTACATCTTCAATTTTGGGCTCATATGTCAAACCATAAACTGTAATCCATCTACCACCTGCTACATTAAAACGATTTTGGAATTTACCCTCTCCAATCTTACCGTAAATGTATTTGCTCTTCTGATTCCAACTTGAAGTGGTTTCTATCTGGTCACTTATCTCAAACAAAATAGAGTCCCCTTCTGTTCCTTTGTACAAATCCATTTCAAAAAACCCTGTGTAATTTTCTCCCATATCAATACGATAGGTGCCATCATGATTTTTATCCACAGCAACAGCTTTTATCTCTTTAAACTTTACTTGAGGTTCTACCATTTGAGCACTTAATTTCGTTTTTATAGGACTATATAAAGCTCTAACCTCTCTATTCTTTCTGCTGTTCAAAGCAAAACTGATATTATTCCCTTCAGGGATTTTAGTATTGAGTATTTTGTGATCGTATACACTTGCATTCCTCCAATTGCTGTCATCATATTCCGGAGTGTTCCAATCGTCCTCTCTTTTGCTATCATCTATGGTTTCTCCACCGAAACGAAGAATATCCCAATCACCATAATATGATGTGTGGCTTTTTTTGGTTTTCCATGTTTGATCTGATTTTAGAGATATTTTATTATCTCCTACCTGAATTTCTGCTTGTGCTTTGAAAACAAATGGAATATTCCTATACTCACTGATTCGTTTCCATCTTGCCCAACCTGCAGCATGCCATATCGCAATAACATTATCTCCTTTTTTTAATTTTTTAGAAATATCATAAGTCAAATAAGGAATCCTCTTTTTCATATAAGAAGACACTGGATTCAATACATTTTCAGTAATTTTTTCTCCATTAACGTACAATTCATGATATCCAAAAGACCCAACAAAGACTGTTGCCGAAGTTGGATTTTCTTTCAGTATAAAGTTTTTTCTATACCAATTGTGATCTATTTTCTTTTGATCAGATTTCATTATCCAATCTCCTTTCCAATCGGACTGTTGAAGCATACCCATAGAAAAATAGGCTTCTCTACTCCATTTTGAGACCCTACCCTCCTGATTCCAAATCCTAACTTTCCAAAAATACTGCTTGGCTGACAGTAGTGAAACCCCTGCATAAATGTTATTTACCGACTGATTGGAGTGTACTTTTTCAGAATCCCAAACATCAGCTATATTTCTATTGATATTTTCTAGACTACTTGCAACAAGTACTTGATAGGCGATTTGCTTTTGACCTCTAACCATTAGATCGCCTAGTAGTTTCCAACTTAACCTTGGACTAGTATTGTCTATCCCTAGAGGATTTACAAGGTATTCACAACGCAAATCTACTGGTGTGATATTTGTCTTTATTGCCGCATTACCATTAATGGCAACACACAAAGTAAATACCAAGTTAATAGTCAATAATAATCGATTTTTCATTCTCTTTTAATTATTAGTCCTAATCCGCTTAAATGATCTTAGCAAGAAATTGTGATGTAGATAAATTTGAGGAGTTAAATCCCTATTTATCGTGCTCAAAAACATTAACCAACAGTAATGGATAAATTGATAGATTTGGCATCTTCTGGAAAGTATACTTCTAATGGTAAGGCTTCAACTCCTGGCACCATATTAAAAGTTCTTTTTCCTTCTATTTCTTTAGTTTTAATTGGAGCGTTTGCTTTAATAATTACCAACCCTTCTGGTTTTTGAATGGTGATTTCAAATTCACTAACAATGGTAACCTTTTCACTTGAAGGAGAAACTACAGGTAATACAAAAGCTGTTTTTTCAACAATATCTTGTTTTGTATTCACTTTAATTTCTGTTTGATTGGCAGAACAGTTATAAGCAATATCAAATGCAGAAGCAGTTCCTATCACTTCATCTCTATCTACGTTTTTTAATTTTACATCCGCCAACAGTTCGATGGTTCCGTTTTCATCTTTAGCATTAACTTTTGCTGGTAAATCGTATAAGTTTGTATACCAAATATCATTCTTGAAAACTTCTACCCTTGGAGTTAAACAAATATCTTTTCCTGGTTGTGGTTGTTGATTGTTCTTTTCTACCAAAGAATACTCTGCCATACTTGCCGAACATAAAAGACCTACTTTATTATGATACAGAAGACCTAGGGCTCCACCTGAAGCTTGACGAAAATCATATTTATAATGGTATTCTGCATCATAAGCGCTTACGGTTCCACGCCAATCTCCCCTTGAAAAAAGAAACACCTCTAAATCTTTAAAGTGTTTGACTCCATCTGCTGTCGTTCTAGGCAAACTATTATTTGTGTTTGTTTTAGGTAAATGCTCCCAATGATCTAATAAAGCCGCTAAAGGTTTTGCATGGGCAAATGTATGGTGTACACACGGAGGTATTCCTGCCTCAATAAAGCCTGGTCCACCATGAAGCAATCCATCAGCTGTACAGCGTTTCAATAATTCTGTATTTTTTACAGCCGCCGTTCCAAATGCAGGATTAATATCCGACATCATAGCAAATGCAGGCTGACTACCATCACAGGTTCTACTTCCCCAATACGTCCACTTGTACATTCTATTTCCCCAACTGTTGTCCCAACCTCCATCAGGCAACATAAATTCCAAGTGACTATTTAACGATTTTGTTAATAACCCTAAGAGCTCTTCATCTTGTTCTTTCAGAGCATACATCACCAGACCATTTAAAGTTTCTTCAACATTATAGCCCAAATCTACTCCATGTAAACCCTTTTCGCTTAGTTTGCTAGAACTCTTTTTACATTCTCCAAACAGTAAGCCTTCATGCTCTGTAAAGTATGCTTTTACTTCAGACGCCAATTTTTTACTCTTGACCTTAAAATCACTTCTATCTAAAATATCACCTATCAAGTTTAAACCATAAACTGCAGTACCTGGATAATTTATATTGGTAAAATCAATGGTAAATGTGTCATAAAGGTACTGACCCGCTTTTTCAAGACGATTGGTCCATGACTTACGAGTATTCTCATCAAGGACATGTCCATGATAATGCAACGCTTCGGCCAAAGCTATGGCCCCAAAAACGGTTATTCCTTTCCAAGATTTAGGGTTCTTTATAACTGTCCAAGCACCACTTTCTTGAGATACATTATTTTCTGCCCAAAGCATTACTAGTTTTGCACCCTCTACATATTTTTGATCCCCTGTAGTATCTGCCATATATAAAAAGGGGTAGACTGCATCCATACAACGTCCATGAATATGAGAACAAGAAGGACAGCCTAAAGCACCATGAACATTTAAATCAGACGGATTGTTGATTTGCACTTTTAACATTCCATCGCTCCAATCTTTTAACAAACCTGAAATTAGATTTTTAAATTCTAATGAATGTTCTGGGTGATCGGAGCAAGCACTTAATATTCCCGACATTGGTAAAGACACACCAACACCAGCTAAAACTGAAAGTTCTAAAAAGTTACGTCTTTTCATTTTGATTTTGTTTTAAGATGACAAATTAAGAATACACTCTTTTGCATCTATCCTGTTACATCCTGTTTCGTCTCGAAAAAACAGAAACAAACTTTTTGTTCTTCTCAGTCTAACATAACCGTAACTCTTAACACAATCAACACGCAATCAAATCATCTAAATGATCCCAATTTTTACTCAATGATTAATTTTGTGTGGTATAATCTTCCTTCATCATCTTGTGCTTTTACCAAATATACCCCAGAACTCAGATTGTCATTACTAGTCACATCGATAGCACCATTTTTTGTAGTGTTTTGATAAACTACTTTTCCCAATACACTATAAATTTTTACCTCAGCTCTGTCCAAATTTTGAAACATAATTCTAAAATCTTCTTTAGCTGGATTTGGGTAAATTTTCATAGAAGCATTAAGGGCAATCGCTTCAGCCGTACTCAAACTTTGGCTTGTTGGAAGTACTTGCCATATACTTCTTGTATCTGTATCCTCAACTGCAATGGTAATAACACTTCCACTTTCCTCTTGATATAAAAAACGTCCACTGGTTCCTGCCTCAAACCTATAGGTATTAGTCACTTCATTGTAATGTGAAGTCCATACTTTATCTGAATCTGTAGCTGGAGCTACCTTTGTTGTACTCACAACTGCATAAGCACCTGCTACAAATGCAGCTCCTGTAGCTCGTAGGATACCACTTTGCATATTGTCTATATTAACAAAACTTGTTCCTGTAACTTCTGTAATTTCCCATTGTCTCTCTTTGCCTCCAATTTCGCTGTGCATAACAACGGGTTGAGCACTAGAAGGACCTTCGCCTAAAAATTCTTTCGTAGCAATATTCCTAAACCAAAAAACATCATCTGATCCCTCGCCACCAGCTGCAACTGTAGCATCACCAATGATCATTTTATCAAAGTTAAAGCCTCCAACTTCTCCTACTACTCTTATTTGTTGAACTCCTTTTTGAAGAGAAATAGATGTTTTTGTAGATAAAAATCTAGTCAAATTAGGCGTTTTTGTAAGGGTTACAGACTTCAACTGAGTGGACCCTGTCATTATCTTTAACTTTTTGTCAGTTGTTGTTGAAGCGGCAAAAATTTCTAAAGGATATATTCCATCCTTTGGAACGTCAATGGTGTATTCAGCATAATCTCCTACATTCCAAGCATTTAAATAGAACACTGAATTGCTCCACCTTGTTACGTTCACCCCGCTTTTTGCGCTGTAATATTCTGCCTCTATCTCTGCAGGGATTTTGTGTGTTTTAGCTTTTACTGTAATTGTTTTTGTAGCCTGAGCCGAAGTAAAATATTCATTCCCTGTATCAGAAACTGTTACTGTTGCAGTCCCTGCACCCAGTGCGTGTCTTACTTTATTACTCCAAACAATAACCACTTGATTATTTGGAGCTACAAATCTTAATTGGGCATCAGGATTGTTACTCGTAGCTACAAGACCAATCTCATCACTTCCAGAAGTCAACGTTGGAATATCCTGAAACGTAATTTCTTGTTCACGAACAGGCACAGTTAATTCATAACCAACTATCGGCGCTGCATTATAAGTGTCATTTCCTGATTGGAACGCACTGATCGTAGTTTTTCCTGCACGTTTTACTTCTATTTTACCCTCTACAATAACGGCAACATCTGTATTAGAACTTTCATAAGTTATTGGCAATTCTGAAGTTGCTGTCGCATTTAAAATTTCAACTGAACTTCCCCAAACATAAGTTGTTTTCGATAAGTCGAAATTTACAGTTTGGTTTAATTTAGAGGGGTTCGATTTGATGATTAGAGTTTGTCTTACCTCTGGAGCACTATCATAGATCCCATTTCCATTTTGGCTTGCCACTATTTGACAAGAACCCACTCCCATTATTTTAACTTTGTTATCCTCTACAATACGGGCAATATTAGTATTTGAAGATTGGTATGAAACCGTTAGACCTGAACTTGCTGATGCATTTAAATCAAAATCCGAGTCACCTTCTATTTTTTCAGATAAAACATCAAAATTGATTTCTTGAGTAGTGTACTCCTCTTTCTCTAATTGAAATGCAAAACAATGTACAGGAACTTCTTCACTATTCTTTGCCTCACTAAAAACTACTGCAATGAGTCCATCTTCCATTACAGTGATGCTCTTTTTTACACTTAGCCCAATACTCTTTCTAAAATCCTCTCGCCAAGAATAAGAACCTGCTAAAGCACTTGTTACAATAAAATTACCTCCAGAAATAGTAAACTTATACATGCGTTTACCATAAAATATACCTAATGAGCCTTTGTTTCTATCTTCTGTAAACTCAATTTCATCATCTTTCTTGAGATAATTGTATGCATCCGTATTCTTGGGCTTTTGATATAGATAGATATCATTTTTTGGTGATATCGCCACTTGAGGTCCACCTGCCCATCCCGCAAGATCTGGAACACTACGAGGATCTGCAATTAAAAAAGGAGCATGATCTATAATAGGTAAATCATAACTTTTACCCTCAACAGTGGTTGCTTTGTCATTCATTCTGTCTCCCAATTCCATTAGGTAAACTCCTTCATTTAAAGTAGTTGGTGATTCTGCCCATCTTGGAGAATATGCATAATAAAATTTCCCATTTAAAAAATGTGCACTACCATATGCAAAATTTCGCTCTCCTTGAGAGACCTCGTTTCCCCTTCCCCTTATGATTGTTGTTTCTACAGACCAGCTATGCCCATCATAATAAGTCATAATAATATCACCTCCCACAGCAGAGCCTAATCGTCTTTCAAAATACATCTCTCCTCTGTCATTAGTAAACAAATCAGGATAAGTAACACTTGTGACTTTCTCCCCTGGAATTAAATAATCTTGTTGAGGTAAGAAATTTTCTAAAACAAAATCACTATCAGGTCCGTATGCTATGTTTTTCTTCGAACGTATATAATTTAAATCTTCATTATGATGATCAAACATCAAATGCACAGTTCCATCAATAGAACAAACCCCAATATTTGTAGTTAAATGTGTATCTCCTTTACCCCCTACTAAACTCATTTTTGCAGGCAATGCTACATGAACCCAAGAACCTTCTCCAATTTTCTTTCTAGAAACCATCAAGGTACGGTCTGCCCAGCCACCTCGATACCAAGTGTAAAACACAAATCCGTTTGAAACTTTCATACAATTACCATGTGGATTGATACTTGCTCCATAATGATAAGGTTTAGCGTCATCTGCTTTCCAAAAATACAATGCTTGATCTGTAATTTTTGAGCTTTCTAAAAATGTTACTTGTGCAGCACTTTTTGGAGAAAATGCAATAGCAACTGAGAATATAATGAACAGTAATTTGAATTTTAAAGTAAATCGTTTCATCTTCTTGTGATTTAATCTTATTTATCTTATCATCAACTTTGTACGTGATGTTTCTTCATGGCTTGACATTACCTTTACTAAATATACTCCAGGGCTAAAAACAAAGGTACTGTCAAATTTAAACTCCCCATTGGAAGTTGACCCTTTATAAACCATCCTCCCTACAGCATTATAAATGAGTAGGTCAGCACTCAAAGTATTATTTAAAACAATCGTAAATCTTTGATTTAGAACTGGATTTGGGAAAATTTTGATTGATGGTTTTTTAATACTCATTATGGATGTAGTCAAACTTTCACTTGTAGCTATTGCTTTCCATTTGCTCCTATTCAACATCTGTACGTCTGATTCGTCAATACTAATATTCGTTACATCTCCGTTGGTATCCTGATATAAGAACCTATCGTTGTTTTTTGATTCAAACCTAAAAGTGTCTTCAATTTCATGGTAATGAATTGTCCAAACTTTGTCAGTATCACTTGTAGGAGACGATTTTGTGGTGCTTACAACAAAATAGGCTCCCGCTGGAAACGCTGATCCTGTTGCTCGCAAAACACCAAAGGTTTCGCTATCTATATTATAATAATCTCCACTTTCAACAAAAGTCCAATGTCTATCTGTTTCTTCTCCTGAATTGCTCATTTCAACTGCGGTAGCACTTACGCCAGAATCTGTTAAAAACTTTCCTGTCCCTATGTTTTTCAACCGATATGTATCATTAGTCAAATCTGAATGATCAACTTCCGTAACTTCTATCGTAACTGTTAGAGAGGTGGTGGTTTCTCCTGTTTTTTTATATAGTTTGGCTTTTACAGTGTGCCTTCCAATACTTTGAGCAACCCAATCGAGCAAGTACGGTTTTGTCGTATCTTCTGCTATGGAAATATCGTCAATGAAAAATTCGACCTTTTCAATTTCTCCTGAATCAGTGGTAGCATTTGCAAACAGCTGAACAATTTCTCCTTCATCAAAAGATTCATTATCTATCGGACTCACTACATTTACTGCAAAAGGTTTTGGTCCATTATCTATACCCAAATCAATAATTTGCATAAAGGTAGGTTGTGTATCATCACTGTCTGTAGTATTGTTTTCTAACAAATAGTAATATAATTTACCCTCATAAATATACGCTTGTCCTTTTCTAAAACGTTTCCCTGAGGTCGCTTCATAAACCGTTGTAAAAAGATTTGTCCCTCCACTAGCTTTTTTTATCCTTGGCCTTCCTGACGAATTCAACCCTATAATATATACATTGTCTCCTGAAGAATAAAGGGTCTCTGCACCTGAAAAATTTGTTGATGTTGTAAAACTAGTCGCGCCAGCAGGTTTGTAAGTATGTACGTACTTAGTGACATTGTTCTCATTGTCTTTTACCTTGCCTATAAAATGAATATCATTATTTTCAGTTACTGTCCAGTCAAAACCACTTACCATATAAACAGCATTCTTCTGAGTGGTAGAAACTTCATCACCTGGTTCAGAAATCAATATTTTATCTGCGATTGCCAGTGGCCTTGAAAAGCCTAGTCCTTCATGATCTTTCCACTGATTTAAACCGCTCGGATCATCTGAATACGCATAGTAAAAACCATTCTGATACAAATATTTATCTTGTCTATTATTCGATCTCCTTTGAAAACCAATTCTTATTTTTCCATTCAAGTATTTCATATCTCCGTAAAGACCCCAATTGTATTCACTTCCAAAACCAGAAGCACCTGTTCTGTTAAAGTCGGTATAACCTTCCCAATCATGACCGTCATATTTTGCAAACAAAAACTTACCATTTTCTGAATAACCAAATCTATTTTTCATAAATAAATCGCCTTGATCATTGGTGAAAAAAGCAGGATAAGTCAATAATTTTGTAGTATTGGTATCTGTGATTCCTGGGAAAGCCAAATGTTTGTAGTTATTGTTCGGTGACTGAACAAATAAATTGATATCAAACTCATCATCTGACACTGTAGCTGCATTTTTCACAGAATAAGAATATCTTAAATAGTCATTAGAAAAAGCAGCAACATTTCCATTTCGGTGCATATCGTAGACCATATGTATGGTACCGTCTTTTGGACAAATCCCTACAGCAATAGTATTGTGAGTTTCTCCAATCCACCACTTACCATTATACCCAGTATGCTGATGAGGAAATTCAATTGTTTTTTTGACACCTGTGTCTTTGTTGTAACGGGTAAGCATCACATGACGATCATTCTTTCCTCCTCTATACCAAGTCATAAAAACATAGTTTTCATAAGCTTTTATACAATCTCCATGAGGTGTGAGCGCAGTTCCATAAACATAATCATAACCCGACTGTGAGTTTGTAGAGGTACTGAGGGCTACTTTATTACCATCAAAATACATGGCTAAATCTGTAATATGCACTTCTGATTCTAAGACAACTTGAGCATTTACAAACCAAGTAAAAAGAAATACTAATGATGAATACCGTAATTTTGAAGTAATTGTTTTTTTCATAAAAGCTAAAGGATTAATACATTTGTAAAATTGATTTTAAAAAAAAAAAATGCTGTCCTGTACTATCATGATAGATTCAATTGATAAATAAAAAATAATCGTGTCCCAAAATCATCTATTTTTATTTATCAAAACAATACAAACAACTTGTTAAATAAGTATCCCTGATAATTAGGTTCAATAATTAAAGGGAATATGGTTGAACTCAGTATAGCACAGGACAGTTTGAACAGTTTAATATTTAATTTTGTGAAAAACTATAAAGTATAATTATGAAAAAATTTAACGCTGGTCACAGCATCGCACTATTAAGTTGTACATTGGTTGTTCTTACCTCATTCTCTTCATGTTCAAAAGAGAGCACCAACACATATAAAGAATTTGTGCTCGAAGAAAGAGAACCCGTTGTTGTGGTATTACCTGAGGATGAAGATACAAATACAGATCTTAGTTGTCCTTCCTCTGGTGAATTTCGAAATGACATTACAAGACAAGTAGATATAGAAAATCCTACGAATGTTGGAACAATTGATGACAGAAGTTGTTATTCTGATTATTCAGAAGTCAATGTTTACAATAAAACCTGGGGGGTTTATAACATTACTGATGGCTCTAATCACTGGGATGGAACTTCTTTGCAACCTAGAATAGAACGTTCATTATCCAGATCTTCAGAAACAGGAATAGGAAGTTATGCAAAATTCAAGGGTACCGTAAGAATTCTTGAAGTAGGTAACCCAGGGGCTCCTCAAGACGACAGTAGTAATGGTACTTATATCATACAAGCCAAAGGAAAACATGAAGGAGAGGGAGGTTCAAACGACCCTGCTATCTGTTTACTTTTAGCAAAACCGGTATATAAACTAACCAACGGTAAGTACATTCAATCTGCATTTGATATTTATGCTGAACGTATACTATATCGTGGTGGTGAAGGTAGTGGAAGAGAAGTTGTTGATCTGAATCAAAGAATTGAGAAAAATGAGGCTGTCAATATTGAGATGGAAGTTGGTTTTAGACAGGATCCAGACCATCCAAATGATCCTTCAAAAAAAATTCACTACTGTGATGTTGTGATTGGAGAAGATACGATCAAATGGAACATTCCAGAACCTGAAAGAGGTAAAGAATCCGGAATAAGATATGGAGCTTACCGAGTAAAAGGAGGTAGAGCACAAATTAGATGGGCAGACACTACTTATGATAAAGTTGAAGTAGAATAAGTTAAATAAAAACTTTTTTAACCTAACAAAAAAAGCTTGGATGATATCCAAGCTTTTTTTATATAGTTCAGTAGCACTTTCACCCTAAATACTACTGTATCTGAACAATTCCACTTGGCTGAAATCCTATTCTGTGAGCTTTTACTATCAATTGGGTTTGCGCTGGCAAATGAATTGGACTTTGATATACTTCCCAATTCTTTGGTGTTTTTTCTCCAATCTTGATTTTTTTAAAAGCTATGGAAGCTCCTTTTGTATTACAGGTGATGGTTACTTTTCCATTATTTTCATGAACAATAGGATCTAATGTTACGGGCTGAATGTCTTTGTTTTTCCATAATTTCTGAATCAATTTCGCTTCTGGCAAACTTGGATTGTCTCCGATTGTAGTGAGCCATTTGTCCATTTCTGACCTTAACAACTTTAGTTTTTCTTGATATTCCGGTTGGTCTACTAGATTGTTTAATTCATGAGGATCTATGGCACAATCAAACAATTCCTCGGTGGGTTTATGGTTCCTAAACCATTGTTTCTGATATTTATTTAGCTTTCCTTCTGCTTGTAACCTCAACAACTCTTGCATACTGGGAATACGCTCTCTGTATGTGATTGGCAAATAGTACCCTTGCATGGGTCTGTAATTTCTTATGTACTTAAACTGTTTATCTCTCACAGCTCTAATCACATCTGTTTCTGCGTCAAACCTATCTGCTGCTGCATAAATATAATCACGCTCCTTAGTTCCATGCAGGCCTAAGAAATTTTGACCTTGCATATATGGTTTTGGTGCCTCACCAATTAACGAAAGTAAGGTCGGTGCAAAATCAACAAAACTTATGAGTTGATCATCTATTGTGCCTGCTTGAATCTTGTTAGGAAAACGAATAATCATGGGGGTATTTAATCCTGAATCATATATCAATCTTTTTTCTCTTGGCAATGGGCCTCCATGATCTCCGTAGAAAAACACAATCGTATTTTCAAGCAACCCGTCATCTTCAAGTTGTTTTAGTACGGCACCGACTTGTTGATCCATCTCAGCTATATTGTTATATAGCTTCCACATATCTCTTTGTACAACCTCATTGTCTGGTAAATAAGGAGGAACTTTGAATTTGGTATCTGGTGAGAGGTGTATCTTTGTTTCTTTTTCTGACATGCGATTATTGGCATGAGAAGACCCAAAGTTTTTCCATTTATAATCCCTGTTCCCTAATGCATAATGTCTCGTTTCGATTTCTCTAAACCCATAAGGTTCAAATAATCCTGACTCATGTGTCTCAGTAAAATTAATTACCGAAAAAAAGGGTTGATGCGCTTCTCTATTTCTCCAATGCGCATAAGGACTACTTTCATCCCATGCTGTGACAGGTGCTTTGAACTGGTAATCTGTTTTATAGTTATTCGTACAATAATAGCCTTGCTTTCTTAATAGCTCGCTAATCATTTTTGCCTCTGGAGGAGGGACTGCTTCATAAGCAGGAAGCCCTCTTTCTTTTGTGTATGAATTCGTTCGCATATGATTAGCCCCTATACTTGAAGGATACATACCCGTAGCTATAGCAGCTCGACTCGGTGCACATACGCCAGACGTTGAATATAGATTTGGATAAATCACACCTTCACTGGCTAATCTACTAAGATTTGGGGTTACGATGGTAGAATCCCCAAAAGATGGAATATATGCACCCATATCTTCCGTGACAAGCCATAAAATATTAGGCTTTTTTGGAAGATTTAGACCTCCCTTGGGTCTTTCTGCAGTATGGTTTGATGTGCTTTTAATTTGACAAGCTTGACAAAAAAACAAACTTATTAAAATACTGACAGTTAATACTTTTAATTTTTTCATTTTGCACAAAATAATTTTATAATTTTAGTTGCTTTAGGTAAAGTAAAAGGATCCTCTTTCGTGAAAAATAGAATTGAAAATACAAAACCAAACAAAGACGGTACGCTGAGGGTAACGCTTTGTTTGGTTTAAGAGGTCTTGGAATCATTTATATTAATGAGGTATTCCGTCAATTCCATCCGCCGACTAAATAGTTGTAAATAGTCAATAGAATGAAATGAATCCTATACACTTCTCATAAAAATTGAGCGTACGATTTTCTTATTCTTTCAACTTCAACACTTCACTTCCTGCCAATAGAAATGCTCCTGTTCCAAAATTCTGCCAGCTATCTGAAGAGGCCGGCTCTGGAAAAGCACCAATGTTTTGTACCCACCCAACACGACCATCTTCGTGCTGACAAGCAGCCATGGCATTCCAAGCTTTAACAACTGCTGATTTGTGTTTCTTACCAAGTAAGCCGTTGTTAATTCCCCATGCCAAAGCAAACGTATGGAATCCACTACCACTTAACTCACCATGATTGTAAGACTCTGGACTTAACAAGCTTGTTCTCCACAATCCATCTTTTGGCTGAATATCCAATATTTTATCTGCCATTTCTTTATATAAATTCTCATAGAATGGACGGTGTTCGTAGTCCTCAGGCATGTCATCTAAAATCAAAGCTAACCCTGCTATTACCCAACCGTTTCCTCTTGACCAGAAAACTTTTTCTCCATTAGGCTCTTTGGTGTCTTTGTCTGTTCCTTGCCAAACAAAGCGCATATCTCTTGCAAATAATTGCTCCTCTTTGTCATACAATTGATTATACGTTTCCATATAAAACTTATGCATCTCATCTAAATACTTAGGCTGATTTGTATGTTTCGCATACAAATTTAACACTGGAGGCGCCATGAATAAAGCATCACACCACCACCATAAAATAGTCCTTCCATATTTGGTTTTATCTGTTCCTGCTTTCCAGTTGTCTTCTTCATACAAATGCGCATCAAGAAACTTTTTTGTAGGTGCTAAATCCACAAAATTCTTTCTATTATCGTTCATATCGATATAAAGATAACTGTATGAAATCGCTACATCATCGGCATGATGGAACCTCTTGTAAGTATTCCAATTGTTCCAATAGGCCTGGTTTTTAAGTGCGGCCATATACATCATATCTCTTGTCGTTTGGTGGGCTCTAGCCACTCCAGTATAGTAAGCACCATTTGTCCAATCTGTTGGAGCTATTGCAATTATAGGGTGAGCTTCTTGCCATTCTAATGCCTGTAACATAGCTAACTTAATTTCATTGCGATCTATTTGAGCAATTGAATAATTAAAGAAAGATAGGGCTACAGTAAGGGTAAATAATAATTTCTTCATTTTTTTATTTTTTAAGTTTAAACTCCGTTTCTAAGTAACTTTGAGAAGAGGTACCTACTTTAACTTTGTAATCTCCTGCCTCTAGTACTTTTTTCATTTTAATCCCTGTAAATTCTAACATTTTTGGTGATATTAAGAATGAGACAACTCTAGATTCTCCTGGATTTAATTCAATTTTTTCAAAGCCTTTCAACTCTTTGTCAGGTCTTGTTACAGAACCTATTTCGTCTTTAATGTACATTTGTACAACCTCTTTTGCTTTGATATCACTTGTGTTTTTAACACTAACACTCACCTTAATTTCAGTATCAGGAGTAATCACTTGATTTGATATTTTTATATCTGAATACTCAAAATTTCCGTAGCTTAAACCATATCCAAATGGATATAGAGGGCCTTTTTCTAAAAACAGATACTCTTTCTTGTAGTTTATTTCTTTCATACTGTAATGAAAAGGTAACTGACCAATAGATCTTGGAACTGTAACTGGTAATTTTCCTGAAGGAGAGACTTCTCCAAAAATAATTTTTGCAGTTGACTCATCACCAAACTCACTTAAATCCCAAGTATCCAAAATAGCATCTGCATGCTTAGAAATTGTATTGATGGATAATGTTCTTCTGTGTTTTAAGACTACTATCACTGGCTTGCCTAATGCCTTAATTTTTTCTACCAATTCATCTTGAGGTCCAACAGGATCAATCGTTGCTCTATCTCCCAAAGTACTATTACTAAAATATGCTTCTTTAGCAGTAAATTCGTCACCTCCTAAGAACAAAATAGAGAGGTCTGAGTGCTTGGCAGCTTTCACTAGCTTTGCAATAGATTTTGGATCTCTATCTAACACTTCAGGAGCGCCCCCTTTTTCGTCTGTCAAGCTGAAACCTTTCTCGGCAACATATCTAATGTTTGAACCCGTAACAGACTCAAACATAGCTTTCGTATTCTCTTTTAGCAAAGGTCCTAAAAGAGCTACCTTAAGTGATTTGTTTTTACTTAATGGCAGTGTGTGTTTTTCGTTTTTTAATAAAATAATGGATTCTAAATCCGATTCTTTAGCCAGTTCAAAAGAAGACTCTGATCGTACTCCTTTCTTTACTTCATCAATATCTATATAGGGATGATCAAACAATCCTAAAATAAATTTTGTCCTTAGCACACGTCTAACGGACCTATCAATAAGCTTCTCTAATTCCGGATTCTTTTTAACCATTTCTGGTAGATACGAATAGGAATCCTCTGCATACAAATCAATATCAATACCTGCTTCTAACCCCATTTCTGCTGCTGCTTCTGGACTTTCCGCTACATTCATGAAATAAAACAAACGTGCAATATCATTAGAGTCTGAAACAACATACCCTTCATAACCCCATTGATCTCTTAACACTCCTGTTAACAATGCTTGGTTTCCATGACTAGCTATACCGTTAAGATCTCCGTGTGATGCCATTATCCCCAAGGTTTTCGCCTCTTTTACGGCAGCTTCAAATGGAGGATAAACTTCGTCAATTAAAGTTCGCTCTGATATTTCAATAGCTGCAAAATTAGATCCGCCTAAAACTTGACCATAACCTGCAAAGTGTTTTGCAACGGCACCAATATGAGTTCCTTTTCCCAAACCTTCGTAATTCCCTTGTACACCAATGATCGCATTCTTCACCATTTGGGTTGTTAAATAAGTATCTTCACCAAAAGCCTCACTCATCCTCCCAAAACGAGGATCACGAACTAGATCTGCCTCAGGGGAATGACACATATGCATTCCTCTTAATCTAGCCTCCCTACCAACAATATCCCACTGACGTCTAACCAAGTCTGGATTAAAAGATGCTGCTGATGCTATTGGTCTTCCAAACTTAGTACAACCTTCGGCATCTACACCATTGTAAGATTCTGTAACAAATAATGCTGGAATTCCCCAACGATTACTTTCTATGATATATTTTTGTAGTTCATTGTTGAGTTTTGCTGCAGCAACGGCATCGATATGTTCTCCAGGATTTTTTACACCTGCAATCCCTAACTTTAATTTCTTGATGACTCTTTTAGAAAGTTTTAGATTTCCGTTCTCATCTGGTTTGGTACCAATATTTGCGTGAAAAATTCGCATTTGGGCTACTTTCTCTTCGATTGATAGTTTAGGTAGTAGAGCTTCTACACGTTCGTCTATAGACAAAGATGCGTCTTTATAATCTTTTTCTACTGGCTCAGAACAAGATATGATCGAGAAAGCTATGGCTACAAATGATACTATTGATTTTCTTTTCATTATGGATTGTATTATTTTAATTTATATTATTATTCAAATTTAAACCTATTGATCTTTAAATGATTCATTGCCGATGATTTAAACACCATACATAAGTTTTGATGATCACTTAACGTTGCTATATTAAAACTTTTATTTTTAAAAGCTTTTGTATTATTGAAATCAAATTCACAAATAGCCAAAATTCTTCCATTGGGATGATCTTCTCTAACTTCAATTGCCGTATTTGTTTGAGACCAAAACTCAAATGTTATTTTCTTTTTTGAACTTAAATGATCAATGTTTGGATAGGTAATGTAGTTCTTATTTTTACTTGCTATTACAGAAAAGCCTCCTTTTGTGTTTTCTTTTTTACAAACATTGCTTGCCATGAAATAATCTTCGGCTTCTATATATCCCTGATCAGCATCATACTGTCCTACTCCAACACCATCTACTCTAATAGGAGAAATTTCGCCATTTTCTTTATAATGTACATAACTTATGAAGGTATCTCTAAACCACCTATTGCCCGTTTGACTGATGTCACAATAAGCAAAATACGATTGATTATGCCATTCAAAAAAACTACCATGACGACCTTGTAGAAAACCATTTGGCCAAGTTGGACTCTCATAACCCTCTGCAAAACTTTTTTCTTTAATCACACTATCTACGTAATCGTATGGTCCATACAAATTGTCAGACACAGCGTAAAAACATCCCCAAGACAAATAAAATTTTCCGTTATGTTTGTGTACAAATGGCTTGTCGTCTGTAGGCATTTTATTATTCTCCCCGTCTATATTATAAGGTCCTCTTGGGTTATTTATGATTACTTTTTTTGGACTTTCAGCAAGACTAATCATGTCTTCACTAAGTTTCGCAACATAATAATCCCAGACGCCAAAAAAAACATAATGTTCACCATTGTCCTCAAGAATAGAAATGTCATACTCATGTGTTGGGGTTAAATCGGAAGATAGAAAAGGAGCGCCAATCGGATCTGTCCATGGACCAACGGGGGAATCTCCAACGACAACACCTGTTTGCTCATTGCCCTCAGAGAAGTACCAATAATACTTATCTCCTTTCTGTGCTACATCCGTTGCCCAACATCTAGAAAATTCTTTCCCAATATAGGTGTCCTTCGGATTCAATACACTTCGCTGCGTCCAACTCACCAAATCTGGCGAAGACCAAACCCACCAGTCTTCCATAACAAACTTATTATTGTTGATTGATTTATCATGAGAGGCATATACATAAGCCGTATCGTTAAAAACATGTATGTGTGGATCATTTAAACCTTTATTTGGGACAATAGGGTTTTGTGCGCAAACGGCACCAAAAAAACAAAAAACAGGAAGAATCTTCAGAAATTTACTGATCATTTTTTTGATATTAAATAATTCTTTTTACACTCCCTAATTAAAAGCCTCTTTATCAACTTGTGTCTGTTGTGCTGAAATCTAAAACCCTGACGTTCGCATCATCCAAAACTAAATTACTAGCAGTTTTATTTAGGACTCTGGCTCTCTGAGGCCAACTGCTCATAAATGAACCATTCTATCCTTTAGAAGGAACCTATAAACTGTAAATTGTTACTAATTTGTCTTTACAATAGAGGACTTAAAATTAAATTTAAACTCGGTAAAACCTATCCTGTACTGTTATGCAGTCCAACTGACCAATAAAAAATTGAAACGCATTCATGAACAATAAAAATATTTATGATTATTGACTAGATTCAGCAATAAGCCTATTTTCCCAGAAACTTTTCAAGCCGATCTATGACATACATAGTGAGATTATTTTATCTAACAAAACAAGGTTTAGCGTATCCGAAGAAGTTTAATTGTTTAAAAATTTAGAGTTAGGATACCCCTTAAAGACAATGTTTTCATCAATTATTCTATGATGATCTTTTTCACAAGACTACCCTCACTAATAGAACTAATTCTCAGCAGATAGACTCCCTTAGCATATCTCGAAAAGTCAATTCCCTCTTTATGAACAATACCCTGCTGTAAAACACTACCTTGTATATTTTCAAGTCTGTATTCTAAATTCTGAATACTGCTATTACATTTAAAAATACCATTACTTGGATTTGGATAAACATCAATATCCATGCTATGAACACTTTTATTTGCTAGGCTTGATTTTGAGAAAATTTCAATTTTATCCAGCTCACTAGATAGTGAACGTTTCTGCGTAAGTCTAATCGTGTTTTCTCCTTGTTGCAATCTAACATCTTGAATTGTATTTTCTCCATAAATATTCCAATCACCCGTTTTGGCTACCAAGAAATCCTCGTAAAGTTGTCCATTTATCTTTACATCCATCACAGAATCATCTTTATTTCTAACCGCAACAAACAAAACAATATCATAATCTCCTTCATCAGAAACCTCAAATTTATACTCTAAAAATTGATTACTTCTAAAAGCATCTATATATTTTAAACCAGAAGCAGCAGTATTTGTACCAATGACAACATCGGCAGAAGCTGTTGAATAATCCTCTGCCTCTAAAAGTACTTGAACTATTTTTTCGGACAAATTAAACTCTTGAAAATAAAGCGGTCGTTTGTCTCCTTGGCCAACAATTTCATCTCCCGTATCTTCCATGAGATACACATATAATTTATCATCTTTGACAAAAGCATCAAAATGTTCGTATTCAACAGTTTCTTGACCTGTGTAAATTACTTCCCATTTGTTTTCGCCTTCTAATGTTGTTTTTATGTTTACTTTCCCATCGAGAAGCTCAACCATGAAAACATGATTTTTGTAGCTATACATTTCTCCTCTTGTTGCAGGATTTGGAATTGAACCTCCTGACATTTTAGAAAAATTATCTTCCCCTACTTTTTTGTAATAATGTACATTAATATTATCTATTCTTGTGACAAAATGAATGGCTCCGCTTTCAGTAACCGTCCAAGCAGGATCATTAGAACTTCTCGGTTGAGAGGCTGTGCCAAAATCATCTGCAGGCTGACCAATCTGGACAGGGTCTTCTGTAGGATCTATATTATTTATTATAGGTAACGAAATCGGATTGTTATTTACATCAAACCATTGACTTGATTGGTTTTTTGGAATTTCATTAGTATAGGCATAATACAAACCGCTATTCAACATGTATCCATTACTCGTACTTGTATTGTTATTGGTGGAATACCTTATGGAAAATCCCGAATAAAATTTACCATGTAAGAAGCGCTCCCCTCCATACATATTATTTCTGTTTGGCAATTCTAAAGTCCCCTCATGATAGGTCCAATTATTAGACCATGAATGACCATCATAATGTGCCAATAAAATATCCCCATTCCCAGATCCTCCTACTCTATAGCGCACAATTAAACTTCCATCCTCTGCCCTATGTAGCATAGGATACGTCAAACGCTCATAGTTTTGACCTTCTTTCAAATAGGTTCTTTTTGTGTTAAATATTTCTGAAGTAAATTCATTATCCGGCACAAAAGCCATGTTTTTTTTTGAAACAGAATAATTAAAGAAAACAGAAGGTAGTGCGCTTTTTCTGTAAGCATGCATATCATAAATGATATGAATTGTATTGTCAATAGTACTTACTCCTATGGCTGCAGTATTATGAGAATCTCCTCTAATTCCTGTACCCTTATAGAGCTCTCCATTTTGACCAATATGCTGATGAGGAAACTGAATGGTAACCCAAGATGAATTTTCCGAATTCAAGTTTTTCCTAGACAACATTAAATTCCGTTGGTCCATACCTCCTTTGTACCAAGTTACAAATGCATACCCATTGATGACATCAATACAGTCGCCATGAGGTGAAATTCTTCGCCCAAACCTATAATTGACATCCCTCGTGCCTACAAAAAACAAAGCGCCTTCATCAGCTTTAGTGACTTTGGTGTTATTGATTAATGTAGCGGTTAATTTGTTTTGACCTACAATTGTAAAGGACAGACAAACAAACAAGCTAAAAAACACTATTTTTTTAATCATAATGATGACTTTTTAATTTCTATTTTAGCCAACAAAAGGTAGCTTTCACTACCTTTTGTATTCTTAATGAGTAAAGTTTAGAAAGAATTAATCTTTAACTGAATGGTGTGTTTACCAGGTGTCAATCTTATCATTTGAAAGGCTGATGGCACACTTTCACCATTGTGAATAAGTTCTTTTCCATTTAAACCATTCAAAGAAAATTCTGCGACCATATTTCCAGGAATTACAATTTCATAAGTCTGTAATCTTTTGCCGTTATAGGTATATTTCCCTTTGATCTTACCCCTTACCGTTGGTACTTCTATTTCACTATTTTTTAACGTACTCATTTGAGGTTTAATCGTTGCTATTCCAAATCCTGGTGTCTTAGGCTTGATCCCCCATAATCCTCTAGGAATTACATTAGCTGGAGCCGCGCCCCAAGCATGATTCCAATCTAAGTTTATTTTGTATTCGTAATCCCATGCCTCAAGGGTTATGGTAGACCCTGCACGAATCATATTGTACCAACTCCTCTTAGCTTTGCTAGCTAGCAATTCTAATGCATAATCCTCTTCACCCGCATTGTATAGACCATCCATTAAAAATTGTGCTCCATAAACGCTACATGCCATTCCTCTAGATTTTACAAAATCCACAACAGATTGATAATGTTCTTGAGGTACAATCCCGAATGCTAAAGGCATCATGTTTGCATGTAGAGAAGCGTGATCTGTACCAATTCCATCTACATAAATCCCACGGTTTTTATCAAACATTTGCTCGTTAACCGCTTTTTTAGCTTTTGCAGCTCTGTACTCAAAATCTAAATTTTCTTGAGTTTTACCTAGCAACCTTGCAAATTCAGCCATAATCTTCATATTCTCATAAAAGAAAGAATTAATTACAGTGCTGTAAGGTTTGAAAACAAAACCATCTCTTTCTCCCTTTGTCTTACTTCCTGCAAAATTCTTAGAAGGCCAATCTACAATATCTGTTAACGGCTTTTTATAACCCTCTGGAAATCCTAACTTCCTCATAAACTCTTTGTCAACTTTGGTAGAGGTAATTAAACCGTCATCGTTTGATAGTTCAAATAATGATTTGTGTTTTAAAGGTTCATAATAACGTTCTATCAACTCTGTATTTCCAGTATACATATAGTCAGCATAAATTAACAAAGGAACGTGCTGCTGCCATTCAGTTGGCCAAGTAGGGTTTTTCATAAAATATTCAATGGTCCTTCTTGCCATCGCATATTCTCTATCTGTTGTGTAGTGACTTAATTGATTTAAATATGCATCTGCCTCGTAGGGTATACGCTCTCTATCTCCGTCTACATATAACCCATTAAATGTGGTTGCTTTTATAGAATATTTTGATAAATCCCAAACCTGATTTAAAATATCATTACTACTTTTAAAACTACTTGCTTTCTCATCCCAATAACTATGAAAAGCCAATTGAGTAAAGTTTTCTGCTTTTAATTCTCCTTCATAGCCCTCAATCTCTGCATACCTATAAGGAACCAATGGAGGAAAACCTTCAGGTAAAGCAACTGCCTGATTTGGTCTCGTATTTCTCTCATCCGTTTGTACTTGGATCTGATATTCTGTTTTACCAGGTTTTACATCAACCTTTATTTCCTGATATCGAATGTTACTTTTCTTTGGAACAAACCTGTTGACATTTCCTTGGGCGTCTAACATTTCACCAACTCTAACAGTTATGGTGTGTGACCTTTTTGCCTGATAAGAAAAGTTAAGCGTTGCAAAAGCAGCCTTTCCAAAATCGATAAAATAAAAGTCTCCTCTTTTTTCAAACTTATTTGGCTTTATTTTAGCTGTTATAAACTTATTTTCGGTAGAAATAATATAGCTATCGCTTTTACCTGTGGTGAATTTTTGAGGAGCCGCGTAATCTACTAATCTATTCGCTTCATCCCAAATTCTAACTTTCCAAAAATACGTTTTCCCAATCTCTAATTCAGTACCCTCGTATTGTACATCTGTAGATTTTGAAGATGAAACTCTTCCACTATCCCAAACATCTCCGTTATTAGCATCAATACTAGCTTTGTTCGAAGCTACTAAGATTTGATATGCACCTTGATATTTAGCCCCTAAAGGAACTGTCCAACCAAACTCTGGCTTTAAGTCAAAAATTTCTACACCCGCTTCAGGTGCTCTAATCAACTCTACAGTTAAATCTGAAGGAGCAGATCTATACTTGTTGCTATTTTTCTTGATTAGTGCTTCTGTTTTTGCACGTAAATTTGCAAGTACCCTTTTATATTTTCTCTTACCTACAAGATTTTTAATTTCTTGAGGATCTTTCTCCAAATCATACAACTCTTCAATAGTCTTGTCGTTTACATACCTAAAATACTTCCATTTTTTAGTACGTACACCCTCACTAGGTGGAATTTCGCTAAAATCCCAAATGTGCTCAATTAAAATGGTATCTCTTTCAATTGATTTTTTTTCTTGATTGACCAACGGCATCAAACTTTTACCTTGCCAAGTTGATGGAGCTTCAACACCTGCTATATCAACAATAGTTTGTGGCACATCTATATTCAAAACCATTTCGTCTATATCCTGATGTTGATCAATCCTTGGATCAAAAACAATTAACGGTACTCTAATAGAATTGTCATACATTAACCATTTTCCTGCAAACTGTCGTTCTCCTAGAAAGTAGCCATTATCTCCCATCACAATAATGACAGTGTTTTTATCTTGTCCTGTTTCTTTAAGTTTGGCTCTAATCTTTTTGATTTCTAAATCAACTCCTGAAATCATTCTGTAGTACCCTTTAAGACTATGTTGGTATTTCTCCGGAGTATCATAACGCCATGTCCAACGCAACCTATTGAATCCATCTCTAACTATTTTTGGCTGAGCTAAAAAGTACTTGTCATCGTTTAATTCTGGATCAGGAATTGTTGTGTTTTCTAGCATTGCATCCATGGTACTCTGCCAGAAGTATTGTTTTTCTGCACGGTCATGAGCATGAGGTGCACTAAAGCTTAAAGACAAACAAAAAGGCTTATCTCCGTTTGCGTTTTTACCTATAAAGTCGAGTGCTTTTTGCCCTGTATATCTTGTTAAATGAACCGTATCCTTGTCAATTGTTTTGTAATAATATCCTCTTCTGTCCGGAAACTTATTGTTTCTGTCGTAAGATTCGTATTCATCAAATTGTTTGTCCAAATGATTGTACCTTGTTCCATACTTTCCAAAGAAACCTGTGTAATATCCATTATCTTTCAACAACCTTGGATAAGAATTATCCATATACTCATCTCTAACATTTCCCGTTTGAAAATTAAAATTGTGAGATCTTTCATACAATCCTGTTAAAATACTAGTCCTACTTGCCGCACAGATTGGAGTGGTAACGATTGCGGAATTGAAATAGGTTCCAGATTTTGCTAAATTGTCCATTTCTGGAGTTTCAACAAACTCGTTTCCAACATAACCAATAGCATCAAATCTTTGATCATCGGTAAGTATAAAAATAATATTTGGATTCTCAACAGTTTGATCTTGTTGAGCATTGGTAATATTAAAACAAGATACAGCAAACAGTATCACTGATAAATAATCTTTTTTAAACATCTGTAAATTTCTTAATTGTTTGTTTAATTTTTGTGTGTAAAAATCTAAGGTAAAGATGAAGTTAAGTTCTTTTGTTTCTATCCTGTTCTATCATGGAAAATAGTTTGTTCATCTTTCCTTAATACCTAAAAGAGACCCTAGAACCTCAAGAGGTCATCCTTCCATCTTATGATTTCATTTTTGTACATCGCATCTAATCCCATTTGAACAGAAATCGCTGTCTTAGCTCCTGTTAATATTCCACATTCAGGCTGCTTGTTTTTTTGGATTGCTTCTCTAAAATCTATCAATGCCTGTTCCGTTGGATTTAAATGTTCTACATCTATCTTGTATCCTTTTTCTTTACCCCATTGGAGGGTAGCGCCACTTACCCCGTCTACAACTCCAGTAACCTTAGTGTTATTATTACCTTCAGGATAAAACCAAGCATTCTGTCTATCGATAATGATCGTACCTTTATCTCCTAGTATTTTTATTTGATAACCCTCCCTGGCATTAGTAGTCAAACATGTAAAGGTTGCTTTTATCCCTTTTGGATATTTATATATTAAATGAATATTATCGTATGTTTCTCTTCCATCTTTCCAGTAATCTACACCTCCTACTCCCATAACTTGGGTTGGGGTTTCGCCTAATACCCAATTGACAAAGTCAATTTGGTGTGAACACAATTCGGCCGTTAATCCTCCTGAAAATGCTCTATACATTCTCCAATTAATTGCCTTCTCTAATTTAGGGTCTTTAACTTTTCTTCTCCAATCTCCATGTCTATTCCACTGACACTCAAAAGCAGTAATATTCCCAATTTTACCTTGTTGAATCAAATCGACAACATGGTGATAAAGCCTTGAACTGTGGTATTGATGGCCTACTTGGAATATGGGATCTGATTCATAAGCCTTTTTGACCAATTCTCTTATCCCTGTGTACCCTTTTGCCATTGTTTTCTCACAATACACGTGCTTTCCTGCATCTAACGCATCCATTGCTATTTTAGAATGAGTATTAAAAGGGGTTGCCACAATAACGGCGTCAATATTTTTATCATCCAGGAGTTTTTGATAATCTGAATAACCACGTGGATTAGAATTTGATTTTCGCAAACCTTCTTTCAATCTAAAGGGCAAAATATCACAGGCAGCTACAACGTTTACTTGATCAATCGAATTGATGATCGTCATGAGTCCTTTCCCTCGAACCCCAGTACCAATAACACCTATATTTAGGGTTTTATTGAGGTTTTTATTCGATAAAATGTTTCCATATAAAAAAGAAGAACCTGCCAAGGTAGCTGTTGCTGCCAAAGCTGTTTTTCCAATAAATGATCTTCTCTTCAAATTTTAAAATTTAGGATCCCAACCTGGTGCGTATTCTCTGGTCCAGAGTTTCATCGCATCTCTATTATACATGATACCTGTTTTATCATCTACATCAAAACCTCTATTAATTCTGTAAGCAATATTTGCATAATGCACCATTGCCATACTTTTACTAGCATCATCTATAGGAGCTGTTAGCTTTGCTTTTCCTCTTATGGTTTCAAAAAGATTTTGCACATGCCTTGTCGACATATCTCCGCCTCCTCCTAAAGCAGTTCCTGCTTCATTTGATGAAGAATTATATTCTTTAACTAACTTTCCTCTACGATCATAAAGCATATATTTACCTCTATCTATAAAGACAGACCCCTCAGTTCCATAGATAATTACACCTCTTCCATCTCCATAGGTACCATATTTATTTCTCGATTTACCATCCCATTTGATAACTTTGTTGTCGGCAAATTTAAAAGTAGCTTCCATATCATCATACATCTCCCACCCATCTTCTAAAAAATGACGTTTTTCTGCCTCAACATATACTTGCTGTGGAAAGTTAACTTCTAAAGCCCAACGTGCAACGTCTAACTCATGAGTTCCGTTATTTCCCGCCTCTGCAGTTCCATAATCCCAACCATACCAGTGCCAATTGTAATTCCACGTTTCAGAGGTATAGTCACGTCTGGGCGCAGGACCTTGCCACAAATCCCAATCTAAACCTTGAGGTACTGAGGCTTTCTGCTGTAAGGGGACTCTACCCCTACCGTTGTTGTAAAAAGCCACAGCTTTGTAAGGTTTCCCTATAACACCATTGTGAATTTCAGTGATGATCTCAATGGTATGACCTGATGATCGTTGCTGATTCCCCATCTGAACAATTTTATTAAAGTGTTTTGAGGCTTTCACAAGTTGTTCATTTTCGTACATATTGTGGCTACAAGGCTTTTCAACATATACATGCTTACCAGCTTTCATTGCCATAATAGATCCTGGAGTATGCCAATGGTCTGGAGTCGCGTTAATTAGTACATCTACATTTTTATCCTCTAATACATTCCTAATGTCATTTTCTAATTTTGGTGCATAATCAATATATTGACCAAAGTCTTTCAACGCTTTTAAGCGTTGACTTTCCATTACGTCACACAAGTAGAGTAAGTTCACATTACTCTGCTTTGAAGCAATAGGAGCTTTGAAAGCATTTAATCGTCTTCCCAAACCTGCAATAGCAACGTTTATTCTATCGTTGGAACCAATAATATTATTATAACTCTTAGCAGATAAGGAATTTACACCTCCAAACAAGGTTACCCCCAAAGCAGCGGATGTTGTTTTCTTTATGAAATCTCTTCTGTTACTTGCCATCTTAATGTTTTTTTGATTTTGGTACTCTAATCTTAATATTCCTAAAGGATACTTTATCACCGTGATCTTGTAATAAAATCTGACCTTTTTCTAACAACCCAAAATTAGGCCACTTAGAATATTTACTTTCTGATACTAATTTTAAAAAGTCCTCACTTCCTCGTTCGTACTCTAAAACTTTCACGCCATTTAACCAATGTTCTACGTGGTTATTAATGGATTTAATGTAAGCAGTATTCCAAGATTCAATTTGATGTATTGGCTTTTCTGGATCTGCTTTGATCAAGTCATATAGAGAACAAACTCTTCTACTCCCCTCATGTGAACCTCTTTTTGCATCTATATGAAGCTCATCATCTAAAATTTGATATTCTAAACCAATAGACGAACCTGGCCCTTTATTCAATTCCGTGTCTACATAATATTTTATACCACTATTTGCACCCGCAGTCAGTTTAAAATCTAACTGTAGCTCAAAATCAGTGTATTCTCTAGTCGTAACGATATCACCACCTGCAGCAGATTCAGCACCACCAGTAGACAAAACTATAAGTTCTCCATTTTCTATTACCCAACCTTGATCTGGAAAACTTTGTAATTTTGCTCCACGCCAACCCTTAGTCGTTTGACCATCCCATAACATTTGCCATCCTGACTTCTGTTCAGAGACAGTTAAATTATTCTTAGTTATCACAGGTTTCAAAGGGGATTTTGTTGTGTGTAGAGAGAGATTCTCAGTTAAGATTCTCGCATTTTTCCACATCACTTGCTTGCCAAGTTTGTCTTTCTTCTTTCCAATTGAATGTACTTGTAAACCAATAAAACCTGTAGCGGTTTTATCATCAATCAAATAGGACGCTGGAACTTGATTGATCCATGTCTTAATGGTATCTCCAATGGCCTCAACGCGATAATGATTCCATTGATTTTGCTTGAACGCTTTTTGGGCTTTAGGATTGTTTTCTAAAGTATTCAACCACTTTCTTCTCTTTTCATCGTAAATTCCCCCACTCCAAGAACGCTTTGAAGGATCAATCTCAACTTGATAACCATGAACAATTCCTTCTCTGTAGCTTGGTAGCGTATTGCTCCTAATTTGAATTCCAGAATTCATTGTAGGATCGACTTTAAACTCTATTTCTAAGATGAAATCTCCATAATTTTGGTTGGTCGTCAAAAAAGTGTTTGGCGTGTCTGCTGCAGTGGTTCCTATAACGACTCCATCAACTACCTCATAAGTAGCCTTTCCTCCTTTAATATTCCAGCCATTAAGTGTGTCTCCTTGAATTAAATCAATCCAAGAATCATTTTGTTTACTTGACTTACACGAAATCAAAAGCACAGCTAACAAAGCAACAATGCTGATTGATGATATTTGTTTTATTGGTCTCATTTTAAATTATTTAATTGTGGTTTTGTGTACTTCGATAAATATACTCTAAAAAAGAAGGGTTAAATGTGTAGCAACTGCTAGCACCATTTCAATAATCTTCTTTACCTAATCTAATGATCAATTAGAATTTGTTAATTCCAAAACAAGGCACATTAGAATGTAGATTACTTTACTGAATTTTAAAAATTACAAAAATAGCAGGAGATGAACCCTGCTATTTTTGTATATCATATCATAGCTACGAAACTATTCAGTCAGTGCTTCGCCTTTTAGCTCTAATGTAAATTCCTCAAATTTAACATCTCTATCTCTAATCACTAATGTATCTTTAACTGTGTGGGTTAAATTAAGTGAAGATATGGTTCTAACTTTACCGCGGTTTGAATAAACAGGTGGAGCTTCATTAGTATCTTCATATTCGTATTCTAGATAAATAACATCACGCTTTTCACCACCCCATTCATCGCCATCTTTCACGTATGATCCTGATCCTCTAACTACAAAACCATCTCCTTTAATGTCATCTATGATAATGCTATTATTGTCATCAAAAATCAATTTCATCAAAAGATTATCACCTGCTAGACCAGCTCTTCTCACCGGACTATTAACAATAACACTATTTTTTCCTGCTGTTGCTAAAGAGGTTAGTTCATCTTCAATGACATAATCCGATCTATAAACCGAAGTCGTATCGATGTCAACACTGTTGGATTTATCTGAATTTAGATTATATATAAAATCATCCCCTATTTTTAACCCTCTATCATAAACATTATTATCACTTGAACCTACAATCCTATCTGCCCCGCGACGTAAATAAGTACCCTGATATCTATTCATAAACTTTATCCCATAAAGGGTGTAATCTTTAGGTAGTGGACTCCAATCTTCGTCTCGTATTTTAATTGGATTTTCTACGATAGGAGTTCCCATTAAAAGAGTATCTAGATCTTCAATTTTAGTAATTCTCAAAGGAATTACGTAGTGAACCTCTCCGTATTCTGCAAAGGCCTGTGGATCATCAAAGAAGGCATCATTAAGTTGAACTGGGATACGACCCTTAATAGAACCAACCGGAATGGTTAAAGGACTTTCCTGTTCAATAGTATAATATGAAGCTGGTAAAACTTTTACATTCACAGAATCAACACCTTCTAAAAGACTTGCGTCAATCAAATCTGGAGCCAATTCGAAGTGAACCTTTCGGTCTTTTTCATTTTTATAAACTCCTGACATCGTAACACCTATTTCAAAACGACTATTGTTATCATTTTCATTGAAACCTAAATCATACTCTCCTAAAATCAAGGTTCTTACAGGAGTTTGAAAAGGAAAATACAACGAAGTTTTACCATAATCATCAAATTCGTTTTCTTGATTATCACAGGCGATAAAGGCAAATGATAGAGCGAATATTATTATTAATTTATTTTTCATTATTGAGGTTTTTATTTGTTTAAAAATCATACTACCAATCACTATTTTGCTCTAGTGCAGGAAACTTTAAGATTTCAGAATTAGGAATTGGCATATACGTGGCATGGGCTGGAAAATTTCTATTTTCTACAGAAAAATCTTGATAACTATTTCCGTCAAAAAGGTAGCCTTTGGCTGTTTCATTAAGGTTAACTCCCCATCTTCTAAGATCCCAAAATCTATGTCCTTCAAAACTCAATTCGATACGGCGTTCATTTCTAATCAATGCTCTCATTGCTTCCTTGTCGTCCGTGGTACTAATATTATCCAAATATGCATCTGGTTGCGTAATTCCAGCTCTTTCTCTAATGGCTTGAATAACTTGAAGAGGGGTCATACCATTAACTGTATGATCTGGTCCTCCAAGTTCATTAGCTGCTTCTGCAAATATCAAAAATAATTCTGTGTATCTGAAATACACACTTGCATGCCCTTTTCCTGTTTTGGCACCATCACTAGCTAGTACAACATCAGGACGTAATAATTTTTTAAGATAATATCCTGTAGTTGTAGACAATTCAGCAATAGAATCTAATCGATCAATTTTACCACCAACACCAGTATTAATTAAAGCCCCAAAAGATGTTTTTCCATTGACAACCACAAGCTTTTCTAATCTAGGATCTCTATTTTCATATGGAGCTTGAGGATTATAATTACTTGTAGAAACATCAATTGGAGTACCATCAGACATAGGAAATGCATCTACAAAATTTTGTGTTGGATTGATTTCACCTTTCCCATTTAAAGAAGGAGGAAACATTCTTTCCTCATAAGCAGAACTGTTTCCACCGAGGGAACCACGCCACAGCATTTCATCATCATTTATAATGTTGTTATCTGAAGTATAAAATTCTAAACCACTTGGAGATAGACCTGAAGTTCCTCCAATAGATTCTAATATGTCACCCGCATATTCAGCTGCTAACTCATAATAGCCTTGACCATCCAAAAAAGCAGGACTCGCCGCAAAAAGAGCCAAACGTGCTTTTAATGCTTTTACAATTCTACCTGATATACGCAAATTATATTGGGTACCGTTTGCTATTTTATAAAGATCTGGATCTATATCATCATATCTTTCATCTTCTTCATCTTTACTACCATAATCTGTTGGTAATAATTCAATAGCATCGTCAAAATCTTTGATAATCGCTTCAAGACTGGCTTCAAAGCTCAAACGAGGAGTGTTAAAATTACCATCAGACGATATAAACTCGGTAAAATATGGAATCCCTAACAATTTCCCTGAAGTACTTTTTCCTGCATGAGCTTGAAGTGCATAAAAATGATGTAGTCCTCTTAACGCCAATGCCTCGCCTTTAAGACGGTCATTAAACAATTTGTTTACTACCTCATCTCTTTTCCAAACTATTTGACCAGCATTTACAATTTCTAAGAACTTGTTAGCCCAAAATACTCTCTCAAAATTATTCCAACGTGAAGCTGGGTTATATTGTGCGTTTAGCTCTCCAAGAGCCAATCTTTTAAAACCATTAGTTTTTTTATTACTGTTATTGTTGACGGCATCATCCGTTGCTGCTTCGGAAAATGAATACTGATTGACCAACCCCGTATAGGCATTTAACAATACTCCTTCCGCAGCTTGTGGAGTAGAACTAACAAAGTCAAAATCTAACCTATTCTCATCAATAGGCTCAGGCTCACAAGCGATGATGCTGGAAAAAACTACCAACATAACCAATATATATTTTATTAAATTTTTCATTTTATCTCTAATTTTATATTATATTAAAATGACACTCTCAAACCTAAGGTAAAATTCCTGGTTAAAGGAGATCTACCGATTCTTAATTGACGAATATCTCTATTTTTAGCTATTTCAAATAAATTAGTTCCAGATACATTCACACTTAAATCTTCAATTTTAAGTTTCTCACAAGTATCATCGCCTATTTCATACGTTAACTGAGCACGATTGATTGTGAAAAAACTATTATCGTAGGTCCAAAATGTAGAATTACTAAAATTGTTTTGGTTGTCTTGAGCTGATAATCTTGGAAAAGTTGCTGTACTGGCAGTTTCAGGTGTCCATGCACCCAAAACAACCTCAGAATACTTAACATTTCCGTTAACAGCATAGTAATTGTTAAAAGCACTACTCAATTTACTTCCTAATCCTCCAGTCTGACCCGTTCCTAGAACAAATAAATTAAACGCTTTATACTTAACGTTTAAATTTAATCCATAAGACCATGGACTACTAGATTGTCCAATGGCAACTTGATCGTTTTGATCGATAATGCCATCATTGTTTTGATCTTGATATTTTAAATCCCCTGGCTGAACATCACCATTAGGCACAGGTAAATCACTAATTAACTTACCATTTGTATCAAAATCTGCTTCAGCATAAAAACCTTGATCAACTAATCCAAAAATTGTAGAAAGTTCCTTTCCAACTCTATTTTGATAATCAAACTCATTCGTTTCAGCTCTCTTCATAGCTTCAGTCTGACTATATAATACATTGGCCCCAACACTTAAAGATAAATCATTAATAGTTTTATTATAATTCATTCCTATTTCAAAACCTGTGTATAAATTTTTATTAAAATTATCATACGGTCTAAAATTATTATAAAAAGATGGATATTGATTTTGTAAGATGGTAAGTTGCTTGTCTAGCTCTGTGCTAAAGTAATTCGCTTCTATCCAAAGTGAATTCATTAAATAACTTTCAAAACCAATGTTCAAATCTATTCTTTCTTCAAATCCTAAGTTAGGGTTTGCTCCTTGTGTAATATCTTGTCTCTTATTAGTTCGTCCATCTGCCCAATTAATATTATTTTTACTGTCTGAATAATTTTCTTGATACAAATAATACTGATTAATTCCTGAGTCGGTATTAATAACACCTCCTGAAGCTTTTAATTTTAAATAGTTGACAAAACTATTGTCTTTTAAGAAAGACTCCTCACTCAAAATATAACCTAACCCAACTGTTGGAGATATGGCTCCTCTATTTCCTTCTGGTAATTTGATAGAGTGTGTATAAGTACCAGTAAGGTCAATAAACATTTTTTTCTTGTAATCATAGGTCATTTGAAACCCTAAATGTGAATCTATATCTGTTTGGATACGCTCGTTTACATTTGTTGAATTGTAAAAAGCTAATAAAGTAGCGTTCAGAGAATGATTTTCTTTAAATGTTTTATCATAGTTGACCAAACCGTAAAAACCAAATCGAGAAACAAAATCGTTGGTGCTTACATTTTCTGTTAAATCTTTAAGGTCTTCACCAAAAATACTGGAACCATCTACACCAAAATTGATTACTTTACCTTCTTCCCATTCTGGAGCATACGTCTTAAACTGATTTACTAGAGAGATATTATAAGAATCATAAAAATCAAAACTTAAATATGTTTTGGCTGATAATCCTTCTACTATTCTGTCTAAATCAAAATTAATTGAGTTGTTAAATTGTGTTGAACGAAAAATTGTATTTTGATACCCTCCAGCTATGGCCAAGGCAACTGGTGCATTCGAACCAAACTCTTGTGAAGTTCCCAAAAGCATTCCGTTGTTATACTGGTTTGCAGCCTGTACTTGTCCAACTACAATAGGATCGAAGTTTTCAATCAAATCTAATGGGATAAATGGAGCATAACTATTTGGTTTGAGAGTGGTAGCAGCATCAAAAATATCAGCTCTTGATGACCTATTGGTACTTATGATGGCAACCCCATCAAGGCTACTTGTAATCCAATCATTAACTTTAAAATCGATATTTCCTCTTATATTAAATCTATCAGAACCTTCATTAATACTTTCATTAAGGTTGGTCCATGCACTGCTATGGTTCCAACCCATATTGACATAATACTGATTGTCATGATTTCCTCCAGAAAATTCAGTAATAACCGTTGTTGTGTTTATAAAAGGCTCCACATAATCATACAAATCTACATCTGGGAACTCATAAGGGTTTATATATAATGATGTAACATCAATAGGATTTCTAGGATCATTTCTAAACAAATTCGAATTATCAGAAGAAGTACCATCGTTTATTCTTGCTTGGTCAAAATATTCCATATAATCTGCTGCACCTAAATAATTAGGTGTAGAGATTGGTGTACCAATACCAGAACGTACATTAACGTTGAACTCTTTTCTATTGATTTTACCTCTTTTGGTATTGATTACAATCACGCCATTTCTAGCCTGGCTACCGTATAACGCAACAGCATTTGCATCTTTAAGCACTGTTATTTGCTCTACCTCTTCCATGTTCAAAATATTTGGATCACGACCAATCACACCATCAATAACAAAAACGGCATTTCCCAAACCTCTAATATTGTCTGAACCTCTTACTCCTAACATCAAACCGTTAATGTAATTTCTAACATATTGTGTGTTGTCGTAAACTTGTCGGTCTTGTGTATTTATAGAGGAGACTGCTCCCACTATTTCTCGGTGGCTTTTAGTGGCTACCCCCATTTTAATTTCATCATCTTCTGATGCCAAAAAAGTAGATTTTTCTAACACAATATTTCCAGCCAAATCATAAGATTCAATGAGTTTTGATTCATATCCTTGTTTTTTTACTACTACAGTTTCAGAACTGAGTACCTCCATTTGAAATTGCCCCTCAGCATTGGTCATTGTTTGTGCTCCTTTAGGACCAAAAACACTAACATTGCTTAGAGGGTTTCCTTGCTCGTCAAGCACGGTTGCTGTAACTTCTGTATCTTGTGTTTGAGCTATTGTTGTAGTACAAAAACAAAACAAGACAAAGCTGACTAGCTTAAACAACCTATTTAATTTATTTATCTTCATTTTTTTTTCTTTATATTAGTTAAAACGAAATGTATTACCATCCTGGATTTTGTGAGAACCCCTCGTAAATTTGTGTTTGTGATGTTTCAAATGGTAACCAATAATGTTGAGGGTATTCACAAACTCTCATTTTATTATTAAGCGTTCTTGGAAAATATTTACCACTAGTCTCATGATCTTCTGGAAAATCTAAAGCCAACTTATTTCTGTATCTCTCTAAATGTGCTACTCCCCAACGACGAATATCTACCCATCTATGACCCTCATAACACAATTCTACAGCTCTTTCTCTTCTCAATTCATCCATGAATTGATCAGAATCTGATACAATATTTGAATCTACACTATCTACACCTGCTCTTTCTCTAAATAAATTGATTACAGCTTCTGCAGTTAAACTATTGGTTTCTGGTGCTGTGGTTGCTCCAACAGAAGCATGTAATGCCTCTGCATACATCAAATATACATCCGTTAATCGCATATGCAGACGTACACCTGAATAGTTTTTTAAAATAGGATTAGATAGACTACTATACTCGCCATCTATTATAGGATAAAATTTAGTACGCATATACCCTGTTGTCGATAGGTACTTATCATTATCATCACCTGGGTTTGCTCGGTGTGACCCTTTATTACCGACACCTGAATACCAAAGTTTAGCCGTTTTATTTACATCACTTCCAGTTTCTCTTGGTTCAACTGTTTGACCATCTATAATATGCCATCTATAAAAACGAGGGTCACGATTTGCAAAAGGCTTCTGTGGGTCGTAACCACTATTTTCATGTTCAGTAGAAAGACCATTTTTCATTCCAAAATTATAATGAATATAATTGTGTGTAGGAGAAATAAGTTCTGTTGCTTCTCCATGATAGACTTGACTTATTCCTGAAGCCATAAACCTACGAGCTGAATCAGAAGCTCCTGATGTAGCGGCAAAAATAAACTCTGTACTACCTGGCCATGAATTAAATGTTGATGTCTTCCAAAATACTTCATCATAATTTTCCCAAGAAGACAACTTATAATACCCTTCATCAACCAAATCAAGCACTTTTGAAAAGGCAACTACCGCCGAATCACAAAGTTTTTTATCGTAGTCATAAGTACTACCCAAGGAACCATTATTAGCTTTCATCAATGGGCTGGCTGCTAAAAGCAAATTTTTCCCCTGAAAAGCATAAGCTATACCTTTGGTAATTCTATTTTTATTTTCTCCTAAAGTTCGTCTTCCGTAATCCTCATCATCCCAATCTTTGGGTAATAATTCAGCTGCCCTCTTATAATCTTGATCTGCCAATAAAGCAACCTCTTGATATGTTTCAGGACGTTGCACATTTACTACTTCAGAATACACTTCTGTTATATAGGGAAAACGCCCCCAAAACTTCATTATTTCGTTATGAAAAAACGCTCTAAAAAAATAGGCTTGTCCCAATATAACATTTCTTTCTTCTTCTGTAGCTTTTACCATTAAATCAATGTTTTCTATTACTAGGTTAGCTTTACGAATACCATACATGCAAGCATCCCACAATCCTGGTCTTTGCTTCTTAAAACTATTATTATTTGTAACAATCGCACTCCTATCTCCGGATTTATTTGTTTGTCCATAATTAACATTACCATGATTGTTCAAATAGGTAAAAGCATATGATATAACACCAAAAAAATCTCCATTATCAATCTTACGACTTGCTTTACTAGGTCTAATAACATGACCATCATCCCCTAAAAGGTAATCTTGAAATGTGTGCGATTGTGTTTCATAAGATACCACTAGAGCATACATTTCCTCCACAAATCCTTGTGCATTATTAAAAGTTGAAAAAACTTCTTCTTCATTCAGTAGGGATTCTGGTGCTTGGTCTAAATAGTCTTCGCATGAAACCGAAAGCAGAAGTCCTAGAACAATTAATATTTTTTTATAATTTTTCATTGTGTTTCGTATTTAAAAGTTCATATTAAATCCAAGGTTAAATCTTTTTAAAGTCGGGTAATCTCCACTGGATTGTGCTTCAGTTGAAGTATTAAACTCTCTATCATCAGGTAAGTTAGACCATAGAAAAAGGTTATTACCATTTACAAAAAGACTAAGTCCTTTGAGTCCTAATTTTTCATACGCCTTTTTAGGTACATCATAAGAGATATTGACTGATTTAAGTCTAGTTAAGGATGCGTCTAACCATGTATCTCTAGGATTAGAATTAGAAGCACCTCCTAATGTAGGTTGTGTATCTGTATTGTTTGGCGTATCTACTGTCCAATAATCTAAATCTTGTGTGAAAATTAAAGCTGACTCTTTAGTAAATGTTTGGTTAGAAAATTTTCTAGTAGCATTTTGAGTTCCATACAGTTGAGCTGACACGTTCCAACCTTTGTAACGTACTCCTAAAGTTGTACTCCAATTTCTTTGTGGATTCTCCGCGTACCCAAAAGGAGCACTATCAAATTCACCATTATAAATACCATCACCATCAAAATCAATTACATCATAGTACCCTACTCTTGTCATTTCCTGGTTTACTACTTTCGGTGTTGACATGTAGACATCATCCCAATTGGTTATTATTTCTCCAGGTATCGCAGTTCTTGATTGATTTATACGAAATCCTGCATCTTTTAAATGATCTGGTCTTTTCAATGGATCATCTCTCTTTATTACTTTGTCTATTGCTTGCGTAAAATTAAAATCTCCATAAAGATTTAATCCACTATCAAAAGTGTAATTGGTTCCAAGAACTAGTTCAAACCCTCTTACCTGTACTATACCAGCGTTAAAATCAGTAGCGGTTTGACCAAACCAATCTGGTACAGTATCACTAGAACTACCCTCGATTACTATATCAACACGGTCTTCTGCAAAATAATCAAATTCACCCGTTAAAAAACCATCAAAGATAGAAAACTCAGCACCAACATTATATTTAATAGCGCTTTCCCATCGAAGATTTGGGTTTGCAATATTTACTTCTCTATAAAAAGTATAAGGAGATCTTCCTCCAAATGAACTTGGCACTAAATATGCGGAATTACCAGAACCCCATTGACTTTGATATTTAAATCTCCCATTAGAGTTATCATCCCCAACAACACCATATGAACCTCTTATCTTAAAGTTATTTAACCATTCGGCTTTTTCTAAAAAAGCTTCGTTAGATGGTGTCCAACCCAAAGCTACAGAAGGAAAGAGTTGAAAACGATACCCTGGACCAAATTTTTCAGACCCATTGTAAGCACCGTTAACATCCAGAAAGTATCTTAGATCGTAGTTATAAGTAACTCTTGCAACCCAATCTTCTCGGAATGTTGGAAAAACACTTCCTTTAGCACGTTGTTGTCTTCTCATTAAAAATAATGCTGTTAAATTATGGTCCTCTGCAATGGTTTTATTATAATTTAATGAAAAATCATATAATAATCTTCTGTCCCTTTGAGATTCTTGCACACTTGAAGCACCTAAAGTCCATGCATTTCTAACATAATCAAAATCATTTATACCTGGCTGAGGACGGAAAATCTCATCACCAGTATTTGAATAACGTTTTTCAATAACATCACCATCTTCTTTTAAAGCTTGCAAGCTTCTCATATTATTATCAAGTGAAAATCTTCCTTTAAAAGACAAACCTTTAGTCACAAAGTCTAATTTTTGCTTCAAAATAATATCTGAATTTATCTGAAAATTTGTAAAGGTCTGGTAACCACCAGACGATAAATTTAAAACAGAGTTCTGAAAAATATTTACCCCGTTTGGATCACCATATGCACCATCTGGATATCTAGGAAAAAAACGACTTGGTGGTATCTGGTAAAAACCGTTTGCCACATTACTAATATTACTAGGTTTTTCTCTAACCCCTAAAAACCCAGCGAGATTTACAGACAATTCTGTGGTACTCGTAATATTAAAATCAATATTAGATCTATAATTAAATCTATCATACTTATATTCACCTTTGTATCCTCTCCCGTTGTCATACTTTCCGCCATCAAAAATATCACTTACAGTTTGGTAAGCCAAACTACCAAAATACTTGGCAGATTCATTTCCTCCACGAACAGACAAATTAATTCTATGATCTAATGCATAATCTTTTAACAACTCTTCCTGCCAATCTACATTGGGATAAATATAGCTCTCTTCTAAAGTAGAAGGATTGCGGTATTTATCCAAAATAGATACTGGGGTAAATCTACTCCATGTATCTGTAATGGGCAACCCTCTAAGAATAGCACTATTTACTTCTTTTAAAGCATCATAAGAATCTAGTTTTTCTGGTAATTGCGAAACCGTTTTAACGGTTGTATTTACACTTAAAGACAACTCTGCTTTACCTTTTCGCCCTCTTTTTGTCGTAATTAATATTACTCCATTGGCACCCTCTACACCAAAAACCGCAGTAGCAGAAGCATCTTTAAGAACCGACATATTTTCTATATCATTCATATCGATGTCACTCATTGATCTTTTCACACCATCTACAAGAATAAGTGGGCCTCCTTCATTATTCCAAGAACTTCTACCACGAATTAAAATACGCATGTTAGATTCCCCTGGAGTACCACTACCTTGTATCGCCGTCACCCCTGGTAAATTCCCTTGTAGTGCTTCCTCTACATTTGTTATACCTGCTGCTCTCTGCATTAAAGTTTCTCCCTTAACTTGCGAAATCGCTCCAACCACACTTTCTTTCTTTTGAGTACCATACCCCACAAGAACTACTTCATCTAAACTTTCTAAATCCTCTCTTAAATCAACATTAATAGTTGTTTTGCCATTTACAGGAACTTCTACCGTTTTAAAACCTAGGTAAGAAAACACCAATGTTTTTTTACCTGGAATTAATTCAATAATATAATTTCCATCAAAATCTGATATGGTTGCTCGTGTGAGTCCTTTCTGAAGGATAGTCACCCCTGGTAACGGCATTCCATCAACATCTTTGACAACACCCGAAATTCTTTCTTGAGCCTCTAGATTGACTGCCGTAAAACAAGACAGCAATAGCACAAACATCAGCATGAGACCCGAATGAGATCGCTTGGTTTTTAATTTTTGTTTCATTTTTAGTTTAAATTTCAACATATAATTAGCTTTAATTAATCATAATTATTAATTGTCTGAACCTAGGGTTCAAATTTTAGTTAAGTAAAAACAATATTACTATCTGATCAGAAGTAAAGTGTCCTGTACTATACTGTTTCCACTTCCTTTTCTAATAAAATTGTAGTTTTTAAGGTTTGTCAATGTCTAAAAAAATCGATTTCTATTTGATTACTACTGATCTAAACAAAATCTTTTTAATGTAAAAATGACATCCCCCCTATCATTTTAATTTGTTTCCAAATTATTCTCTTCTTATTATAAATTACAAACTGAACAGCAGCTATCTTTAACTTGTGATCTTTCTTTAAGAAAATTAGAGGATCTTCGTAAAAAGTCAAACGACACAGGCTCCATGTAAAAAAACAAGTACGTTTGACAACAACTATTCTGTTTCATATCCTTAGTGCAAAATACAATTATCTAATTGAATTAATACAATAATACAATGAACCAAAACAATCAGCATAGCACAGGACATCTCAAATTAAAAAATAGATTACTTTTGGAACCGCTAGATAGTAGCGACAACACACCTATATTGAATAAAATATATATCAAATGAAAACCTTTATCAACGACCATTTTCTTCTACAAAGTGACTTCGCTAAAACACTTTACCATGATTACGCAAAACCACTACCTATAATAGATTATCACAACCATTTATCCCCTTTGCAAATTGACAAAAACACATCTTTTGACAATATCACTCAGGTCTGGCTTTATGGAGATCATTACAAATGGCGTGCTATGAGGGCCTATGGAATCGATGAGAAATACATTACGGGAAATGCTTCTGATAAAGAAAAGTTTTTAAAATGGGCTGAAGTAGTTCCTTATACTTTGAGAAACCCATTGTACCACTGGACACATCTAGAACTACAACGTTATTTTGGTATAAACGAACTGTTGACACCAAATAACGCTGAAAAAATATATGATCAATGCTCTGAATTACTAGCTAATAAATCGCATACCACTTGTGGACTATTAAAACAACAAAATGTTGAATCGCTCTGTACTACGGATGATCCCATTGACGATTTAAAACACCACAAAAACATAGCTGAAAGCGACAAGCAGGTTCAAGTTTTTCCAACATTCAGACCTGATAAAGCATATGCTGTGGAAGATAGCAAAGCTTACAATAGTTATGTCAAAAGTTTGGAGAAATCTGTAGGGTTTGCGATTAACAATTATGATGATTTATTATTGGCTCTTGAAAATAGAATAAACTATTTTGACTCACAAGGTTGTAAACTTTCTGATCATGGACTTGAACAATTGAGTTTCTTCCCTCAGAAAAAATACGATCTTACAAAGTTATTCGAAACAGTAAAATCAGGAAAAAGCTTATCTAAGGAAGAAGTCCAATTTTTCAAAGCAGAAACATTACTTGCTTTAGGGAAATTCTATCACAAAAAAGGGTGGACTCAACAACTACATCTAGGTCCAATAAGAGACAATAACAAACGATTGCTGCAACAATTAGGACCTGATACTGGATTTGATTCTATCGGTGACTTTTCACAAGCTATTGGATTGAGTGGCTTTTTAAACGCATTGGATAGCACAAATCAACTTACGAAAACTATCGTATACAATTTGAATCCCGCGGACAATGAGGTTATTGCTACGATGGTTGGAAACTTTAATGACGGAAAAATTAAAGGGAAAGTTCAGTTTGGCGCTGCTTGGTGGTTTTTGGATCAAAAAGATGGTATGGAAAAACAACTGAATACCCTTTCAAGTCTTGGACTCTTGAGTTGTTTTGTTGGAATGCTAACAGATTCAAGAAGTTTTTTATCTTTTCCAAGACATGAATACTTTAGACGTATTTTATGTAACCTAATTGCGAACGATGTCGTTCATGGAGAATTGCCAAATGATGAAAAATGGTTAGGTAAAATTGTTAGTGATATTTGTTATCACAACGCCAAAAACTATTTTCAATTTAAATCTAAATAGCATGGAAATAGTAAAATGGGGTATTATTGGTTGTGGTGATGTCACTGAAGTAAAAAGCGGGCCGGCATTCAACAAGACTAAGAACTCAGAATTGGTTGCAGTTATGCGAAGAAACGCAGAGAAAGCAAAAGATTACGCAAGTAGACATAACGTTCCTTTTTGGTACGACAATGCTGACGAACTACTCAACCATGAAGGAGTCAATAGTATATATATTGCAACACCTCCATCAAGCCACTTAGAATATGCTATAAAAGCCTTAAAACTTAATAAAAATGTTTACTTAGAAAAGCCAATGGCGTTAAACGCCAATGAAGCTAAACAAATACGAGAAGCTCTAAAATCAAGTAATGGAAAATTAACAGTTGCTCATTATAGAAGGCAACTACCGATGTTTTTAACCGTTAAAAAACTTCTTGAAGAAGGGGAAATTGGTGAAGTCCGTTGTGCTGATATCCAGTTATTACAGCCTTTGAATACAAAAATGATTACGGTTACTGAAGAGAATTGGCGTGCAAATAAAAACATCTCGGGTGGAGGCTTTTTTCACGACTTAGCTCCTCATCAATTAGACCTGATTTATTACTTTTTAGGAGACTATAATAAAGCTCACGGTTATGCAATGAACCAAAGTAACACTTATGACGCTGAAGATATTGTTAACGGTATTATTGAACTAAAAAATGGAATTCAAATTAGAGGGCTATGGGCTTTTAATGTGAATACGTCTGCAAGTAAAGATGAACTCAAAATATACGGTAACCTTGGAGAGATAAAATTATCTATTTTCGGAAATCAAGTAGAAATTACTAGAGAAGGCATCTCTGAAATCTTAAATTTTAAGCATCCTGAAAACATTCAATTTTCTATGATTGAAGCAACTGTAAATTATTTTCTAGGCAAACAAGATAACCCATGTGCTGCCGATGAAGGAATACGAATCATGGAAATCATAGACAGCTTCACTTCATAAAAACCCTATAAGACCTTAGAACAAACCCTTGTACAAAACAAAAATGTTCCTGTATTCAAAATACAGGAACATTTTTGTTTCTTAGGTCAACGATTGTTTTTTGGTGATCCAGTACAATTCCTAATAAAAGTATTATACTCACAAAAACAAACTACAGAGAACGTCTAATACCTAGTTCTAATCCACGTAATTCAGCTAAACCTCTCAATCTTCCAATTCCAGAATATCCTGGATTTGTTTTCTTTTTTAAATCATCGAGCATTTTATGACCATGATCTGGTCTAAATGGCATACGTAAATCTTGACGACCATTTTTTACTCTTTTTTGTTGTTCGATGACTAAAGCTTTCATAACTGCAAACATATCTACATCTCCATCTAAATGATCTGCTTCATGAAAGTTACCTTCTGCGTCACGCTTTGTTGCTCGCAAATGAATAAAATGAATGCGATCTCCTAAACGCTCCACCATACCAGGCAAATCATTATCTGATCTTACCCCGAAAGACCCGGTACAAAATGTTAATCCATTATGATGACTTGGAACAGCCTCATACAAATCAACTATATCTTGTTCAGTACTCACTACTCTTGGAAGTCCTAAAATAGGAAATGGAGGGTCATCAGGATGAATACACATCAAGACTCCAGCTTTTTCGGCTGAAGGTATAATTTCTGACAAAAATGAGAATAAGTTCTCTTTTAATTCTTTTGGACCTACATCTTTGTAGGTGGCTAAAATAGTGTTGAATTCTTCTAGCGTATAACCTTCTTCAGCTCCTGGAAGTCCTGCGATGATGTTTCTGATGAGCTTTTTTTGGTCTTCACCCGTAGCATTCTCTAAATACTTTGCTGCAGCTTCTTTTTGAGAATCTGTGTACTCATTTTCGGCACCTGGACGTTTTAATAAAAAAAGTTCGAAAGCAGCAAAAGCAGCCGCTTCAAATCTCAAAGCTGTTGAGTGGTCATCAACTTCATAATCAAGGTTTGTTCTTGTCCAATCTAGCACTGGCATAAAGTTATAACACACAATATCAATACCACATGCTCCTAAATTTAAAAGCGTTTTTTTGTAATTCTCAATGTATGTTTTATAGTTTCCCGACTTGGTTTTTATACTTTCATGGATAGGCACACTCTCCACAACAGACCATGTTAAGCCTACACTTTCAATTTCTAATTTTCTCTGCTGAATGTCAGAAATTGTCCAAGTCTCACCATTTGGAACATGGTGTAAAGCAGATACAATACCCGTAGCACCAGACTGCTTAATATCTAATAAGGAAACAGGGTCGTTTGGACCATACCATCTCCATGTTTGTTCTAACTGTAAATTCATATCTTATTTTTTTTATACCCCACTATACGCTGAAAAACCACCATCAATTGGAACTACGACTCCTGTTACAAATTTGGAACCTTCACCACATAGCCATAAAGTAGTACCGACCAAATCTTCTGGCACCCCATATCTACTCATTGGTGTTTGATCAATAATTTGTTGACCTCGCTTGGTTAAACTCCCGTCAGTGTTAGTTAACAACGTTCTATTTTGATCCGTTAAGAAAAAACCTGGCGCCAACGCATTAACACGAACACCAACTTTAGAAAAGTGTACCGCCAACCATTGAGTAAAATTAGATACCGCAGCTTTTGCTCCACTATATGCTGGAATTTTAGTTAATGGTGTAAAAGCGTTCATAGACGATATATTCAAGACACTACAGCCTTCACGACCCACCATATCCTCTGCAAATACTTGGGTAGGAATCAGGGTTCCTAAGAAATTAAGATTAAAGGTAAACTCGATACCCTTTGGGTCTAAATCGAAAAAAGTTTTAAAACCTTCTGTTTCGTTATTTAAATCATCTAACTCAAGAAATGGATTCGAGGTCGTCCCCAAAGGATGATTACCCCCTGCACCGTTAATTAAAATGTCAACGTTGCCAAAGGCGTCATTGATGACCTTTTTTGAAGCCATTAAAGAAGCTTTCTCCAAAACATTTGCTTCCACTCCAATAGCATTCCCACCATTTTTATTGATCGTATCCGCTACTTTGTCCGCAGCTTCTTTTTTCAAATCTAATACTGCAATTTTGTGTCCTTTTTCAGCCAAAGCTTCAGCTAAAGTACTACACAAAACCCCACCTGCACCTGTTAATACAACGGTTTTACTCATTTGTTTGATTTTTAATAATATATATTTACAAAAATAGTTTTTTTATCTAAAAATTCTATCCTGTCCTGTTATGCTTTCATAGATAAAAAATATTTTAGAGCATAAGGACTTCTAAACAATTAGATCAAGGTATTAAATGGAGGTATTCTAAAAAATTACTTTCTACTTTTTAAATATAGATTATAAATCAAACCGAAAACAATCAACAATACTCCTATTAGTGAAGCTAAACTATAGATTTCTCCAAACCAAAAAACACCAATTAAAAGCATAAAAACTACTTCTAAATATTTTAAGGGCGCCACAATGTTAGTTTCTGAAAACTGAAGTGCTTTCGTTAAATATAGCTGACCTACGTACCCAAAAAAACCTATACTTAGCAATAAAATCCATTCCTTTAAATCTGGAGACTTCCAATGACCTATAGACATCAATCCTCCAAAAACAAATGCCATGACCATAAAATAATTGATAATTACTAATGGATTTTCTGAATCTCCTATTTTACGAATGATTACAAAAATCAAACCTAAAAAGATAGCAGATATAATAGCGAAAAATAGCCCTATGGTCTTGATGTCAACACCAAATCCTTTAATAATTAACACTCCTGAAAATGCTATTAAAAATAAAATCCATTGCACTGGTTTGATTTCCTCTTTTAAAAAAATCGCTGCGAAAATCGCTGCGAAAATAGGTGAAGTATACCTTAAGGAAACAGCAGCACCCAGTGTAAGGTAGTTCAAAGCATGAAAAAAACAAGTTAAAGAAATGACTCCTGCTACACCTCTTAAAATCAACCATTTTTTTTGTTTTCCTAATATCGGAGTTTTAGATTTTATAATCAAAGGGATTGTAAAACACAAAGTCCCTATCGACCTAAAAAAAACAATCTGATATGCACCAAAATCATTGACATATTTTACCACAGTAGTCATTAAAGAAAAAGCAATGACACTGAATATCATGTAAAAAATGGCTTTGGAATTTTTCATAAAATTTTAACTATTGTCAATACTTGATCTTGTAAAAGTAATCTTTAAATTCTGACGCAGGGCTAACACCAATTACATATTATTTGCGAGGGTAGAAATTATACCGTAACCTCAATCCATAAAAAAACGTCTCATAAACCATATGAGACGTTTTTTTATTTAAAGACGGCAACTTATTTATATACTTCTTTAACAAAGTCTTCATAAGTTACTTCTTTCTCGTCAAAAGAAATCTTCTCTTTATATACAGCTAGTAATTTCGTACTAATTAATTGCGTTTGTAATCGCTTTGCTTCATCTTGGTTTTGTAATACTCGCATTGCAATATCCTCTAACTCCTTATCTTCTGGATTTGCTTGACCAAACTGAGCCATCTGCTGCTTTATAAACCCAATAGCATAGTCTTTTAATTCTTGGAAATCAACTTTTACATCGTTATCCATCATTACTTTACCTTCAATTAACTGGTAACGTAAACCCTTTTCAGACTTTTCATATTCAGCAACAGCTTCTTCTGGTGTTAATGGCTTTTCTCCAGAAGTTCCCAACCATTTGATCAAAAACTCTTTAGGCAAGTCAAATTTTGTTTTTTCTATCAAATTTTCAGTGATAGCATTCAACAGATGCTGATCTGCTTGCTGCAAAAATTGCCCTTCTGCATCTTCTTTTATTTTATTTCTTAACTCTGTTACCGAAGAAACTACTCCTTCACCAAAAATCTTATCAAAAAACGCTTGATCTAATTCCGAAGGTTCAGTAAAAGAAATTTCTTCTACTTTAAAAGTCAATGGAATTGCCAAACCATCTACCTCCTCAACTTTTAACCCAATAGAGGTTGCTAGTTTTGTGTCTTCGTTAAACAAGTTTTTAGACTTTAACGTTAATACATCTTCAACCTTAGATCCTAAAAATTTCTTTGCGTTTAACTTTCCTTTTATGTCTCCTAAAACAACTGATGCTTTAGTTTCGATTCCTTCGTCTTCATTGATAAATATTCCGGATATAGTTGAGTTTTCAGAAACTTCATCCTGTGGGATTACATTTCCAAAGCGATTTTGCAAATTTTCAACTTCTTTATCAATCAACTCATCATTAGCAATAATGTTATATTTTTTAACTTTAGTCTTCGCCAAGTTAACCTTTATATCAGGAGCTAAACCTAATTCAAATTCAAAGGAGAAGTTTTCAGTATCCCAATTGAATTCTCCATCCATTTTTGGCAATGGATTTCCAAGTATGTCTAATTTCTCTTCGGTTAAGTAATTGTTTAGAGATTCTTGCAATAATTTATTTACTTCATCAACCATTACTGATTTTCCATACTGCTTTTTAACCAATCCCATTGGTACTTGACCTTGTCTAAATCCAGGGATATTTGCTTTTTTACGATAATCCTTTAATACCGAAGCCACTCTTTCTTGATAATCCTCAGTTGTAATATCAACTTTAACTACTGCATTTAATGCATCGATATTCTCTTTAGTAATGTTCATTTGACTATTTTATTTAAAATCTCTTAAAAATTGGCTGCAAAAATACGTTTTTTTTGTGAAGTAACAAAAGTCATAATCAATTCATGCTCAATTACTTTAATTATTAACCTCCTGTTTTATGAAGGCGTTCAACCTGTTGAAGAAGTCTATAGGGTTCTCTGCATGTAACCAGTGTCCAGAGTTGGATATGGTTTCTATTTTGGCTCTTTCAAAATGTGCTGAAATTAGGGCTTGATCCTCATCTAGTATATAGTCAGAATTTTGACCCCTCAAGAACAAAACCTCTCCATCATAAGTAGTGTAAGGTGGCAATGCTTTTCCCACTTCAGAATTGTTTTCTGTCAGACTTTGCAAGTTGAACCGAAAATCCATTTCTGTTTTTGTCTTTCTGTATACGTTTTTTAATAAAAATTGTCGAACACCTTCCTCAGGAATACTTTCCTTTAAGATAGCATCCACTTCAGTTCTTAACTTTAATTCGGAAAACCTCACGCTGTTTAACGCATTGATGATTGTTTGATGATGGGGTTCATAATATTTTGGGGCAATATCGACCACAATCAACTTCTCTACTAATTCTGGAAATTCAACGGCAAACAACATTGCTGTTTTCCCTCCCATTGAATGACCCAAAACAATAGCTTTCTGTATTTGTTTTTCCTCAAAATAATATTTCAAATCCTCCACCATCAACTCATAACTGAAGTCTTCCGTGTGAAAACTTCTTCCATGATTGCGCTGATCAACCACATGAACTTCTGAGTCTAAAGCCAATTTAGTTGCGTGTGACTTCCAATTGTCTCCCATACCAAAATACCCGTGAAGAATAACAATTGGAAATCCTGAACCCATAATGTTTGAGTGTAGTAATTCCATTATAATACGTCCTGTAATTTATACAAATACATGTTAACAACATTTTGCAACCCATAATAAAGAGTTTCAGAGATCAAAGCGTGACCTATCGATACCTCGGCAAGCTCGGGTATGTTTTTTGCAAAAAAATTGATGTTTTTTAAACTCAAATCATGACCTGCATTTACGCCCATCCCTAACTGATTTGCTAACTTTGCGGCTTCGGCATATTCAGTAATCACGCCTTTGTTCCCTTTGCCATATTCTAGAGCAAACTTTTCAGTATACAATTCTACTCTATCTGCTCCTGTTGTAGCTGCTGCTTCAATAAGGTTTGGGTTCCCAGTATCAATAAAAATAGAGGTTCTAATACCTGCTTCTTTAAATTCTGTGATGACATCCTTTAAGAAAGATTGGTGTGTAATGGTATCCCAGCCTGCGTCAGAAGTTATATTATCATCCCCATCAGGTACAAGAGTGACTTGCGCAGGAAGTGTATCCAGGACTAATTTTTTGAATTTTGGTATTGGATTTCCCTCAATGTTAAGTTCGGTTGTTACAGTTTCTTTCAAATCGAAAGCGTCTTGATAACGAATATGTCGTTCATCTGGTCTTGGATGAATCGTAATTCCTTGACCCCCAAACGCTTCAATATCTTTGGCCACTTGCACTAAATTAGGAACATCTCCTCCTCTAGAATTTCTCAATGTGGCTATTTTATTTACATTTACACTTAATACCGCCATGTTCTATAATTTTAGGATACAAAAATATTCAAAATAGGACGAATATCTAACAATTTTTATCAAATTGCATTATATGGAACTCTTCAATGAAATCTCACAGAAAAAAATATTTATAACCGCCCAACAGACCATAAATGAAGTTCTTCAAGTTTTTGATACGCTTTTATTTTCTAGTGTTCCAATAGTTAAAAACAAGAAGCTAGTCGGGATGGTCTCTAAAGAAGATTTAAGCCTTATCGAAGACGGCGAACAAAAGATTGCTGACTTAGAATATTTATACAACTTTTACTATGCAAAACAAAAAGACACACTACTTGAAGTAATTTCTTCTTTTGTATCTAACAATACTGATGTTTTACCGATCATCGATGACGAAAACAATTATCTTGGTTTTTTAAACCTTCATGACACCTTAGACTCTTTTGCAGACACTGACTTTTTGAAAGTTGAAGGGAACACATTATTACTACAAAAAAACACTAGTGAATATAGTTTTTCTGAAATTTGTCAAATAACAGAATCTCAAAACAACAGAATATTAGGTTGTTTTGTCTTGCAAAGCAATGAAGAAAAAACTACAATTGTAATAAAAGTGAAATCTAGAAATATAAATGAGCTTATTCAATCTTTTAGAAGATACAGTTACAACATCCTAAGTACCTCTTCAGAAGATTATCTTGTTGAACATTTAAAAAAACACTCTGAATACTTTATTAAATATTTAAACATCTAAATTTGCAACATCATTAAAGTTAAATTATGAAAAAAGTAGCCATTTTTGGACAGGTATATAAATCTTCTCATGAGGTTTATGTATCTACATTGATCGATATTTTAAAGAACGAAAAAATTTGTGTTTTCATAAACAATGACTACAAGGAATCTGTAACAAATAATGGACTCAAATTTTTAGATCATTTAGATACTTACAACGGGGACTCTGGCCTAGACTCTTCATTTAACGCGCTCATCACCTTAGGAGGAGATGGAACCATACTGAGGGCTTTTAATCAGATTAAAGATTTGAATATCCCAGTGCTAGGAATTAACTTAGGGCGATTAGGTTTTTTAGCCACCGTACAAAAAAAAGAAATCAACAAAGCCATTAAAGAGTTTCTCAAGGAAGACTACACCATTGATGAACGTACCATGCTGAAAGTTTCTTACAAAGAAAGTGGATCTGAATTCACCAAACTTGGATATGCCTTAAACGATTTGACGATTACAAAAAAAGACACAAATTCTATGATTGGTGTAGATGCATATCTAAACCATGACTATTTGACTACATACTGGGCAGATGGCGTCATTATTTCAACTCCTACAGGCTCTACAGGATATTCTTTAAGCTGCCAAGGACCAATTATTATGCCGAATACCAATAACTTTTTAATCACTCCTGTAGCACCACACAACTTGAACGCTAGACCTATCGTAATTTCTGATCAAACTGAAATTAAATTAAAGGTTTTAAGAAGAGAAGATCAATTTTTAGCTTCTTTAGATTCTAGGGTAAGTGTTATGGACGTAGAAACAGAAATTATTGTGACTAAAGCGCCACATACGGCTAAAATTATACTCCTTAAAAACCATACGTTTATCAACACGCTTAGAGATAAGTTACTTTGGGGGTATGATTCTAGAAATAAACAGAATAATAGACAATAAAATGATTGCATTATTAGTTATCTCTCTGTGATTTTATATCCATTTAATTATATTTGCCAAGTTTTATTCTTTATTATGCCAAAGTTCTTCTGTGTTCTTGTTTTATTAATTGCTAACATTGGCTTTTCTCAGGTTTACGAAATTGGTATTTCTCACAATCAAGGAAGCCTAGTAGGTGAAAAATACAATGCTTTTCCTATCAACGCTACTGGTGGAAATTGGGGGATAATCGTTAAAAAAAACATGAACCCTAGGATAGCGTATAGACTAGCCGCCAATTCATTAGAAAACAAAGACACAAAACTGACTGAACTCTCTGGTGGAATAGATTTTAATTTCACAGAATATAATCCAATTAGACTGGCTAGTCCTGACAAAGGATCAGCCTATCTTATTTTTGAGTTGACTACACTTTTTTATGACACGGATGAGAAATCTCTGTTTTCAATGGCTCTTCCCCTAGGAGTAGGGTATAAAAAAATACTAGCAAAACATGTAGTTTGCTCTCTAGAAACAAAAGGTAGAATCTCTTTTACAGATGACTTAGATAATATTTCAACAAACAAAAGTACTTTGGATGCTTATTACTATATTGGAGCCTCAATATATTATACTTTTGGCTGGCCAAGAGGCAGTAAAAATCAAATACGATTTTAAATGAGTTTAATTGAAAAAGTAAAACAGGGGAAAGTCCCAAAACATATTGCCATCATCATGGATGGGAACGGCCGTTGGGCAAAGAAAAAAGGTATGGCTAGAATTTTTGGTCACAGAAATGCTTTGACTGCTGTAAGAGAATCTGTTATTGGTGCCTCAGAGATAGGGACCAAAGCCATTTCTTTGTATGCCTTTTCTACAGAAAACTGGAACAGACCTAAAATGGAAATAGATGCATTGATGAGTTTGTTGATCAATTCGTTAAAGAAAGAGCTCCCAGAATTTCAAAAAAACCAAGTAAAAGTAAATGCTATTGGTAGGCTATCAGATTTACCAAAAAAAGCACAGGAAACACTTCGTGATGTAATCAACGCGACCAAAACAAACACTAAAATAACACTGACTTTTTGTTTGAGTTATGGAAGTAGAGAAGAAATCACGTCATGTGTAAAAAAAATTGTCGAAGATGTAAAAAATGGAATCCTAGCGACTGAAGACATCTCAGAAGACAGCATCCAGCAAAACTTGTACACCAATGACCTACCTGACGTAGATTTAATGATTCGTACTAGTGGAGAACAAAGACTAAGCAATTATCTGCTATGGCAGCTTGCATATGCAGAATTATATTTTACTGAAACACTTTGGCCTGATTTTAGAAGAGATGACTTGGTTAAGGCAGTGGATACTTACCAGAATAGAGAAAGAAGGTTTGGAAAAACCAGTGAACAATTAGAAGGCGAACATGAATAAACTATTTAAAAATTACTTTTTTACACTTATCATTCTGATCACAAATATTTTGTGTGCTCAAGAAGAGAATACGGTAAATACTACTCCACCCTTTTCTGACTCAGATAAGCCTGATCTATCTGTCTCAAAGAACTACCTACTTGGAGGAATAACCACTTCAGGAACGAATGCTTTTTCAGAAGCTTCTATCATATCCTATTCAGGATTGAAAACAGGACAACCAATAAAAATTCCTGGAGACAAATTAACAAGTGCGATAAAAAAACTATACCAGTCAGATAAATTTAGTGATGTAGAAGTATTTGTCACTAAAATGGAAGGAAATACCATCTACTTAGAAATTGCCATCAAAGAATTACCTCAACTAAACGAGGTAAATTTTATAGGAGTTAGTAAAAGCAAAGCCAAAACTTTCAAAAAAGATACTGGACTCACAAAAGGAAAAATGCTGACAGAAAACCTGATAACTTCTACAAAAAATTACATCCGACAATTTTATGTAGACAAAGGTTACTTAAAAACCAAAGTAAATATTTCTTCAGAAGAAAACCCAACAAATGCAAATCAAAAAGACATTACTGTTTTTATTGACAAAGGAGAATTGATCAAGATAAAAAAAATCAATGTCAATGGAAATTTAAAATTTAGTGACAAAGAAGTTAGAAAATCTTTAAAGGATACTAAAATAAAATTTTGGGGAAGATTCTGGAAAAGATCAAAATTCGTAGAAGAAAATTTTAAAGAAGACAAGAAAAACTTAATTGACAAATACCGTCGTGAAGGGTTTCGTGATGCAAGAGTTGTGGCAGATAGCATCACTTGGAACGAGGACAACAAGACCGTTGATTTAAATTTAAAAATTGAAGAAGGAAAAAAATATTTCTACAAAGAGATTAAGTTTTTAGGGAATAAAACATATAAGAGTGAGAGCCTTCAAAGAATGTTGCGAATTGAAAAAGGTGATGTCTACGATTCTAAAACATTGGAAGAAAGAGTTAACGGAGATGGGTCTCCAGACTCTGATGACATCACAACCTTTTACCAAAACAGAGGATATTTATTTTCACAAATTAATCTTGTGGAGACTCAAGTAGAAAACGACTCTATCACGGTCGAAATTAGGATTAATGAAGACGACCCTGCGACTATAAGCCACGTTTCCGTTACTGGAAATGACAAAACAAATGATCATGTTATTTTTAGAGAATTACGTACCAAACCCGGAGATTTGTACGCAAAAGATAACATCATCAGATCGATAAGAGAGTTAGGTCAAATGGGGTTTTTTGATGCTGAAGCAATTACACCAGATTTGAAACCTAATTTTGTTGATAAGACAGTTAGCATAGATTACAGTCTTGCAGAAAAAGGATCTAGTCAGATTGAGCTACAAGGAGGATACGGTGGAGGATCTTTTATCGGTACTCTGGGCTTATCCTTTAATAATTTCTCTTTGCGTAACCTACTCAAAAAAGAAGAATACAAACCTTTACCGCTAGGGGATGGACAACAATTGTCTTTACGATTACAAACAAGTAGATTTTCTACAACCAACAGCTTGTCTTTTACAGAGCCTTGGCTAGGAGGTAAAAAACCAAGATCTTTGAGTCTATCTGTTTATAACACTAAACAATTTGGATTTGGTACTTCGTATTATGATGTTGATAAAAGCCAACGATTAGTAATCTTAGGTGCTTCTTTAGGAATAGGAGAACGATTGAGGTGGCCCGATGATTATTTTTCTATTTCAAACTCGATTAGCTACAGGAAATATACAGTGAATAACTTTAACTTTGGTACTGCACTACAGTTCGAGGATGGCTCTGGGGTTTCTAACAACTTATCGTACAATGTAACTTTAAAACGTAATTCCGCTGGACCTAGCCTAATTTTCCCAACCTATGGATCCACATTTTCTTTGGAAGGTAAATTCACTCCTCCCTTTTCTCTATTTTCAGACAAAAAATATGAGACCAATGATGATCGATTTAAATGGCTAGAATACTATAAAATCAATTTAAAAGCCAAGTGGTACACCGCGTTAGTAGATAAGTTCGTTTTAATGACAAACGTGCAATTTGGATACCTAGGAAATTACAATGAAAAATTAGGGGAAATTCCTTTTGAAAGATATTTTGTAGGTGGAGACGGACTAAACACAAATAGCTTTGATGGACGAGAAGTGATTGGACTCAGGGGTTATACTAATAGTTCGCTATCTAACTTTGGTGGAACCACTACTTACTCTTCAGAATTTTTAGGAGCAACTGTTTATGATAAATTCTCTATGGAGATACGTTATCCAATCAGTTTAAACCCCTCCGCATCTATTTATGCTCTAGGGTTTTTAGAAGCAGGAAATGCTTACAGTAGTTTTAGCAATTTCAATCCTTTTGATATTAAAAAATCAGCTGGTTTAGGAATTCGTATATTTATGCCAGCCTTCGGACTGCTAGGAATTGACTTCGGTCACGGATTTGATAATATCCCTGGTACAACCGGTGAAAAATCTGGTTGGCAGACGCACTTCATTATAGGACAACAATTTTAAAAAAATGGCATGATTATTTCTACCTACATAAACAAGTTCTTTAAAACAACCCTTTTCACTTTATTATGTTTTGGGATGCCCGTAAACGCACAACAACAGTTGCAAAAGATAGGTTTTGTTGACATTGAATACGTCTTAAACAAAATACCTTCTTATGCTGGAGCGCAGACAAAGTTAAACACCGAAACAACTACGTGGAAAAAAAACTTGGATAAAATGTATCTCAAGCTAAACACGATGAAGGAGGAGTTTCTTAATGAAAAACCATTGCTGACTGAGGATTTAGTAAAAGAAAGAGAAATAGAAATAAAAAATTACGAAGAAGAAATTATTAAAGTAGAAAACACTTATTTTGGTACCGAGGGTAAATTATTTGATCTGAGAAAAAAATTAGTCACTCCTTATCAAGATTTGGTTTTTAACGCAGTACAAACCATTGCAAAAATCCGAAAATATGATATGATTTTTGAAAAATCCTCGTCAATAGTAATGCTTTATACCAATAATAATTACGATATTAGCGAACTTGTATTAAAATACATTCAAAAATCTAAAAAAGAAATAGAACAGGAAGAAGCTGCTATTAAAAGAGAAATTGCAAAAAAAGCAAGAGAAAAAAGAATAGCTGATCAAAGAAAAAAACGAGAAGAAGACAGAATCAAAAGAGAAAACGAACGAAAAAAACGAAACAATAAATAAATAAAACGATGAAACAAGTAAGAACTACATTTTTAATTGCTGTAATGGCTCTAGGATTTACACAATTTACTCAAGCACAAAAAATTGCTCACATTAATTTAGACGAAGTAGTCGCATCTATGCCCGAAGCAAAAACTATGCAGACTGATATGGAAAAGTTAGGAAAAACTTACGAGTCTGAAATTAAATCTGCATCTGCTGCCTTAAAAGCAAAGTATGACAAGTACACTGCAGAAGAAAAATCCAAAACTCCAGAAGAAAACCAACAAAGAGCTATGGAAGTTCAACAGGAACAAAGTAAAATAGCGCAATTACAGCAAGCAGCTCAACAAGAACTACAAAATAAGCAAAACCAAATGTTAGAGCCTATTGTAAAAAAAGCTCAAGATGCTATAAATGCTTATGCTAAAGAAAAAGGAATTCAATACATTCTGGATGCTAGAACACTTATTTATGCTGAAGGAGAAGATATTTCTGCAGCTGTTAAAACAAAATTAGGAATCACCCAATAATCATATTACCTACTAAAAAATAAAAACGCTATTATATTAATATAATAGCGTTTTTATTTTGATCTTGTTTTTTCGTAATTTGACAATCATGCACTTATTAAAAAACTTTAAAGAAAACCCTATTGGATTTTTTGACTCTGGGGTAGGTGGTACCTCTATCTGGAAAGAAGTCATCAATAGACTACCGTTTGAAGACACCATTTACTTAGCAGATAGTAGAAACGCGCCTTACGGAAACAAAAACAAACAGGAGATTATAGATATTTGTGTTAAAAACACAGAAATCCTGATAAAAAATGGGGCAAAGATAATTGTAGTTGCCTGTAATACTGCAACTACAAATGCAATTGACATCTTAAGGAATACTTATGATATTCCTTTTATTGGTATAGAACCTGCTATTAAACCTGCAGCTTTAGCAACACAAACAAAGGCTGTTGGGATTTTAGCGACTAAAGGCACACTTAGTAGCGAGTTATTTCATAAGACTACGCATCAATTTGCCTCAAACATTAACATCATAGAACAGGAAGGAACTGGCTTGGTCCCATTAATTGAAAACAACATGATAGATTCCTATAAAATGGAGACGCTTTTGAAACGCTATCTCAAACCAATGACACACCTTAGAATAGATTATCTAGTGCTAGGATGCTCCCACTATCCTTATTTAATTCCAAAGATTAAAGAAATCATTGGAGACGATGTTGTTATTATAGATTCTGGATTTGCTGTCGCCAAACAAACTGAAAAAATACTCTCTGAGTACAATTTACTTAACAACAAAAACGAATCTGGTAAACATTATTTGATGAGCAATAGCAATATTGAAACACTTAAAAACCTGGTTATAGATGTCAAAAATAAAACAATCGAACAACACTATTTTTAGTCTTTATACCAGCTTGAATACTTCAAATAAGCATCAGCGATTCTGTTGACTTCTCCTTTCAACAATTCTTCACTGACCTCTTTTATTTTTTTGGCAGGAGTTCCAGCGTAAACACTTCCTGAAGCAACAACAGTCCCCTTGGTCACAACAGCTCCTGCAGCAATAATACAATTAGACTCTAAAATACAGTCATCCATCACAATCGCGCCCATTCCGATAAGCACGTGGTCCTGAATTGTGCAACCATGGACAATAGCATTATGACCCACAGAAACAGAATTGCCAATAGTAGTTGGAGATTTTTTATAGGTAGCATGTACGACCGCACCATCTTGAATATTAACTTTATTACCCATCGTGATCGCGTGTACATCTCCTCTAACAACTGCATTATACCAAATACTACAATCATTGCCCATAGAAACCTCACCGATGACAACGCTGTTCTCCGCAAGAAAACAATTTTGACCAAATTTGGGCTTTTTTCCATTTAATTCTTTGATAATCATCTTTTAAAATTTTAATCAAAAGTAATATAATTGTAATATTGCAAAAAAGATTATCGTGTCAATTCCAAATCATCAAAAAATAATAGCTGTTGACTTTGATGGTACCATCGTAAAAGATGAGTACCCAAAAATTGGTACCCCACAACTGTTTGCCTTTGAAACCCTTAAAAAACTTGAGGAGAAAGGATACCGACTTATCCTTTGGACTCTAAGAGAGGGTAAAAAACTAAATGAGGCTGTTCTTTTCTGCAAAAAAAATGGAATAACCTTTTATGCTGTGAATAAAAACTATCCTGAAGAAATAATAGACCATCTTTCCATTCGTAAAATTCACGCAGATATTTTTATCGATGATCGTAACGTAGGGGGATTTATCGGATGGGGAAAAATTCATCAATTGATACTTGATGAGGAAATTAAAACGAAGCAAAACAAAAAGAAAGGATTTTTAGGTTTATTCGATTAAAAAACACCTTTATACGCCATAAAATATACTATGATTACCATTAAAACCCAAGAAGAGATTGAACTAATGCGTGAGAGTGCACTCATTGTTTCTAAAACTCTAGGAATGCTTGCCAAAGAAGTAAAACCAGGAATATCGACACTTGAGTTAGATAAAATGGCTGAAACTTTTATTAGAGATCATGGAGCCGAGCCTGGATTTTTAGGATTATATGATTTTCCAAACACCCTATGTATGAGTCCAAACGAGCAAGTAGTCCACGGAATACCAAACAAAACAGCTTTGGTAAATGGTGATATTATATCTATTGACTGTGGTGCTTTAAAAAATGGTTTTTATGGAGATCATGCCTATACTTTTGAAGTAGGTGAAGTAAGTTATGAAATTAAACAATTATTGGCGATAACCAAACAAAGTTTGTATGTAGGTATCGAACAATTAAAGGCTGGGAATAGAGTTGGTGATGTGGGATATGCAATCCAAAAATACACTGAAGATCATGGCTACGGAGTTGTCAGAGAATTGGTGGGGCATGGATTGGGTAGAGAAATGCATGAAGATCCTCAAATGCCAAATTATGGTAAGCGCGGTAGAGGAAAAAAATTTGTAAATGGTATGGTCGTTGCCATTGAACCCATGACTAATATGGGATCCAAAGATATTATTCAATTAAACGATGGGTGGTCTATCTTAACCAAAGACGGTAAACCTTCAGCTCATTTTGAACATGATATTGCTATTGTAGAGGGTAAACCTGAAATATTATCTACTTTTAAATATATAAATGATGCTCTAGGTATCGAGACAAATATCGAGGATCAATACAGGAATAAGCCTTACGGAGCATAGTTATGGGGTTATTCAAAGTTCTTTTAAATACCATTCCCAGACCCTTGCTCATCAAAGTTAGTTCTCTTGTAAAACCAATACTAGCCATCTATTATAAAGGAAATAAGTACACAGACCCTATTGATGGAAAGTCGTATCGTAAATTCCTTCCTTATGGCTATGAAATCCAACGAAAAAATGTGTTAGGGCCTAGTACGCTTTCCTTAGAAAGACACCGTTTGTTGTGGTTGTATCTAAAAAAGAACTCTGACTTTTTTAATACTCCAAAAAAACTACTGCACGTAGCTCCTGAACAATGTTTCTATCGATTGTTCAAGAAACAAGAAAATTTGGATTATACGACTACTGACCTGTTTTCTCCATTGGCTGATGTCAAAGCAAATATTTGCGATCTCCCTTTTGAAAACGACTCTTATGATGTTGTCTTTTGTAATCATGTGTTAGAACACATCATAGAAGATAGAAAAGCGATGTCTGAGTTGTTCAGAGTTTTGAAACCTGGTGGTTGGGGGGTTTTTCAGATTCCCCAAGATATCAATAGGCTCAATACTTATGAAAATAGTACCATTAAAACTCCTAAAGAACGTAGAAAACATTTTGGTCAATACGATCATGTTAGAGTCTACGGAATAGATTATTTTGATAGATTGAGAGCTTCTGGTTTCTCCGTTGAATTATTTAAAGTCGTTGATCAATTTTCTGAGGCGGAAATCAAAAAATACGCATTGATGAAAAATGAAATTCTACCTATTTGTAAAAAGCCTTTATAAAGTTTCCACAAACTTTAAATTAGGAGTCGCATCTGTCTTAATTTCATCCTGGTCCAAATAAATAAAATAGACCTTCATTTCTTTATGATTGTCTGCCAACTTTCTAGCTTTTTTATACCCCATAGCCATGAAAGCAGTAGCATAAGCATCTATTTCTCCACAACTAAGTGAAGAAATAATAGAAACACTCAATAAATCAGTTTTCGCAGGAATCCCCCTTTTAGGATTGAAAGTGTGCGCAATCTTTTCACCTGTTACGGAATCTATTCTATATTTTCTGTAATTCCCCGAAGTCGCAATGGATTCATGTTCAAGGCGTACAACTTTCTGTAAGCTTCTTGATCCATCAAAATTTGGCTCCTCGATACCAACCGACCAAAATTGATTTCTTTTATTCTTCCCTTTAGCTCTAATCTCACCGCCTATCTCAACCAAATAATCCTTAACCCCTTTTTGCTCCAAGAACAGTGCAACAAGATCAACTCCGTAACCTTTTGCAACTGCGTTAAAATCGAAAACAACATCAGGGTTCTTTTTAACCACAGTACGTTCGTCAAGAACCACCTTATCAAAACCTACATACTGCATCAAACTATCAACCTCTTGATTGGTCAAAATTTTACTTGACTCCTGATATCCAAAGCCCCAAGCATTTACCATTTTACCAACTGTTGGATCAAAATACCCATCTGTACTTTCGTATACTTTTTTGGAAAGTTTAAAAACAGCTATAAAATTATCATCCACCATTAACTCTGATGAATCCTTATTTAGTTGACTAATTAAAGAGTTAGGATGGTAAGTTGATAATGAATTGTTCATTTGGTCAAACAACAACGTTATGGCTTGATTATAGTTGTTCTCCGATGCATCGGCATACTGTATTTGAAATGTTGTGCCAAAAACATTTCCCTGCAATCTATAATAACTTACCTCTTTTTTAGAGCAAGATGTCATTAAACAAACAATTAAGACAACAAAAAGCATGGATTTAGTTAAATCCCTAAAAATTGTTTGTTTCATATGGGTTGAAATTTGTTTTAAAGTTTATATATTTGTGTAAAAATAATACATTTTATAGACCATGAAAAAAGTTTTGATATTAATCGCATCAGTTTCTTTTGTAGCTACTTCTTGTGTATCTAAAAAGAAATATACTGATTTACAAACTGAATTAGGTAACAAACTATCTGCTACCGAAAAAACTCTAGCAAACTCTAAAATTGATTTAGGAGTTTCAGAAAACAAAGTAGCAACTTTAGAGGACAAAATTGCGTTTTTGGAAAAAGGAAACGAGCAGTCTCTTACAAATGTTGACAACTTAATTGCAATCTCTAAGTCTGCAACTGAAAATATGAGATCTACATTATCTCAATTGGCAAAAAAAGATGAGTACATTAAGTACGTTCAAGAAGCAAACTCTAAAAAAGACTCTATCAATTTAGCCGTTGCTTTCAACTTGAAAAAAATATTGCCAAACGGTTTAAACGACGAAGATATTTCTGTTAACATTGAAGGAACTAAAGTATTCATTTCAATTGCAGATAAATTATTGTTTAATTCTGGTTCTTACAAAATTTCAAAGAGAGCAGGAGCTATCCTAAATAAAGTTGGAGTTGTCGTAAACGAATACCCAAACATGGATGTAATGGTTGAAGGACACACAGATAACAAGTCTTTTGTTAACGGTTCTCCTATAAAAGACAACTGGGATTTATCTGTAAAACGTGCTGCTGCTGTAGTTCGTGAGTTACAATCTAAATATGATGTTTTACCATCTAGATTAATTGCTGCTGGTAGATCTGAATATTCTCCTATTGCAGACAACGATACTGATGCAAATAGATCTAAAAACAGAAGAACAAAAATAATCATCATGCCTAAGTTAGATGAGTTTTTTGAGCTGCTAGATGACGCTAACGTTGAATAGCCATTGTCGCTAAAAAAAAACCCTCTACTATTTAAGTAGAGGGTTTTTTTTGGCTCATATTTACAACCCTTTTTAGTAACTATGTCATTCAAATCTTCATGCACCTAGAAGGTTTAACGCTGACATATTTGTATACCATAGTCTAGCCACCATGCTTTATAAATAGGACTTTAGCATCACTAAAAACATGAGTAGTCAAAAACATCAAGTGCTGTTTTAAGTGACGAAAACTAGAAAAGTGCCTTTCTATACTTTGTAAAAATACCCTATTCGCCAAGAACTCATAAACAAAAAGACCAGTGAGTATATACCCACTGGTCTTTTATTATTTTTAATCACCAGCTTAAAACTTAAGACTAACACCTACATAAGGTCTCAATTGGTTAACGGCCATGAATGAACCATCTTCTTTTTCGGCAAATGTCCATTGGTAATCTACTCCTGCCTCCATAAACCTATTGATACGATAGGTAACTAATAAGTTGGCTAATGAACGCTGATCGAACTTAAATGCGTCACTTAGATCGCTTAACTGGGCTTTGACATAACTACCTCTTGCAGTGAAATTTGCAATTTCCTTAGTCTGTAAATTAACTCCAACTATGGCGCCTCTATCGCTCTCCTCTAAAGCATCAGGCAACAATAGTTCTCCTTCAATTTTAACCAAACTTAAAATCTCACTTCCTAACTTTCCATATATACCCTTGGATTTTTCAGCACCTATAAGTTCTTTTAATCTTGCGTCTTTATTAATTTCATAGGCAAAATTGAAGAATTGAGGAATATAGTTATCTCCGTACCATTGTCTTTCTATTCTTGCGTTCAAATGGAATACGTTAGCTATGAAGCTAAAATTAGCTTCTATACCCGTTGCAGATCCAGTCCCTGTTCCATAGGAACCGTCTTGGTATATCGCTGGATTCTGATTTACATATTCTTCCAAAGCATCATTCTTATTCAAGGTCGCTAATTGTGCGTCTACGGTAAGTCTTAAAAATAGATTTTGAACTAAAATGGCACCAATATCAAAACCAAAAGCACTATTACCATCTCTTGTGAAGTCGGTTGTAGAAATAGCTCCTTCTTCTGTATAATTATCTTTATCCGTAATATAACTCGCCCCAAGCTCAATTGTTTTTATTATCGGAATTCTCGTTTGACCGAATGGCCTGTAGTAAGGTCTTATCGCTAACAATTTCTGTGTGGAGTCAAAATTCAGATCACTGTATAAAGCTTCTATCCCAACAACACTATTAAATGTAATATCTGCACTTAAACCTACTTTTCTTCGCTCAAAAGATACTGCATTGCTATAATTTCCTAAAATGGCACCATATCCTAACTGTTCTCCAGTCATATCTCCTAATTTCACATAGATAGGGTCTTTTTTCTTCTTTCCATAGCTTAAATATCTAACCATACGCAAAACTCCAACCCCATTATTAAATTCTTCCGTCCTCAGTTCTCCACTCCTAATATCATATAATAAAGGAATGTCTAGTCCCAATCCTAATTTACCAAAAGAAAACTCTGGTTGTACTCTCATTCCAACAAAAGTTTGATCTCCAACTGTTGTCAAACCAAAATTTGCAGACAAATTATTCTCCTCATCAAAAGCACTTTCAAATCCCTCTTGGGCATAAAAAACCTGATTAGAAAATAAAACAATCACAAAAATTTTAAATAGCTTTTTCATAATGTATAATTTTAACATTTGTGTATTTCAAATTTAAAAAAGAATTTACACAAACAAAGTATAATCTAATTGTTTCTCAACATACATAATAGAAATCTTATATTTGCTTGATGCTAACTTATGATCCATGCTAGAAATTAAAAATGTTTCTTATGCCTATACCGCAAAAAAAACGATTTTAAAAAACATTAATTTTACTGTAAAAAAAGGGGAATATATTGCGCTATTGGGAGAAAGTGGCTGTGGAAAAAGCACACTACTAGAACTCATTTATGGCTTAATGGATATTGAAGAAGGTGAAATTATTTTTGAGAACAAGAAACTACTTGGTCCCAAATATCACTTAGTTCCTGGTCACCCTTTCATGAAATACTTGGCTCAAGATTTTAGCCTGATGCCATTTACTACAGTTGCCGAAAATGTTGGAGAATTCTTATCTAATATTTATAAGGATAAAAAAAATGATAGAATTCAAGAGCTTTTAGAAGTTGTTGACATGACAGCATTTGCTAAAATCAAAGTGAAAAATTTAAGTGGTGGTCAAAAACAAAGAGTTGCAATTGCTCGTGTTCTAGCGAAAGAGCCAAAGATTTTGTTATTAGATGAACCTTTTAGCCACATTGATAATTTTAGAAAAAACAATCTTAGAAGAAATCTTTTTGACTACTTAAAAAAACAAAAAATTACATGTATAGTTGCTACTCACGACAGTACTGATGCTTTATCTTTTGCAGATACATTGTACATGATCAGAGATCAACAAATTGTTAGACATGGGACTCCTGAAGAAATATACAACCGCCCTGGCAATAAATACGTGGCTTCTTTTTTTAATGAAGTAACCGAAATTCAAAAGAAAGACTTTAATATCCATGAAAAAGGAACCGCTCTTTTATATCCTGAACAAATTCACCCAGTAGATACGTCAGAAATCAAAGCAATTGTAAAAAACAGCTATTTTAAAGGAAGCCATTACCTTATTGAGGTTGTTTTAAACAACACTAGCCTCATGATAAAAAGCAACAAACCCTACCAGAAAAAAGAAACAATATTTCTCTCCATCAAAGCTTAATTTATTTTTACTGTCTTTAAGATTGCTTCTAATTCAAAGACAAAATCTCTTTTGTTTACAGAAGGAGCGTAGTTAAAACCTTCAATCACAATCAGCCTTTTGTTTTTTTCATCAACAATAGAATAATTTAAAAAAGGTCCTGCACTAAAAGCTCCAAAAACCTCCCAAGTCCCTCTAGTTTCATATGCTTTTTTTCCACCAATTTTGGTCATTTTCATACTGGGAATTCTAGCCGCTTCGGTAATCATAAACATCTTATCAGGATCATTCCCTCTGATAAACATCTTTCCTATGCTGTCTCTATTTCTTATCATCTGACTTAATATCGTTTCGGTCTCGTCAAACAAAGGAGCCTCGTAGACAATAATATTATTGGTTTGATCTCCAGCAGCAATCCCTCCAGCAATATGACTACGCATCCACATAAATGAACCCAATGTATCCATAACCATTTTGTATTTATTAGGAATATTTATCTGTATCCCAATTTTTGATAAAGCCTCAATTCTTTTTGAATACTTCTTCTCAAGAACATCCTCTTGGATAGAAGTAAGATCTCCATGAGTAAAGGTACTCACAATCTCTTCTGATTTTTCTTCAATCAAAGCTACCAATTGCTGAACTGTTGGTGCTTTTACCTCTAAAATAGTTTGGGATTGAGCGTATTTGTTTCTAACTGATTTGAACACTTCATGATCTGACAACTGTAAAAACAATAAATTTCTACTGTTCTTAAACATTTTAGCAAATGCATCAGAGGGTATTACAGAAATATCAAACTGAGGCTCTGGTTGAGGCAAACCCTTGAGCGGTTTTTTGATAATCTTTCTAAGTTCATGCCCTGCTTGACCTTTCCAAATATTATCCTCAACCACTATAATGACATGGTTTATCCTTCCGATAGAACTTGGCTTCATATAGTCATTACTCTTCTTTTTTCCTTCATTACTACCACAAGCAATGATTAGCATCGTAGCTAATATTGTAAATATATTTTTTATCATAGTGTGTTTTTATAAATAACCAAACGACTTCCTAACTTTAAATTGTTTCCCTTCCAAAGACCATTCCAAGCCCTTAATGACTTAACTGTCACTTTATACTTTTGAGAAATATCCCACAAATTGTCACCATACTTTATTTTATGATAAACTTTCTTGCCTTTAATAGACACTTTAGATATTGCTGATTTAGATTTTTTTACCGAATAATTCAAACGCTTAGGATAGATAGTTAATCTTTGTCCTATCTGTAAATTTGAAGTCGATAAGCCATTCCATTTTTTAAGATCTCGAACATAAACACCGTGTTTTTCAGCAATAGAGCCTAAATAATCTCCTGATTTTACTCTGTATCGAATACGCTTACTCATTTCAAAATACTGTGGTAAGGGTTTTTCTCGATCATTTACCTGTGAAGTAGCGTAAGAATAAATATCTTTTTCATTTTCGACAAAAGTGAGTGCATCTTTCAAAGGCAATGTCAAAGTGTAATTTCTGTTCTTTACATATGGAATGATGTTTAATTTATATGATGGATTTAGAAATTCTAACATTTCGATATCCGTTCCTAACTTGGCTTGGATTTGTTGGAAAGTAAGCAATTGTTTTACTTGAATTGTATCTACATCAAACCTATGTATCATGGGAGGTTTTGTATAGATGCCATGTTCTTTAGCATATTCAAAAATATACATAGTAGCGTAAAACGCTGGCAAATAATCAGCGGTTTCTTTGGGCAAAAAAGGTCTTATGTTCCAATAATTAGTTCTGTTTCCAGATCTTCTGATTGCTTTTGACACGTTTCCTGGTCCAGAATTATAGGCGGCTAGGGCTAAATCCCAGTCGTTAAAGCTATGATATAGCCTTTCTAAATACCTACAAGCCGCTTGAGTAGATTTTATGGGATCTTGTCTCTCATCTACATAAGAACTTACCTTCAGTCCAAACATTTTACCGGTTGCATACATAAACTGCCACAAACCTGTTGCTCCCACTCCAGATTTTGCCCGAGGCTTTAAGGCAGACTCTACGATAGCTAAATACTTAATTTCTAATGGAATTTCATATTTTGCTAGCTGATCTTCAAATAGAGGGAAATAATATTCTGCCCTTGCCATCATATCAGGGTAATACCTACTCCTGTATTTCAAATAGCTTTTGATTACTCTCTCTAGCTCTACATTGTATTCTAAATGAAAAGGAGTTTTTGCATTGAGAAGGGATAATCTTTTTTTTAAAGTGTCGGTTGGTAAGGAATTTTTATCCGTAAAAAGAGAAACATTTTGAGTTTTTAAATTCGCAAAAACACTATCTATATCAGAGTTTTTATATATGTTCTCTATCCATAAACGATCTATCTCAGCCAATGTTTCTGGCTTAATAGTATCCTGTTTACAAGTAGAAGTTAGCCTTTGAACGCTCTTGACTTCTTTTATACTATCTTTTATTGTTTGAGCAGACAAAGTATAGATCCCAAGAAAAAACAAGATCCTAGCAAACCTAATCCTTTTTACCTTTGACATATTATTCGTTTAGTAATTTTACAACCTCATCTAAATTTGGAGAAAGTATAATTTCAATACGTCTATTTTTTGCTTTTCCAGCCAAAGTCTTATTCGTAGCCACTGGTACATACTCGCCATGCCCAGCCGCAGTTATTTGCTTTGGAGACACATTGGTGTCTTGTAAAATTCTCACTATGGCAGTAGCTCTTTTCACAGACAAATCCCAGTTGTCTTGAATAACTCCACCAGCTCTATATGGGTCATTATCTGTATGCCCTTCAATCAACACGTCAATAGTAGGGTTATTCACCAAGACTTCAGCTAGCTTTACTACAGCAGATCTTCCTTTAGCTCCGACCGACCATTCTCCGGACCCAAACAACAATTTATTCTCCATAGAAACATAAACCTTTCCATCTCTCTGCTCTACGGTCAATCCTTTTCCTTCAAATCCTTTTAAAGCACTACTAATCGCTCTTTTTAATTGCTGCATCGCTGCTTCTTTACTTGCGATCAAAGCTTCTAAATCTTTAATTCGTTTCGATCGTGTATCTAAAGCAGAAGTCAACTTGGCCAAGTAGGCTTCTTTTTCAAACAGACTTGTTTCTTTTTCCGCTAATTCGTTTGATAGATTTTGATTTTCTTTAACCTTGCTACTGATTTCGGATGAGCTATTAGACGCCAATAGATCATATGCTTCTTGAAGTTTTTGCTTTTGATTTAATGCTGCTGCTAGTTGTTTTTTTAATCTCTCAGACTGTTGAACGCAAGACCGCTTTAAATTCTGCAAACCACTTATCTCTTTGTTTTTTTCAATCTCATCTTCAATTAATTTGTCGTTCTGTGCAATTAAATCTGCATTGGTTTCGGACATTTCATCATATCGATTTGACAATTCAAGAAAACGCTGTTTGGTCACACAACTTGTTAATAATAAAAATACTACTATTGAAAATACTACTTTTCCCATCTGATTTCTATTTTGATAATTCTAACACAATTGGACAGTGATCTGAGTGCTTAGCTTCTGGTAATATATAAGCCCTTTTGATTCGATCTACCATATTCTCTGTCACCATATGATAATCTATTCTCCATCCCTTATTATTATTCCTAGAATTGGCTCTATAGCTCCACCAAGAATAGTGATTAGGGTCTTTGTTTAAGTGTCTAAAACTATCTACAAAACCTGTATGGATAAATTTATCTAACCATGCTCTTTCCACCGGTAAAAAACCAGAAGTATTCTTGTTTTGTTTTGGATTATGGATATCTATTTCTTGGTGACATATATTATAATCTCCACATATAATTAAGTTTGAAACTTCTTTCCGAAGCGATGTAACATACGCTAAAAACTGATCCATATAATCCAATTTGAAGTCTAAACGAGCTTCATTTGTCCCAGAAGGTAAGTATAAACTCATCACAGAAAAAGTATCATAATCTACACGTAAATTTCTCCCTTCAAAATCCATCTTCTCAATCCCTGTACCGTAAGCCACATGGTTTGGCTTCTTTTTACACAGAATAGCCACACTACTGTATCCTTTCTTTTGAGCAGAGAACCAATAATGATGTTTGTACCCTAAGCTTTCAAACGCCAAAAGATCCAGCTGATCTTTGTGGGCTTTTGTTTCTTGTAGACAAATGATGTCTGGGTTACATACTTGTAACCAATCTAAAAAACCTTTTTTTATAGCTGCCCTAATGCCATTAACATTGTAAGAAATAATCTTCATATTCTCCATTTAAAATTCAGGATTTGTTTCTATCAAAGAAGGTTCCTCTCCTTGATCTTGTGGAGAACCACAATCAATTGGAATACTAAAATTCTCTGGCTGCTCAAAATCTTCTTGGCTTATCGATAGGGTTTCATCGGCGTAACATTTTTTCATGAATAATGCCCAAGTTGGCAAAGACATGGTTGCCCCTTGACCTAAGGTAATTTCTTTAAAGTGAGTCGCTCTTTCATCTGCTCCAGTCCAAACTCCTACAGCTAAATTAGGGACCACACCCATAAACCATCCATCCGATTGATTTTGTGTGGTTCCTGTTTTTCCTGCAATAGGGTTGGTAAATTCATAAGGATAACCTGTAGCTTCATTTTCTAAGTAATTACCCCACTTCCCACGCAAACGAACACCCGAACCTTCTTTTGTAACTCCTTTGAGCAAATCTAATACTGCATAAGCGGCTTCTTCACTCATTACTTCCTCCGAAGTAGGAACAAAACGTTGTAACACACTACCGTTTCTATCTTCAATACGCATGACCATCGTTTGGTTCACACGAAAACCTTTATTTGCAAACATTGCATAAGCGCCAACCATATCATATAAACTTGCGTCTATACTTCCCAAAGCGATAGAAGGGTATGGTTTTATTCGAGAAGTTATCCCCGATTTTTTTGCTAAATGAACGACCGTAGAGGGACCAACTCTATCGATTAATCTAGCCGTAATTACATTTATTGATTTTGCCAATGCTTGCTTAAGGGTCAATTCTCCACCATACTTGTCTCCAGCATTTTTAGGTGTCCAATCTTCTGGAAGACCATATTTACCTTGTGGTATTGTGTAGGGTGTATTTGGATATTTTTCACAAGGAGAAATTCTAAATTCATTAATTGCAGAGGCATAAACAAATGGCTTAAAAGTAGACCCTACTTGTCTTGTCCCTTGTTTAACATGATCATATTTAAAGTATTTATGATCTATGCCGCCAACCCATGCTTTTATATGACCCGTATTTGGCTCCATGGCCAACAAGCCTGAATGCAAAAATGATTTATAATATTTAATAGAATCATAAGGTGACAAAATAGTGTCTTTACTCCCTTGATTCCAATCAAATACTTTCATTTTTCTTGATTTACTGAAGTTTTTAAGAATTTGTTTCTTCGTGAAACCTTTTGCGTGTAACGTTTTATATCTATCCGTATTAGAAATTGCTCTCCATATAATTTTGTCAATTTGTGCGTCCTCTAAGTCATAAAAAGGCGCTGTTTCATTCTTTGATTGTTCTTTGAAGAAAATCCTTTGTAAATTAGACATATGATCTTTCAAAGCTTCTTCCGCATATTGTTGCATCCTAGAGTCTAAAGTGACAAATATTTTTAACCCATCGGAGTATAAACTATAATTCGTACCATCAGCTTTTGGATGATTTTTGATCCATTTTTTTAAATAGCTCCTCAAATACTCTCTAAAATAGGTTGCATGCCCGTCACTATGTCCTTCAGGCGTATATTCTATCTCCAACGGTAGAGCGTTTAAAGAATCTTTTTCTTGTTCAGTTATCAAGTTATTTCTTTCTAACTGACCAAAGACCGTCGCACGTCTTTTCTTTGCTTTTTTTGGAAACCTCTTTGGATTATACAATGACGGATTTTTAGCCATTCCAACCAAAACTGCTGATTCTTCAAGATTTAACTCTTTTGGTTCTTTGTTGAAATAAATTCTAGAGGCTGAGCGAATTCCAATGGCATTGTACAAGAAATCATACTTATTCAAATACATGGTAATGATTTCATTTTTGGTATATTGCTTTTCTAGCTTAACCGCAATGACCCATTCTTTTAATTTCTGTCCTATTTTTTTCAACAAAGACGCATTCTCTCTTTTGTGAAAAATCTGCTTTGCCAATTGTTGCGTAATGGTACTACCTCCTCCATTTCTTCCCAATTTACCAATCGCTCTTGCAATAGCATAAAAATCTATACCCGAGTGCTCAAAAAAGCGTTCATCTTCTGTGGCAACTAAGGCATCTACCAAACTTTGTGGTAAATCATCAAAACGAACAGGAGTCCTATTTTCTCTGAAATACTTCCCGAGAGTTACTCCATCAGAGGATATAATTTCAGAGGCAAAATTTTTCTCAGGACTTTCTAATTCTTCAAAGGTTGGTAGCTTCCCAAAAGCACCCATATTTACCATCGTGAAAATGACAAACACACCCAACACAGACAACAGAAACAAAGTCCAAAATACTTTTAAATAGGTGTTAAAATTTGGTTTATTTATTTTCTTCTTACTCATTCCAACAAAAATTAATCTTGTGTTTTTTCGATTCTAAGGCCCACATCTACAACCCCTTCTAAGCCCTCAAGACCATGTATTTCTCCTCTCTTTCGCATTGCTTGATAGAATTCAAAAACATACATCCCTTGCTGGGGAAATTGATGGTTTTCTAAATAGTATAGTTTATTGTTTTTTACATCTGTAAATCCGTCTCCTAACAAATTTCCAAAAGCGTCTGCCATCTCATATTCCAAAGTGTCTATTAAAACAAGTCCGCTTGGAAGGGACATTTTACTAATAACATATAAATTTCGATAAGGATAATTTACATCTGTACGTACATTTAAAAAAACGTTTTGTAGCGAAACCGTGTCCTTGACTTCAACCTCAAAAAGCACTCGGTCTTTTAATCCCCATACCCCTTCTTTTAGTGTTTGATAAGAATCATATTCCTTATTTGAATCACAAGAAACGCAAAAAATTATACCTAGAAAACAAAAAATCTTATTCACTTTTAGCAGGTCCGTTATTGGGTTTATTCGGTCTTCTTCTTTTGTTCTTTCTTCTAGGCTTTGTTTGTTGAGCACCTTCGTGAGTTTTACTCTTATTCTCAACACCTTTATTTGCTTGATCTAACTTTTGAGGGCTATTCTCTGACTGAGGGCTTTGCTTTTTTGGCCTTCTTTGTGGTCTTTGTTTATTTCTATCATTAGAGGTCGTCGAAGCATCTGCTGTTGCATTTGAATTGGCATGACCTCTATTTGATTTGTTCGACTGATTTTTACGGTTATTTGAATTTCTAACCGGTGCCTTGCTACCCTTTTCATCAGACGTATCATTTTTAGGGGAGTTGGTTTTAAATTTTGGCGTCCCCTTTTTAGCTGATGATCTGTTCTTAGAACGATTATTTCTTCGTCTCCCTTTTTGCTTTGGCTGATCAAAACGAGTCAAGCTATCTTGGCCCACTACATTTTCAAAGTCTATCTTCGTTTCTTGAATGTTTTCAGCGTCAAAATCTTCTAGGCCATCAACATCATTTCCTTTTTTATTTTCTTCAATAATCTCATTAACCTGCGCCAAAGTCAACTGAAACCATTTAGACTTATCATCCTTATATGTATACCACAAAACTTGTTTGAAAATATCCATTTTAATGAATATCGCTAACCCTTTTACTGTCTTTAAAACCACATTTTGGGACGGAAAATCCTTTAAAGCATCTAAATAAGTATCTAATTCGTAGTTTAAACAACACTTTAATTTCCCACATTGTCCTGCTAACTTTTGAGGATTTAAGGACAACTGTTGATACCTTGCTGCAGCAGTATTTACTTTTCTAAAATCTGTTAACCATGTAGAACAACAGAGTTCTCTACCACACGAACCTACTCCACCTAATCGAGAAGCTTCTTGACGCAAACCAACTTGCTTCATTTCTACACGAATAGAAAAAGCAGAAGCTAACTCTCTTATTAACACACGAAAATCAACGCGATCGTCAGCTGTGTAATAAAAAGTTGCTTTGTTTCCGTCTCCTTGATACTCGACATCAGAAAGTTTCATCTTTAAACCTAGCCTGATGATAATCTCTCTTCCCTTTTTCTGAGTTTCGACTTCCCTATTCCTGGCTTTTTCCCAAGTTTCAATATCTTTAACCGTGGCTTTTCGATAAATTTTCTTTACCTCATCACTATCGATTGCTATTTTTTTCTTTTTCATTTGAATTTTAACCAATTCTCCTGTTAAAGAAACAGTCCCAATATCATGACCTGGATTTCCTTCGACTGCCAAAACCTCTCCTATCGTTAATTGAAAGTTTTTTTCGTTTTTATAAAAATGTTTTCGCCCGTTTTTAAAACGAACTTCAACAATATCAAATGGTTTTTGGCCCGTAGGCAACTCCATATTGGATAGCCAATCAAAAACCGTTAATTTATCACAACTTCCAGTACCACAACTTCCGTTGCTTTTGCACCCCTTTGGCACACCACCGTCTTTCGTTGAGCAACTAGTACAGCTCATATATTATATATTATTTCACACTCATGTGTAAGATTCGTAATTCAATCGAAATTAACTCCTAAATTAATTCCTTTATCAATTCTTAAAGATAGAATTATTCTGACAGAAAGTAAAACTAATCAAGATTTGTTTCCCTTTAATATTTTGGGTTTATCTATATCTTTTAGGAGGTCCAATGATTTATCCACTACTATTTTTTGTACTTCAAAACTTCTGAACGACCTTTTTTAAAAATCTTATTACTGTTGAACTTACCCTTTCGCAATTCTTTCTGTTCCTCATAAGGTAGGGCGTTGGTCTCATGGCAAGCAGTTGAACAACATTCTTCCATCTTATCTTTACACGAATCACATTGGATAAACAACAAATGACAGGCTTCATTCGCACAATTTACATGGGTATCACAGAGGTCTCCACATTGATGACAATTGGAAACAATGTCTTCAGATATTCGTTCAGATTTTCTATGATCAAAAACAAAATTCTTGCCTTTAAATTTATTCTGAACATCTTGCTCCTTTACCTGCCTCGTGTACTCTATAATTCCTCCTTCTAATTGAAACACATTCTTAAACCCTTTGTGCTTGTAGTAAGCACTTGCTTTTTCACAACGAATACCCCCTGTACAATACATGAGTAAATTTTTATCTTCTTTGTGGTCTTTTAAGTTTTCTTCAATTATGTCCAATGAATCTCTAAAGGTATCGACATCTGGGGTAACCGCACCTTCAAAATGACCAATTTCACTTTCATAATGATTCCGCATATCAACACAGATAGTGTTTGGATCCGCTAAGAGTGTGTTAAATTCTGACGCGTTTAAGTGCACACCCTTATTGGTAACATCAAATGATTCGTCGTTTAAACCATCGGCAACAATTTTATCTCTAACCTTAACTTTAAGTTTTAAGAATGATTTGTTGTCTTGCTCTACAGCAATATTTAATCTAATGTCTTTTAGGAAGGAGATACTGTCTAAATGACTTTTGAACGCTATGAATCTATCCGCCGGTAAAGATAACTGAGCATTTATACCCTCTTTCGCTACGTAAATTCTACCCAAAACTTCTAAACGATCCCAATGGATATACAAATGATCTCTAAAGATTTGTGGATTCCCAATATGATAATATTGATAAAATGAAATGGTCAATCGGTCTTTTCCCGCTTGATCAATTAGCTGAGCACGTTCTTCTGCGCTTAACTTATTATACAGTTGCATGCTATATGAATTTAGTTAAACATTAAAATTTTTACAAAGATAATAGAAACTATTCAGTGTACTCCAAAACTATACCAGAAAGATATATTTTAAAAAATCTACGTAGGATTCGAGTTAAAAAGCAAATTTATACCTAAGCAACCTATTTTTCTTTTTTACCTCAACAATGTAAAGGCCTTGGGTCAAATTTTGATTTTCAATACATTGACCGAACACATTATACACGTTTTTTATTTCTCCAATATCTGTCGTTATTTTTTTGTTTTCAAGAAAAAACACTCCCATGTCAAAACTATTTACACCCTCTACTGTTAACGTTAAAAAAGTAAAGTTTGAAGTGTTAAAAGGCACAAATTTTTCTCCATCTTCAGTGTCTGTAGTCCAATTTGTTTGGTCATTGACTAGTCGTCTATATTCATCTGCTGTTTTCTGAGATCTAACCCCTGTATATTCTCCGCCGTCTTTACTTTGAGTCGTATCAATAACCAAATAATTTGCCCCAGGAATCAAACCCGAAGTATCAAAGTTTGCTGGACGACCATGATTGTGAACTTCAATACCCGCTAACCACGTTGACACTTGGTCTTGAGCAGGATCTCCGAGAGTGGCAAAGATTTCATCTCCACTAGTTCCTACAGCTAAAGAAAAACCCGATTTACTTCTTTCAATTTGTCCAACTGAAACACCATAAGCCGCATTTGTGTCATTATCAATGTCTGTAAATGTCACAACTGTCCCTGCACTGATTTCTGAACTTCCCGTCGTCCAAGTAATGACTCCCTCTGCTAAATCATCCATTCCTGTGCCGGTTATATCAGGACCGCTGTCTGTGAAATAAATTGTTGAATGGGCAGGAATATCTACCAAAACCACAATGGCAAAGTCGTCATCGCCATCTCCATTATAACCTACAAATGCAATATCCCCTTGGGATTGTGCATGGAAAATTGTTGTGCACAACACAATTATCCTTAAAATTCTCTTTTTCATCTGATCTTTTATTTTAAAAATACAGAATTCATAGAACATTTCAAAATTTGGTCATTTTCATTCAAAACAAAAAGCCTCGTGATAAAATCACGAGGCTTTTTGATATTTGTTACGAAAACTTACTCTACTCTAAACACAAGAGGCAAAGCAAATAACAAGTTTACCTTTCTTCCGTTTTGACTTGCCGGCACCATTTGAGGCAAACCTCTTAGTGTTCTCTCAAATTCCTTTTGTAGTTCCGGATTTTTAGCTCTGACTCTAATACCTGTTACCTTTCCATTAATGTCGATTTTAAACATGGCATTCATTCTCTGAATTCCACTCAACCCTAATTCCTCAGCTAAACCTGTATCAAAATTTTTACCAATATACCTTTGAATTTTATCGCTAAAACATTTTTTCTTGTCCTTAGATCTTTCACACCCAGGGTATATTGCCGGATTTTGGATAGCTGCAAAAGGAACATCCTCGTACGTGACCTCTTCTCCTTCATCACTATACTCTACGGTTTCTATATCTACGACATCCTCTATTTCAATTTCAGTAGTCTGTATGACAACCTCCTCTATTTCAACGTCATCTTCAACTTTTTCAAATTGTTCTGGTGTTGGTGGCGGTGGTGGTGGTGGCGGCGGCGGTGTAGAGGGTGGTTTTATTTGTGTCATCACCATTGTTTCTACATCGTCAGACTGCAAAGTTACAGACTGTAATTCATCTACAACCCTATCATATGTTTTGCTCTCAATCGCTATATAAACGATATATAGAGACAAAACTAAGCCAAGCAAAGTAAAAACTTTGCTAAAATTTTCAAGGTTAGATTTAGGATTCTTTTTAACTTCCATTGTTTATTCAGTTGAATTGAATTTTAGTTTGCTAAAATAACAAAATTAGAATTAGACATGCAAATATATAGGCCTAAGGATTTTCAATATTAAGACACCTAAAAAGACTCCTATTGTGTTTGCAAAAACATCTAGTAAATCTCCTGTTCTACTTGTAGTTATCGTCATTTGTAATCCTTCAATAACCACACCAAAAGCAATAAGCAACAATAGTAATTTGTGAAATTTTAAATTAACCTGTCCTGTTTCTCGTGAAGTCATCCAAAAAAAAGACAGAATTGCATAAGCAATTACGTGTTCAATCTTATCCAAATAAGAAATTTTAAAATCTGGAAAATCTTCTGTATTTGTTAAACTTAACCCTAATATTAAAAAACTAAGCGAGATCGATATAAAGAGACTGCTATGCTCCAATAATCTCTTTATATGCTGCCGCATCTAATAAATCTTGAACGTCCTCTATATTGTTTGGTTTTACTTTGATCATCCATCCTTTCTCATAAGGATCAGCGTTTACTAATTCTGGTTCATCTTCTAAACCTTCATTAAACTCGACAATCTCTCCTGTTACAGGCATGAACAAATCTGAGACTGTTTTTACTGCTTCAATAGAACCAAAAACTTCGTTTTCATCAACTGTTTCGTCTAACGTGTCTACGTCAACATAAACAATATCTCCTAATTCACTTTGGGCAAAATCTGTAACGCCTACAATAATAAAATCGCCTTCAATTCTGACCCATTCGTGATCTTTCGTGTACTTTAATTCTTGTGGAAAACTCATCTTTCTTTTTAATTTCCTAGGTTATAAACTATACTTAATCCTGTGTTGATCGATTGTCTAGGGTACAATGTTGAAATTGCATAACTAGAAACATTCTGATCGTAATACAAACTTGCGGTAAAACTACGACTTAAATTGTAATCTGCTGCAACTTTAATTCCCAATAAATTTTGACCTCCTACAGGCTGATTTGTTGCTGAGTCAATACTTCTGATACTCGTCACATCAGTTCTATATGATACATCTGCTTTGATATTAAGATCTCCTTTCAAGGATTTTCTCTGATTTAAAAATTTAGTTCTGATAGATACGTCTTTTATCCTATAACCAATACCAAAAACATATTCATTCCCAATAACTTCTGACAGAGTTGTGTTGTTTAAATTTAACGATAAGGTTCTGTTACTATTTACTGTCCCTATAAAAGACAAAGAGTTTTTGAGTTTAACATCTATTTTAACCAACGGAGAGAAGGCGTCAACTAACGTCACTCCTGAATAAATATAATCTGACTGGAATGGGTTTGTGTTGTCTGAATTTAGATTACTTGAAAAATTATTTATCGTGTAAGACGAGTTGTAACCATGTGTTAGCGTAAAGTTCCTGAAATTCTTCTTTATAAAACCTAATTTCATCAAGCCTCTATACGTTAGCTGCCAATTGGGAACGGGAACATTTCTAAAGATAGTTTTATCACTCTTACTAACATCTGAACCGCTATAAGCCGCCAAAAAGGAATGTATCAAAACTTCTTGGCTATTCAAGGCTTGTGAATTAGATCCTGCTTCTTGGTTTGGATAGAGATCGTTTGCGATTTTTTCTCTGTTGGAAATGAAATTATCAAACAGTGCGTCTGCATCAGAATTCACAGCTGTCTTAATTAAAGAATGAGAAATACTAAAACTACCAAATTCATTGACCTGACTAGGTTCAACACTTGCACTACCCGTAATAAAGTCTATTTGTTGTTGCGAACTAGAAGAATACGCTCTGGTCCCTGTAAACTGGACATTCAAATCTTTAATTGGCTTAATTGTGATGTCGTAATTGGTGCTTGTCACCATGTTTGATGCATAATTTTTGTTGTAAATCACATCTTCTACACTTCCTGACCTACCCACCAACCATTCGTTGTCTATTGAGTTTTGTAAGATGTTGGTTTGTTGTCCAAAAACATAAGCCAAACTTGGAGCATGAGTTCCATTGTATTTATTTCTACCTAAAAACCCTACTTCAGGCGCATATCCGTTTAGAGAGCTCCCCGTGTTTATCTTATGACTAAATTTCGCCGTTTTGATACCGGTCAACAAATCGTACACAACGTCTCCGAACGAAAATCCTTTCTTGGATTTTCTCTTCCCTAAACTTGGTAACTTCCTTTTTTTAGACTTTGGTGAAAACAACTTTTTCAGCCCAATGGCTGAATATAATTTAGAGAAGTTAAGATTACTGGTAAAGTTATGAGTTTGCCCATTTTGGATTGTATTTCCTATTTGGTCTACAAAAGAAGGAGATACAGCTTGCCAATTAAAATTACCTGAATAAGAATAATCTGCCGAAACAAAACTCAGTAACGGGAATTTATGGATTGGTATCTTATAGTTAGCTATTAGACTTTGTGAATAGTTACTCGGCCTTCCCATATTAAAAAAGTCAGAAAACAAACTCATATTGTCTATCGCTTCTACAGAACTACCATTGTGTTCGAAAGTGTCGAAAATAAAATTATTACTCGCCTCAAAACTTACATTAATGGCGTTTGTCAACTGATAGCCGATATTGTAATTCCAATCAAACAAAAAGTTGCGTTGCTTTAAAGTAGGAATCGGAATGCTACCTTCAACTGTAGTTGTGCCCAGTAAATCTCTTGTCTTGTATTCGCTATAATTTCTTTTGACCGCACTATTTACGCTAATAGAAGAAGGCCATAAATTGAAATTAAAATCCTTGATTAACTTTAAGTTTTTATGATTGAAAAAATCACTGGCTTTGAAAGGCGCTATCTCAATTTGCTTGAACTTGTATACATAATTAGCAGATGCATTTACACTTTTTGAAATATCTTTTTCAATGGTATAGCTCTCGTTTATGGCATCGCTATAACTATACGATACACTAAAATTTTCTATGTCATACATTCGAGGTTTTCGATCGCTTATATCGCTTCTTTCCTTCTTTACATTGATAAAACTAATACTTCTTTTTTTACTTTTAATATCAATCTCATTTGTGTTCTCTCTATCCTTTGATAAAACATCTTCATATTTTGGATCAAATTTAGGCGTCCTAATTTCTTCGGAAACAGTATAGTTCACGGGTATTCTTACCTTCCAATGATTTGGTAATAATTTACCTGCATTTATACTAGTGTTTACACTGTAGTTTTTGATCTCTTCCTGACTTCTCTCATTTACACTTTGATCAACACTTCCAAACCCTATAGATTGATATCCTCCATTTAATGCGATTTTTGCAAAATCTGCAATATTAGCATCAGCAGATACGTTTGTCGCCCAACCCCCTTGATTGTCAAATCCAGACATTCTCAACTCATTGAACCAGATTTCAGCAGACTTCTGGGTAATCTCTTTGTTTTTAATCCCCATAAAAATAGTTCTCACATTGGACAAGTTTGGATTCCCTTTTATCTTTAGTTGTACCCCTGTTTCGGAGCTCTCAGAAGGATAAACTACCAATGAACTCGAGCCTATATCATCTCTGGTTAATTTTAGGGCCGTTAGGTCTGCTAATGAAATATCTAAATTATTTTCCTCTGGCCAAACGGAATATGCTCCCAGCGCATTGCTTGTTCCAAAATTTGGAACATCTGTCATTTTTAGTGGAATCTCTATCTGGTAGTAATTGTCGTTTGTATCACTTCCCAAACGGATTACTGCTATCAGATCGTCATCATTCAACGCATTCCTCTCTAATTCTTCTGCATGAATAAACATTTTTAAACGCTTAAACATACGCATATCAACATTTACATTTTTATACACTCCTATTGTTTGGTCTTGCTCAAGATTACTAACGGTTAAACTTAACGATTGCTCGTTCTGCTGTAATATACTTGACGTCCCTTGTAAATTTTCTCTAGTGATTGTAGGGGGTAGAATATAATTTACAGGAACTCTATTTTCGTTCTCTTCAATGTTGACTGTCCCCGTTTCTACTAAATTATTTGAGTCGGTTAGTTCTCGTTTGGTCAAATTGTCATTCTGATCTATGATTTGATCATAAATTCTCCAATCCCCTCTTACCAATTGTAACTCTGCAAAACGTAAAGCCACGGGGATTTGAAAATCTGTAACAAACATCCTCATGAAGCGTATCGACTGAAAACTATTGATGCCATTCATTGCCCTTCCCTCAGCGATAGGTACTCTAAACTGATACCATTTGAACTGTCTATCCATCCCGTTTTCAAGAGTGATCGTAGTCGTTCTTTCGTCTATAATGTGTGGATTGGTGTTTTTACTTAAATTGTTTTGAGACAAATCAATTTTATACTGCCAATAGGCGTCTAAAGTATTCATAGTTTGGTCCCTGTCAACATCTTCAACATCTGGATTATTGGTTGCAGAAGTTGGATAAGCTTCTTGTGACAAAGCCGCTGTTGGAGAATTTCCTTCCGTATTATTATAATTCTTGTATCGCCTTAAAATACTTGCGTTTGAGTTGTCTAAATCGCTACCTCTGTAAAAATGGTAATTGTCAGACGATGGATCTGACAAACCTATATCTGGAAATCTATTTACTTCTTCGAGATCACTCATTCCATCCAAACCAATGTCTTGATTTGTTCTCGTATTGTTCCCGGTATCAAAAGCATATAACAATGACTTCTCTGTTGGCACATTTGCAACGGCAGTAGTATCGATATTCACTCCAATATCAACCACCCCATCCTCAGGCAATCCATTTTCAAAAACTTTTCTACCGTCTTTTAAAATGTCTTCAGAAATGCTCCCTAGGTTGATATATAAACTCCCCTTTTGGTTGGTTGGCGTTGGATTGGTTACAATTCCATCACTACCCGTTATACTATAATTCTCATAGGGGTCCTGTATCCAAAACTCAATATATTGAATATTTGAGTTTTGAAAATCGGTAGTTGTTAAACCTCTTGTGATTCCAGCCCAACGATCTTCTGGATGATCTAACTCTTCTGGTCTATCCGAATTGAAAGGCTCTTCATAATTATAAGGCCCTCGTTCGTTTGGATAATAAGAAAGGTCAAATGTCTGGAGGTTTGTTCTCTGGGTAATGTCTAAATTTCTTTCTGGAAACAACTCTAAGCTCTGTACGGGTCTAACTTCTGCCCGAGACAATTCTTCAGGATCTATGTTCTTAGGTCTTAAAGAGGTATTGCTGTAGAACAATTGATCAATAGTGTACCAAGCTAATTTTGCTCGTTTTTTTCCATAATCTAAGTGGTTGTTTTTGGAGCCCCCAAAATCAACACCATCAAAACTGACTGGAACACTTGCCAAAGACCAATTTTGAGCGGTTCCAATGTTAATTGGAATTTGCGCTCCTTCAAAGTCATCTATATATGTGGTTGCTTCTCCTCCAATATCAATAGTACTTGGTGTATTGGGCCTTAAATAAGCAATGTCTCCTCTTACAGAAATATTAGAAGTGACTTCCGTATCTACATTTGGTAAGTAATTCACCCAATTAGTCAACAATGGTACTTCTGTGCTATAATTAAAGTTTAACCCGTACATAGAATTATTAATTGGATCTTGACCAACCTGAACTTTATTGCTAATAGGATTTTCGGTAATGTTTAAATAGGTTGCTCCCAAAACAAAATGATCACTAAACTGATGCTCGACGTCTAATCCAACATAGTTTTTTGTTTGTTGATTAAAGAACGTGTTGTTTTCTAAAGACACGTTTACTGCTTGCCCTGAAGATTCAATAGATGGGTTTATAATTCTAACAATTCCAGCAGAATAATCAACAGTATAATCTGATCCCTCCACCAAAGCAATACCCCCTGAAGTGACCGATACAGAACCTCTTGGTACATTGAAAGCCCCTAAAGAAATTCCATCTGCCGCGCTGGCTTTATATTGACCAGAAAATAAAAATTTATCTTTATTCTGATAATCATTTTCTGCGACCGAAACTGTGGTGGTATACAGTTCGTTAAAGACATATTTATCCTTATCTGTTTGATCCGTTAAAATGGCTTCTAAATCTCTACCAAAGGGCTCAATTGTAGGGAATATAATACTCCCATTTCTTGAGTTCACTGTTAAACCTTCTACATAATCAAAAAAGCCATCACCAGCATAACTGGTTGGCGTCTGTCTGGTCAAATTATTATTTGCGTCTAGTCGATCTACCTGAGTAAGATTTAAAATAGTCCTGGCTTTTATCTGATCGTCTTCTGCATTTAGAAGATTGTTTGTTGCCTGCCCTGTAGCGTCATCTCTGTATAGCAAATCAAGTCTAAAACCTTCTCTTTGCATGTCATAAGCCCCTAAAGAGTAAATGTTTTTCATCATTAAATTCCAAACAATTTCTTTGGTGTTTATGAGTTGTGGCCTGATCAACTTGACCACAATATTTTGATCACTTTCCATACCGTCTGTCGATAATTCTCCTACTCTATAGGCTACTCCATTATAAGTGTATTCATAAGAGACCGCCATAACATCTCCATCATTCAATCTAGAATTCAAAGAGAGATAACCCAATTGAGGGTGATACGTAAACTCAGACGAAGTTAGCTTTCTTGCATTTTCTATAATCGCATATTCTGATCCTTGCTTAAATCCAGTTAAAACCTTGGAAACATCTTGCACATCTCTTAACAAATCTGTTTGAGTACCTACATAACTTCTCAAACTATTTTCTTCGTTCCTAGGTAATTGTATTGCGTCTGGAGAGGGTGTGACCTGAGTTGTATTGGTTATATTGGACTTTGTGTTGTCATATTTATCTACTCCTGACTCTCCTAAATCGACCAAACCTACTACATTTCTAACTTCTTGTGTATTGGTATTTCTGTTGGTGACCCAGACCTCAACTTTTGTGATTTGTATTGGAGAATTAATCAAAGGGAGTTCTTTTAAGGCGTCATTGTATCTATTTCTAAAGTACTGAGCTAAAAAAAAGTGCTTATTGTTGTCATACTGAGTAGTTCTCAATTCAAATTCAGACAAAGCAGCCCCTCCCTCAGCCGTCACATTTTTGGTTTGTGATTGTTGCTGAGAAAAAACTCCTGTCACTGTGGTTGCGCCAAATTGTAACTTTGTTTTAACTCCGAATAAACTTTGTGAACCGTTGATCAAGTTGTTTTTAATATCCATGTTCACATTACCAACCTCAATACTTCTGATGATATCATCTTCCGTTGGTTCGTAAGTTAATTTCACCTGATTTTGAAAAGAAAAAGTAGATTGTGTGTCATAGTTTATATCGGCAGTCAATCGTTCTCCAACTTTTGCTGTGATACTGGCTCTTATTTGTTGATCAAACTCGGGCGTATAACTCTTTCTGTTTTCTTCAGAAAGGATTGGATTCTCTACATTTTGATACAAAAGACCAAAACGTAAAGTTACAGAACCTCTTGGCACTAATTTTATCTCTGATCCACCAAAAATGGTGTTGAAAAAATTATTATTTACATAAAACGTCGGTAATAAATCTTTCTGAACTTGCTCGGAATCATTTCTAAGTCCATCAATCGCTAAGGATTTTTGTTTAAAATAGTCTTGGACGTCTTGTTTCAGCCTGTACTTTTGATATTCTTCTTCTGTTAGATAAACTGGTGTCGTAAAACTGGTATTCCCTATTTTTTCTCTAACAATGTATCTTCCTATTTTGGGTTTGTATTCAATCTCCTTTTCGGTTGGATTTTTTAAATACAGAACACCATCCTCATAATTATCAAAAGAATAGATTGGAAAACCACTATCTATACGAGGAGCTCCCTTTTGCTTTTCTTGCCCATAACTACTGTAAGTTACTGCAAGACCTAATAATAAAGATATTATTCGGGAAAAGTTTTTCAATGTATTTGGTTCAGTTTAGTTCTACAGTTTTTTTAATGCCAGTTTTATCAACTTCTCAACACTTAAATCGGGGGACTCTTTTAGAATCCCTGTTACGACTTTTTCTGCTTGTCGTTTGACAAAACCTAATACTTCTAAAGCAGATAACGCTTCTTCTTTACTACTATTGTCTGCCAACACCATTGTATTTTCCATATCGTACGTTTTAATTATCTTGTCTTTCAACTCAATAATTACTTTTTGAGCCGTTTTGGCTCCAATTCCTTTGACAGACTGAATGACAGCAACATTTTCTGTGGCTAATGCTTTTTGTATTTCTTCAGTAGTCAAAGAGGACAACATGGTTCTTGCTATACTAGCGCCTATACCTGAAACAGAAATGAGTAACTTAAAAATTTCTCTTTCCAAAACAGAAACAAATCCATACAGCGTATGGGAATCTTCTCTTACAATAAGTTGAGTATGAAGCATGACTAACTCTGCATCTGGAATTTGAGAGAATGTATTCAGCGATATATGTAAAAAATAGCCTACACCATTGCATTCTACAATGGCGTAAGTTGGATTTTTTTCGACAAGCTTACCTTTTAAATGGGTAATCATTTATTATTGATTTTGTGCATCAATTACCGCGACCGCAGTAATATTTACAATTTCTTCTACACTTGCTCCTAATTGTACCACATGTGCTGGCTTATTTAGCCCCATCAATACGGGTCCGATAGAAGTTGCGTCTGTTAATTCTTTGATCATTTTATACGAAATATTTGCAGCGTCTAAACTAGGAAAAATAAACGTATTTGTCTCCTTTCCAACTAAGTCTGAAAATGAAAATTGCTTTTCTAGCAAATCATGATTCAAAGCAAAATCAGCCTGAATAGGACCGTCTACAACTAAATCTGGTCTTTTTTCTTTTAAAATTTCTACGGCTTTTTGAACTTTAGCAACCCCTTTACTCTCTACTCCTCCAAAGTTGGTGTAAGATAGCATCGCAATGTGAGGCTGAATGGCAAATATTTTTGCCATACCACTTGCCAACTCAGCAATGTTTGCAAGTACCTCTGAGGTAGGGTCAATATTTACCGTAGTATCCGTGAATATCAAAGGACCTTTTTCAGTAATCATAATGTTAGCCGCAGCAATTCTAGAAGCCTCTGGTCTTTTCCCAATCGTTTCAAAAATAGGTTTTACTGTCGAAGGATAATTTCTAGAGTAACCTGAAACCATCGCATCTGCCGCTCCTTCATTAACCATCATAGCCGCAAAATAATTACGCGTAACCATATGCTTTTGTGCATCTAACAAACGGATACCTTTGCGTTGACGCTTAACCCAATACTTTTTTGCGTAGTCCTCAACCTTATTTTTGTGCTCTTCACTCTTTGGGTCTATAATCTCTACCTCTGCCTCAAAACCTATCTCTTCTTTTAGAGCTTTGATCAATTCAATATTTCCTAACAAGATTGGTACGGCAATTCCCTCGTCCGATACAATTTGTGCAGCTTTTAGGACATTCATATGTTCTGCTTCAGGAAATACAACTCGTTTAGGATTTTTTTGAGATCGTGAAACGAGCATACGCTCAAACTTACTACTGGAACCTGAGCGGTCAATTAATTCTTGAGTATATTGATCCCAATTGGTGATTGGTTTCTTCGCTACTCCACTATCCATCGCTGCTTTTGCAATGGCTGGAGGCAACTCATAAATCAACCTTGGATCAAAAGGTTTTGGGATGATATAATTTCTACCATACTGTAAATTCTTCTCTCCGTAAACAATATTAACTTGCTCTGGGACATTTTTCTTCGCCAAATCTGCCAAAGCATATACGGCTGCCATTTTCATCTCTTCATTGATTACAGTGGCCCTAACATCCAATGCTCCTCTAAATATAAATGGAAAACCTAATACGTTATTTACTTGGTTTGGGAAATCTGAACGTCCTGTCCCCATGATGACATCGTCTCTAGTTTCTACTGCCAGTTCGTAACTTATTTCTGGCGTAGGATTTGCCATCGCCAAAACAATAGGATCTGCAGCCATGGTCTTTAACATTTCAGGTGTCAAAGCGCCCGCAACTGACAATCCAATAAATACATCCGCTCCATTGACGGCTTCTTCTAGGGTTGTAAGTTCAGTATCTCTAGCAAACTCCTTCTTTTGCTCAGTTAATCCTTCTCGTTTTTTAGAAATAACTCCTTTACTATCACACATCAGAATATGCTCTGGATCAACTCCTAAAGCCTTGTAGATTTTTGTACAAGAAATGGCTGCTGCTCCAGCTCCATTAACTACAACTCTTACCTTTCCAATATCTTTACCCGTGATCTCAATGGCGTTTTTTAATGCTGCTGCAGAAATAATTGCAGTACCATGTTGGTCATCGTGCATAACAGGAATATCCAATTCTTCTTTCAGCCTTCTTTCTATTTCAAAGGCTTCTGGAGCTTTTATATCTTCTAAATTAATTCCTCCGAAAGTAGGAGCAATCGCTTTCACTGTCTCTATAAATTTGTCAACATCCTCTGTATCAACCTCAATATCAAAAACGTCAATGTCTGCAAAAATTTTAAACAATAACCCTTTTCCTTCCATCACAGGTTTTCCTGCCAAGGCTCCAATATTACCTAAACCTAAAACAGCGGTTCCATTTGATATTACAGCGACTAAATTTCCTTTTGAAGTGTATCGATAAGCATCTTCTGGAGTTTTTTCAATCGCCAAACAAGGAGTAGCTACTCCTGGAGAATAAGCTAGGGCTAAATCTCTTTGGGTAGCATATCTTTTTGTCGGTACAATCTTAATTTTACCCGGCTGAGGCCTTTCGTGATAATCTAAAGCCTCTTTTTCCTTTTTAGTGTATTTCATTTCCAACGAATTTAAGTTAGCAAATATACTATTTGTTTTCTGAAGACACCCACGACTCGTCCTTTTTCAAAAATAATAGATCCTTGACTCTTAATCCTATTTCTGATCATAAGTAACTACTTGTTTAAAAGATGAAAAAAAAAAGAGTAACAAGTAAGATTGATAAACAACCCAAAAGAAGATGTTTTTAAGATTCAATTCAAAACTAGATTGAGTTTCTAAAAATATATTCCCATAATTTACTTTCCAAATCAAGAAACCAACACACAAAAGAGAAATTACACCCAAGAACCCAATCAAGATGATCAAAAGTTTTTGTACAGGACTTAGCTTTGTTTTGAAAGCCCGCGTAAAGTAAGATACTGTCAAAGAATAAAGTCCAAACAAAGGAACGATCCATAAAAAATTTGGAAATAGATATAGGGAATCTAAAAGCTTAAAGCTCGACAAAAACAGTACGGTTAGCAAAGACAATGAAAAGGCTATGACGGTAGTTTTTTTCATCTTAATATGAGGGTTTGAATCGTTTCCATTATTTTTTTTGTGGCTCCTAAATTACTAACTACGTATTGTTTGGTGATCTGTTTCTTCTCCTCTCTTAAGTTTTTATCTTTTGAAAATAGGGACAAAGCGGTCATCAGCTCTTCTGTATTTTGAACACTTGTACAACCTTGCAAGGAAATTAAATCTTTCACCTCTTTGAACTTTTTATAGTTTGGTCCTATGACAATTGGCAAGCCATAAGTAGCGGCTTCTAAAGTATTGTGAACCCCACTTTTAGTATAGCCACCACCAACATAAGCTATATTTGCATAAGCGTATATTTTTGACAAAATCCCAACAGTATCGACAATCATAACTTGATAACAACTCAAATCTTTGTCCTCTTTTTGGGTGTATAAAATCGTCTTCTTAGTTAAACTACTTTTTAACTTCTCAATCCCCAATACATCAATATTATGTGGAGCAATGATAAACTTTTCGTCTTCACGTGCAACAGTATTGATATACTGCACCAAACCTTCTTCATCCTTTGCCCAAGTACTCCCAGCAACCAGTAAATATGATTTATTTTTAAAATCGTGGACAAATGGTAATGCTTCGTTCTTTTCTACCAATTTTTGAACCCTGTCAAACCTAGTGTCTCCAACAAAATATACCTCATCAATACCAATGGCATTTAAAAGGTTTTTAGATCCTTCATCTTGTACAAAGAAAGCATCAATAGACATCAATACCTTCTTCATCCATACTCCATAAAACTTAAAGAAAATCTGACGCTCTCTAAAAATTCCTGAGACCAAAACTGTTGGGATAGCGTTCTTTTTTAATTCAATTAAATAATTTGGCCAAAACTCATATTTGATAAAAACAGCAAGTACCGGTTGTACTATTTTGATAAACTTCTTTGCGTTAAAAACAGTATCTATGGGTAAATATGTAATGGCAGTAGCCCCCTTGTACTTTTTTCTAACCTCATATCCTGAGGGAGAAAAAAAAGTAATGAGGAGTTGATGTTCTGGATACTGCTTTTTTATCTCCTCAATCAAAGGTCTTCCTTGCTCAAATTCTCCCAGAGAAGCAGCATGAACCCAAACTGTTTTTTGAGTAGGATCCAAGTCACATTTCAACTTTTGAAAGACTTCTTTTCTCCCTGCGAGAAACAAATGGACTTTGTTATTAAAAAGTGCAATGACCTTTAACGACACCAGAGCCAAACCAACAAACACATTGTACAAAAATCGCATGCTACAAAGCTAAAAAAATACAATCGTTATTGCTTGAGTTCATTTTTATTTTTTTTATTTTGGAATGGGGTTTGATATTGCCTACAAATAAAATATGAAGCATATGAAAAACATTATGGTTTTCTTTTTTTTAGGGTTTGGTATATTGTCCCACAGTTGTGCTCAACAAAAAGAAACCTATAAACCTGGGGAATGGCTAAAATTTAGAGTTCATTACGGATTTATTAATGGAGGTTTTGCAAGTATTGAAGTTCAAAATAGTTTTGAAAAAAATCAAAAACTACACCATGTTATAGGAAAAGGGTGGAGCACTGGGTTATTGAATTGGGTGTTTCCTGTTGAAGACCAATATGAATCTTACATACAACCTAAATCTGGATTTCCAGTTAGAGCCGTTAGGAAAGTAAAAGAAGGAAAATATACCAAAAATGTTGAGCTTTTTTTTGAAAAAGATAGTGTCATTACGATTGATCATAAAAGAAAAAGAAGAAACAGCGAAGCGGCAAAAAATGTGCACGACATGATTGCTGCATTTTACTATTTGCGTAACAATATTAAAAAAACCCTAAAGAATAAGGAGCATATTAAAATAAACATGTTCTTCGACGGTAAGGAGTTCCCTTTCAAACTGGTTAAACTAAAAGAAGAAATCATACAAACTAAATTCGGAAAGATAAAATGTATCAAATTTAGACCATTAGTTCAAAAAGGTAGAGTTTTTAAAGCTAAAGAAAGTGTCACTATTTGGGTAAGTGCTGACCAAAACAAAATCCCTGTTCGGATACAGGCAGACTTAGCAATAGGCGCTTTAAGAGCAGATATTGACAAATACAAAGGGCTTTCTCACCCTCTTGAGATGGTTATTGATTGATAAAATAATTGTATTTTTGTGTTTTAAAACCAATCCCGTGACAATTAAAAAAATCACCCTCTTTATATTCCTATTGATCACGCTTTCTTCTTGTGATGAAAAAGCAAAAACTAGGGCTAAAGAAAGCACTGATAACATCAAAAAACCAGTCAAAGTTGCTGCCAAATTATTCGGCTATAATTTGGATAATTTTAAAGTGATTAACAATAAAATAAAGAACGGAGAAGCTTTTGGAACCATCCTAGACCACCATCATGTTTGGAGTCCAAAAATATACGAAATTGCCAAAAAAATCAAACCTACGTTAGATGTTCGTCGCTTAAGAGCTGGTAAAAATTATACAATTCTTGCCGCAAAAGACTCAACTGAGCAGGCAAAGGTTTTTATCTATCAGCACGATCTGATCAATTATTCCATAGTTGATTTTAGAGATTCTATTTTTATTAAAAAAGTAAAAAAGAAAATTACCGTTAAAATCAGAGAAGCTGCTGGGGTGATCACTAATTCTCTCTCTCAGTCTCTTGATGAAAAACATGTAAGCCCTGTTGTAGCAAACGATCTTTCAGACATCTATGCTTGGACCATTGACTTTTTTAGACTTCAAAAAAACGATAAGTTTAAGGTGTTATATGAACAAAAGTATATTAATGACACCGTGCCTGCTGGGATAGGAAAAATCAAAGCCGCCTACTTTGAGCATGTCGGAAAACCTTTTTATGCTTTTAATTTTGTCGCGGATTCTGTTGTTGGCGTACAGGATTACTTTGATGAAGAAACAAACAACCTCAGGCGCGCATTTTTAAAAGCTCCCTTAAAATTTAGCAGAATATCTTCAAGGTATAATTTAAAAAGACGAATCGCTTTTTATGGTAGGGTTAAACCTCACCGAGGAACTGATTTCACAGCACCCGTTGGAACACCTATTCTAAGCACCGCGAATGGTAAAGTCATTGAGTCAAGATATAAGGGAGGCAACGGGAATTACGTAAAAATTAGACACAATGCCACTTATACCACACAATACCTTCACATGAAAAAAAGAAAGGTTAAAGTAGGAGAATATGTAAAACAAGGTGATGTAATTGGTTGGGTAGGAATGACTGGAAATACTTCTGGTCCTCATGTCTGCTACCGTTTTTGGAAAAATGGAAGACAAGTAGATCCTTTAAAGCAAAAATTACCTGCTGCAAAACCTATGAAAAAAGAAATCCAAGAAAAATATTTAAGCTTTATTACCCCAATAAAAAATCAATTAGATAATATCCCGTATTAATTATAAAACTATCAAAATATGTCTTTAAAAAACATCAACCCCACCAAAACAAAAGCTTGGGAAAAATTAACCCAACACTTTGAGGAATCTAAAAATTTAGAACTTAAAAATTTATTTGCCGAAGATAAAAATCGTAACGAAAAATTCTCCATTACCCTAGGAGACCTTGAGTTGAACTACTCAAAAAACAGAGTCTCTACTCAAACAATGGAGCTATTGCTTGACTTGGCAAATGAAACACAACTGTCAGATGCCATAGAAAAGTATTATAAAGGAGAAAATATCAATGCAACAGAGGGTAGAGCTGTGCTGCACACTGCTTTAAGAAACCATAGTGGAACAGCGGTCACATATGATGGTGTAAATGTCATGCCGGAAATAAATGAAGCCAAAGAAAACATCAGAAAGTTTACAGAAAAAATAACTTCTGGTGCTTGGAAAGGTTTCAGCGGAAAGAAAATAACCGATGTAGTAAACATAGGGATTGGTGGTTCTGATTTAGGGCCAAACATGGTGGTCGATGGTTTACAATATTACAAAAACCATTTAACCACACACTTTGTCTCTAACATTGACGGAGATCATGTGTCTGAAGTGATTAAAAAATTAAACCCCGAGACGACTTTATTTGTAATTGTCTCTAAAACATTTACAACCCAAGAAACCATCGGAAATGCATTGACCATAAAAGAATGGTTTTTGGAAAGCGCCAACGAAAGCGACGTAGCAAAACACTTTGTAGCAGTTTCTACCAACTTAAAAGCAGTAGCTGATTTTGGTATTGCCGAACAAAACATTTTTCCAATGTGGGACTGGGTAGGAGGCCGTTTTTCTTTATGGTCTGCAGTTGGACTGTCTATTGCTCTAGCAATTGGCTACCAAAATTACAATGCCTTGTTACAAGGCGCACATGAAATGGACCTCCATTTTAGAACCGCTAAGTTTGAAAAAAACATCCCTGTGATTTTGGCATTATTGAGTATTTGGTACAACAACTTTTATGGTGCCGAAAGCGAAGCAGTACTTCCCTACACACAATACCTAAATACTTTGCCTTCGTACTTACAACAAGCTTTTATGGAAAGTAACGGAAAGTCAGTTGACCGAGATGGAAATACGATTGACTACCAAACAGGAACTGTTCTATGGGGAGCTGCAGGAACCAATATGCAACACGCATTTATGCAATTGGTACACCAAGGAACCAAGTTAATTCCTTGTGACTTTATTGGATTTAACAAATCTCTGTATGGTAAAACTGATCATCATAAAAAATTGATGGCTAATTTCTATGGACAGCAAGACGCCTTGTGTTACGGTAAAACAAAAGAAGAAGTCTTAAAAACTGTAGCGGCAGATGCTATCGAACTCCCTTTTAAAATCTTTACCGGTAATAGACCTAGTAATTGTATCACTGCCGATAAATTGACACCGAATAGTCTTGGAAAAATAATTGCCATGTATGAGCATAAAATTTTTACCCAAGGGGTCATTTGGAATATCTTTAGTTTTGACCAATTTGGTGTCGAGCTAGGAAAAGAAATGGCAAATAAGCTTTTGAAATAAAGCATTCTTTAATAACCATAAAAAAACCCTGTTTCAAGAAATTGAACAGGGTTTTTTTATTTTTCTGAGGAGGTCTTACTTCAATTTACTCAAATCTACTTTTGAGATACGTAAAGTATTAACATCTCCCTTTTCCATAATCGGCGTTGAATTGATGTTGACAACAATATCACCTTCCGCTAGATAACCACTTTGCAGAGCAATGTTGTTTACATCTCTAATTACATCCGTAGAAAAATGTGTTTTTGGTTCGTAAAATCTTCCTTTTACTCCCCACATGATATTCATCATTCCTAATGTTCTTCTATCATCAGAAAAAGCTAAAATTTGAGATTTAGGTCTTAATGCAGAAATTTGTTGTGCGGTATGCCCCGTATCTGTAATGGTAGAAATCACTTTTGCATTTACGTCCTCAGCAACCAAAGCAGCTTGATAACAAATAGCATTTGAAATCGCTTTATCAGCATCTGGATCTAATTTTGGAGATTCTCTCGGCACCTCAATCAAGCTTGAATTTTCTACATCTAATATAATCTCTCTCATCACCTTAATTACCTCATTTGGAAAAGCACCAACAGATGTTTCTCCAGATAACATTACTGCATCAGCACCATCCATAATGGAATTGGCTACGTCATTTACCTCAGCACGCGTTGGTACAGAATTTTCTATCATTGTTTCCATCATCTGTGTTGCAATGACAACAGGAATTTTAGCTTCCTTACATTTTCTTACCAACATTTTTTGAGCCAATGGCACTTCTGACATCGGAATTTCAACTCCCAAGTCTCCACGAGCTACCATGATCGCATCAGTATTGGCAATAATAGCATCTATGTTTTCTAATGCTTCTGGCTTTTCTATTTTAGAAATCACTCTCGTTCTGTACACAGACACATCTGAGTTTTCTGCAATCAATTTATGAATGTCATCTAAATCCGCAGGATTACGCACAAACGACAAAGCCATCCAATCTACTTCTAACCCTAAAGCAAATTTTGCATCCTCGATATCTTTTTCTGTCAAAGCAGGTAAAGAAACGTTTGTATTGGGTAAATTCACTCCTTTTTTAGATTTCAATGGCCCTCCTCTTAACACTTTAGTCGTTACCAAATCATCATTATTGGTTGCCGTAACTTCAAATAATAATTTTCCATCATCTACTAAAATCTTTTCACCGACCTTAACATCTTTTGGAAACTGCTGATAAGTCATAAACGCTTTTTCTTGTGTTCCTTCACAAGTGTTGGTTGTAAAACTAAAGACATCCCCTGGAGTCAAATCAACACCTTCTGCCATTACTCCTACACGAAGTTTAGGTCCTTGAAGATCGGCTAAAATGGCTACATTAAAATCTAACTCTTTGTTTAATTCTCTAATAATATTTACATTATTAGTTACATCATCATAATCTGCATGAGAAAAATTAATTCTGAAAACGTTTACTCCAGAGATCATTAGCTCTTTTAACTTCGTCTTATTTCCAGATAACGCTGGCCCTAACGTAGCAACAATCTTTGTTTTTTTAGTCTGTGACATAATCTTTAAAAAATTAAGTATTCTTTGTGGTTTAGTTTATCGGTATCTACTGCATAAGCAGTGACAACACCGTCTATTTTATTTATCTTATTTAAAAAGATTTTTAGTTTTGAATCTAAAAAATCTCCTTGTACTTTAAGCACAAAATCTGCGTCTTTTATCTCTGGTTGTAAGTAAACATCTTCACTTGCAAAAGAATCTTCCTCCTGAAAAAGACCCAATGAATCTATAGCTGTTGAATGATTTTTAACTTTGTATTTATTTTTTATCAGGTACCAATCTATTAAATTTTTAGAATCTTCAAATTTAAAAGAAGAAAAAAAAGCTTTTTTGCCTTTTATCCTATAATCCAAATCGGGGACTACCCTGCTAAAATTAAACCTCAAATTGTCGTTTAACAAATACGCCAGTTTATAATCTTGCAACACTGTGTGTATGGCGATGATTTCATAATCTTGCTCGTCTAAATCTAAAAAAGTTAAACCATTTGTAACCATAACACACCCATATAACTACCAAAAAAAAACTAAAACAAATTTAGCTAATAGCTAGTCATGCAAAATTAACTTTACCAGAATAAAACGCAAACGTTATCGTAAACTTTCTATTTCAGATTGAAAAACGTAATAGGCTCTTTTGGCAGCCATTTCTTCCGCTCTCTTTTTTGAGGTAGCCCTTCCTTTTGAAACCGGTTTTTTGTCTACGTACAACCGAACACTAAAAAATTTTACTGTCTGATTACCGGAATCTTCATAGGTCTCAAAAGATAAATTTCTTTTATTTTTCTGAGACCATTCAGTGAGTAAACCCTTGTAACTCGTTATCTTTCCTTCTAGTTTTTTTACATCTACATGAATAGAGAGTACTTTTTTATTGATGAACCTAGTGCTGTATTTATATCCTCGATCTAGATAAATAGCTCCAACCAATGCTTCAAACAAGTTACCATGTATGTGGGCTCCTAATTTTGACTTAGAGGTCTTGCAGAACAATAAATCTAACAATCCTAACTCTTTACCAAGTTCATCCAAATGCTCTCTACTCACGATTTTAGAGCGCATTTGTGTCAGATAACCCTCATCGGCTCCAGGGACTTTACCAAATAGGTATGAAGCAATGATCGAGCCCAACATGGCATCGCCCAAATACTCCAATCGCTCAAAATTCAAAGGATTTCCTAAACCATCTTTTAACTGCAAAGAGGTATGGGTAAATGCTTGTTTATAAATAGAAAGGTCTTTAGGAGCAAACCCAAGGACCTTTTTTACTTTTGCATAAAAAATCTCGTCCGAATTCGGACGAGATTTTTTTATATTTTTAAAGAGCTTCAAAAGTCTTATTTTTCTAATTTTTTAAACAACACACAAGCATTGTGTCCACCAAATCCAAAAGTGTTACTCATCGCAACATTAACCTCTCTCTTTTGAGCTTTATTTAGGGTTAAGTTTAATTTTGGATCAATATTTTCATCTAATTCAGCATGATTGATGGTTGGTGGAATCATTCCATGTTGCATCGCAAGTATAGAGGCAATAGCTTCAATAGCTCCTGCAGCCCCTAATAGGTGCCCTGTCATAGATTTTGTTGAATTGATATTTAAGTTATAAGCGTGTGCTCCAAAAACTTTCTGTACCGCTTTCAACTCAGCAACATCTCCTAATGGAGTAGATGTTCCGTGCATATTGATAGCATCTACATCTTCTATCTTCATACCTGCATTTTTCAGGCAGTTCTGCATAACTTTGGTTGCACCTAACCCTTCCGGGTGTGGAGCTGTTAAATGATGGGCATCTGCGGACAAACCTCCACCTGCAACTTCACAGTATATTTTGGCTCCTCTAGCAACAGCATGTTCGTACTCCTCAAGGATTAGCGCTCCTCCTCCTTCTCCCATGACAAAACCATCTCGGTCTTTATCAAATGGTCTGGAAGCTGATGCTGGGTTATCGTTGTTTTGAGACAAGGCATGTAAAGCGTTAAAACCTCCCATGGCTGCTCCAGTTACAGAAGCTTCAGAACCTCCAGTAACAATAACATCAGCATGACCTAAACGAATGTAGTTTAAAGCATCAATGATCGCGTTTGCAGCAGAGGCACAAGCAGAAACTGTTGTGAAGTTCGGTCCTCTAAAACCGTATTTTATTGAAATGTGACCCGGTGCAATATCTGCAATCATTTTTGGTATAAAGAACGGATTAAATTTTGGTGTCCCATCACCATGGGCGTACTCTACAACTTGTTGTTCAAAAGTATCTATTCCACCGATTCCGCATCCCCAAATGACTCCTATTCTGTCTGGATCTGTTTTTTCTAAATCTAATTTTGAATTGACGATTGCCTCATCAGCAACCACCATCGCATACTGCGTAAATTTATCCATTTTACGAGCTTCTTTTCTGTGAATAAAATTATTCACATCAAAGTTTTTAAGCTCACATGCAAAACGAGTTTTGAACTTGGCAGCATCAAAGTGTGTTATGGGAGCAGCTCCGCTTTTCCCATTCACTAAACCATCCCAATATTCTTCTATATTGTTTCCGATTGGTGTCAATGCACCAAGTCCAGTTACTACAACTCGTTTCAATTCCATAAATAGATAATTTTCTAATTACTTTGCTGCTTCGATAAAGCTTACCGCTTGACCTACTGTTCCAATGTTTTCAGCTTGATCATCTGGGATTTGAATATCAAATTCCTTTTCAAATTCCATGATTAATTCTACAGTATCTAATGAATCTGCTCCTAAATCATTTGTGAAGCTTGCCTCAGCAGATACTTCGTTCTCGTCAACTCCTAATTTATCAACGATGATTGCTTTTACTCTTGATGCAATGTCTGACATAATATTATTGTTTATTTAATTTTTAAAACCGGGACAAAAATAAAAAACTTTTGTTTCTGCGAACAATGTTTGTGCAAAATATATTCACTAAGATATAAAAAATTATTACATCTTTGTAAATAGTTTATATATATACCGCAAACATTAAGTTGTTACAAAACAGCTGTAAAGTCAATAAAATATGATTAAAATTGTCATTCTTGCTTCTGGTTCAGGATCTAATGCAGAGCGTATTACCCAATACTTTTCTAGCCACAAAAATGTTGAAATTTCGTATATTCTGAGCAACAAAAATGATGCTTTTGTACTAGAAAGAGCAAAAAAACACGGAATTAAGACAAAAGTTTTCTCCAATAAAGAGATGAAAGAGCAAATTGAGTTCTTAAACTTATTAAAAACCGAAGCAGACTTCATTGTCCTAGCAGGGTTTTTATTAAAAGTACCTGAGCATATTATCAAAGCGTTTCCAAATAAAATCATCAATATTCATCCAGCCCTTCTCCCAAACTATGGAGGTAAAGGAATGTACGGAATGCATGTGCACAGAGCCGTTAAGAAAAACAACGAAACCGAGACTGGAATCACCATACATTACATCAATGAAAACTACGATGAAGGGGCAATTATCTTTCAGGCTAAAACAGCTTTGACGACCGAAGACACCCCAGAAACCATTGCAAACAAAATTCACGAATTAGAACAACAACATTTTCCAAACGTTATCGAACAAGTGATCAATAAATAAGCATGGCTAAAAGCAAAAAATATTATGTAGTTTGGCATGGAAAAACCAAGGGTGTTTTTACAAGTTGGGCGTCTTGTAAAAAACAAATTGAAGGTTTTCAAGGGGCACAATACAAATCTTTTCCCTCTAAAGAAGAAGCTGACACAGCCCTCCTTGAGAATTTCGAGACCTATAAAGGTAAAAACACAAAAAAGCCAGCAATCGACAAAGAGTTGTTGTCAAAAATTGGCCAGCCCAACCTACTCTCTATAAGTGTTGATGCTGCCTGTAGTGGAAACCCTGGACGAATGGAGTATAGAGGCGTCCACACCAAAACCAAACAACAAATATTTATACAAGGTCCCTTTGAAGAAGGAACCAATAATATTGGTGAGTTTTTAGCCTTGGTCCATGGATTGGCCTATCTCCAAAAAATAAAGCAACCCCATTTGCCTGTGTATTCGGACTCAAGAACTGCTATCGCATGGATCAAAAGAAAGCAATGTAGAACCAAGATCATGCCAACAGCAACAAACAAAACTATGTTTGATTTGATCAAACGTGGGGAAAAGTGGCTTAGAGAAAATACATTTAAAAACCCAATCCTAAAATGGGAAACTAAAGTTTGGGGAGAAATTCCTGCTGACTTTGGTAGAAAATAAGTTTTCTAAGTAGGCGCTTGTCATGTGTTACATCAAAGAGGGATAGCCTCCACGGTGAACTTCTGTGAAATTGAAATCGGTTTCCTCTTCTAATTTGCTTATTTTTGCTTCAGATTGAATACTATGAAATCATTTGATTTTTTAACGGTCAATACCCATAACTTTGAGGAACAAGCACTTGCCGTTTTTCAATATCAAGCAGCACGCTGTCAAGTTTACAAGGACTTTCTGAGGTTCCTAAACATCAATCCTAAAAAAATAACTGCTGTTCAAGACATCCCTTTTCTTCCTATTCAATTTTTTAAAAGCCATGCCATTGTAAGCAACCAAAAACCCATTGAAGAAACTTTTTTGAGTAGTGGAACAACAGGCATGCGCCAAAGCAAACATCTTGTTACTGACGTTACTCTCTACGAAAAAAGCTATTTGAATACTTTTGAAAATTTTTATGGAAACATCAAGGAATATACTGTTTTAGCCCTACTTCCCTCTTACTTAGAGCGTAACGGCTCTTCGTTGATCTACATGATTAAAGACCTCATTGACAAATCTGAAAATCCTGATAGTGGTTTTTATCTGCACAATCATCAAGAACTTTTTGACCAGCTACTGGAGCAAGAAAGAAAGCAGAAAAAAACACTCTTGGTTGGTGTGTCTTTTGCTTTACTAGACTTTATCGAAAAACACCCTTGTTCTTTAAAATATACGATTGTTATGGAGACTGGTGGTATGAAAGGCAAGCGTAAAGAAATGATTCGTGAAGAACTCCACGCCGAACTTAAAAAAGGTTTTGGCACGACACATATACACTCAGAATATGGAATGACTGAGTTGCTCAGTCAAGCTTACTACACAGATACTCAAAAATTTAACTGCCCGCCTTGGATGAAAATCTTAATTCGAGACACCGAAGATGCCTTGTCTTTATTGCCAAACGAAAAAAGTGGCGGAATCAACGTTATTGATTTGGCAAATATCAACTCCTGCTCTTTTGTTGCAACTCAAGACTTGGGTAAAACCTATTCAGATGGAACTTTTGATGTTTTGGGTAGGTTTGACAATTCTGACCTAAGAGGTTGTAACCTTCTAATACAATAACCTTACTCTGTAAGGCTCTGATTTTTTTGCGACTAAAGAATTAAATATTATTGATGATGAACAGATTTGCCATTTTCATTGCTCTGTGCTTGAGCACTACAGTATACTCACAAAAAAAAGACTTTAACCTCGACAAAGGATTTGTCGCCAAAGGCTATGATGTCATTTCCTACTTTGAAAATAAAGCTGAGGAAGGAAAAAAAGAATTTAGCACTACTTATGAAGGGGCAACTTTTAAGTTTGTAAACCGAAAACACCTAGAAACGTTTAAAAAAAACCCTAAAGATTATCTCCCTCAGTATGGAGGTTGGTGTGCCTACGCCCTTGGTGCAAACAACACTAAATATGACATCAATCCCAAGACATTCGAAATTAGAGCGGGAAGATTATATCTTTTTTACAATGCTTGGGGAACAAATACTTTAGAAAAGTGGCTTGAAGAAAATCCTGAAAAACTAAAAAAAGAAGCGGATCTAAACTGGGAATCTTATCAATAGATTCAAGTCATAAAAAAAGCCTTTCACACAAGGAAAGGCTTTTTTATGATTTAGAATGGAACGCTTAAACGAAGCGCACCAAATAATAATTCTTTTTCCCTCTTTGCAACAAAACGTATTTGTCTGCAATCAAGTCTGCCTTAGTTATTTTAAAGTCTTCCTTTACTTTTTCTTTATTCACAGAAACTGCATTCTCTTTTAATGCTCGTCTAGCGTCAGAATTAGAATTCAAAAAATTGGTCTTTGCGGCTAAAGCACCAATCATATCTACTCCTTCTGACAACTCTTCTTGACTAAGCTCTGCTTGTGGTACGCCATCAAATACATCTAAAAACGTTTGTTCGTCCAAAGATTTCAAATCACTCGCTGTTGATTTTCCAAACAAAATATTAGACGCTTTTACTGCATTGTCTAAATCTTCTTGTGCATGTACCATCACTGTTACTTCTTCGGCCAATCTTTTCTGTAACAAACGTAAATGTGGTGCTTCCTTGTGTTCTGCAATCAAGTCTTCAATGTCTTGTTGGTTTAAAAAAGTGAATTTTTTAATAAAATTTTCAGAATCTTCATCTGAGGAATTCAACCAATATTGATAAAACTTATACGCTGATGTTCTATTTTGGTCTAGCCAAATATTCCCTCCTTCAGATTTTCCAAATTTGGTACCATCGGCTTTGGTGATCAATGGGCATGTCATTGCATAAGCTTTTCCTTGTGCCTTTCTTCTTACCAATTCAGTTCCTGTAGTGATATTTCCCCACTGGTCAGAACCTCCCATTTGTAGCTTACAATTCTTGTTTTCGTACAAGTGTAAAAAATCATACCCTTGAAACAATTGATAGGTAAACTCTGTAAAACTCATCCCTTCTACTCCTTCTCCTGAGATGCGTTTTTTCACAGACTCTTTAGCCATCATATAGTTCACTGTCAAATGCTTTCCAATGTCTCGAACAAAATCTATCAATGAAAAAGTTTTCATCCAATCGTAGTTGTTCACCAGCTCGGCTGCATTCTTTGCGTCTGAATTAAAATCTAAGAAGCGTTCCAGCTGGCTTTTTACGCCCGAGATGTTCTTTGCCAACGTTTCTTCGTCTAACAAATTACGCTCTGCAGATTTTCCTGATGGGTCTCCAATCATTCCTGTTGCACCACCAATCAAAGCGATTGGTTTGTGACCCGCTTTTTGAAAATGCATCAACACAATAATCGGAATCAAACTTCCAATGTGCAAAGAATCTGCTGTTGGATCAAACCCTATGTATCCAGAAGTCATTTCCTCTAGCAATTGCTCTTCTGTTCCTGGCATGATATCATGCACCAATCCTCTCCACTTTAACTCTTCTACAAAATTGTAAGTCATCACTAAAAAATTTTCAGCAAAGATACTTTTTCAATTTACAATTTACAATGAACCGATTGCAAATTTCTCCCTCTTGGTAAAGCCGTTTGCATAGTCTCTATAAGCCTTAAACCATAAACGCTATCACAAGAACGCAAGTCCGCCATAAAAAACAAAACACCTTAGGCCTAAGCTCTTACCTTACGATTATCTTTTTGGTGACTCCTCCTTTATTGGTTTCCACACGTACCAAGTACATGCCTGACTTTACATGAGAAATGTCCACAAGGTTACCTCTACT
>Ga0209555_10000018_pt1 | contig 131618 bp, 117 predicted proteins | sample SaaInl85LU_5_DNA_FD_184643 | JGI IMG/M metagenome (GOLD analysis project Ga0209555, IMG submission 184643) | Marine microbial communities from expanding oxygen minimum zones in the Saanich Inlet - ESP_85LU_5_DNA (SPAdes) (version 2) | ecosystem: Environmental > Aquatic > Marine > Intertidal...
AAGTACTTTCTACTGATGGAGATACGCACTTAGGTGGAGATGACGTAGATGACGCAATCATTGATTGGTTAGCAGAAGAGTTTAAAAATGACGAAGGTCTTGACTTAAGAAAAGACCCAATGGCATTACAAAGGTTAAAAGAAGCAGCAGAGAAAGCGAAGATTGAATTGTCTTCTACAACTTCTTCTGAAATTAACTTGCCTTACATTATGCCAGTTGATGGTGTGCCAAAACACTTAGTTAGAACTTTACAAAGATCTAAATTTGAGCAATTAATTTCTTCTATTGTAGAAAGAACAATTGCACCATGTAGATCTGCTTTGAAAAATGCAGGATTGTCAACAAGTGATATTGATGAAATTATCTTAGTTGGTGGTTCTACAAGAATACCAGTAATACAAGATGCAGTTAAGAATTTCTTTGGTAAAGAGCCCTCTAAAGGAGTAAATCCGGATGAAGTTGTTGCTATTGGAGCAGCAATTCAAGGTGGAGTTTTAACTGGTGAGGTAAAAGACGTTCTTTTATTAGATGTAATTCCGTTATCTGTTGGAATTGAAACAATGGGTGGTGTAATGACCAAATTGATTGATTCAAACACTACCATACCTACTAAAAAATCTGAGGTGTTTTCAACTGCTGCAGATAACCAACCGTCGGTTGATATCCATGTAATGCAAGGAGAGCGCCCAATGGCAAATGATAATAAATCGTTAGGAAGATTCCAGTTAACAGATATTCCACCAGCGCCAAGAGGAGTTCCTCAAATTGAAGTAACATTTGATATTGATGCGAATGGTATCATGAATATTTCTGCAAAAGATAAAGGAACAGGAAAAGAGCAATCAATTAAAATTGAAGCATCATCTGGTTTATCTGAAGAAGAAATAGAAAAAATGAAGGCAGAAGCAGAAGCGAACGCAGATGCTGATGCTAAAAAGAAAGCAGAAGTAGAAACTGTAAATAAGGCAGACTCTTTGATTTTTCAAACAGAAAGACAGTTAAAAGAGTACGGAGATAAATTACCTGAAGATAAAAAAGGGGAAATTGAAACGGCATTAGCTGAATTGAAAACAGCCTACGAAGCGAAGGACATGGAAACTTTAGAGCCAGCAATGGAAAAGTTAAATACAGTATTCCAAGCAGCTTCACAAGATATGTATAATGCAGCTAATCAAGATGGTGGAGCAGCAAGTGCGGATCAAGGTGGAGCAGATAACAATGCTGCTGAAGATGAGGTTACAGATGTAGATTTCGAAGAAGTAGAGGAGTCTAAATAACATCAACGCTAATAGTTAGAAAAGCTCATTCGGTTTGCCGAATGAGCTTTTTGTTTTTATTTATAAAAAAGAAGACCTAGATATATCTATGAATCGTAACTTTGTACTATGGATTTTCAAGTAGAAATAGAATTTCAGAAATTGGTAAAAATCTTAAACGAAAAGTTTGATGCAGATTTAGATGTACAAGCTATTCTATTTTTGATTGGTGTACAAGAACTTGGACAAGGTTATCAGAATTTTTCTAAAAGAGAAAAAACAGAACTAATGCATGTGGGCGTTTGTACCCTGCTCGAGAAATACGGCTATTATAAGTCGTTGGGTAGAGATGAAGATAACTGGCCTCACTTTGAATTGATAAAAGAGTTACCCCAACTAGATACGCGACAACAACAACATTTAATGAAAGAAGCAATCATCGATTATTTCATAGAGGAGGGAATTTTTCAAGAATCGACAAATTAAAAAAAAGACTCAATCTTACTGGTTTGAGTCTTTTTTTTAAGTCGTTCATTTTTTTATTTGAAAATGTATGCCGGACCTCTCATTTGAATACCGGTATGTCCTTCAATTTCTTTAGCTTTTTGATACATCTCTAAAAGCTCCTGGGGTACTGAAGATTTTATGTTTACACTTTTTTCTTCATTTAAGTTTTCTATGATTTCCTCCCACGGTTCCGTTTTTTTCTCCGGGAAATACTCTATGATGGCTTTATCTATATTTGCTTCTTTAATGGCATAGTTTAGCGCATCAGTTAAACCTCCAATTTCATCTACAAGACCAATTTGTAGTGCATCTTCTCCTGTCCATACCCTGCCTCGAGCAATTTTATTAACATTTTCTTTCGTCATGCTTCTACCCTCAGCTACACGTTTTAGAAATTCATCATAAATAAAGTTAACCTCTTGTTGTATCGTAGTAAATTCATCTTTTGTAAGTTTTTTGTTTAGAGACAACACGGCATGTGGATTAGTTTTTACGTAATCAAACGTAATTCCGATTTTATTTTCAAATAAAGCGCCTGTATACGGTATTACACCAAAAACACCAATTGATCCTGTAATTGTGTTTTTTTCTGCAAATATTCTGTGAGCCGGAGCGGAAACATAGTAGCCTCCACTTGCTGCAACATCTCCCATAGAAACAATTACTTTCTTTTTTGCTGCCGTAAGTTTTACCTCGCGCCAAATTTCATCACTTGCCAACGCACTTCCACCCGGAGAATTAACTCTAAATACAACGGTTTTAATGTCGTCGTTTAAGCGTACTTTTCTAAATAAATTTACAATTTCTTTAGAGGTGAAATCAGCTCCTTCGGTTGCGATAGCTCCTTCTGCAAGAATTACTGCTACGTTTGCTTTCTTACTTCTATTGATTAACTGATTGCTGTAAAATTTCTTTTTTGCATATTCTTGAAAAGAAACTAAGCTGAGCTCCTCTACTTTGTCAATAGAAAGCTGGTTTGCTATTTCAGTTAACACTTCATCTCTATATTTTACTCCGTCTAATAAATCATATTTAACAGCATCTGACGCTCTTCTGATTAAGGTGCTGTCTGCAATTTTTTTGAGTAAAGATTTTTCAATGGAACGCGACAGAGAAATGTCAGACTGTACAACATTCCAAATTCCAGTTAGCAAGGTTTCTGTTTGTAATCGAGAACTATCACTCATACTTGATCGAAAGTAGGGCTCAACTGCAGATTTAAAGTCGTTGTTTTTTCCGCGAATAACTTGCATTTCAACGTCTAGTTTATCTAACATATTTTTGTAATACATGAGTTCAACCCCTAAACCACCAAATTCCATCATAGAGGAAGGAAATCCGTAATTAGTGTTTGCAACAGAAGATAAGTAGTATTCCTTTAATGTAATAACTTCTCCCTTATTATATGCATGAATAAATTTTCCGCTGTTTTGAAAGTCTTTCAATGCATTTCTTATTTCTGAACTACTTGAATAACCGCAAGATAGGTTGTTAACCTCCAAAAATATCCCTTCAATATTTGGGTCAGATTTAGCTTTTCCGATACCATAAAGTATGTCTGCCAATCCTAACGTTTTATCTATACTTAAAGAAGTGGGGTTTACCTCAATCTTACTGTTCTCTTTTATATCTCCTTTCAATTGCATGTGTAAAACACTTTTCTGTTTTACCTTATATGCAGGTTTTTCGGGGAAGAGTCCTCCAATCAATAAAAAAACAACTAAAAAGATGAGAAGTGCAATTATGCTACTTGCTAAAAGACTGGGCCAAAATACTTTTCCAAAACTTATTTTTGTTTCACTCATAATCTCATTTTATACTCACTCAAAAGTACATCATTGTTTTGTACTTTTATCTCTTTTCTTTATAAGAGGTTGCTAACAAATCTTAACAAAGAATTTTAAACGTTAAAAGATGCATACGGTTTTTTTAAGTTTGGGTGGGAATCACGATAACTCTATCGAATTATTAAAAGCTGCAATTTCTAATTTACAGAAAATAGCGGTTGATGATGTACGGTGTTCTTCCTATTATTCATCGGCGCCTTGGGGTTTTGAAGCAGATCAAGACTTTGTAAACTGCGTGTGTAAGATTAAAACAAAGTTAAAGGCAGTAGAAGTGCTAAAATTCATTCAAGGTATTGAAAAAGACCTAGGTAGAATTAGGGTTGGGGTTGGCTACACTTCTAGGCCCATAGATATTGATATTCTGTATTTCGGAGATCAAAAAATTGAAACCAAAAATCTACACGTACCGCACCCAAGAATGTATGATAGAAACTTTGTTTTGGTTCCCTTTAATGAAATCTGGCCATTTTGGGTAGATCCAATAGCTAAAAAAACAATTTCTGTTCTTTTAAAAGAGTGTAAAGATTCGAGTGTGCTTGCTAAATATTAACATTGTGCTATATTTTGAAAGAAATATGTTGTCCGATTTTATTGTAGGTAAAAAAATACTTATTATTGCACATTAAAACAGAACGAATTAATCAGTTATAATGAAAAACAAAGGTATCAAAGGTTTAGCTTTAATGGCAATTGCCGGTGTTATGACTACGGGTTGTGACTTAATTAAAGAATTAGACTACACCGTAACTCCGGATCCATTAGAGATGCACGGAGATAGTGTACGCGTAAAAGTAAGCATTAAATTCCCAGAAAAAGGAATTAACAAAAAAGCATATGCAGAAATTACTCCGATGTTAGGAGAAACTGCCTTGAAACCAATTACTGTAGTTGGAGAAAAAGCTACCGCAAATGGAACAGTAGTTCAATATAAAACAGGTGGTACAGTTGTATATGAAGATGTAGTTGCTTACAATTCAGATATGAAAGTTTCTTCTCTAGATGTAACTGGAAAAGTTTTTAAAGGGGACAAAGAAAAAGGAGATATTGAAAAAACAAAAATTGCTGATGCGACAATTGTTACTCCATTATTAGTAAACAAAGACTTTAGAGTTATTTATGCTGCTGATAAGTTTGTACGTGTTACAGAGCAAAATTATAAAGCTGCTATCAATTTCTTGAAAGGTCGTTCTGAGGTTCGATCTGGAGAATTAAAAGATCAAGATATTTTAGATTTAGGTGCATGGTTAGCTGAAGAGCAAATGAACCCAAAACTTAAATTAAAGTCAATTAATTTAACAGGATTTGCGTCTATCGAAGGTGAGGTTGCTAAAAACGGTAATTTATCTACAGACAGAGCAACAGCTGCTAAGGCTGCAATCATGAAAATGGCTGCAGGTAAAAAAGTAGCAAATGAAACTGCTCAAACTGATGCAGGATATTCAGTTGCAGGAAGTGGAGAGGATTTTGACGGATTCAAAGCTGCACTTGAAACAGCAACAGATATTTCTGACTCTGACAAACAGTTGGTATTAAGAATTTTAGAAACGATTAAAGATCCTTCTCAAAGAGAACAAGAAATCAGAAACCTTGGAAAAACATTTACAACGTTAGATAAAAATGTATTCCCAAAGCAAAGAAGAACTGAAATTAATGTAGTTTATGATAAGACAGGATTCTCTGATGAAGAGTTGAAAGCTCTTTCTAAATCTAACATTGATACATTAACAGTAGAAGAAATTTTATTTACAGCTACGTTGACAGATGATTTAAATGAGAAATTAAGACTTTACAAAGAGTCTGCTCGTTTATTCCCTAACGATTACAGAACGCACAACAACATTGGAGCAGTTTTGTATATGCAAAATAAAATGGCTGAAGCTAAAACTGCATTTGAGAAAGCAAATAATACAGAAGAAAACGTTATTTCTTTAAATAACTTAGCTGCTATTGCTGGAGCATCTGGAGACAGATCAAAAGCTAAGGCTTTAATTGCAGGTGCAACTGGAGCTGGAAAAGAGGTAGATTACAACAAAGGTATTTTAGCGATACAAGATGGTGCGTATGATACTGCAGTTTCTAACTTTGGTTCAGAGTCTACTTACAACAAAGCATTAGCACAGTTGTTAAACGAAAATGAAGCAGCAGCAGTTAGTACTGTTAATGCTTCTGCAGATAACGAAACAGCTAGAGGATACTACTTAAAAGCGATAGCTGGTGCACGTAAAGACAATTTAGGAGATATCATCGATAATCTTAAGAAAGCGTTTGCACAAGATGGAGCTTATAAGAAAATGGCTTCTGAAGATAGAGAATTTATGAAATACTTAGACAACGCATCATTTACTGCGATTGTGAAGTAAGTATTTAGATATTAAAGAAAAGGCGAGCTAATAGCTCGCCTTTTTTTATGAAATCAATTTGGTTTACAACTTTTTACGAGCTAACTTGTTTACTGTATATGCAGACTATTTTTACATATAATGGCACAGATCGAAAAGTGCAATATGAAATTGAAAAGCGTGTTGGAAAATCCTTTTCTTTTTTTGATAAGATTAAAATGGGAGGAAATGGATCACCTCAATTATTTGTAAGTGCGTTGAGCGACGAAATTAAACCTTACTTTAAACAGTCGGCAGATAGAAAGTTTGTAAACATAGAACTTAGACAAAAAGGCCTTTTAATTTATTTAAAAAATGAATCAAATGATTTTATTGTAGCCTTTCCTTATGTAGATCTTATGTATAAAATAAGTGGGAACATCGTAGAAATTTGTTACAGCGATTTTATGCTAAGTTTAGAAAACAAAAACACCAAAAATTATTCTAAATTTTGGAATAATTTCATTCAACTTTACACATCAGCTAATGCTTAAAGTACTGCCAAACACATCATCTGCATCCCTGTAACAAGTGCACGTTCATCAATATCAAACTTTGGATGATGTACGCCATAAACAATTCCTTTTTCCTCATTCCTAACTCCTAGTCTAAAGAAACAACTTGGAATAGTTTGTGCATAAAATGAAAAATCTTCAGATGTTAAGCGAAGAGGAAGTTCATGTACTTTTTCTTTACCGAGAAAGCTTGTTGCTTTTGATTTCAAATTTTGGGTTAGTGCATTATCGTTTTCTAAAAAAGGATATCCTTTACTAATTGTAACAATAACTTCTCCGCCATGCGCTTCTCCAATTTTTTGTGCTTGGATTTGAATTTGTTTTAGTGCTTCGGCTCTCCATGTTTCGTTCATGGTTCTAAAAGTTCCTTTTAGATGCACATGAGAAGGTATTACGTTGGTAGCTCCGAGTGCTTCAAAATGGCCAAATGATAATACACAAGGAATAGTTGGGTCACACTTTCTACTTACAATTTGCTGCAAAGAAGTTACAATTTCGGCTCCAATTAAAATACTATCAACTGTTTTGTGAGGAGTTGCACCATGTCCGCCTTTTCCATGAATGTCTATATAAATTTCGTCACAAGACGCCATATATAAACCTTCTTTAAAGCCAACTTCTTGGGCTGGTAAATCAGGAAATACATGTAAAGCGAACATTTTTTCTACAATAGGATTATCCAATACACCAGCTTCTATCATTAAGCTAGCTCCTCCAGGGTTTTTCTCTTCTCCCGGTTGAAAAATCAGTTTAATCGGTTGTGGTAATTCATCGCGCAAGTCGTGCAATATCTTTGCGCTACCCAGTAAAATGGAGGTGTGAACATCGTGTCCGCAAGCATGCATTACACCTTCGTTTTTTGAAACGTATTCGGTTATATTTTCTTCTAAAATAGGTAATGCATCTAAGTCTGCTCTTAAACCTACGTGTTTCTCATTGTTAAGGTGTTGTTTTCCTCTAATGTAGGCAACGATGCCTGTATTGGCAACTTCTGTGATGTGTTCAATGCCGTAATTAGAGAGCTTTTGAGATACAAACTTCATTGTTTCAAACTCTTGGTAAGACAGTTCTGGATGTTGATGTAAGTATCTTCGAATCTGTTTAACTTCTTCAAAGAGTCCACTGCTTTTTGTACGTATTTTTTCTACTAATTTAGGATTCATTTCTAAGCGTATTTATACCTGAATACATCATTTTAAAGGCAACATAGGCCATTATTGCTCCAAAAATAATTTTCACTATATTTTCATTCATTCTTAAAGCGAGTTTGCTACCAAGATAACCACCAATTATAAAAGCTAGTGCAATTAAAATTCCGTATGAGATATTAACATTTCCAGCCTTGTAATAATTAACAAAGGCAAGTATTCCAATTGGTGGGAGCATTAAAAATAAACTTGTTCCTTGTGCCATAAATTGTGTTAGGCCAAAAACGTAAACCAATGCAGGAACAACCAATATTCCTCCACCTATTCCTACAAATCCAGATAAAACTCCCGCTAATACTCCTACGGCTAATAGACCGATTATTGTTGCTAATGTCATTTTACTATTCATTATACGTGACGTAAACTTCTGTAACGCTAAAGTTATATTAATTTTGTGGGAAAATACGAGTATGAAGGTTCAGAAATTTACGTTTAACCCTTTGCAGGAAAATACATTTGTGGTGTATGACGAAGATAACAAAGGTGTAATCATTGATCCAGGAAATTATTTTAGAGAAGAAAATACCCTTTTAAAATCCTTTTTAGAAGAAGAGAAGATTGAGTTGAAAGCTATTTTAAATACACATGCGCATTTAGATCATATCGCTGGGGTTGCCTTTGTCAAGAATAATTTTAATGTTCCTTTTTATTTACATGAGAAAGATTTACCCACACTTGCCATGGCCGATAGGTCTGCTGAGATGTATGGTTTAGATGAATTTATTTCTGCTCCTCAGCCAGACGTGCTATTAAAAGAGAAACAAATCTTACACTTTGGTAAATTAAGCTTTGAAGTGCTATTTGCTCCAGGTCATGCTCCAGGTCATGTCGTTTTCTATAACAAAGAAAATCACCTCTTATTTAATGGAGATGTTTTGTTTCAAGGGAGTTTTGGTAGAACAGATTTACCAGGTGGAGACATGGCTACACTTAAGAAATCTATAACCGAAACACTGTTTACTCTGCCAGAAGAAACAATCGTGTGTTGTGGTCATGGGCCTGAAACAAATATTGGTTTAGAAAAAAAGAATAATCCTATTTTTAATTACTAAGGTTAACAAATAGAATCGTTAATTTTACGCCAAATGGAAGAGAATCAAGACATGTCTTTCTTGGATCATCTCGAAGAATTGAGATGGCGCATTGTGAAATCAGTAATTGCAATACTTGTGGTTGCTACAGCACTGTTTTTCTTTTTAGAATGGATCATGGACAATATTTTTATTGCTATGATGGATAAAGATTTTATCTCTTTTGAAGTAATGTGTTCTTATTTTGGGATGTGTATTGAAGAGATCAAAGTAGAATTGAAAAGTTTTAAGATGGCTACTCAATTTACGTATTCTCTTATTATGTCAATTCTAGGCGGATTTATAATTGCTTTTCCCTTTGTCTTTTACCAATTGTGGGCTTTTGTTAAACCCGGGCTGCGTCAAAGAGAAATGCGTATGATGCGCGGTATTGTTTTTTACGTTTCTGTGCTGTTTTTTATAGGCGTTTTATTTGGTTACTTTGTAGTTGCGCCTTTGTGTGTTCAATTTTTTGGTGCTTACCAAATCTCTGAAAAAATAGAGAACAATATTGGAATAGATAACTACATCGGCTTAATTACGAGTTCTGTTTTTTACACTGGACTCCTTTTTTTACTTCCCATTTTAATTTATGTTCTTTCCAAGATTGGAATTATGACACCCGGTTTTTTAAGGAAATACAGAAAACACGCAATTGTAGGTGTTTTAGTTTTAAGCGCAATTATTACACCTCCAGATTTTATTTCACAAATTATTGTTTCCATACCTATTATTATTTTATATGAGATAGGAATTTTACTCGCTGCCCGCGTTGAAAAACAAAGAATTAAGGCTGAATTGAAATAAGCTACTACCAAATTCGTTAAGTATTTTTTAAGCGTATTAAAAATGAGTTATATTTTCTCCCTTTCGTAAGTGGATTACGTATACTCTTCGTACATTTATCCGGTAAATGCTAAAACTTTACTTCATACTTCTATTGCTGCTCTGTTCAGTTCTTTCACAAGCCCAAACGGTTGAGGTAGAAGGACAAGTTGTAGATGCTCAAACGGCAGAACCTTTACCCTTTGTGAAAGTTTTTTTTAAGGGTACAAAAACGGGAACTGAGACCGATTTTGAGGGTGCATTTTCAATTAAAAGTTACTACGTTTCAGATTCTTTAGTTTTTCGAGTATCCGATTATAAGGATACTACAGTTTTTGTGGATGTCAATCAGACCAAAAAGAAACAGGTTTTCCAAATCAAAATGGTTTTACAAGCATCTATACAGGCTATGGATATGGTAGTAATAGAAGCTCCAGATGAGACTCCTTCTCAAAGACTTCACAAACGAATTGTAAAAAATAAACCAATTAATAACAAAGAAAAATTAGCAGCCTATCAGTTCGAAGTATGTAATAAATTACAGTTAGACTTAAATAATATTGGCGACAAGTTTGAGGAAAGAAAAGTAATTCAAAAACTCAGTGCTTTGGATGATTACATTGATAATGACAGCACTGGTAAGGTGCTCCCTTTAATTTTATCTGAGTCTATTTCTGATTTTTATTACAGAACTAATCCTAAAAAGAGAAAAGAGGTTGTTAAAGCAAGTAGAGTTGCAGGTGTAGATAATCTAGAATTAAGTCAATTTACAGGGGATATGTACCAGGATATAAATGTGTATGACAATAACATTTCAATGTTTGGAAGGTCGTTTGTGAGTCCAATTAGCTCTGCAGCCTTTAGTTTTTACAAGTTTTATTTAGAAGACAGTAGTTTTATAGACAGTCAATGGTGTTACAAGTTACGTTTTGCACCTAAGCGAAAAGGAGACCTTGTATTCGTAGGAGAGATGTGGATACACGATACTACTTATGCAGTTAAAAGATGGTCGGCCACAGTACCAGAAAACGCGAATATCAATTTTATAAATGCGTTTCTATTAGAACAGCAGTTTGATTTAGTTGAAAAAGAAGTGTGGATGCTAACTAAAGATAGGCTAGTTGCAGATTTAAACGTAGTTAGGGGTAGTAAAACATTTGGTTTTTATGCTAGGAAATTAGCAACTCGTAAAAATTTTGTAATTAATGCGCCTCATCCAGAAGCATTTTATCAAACAAGTGAAAATGTAGAGGTTCTTGAGGATGCCGAAATACGCTCGGATGAGTATTGGGAAGAGAACCGACATGAAGAACTAAGTGGTACCGAAGAAGGTATTGATCAAATGATTGATTCCTTAAATAATATAAGTTTTTTCAAATTTGCAAAAAATGCAGTTTATATGCTATCTACTGGTTTTTATCCATTTGGGAAAATTGAGATTGGGAATTATCAAAACTTAATCGGATTCAATAGAATAGAAGGTTTTAGAAATCAAATTCAATTAAGAACTTCAAATGCTTTTAGTAAGCGAGTAGAACTTTCGGTAAAGTTAGCGTACGGACATCTAGATAAAACATTTAAATACGGAGGAAAGATTAGGTATAACATTACACCAAAAAAAAGAGGAATGCTCTCTCTATATTATCAAAGTGATATAGAACAGTTAGGGCAAGTAGCAGCCGCAACTGAAATTGGATCTTCTCCAGGAACCTTGCTTAGAACAGGTCCGTTAGATAAACTTACTTTTGTAGAAAAGCTGGGTTTAAATTTAGAGAAAGATATTGGAAAAGATTTAATTGTTACAACCGGTTTTGAATGGAAGGAGTTTACACCATTGGGACTTTCAGTTTATCAAAAAGAAAATGAGTTCGGCAATGTTGTTAACATCAACCACATACAAACCACAGAGTTACTGCTTAAATTAAGGTATGGTAAAAATGAAGAGTTCTTGAGTGGTTCTTTTGATAGAAGTTCACTCGGTTCTAAATGGCCAATCTTTTCAGTGCAAGGTATTTTCGGACTTAAAGGAGTATTGGGTTCTGATTATAACTATCAGAAATTTGAAGCTCAAGTTACCTACAATCCTAAAATTGGAATATTCGGTAGGTTGGTTTATAATTTTTATGGAGGATATATTTTCGGTTCAGCAGCTTATCCCTTCCTAAAAGTACATGAAGGTAGCCAAACCTTTTTACTTCAGTCTGCTGCTTACAATAATATGCGCTTTTTTGAATTTGTGTCGGATCAATATGTTGGAGCGCACTTAGAACACCATTGGAATGGTTTACTTTTAGATAGAGTTCCTTTGGTTAGAAACCTTAAGTGGAGATTAGTAACCAATTACAAAATGGTTTATGGTACAATTTCAGACAGACATACGAAAGAAATGATAATTCCACAAAACATAAAAAGCTTTGGTAATATCCCATACATGGAAACGGGTGTAGGGGTTGAAAATATATTCAAGATTTTACGGTTAGATGCAATTTGGAGACTTACGCATTTAGAACCAAACCAATCTCCCTTTACAATAAGAGGAAAATTGGTTGTAACTTTTTAACTTTGCTTAACATGAAACTTTATACCACAGAAATAAAAAAGAGCTACAAGGGTAGGCAAGTTGTAAAAGGAGTTACTATAGAAGTAAATCAAGGCGAAATTGTAGGGTTGTTAGGCCCAAATGGTGCAGGTAAAACAACATCTTTTTATATGATTGTTGGTTTGGTTAAACCAGATTCTGGAAAAGTTTTTTTAGACAACAAAGAGATTACTAACTTGCCTATGTACAAACGTTCTCAACTTGGCTTAGGCTATTTACCTCAAGAAGTATCTGTTTTTAGAAAACTGAGTGTAGAAGATAATATTATGGCCATTTTAGAAATGACAAAGCTCACAAAGTCTGAACGAAAAGTAAAGCTTGAGCGCCTAATTGAAGAGTTTAGTTTAGGGCATGTCAGAAAAAATTTAGGCGCTAGATTATCTGGTGGAGAAAAGCGTAGAACAGAAATAGCAAGAGCTTTGGCTACAGATCCTAAGTTTGTTTTGTTAGACGAACCTTTTGCTGGTGTAGACCCCATTGCCGTTGAAGATATTCAATTTATTGTTTCAGAATTAAAAAAACGAAACATTGGAATACTTATTACGGATCATAACGTACAAGAAACACTTTCAATAACAGATAGAGCTTACCTTTTATTTGAAGGAAATATTTTGAAATCGGGGACAGCTGAGGAGTTAGCTGCAGATGAGCAGGTTAGAAAAGTGTATTTAGGACAAAATTTTGAATTAAGAAAGAAAAATTAATTTTACAATCTAGAAATCTACTATATTTATACTATGAAAAATTTGTTTCACTTTTCTATCTTTTTACTGCTTGTTTTTGGCTTTTTGGCTTGCGATAAATGCGAAATTCCAGAAACTACGCAATCGGGTAACATTATACATAACGTTGTGGTTAGAGAGAATTCAACTGCATTAACTAATTTTGACACCGTTTTAGTTAATGATGATGCAACGAATATCGTTTATGACTCTATAGATGTTTCTTTTGACGGTGGCTTGAACTTTGTGCCAGTTGATTTTAGTAGTTATTCTCTAATGGCTATGAAAACGAGAACAAATTGTAGCGCAACCTTTGATAGAACTGTTGTTATTGATGATGATAACCAAACTGCAAATTATTCTATTCGAATTAATGAGTGTCCGACCTGCGTAAATACAATTGTTACAGATAACTGGGTTTTGGTTGAAAAAATACCAGATACCTATACCGTTACGTTTGATATTCTTCCTTAGAATATTCTGCAACTAAAAATTGCAGTGTCGTCTACATAATCATTTTTACCCCTAAACTCGTCTAATTTAGAAAAGATAAGGTTGTTCATGTCTTCCATATTTAAAGGATAGAATGTCTTAATGATTTTTTCTAACCGGTCAGTTTCAAAATATTCTCCATCTTCATTTTCTAATTCTACAACTCCGTCTGTGTATAGAATAATAGTAGTATTGGGTTTTATTTCTATCGTTTCTGATTCCAGAAATGGAATCTCGTCTAACATACCTAACCCAATACAGCCCTTTTTTAAATTTTTCACTTTTCTGCCATTAGTAAGTATAGGATGATTGTGACCAGCGTTAATATATTTTAATTTTCTTGTAGTTGAGTTATAGGTTGCAACAAAGAAAGTAATGAATTTTTCGCCTTTTGCACTAGTCATCACCTTCGTATTTAACTCTTCTACTAAAAATTCTAGTTCAAACGATTGATAGTTAAGCAGCGTTCTTAAGGTTGCTTGAAAATTTGCCATTAGCATAGCAGCGCTAATTCCTTTGCCAGAAACATCTGCAATACAAATCATAAATTCATCGTCAGAAAGCGGAATAAAATCATAGTAATCCCCGCCAACTTCGTGCCTTGATTTATATGTTGCTGCTAAGTCTAGACGTTTATCCGATGGTAAATCAGACGGGAAGAGTAGTTTTTGCATTTCAGAAGCTACCTCCAACTCTTTTTTGATTCTTTCCTGTTGCAGAGCTTCCTTGGCCATTCTTTTATTTTCAATGGCAACAACAATAATATTTGTTAAGGTTTGAATAAAAGATAGATTCTCAAAGGTGCTAGATGGTTTGAGTGTTTTAACTTCTATACCTGAAATTAATAGAAATGCGAGCGCTTTATTTTTATGGAAAATAGGCACAACAACTTCGAATTGATTGAGTACAGGAAGATGTGAAGATTCTATAACAGTAATATCCTTGAACCGCATTAAATCTCGATCAACGTCTAGGTCTTTTATTTTCCCTTTAAAGCCCACCTTTAATATACTATCCCAGGTATCTTGCTTATTAAAAAGTACAAATTTTTCAAAACCAAGTTGTTCTTTCAGAATAAATTCATAAATGCGAAGCAGGTTTTCTACCGAAGGGTTTGTATTGATGCTGTTTGTTATCTCCAAAAGAGAGTTGAGCTTAAAATCTTTAAGCTTAATTTCTTTCTCTAAGGCTACAACAAACTTATCTTTCATCGTTTAAAGATTTTCAATAATTTCGGGTAGTTTTTTTAGTGCTGCTAGTTCTCTGTAAGCGCTTCGAACTTCTTTACAGGGAGAACCGAAATATGATTTTCCTGGAGCTAAACTTTTGGCAATTCCGGATTGTGCCATTACCGTACAACCTTCTCCCAGTACAACATCACTTGCACAACCAACTTGTCCCCAAAGGGTTACTTTATCTTCAATTGTTACACAGCCGGCAATTCCAACATTGGCTGCAAACAAGCAGTGATCTCCAATAAGGGTATCATGCCCAATGTGTACTTGGTTATCTAGTTTAGTTCCGACCCCAATTGTTGTTACAGCCGAAACACCCGCATCAATTGTACACATAGCACCGATTTCAGCTTTTTTCTTAATTAATACACCACCGCAGCTGTGCATTCTATCAAAACCATCTTCTTTCTTTTTATAATAAAATGCGTAATGACCAATTACGGAGTTAGGACCAATTATTACATCGTCTTCAATCGTAGTATTATCCATAATTACACACCCGGCATGCAGTGTAACATTTGCTCCAATCTTTACATTATTTCCAATAAATACAGTTGGAAAAATGATAGCCGAAGCATTAATTTCTGTATGTTTTCCAATGTTTGCTGTTGGAGGAATAAAAGGAGAAAAGTGTTTTGTGAGAGCATTATAATCGTCAAAGGGTTTTTCGGTTATAATTAATGTTTTTCCTTCTGGAATTTCAACATCAGCCGTGTCAATCAAAATAATAGTTGCAGCACTATTTAGTGCTTTCTTGTAGTATTTCGGGTGATCTACAAAAACTATATCGCCAGATTCTACCCTATGAATTTCATTGATTCCTGAAACAATTTGGTGTTTGTTGCCAATAATTTTACCGTCAATTAAGGCTGCAATTTCTTCTACTGTGTGTTCTCTTTTGAGTTTCATGTTTTGTGCCTATTTAGCTATTTAAATGTAATTACATTGGGAGTAGATTTTTAAGGTTTATTTTATTTTTATGCACCTTAAATTGTTATTAGTCTAAAGTTAAAAGGAATTGGGCATTTTTTGCGCAAAAAAAAACGCTTAATAAAAAGCGTTTTTGTTTTTTTAAAAAGTGTATCAATAGAGTTGATAATTCATATTTACCTTTGCCTTTAGCTGGTTTAATAGGCTGTAAAGTCCAAAAAATGTACGCATTACGTAAATTGCGTGTCTACTTCCTCTGGCGTTGTTCATTTTACGAAACTCCTTATCTTTTGAGAAACCTTCTCCCATAGTATAAATCTTGGTAAAATAGCTGTCGTCGCCAAAGTCAAATACCGCGTTATGAAAAGGCTTAGCAAGAATTCCGATTATCTCCTGAAACATCGCCTTCAACTTTTCTTTTTGCTTTTCCGTGTCATCTGGTCTAAAAAAGTCCATGTTCACATAAACCTCATTTAGTAAATTTGGTTGTTCTAAAATATCCGGACGCAAGAGCTGGAAGTAATTGTTGAAAAAGTCTTCTGGTATTTCTTTTACGCATCCGAAATCAAGTACGCAAAGGTTGTTAGAATGGTCTACAATAAAATTTCCCGGATGTGGATCCGCATGCACCATTCTTAGCTCTTTCATTTGATATAGGAAGAAATCCCACATAGCTTGTCCAACTTGGTTTCTGATTTCTTGTGACGGATTAGTTTTTATGAAATCAGGAAACATTTTACCATCCATCCAGTCCATCGTTAATACCCTATTTGCAGAATATTCTTTGTAATACTTTGGAAATTTAAGGTTAGATATAAATGAACATTTTTCAGAAATAAAAGTTGACCGAGTAAGTTCTAGTGCATAGTCTGTTTCTTCTATCATTTTAGATTCTACTTCAGACATATACATTTCCATATCTGCACTTTTCATGTTTAGCAATTTTCCGGCCAGCGGTTTTACTAACTTTAAGTCTGAACTGATGGCGTCTGCAACACCTGGGTATTGAATTTTGACAGCGTAAATGTGCTCCTTAATTTTGGCTTTGTGCACTTGTCCAATTGATGCTGCGTTTACGGCATCTTTAGAAAAATCATCAAAAATATCATGTGGTTTTTTCCCAAGTTGTTGAACAAAGGTTTTAGATATAAGCGGAAAACTTAGCGCTGGAGCAGAGTATTGCGCCAAAGAGAATTTATCTTGATAAGCTTGAGGTAGCATCTGGTTATCCATGCTCATCATTTGCGCTACTTTTAAAGCACTACCTTTTAATTCTGATAATGAATTGTAAATATCCTCAGCGTTGTCTTTATGTAAACTATCTTTAGAGGTAGACGGGTTAACTACCTTTTTTGCGTAGTACTTTACATAATTTCCTCCAACTTTAGCACTTGCACCCATTATTTTGGCTGCACGTTTTACTTTAGAAGTGGGTATTTTGTTTTGCTTTTCTTCTTTGCTCATTACATTACTTTGGTCTTGAGTGCGAATTTTCCGAAATCTATAAGAGAGTCTAGTGGACTCTGACCTAGCATATCATAAGCTAGGTTCACAGACTTTTCAATTGCAGCATCAGTTGTAGAAAATTCAGCAGACTCATCTTTTAACCAAACTCTAAAAACATAGGTGAAAACCAGTTTAAATCCTTTTGCGTAGTGTTCGCCAATATAAGGTCTATCTTTAATTTCCTCTGTATTTTTACCTTCTGCTAAAATAGCTTCGGCTCTTGCTTGAAATTGATTGAAAAATAACTGCCAGTCTGATTTAGCACTTCCTAATTCCTTAACGTCTATCTTATTATAACGCTCAATTAAATAACTCCGGTTTGCTTTTAAGTTTTCAAACAGCGTAAAGAACAAGGCTAAAAGTTTTTCTCTAGAACTGAAGGTTTCATAGTCTTTATCTGCATCTAAATCTACCAATGTTTTATTGATATATTCTATTAAAATTTCTTTACGCAGTTGTGCAATACTGTTGGCTACGGTGTAAAAATCAGCTTCCTCTTTTTTAATCGATTTTGTTAGTTCATAAACCGAATGTGGTTCTCTGCCGTTAGACAAAACGAAGTCGATATACGCAGCGATTAGCTTTTCTTTTTTCATGTAATTTGTCTTTGTTTATTTAGAACAAACGAGTAGGCGAAAGGTTTAGTGTTAACCCTCTAATTTGATAGGGTTTTTTAACATATTTATTTCTGTTTATTTTGGTTCAATTGTCTGTTGAGTTTCTAGTTGTGTTTTTCTAAAAATCTACATTGTTTTCAAGTAAAACAAATCTTAATTTTACACCATGGATATTTCTAAAACTAGAAGATACGTTTTAAGTATTTTGAGCGGAACTTTACTTGGCTTATCTTTTCCTTTTACAGGTGGTTTAATACCCCTTATTTTTATTGCTTTAGTTCCTCTTTTATTTTTGGAGCATTACATTTTTGTAAAAAAATATAGACCAATAAAAGTATTTATTCATTCCTTTATTACCTTTTCTGTCTACAATATTATCTCTACCTGGTGGATCTGGAATGCAAGTGTTGGAGGTGCGCTTATGGCTTTTTTCCTAAATGCATTATTAATGGCTGTCTTCTTTCAATTTTTTGTTTGGACAAAAAGGTATATTGGACAAAAGGAAGGTTATGTAGGTTTAGTTATTTATTGGATTGCTTTTGAATTTTTCCACTATCATTGGGAATTAAGTTATCCTTGGTTAAATTTTGGTAATGTATTTAGCACGCTTCCAGAAATAGTTCAGTGGTACAGTTATTTAGGAGTACTGGGTGGTACATTATGGATACTTTTTATAAACATGATTGCATTTAAAATACTGGCAAACGTCTATTTTAAGAAAGAAACTTGGAGAATTCAAACTCCTATCGTCTGGATTTTTTCTCTCTTTATTTTAGTGCCTTCTTTGCTATCCGTTTGGTCATACAGCTCTTTCGAAGATGAAAATAACCCGCTAGAAGTCGTGGTTGTGCAACCTAATTTTGAAGCATATACCGAGAAGTTCACGGTTCCTGTATCAAAACAGATAAATAAAATTGTAGCGTTGGCTGATGAAAAAGTTACGGCGAAAACAGCTTTTGTTTTAGCGCCAGAAACAGCCATTAGAAATTACAATTTCTCATCAATAGATGAAGATGAATTTTTCTATACAGGAATCTATGACAACTTAATAGCTGCAACGCAAAATTGGGGAAACGCAGCTCTTTATATTGGAGCTTCAACCCACCGATTTTTTGATAAGCCTTACAGCAGTGCAAGCAAGTTAAGTAGGAATGGAAAATGGTATGAATCCTATAATTCATCTTTAGTTATTTCAGAGAATAATAATTCTGGGTTTGTGCATAAGTCAGCCCTTGTTTTGGGTGTGGAAAAAGTTCCTTTTGCTCGTTGGTTTCCATTTCTGGAAGATTTAGCACTCTCTAACGGAGGTACAGATGGTACTTTAGGCGTAGAAAAAAATGGTCCAAAAGTGATTACTTCTAAAGGTATAACCTTTGCTCCTGTAGTTTGTTATGAGTCTCTTTACGGTGACTTTATTGCCAGACAATGCAGGCAAGGTGCCGAAGCAATTTTTATTGTTACCAACGATGGTTGGTGGAAAGATACACCAGGGTACAAACAGCATTTGGCTTTTGCTCAATTACGAGCTGTAGAGAATAGAAGGTGGGTTGCACGCTCTGCAAATACTGGTTCTAGTGCGTTTATTAGTCCGAGAGGTGAAATTGTTCAAAAAACAGATTATAATGTTGAGGCTGCTTTAAAACAAACCATTCAATTAAATTCAAATCTTACATTTTATGCTACTTATGGCGATTGGATAGGTAGATCTTTCGGTTTTGTAACTATGCTAATGCTTGTTTTTACTTTTGTAAAGTATTTTAGAAGAGAAAAGAAATTTTAAGATTCAGATGGTTTTAAGAGCAGCTTAGAATATATACGCGCATACTTTTTTACACCTTCTTCAAGGGAGAAATAGTGTTTTGCTTGCTCGCGTATATGCTCAGCGTCAAAGTTTTTATGTTTAAAATCGAGTTGAGAAAATGATGTTTCTGAAAGCTTGTTTATTGTGATTCCTGATTTACTTTCTTGTACTATTAAATCTGTATCTCCTACACCTTCATTACAAATTATGGGTATTCCCATAGCCATTAATTCTCCTTGCTTAACTGGAGAAGAAGCTTTTTTTGAGTAGGTTGGACGAATAAAGAAAACCGAAAAGTCAAACAGAGATATATAGATAGGTACATCTTTATGCATTGCTATAATCACACTTATTTCTTCTAGCGGAACAGCTTGTTTTTTAGCTTCTTTTATTATTGTTTTAGGATCCTCTCCAGAAATTAAAAGAAAACGTGTTTCATGGAATTGTGCTCTAAAATGGGTGTAAAATGTCATCATTTCTTCGAGCATATACCAAGTTCCAATAGATCCTATATACCCTAAAACCTTTGTTTGTGTATTTATCTTTAATGCACTTCTATTATTTTTCTTCTGCTCAGCCGAGATAGTCTTAGGATTGAAAAGTTCTAAATTGGCGCAGCAGGGGATTACCTCTATTGGGGCTGGATTGAAATCTTTCGTTTTCCAACTCAAAATTTCTTTTTTTCCATTGTGTGTTAATGAAATGGTTGTGTCGGATTGGCTAAGAAAAGCACGTTCTTTTTTTTTGAAGTACGTATAAATTAGTTTGAAAAGTGGATTTTTTTTATTCCATATTTTGCCTTCAATGCGCTCATCTGCCCAAAAACCGCGCATATCGAATAATAGTTTTGTTTTTCTTTTATTTTTTAATTTTAAACCAACAAGCGCAGCAATGTAACTTCTGCAATGCACCAACTTAATGTTGTGTTTCTGTTGCAATAAAAAGGCGCTTTGTTGCATTTTTCTTATATCTCTTAACGTAGCAATAACCGGTGGTTTTTTTGTGTAGGGAAGAGGTTTCCAGTCAATTTTGTACTCATCGCATATTGTTTGAATATAGCTGCCGTGTTTTTCGAATAGTGTACTTTTTTCAAAGCTTATTAAGTGAAATTGAAAGCCTACTTTACTTAATTCTACCAAATAAGACAGAACTTGAGATTGACCTAAAGGATCGGTCATTCCATCATAAGACAAGTAGAGTACAGGTCGAATATTCATTGTTTCAAAAGTAATGAAATAAGTTTATTCGGGTAGGTTGGTGGTCAAGAGTTAAATTTAAAAGTATTAAAGAACCATCATGCCGGTGAAATTGCGCGTAACATTTGCAAAGCGTTCTAAACTAAACTGCCAACAGGCCGTAAGCGCAAAAGAGTCAAAGTAATCTCTATTGTTTTTATCTGCGTTAAAAAAACCATTGTAGGCTATACCAAATGCCCAATCTTTATTTCTCCATTTAATTTCTTTTGTAAAATACAAACCTCCACCATCAATAAATTCTGTACTGTAAATTCCATACCCAAAAGGAAGGTTGAACTCTAAACCGTGCTCTTCGCCTGTTCTTAGAATAAAACTCGGACCAACTCCAGGCAGTGCTAACTGAAAAGTTGCGTTTGGACCAAATCCTATGGACAGCGCTGCAACGTTAAAATTAATACCTAATGCATAAACATATCGATCTAAAAAGTAGACGTTTCCACCAAGTTTCCATCTTGGGCCAACACTAAATCCGATTTGAGTGCTATAGGTTTCTAGGCCTACTTCAGTATATACCCTGTTTTTAATTAAAGGACCATCTCCTCCAAAGGGATTCTGAGCAGAGGTTAAGTTACAAATAACAATAAATAGTAGTACAAGCAACTTTTTCATATTCATAGTTTTATTTCTCAATAACAATAATTAAACCAAGGTTATAGCATGTGCTTTTCATACCACATTTGAAACATTAGCAGGTACCAAATTTTAGTATCTAGCTCTTTTTTACCTGAGTAAAAGTTTGTTTTTAATTGTTCTACAAAGTTCCAGTTAAAAATGCCTTGTTGCTCTATTTTTTCTTTACTTATATAAGTGTCAACCAGCCCTTTTAAACTTGTAAGCATCCAATTCCCTATAGGAATAGCAAAGCCCATTTTTGGTCTATCCATTAATTCTTGCGGAATGTAAGAGTGAACAATATCTTTAATTATCCGTTTTTTTTCTCCTTTATGGTATTTGTAATTATCTGGAAGCTGAGCAGTAAACTCTAAAATTCTATGGTCTAGAAAAGGTTCTCTGCCTTCTAAACTTGCAAACATAGTTGACCTATCTACTTTCTGTAAAATATCGTCAGGTAAATATGTTTCATAGTCGATAGCCATCATATAACTCAAGGCACTGGCACCTGTTTTTAATTGTTTTGAAGCGTACGCTGTTTGTAGTGAAACAATTGAGTGCGCAAAAAGTTGTTGTAGCTGTTTTTTGGTGAATTGTTCACTAACGCTGAGCATTATATTTTCATTTGAAGGATTTCTTAACAGTCCTTTTAACTTCTCGTATCGATTATGAAAATTATATTTGTTTTTGGCAATAGGTATGGAATTAGAGGGTACAAAATCCATTAGTTTTGCTACTGTTTTACGAATAACACTCGGTACAGCTTGCAGCTTTGGTTGGTATTTGGAAATAAAGTCGTATCGGTTGTATCCAGCAAAAATTTCATCTCCGCCGTCTGCACTAAGTGCTACTGTAACTTCTTTTTTAGCCATTAAACTAACGAGCATTGTAGGTAATGCACTACTGTCTGCAAAAGGCTCGTCAAAGTAATGGGGTAGTTGGGCTATTAACTGAGTTGCTTCTTTTTCTGTGCAGGTATATTCAGAGTGCTCGGTGTTTAAGTGTTTAGCAATTTCTTTGGCATAAGGAGCTTCATTTAGTCCTATATCAGGAACGCCTATGGTAAATGTTTTGAGCTTTTCTTTTTTATCTTTTTGTAAAATTGCAGCAACGCAAGCACTATCATAGCCTCCGCTTAAAAATATGCCAACAGGAACATCTGCAACCATTCTTAGTTCAAATGCATTTTTTAAGAGTGCATGTGTTTGTTCTTTTGCATCTTCATAGCTTATGCTTAACTTGGGTTTGTTGTAATAGTCATAAACGTTCCAGTAACATGTTTGTTGCAGTTCTTGTAGTTTGTCTGCTAAAGAAAACTTTAAAAAGTGTCCGGCTTTTAGCTTAAATGTGTTTTGGAAAATGCAATGCGGTTGTGGTATATGTCCGAACTGCATAAATGCAGCAACTGCATCTTTGTTTATCGCTTTATCAAATTTAGGGTGCTTTGTTAAGGCTTTCAGTTCAGAACCAAAGAAGAACACATTATTTTGAAAAGAATAGAATAAGGGTTTTATTCCGGTTCTGTCTCGGGCAATAAAAAATGTATCGTTATCTTGATTAAAAATACAAAAAGCAAACATTCCAATGAATTTCGATAGCGCTTTTTCATCCCATTCTTGGTAAGCATGGAGTATAACCTCGGTGTCAGAATCAGATAAGAAAGTATGTCCAAGGGTTTCGAGTTCTAATTTTATAGACTTAAAGTTATAAATTTCTCCGTTGAACGTTATCCAATATGAGCCGAACTGCATAGGCTGTTTGCCTTTTTCAGATAATTCTAGAATGGCTAGTCGTCTATGACCCAAACCAATTTGAGTAGTATCTTTTTTAAAAAAATGGGTACCAACTCCATCCGGACCTCTGTGCGAAAGTGTATTCGTAACTTCAAGTAGTAGACTCTCTGAACTTTGAGAGGAAAAATCAATAAAACCAACTATTCCACACATGTTTCAAATATACTTGAAAAACCAAAAGAGTGAATAGTTTTAAGCGTTGTATTTTTCTAATATTTGTGCAGACATTTCTTTAACATTTGAATATTCCAACCAATGTGCGTTTTCATAGCGTTTAAACCAAGTAATTTGTCTTTTAGCGTAACGCCTAGAATTTCGTTTTATAAGTTCTACAGCTTCTTCTTTGTCAAATTCATTTTTTAAAAACGAGAATATTTCTTTGTAACCGACTGTATTTAGACTTTGAAGATGAGAAAGGTGCTTTACAGATTCAACTTCTTTAACGAGTCCGTCTGCCATCATCTGATCAACTCTTGAATTAATTCTGTTGTATAAAATTTCTCTCGGATGATCGATTACAAATATGTTGTGATTAAAATTTCGTATTTTTTTCTTGCCTGTTCTTTGCTCAGAAAAAGTTTTTTTCGTGATGGTAATAACTTCTAATGCACGAATTATTCTGGGAACATTGCTTTTGTCTACTTGATCAAAGTAAATCGGATCTTTTCTTTTGAGTTGATTTAGTAAGAAACAAATTCCTTCGTTTTTATAATGCTCGTTTAATTTTGCGCGTATTGCTTCATCCTTAGGTAAATTATCTGTGCCAAAGAGCAATGCGTCTATAAACATTCCAGATCCTCCAACAAGAATAACAAAGTTGTGCTTTTCAAATAGCTTATCTAAAAGTTGTAGCGCTTCTTTTTCAAAACGAACACTGGAAACGGTATCTTCTAAATGATGAGAGTCAATAAAGTAGTGTGGAACACCGTCTTGCTCTTCTAGGCTAGGTTTGGCAGTTCCTATTTTAATTTCTTTATAAAACTGTCTACTGTCAGCAGATAAAATAGGAGCGTTGAGTGATTTTGCTATGGATATAGATAATCCAGTTTTTCCGCTAGCAGTTGGCCCGCCAATTACAATAAGTTCTTTTTTATTAACCATACGCTATAAAATGTTGAAAGGAATAAGACGGGCGTCCTATTCCTTTCAATCTAACCTAACCTACCTTTTACAACTAAACCTACAACAAATATAAAGAATATTTTTCTTTTTACAAGCGATAAAAAGAAAAATGATTACGTATAAATTGCTTTTATTCTGCGCGTTTTATTAGCTGGTTTTCTAAACTTGTGGTTACGTGCTATTGTTTATATTTGTAATCGAAAAATAGAATAGTATGTTATTAAAAGATAAAGTTGTTATTATCACAGGAGCTTCTAGAGGAATTGGAAAAGCAATCGCCCAAAAATGTGTGAGCGAAGGAGCTAAGGTTGCATTTACCTACCTTTCTTCTGAGGAAAAAGCGAAAGCACTAGAAACTGAATTGTCTGGAAATGGAGGAGAAGCCAAAGGTTTTAAATCAAATGCGAGCGATTTTGATGCTGCTCAAAAATTAGTAGATGAGGTAATGGAAGTTTTTGGTACGGTTGATGTCTTAATTAATAATGCCGGAATTACTAGAGATACGTTACTTATGAGAATGACTGAAGAACAGTGGGATGAGGTAATTAACACCAATTTGAAGTCTGCCTTTAACTTAACTAAAGCAGTTCAACGACCAATGTTAAAAGCTAGGAAAGGATCAATCATAAATATGTCTTCAGTTGTTGGTGTATCAGGTAATGCTGGTCAAGCTAACTACGCTGCTTCAAAAGCGGGTATGATAGGTTTTACAAAGTCTGTTGCGCAGGAGTTGGGTTCTAGAAACATTCGTTGCAATGCAATTGCACCTGGTTTTATTGAAACTGAGATGACCGCAGCATTAGATGAAAAAGTTGTACAGGATTGGAGAAACAGTATTCCTTTAAAAAGAGGGGGAAGTCCAGAAGATGTTGCAAATGCGACTGTTTTCTTAGCTTCAGATATGTCAGCCTACGTAACAGGTCAGACTTTACATGTGTGCGGAGGAATGTTAATGTAGTAAATAAGAATTATTTATATATAAGAGGCTCAACAAATGTTGAGCCTTTTTTTTGATCGCGAAATTGAGTAATCTCTACTTCTGCATCCTTAGGTTCTTGCCCTTCGTTCTTTTATCGTCTCTTTTTTCTTTTCTTTCTGCTTTTAAGGCATTAAGTTTTTCTAATTGTTCTTGCGTTAAGATAGCCTCCACTTCTTTTTGATTTTTATCTCGTGCAGCTTTCATCTTTTGCTTTACTTGATTCATTTCCGCTTTAAGTTTTTCTTGCTCTTTTGCTCCTTCCAGATTGATGGCTAGTATCTTTTCTTTCTGATTTTCGTTTAAGTCAAGCGTTTCGGCTAGTTTTTCGGTTTTCTTTTGTGCTTTTTCTGTTGGAGTTAATTTTTCTCTAGCTTCTTGTCCAAATGCAAAAACACCAATAATTAATGTTACTCCTAAAATTAAACTTTTCATATTTTCTTTTTTTAATGTTCGCTTATTAGACTAAGTACAATTGAAAAGGTTTAATTGCGAATGGTTTTCTTTATAAAAAAGAAACAATTAAGTTTGCTAGGCTGTGTTTCTAGGATGAAAACTAATAATTGCTTCACGCAGAAAACTTCTGTCTAAATGGGTGTAGATTTCTGTAGTGGTAATTGATTCATGACCTAACATTTCTTGAATTGCTCTTAAGTTTGCTCCGCCTTCAATCAAGTGAGTTGCAAAACTGTGTCTAAACGTATGTGGACTAATCACTTTTTGTAATCCAATTTTTTCAGATAATTGTTTCACAATGGTAAAAATCATTACCCGAGTTAGTTTTTTACCGCGTCTGTTTAAAAATACAAAGTCTTCGTGTCCCTTTTCAATTTTCATATGTTGTCTGTTTCCTTCTGTATATAATAAGATTTCTTTCTCAACAGTGGGTGAAACGGGAACCAGTCTTTCTTTGTTTCCTTTTCCAATAACTCGAATAAATCCTTCTTTGAAATAGATTTGAGAAAATTTGAGTTGAATAAGTTCGCTTACACGTAAACCACAACTGTATAGCGTTTCTAGCATAGCCTTGTTTCGATGACCTTCTGGTTTACTGAGGTCTATGGCATTTTGGAGAGCATCTATTTCTTCTAGCGTAAGATAAACCGGTAGTTTTTTACCTATTTTGGGCATTTCTAGTAGTTCTGACGGATCTGTATCTAGCTCATCCTCGAGAATTAGGAAAGAGAAGAATTGCTTTACGCCTGAAATAACTCTAGCTTGTGAGCGTGCAGATAGTCCTAAATCATATAAATCTGAAATAAAGTATTTTAAATCTTCATATTTCAAGGTTAACGGAGAACTGTGTTTATTTTCACAATATGTTTTTAACTTTAGAACATCGCGTTGATATGCAAAAATAGAATTGTCTGCAAGACCCTTTTCAATTTTCAAGTACGAAACAAAATTCTTAATATAGTGCTCCCAATTCATAGGCAATGAAAATACTAATAATCAATGGTCCTAATTTAAATCTTTTAGGAAAAAGAAATAAAGAAATTTATGGTTCTATCTCTTTTGAAGATTTTTTGGATGAACTCAAGTTTGAAGACATGGAAATTTTATACCAACAGAGCAATATTGAGGGAGAATTAATTTCAGAAATGCAAAATGCGTCTGTAGATGGTATTATCATAAATGCAGGTGGTTACACCCATACCTCGGTTGCTATTCGAGATTGTATAGAAGCTATTTCTATACCTGTTATAGAAGTACATATTTCAAATATTGCAGGAAGAGAATCTTTTAGACACAATAGTTTAATCGCTCCTGTGTGTATTGGCTCTATTTTTGGTTTTGGCCTGCGCAGCTATGAAATGGCAATTGATTATTTTAAAAAGTATGGAGCATAAAAAAAGGCCTTAATAAATTAAGACCTATTAGAGCGGGAGACGAGACTCGAACTCGCGACCCTCAGCTTGGAAGGCTGACGCTCTACCAACTGAGCTACTCCCGCAAGACACCTCAAAAGTATAATTTTTTTTAATCTTCAATACATTTATCTCAACTATTTTCAAGAAATATGACTAAAACAGATATTATTAAAATTTACAAGGCATTTAACCACTTTGGAAAAGAGGAAAATATGCATTTTGAGATTGTATCTCCTGGAGAAGTAATGTATTATTTTGAAATCCAAGAAAAACACCTGTCTACACCTATGGCAGCGCATGGAGGAGCAATTGCAGGTTTCATGGATGCTATTTTAGGAGTTACAGGATTAAGCTATACAGTTGAGTAAAATAATATTGTTTCTACTGTAGAGTTCAAAATTAATTATTTAAAACCGGCTTTTTTAGGAGATAAATTGGTTGGCCATGGTAAATTAGTGTCGACTGGTAAAAGAATTTTATACGTAGAAGCAAGTATAACAACACACAGAGAGAATAAAGAGATATTAATTGCAAAGGGCAGTGGTACGTTAAACGCATATCCTGCAGAAAAAGCGAAACTAGCTTAATTCTTTTTTTTAGGATTCAATAACTCCATATCTCCAGATTTCATTTGGTGATAAGCTCTGCTGAGGTAAGCCAAAAGAATACGCATACTATCAAATGCTTTTTCAGATTCAGCCGAAACTTCTTTTTTCTGTAACTTCAAAAGTAATTTCATGTAAAGGGCATGAAATGCAATCTCAACCTCATGTATTCCACCAAGATTACTCTTTTTTCTAAACTCTTCTATATACGCTTTGGCATCTTCAAATAAAGAAATATATTTCGCATCTTCAGAAACAGTAAGCAGTGTGTTATGCAAATAACTTAACTCGTAGTAAATTTCTTTGAGACGGTTGAGATGACCTTGCTTTTCTATTCCCTCAATTTTCATTTCTCTAATCAAATCCTTGTACCAATTAATGTATTGATTACGGATAGACTGGCTCGGTACTTGAGGAGTTATAAATTGCTCGGTAATTAATTCAATATCAAAATGATAAGCGCGAATCACATCTTCAATTTGATACATATAAAGAATATGTTCGGCAATATTGGTTTCTAATTTTTCTTGAGCAATTAGCATGTTACTTATCTTCTTCTTTTAATTCTGTACCCTCAATTATCTCTTTATCGCGTTTATTTAAAAATGCAATAAACTCTTCAGTCATGTCAAAAGCATTAGAAATGTAAGTTATTTGTCCGCCTTTTTGATACCCGTATAGCATATCTATATCGTTTGCTTCTGCAAACTCTTTACCGGCTTCGGATATTTTGATTGCTAAGGAGTTGGTGTACTCCATTGTTTCTTGTTGCAGTGCTCCACCTTCTTGTTGCTCTGTTAACGCGATTTCTTGCTGTTTTCTTTGAATAGTTTCTTGTATATCTTGCAGTTGAAAACCAGATACTTCGCCAGATTCAGCTTTTTGTTGTGCATTTGTTGCGTAACGCTCATAACTTGCATACATTTTTTCGAGCTTAGTCTTAAAAGCTAACTCTTTCACTTTAAGAGTAGAATCTATCTTTCGATAAAAATCAAATCCGGTTACAATAGAATCTTGTTCGTAATAAGCGATCTTTAATCCGTTTGGATTTACACTTTGAATTTGTTTGGTTGGTTTTTCAATAATAACCTCTTTATCTTCACAAGCAGCAAAAACTACTGCAAATAAGAAAATATATAAAATATGTTTCATAGTTATCTGTTTAAGTTAGTGCATCGTGTGCACTATTTTTATTTTTAAAAGATGTTTCCCAATCTTCACGCATTGTAATAAATCGTTTCAGGCAGCCAGATAAAAAATCATTGGTTATCATTCCTTTCACGTCATCTAAGCCCATCACATCTATTTCTCCAATCTTAAAAGATTGTTCAAATTGTCCTAGTTCTATTTTTACAATATATTTATTATTATAATTAAAGATTTGAATTTTAAATCTTGGGTGTTCTATTTCGTCTACTATTCTCACCCTGCAAAGGTGTAAAAAAATGATTTTACAATGAAATATAATTTTCGGTATTTAACAGAGTTGCTTTTTAATGACCTAATTTTAGATTTTTATTTCATCTAAAAAAAGAAATAACTGTTCGAATGGATTGGAAAATATTCTTGAGTAATTTAAAAGATAGTGCTGTAAGAGACCTTTTTTGGTCGGTGGCATCACCATCTCCAATTAATTGTAATTTAAATACTGATTTGTTTTTTCCAGAAGATCTACAACAGCAATTAGTGTTAGACCATCTAGATTATTTTGAAGCCTTAGACGCAAATCCTGCTCCTTTGCATTTGTTTCTCGAACTTCATTTAAACAATAAAAGACTCGGTTATATTTTTGAAGCCTTATTGTTTTATTTTTTCAGAACTTCACCGCACGTTTTAGTCCTGCTGGCAAACGAACAAGTTATAGTAGACAAACAAACGCTTGGAGAGGTAGATTTTATTATTGAGTATAAACAGAATATATACCATATAGAAACATCGGTAAAGTACTATTTAAATGCAACCCAGGAAGAGCAGTTTAACTATTGGATAGGTTCTAGCGGAAATGACGACTTGAAAGGTAAAGTAGATAAAGTACTGACCAAGCAAATACCCGTAGCGCACCATCCTCAGATTTCAGAAAAAGTAGGCCTGCCTTACACTTCTTTTTTATGGTTAAAGGGTAAGTTTTACTCAAATAAACATCTTCCAGACTGGAAAAATAAAGTTTCTGAGTTCGGTACTTTCATGACATACACTCAATTTTTAAAAACATACAGAGAAAAAACAACGCAGATGTACTATGTTTTAGATCGTCCAGCATGGATGTCAGATCTTGTTTTACCATCACAAAAATTAGTTTGTACTTGGCATGAATTAAAGCTACGAATAAAAGAACAAGAGAAAAATCAAAAAGCCTTACATCTCGGTATTTTTGAGAATGGTTCTTATCAAACCCTATTTTTGATAACCGATAAAGTAAATCAATTGCTTTCAGCAAAACAATAGGTTTTATTTGTGATACTCTAGTAAAACCTCAGCTGGGTTACGAATAATTTCTTTTACCGTAATTCCATGTTCACTAAGCAGCTGTCTTAAATCATCTTCGAAAAAATGTGCAACTGCTCCTGTTAAATAGATAGTTTCAAGTTGAGGTAATGGTTTAATCGTGTTCGTGTAAAAATCAGCAAAACTACTGTCTATCATCTTTCTTATTAAAGCTGTATTTTCATACTGCTTTACGATTTTTGCCAGTGCTGCAATTTTTTTGCGACCATTTGCACCATAAATTGTGGAAAGAATAAGGTCTGGGTTTTGAAAGAAAAATTCTATTTTCTGAGTTATTACGCTGGGTAATCGTTTGTCGAAATATAACCGAAGCAACCGTTTCCCAAGATCAAAACCACTACCTTCATCGCCTAAAATATAACCTAACCCCGATGTGGTAATAACAACATCATCTCCTGAATAATGTGCTCCTACTGCTCCTGTTCCTAAAATAGCAACATTGCCCATTTTGTTTCCTAAGCAAGCTCTGCAACTACCCAATAAATCTGAGTAAACAAAGTGTTTTTTGAATCCAATTTCTGCTAAAAACTGTTCCATAGCTATTTTTCCAGTAGCATCTTTACAACCTGCACCGTAAAAATGCAGCTCAAAGTCTTCTATTTTAATCGTATTAAGTAAACTTTTAAGTTGTTGAAACTTTGCATCGTTGAGTTCTTTTGGATGCAAACCATCGGTTTCAATTGTAATCGTATGTTCACCATCAATGTCGAACAACCATTTTGTTTTAGTTCCACCACTGTCTGCTACTGCTATTTTTTTATTCTCTTGCACATTCTAAAATTAACCATTATTTACGAATCAAATTAGGGTTAAAAAAGACAATTTTTAACGAATACCATTTTTATGGTATTGCAAGAATTTTACTTTGAACTTATTTTTGCAAGCGCACAAATATTATTTATATTAAATCTAAATAAAATGAAAAAGAAGTATATTCTCGGAGCCTTGGCCTTTTCTCTTTTTGCAGTTTCTTGCAAGAAAGATGGATGTACAGACCCGATAGCAATAAATTACAATGATGAAGCAGATAATGATGATGGTTTTTGCGAATACTCAGCCGGAGAAGCAGCTCCTACAGATTATGTCTTTACAGATGCCGATGGGAATAATACAGTAAGTTATACAGGACAAACAGAAAGGTTAGCGCAGCTGGCAGAAATGGTTGTTTTAATGAAAACAGGAACTTCGCAGCCGGTTGATGTTCAGAAATTAGACGATATGTTTGCTAATGTAGGCGACAATGGAAACGGGAATTTCTCTTTTTCTTCTACAAAGCAACTAGAAAATAAGTGTTTCGCTGCTGATGTTGACATTTTTAAAAATGCATTTGATTCTGTTGCCGTAGCTAGTTTGTCTAACGGTGTAACAGCACAAAACGGCGTAGCGGGAACATTAACAACCACAGATGGCGCAAGTACTTATTTATTCAATTCAAATGGAATTGAATATTTACAAATAGCAGAGAAAGGCTTAATGGGAGCTGTTTTTATGCATCAAGCGTTAAATGTATATTTCGGTGATGGAAAAATGGATGTAGATAATACAACTCCTGAAGATCCTGCAAATGGAAAGTACTACACAGAAATGGAGCATCATTTTGATGAAGCTTTTGGTTATTTTGGCGTAGATCCTACTTTTCCAGAAGTAATTCCGTCGAGTTTTTGGGGTAAATACTCTAATAGTCAGGGTATGAATGACTTGATTATGAATGATTTTATTAGAGGAAGATTTGCTATAACACAGAACAACCTTACTGAAAGAGATGCAGCCATAAACGCATTAAGACAAAATTGGGAAATTCTATCAGCTATGCAAGCCATTGATTATTTGAACGGTGCAGTTTCAAGTTTCGGATCAGACCAATCTAGGTTCTTGCATGTAGTTGCTGAAGCATATGCCTTTGTTTTAAACTTAAGATACGCTCCGGTAGAAACAAGGCAGTTGTCACAAGCACAGGTAAATGATATATTGGCGATGTTTGGCGATAATTTCTGGAATCTAACTTTGTCAGACATTAATGCTATCAAATCAGCTCTAGAAGCAACTTTTTAAAAACAAAAAACTTTAAAATTATGCGTGTTAAATTAATTGTATTCTCTTTTCTTACAGTAGGTTTATTATCGTCTAAATGTTCTAAGGACGAACCAGATGAGGAGCAAAGTTTTGATCAATTCGCTTTGTTAGAGAATTATGCAGATAATATTATCATACCAGGATACGAAACACTTTTTAATAACCTAGCTAGTTTAGAAGATGCTGTTGAAACATTTGACACTGATTATTCAGAAGAAAATTTAATTTTAGCCCAAGAAGAGTGGTTTAAGGCGTATGAATCTTTCCAAAAAGTTCAAATGTTTGATTTTGGACCTGCAATGAACCGCGGATTAAAGTCGGCGCTTGCAACTTATCCTACGGATACGATTAAAATTAATGAGAACGCCCAAGGTGGTTTTGTATCCTTAGGAACAGCGGATAATATAGATGCTATTGGCTTTCCTGCATTAGATTATTTACTTTTTGATTTATCTAACCAGAAGGCGCTCTTTAGACTTACAAATGGTGTAAACCGTAGAGCACATGTCTTAGCAATAATAGATAAAATGATGGGTGAAACTTTATCTGTTTTAAGTGATTGGAATAGCTACAGAGACGAGTTTACAACAAGCGGAGGGACTTCCTCTACTAGTTCTTTGTCTTATCTAGTTAACGAATTCAACAAAGACTTTGAGCTGACAAAAAATGCCAAAATTGGTATACCGGCAGGTGTGAAAAGTTTAGGAATTATACGACCAGAATTTATTGAGGCGCCATTTTCTAAGAAATCTTTAGAACTAGCACACGCAAGTATACTTGGATTAAGAGAAGCTTACGTTGGAGCAGATGGACAAGGTTTCGATAATTGGTTGAAAATATATGATAATGGAGTAGAGCTGAACACGAGAATTTTAAATGCATTTCAAGAAATTGAGCAAGCTTCAGAACTAATTAATACGCGTGAGTTTAAAGAGGTCTTGGATACCGATTTACAATTGGCTGTTGACCTTTATGAGAAATTGCAAGCCAATGTGGTAAACATCAAAACAGATATGCCCGCGTTATTCGGCATTTTTATTACGTACCAAGATAATGACGGCGATTAAAACAAACATAATCCATTCATTATTTAAGAAAGAGATTTCAATAGCTCCATTAATTATTTTTAGAATAATTTTTGGAGCTTTGATGCTTTTTGGTACTTCCCGTTTTTTATTTAAAGGCTGGGTGTATGAAAACTATATTTTACCCAAGCATCACTTTGGTTATTTGGGCTTCGAGTGGGTAGATAAACTTCCTGGAAACTGGATGTATTTACCTTTCATTTTGATGCTCATTACGTCTGTCTGTGTGATGTTAGGAGCATTTTATCGTATTTCTAGTCTATTACTTTTCTTAAGTTTTACGTATGTAGAATTAATTGATAAAACTTATTACCTTAATCACTATTACTTTGTAAGCCTTGTTTTATTCTTACTCATTTTTTTACCAGCGCATAAGCGCTTTGCATTAGATTTAAAAATCTTCAAAAGAAATCCCGTTCAAACTGTCAGCGCTATTAACATCAATATCATAAAGTTTCAATTAGGATGTGTATACTTTTTTGCTGGGATAGCTAAGTTAGAAATAGACTGGCTGTTTAACGCCCAACCTTTAGATATTTGGTTAGATGGTTTCCAGTCGCTCCCGGTTATCGGTGAAATTTTGGCTTCAGACTTTACCGCTTACGCTTTTGCTTGGTTTGGATGCTTTTATGATTTATTCATATTTTTCTTTCTGATCAATAAAAAAACAATAAAATATGCGTATTTCTTTGTAGTTGTATTTCATCTCGTAACATGGCTGCTTTTTCCAATTGGCGTTTTTCCTTGGGTTATGATTTTCTCTACGTTGATCTTTTTCTCTTCAGGTTTCCACGAGAAAATTTTAAGCACCCTATCCAAGTTTTTTAAAACTAAAAACATGACCTTCGCTAAACAGAGTAAAGGCTTCAGTTTTGGTTTTAAGTCTTATTTCTTTATGATTTACATCTTCATCCAGCTCCTAATTCCATTTAGATATCTACTCTATCCGGGAAACTTATTTTGGACAGAAGAAGGTTTTCGTTTTTCTTGGCGTGTAATGCTTATGCATAAAGAAGGTCTAGCTTCTTTTTATGTCGAAAATCCTGAAACAGGTAATAGTATTGCCATTGATAACCTAGATTTTTTAACGGAGAGTCAAGAAAAACAAATGGCCACACAACCCGATTTTTTAATACAATATGGAAAACTTTTACATGAGGTATATAACGACACAACCCTAGTTTTTGGAAACGAAAAAATAACACTTCACAACCCAATTATACGAGCAGACGTAAAAGTTTCGCTAAATGGAAGATTAAATCAGCAGTTTGTTACGAAAAAGCATAATTTTGCCAACCTCGAATACAACCTTTCACACAGAAATTGGATAGAGCCTTTTAAAAAATGAGATTAGTATTTACGGTCATATTACTTTTTATATATGCAGCTTTTGGGATTACTCAAACAGTTGAAGGTCGGGTTGTAGATAGTAAAACAAACGCCGTAATCCAATTATTAGTAAAAGTTGAAAACATAAATACCCAAGAGATTTCGGGTTTAGATACATTAGGGAAATTCTCTATCAAAGCAAAGAAACACCATATTTTACGGATTACCTGCTTAGATTATGATACGCTTCAATTAAAAGCAAATAGTGTAGAGGAGTTTAAAGTAATCAAATTAAAGCCCAGCTTTTTAAATTTTGATGGGATTGACATTCTTGCCAAACGTTACGAAGACTTTGGTATTTCACTTGCACCTATCGTTACCAAAACAAGAATTAATTACGGTAAAGGAGAACTGATTTTACTAAAAGGTACCTCAGGAGCACAATCTAAAGGAAACCCTAGAGAAATGTTTGCCAAAGTACCGGGTTTAAATATCTGGGAGAGTGATGGAGCTGGAATTCAAATTGGAATTGGAGGAAGAGGGCTAAGTCCAAATAGAACAGCAAATTTTAATACGCGCCAAAATGGATACGACATTAGTGCAGACGCACTAGGATATCCTGAAAGTTACTACACACCGCCAATAGAAGCATTAGAAGCCATTCAGATTACGCGTGGTAGTGCATCTTTACAATTTGGTACGCAGTTTGGCGGATTACTAAACTTTAAAATAAAGGAAGCTGATAGAGATCGTTTGTTTAGCTTAACGTCTAGACTTACGGGTGGCTCTTACGGTTATTTGGGTACGTTTAATAGAGTTGAAGGAGGTAAAGGTCGATTTTTTTATCAATTTTATCATCAGTATAAAAAGGGAGATGGATATAGACCAAACGGAGAATTTGATCAGCATCAAGCTTTTGCTCAAATCGGTTATAACCTTTCAGATAAAATGGTTTGGAAACTCGAGTATACGAAGATGACCTATAATGCGCAACAATCGGGAGGTTTAACAGATTTTCAATTCAACAAAGATCCTTTACAGAGTAATAGAGAAAGAAATTGGTTTCGCGTAGATTGGAACTTATTAGCAACACACTTTGATTATAGTATTAACGATAAAACGCACCTTAACATCAGAGCTTTTGGTATGTTGTCAGATAGGCAATCACTCGGTTTTTTGGGTAAAATAAACCAGAGTGATATAGGAGGAAAAAGACAGTTGATTAGTGGAGATTTTAGAAATGTTGGTGCCGAAATAAGGTATTTAAAAAAGTACGATTTACAAACGAAATCCAAAACAATAAATGGAGCGTTTCTATTTGGAGGTCGATATTATCAAGGTAATACGTTATCGCAACAAGGTTTAGCTAGCGAGGGCCGAGATGCAGATTTCAATTTTTTGAATAATGCAGAACCAGAAAATTCGAGCTTTAACTTTCCTTCACAAAATATTGCAATTTTTGCAGACCATGTACTTTTTATAAATGGCTTTGCAATTAATGCTGGGTTGCGTTATGATCATATTTCTAGCGCATCTGATGGATATTATTTTCGATATAATTTGCATCCTATTTTAGGTGATACACTAGATGTGTTTAAAATAAACGACAGTAGATCAACGCCCAGAAATGTCTTGCTTGGAGGTGTAGGAGTGAGTTATGGATTTAAAAACAACAATAGAATATATATAAACGCTAGTCAGAATTACCGTGCTATCAATTTTAACGATATTAGAATTAATAATCCAAATGTAATTATCGATTCCTTAATAAAAGATGAGTATGGTGCTACATTTGAAGTGGGTTACCGTGGTTTGGTAGAAAACTTCTTATTTTTTGATGTTGGTGCATTTTATATATTTTACGGAGATAAAATTGGTTTAGCTACGCAAGGAATAAAGAAAATAAGAACAAATATTGGAGATGCAGTAAACTATGGGGTTGAAGCTGTGGTTGAATTAGACTTTTTGAAGTTAAGGAACCGAGAGTCAAAGTATGGTTTAAGTCTGTTCGGTAACTTTGCCTTTATTCAAGCAAATTACATTCGATCTAAAGAACCTAGTATAGAGGGCAGACAAGTAGAATACGTTGCACCAATAATTGCAAGAGGAGGATTGAAGTTTAAATCTGATAAGTTTAATGTGCAAATTCAAGGGAGTTATACAGACGAGCAGTTTTCGGATGCAACAAATGCAATACAGCCTTCTGGAGATGCAGTTATTGGATTGATACCGTCATATTTTGTAGCTGATATTTCGGCTGCGTATACAATAAATTCAGTTTTTAGAGTAGAGTCAGGCGTTAATAATGCACTTAATAATCAATATTTTACAAGGCGTGCCACAGCTTATCCTGGACCAGGAATTATTCCTGCAGATGGTATTAGTTTTTATTTTACCTTGCAGGTCAATTTAAAATCCAAAAAATAAAATCGAACAGGTACAACACTACAGGTTAGTTTCTAAAATTGATAAGAAGTATAAAAAGAAATTTGGAGAAACTTGGCGGGCAGTTGATGAATTGACCAATCGACCAGTAATTGTAAAAAAAGTATTTAAGTCGGAAGAAAATTACAGAGCCATTCAACAAATAAAGTCAGAAGCACAGTTCAGCTTTAGCTCACCGTTTTTACAATCTAGCCTTGCATTGATTGAAAAGCCAACATGCTTTTATTTAGTTAAAGAATACTTTGAAGGTATACCGTTATTAAAGCATTGGGAAACCCTAAAAAGAAAAAATAAACTTAACTGCCTTAAAGACTTTGTTTACCAAACATTGCCAGTATTTGATGCGCTTAAGAAAGCGAATGTGGTGCATGCCGACATTAAACCCTCTAACTTAATTGTTACGCAGGACAAGAAAGGCGCTATTGAAACCGTAAAATTAATTGATTTTGGTTTGTCATTTTACACCGATAATATTCCGAATAGACAAACTGTTTTTCCACTTGGTTTTAGCGCACCAGAACTCATATTAAATAGGTTAAAACTAGTTAATCACGCAACTGATCTGTATGCATTTGGTATTGTTTTGTTCTATTTATTAGAAGGTCACATTCCTAATTTAAATGCCAATCCAACAATTGCTACCAACTTACAAATTACAGTTTCACTACCAGAGTTACAGTGGAGATATAGGCAGGTTTATCCATTATTAGAAAGACTTACGCATAAAGCAAATTTTAAAATTCCACCAAATCGATTAGATTCTCAAAAGGTAGATCTTATTTTATCTCAAGCCATGAGCAGACGTTTTCAGTCTTTGGACGCGTTTTATCTTGAATTGATAGCAGTAGGAGAAAAAAAATGGTTCTAGAAAATGTCAAAACGATATCCAGCATTTACTGTAAAGAAAAACCCAGGTAAAGCAGGATCAGCGCCAATTACAGGAAATACAACTAAATCAAAACCAGCATCTATAAATACAGCACTCCTGTAAGGTAATTGGTATTTAAAACCTAAATATCCGTAAACAGAACCTAGAATAGCATAACCTCTTGTATCTGGTTCTTGACTATCTGGTAAGTTATTTTGTACACGATATGTGTTTACCGTACCCTTCAAATTCACACCTCCGTACATGGCCGGACCAACATCGTAGGTGTTAAAGAAGTATCTACGCGTTCCTGCATCAAAAGAAAATATATTGTCTTTTATTGTGTTTTGTATAAATTCATCCGTTTCAGAAACATAAATTTCTGGACCATTATTCGTAGTTCTAGGTGCAAAAACGGTCAGTTTTCCTATAAAAGTTTGATTTTCGGTATTTGGAAATTCACCTGAAATGTTTAGTCCTGGCGACCATTGTCCGTTGAACTCCAAGGTGTTTAACATGCTTAGTCCGCCTCCAATACTGTATTGCGCAAAAGATCCTAAAGTAAAAGTGAATATAAAAATATATGAAATAATGTGTTTCATTTTAATTATTGTGTTACTACTGTTTTTTTGTGTGTCGGACAATTAATATCGTGTGCTCCTTGTAAATAACCTGTACTCATCAGAAATTCACTTGTAATTTCCCCGCCTGTAAATTTAAACGTTTCTTTGAAAAGAACTACCCATTCTGCTTTGGTGTATTCTTTATGTTTATCTAACCAGTTTTTGAAAGACCCAAATTTATCCTGTAAACTCAAAATTTGATTTGCATTAAATATTGCAGCATTAATTTTGAGCTTATTTCTTACAATTCCTTTGTCGTTCATAAGGCGCGATACATCTTCGTCTGTATAATTAGCAACACGTGCTACATCAAAATTGTTGTATGCTTTGTAAAAATTATTCTTTTTTAACAGAATTGTGTTCCAACTTAAACCAGCCTGATTTATTTCTAATATCAGTCGAGCAAACAAAGAACTATCTTCAACTACAGAAAAACCATATTCAGTATCGTGATAATCGCGATGCGGGTTTCCTTTTTCTTTGTTTAAGGCATATTTGCAGTAAGGATGAAGTATTTCTTCTGACACTTTCTTTCAGTTTGATTAAATTTACGAAAAATAAATAGAGTATGCCAAATATCTTTGAATTCAACGGTTTTAAGCCAGTTATTGCAGCAAGTAGTTTTATACATCCAAACGCTACAGTTACAGGAAATGTGTTTATAGGTGAAGATGTTTATGTTGGTCCGGGCGCTGCCATAAGAGGTGATTGGGGTAAAATTGTGATAGAGGATGGTTGTAATGTACAAGAGAATTGTACCATTCACATGTTTCCAGGCACTACTACCTTACTCAAAAAAGGAGCGCATATTGGACATGGAGCAATTATTCATGGCGGAATCATTGGCGAAAATAGTTTAATTGGTATGAATGCTGTTGTAATGGATGATGTGATTATAGAAGATGAATGTATTATTGGAGCCCTTTGCTTTGTGCCCGGTAAAATGCACGTAGAAAAAAGGAGCTTGATGGTTGGTAATCCCGCTAAGAAAATAAAAACGGTTTCAGATGAGATGATCGCTTGGAAATCTAAAGGAACAGCATTGTATCAATCTTTGCCTAAAGCGTGTTATGAAACATTAAAACCATGCGAACCCTTGAGAGTTGCAGAAGAAGATAGGCCAAGTCAAGAACAGCTATTTCAAACCTGGGAAAAAATTAAGAAGGCATAAGGCGAGCACCAATTTTATTGCCATTTGATGTGTATTGTGTTTTTGTCTTTATTCGCAAATTCAATCATTAAAAATTGAGTATATTTGCAAATTGAAAACAGACATATGGATACTTCAGGATTAAACATAAAAATAGAACGAACTACAAATTCAAAATTGTCATCAATAGATTGGGACAACTTACCATTTGGACAAGTTTTTTCTGATCACATGTTAGTAATGGATTATAAAGATGGAGAGTGGAAAGAACCAAAAATTGAGGCTTTTGAAAACTTGAGCTTACATCCTGCTACTTCTGCTATTCATTACGGACAATCTATTTTCGAAGGTCTAAAAGCCTATAGAAAAGACGACGGAAACATCGCTATTTTTAGACCAGATATGAATGCGAAGCGTTTTGTTGAATCTTGCGAGCGTATGTGCATGCCAGTTATTCCTGAGGATGTTTTTGTGAAATTGGTTAGTGCACTAATTAAAGAAGATAGTGAGTGGTGTCCTAAAAAAGAAGGGTATTCACTTTACATTCGTCCATTTTTATTTGGAACGGATGACTACATAGGGATTAAACCATCAGATACATATAAATTTATCATCTTTACATGTCCGGTTGGAGCGTATTACTCTGAACCGCTAAATGTTAAGATTGAAGAGAAATATACCCGAGCGTCTGAGGGTGGAGTTGGAAGAGCTAAAACAGCAGGAAATTATGCTGCCTCGCTATATCCAGCAAAACTTGGAAAAGAAGCCGGATACCACCAATTAGTTTGGACAGACGGTAAGGAACATAAGTATATTGAAGAGTCTGGTACTATGAATATTATGTTTGTTATAGATGGTAAGTTGATTACGCCATCTGAAGATTCAGATACCATTCTACGAGGAATTACCAAAAGAACTGTTGTAGAAGTTGCTCAATCTTGGGGTATGGAGGTTGAAGAAAGAAAAATTACGGTGGATGAAATCATTGCAGCAATAGAAGCGGGTAGATTAACTGAAGCTTTCGGAGCAGGAACGGCTGCAACAATTGCTCAGATTAAAATGATTGGCTTTAGAGATGAAAAATTTGAGCTTCCTGCAGTTGAAAATAGAGAATTCTCCAATAAAGTGTATACATATTTAGAAAAAGTAAAACGCGGTAAGGTTGAAGATCAAAATAACTGGGTGTTTAGCGTTTAAAAAAAAATAATAAGTAAAAAAAGACCGAGTTTGCTCGGTCTTTTTTATGTGCTTTACTTTTGTAAATCTATTACTTTTAACAGGCTTGTAAATCTTCATTACCTTTGAATGATATGAATGAGAAGGAGAGCAGACATATTGAGATTATCAATGCTTCAGAAAATAACCTGAAAAATATTTCTTTAACCCTTCCGCACAACAAAATTATTGCAATAACAGGTGTTTCAGGATCAGGAAAATCTTCACTTGCGTTTAATATTATAGCTCAAATCGGACAAAAAAGATTTCTAGAAACTTTCTCAGAGTATACAAAAGCATACCTGGGTAAAGTAACGGATCCGAAAGTAGAACGGGTAAATGGAATAACCCCCGTTGTATCCATTGCTCAGAAAACATCAAATACAAATAGTAGATCAACCGTAGGTACTTTATTAGACATTTTCGATTACTTTAAAATTTTGTATTCACGGTTATCACCAGAAGAGCAAAATCTTTCGCGTTCACACTTTTCTTTCAACAACAAAGAAGGTGCTTGCCTACAGTGTAATGGATTAGGTTTAGAAGAGTTTATTTCGGTTGAAAAATTGATCGAAAATCCCAATTTAACTCTAAGAGAAGGTGCACTTGTTCCTACACTTCCCAATGGATATATAGTTTACTCGCAGGTAACAGTTGAGGTATTAAATGAGGTTTGTAAGGCGCATGGATTTTCAGTTGACATTGCTTGGAATAAACTCACGAAAAGTCAAAAAGACGTCATATTGTTCGGAAGCGAAAAATTAAAAGTACCTTTTGGAAAACATAGTTTAGAGTCGCGCTTAAAATGGACAGGTATAAAAGCGAAACCCAGAGAAGAAGGGTTTTACAAGGGAATGTTACCTACAATGAATGATATTTTAAGGAGAGATAGAAACAAAAATATTCTTCGGTTTGTGGAAGCGAAAACTTGTGCAAAATGTCAAGGTAAACGTTATAATAATAGCATATTAAAACAAGAACTTAACGGTATAACATGGGATAAAATAGTACAATGTTGCTTTGTAGATCTGCTTCCACTAATTCAAAGATGTAAATGGAAACCTGAGGAAGAGAATATTGTATTATCGCTTGTAAATAAAATTACTGAAACCTTAGAAACTGCCTTGGCCCTAGGTTTGGGGCATCTTTCCTTTCAACGTGCCTCAGAAACGTTGTCAGGAGGAGAATTACAACGTCTAAGAACTTTAAATCAGGTAACTTCAAATTTAAGCGGTTTAACTTATGTGTTTGACGAGCCTTCTATCGGGTTGCATCCTGCGCAAAATAATGCGATGATTGAAGTTTTTAAACGTCTAAAGCGCAATGGAAATACTGTAATTGTTGTAGAGCACGATTTAAAAACAATAGCTCAGGCAGATTGGATAGTTGAAATCGGTCCATTAGCAGGTAAAGCCGGTGGAGAAGTTGTGTTTAACGGACCAACAACTCGGTTTATTCAACAAAATCCTAAAAAAATTCAAAGTCAGACCTTAAAAGCCTTATTTGACAAAGAAGTATGGCAAACTAAGTCATTGAGAAACTCAAAATTCTTCGAATTATTTGGGTGTAATAAAAATAACCTGAAGCAAATCGATGTTCAATTTTTAAAAAATGGATTGAACTGTGTAGCTGGAGTTTCGGGCGCTGGAAAATCAACACTAATACTTCAAAGCCTTGTTCCAGCTCTATTGAATAAAGAAGTTGATGCATCTTTTTTTAAATTAACAAATGCGCAAGACCTAAAAAAAGTAGTTGTTGTAGATCAAAAACCGATTGGTAGAACATCAAGAAGTAACCCTGCAACCTATACAAAATTAGCGGATAAAATACGCGATGTTTTTAGTCAAACTCAAGAAGCGAAAGCTGCTGGCTTCAAAAAGTCTAACTTTTCTTTTAATACAAAAGGTGGTAGATGCGAAAAATGTTTGGGCACAGGAGAAGTTGAGATTGGCATGCATTTTTTAAGTAATGTTCGCGTACCTTGTGATACCTGCAATGGAAAAAGATTTAAGAAAGAGGTACTAAAGATAAAGCATAATGGTTTTTCCATATCAGATGTTTATCGTCTTCGTGTAGATGAGGCAATTGACGTGTTTAACGAGGAACAGTCAATTTTAACTTTTCTACATCTTTTACAAGATATTGGGTTAGGTTATTTAAGTCTTGGTCAATCAAGTACAACTTTATCTGGAGGAGAAGCGCAACGCGTTAAGTTGGTAAGCGAGTTGCATAAACAGACTAATGAGAAAGTGGTGTATGTTTTAGACGAGCCAAGTGTAGGATTACATCAATTCGATTTAAAGAAGTTAATCACTATTCTAAAAAAATTAGTTGATAAGGGTAATACAGTAATTTGTATCACACACAATACATATTTGATTAAGCAGGCAGACTATATTTTAGAGTTAGGGCCAGGAGCAGGTGAAGAGGGCGGACGTATTGTTGCAAAAGGAAGTGTGGAAGAGATAAAAAAGACTGCAGATTCTAAAATCCGACCCTTTTTAAATGAGTTAGCACTTCCAAGTAAAATAGAGAATTATGCACTTTCAACTCAGCAAATGGAATGGGTAAATGTGCATACACATAATTTGAAGAATATAACGGTAACTTTTCCTAAATATAAACTAAACGTAATTACTGGCGTTTCTGGTTCTGGTAAAACGTCGTTTGCAATTCACACATTATTTTCTGAGGCGCAAAGTAGATATGCAGAGAGTCTTTCTAACCATGTAAGAGGAAAATTAAAATTAGGCAATCAAGCTTTATTTGATGAGGTTAATGGTTTAACGAGTGCAATTAAAATCGATAGAAAAACACCGAGAAAATCAGATTTTTCTACCGTTGGCACGTTAACAGGTATTTACGATTCTTTTCGTTTATTATTTTCTAGAATGGCACAAGTAAAAGGGCTAGATTACAGTGCGAAAGACTATTCGTTTAATCAAAAATCGGGTGCTTGCTTAACCTGTGATGGCAAAGGTTTTGAGTTGAGAACCGATACGGAAAAATTAATCACAAATAAAACATTAAGCGTTGAGAGTGGATTGTTTTTAGAGCATAAGGCAACGCGTTTTTACGCTAATCCTAACGGTCAATATTATGCCGTTTTAAAGCAAGCTTCCAGTGAAAACCAAATAGATTTATCCTTACCATGGGAAAATTTAACGCAAAAAGATCAAGATTTTATTCTCTATGGAAATGCGGAGAAAGAATATACTGTTGTTTGGAAAACGAATGAAAAAGAACAGCTATTAAAGTTATCTTGGTTAGGTTTTGCAAACTATTTAGAGCATGAGTATCAGCGCAGAAAATTAAATAAAAACATTAAAGATTTAGTAGGTGTTTTGGCTCCTAAAGTTTGTTTGATTTGCAATGGAGATAGAATAAGAGAACCTCAACGCTCTTTTACTGTTTTGGCTAAAACAATCGGAGATTTGTCTAAACTAACTATTTCTGAATTACGGGCGTTCTTGCTTTTAGAAGTAGTTATGTCGACTTTAGAAAAAGAAATTTTTCAAAAAATCAGCGCTTATTTGTTGCCCTTGGTAGATAGAATAATCTCACTTGGTTTAGGTTATATTACGATTAATCGGTCTACCCATACGTTATCTGGCGGAGAGTTTCAGCGTATTCATTTAGCTGGTCAACTTGCCAATAGGTTGAGCGGAGTTACCTATGTTATCGATGAACCAACAGTTGGTCTGCATCCGAAAAATTATAGCGCTTTGTTTACCGTTTTAGAAGAACTGAAAAATGAGCATAATACGCTTTTGGTTATAGAGCATAATCCTGAATTTGTGAAAAGAGCAGAGTATGTTATCGAGTTTGGATTAGGTGCGGGTGAAAATGGCGGAAGTATAATACATCAGGGCAGTTTAGAGCAATTGCGTCAAAATCCAGATTCAATCTACAAGCACTACTTAGATAGCGATTACTCTTTCGAATCTAAGCCAAATACAAATTCTACTTTTGGAATTAGAAAATTGACTAAATTTAATTTGCCAGAACTTTCAGCATCGTTTTTTTCAAACTCAATTAATGCTTTAACAGGTTTGTCTGGTTCAGGAAAATCAACTTTAGTAAAAGCTTTAAATAAGGAAAACGAATGTGCTTTTGGTTTAAATCAGTTTGAAACGATTGTGGAAGTATCACAAGAAGATTTGAGGATAAACAAAATGCAAACGCCTGTTTCTTATTTAAAAATCTTGGAAGAGATTCAAAAGCTCTTTGCACAAACAAAGCAAGCAAAAGAACAAAAAATGCAAAAGGCGTACTTTTCATATACGCACAAGCAGGGCAGGTGTTTAACGTGTAAAGGACAAGGTACACTTACAACAGCTATGGATTTTATGCAAGATGTAGAGATGATTTGTAACACGTGTGATGGAAGACGATTTAATAAAAATGTACTTAATGTGAAGTTTAAAGAGAAAAATAGCGCAGATGTACTTGACCTAACGTTTAAAGAAGCAGCTAGGTTTTTTAAGGGTAATTCAAAAATAACAAGTAAAATAAATGCCCTTGATTCAGTTGGATTAGGTTACCTCAGACTAGGTCAACCTTTATCCAAAATGTCGTCAGGAGAAAAACAACGACTAAAGCTGGCAGCTCATATTACTTCAACTGTGAAGAACACTTTATTTGTTTTCGATGAGCCTTCAATTGGATTACATCCTAAAGATATAGAAAAGCTTATTGCAGTGTTTAAACAATTGAAAGCCAACGGGAATACATTATTATTTGTAGAGCATAATCCTCAGCTGATTGCAATTGCAGATTCAGTTGTAAACCTTAATAATTAAAATGTGTCTATCTGATAAATGATTATTTTTTGTTTTTATCTTTTCCTACTCTGCCTTAAAAAGCGTTTCTTTATCCATCCGTTAACTTGAACTCATTATGCAGTGGAATAAATTTACCATTTTAGAGAATGGAGAGCAAACGAAATTAGAATTGCTCGCGTTTTTAAAAGAATGGTATTCAAGTTCTGAATACATTACACAGTTAACCTCGGGCTCAACAGGTAAGCCGAAAAAGATTCAAATCAAGAAAAAAGCAATGATTGCTTCTGCGCAAGCTACGAATCGTTTTTTTTGTTTAACAGCTGCCAGTAAATCCATGTTGTGCATTTCACCCGCTTATATTGGCGGAAAAATGATGATTGTGAGAGCCATTGTTTCTAATATGCACCTAATTGTTGCAGAGGTTTCATCCAGCCCACTAAAACAGTTGAAAGAAGTAATTGATTTTTGTGCACTGGTTCCTTTGCAAGTTGAAATGAGCGTAAATAACACGCAATTTGATTTAATAAAAACATTAATTATTGGTGGTGCACCTGTAAGTGATGAGTTGGAGCAAAAATTAAAAACGAAATTAACAGAAAGCTATGCGACTTTTGGTATGACAGAAACAATTTCGCATATTGCTGTAAGAAAGCTTAATGGGAAAAATGAAGCGTACCAAGCAGTTGGATCAACTAATTTCGCTTCAAAAGAAGGTTGTTTAGTTATTCATGCAGAGCATTTGGATATTCTTAATTTAGTTACAAACGATGCAGTTGAACTGATTAATTCAACCAATTTTTATTGGAAGGGCAGAGTAGACTACGTAATTAATTCGGGAGGTGTTAAAATACATCCTGAAGCATTAGAACATAAATTAAAGAGTCAACTTAAGATTCAAAACCTTATAGTTTTTGGTTTGCCGGATAAAAAGCTGGGTACAGCTGTTCAACTGCTTGTTGAAGGTAAAAAAGAGAGTCTCCCAGCAAATTGGAAGATTAATCTAAAGCCATACGAAATCCCTAAGAATCTGTATTTTTTGGATGCTTTTGAATATACAACTTCTGGCAAGGTAGATAGAAATAGAACGATAGGTAAACTGAATTTTGAAAGATAAATACTATAAAATATTAGGCTTGTCAAGCGATGCTTCACCACAGGAAGTGAAACGTGCCTATAGAAAATTAGTACTCAAATATCACCCAGATAAAGATCCTAGTGAGGAAGCGCATCAAAAGTTTTTAATCATTCAAGAAGCGTATGAAATTGTAAGCGGACAAAAACAAGTTCCACCAACCAAAAGAAAAACATATTCAAGATCTAACGCTAAGACTGATTTTAAAAGACACCAGCAAGGTGGTGTAAATAAAAATATATCCGAAGAAGAAAAGCTTAAAAGATATAAAGAAGCGCAACGCAGATACGAAGAACAAAAAGCAAAAGCATTTGAAGAAGATGAACGCTATTATAGAAGGATGTCTGAAGGAAAACTTTGGAATTGGTTTCGACTCGTATTTTTTACAAGTACATTTATGAGTGCTGTTTTTGTGTTCGACTATTTTATGCCTACACGTTTTGAACAAGACACAGTAGTAAAAAGCAATAAAGACTATGCTTTTAAAGGTTTGTTAGGAGATAAAGTGATGCCAGTAGAAACGCTTAAAAATGGAAAAGTTTGGTTAGACAGAAGTATGTATTTTAGGGTTCTTGATCAGGGATTGTTGTACGTAGAAAAAACATTTTGGATGGGCGATGTTAAGCATTTTTGGAGTGTAGATTATGACGGGAGTTGGATAAAAGATGAGTCTGATTTTTCCGCAACACGTTCTTTTCCTTTACTGCCTATCTTGTTGCTATTACCTTTGTTAACCTATTTTTTAAAAGCAAAGACCATTACGTATAGTTTTCTATTTCATACGAGTTTGTACATCTATACCTTTCTACTTTTATTTTTACTTCACAGCAATGATCGGTGGGCGCATTTGCTTACACTCGGATACCTTTAAAACATTTTTTTTACCCGATCCATTGCTCGTTTATCGTCTTTCTCTTTTAAAGTTTGACGTTTGTCGTGTAATTTTTTACCCTCCGCAACAGCAATGTCTAGCTTCGCTCTTCCGTTTTCATCTATAAACATTCGGATAGGAACGATGGTATATCCTTTAATTTCAGTTTTCTTCTTAAGTTTTTCTATTTCTCTTTTGTTTAAAAGGAGCTTTCTATCTGCTTTTGGCGTGTGCTGATAAAAACTGGCATTAGAGTATTCTGCAATGTGCATGTTTCTAATAAAAACTTCATCGTTTTCAATTACACAAAAAGCTTCTAAAATACTTGCTTTTCCTAAACGAATACTCTTGATTTCAGTTCCGCCAAGTTGTATTCCTGCCGTAAACTTATCAAGTAAATGATATTCAAATTTTGCCCTTTTGTTTTTGATGTTAATATTGCTCTGTGCCATTCTACTTATACAGATAAACTGGTTTTTTTATTAAGCTGAATAAATTGTTGAACACCAAAGTAAAACAAAATGATGGTAAGTATCATAAGAATATGACTCAAATCTTCTTTATTGAACCATACATGCGGATTGAGTCTAAGTAAGAAAATGAATATAGATGGTAATAAAACAAGAATTGCATAAACGATGTACTTGAATTCGCTTCTGCCTTTTCTCCAGTAAATTAAGGAAACTATCCCGCAGTAAAAAAGATAAGACAATACAGCATCGATAGTAATAAAAATAAAATTAGTGTAGAGTATTGCTAAAATACCAAGAATAGCACACTTAGCTACTAGAAAGTAGTGTAATGTATTTCTATTTTTTAAACTAAAAATAGCTGTGCTTATCATGGCTTTACCAGCAAAATAGCTAGCGAATACTCCTAATATCCAACACGGAAATTTACCATAAACACCTAAGTAATAAAAAAATAGATGACCTAAACCACCAAAAAATACGCTTACTCCGAAAAAGGCGTAAAATCGTTTCCAGTTTAACTCAAATAATGTCTGTGGATTTTTTATTTTTTTATAAAGAATCAAACAAGTAAAAGCAATCATCCAATTGGTAAGTAAGGCCATTGGTTCTTGCAATTGTAAATTGCCAATAGTAAAACGGATAATGCTTTCAGCGCAATTGGCTGTAGTTTCGTAGCATTTTGGACCGATGATGAAATTCATGGCGCAAAAATACGCTTAACTTTCTTTTCTACAACGTTTGAAGTCAAAGCTTCGTTTTTTTTTACCAATTTCTATTATTATTTGTAATACCTTTTACCTTTGTTACGCAATGGATATTCCGTCAAAATATATAGAAGAAGCAGTGGAACAGTTGGCTTCGTTGCCAAGTATTGGTAAGCGAAGTGCATTACGACTTGTTTTAAATATACTAAAAAGATCACCCGAGGAAGTTGATAAGTTTGCTCAAGCCTTTATTCAAATGAAACAAGAGGTTAAAACATGCGTATCTTGCGGAAATATCTCAGATAAAGAAGTGTGCGCGATTTGTAGTCACCCAGCCAGAATAAAAACTCAAGTTTGCGTAGTTGAAGATATACGAGATGTTATGGCGATTGAAGCTACTTCAAGTTATAAGGGAATTTATCACGTCTTAGGCGGAATAATTTCTCCGATGGATGGAGTTGGTCCCAATGATTTAAATATCTCATCCTTATTAAAAAAAGCAGAGAACAAAGAAATTGAAGAAGTAATATTTGCTTTGAATGCTACAATGGAAGGCGATACTACTAATTTTTTCTTGTATAAAAAGTTAAAACCCCATAGTCTAACAGTTACAACTTTATCGCGTGGAGTTGCCGTTGGTTCTGAATTACATTATGCAGATGAGCTTACTTTAGGGCGGTCAATCCAACAACGCTTACCGTTCGAATCTACATTTTCGTCTACATAATAAAGCTATTTAACTAGTTTTTTTCGCTTATCTATCTAATTTTAATGCTTTTGCCAAAATCAAAAAAAACGAAGTATGTTAAAGGAGTTTATAGCAAAAGGGAATGTTATAGAGCTAGCAGTTGGTCTAATAATGGCTACTTATTTTGGTAAAATTGTAAAGTCTCTAGTAGATGATATAATTATGCCGGTTGTAGGTAACTTGATGGGAGGAGTTGATATTTCTCAAAAGAAAGTTGTGCTTACTGAAGCCAAAGAAGCGATTGTAGAAGGAGAAACAGTGCTACAAGAAGCTGTGAATGAAGTTACTTTGAATTATGGTATGTTTATCAATCATATTTTAACGTTCATTATTGTTGCTTTTTCTGTTTTCTTGGTTGTGCGTGGGTATAACAATATGAAAAAGAAGATGGAGAAGAAAAAAGCAGAAGAAACTGCAGCAGCTCCTCCAGTACCATCTAAAGAAGAAGTTTTACTTACTGAGATTAGAGACGCTTTAAGAAAATAACTTATAAAAGCGAAGTTAATGCCTTATTCTATCAAGAATAAGGCTTTTTTTATAATGGAATTCTAAAATAAGATTTAGACAAGTCAATCGCGTTTTCGACTTCATTAGCTTCTGAATACTTCAGTGTACGCGTTAATATATTGGGTACATCCTTTTTAAAGACATATTCTTCTGTGGGTAAAAAATAATTTATATTATTCACCCAAATATCATAGCCTAAATGGTGCGAATCCCATTTTACAGAGATGGTATGTTTCGCATTTTTTATAATTCCATTGTTTTCTTTTAGGTTAATATACTCTACTTCTCCACCAAAATACTTTGAATAACTGTCTACGAGGTATTCCGTACCATCAAAATTGGTTTTATTTAAGAGGTCATAAAAGCAATAATTAACTCCAGATTGATTTAAAAGGATAACAGGAGAATTGTGATTAAGAATGGCAAAGTGACTCTCATTTTGTTTATTTAGTCGGATGAGGTTGATACTTGTTAGAATTATCAATAGAACTGAAGAAGATAAATAGAATAAGCCCGTTTTTCTTGTTTTGATAGCTAAGTGAAGAAGCAATAATGCGCCATAAGTAATGGCTACTTCATACCATGTTAATACAAACCCTTTAGCCAATGCTCCTGGTAAACTATAAATAAATTCAATAAACTTTATGAGTAACCAGAAAGATGAAAATAAAATAAACCCTAAAAAAGTATTAATAAATGGAAGAAAACTGAGAGATAAATAAGCAACGCCTGCTGCCATACACAGGAAGGCAAGTATAATTAACCCAAGATTAGTTAAGATAAAATAATTAGGAAATTGATGGAAATAGTAAAGCGTTAAAGGAATTGTTCCAATTTGAGCTGCGAAGCAAACAGATAATCCTTCCCAGAGTTTTTGAACATACCGATTACTTGATTTCAAAAGTTCTGCAATGGGTAAGTAAAAAAGAGAAATGCTAAACATGGCAGAGTATGACAACTGAAATCCAATGTCAAACAAATAGCGCGGATTTACAAATAGCATTACAAAAGCTGAAAATGCAATTATGTTTAAACCAATCATGGATTTGCCTTTAAATTGGCCAATAGCTAACAGGGTAAACATAAGAGTAGCTCTTATAACAGAAGGCGATAAGCCAGTTAAAAAAGCGTAAGACCAAAGCGCAATTAGGGCAAATAGTAGGTAGAGTTTTTTCTTCCTTAAAAATGGAATTTGCTTAAAGAAAAGCTCTAAAATCAACAGTAAAATACCAACGTGTAAACCAGAAACGGCCAAAACATGCATCGCTCCAGCTGTATTAAATTCATTTCTGGTGTCTCTATCTAAGAGAGCCTTATCTCCCAGAATTAAGGCAGATGCAACAGCATGTGTTTTTTTATCACATACTTTCTGTAACTGATTATTTAAAAGGACTCGAAAATCTTCAAAATTGGCTAATAGGCTAAACGGTTTTTCAATGATTTCAAAATCTTTTGATTGCGTAAACATTAATAGCGTTACTCCTTTATTTTCCCAAAACCATTTTGCGTCAAACTCTCCAGGATTATTATAATTTGAGACTTGCTCTACTTGTGTGTTAAAAAGAACTTTGTTGCCTATTTTTAAGTTTTTTAGAGAGTCGTTTTGATAATACAAGAGTGCTTTTTCATCTACTCTTACACGTTTGGTAGGTGTAAATTCTGTTTCTAAACGAATGAGTGCTCTAGAAATTTTTTTATTTGTTTTGTTTACTTCTAAAACTTCGGCTTTGAGTGTCCGAATCTCCTTGCTAGAAGGATTGCTCAACTTATAAGGTAGATGTTCGCGAAGTGTTAAACTGTAATTGAATCCAGCAAAAGTGACAAGTAACCCGGAAATACAAATGGATAATACCTTTTTGCGCCAAAAGTTTATACCTGATATGAATTGGTGAACCAGAATACTGCCTATGAAAAATACAGCACAGAAAGCAAGCCAAGTGTTCGGCGCAAATAGTAAGTGTCTCGCCATTACATAGCCAGTGCATGTTAACAGTAAGACAAGTATCGTTTTAGAGATATGAAGTAGCATCGAGGTTGTCTGTAGTTCTTTTCTAAATTAACCTTTTTTTATAAAGAAGCTTAAAATCAATTCTTTTATTTCTGTTCAAACTTCTTTATATTTACTTCAAATAATGAATCGTATGAAAAATCTACTACTACGAAGCACTTCCTGTTTGAGTGTTTTGTTAATTTTTAGCACTTGCAAAGATGAAACCTCTAAAGAACCAGGGTCAAAACAAAAAGTAGTAGACACGGTTTTGGTAGAGAATAGCTTTGATTCTGATGCTTATGATTTTATTATTCCAAGTCCATTAGCCCTTTACAAGTCTTTCAATTCAATTGCTGCAAGTGGTAATCTTCAATTGTTAAACCATACAGATACCTTAGAAAAGTATACCAATAAATCGATACAACTTTTAAATTTTGGTATTTACTCTACAGATTTAGCGCATTGCGTTATAAATCGTCAGCAACAAGAGGTTGCAGACTACTTATTGGCTTTTAAGAACTTGCAGATAGAATTGGTATAGGATCTATCTTTGATAACTCAGAAATACGAGAAAAGTTAGAAAGCAATTTAGGAGATAAAGAGAAATTAGAAGATTTACTGTTTGAAATTCATGATAAATCTCAAGAATATCTAGAGGATAATGAACTACGCTTTATGGCTTCTGTTCAGTTTTGCGGAGCCTGGATAGAGGGAGTTTATTTAGGACTTGCTTTCAATGATAGTAGTACAAATATTGCATGGTTAAGTGAGGTGCTAAATAGTCAGATTACTTTACTTGATAATTGTATGTTAGTGTTGGCCGATTATCCAAACGATGACGAGCATATTAAACGTTTTAATAGAGAATTATTAGAATTGCAAAAGTTGCATGCTCAATTCACTACTGCAGCTAGTGAAACACTTACCACAACGCAGGTAAACCAAATTAAGAAAAAGATAAGCGCAATACGCAACTCCATAATTTAATCGCACATAACCAATTTTTATGAAAATATTACTTACACTTTTTATGGTTGCCTTTGGTTTATTTTCCAGTGCCCAGCAAACCGATATTACAGAGTTAAAAAACCAATTAAAAGCATATAAAACGGAGGCAAAAGAGCTGTTGGGTGAAAAAACGTACGACGGTTCAAAAACAACTTATTTCACGAGTGGAAAAAAAATAGTCAAAAAGGGAGTAGAAGTTGAGCTCTTTCTTAGAGATAATTACACACTTGTTTTAAATGGTAAAGGAGCGCCAACAGAAACTATGGTCCGTTTTTATGACAAACCTGCGCAAGATTTAAACCGCATTTTAATAAAAGAAATAACAAATATTCAGGGTAGAACTGCCGTTCAAGTGTCAAAGGAACTCCGCGAGATTTACAACGCAAAAGTACAAGGTACTCAAAAATTAGATGCCATTTTTGTTGAATACCGTGCTAAAAAATCCGACGAAGAGAAAAGAGGAGGAATGGTTTTAGTACTTGGGTACTAAATTTCTTTTCAATCAAAAGAAATAAGGCTACCTTTGCTTTCTCATTTTAGAAATTAGAATATGATAAAAGTTACTCTACCCGACGGAACGGTGAGAGAATACGAAAAAGGTACCACTGCATTAGATGTTGCTAAAAGTATTTCTGAAGGTTTAGCTAGAAACGTACTTGCTGCTCGTATAGATGACGAGGTTTTAGACGCTTTTCTACCTTTGAATAAAGATGTAAATCTTTCTTTATTAACCTGGAATGATGACGAAGGGAAATCTACCCTTTGGCACTCTTCTGCACATTTAATGGCAGAAGCCTTGGAGTTTTTCTATCCAGGTATTAAGCTTGCTATTGGTCCGCCAATTGCCAACGGTTTTTATTACGATATTGACTTTGAAGAGCATACCATTAAAGAAGAAGATCTGCCTAAGATTGAGGCTAAAATGAAAGAGTTAGCAAAGCAAAAGCTAACGTTTGAGAGAAAAGAAATTTCTAAAGAAGAAGCAATTGCTTACTTTAAGGAGAAGCAAGATCCATATAAATTAGAATTATTAGAAGGCTTAGAGGACGGAAACATTACGTTTTACAGTCAAGGTAATTTTACAGATTTATGTAGAGGCCCGCACATCCCAAACACAGGGTTTATAAAGGCAGTTAAGCTTACTTCTATAGCTGGTGCATACTGGAGAGGAGACGAAAATAATAAGCAATTAACACGTATTTACGGTATCACTTTTCCAAAAGCGAAGGAGTTAACAGAATACTTAGAGCGCTTAGAAGAAGCCAAAAAACGCGACCACAGAAAACTGGGTAAGGAATTAGATTTGTTTACTTTTTCACAACGAGTTGGACAAGGGTTACCGCTTTGGTTGCCAAAAGGTGCTGCGCTTAGAGAAAGACTTGAAAATTTCTTAAAGAAAGCACAGAAAAAAGGTGGATACGAACAAGTAATTACTCCGCATATTGGGAGTAAAGAACTTTACGTATGTTCAGGTCATTATGCTAAATACGGTAAAGATTCTTTTCAGCCAATCAATACACCAGACGAAGACGAAGAATTTTTGCTAAAACCGATGAATTGTCCACATCACTGTGAGATTTTTAAGGCAAGACCAAGATCATACAAGGATTTACCAATACGATTTGCAGAGTTTGGAACCGTTTATCGATACGAACAGTCTGGAGAACTACATGGTTTAACGCGCGTAAGAGGTTTTACGCAAGATGATGCGCATATTTTTTGTATGCAAGATCAAGTAAAGGAAGAATTCAAAAAAGTAATTGATTTAGTACTTTATATCTTCAAAACATTAAAGTTTGAGAATTTCAAAGCACAAATCTCACTGAGAGATCCAAAGACTCCAGAAAAATATATTGGAGAAGATGAAAATTGGGAACTTGCAGAACAAGCCATTATAGAAGCAGCAGCAGAAAAAGAGTTGCCAACGGTCGTAGAATACGGAGAAGCAGCTTTTTATGGACCAAAATTAGATTTTATGGTTCAAGATGCTTTGGGTAGAGAATGGCAGTTGGGTACAATTCAAGTAGATTATAACTTGCCAGAACGTTTTGAACTTGAGTATACAGGTTCAGATAACCAAAAGCATAGACCGGTAATGATTCACCGCGCTCCTTTTGGTTCTATGGAGAGATTCGTAGCTGTTTTACTTGAACATTGCGCTGGAGATTTTCCACTTTGGTTAACTACGGAGCAGTTTGCTGTGTTACCTTTAAGTGAAAAATATAACGAGTATGCCGAAAAAGTTTCTGGTTTACTAAATAATTACGATATTCGCGGATTCGTTGATGCTCGTAATGAGAAAGTTGGAAAGAAAATTAGAGAAGCCGAGCTATCTAAAATTCCTTTTATGCTTGTTGTAGGTGAGAAAGAAGCTGAAACTAACCAAGTTGCGGTGCGTCAAAGAGGACAAGGAGATCTTGGCTCAATGGGTATTGATCAATTTGTAGAACTAGTGAATAAATTAACAGAAGAAGAATTAACAACCAACAAGTAAAAGTGGGAGTTAAGTATAAAAAGAGTAAATGAGAAAAGGACCAAAAAGAAAATTTCAACCAAGAAGACAAGAAGATCCGCACAGAATTAATGAGCGTATCAGAGTGCCAAAAGTACGTTTAGTAGGAGAAGGTGAAGAGCCAAGAGTTCTTTCTACTTCAGAAGCAATTAAAATTGCAGAAGCTGAAGGACTAGATTTGGTAGAAATTTCTCCTAAGGCTGATCCGCCCGTTTGTAAAATTTTGGATTACAAAAAATTCTTGTACAACCAAAAGAAAAAACAAAAAGAGTTAAAAGCAAAACAGTCTAAGGTTGTGATTAAAGAAATCCGTTTCGGACCCAATACTGATGACCATGACTTTAACTTTAAACTTGCTCATGCTAAGAAATTTTTAGAGGAAGGAAGTAAGGTAAAAGCATATGTTTTCTTTAGAGGAAGAACAATTGTATTTAAAGATAGAGGTGAAATCCTATTACTTAAATTTGCTCAAGAACTTGCAGATTATGGTATTTTAGAACAAATGCCGAAGCTAGAAGGTAAGCGAATGACGATTATGCTTAACCCAAAGAAGAAATAAGAACTTTATATAGAGAGAGGTAACTTTAAAAGAAAAGAGAAGATGCCAAAAATGAAAACAAAATCTAGTGCTAAGAAGAGATTCAAAGTAACTGGAACTGGTAAACTGAAAAGAAAACACGCTTTCAAAAGCCATATTCTTACTAAGAAAACCAAAAAGCAAAAACGTAACTTGACGCATGCAGGATTAGTGGATAAAGCTGACGAAGCAAACATCAAGCAACAGTTAAACATGAAGTAATCTTATCCGAAAGGATAGAAGAAGATTGCTGGTTAAATTTAAAAACCCGGTAGTGAGTAACTAAGCTTTCTGAAACAGCGAAGCACTTAATACCAAAAAAATTAATTATTATGCCAAGAAGTGTAAATCACGTAGCATCAAGAGCAAAACGTAAAAACGTTATGAAACTTGCGAAAGGATACTACGGAAGAAGAAAAAACGTTTGGACAGTAGCCAAAAACGCTGTCGAAAAAGGATTACTTTACGCCTATGAAGGTCGTAAGCAAAAGAAAAGAAATTTCCGTTCATTATGGATTACGCGTATCAACGCGGGTGCTCGTATGCACGGAATGAGCTATTCTCAGTTTATGGGCTTAGTGAATAAATCAGAATTAGAGTTAAACCGTAAGGTACTCGCAGATTTAGCCATGAATCACCCAGAAGCATTCAAAGCAGTGGTTGACGCTGTAAAGAAGTAAGAATTTAATTATACTCTCTCTTATAAATGAAAAAGTCTGACATATTTGTCAGACTTTTTTTATGCTTACTTTTTGTTGCTAAGTCTTTTTTAACTGAATAGACTCATTGGGGGCTATACTCGTTTTTCGCTCTTTTTTTAAAATATTGAAGTCATTATCTAAAGTTATCTTATACAATAGATCAATACTTTTATTCGTATTTGTAATTGTTGTTATCGATAACATAGTTACATAAGAGGTTACCTTTGGTTTGAAATTCCTTAGCTCCGTGGCTGCTTTCTCAATACGCTTTTTGTAATCAAGCATTTTTAAATCAAAATCGTGTTCTGAAAAAGCCAGCTTTCCTTCTTTGTAATCCCTTATTGTTTTAGATTTACTTTTTTCTAAACTTTCAATCCGCAAGAGCAACATGGTATACTCGTCTGTAAAGTTGGCTTTGTAGCTGCTAAATATTGGATTGTTGTAAGTTATAAACACATAGTCACACCACGCTAAAACTGCACCTTCTACTTTTTGTTGATCTTCTGTTTTACCCTTGTTTTGAGCTAACATAAAAAATGGAAGAAAATAAAAAGAGAATTGAAGGAGTGTTTTCATATTTTAAATATACAATTTGATTTTTTGAGAGCGCCAAAAATTATACCGAAAGTGATCGAATTGTTGTTTATAATTACTGTTTCTCTTTTTTAGATTAGGTAATGAAAGTGTACAAAATCTATAAAAAATGGTACAAAAGGCAGAAGTCATACATTAAAAAATTCTGTACAGAACTAAGTTTGTTAACTTTGTAAAAAAAAGCTAAAAATTGATGCAAAAGGTTGTGCTGTTTCTGATTTGCTATTGTACAGTTATAGTAAGTTATGCTCAAAAAACGTATCATACTCAGGCTGCAATTGAAGAACCTTTTCTAGACGGATTCTTAGATGAAGAAATTTGGTCAAGTTTACCTCCCGCAACAGATTTTATTGTTAATTATCCTGATTTTGGAGCAAAGAGCGAGTTTATATCTGAGTGCTATCTTGTTTATGGTTCAGAAGCGCTGTTCATAGCAGGTAATTTGTACGATGAAAAGCCGGATAGCGTAAGCTTTACCTTGTCTCAACGAGACGATACAGGCAACGCAGATTGGTTTGGTTTCACACTTGATACTTACGGTAAAAAACAAAACGCATTTGTTTTCATGGTTACTGCTGCAGGCGTTGAAATTGACGGTGTTTTAAATGAAAACGATTTTGACGTAAGTTGGAATGCCGTTTGGAAATCAGTAGTAGTTAAACGAGAATTCGGCTGGAGTTTTGAAATTCGTATACCGTATTCCGCAATCCGATTTCCTAAAGAAGATATACAAGACTGGAAAGTCAACTTTACTCGATCAGTGAGGAGAAATAGGCAAGAATCTTATTGGAATCCTGTAGACCCAGAGGGGTTTGGTGAATTACAGCAAATCGGAAACTTGAAGGGTGTAAAAGGAATTTCGCCTCCTTTACGTTTGTCGTTTTCGCCTTATCTCACTTCTTATATAGAAAAATCTTCAGAAAATTCTGAGCTTACAACCCGACTAAATGGTGGGATGGATGTGAAATATGGAATATCTGAAGCCTTTACGCTTGATATGACTGTGATACCCGATTTTGGGCAAAGAAGAAGTGATGATTTAGTTTTGAACTTAACACCTTTTGAAGTACAGTTTAATGAAAATAGGCAGTTTTTTACAGAAGGAACAGAGCTCTTTAATATAGGTGGAGTTTTTTATTCGAGAAGGATAGGAGGGCGACCGTATTACCAGAATCAAGTCTTTAATGAGGTAAATGAAAACGAGCGTTTAACCGAGTTTAGTGGAGAGAGTCCGTTGATTAACGCTACAAAAGTTTCAGGGAGAACGACTTCTAATCTAGGTGTAGGTATTTTTAATGCTGTTGAAGGCCAATCGTTTGCTACTATAAAAGATACCGTTTCAGGAACCTCTAGAAGTGTGCTTGCAAATCCATATACAAATTATAACGTTGTTGCGTTGTCTCAAAATTTAAAAAACAACAGTACTGTTAATTTTTTAAATACGAATGTGATGCGTTCAGGAGGTGCAAGAGATGCGAATGTGAGTGTTTTGCAGTCTAGAATTTTTTCTAAAGACCGAAATTATTTGTACATGACTGGCCTACGGTTGAGCAATGTAATTGAAAATGGAGAAAATACTGTAGGACACACGGCTTTTGCTGAGGTAAGCAAGGTACAAGGTATTTGGAGGTATTCTGGCTATTACTATGAGGAGAGTGATACATTTGAGCCAAATGACTTGGGGTTTTTGCAAAACAATAATTCAAGAGAGCTGGGTGCGAGCATGCGTTGGAATGATTTTAAACCAAAGGGAAGATTTTTAAGAAAGTGGATAGAATCGAGTGCACGTTTTAGTCAACTTTATTTCCCTGCTTTATATGATGAGTTTGTTGTTGATGCACAGGTTGCAGGTACATTTAAAAACTTTTTAACTGCAGGTATTAATGTATTTGCTGCTCCTTTTGGTCAAATGAATCACTTTGAATCTAGAAGTTTTGGAAATCCCGTGTTTTATGAGCCAGCATACGGAGGAGGTTGGTTTTACAGTAGTGATTATTCTAAAAAATTCGCATTGGACGTTAGGGGAGGAGCTTCCTTTTATACAAACACAAAGCGGAAGGATCAAAATATTTATGTTAGTCCGCGTTTACGTGTATCTGATCAATTTTTTCTAGTACTTGGTTCTCGCTTTGAAAACTATTACAACGATTTCGGTTATGTAGCAGTGAATAACGAACTTTTTTCTGACCAAATTATTTTGGGAACCCGTAATAGGCAGGTTGTAAATAATACGATTAGAGCAGAGTTTTTGTTTACAAATCGTATGGGAATTGATTTACAACTGAGGCATTATTGGCAAAATGTAGAATATGTCAATTTCAATACTTTGGGTAACGATGCTTTGCGACAATCTACAGCTTACACAGGCAAAAATCCGGATGGAAGTGCAATACACGATATTGCGTTTAATGTTTTTTCAATTGATTTAAATTATACGTGGGTTTTTATTCCTGGTAGTGAGTTGCGCCTTGTGTACAAGAATAACATCCTTACATCTAAAACAAGCTTAGATGATAATTATTTTGATTCTTTAACCTATCTATTTAGCGCAGAACAAGTCAACTCATTATCCTTGCGTTTTTTGGTTTTTGTAGATGCACTTTACTTCAAGGCAGATGGTAAGAAGAGGTTATAATTGGGCATAAAAAAAGCACACGGTTTAGGTGTGCTTTTAAAAACAGAATGTGTTTTTATTTATTCAGCATAACTGGCATTACCAGCATTAAAATGTCTTCTGCTTCGTTTTCACTTTCAGCAGGAAGCAATATTCCAGCTCGGTTAGGTTCGCTCATTTCAATTTTAATTTCTTTGCTTGTAATATTATTAAGCATTTCCATTAAGAAGCGAGAGTTAAAACCAATCTCCATGTCTTCACCTTGAAAACTACAAGTTAACCTTTCATTTGCTTCGTTGGCAAAGTCTAAATCTTCTGCAGAAATAGAAAGCTCAGATCCTACCATTTTCAGCTTTACTTGGTGTGTCGTTTTATTTGCAAAAATAGAAACACGTTTAATAGAACCTAAAAGTTCTAGTCTATCAACAGTAAGTACATTTGGATTCTCTTTTGGAATAACGGCTTCATAGTTGGGGTATTTCCCATCTATCAATCTGCAGGTAAGTGTAATGTCATTAAATTCAAAAATGGCATTGCTCTCATTGTACATAATTTTAACTTGCTCTTCACCTTTAATATTTGATTTAAGAAGGTTTAAGGGCTTTTTAGGTAAAATAAAGCTAGAGCTTCCGGAGGCTTGCGCATCCGATCTTTTGTAACGCACTAGTTTATGTGCGTCCGTTGCTACAAATATAATATCTGAACCAGAGAATTGACAAAATACACCGCTCATTACAGGTCTTAAATCATCGTTTCCTGTAGCAAATAGTGTTTTATTAATGGCTTCTGAAACCAATTCACCAGCAATAGTAATGTTGTCTGAGTTTTCTAATTGTGGAGACTTCGGAAAATCATCTCCGCTGTATCCAACCATTTTAGACTTACCATTACTATAACTAATTTCTATACCAAAGTTAGTGTCATCTATTAAAAATGTTAAAGGCTGCTCAGGTAAATTTTTTAAAATGTCTAACAAGATTTTTGCTGGCATACAAATTTTTCCTGAATCATTTGCTTCAACATTGGTAGAAGTCTGCATTGTAGTTTCTAAATCTGAAGCAGAGATAATTAGATTATTATCACTTATTTCAAATAAAAAGTTATCTAAAATTGGAAGCGTATTACTCGTACTTAATACTCCACTAATGCTTTGTAGATTTTTTAATAATCCGGTACTTGATATAACGAAATTCATTTTCTGTTTGTTATCTTATGTATTGACTTACAAATATAAGGTCTGTAACCCGAAGTTTTTATCTGTTTTTTAATTAGTTGTTAACTGTTTTATTGACAAAAAAGTCTTTTCCATCTATAATTGGGCCCATCACAAAGTACTGAACCTTAACGAGTTTATTGTCTTGTGTGAAAGCCCAAACATACTCAGGGTCGTATACAATTTTGTTAACACTACTTTTATTCTTGTCTACGTTTTTGTAAAAATTCATAGATAAAGTGGTTCCATCTTTTTTGTTGATAGTCATTTCTATATACGGTTGTACGTTTCGAATTGAGTCTACTTGGTTGGGAGTAAATTCATAATTCGGTTTATTGAAATGGATATTTTCAAAGCTATTGGTGAAGAAGGTAAGCTTTTCTTGGTTGATATTCTCTAATGGTTGGTTAAAATGGGAAGCACTAAATCCTTTTCCATTTCTTGTTATTTCGTAACTATCTTCTTTGTCAATATTGTTTTTGATTGTTACTTTTTTAATTTCAGCTTGTGTTGCAGAAAATAAATCTGTGCATTCCCAAAGCTTGGGATCTACAAAAAATCGAGGTTCTAATATTCCATTCAAACCTTGCATTCCCATAATTACGGGCTCGTCGCTTTTTACCTCCGGAGTTTCTACTAGCATATACGTTCCGAGGTGGTCAGGCGTGCTATGTCCAACATACCACACTTTTTTCATTTCGCCGTCTTCGTATACCGTTACTTTTTTTGCTTTTGCAGCCATGAGATTGGTTACGTTTGTTTTGGCGGCATCGTTTACATAACCAGAAAAAGTAACTTTTTTAAAGGTTTCTAAAATCGTATTCACGGGATTTTGTTGTACACAATTACCTTCTTTATCTGTCCAGCTATCTCCTTTTTTTACAACTGTAAAGGAGGCTTGAAAATAGGGATCGTAAATTTCAATTTTATCAATTTTATCAACGTTCTTAATTTCAAAGTCGATAAGCTCTGTATTATCACTTTTTGTGCTTTTCTGTTTTAAATCATAGGCGTAATATCCTAATCCTATAACGAGCACTAATCCAATGGTTAATCCTATTAATTTCTTCATTTTTTTGCAAATTTTCTTTTACGTATAATTACTAAAGTAAGGGCGAGAATAATAACAATTGAAAGTGGAATAAGTAGATTGATTACTTTATAAAAACCAGCTTGCTCGGTTACCTTATTTTTGTCTGTAGGATGCAAGTCGATTGTTCTACTTCTCACAGCAAGTAATGAACTTTCACCTAGCATGTAATCAATTGTATTTTGAATCACATCAAAGTTACCTTTAGAACCGCCCAATAAAATTTCATCAAACTCTCCAATTCTTTCATTTGGATAGCGCGGAATGTATTTATATCTATTCTCTTCTAGCACTTCAACCGAATCAAAGTATTTGTTTTGAAAGAAATCTCCACTAGAGAAAACACAAAGCTTACCAGCCTTTTTACTCTTTTCAAAAAATACAGCATCGCGGTTGTTTTTGTATGTGTCTACCAATCTATTTTTAAAAGCAGATTCAAACATACCTTCAACCATTGCTCCAACCATTAGTCGGTTCTCGGGATTGTCAATATCATCTTGGAATTTAGGTTGTTCGCCAAATGCTCTAAACATGCCAAGGGATACGAGCGGTGCAATTCCGAAAGACTTTGCGTTGCTGCTTGTAGTGAGCAAAACTGATGGAGTAGTGGTGTTCTCAGTTTGCACAAACTGTAGGCTAGAAGCATAAAAAAGCATTATTGGGTCGAGCTGACTAGTAATAGGATGTTCTGTACCTTGCCCTTTTATATAAAAGTAGTAGGGAATAGGTTGCGATCGTGGAGAAACTATAAATGCTCCGTATTCGGCGTCCACAAGAAGATCATCATTAATTTTTATACCGTAGTCGTATGTAAGTTTTTCAATATCGGTTTTCTTCCTTATCGAATTTACTTGACCATATTTTCTGAGTGTATCTCGGTTAATGTTTAAAGAATTGTAGGTAAGAAGTATGTTTCCACCTTGCATTAAATATTGGTCAATCACAAACTTATCTTTATCACTAAAAGGTTTTTGAGGATCCGCTATGATTAGTCCGTCTAGCTTATCCAAAGCATTTATTCGTCCATTTATTGCAACGTCTTTTATAATGTATGTTTCTTCAAGAATGTTGCGCATTGCAGCCGTGTTCTGCGGTTTCAGTTCTGCGTGTCCGCTTAAAAAGCCAATAGTTTTCTTACTTGTTCTGGTTGCTTTATCTATAGCTTCCATCAGTTTATACTCGATGTTGGTAATTGCACGTTGTACCTTGGTTTCAAAATTTTGGTCAAGATAGCTTTGTCCGCCTTCCATAAAGCGCACATATCCCGAAATTGAACCTTTGTAGCTTACCACGGCTCCGGGAAATAAAAAGAGTTGTTGATTTTTTCCTTCGCTTCTGTAGTTTAGGGTTAATGGACGGATGCCTTTTCCTTTAGCAATTAACTGTTCGCTCAGTTCTTTAAAATCTGCTTCTGTTCCAGTATTTGGATTTATGAATTCATATTCTACTCTTTTTCCAGCGTAATATTTAAATTCTTCTAATTTACCTTTGATTGCTTTTTTCAATCTGTTAGCCTCTGCCGGAAGTTCTTCTCCCTCTAAATAGATTTTAAAAAGAATACGTTCGTTCAAAAGAGAGTCGCTATTCAGAAAGTCTTGTGTAGAAGTAGTTAGAGAATACCGTTGGTCTTCTGTAAAATCTACTCTAAAATCAGATAAATTAGCTATCACATTCACAATAACTACTAAAGCTAAAGCAATAACAACAGTAATTACGTAGTAAAACTTGGCGGTTATTTTTTTTGTTTCCATAATTATTTGCGTAAAGATTTTAGTACTGCATGTGTTGCAAAAAGGAAAAACACGATAAGTGTAAAAAAGTAAACTAGGTCACTTAAAACAAGCACCCCTTTTTTGATAGAAGCATAATGTGTTTCCATACCAATACTTTTCACCACAGCGTCTAGGCCTGCAAAGGTAGCATAGCTTCCTAGTAAAGAAAAACCGCTAAACAGAAACCAACAAAGAAACATAGCGATTATGAATGCTACTATTTGATTTTTAGTAATAGAAGAACTAAATATTCCGATAGCTACAAAAGAAGCTCCTAATAATATAAGTCCAAGGTAAGAAGTAATTGCAGCTCCATCATCAATTACACCTATTGGATTTCCCAGATAATGCATAGAGATATAGTAGACTAAAGTGGGCAGAAGACAAATGATTACAAGAGTAACTCCCGCAAAATACTTAGCTAGCAATATTTTTAAGTCAGAAATTGGCCGTGTATACAGCAGTTCAATTGTTCCAGTTCTTTTTTCCTCAGCAAAAGAACGCATAGTAACGGCTGGTATTAAAATTAGAAGTATGAGAGGAGCAAGGTTGAAAAACGGTATTAAATCTGCAATTCCTCCTTCCAGTAAATTAAAATCGTCAGATATAATCCATAAAAATAACCAAGTCGTAACTAAAAATATGGTTATAAAGATATAGCCCAAAATAGAGCTTAAAAAGCTTTTTATTTCTTTAAGATATAACGCGCGCATGTTTAATTTTTATTCAAATGTACAGTTTATCTAACGTAGCAATCTAGCTTTGGTACAAACTTTTAAATATTTCATGTTTAATAAGCACAAAAACGAGTAAATAAAGCTATAAGTTTACAGGTCTAAATTGTGAAGCCGTCAAAATAGATTTCGGTAGACCAAGCTTCAGCTTTTTCTTTAAACCACGGTTTAATAGTTTTCCAGGTAGTTTGAAATGTTTCTGAAACTCTGTAATTTTCAAGTGCAGCATTGTTTATCCAGTCTGAGTAGGTGAAAACAATCTGAGGGTTGTTCTGATCTTGTATTAGTCGCATTCCATTGCATCCTTCAAAAGTTGCAACACGCGTTTTTATCGTATCAAAAAAAACGAGAAAATCCTGTATCTTCTCCTCTGTGAAAGTAAGTTTAACAATTCGTATCATTAAAATAAAGATTCTAGTGTTGTTTTTGATCCTCTGGGTGTAAACTCTATCCGAATCACATCTCCAACGAATAATCCAAATAAAGAATTTGCACCTCCGCCATTACTTGGGGTTCCTTTGTTGATGGCAATTTCTAATAAGTTGTTGTCGTTAAAGAGCGCAACTCTTTCACCGGCCGGAACTTCGTTATAACCCGCAGATATTTCATCGATATAATATTCTTTCTTTCTAAAGTAAATTGTAAACGGAACGTTTCTTCCCATTCTTTGAAACTCGGCTAAAGAAATGTTTGTGATTAGATTACCATAGTGGTCAATATGAATTACATTTCCTTTTAGGACGTTAGATTCTATAACCGGATTGGCAACAAATGCTCGTTTTACAGCTTCTTTTCTACTGCCTATGCTGTCTGGATCTACTTTATTTATTAAGGCACATGCAGCAGGTGCTAAAATGTTTTTAGTTGGAAATTTCATTAAATTAGGATTGGATAAAACGTCGTCTATCGTCCAAATTTTATCTGGTTTGTTCTGACCAAGTATGAGACTAAATATTCCATTATCTGTAGCTACAAAATATTGATTTTTGTACAGCATAAAGCTCGGTAGAGATCCAGCACCATTGTCTCCAAAATTAATAATTGGTTCGCTATCTACTCCTATAAGGTGAACTGTTCCGTCTTCAAAATCAGACATGCAGCTCTTTATAAAAAGTGAGGCTTGGGCAATATTAAAGGGTTTTACATTGTGTGAGATATCAATGAGGTGTACATCTTTAGACATTGCTAAAATCGCTCCTTTTAAGGAAGCAACATAGTGGTCGTTTAAACCCATATCTGTCGTTAATGTAATTATATTCATTTATCGCAACGCAAACGTCAATTAATAATAGAAAAATTATAATTTTGAAGTCAAAATTAAGGTTATTTTTCAGAAAACTCGTATCTATACAAGGATGAAATTACGTTTTAATAAATTATAATTTGCAAGAAAAGAAAATCGAAATTGTAGGGCTTAACCCTGTGGAGCTTTTAGGTGTTAATAACACAAAGCTAAAAGCAATAAAAAATTATTTTCCAAAACTTAAAATTGTAGCCAGAGGAAATGTCTTAACCATTAATGGAGAAGCATCTGAAATAGGCCGTTTCCAAACAAAGTTTGAGAGTATTCTTTCCTTTTTTCATAAGTACAATGAAATTACCGAAGGTAATATAGACAATCTTATGGTTGAGGATTCTGTTGAAATGTTAAGCGGAGATGGTTCGGAAATTATAGTACATGGAAATGGAGGTGCGAAAATTAAAGCAAGAACCTTTAATCAACGCGAACTAGTTAAGTCGGTAAATAAAAACGACATGGTTTTTGCTGTTGGACCGGCTGGAACGGGTAAAACGTATACAGCAGTTGCTTGTGCGGTAAGGGCTTTGAAAGCAAAAGAAGTAAAGCGTATTATTTTAACGCGTCCTGCAGTAGAAGCCGGAGAGAATCTTGGTTTTTTGCCAGGCGATTTGAAAGAAAAGCTTGATCCGTACATGATGCCTTTGTACGATGCGTTGAGAGATATGATTCCAGCCGAGAAATTAGCTGACCTTATCGAGTTGGGCGTAATTGAAATTGCTCCGTTGGCATTTATGAGAGGTAGAACGTTAGATAAGGCATTCGTTATTTTAGATGAAGCCCAAAATGCTACAATTGCTCAAATGCGCATGTTTTTGACCCGCATGGGTAAAAGTGCCAATTTTGTTATTACCGGTGATGCTTCTCAAATTGATTTACCGAGAAAGCAACGCTCGGGTTTAATCTATGCATTAGACGGATTAAAGGATGTTGAAGGTATAGGTGTTGTAAGGTTAAACCAAAATGATGTGATACGTCATAAATTAGTTAAAAGTATTATAGCAGCATTTGATAAATTAGAAGAAGATGAATAAAGCATTGATTAAAACAGATTATAATTTTCCGAATCAAACAAAGGTTTACAAAGGAAAAGTACGAGATGTTTATACGATTAACACTGATTTATTAGTCATGATTGCCTCAGATAGAATATCTGCGTTTGATCATGTTTTACCAAAAGGTATTCCATTTAAGGGTCAGGTTTTGAACCAAGTTGCTACTATGTTCTTGAAGGCTACAGAAGATATTGTACCTAACTGGTTGTTGGCAACTCCAGACCCTATGGTTGCAGTAGGCTTGGCTTGTGAACCTTATCGAGTTGAAATGGTAATTAGAGGGTATTTGTCTGGACATGCTGCACGCGAGTATAAAGCGGGTAAACGAATACTTTGTGGTGTAGAAATGCCAGAAGGTATGAAGGAAAACGACAAGTTTCCAACACCAATTATTACCCCTGCTACGAAGGCAGATGAAGGCCATGATGAAGATATCTCTAGAGAGGAAATTATACTTCAAAATATAATACCTGAAGAAGAATACATTCAACTAGAAAACTATACACGAGCATTATTTCAACGTGGTACAGCGTTAGCTGCAGAAAAAGGATTGATATTAGTGGATACGAAATATGAGTTTGGAAAAAAAGATGGTAATATCTATTTAATAGATGAGATACACACGCCAGATTCTTCTCGTTATTTTTATGCAGAAGGTTATGAAGAAAGACAGCGTAAAGATGAACCACAAAAACAACTTAGTAAAGAGTTTGTGCGTCAATGGCTAATAGAAAATGATTTTCAAGGATTGGAAGGGCAAAGCATGCCAGTAATGCCAGATGAATTTGTAGAGGTAGTTACAGAAAGGTATATAGAATTATTTGAAAAGATAATTGGACTTCCGTTTCAACAAGAAGACGCGAGCCATATAGAGGAAAGGGTAGAACGTAATATCTTGGCTTATTTGAAAGAACAAGGACTTTAATTTTTTTAAAGCATCCATTTTATTCTTGCTTTGGTTACTTGAGATCTATTTACGATTTCCAAAAGAGGTGTTTTTTTAAAAGTATTTTAAGCGCTAATTATAGCGGTTTTACATCAAATTATAGTTGACTTAATTTTTTGTTTTACAACTTAATTAGAGTTACTATCTTTGCACCCATGCAAGAAAAAATTTTAATCTTAGATTTTGGTTCTCAGTATACACAACTTATAGCAAGACGAGTAAGAGAGCTAAATGTTTATTGTGAAATCCATCCATGGAATAAAGTTCCTAAGTTAGAGAGTAACATTAAGGGTGTAATCCTTTCTGGTAGTCCTTTCTCTACAAGAGATGAAAACGCTCCAAAGCCAGATTTGTCTGAGATTAAAGGCAAACTTCCCTTGCTTGGAGTTTGTTTTGGTGCGCAGTACCTAGCACTTAATTATGGGGGTGAAGTACTGCCGTCAAAAATTAGAGAATACGGTAGAGCAAACCTTTCTTATGTAGATACAGAGAATGAACTTACACAAGGTATGTCCGACAATTCTCAAGTTTGGATGTCTCACGGTGATACAATTAAAGAAGTTCCGTCAAATTATAAAATTATTGCAAGTACTCCGGATGTGAAAGTTGCAGGATATAAAATTGAAGGAGAAGTAACCTACGGAATCCAATTTCATCCAGAAGTGTATCACTCCTTAGAAGGAGGTAAGTTACTCAAAAATTATATCGTAGATATTTGTGGTTGCTCCCAAGATTGGACACCCGACTCATTTGTTGAAGATACGGTTGAAAAACTCAAAGCACAGCTTGGAGAAGATAAAGTTATACTTGGTCTTTCGGGTGGTGTTGATTCTTCAGTTGCTGCAGTTTTATTACATAAAGCGATTGGTGAAAACCTACATTGTATTTTTGTGAACAATGGATTATTGCGTAAAAACGAATACGATTCTGTTTTAGAAAGTTATAACGGAATGGGTTTAAATGTAAAGGGAGTAGATGCTTCTGCTTTGTTTTACAAAGAATTAGAAGGTTTAACAGACCCAGAAGCAAAAAGAAAAGCAATTGGCAAAGTCTTTGTAGATGTCTTTGACGAAGAATCTAAACTAGTAAAAGATGCTAAATGGTTAGGCCAAGGAACAATTTATCCAGATGTGATTGAGTCTGTTTCTGCAACGGGTGGACCGTCAGCTACAATAAAATCGCACCATAACGTTGGTGGATTGCCAGATTATATGAAACTGAAAGTAGTAGAGCCTTTAAAACTATTGTTTAAAGACGAAGTTAGAAGAGTTGGAAAATCACTTGATATTTCTCCTGCAATTTTGGGTAGACACCCATTCCCTGGACCGGGATTAGGAATACGAATTTTAGGAGATGTAACAGCAGAAAAGGTTAGAATTCTTCAAGAAGTAGATCATATTTTTATTTCTTCACTAAAAGAAGAAGGGTTGTATGATGAGGTTTGGCAGGCAGGAGCAATTTTCCTACCTATACAATCTGTTGGAGTTATGGGAGATGAAAGAACATATGAGAACGCAGTAGCCTTAAGAGCGGTTACCTCTACAGATGGTATGACAGCTGATTGGTGCCACCTACCTTATACGTTTTTAGCTAAAGTTTCAAATAAAATAATTAATCAAGTCAAAGGGATAAATAGAGTAACATATGACATAAGCTCTAAACCACCTGCTACTATAGAATGGGAATAATATGAAAGGAATAATTGTAAGTCTTTTTACACTCTTAGCACTGAGTGTTTTTGCACAGCCAGAGTTAGCGCAAAAAAAAGTTGTTAAAAACAAAGTATGCTACGTTCATGTAGTGCAAGAAGGTAATACGCTTTATGGTATTCAAAGATTGTACAATGTTCCTGTTAAAGAAATAATTGCTTTCAATCAAGGTTTAGAAGAAGATTTACAGGTAGGACAGATTATTTATGTTCCTTCCGAACTTTCCGTAGACGATACAGAAACAATAGACTACTTCTTTCATTCGGTTGAGCCAAATCAAACGCTTTATGGTATTTCAAGAATTTATGAATGTACGGTAGATGATTTATTGAAACTTAACCCAGATGCTGCCAGCGGTATACAGGTTGGCGAGAGACTAAAAATTAAGAAAGATAAGAAGACTGAAACAGTGCTACCTATAGCCAAAACGCTAGAAAGCGAAATATTGAAAAAGGAATTAAAAGTTGCATTTCAAGATAGTATTGCTCTTCATACGGTTCAAAAAGAACAAACGCTTTATGCCATATCAAAGAAGTATAAGGTTGACGTTGACGAGCTAGTACGTTTAAATGACATAAAGAAAGGTAAGATTAAAGAAGGTGAGGTTTTAAAAATTCCACTTCAAAAACAAGTTGTTCAAACGATTAAACAACAGCCAATTCCTAGTCCATTTCCATTAGATTCATTACGTGTAACAGATACTATTTCATTTGCATTAAAGGCGAAGTATAAAATAGCCGTTATCTTACCCTTTTTATACGAAAAAAATGGAAGTGCTATCTCGGGAATAGTAAACGCAAAAACGAAGCTTAATCCAATTTCGGATGTAGCTGTAGAGTTTTATACAGGAGCAAAAGTAGCGTTAGATTCTTTAGAGAAAATGGGGCTAGTAGCAGAAGTAGAGTTTTTTGATTCAAAACGAGATTCATTAACGGTAGCTAAACTAGTAAACAGTAATGCCTTTCAAAATACAGATATCGTAATTGGGCCATTCTTCACACAAACTATTGAAGTAGTTGCAAATTGGGCGAAAGAAAATAAAAAAAGAATGGTGGTGCCTGTTCCTATTGATACAAAGTATTTAAATAACAACCCCTACGTTAGTTGCGCTGTACCCTCAGAATTAACACAAATTAAGGCTCTTGCGAATTACATGGCTAGAACGCACGGAGATGATAATGTGGTACTTGTAAAGTCGGGTATTAGCGCAGATAATTTAAATTATCAAACCTTTAGAGATGAGTTTAACAGATTAACTACAGAAAAGTCCTACAGAGCAGCACTAAAAGAGGTTAGTTTAGGCGGGTCATCAGGAACAGATTTATCTTATGCCGTTGTAAAAGATACCTTAACAGTATTTGTAGATTTATCAGAGAATGTATCGCATGTTATGAAGTTTATGACAACCCTAAACAAGGTTAAAAATAAATCTGGATTCTCTAAAGCTCAAATTATTGCTGTAGGAAGAAAGGAATGGATGAATATTGGAGAATTGAATTCTTATTATAAAAACAGGGCGCAATTACATTTTGTTTCTCCGAATGATTTAAACTACGAAAAGTTAGAAATGAAGAACTTTGTTCTAGACGTTAGAAAACAATTTGGTGTAGATGCATCAAAATACACTGCTCAAGGTTTTGATGTTACATATAGTTATTTAAGTAATTATTGTTTAGGAATGAATGTACAAGGTGGATTAATAAACGACATTAAAATCTCCCAAAAAGGCCACGGAAATGGTTCGGAAAATAGTACATGCTTTATCCTTAAACAAGAAGATTTTTCAATAAAAAGGGTAAGTGTTGTTAATGACTAAAGAAGAAATAAGCGAAGCGTTTAAGTTGCTTCAAGATCGAATTTGTAAACGATTAGAAGCACTAGATACAAAAGCACAATTTCACCAAGACCTTTGGAGTAGAAAAGAAGGTGGAGGAGGTAGAACTAGAATTATTCAGGCGGGTAAGGTTTTCGAAAAAGGAGGTGTTAATTATTCTGCGGTTCACGGTCCTGTTTCTGACATGATGCGCAAGCAATTAAAGTTAGATGGGAATGAATTTTATGCTACTGGCGTATCCATTGTTTTGCATCCTCACAATCCTCATGTTCCTATCATGCATATGAATGTGCGTTATTTTGAGTTAGATACCGGAGAACATTGGTTTGGTGGAGGAATAGATATGACTCCTCATTATGTGATTCCAAATCAAGCAAAAGACTTTCATTTAGCTTTAAAAGAAATTTGTGATAAATATGACCCAACTTTTTATCCAGAATATAAAACATGGGCAGATAAGTATTTTTTTATTCCCCATAGAGAAGAAACTAGAGGTGTAGGCGGTATTTTTTATGATCACATAAAAACCAAATCACAAGCTGAAAAAGAGAAAATGATCAATTTTGCTCTGGATTTAGGAGATGCTTTTGCGCAACTGTATGAACATCAATATCGTTTAGGTGTTATAAAAGAAGTTTCAGAGCAGAATATTTTGTGGAGAAACATAAGAAGAGGAAGGTATGCAGAGTTTAATTTAGTATATGATAGAGGTACGCATTTCGGTTTAAAAACTGGAGGCAGAATTGAATCTATATTAATGAGCTTGCCTAAAATCGTGGGATGGGAATATAATTATGTTCCAGAAGAAAATTCTAACGAAGCCCAAACATTGAAATGGTTAAAGGAAATACCTGAATGGATAGATAAAATTTAGTAAAATGAAAATTATAGCCATTACAGTAAGTTTAATTTTGACTGGTTTTGTTTTTTCTCAGGAAGAGAAAACAGCGTCAAAAAAAGAAGTGAAAAAAGAACAAAATAGAGCAACTGAATTGCCTATTTCTAAGTCAGAAGGTAAAATCATAATTAGAGAAAAGAAAAGACCGATTGCTTCAGGACAAAAGTCGACACAAAAAGTAGCAATAGAACCTAAGAAACAAAAGCAACCGAAAAAGTAAAAGATAATGTTGATTAATAGACTTTTTACTTTTTTTCTTCTTGTCTTGGCTACTTCTTTTTCCACATTAGCCCAGTCCTGCAATATTTCAAATTTCGAAGTTTATGGCAATCAAATTGCTTGCGATACTTTTTGGACGATGGATGGAGTAGTTGAGTTTCAGAACCCGCCTGCTACAGGAGATTTGATTTTTGAAGATTGCGCTGGTAACATAAGCGTTTTAGCAACGGCACCTTTTTCCTCTCCTATTAATTATTCAGGTATTACAGGTCCTGTTACCAGCTTAACAGCAAGTAATTGTGATTTCGAAGTGTATTTTTCAGCACAACTAACCTGCTTGAACTCAGATAGTATTCTTTTTCCTGCCACCGCTCCGCCAGAAGAAGCAGGTACAGTTACACAAAACTTTATAGGTAACGGAATAAATAACTATATTTTGTGTGACGGAGATTCACTTACAATTACTTCCAATGACGACTATAACATTCAAAGTACCGATCCTTCAGATAATACATCACTGATTTATTTCGTTTACACGTGCCCACCTTCGCCAGGTGGAGTGGGAGTAAATCCAGCTCTCGACCCTTGTTTTCAAAATTACTTTACATCAGAAGATATTACATTAACGAATAACGGTGGTGCAGCTGACCCATTAATTCAAGCGCTTGGAAATCCCGTAGATAATATTTTCTACATCGTTCCCATTACTGCGGTTAATGTGGTGGGAAATAACATAACAATTACCCAAGATTGTTATGATTTAGCATTAGATCAAATGACAACTGTACAGTATTTAAATCCAATAGTTACAACGTTAACTGAGAGTTGTAGTACAGGTGAAGCAATAATTAATATTCAAGGTGGATATACAGAGTTTTACGGAGGTCCAGGCACAAATAATACAGTTTCTAATATACAACCTCCTTCACTCACTTTTAACGGCACATCTATCGGTAATAACGGAAATTTAATTTTGGAATTTCTCACAGAGGGTTTAGCTTATTCTTTCGATATAACGGGAGCAAATGGCTGTACAACATCATTTTCATCAAATTTCATCATTCCAGATGACGCTAGCTTTACCTACCCAATGAATTCTTACTGTGTTACAGATGGTGATCCGTCGCCTACCGTCACAGGCGTAAATGGAGGAACCTTTTCTTCTACTCCTGGATTAACATTAGATCCAGTTTCAGGAACAGTAGATTTGTCTACATCTCTCCCGGGAAATTACACGGTTAGCTATCAAACTCCTCCTTCTATATGTTCAGGAATAGAAACATTTGCGATAGTCGTTAATGATTTACCTCTTTTATCTCCTTCCAATAGCGGACCAATCTGTATAGGTCAATCTGTAAATTTATCAGCTTCAAATGCAGTAAGTTATACGTGGGATAATGGTTTGGGTGCTGGACAAAACCAGACCGTATCTCCAATAGTAACTACAGCTTACACGGTTACAGCTACAGATATAAATGGATGCACTAATTCGGCAACTACAACGGTTCTTGTCAATTCCTTGCCAATTGTTGATGCAGGTACAGATATTGCAGTTTGTTCAGGTAATTTGGCTACCTTAAATGGTTCCGGAGCATTAACATATGTCTGGGATAATGCTGTTTCTAATGGTGTTCCGTTTGCTCCATTAGTAACAAATACATATACGGTAACAGGTACAGATAATAATGGTTGTTCAAATACAGATCAAGTAGTAGTTACCGTTAATGATTTACCCGTTGTATCAGTCGGAGCAGATCAAAGCGTTTGTGAGAATTCGTCTGTGGTTTTATCCGCATCCGGAACACCTACTATAAGTTGGGATAATGGTGTAACTAACAACACTTCATTTGTTCCAAATATCGGTGCCACAACCTATACAGCCACAGGAACAGATGCCAACGGTTGTTCAAATACAGCGAGTGTTAACATAACTGTAAATCCAAATCCAGTAGTTACTATCTTAGGTAATACAAGCTATTGTCAAGGCACGAGTGCTTCGCTGCAAGTGAATACTACGGCGGTTTCTTACGTTTGGAGTTCGGGAGGGAATCAACAAACAGAAACCGTAACTACTGCAGATAACCCAATTTCTGTAACAATTACAGATGCAAATGGATGCAACGCTACTTCTGCTGCCCTTTCGGTTACAGAGTTGTTGCCAGTTACTACCAATAACAATATAGAGATTTGTCAAGGTCAAACCGCAACTATACATGGAAATATAGAAACAGTAGACGGAACTTATACGCAAGTTTTTCCAGATGTTAATGGATGCGACAGCACGTCAAACGTTGTTTTAACTGTTAACCCTTTGCCCACTGTAAATGCAGGAGCAGATTTTACAACATGCGAAAACACCCCGATAACATTAACCGGATCTGGGGTTTTGCTGTTATCGTGGGACAATGGAGTAGTAGACAATGTTCCGTTTTTACCTCCTTTAGGAGTTACCACGTATACACTTACGGGTACTGATGCAAACGGATGCTCAAACACCTCTAGTTTAGATGTAACAGTTTTACAAAACCCATTTGTTGATGCAGGTGCTGACCTATTAGTATGTGATGGTGAACAAGTTCTTTTAAGTGCACTAACTCCCGATCCGTCTACGGTTTTAACTTGGGATAATGGAGTGCAAAATAGTATTGCTTTTACTCCAAGTATTGGTGTTTTAAATTACCAAGTTACAGCTGTAGATATTAATGGTTGCAGCTCTTCAGATGATGTGCAAGTAGCTGTCTCTCCATTGCCAACAGTAGATGCTGGAGCAAATCAAATTGTTTGCGAAAGTGAATCAACCACGTTAAACGCCAGTGGAGCAACAACTTATATTTGGAACAATGGAGTAAGTAATGGCGTGCCTTTCTCACCTACTCAAGATACCTTTTACGTAGTAATAGGTACAACGCCATTGGGGTGTTCATCTTCAGATAGTGTATTTATAGCAATTGAAAATTTAAATCAAGTTTCTTTTTCGGCCAATGAGGTTCAAGGTTGCGCTCCTCTAAATGTTGTGTTTACCGGAACTGATATTCCAAATTCTACTTGTCTTTGGGATTTTGGAAACGGATTCACAAGTACGTCTTGTGCAAGTAGTTCGGCTGTATTCTTAAATACAGGATGTTATGATATTTCATATACAAGTATAAGTCAAAACGGATGTGAAAGCACTGCAACCTTGATTGATTATGTGTGCGTAGATGAAAGTCCTACTGCGTTGTTTTCAAGTTCTACAAACCAAATCTCTTTAGATGCTTCAGAGGTTAGTTTCTTGAATAATTCAACTGGGGCTTCTAGTTATTTTTGGGATTTTAGTGGTCAGGGAACCTCAACTTCTCTTAACCCGAGTTTCGAATTTACTATAGATGAGGTAACACAGTTCGAAATAAACTTAACCGCTATTTCAGATTTAGGCTGTAGAGATACTTTCACACTTTTAATTAACTCAGTAGAGGAATTGCTTTTTTATGTACCTAATTCATTTACCCCTGATGGGAATGAATTAAATAACGTTTTTCTTCCGATTTTTACACAAGGCTTTGACCCATTTGATTTTAACTTACTCATCTTTAACCGATGGGGAGAGGTTGTCTTTGAATCAAATAATCCTACTGTAGGTTGGGACGGAACGTATGGAATGAATGGAGGTTCAATTGTTAAAACAGGTACTTATGTTTGGAAAATTGAATTTAAAACCGATAAAAGTGATGAACGCAAGCTTTCAACAGGACACGTAAATGTATTGCGTTAGTTGTTTTAAATTTAACAAATAAGTAAAAAAAGATTAAATTAATCTTAACTATTTTATCTTCTTTTTTTCTAAGCAACCAATTAAGGAAATAATCGTTTCTTTGGTAACTAAAGTTTTTCAAATGTCTAAAAAATTATTGTTTCTAACGCTTGTTGCATTTTGTTTACTTGGACAAGAGTCTCACGCCCAGTTCACTTCAGATTGGCAAACCTTTTATTCTTCCGATGATATTCGAATAGAAGCCAAAACAGTGCAAGTTAATATTTCTAATAGAGATCAAAACCTGATTGTTTTCAGAATTGAAAACCTGACGGATGAAAAGGTGAAAACGAGTTATAAACAACATATTTACAGAGGAGATTATTGCCATGGTTGCACAAGTACTAGTGGTGAATACGATTTTGAAGTCACTTTAGAGCCAAAACAAATTTTAAACGGAGAAAATTCGCTTAAAGAAAATAAAGCATTGTGTGTATTCAACACCTTTGTGAAACTAGTGCCGGGTATGTCAGATATTTCTATCGATAAAATTGACTTCGTAAATATTACAACTATTAAACTTTAATAATGAAAAATAGAATTAAACATATCCTTCTTTTCACGAGTTTATTTGTTGCTTTCAGTTCAGGTGCTCAGTGTATAGTAGAAATTGAAACAGATAGTGTTTGGGTAGACTGTGGAACAATGGTTACTTTAAATGCGGTTGGATTATCAGATAATCCTGCGCTAAGTACAGACTTTAACGGAAACCAAATTGGTGCAGGTTGGCAATCGTCAAGCACACCCTTGTTTACAAATCCGTGCGGACCAACCTTGGATGGAACCCCAAGCGCTTGGTTTGGGAATGTACCTTTTCCAAGAACTTTAACTACAAATGGTTTTGACTTAAGTTGTGGTGGACAAGTTTGTTTTGACCTAGATTTTGGTAATGACGATTTTAATTCAAATGACTGCGAAGATCCAGATCAAACAGATGAAGGAGTTTATTTTCAATACTCCATCAATGGTGGAGCTACTTGGATAGATATCTTTTATTTTGAACCTACGAACTTATACGGTAACTCCTACTACCAATGGGATACTTACTGTTTTACTTTGCCAATAGCAGCCCAAACAGCAAATACAATGTTCCAATGGGAACAACCCAATGCGAGCTCTACAGTAAATGACCATTGGGGTATCGATAATATTTCTATAATTCCAACAAATTGTGGATATTGGTATGATTGGGAAAATTTGCCTGGTGCAGTAGATCCACAATCTCAGGCATTCGTTCCAGACTCTTCAGGTACGTTTATAGTAAACTTTACAGATGGTGTTAACGGTTGTTCTGATACATTAAATCTTACTGTAGATCCATGTGATTGTCAAATTACAAATATGAACGCAATTGTTAATCCATGTACAGCAACTGGAACTTTTTCTGTTCAAGGAGGTGTTGCTTTTAACGATAACCCTGGAACAGGTAATTTACTTGTAGAAGCAACAAATGCTTCAGGTACGTATACGTATACTTACGGACCTCCTTTTACGAATGGTAGTTTCAATATTTATTTGATATCAAATATACCGGCTGATGGTTCTCCTCTGGAGATAAAAGCCTACTTTACGGATGATACATTGTGTCAAAATATAATTTTGGATGTTTCTCCAGGTACGCCAATTGTCGATTCTATATATGGCGGTTCTATTTATTGTCAAGGCGACGTGGTAGATGATATTCAAGTTGACGTACAAGGTGCCGGACCCTTCACTTTAAATTATCTTTTTGACGGCACTCCCCAGACAATTACATCTCCTAACACTACAATTTCATTGGGTAATGCACAAGGTGTATACGAACTGGTAAGTATTACCTCTGGTGGGTGTTCTGCGCTAGTTGATTTCCAAGATAGTATTATTATAAACCCAACTCCAATTACAAATGCGGGTGCAGATTTTCTAGTCTGTGAAGGGTCAACAATAACACTAAGTGCTTCAGGTGCGCAAACGTATGTGTGGGATAATGGAGTTGCAGATGGTGTTTCTTTTATCCAAGATCCAGGAGTAGTTACATATGAAGTTGTAGGTACTTCTGCAGAGGGTTGTTCATCTGATGATCAGATTACAGTAGAAGTAGAAGCAAATCCAAATGTTTCTTTCTTTGCAGATACGTTATTGGGTTGTGAACCTTTTAGTGTAATGTTCCAGAATGAAACCGAAGGATTAGTAACAAACTGCACTTGGGAATTGAACGGAGAGCAAGTAGATGTATGTGGAGATTTAAACTATACTTTCTTGAATGCAGGTATTTTCTCTGTCTCTTTAACAGCCGAAACTGCTAATGGTTGCTCGGGTTACTATGAGCTAATCGATTATATCGACGTAAGAAGTAATCCAGATGCAGATTTCACTGCTAACCCTTTCTCGACAGATATTCTTGATGGAGAAATTAGTTTTACTAATGAGTCTGTAGGTGCTACAAGTTACGAATGGGATTTTGGTGATGAAACAGGAGTAACTTCTGCGGTTAATCCAACACATCAATTTCCTACTTTAAGTGCAGGAACTTACCCTATTACTCTTGTAGCGACTATATATCCAGGTTGTTCAGATACAGTTGTCAAAGCTATTGAGGTTATTGAAGATTTGTTTTATTTTATTCCAAACTCATTTACGCCAGATGGAGACGAGTTCAATCAAACTTTCCAACCTGTATTTGTGATGGGATTTGATCCCTACGATTTTCAACTTACTATCTTTAATAAGTGGGGAGAGGTAATTTGGGAAAGTTTTGATGCAAGCGCAGCTTGGGATGGAACATATAACGGTAAAATCGTTCCGGCAGGTTCTTATGTTTGGCGCTTAGAATTTAAATCTTCGTTAAACGATAAACGTTTTAATGAAACCGGACACCTCAACGTGATTAGATAAGGAATATTGATTTTAAAGAAAGTTGCCCTTAATTTATGCCAATTGTCATAAGTTAACGGCTTTTTTTATGGAATTTGGGCAACTTTACAAATGTCTTAACGTTGGTATTACGTATATTTCCTAAAAATTGAATATTATGTTAAAAATTGTTGCGATTCTAATGTTACTTTCTTTTACTGGAGTATCCTTAGCGCAAAACAAAATCGATCAACGCTTAATCGATAATGAAGGTGAAAAAATTGAAGAAATTTATCAATTTAGATCAGATTATTACAACTATCTCGTTTACGAGTTAAACGCTGGTTATGATCTTTTAGATAAGAAAGAAGCCAAGAAGATTAATGATGCTATTAAAATGACAGCATCAGATCTTGAAAACCAAACAGGGAAAATATTAACTGTAGATGCCATTGAAGCAGCTAACTTTAATTTCAAAGCCTTTGGTTTAGTAGTTCACTTAAAAGAGCAAACTTTAGTTAAAATTGACAAAGGAAATTTCTTGTTAATTAAATCTAAACTCACTATAGCTAACGAATTTTCAAAATTGCCTTTAAGTCATAAATAACAGAAGATGAAAACAATTTTTATTTTTATACTATCGGTATTTACCGTTAACCTTGCTTTTACGCAGATTACTTTTGGTCCTGCTTCAAATGGAACCACTTATAATACCTGTAACGATTTTCTAATTGACAGTGGAGGTCAAGGTGGTACAGGTTATGGCGTAAATGAGTTACAAACAATTACCATTTGTCCAGATACGCCTAATGAAATTATTTCTATTACGTTTAATCTCTTTAGTTTAGATTTAACAAATACCGGGACACAGCAAAACCCCGACCTTGATCAGATGTCAGTTTTTGACGGGATGGATGTAAACGCTCCAACGCTAGGGAGTTATACAGGTAATGGTTTGCAACAAGTTGTTATCCAAGCAACACAGCTTAACCCTACTGGTTGTATTACGCTGCAGTTTTATTCTAACAATTTAGGAACAGGTCAATTTTCAGCTTCAGTAAGTTGTGAAACGCCGTGTAACGACCCTTTTGCAGGCGCCGAAATTATTGGAGGAATAACTACGGATAGTATCCGGGTTTGTATAGGTGAAACAGTGAATTTTCAAAATACGAACTCTTCAGCTGCACCTGGTTTTATATTAATTGATTATCAGTGGGACTTTATGGACGGTACTTCGGCTCAAGGGCAAAGCGCATCTCACGCTTATGACGTAGCAGGAGAGTATCGAGTACAGTTATATGTAACAGATGATAATGGATGCTCTAACCCAAACTTAGTTGATTTACAAGTCCTTGTAGGAACCGAACCTACTTTTATTGGTTTCCCTGGAGATACTACTTTATGTTTAGGAGAACAGCTTACACTAACTGCTGATCCAGTTACCTACCAACAAATTTGGAATGGATTTTCTGGTGTACAAGCGGTAGATGATGGTTGTTTATATGACAGTCTTCTCGGGGTTGCTCAAGAAATACCTTTGCTTCAAACAGGTTTTAACGCTGGGGCAACTGTCAATTCTATGGCAGATCTTCAAAGTTTATGTATAGAAATGGAACACTCTTTTATGGGAGATTTAGTTTTAATTGTACAATGCCCTAATGGCCAATCTGTAACATTACACCAACAAGGTGGAGGTGGAACTCAGTTAGGTGTACCCATTCAAACGGATAACGTAGACTGCGATGATCCAACTACACAAGGTGTTCCAAGTATTTATTGCTTTACACCTCAGGCTACTGAAACATGGGTAGGTTGGGTAGCAAATCAAGGAGGATTTGGTTTAACTTTACCTCCTGGTGATTATGCGTCTGTGAATCCATTAGATGGATTAATAGGTTGTCCGCTAAATGGAATTTGGACATTAAATGTAATCGATAATTGGGCTGCTGATGATGGAACAGTTTTTAGTTTTGGAGTAAATTTCGACCCTTCTCTCTACCCAGCAGTTACTCAGTTTGAACCTCAAATTGGTCCTAATTCAGACTCTTCTTTTTGGGCAGCTGGACAATTCATTACGAATATGTCTCCAGACGGAAATGTTATAGATTTAAACATTACTACGCCAGGAACATATGTTTATGAGTACTTTGTTACAGACGATTTTGGTTGTACGAATGACTCTACAGTTACCGTTACGATGGAAGGGAATCCGCAGGCAAATGCTGGCTTGGATACAACAATTTGCGGACAAGCAAATGCTCAAGTTCAATTAAATGGAAGTATTCTTGGTGGAGCAAATTCGGGTTCGCCATGCACGTATGCTCTGCTACTTGAAGATTCATTTGGTGATAGTTGGAATGGAAATACAATTGATGTTACAATAAACGGTACAACAACAAACTATACTGTTGGTTTTAATAACAACGGCGGTAGTTCTAACCTGATTAACTTAAATATTCCACATGGAGCAAGTATAAGCCTTACTTTTAACGCTACAGGAAACTGGATTAATGAGTGTGAATTTACTCTAACAGATCCAAACGGAACAGTGATTTATCAAGATGGACAAGTAGGATCACCGTCTACAGCAACACAGAGTTTCGTTGCAGACTGCTACGGTGGTTTTGTTTTTGAATGGACGTCTCCAACAAATTTAAATGACCCAACGGTTCCAAATCCAGTTGCTACTTTGAGTAACCCAGAAACATTTACACTTTCTATCTACCCAATAGGTCACCCTCTTTGTGTTACTACCGATGATGTAAATGTAAATCTAGCGCAAGTACCAGATGCAGGAAATGACTCCGTATTAACAATTTGTGCTGATGGTGCACCGCAGGATTTGTTTCCATTACTTGGTCCAAATGCAGAAACAACCAATGCCATTTGGTTAGATCCTAACAACGCTGTTATAAACATGCCTTATGATCCGTTAACAATGGACGGAGGAACTTATAAGTATGTAGTTGGAGTAGGATGTACAGATACGGCAGAGGTAATAGTTACAGAGGTAGTTATTAGTTTAACATCCAATTTAACAGACTCTGATTGTAATGCATGCAATGGAGTAGTAGAGGTAAATGCGCTAAACAATACTAATCCTACACAGTATTCTTTAGACGGAATAGCCTTTCAACCTACTAACGTATTTACAAGTATTTGTCCAGGCACTTATACAGTAAGTGTAATAGATGATTTAGGCTGTGGAGCTGATCTATCAGTTACGATTAATGAAATTAATTTACCTACAATTGATTTAGTAACGGTAACAAACGTAGATTGTAACGCTGCGAATAACGGTGCTGTGGATATTGCGGGCAGTAATGTAACACAGTATGAAATTGACGGTCCAACCGGTATTCAAACTAATGCTACTGGTAGTTTTACGAACTTAGCTCCAGGTAATTATACCGTTACTGTTGATAATGGTTTCGGGTGTACGGCAATCGATAATTTTGTTGTTACAGAACCAAATCCGCTTATTATTACCAATATTATTTCTGATTCAGTTATTTGTGAAGGAGCTACCATAGATCTTTTTGTAGCTGGGCAGGGTGGAAGTTCTCCGATTACTTTTGAGTGGACAGAAAATACGGCTGTAATAGGAACTGGGAATACACTCACAGTTTCGCCTCAAGCAAGTACTCAGTATTGTGTCACAATAACAGAAGCTTGTGGTTCTCCTACCCAAACAGAATGTGTTACAGTTACAAATCCAACAGTTATTCAACCTGTTTTAACGCCAGACATTACAGGAGCATGTTTCCCGTTTGAAGTTGTCTTTACCAACAATACCAATTCTTCTGAGGTTGCCTTTACGGAAATTAGTTTCGGAGATGGAACGGACGTTGTTTTGAATGGATTATCTCCAGTTGCTCATACGTACCAACAAGCCGGTATTTATGACGTAAATGTTCAGATTACTTCGGTTTTTGGATGTGAGTACTCAGTGTCTTATCCTAGTTTAATTACAGCTTATGATTACCCTGAGGCAGACTTTAATAGTATGCCATCTCCTGTTTCGATGTTTGATACCGAGGTACAGTTAACATCCTCCAGTTCATCAGATGTTGTTGGGTTTAATTGGAGTTTTACGGGGGCAGATATAGTAACTTCTAGTTTAGAAGATCCCATGGTTAACTATCCAGAATTGGAAGTAGGTAGCTACCCAGTGCAATTGATTGTAACAAATGCAAATGGTTGTTCAGATACCATTGTAAAAGACGTAAATGTAATTAGTGATGTTTTATTTTTTGCACCGAATACATTTACACCAGATGACAACGAATTCAATCAAAACTGGAGTGTAAGCATACTTGGTATTGATGTGTATGATTTCAATGTTAAAGTTTTTAATCGTTGGGGTCAAATAATGTTTGAATCTAATGATCCTAATGGAGCGTGGGATGGAACTTATGGTGGTAAGCTGGTACCTTCAGGCATGTATGCGTGGATATTGGAAACCAAAGATGCAGAAACCGATGCAAGATACAAGTATCAAGGTCATGTTACTGTATTAAGGTAGGCAGTCATAAAATTAAAGAAAAGGGTATTCAAAAGAATACCCTTTTTTATGTTCACCAAATTTGTTCTATTATCTTTGTAGCATGAAATGGATAGGGAAACGAATTAGTGTTGTAGATCAAAAAGATGCTGTTTCTTTTGTGATATATCCTGAGAATATAGGTTGGAAAATATACATTTTAGCAGCTTGGCTTTTACTCTGGATTTCTATTGGAGTCTATGTTACGAGTCAGCTTTTCGGTGGATATAATCAAAGCGAAAAAATAGCACTTGCCATATTTATGGCCTTCTGGTTTTACTTTTTTGTTCGAGTAGGAAGAACATTTTTATACCTTACCTTAGGCCGGGAATTCATAAAGATGGATAAAACCGTATTGCGCTTAAAAACAGGAATTAAAACTTATGGTAAAACCAATCAATTTTTCTTAGAAAATATTGCTAAACTGCGCAAAGTTGAATTAAAAGAAAATTCGTATCAATCTGTTTTTGAAAACTCTGTATGGGTAAGAGGTACCAATAAAATCGAATTTGAATATATGGGTAAGGTTTACTCTTTTGGAAGAAAATTAAACGATAAAGACACTCAATTGCTGTTTAATTATATCGCGAAGAGAATTTCCCAGCATATAAAGAAAAAAGGCTAATTATTAAAAAGAAACTGCTTTGGTCATTTTGTAGTGCTGAATTTGGTTAAAAAGTAAGTAACTTTTTTCTTCAACTTGGTAGCCTATGCTTTTATAGAATTCCACTGCGTTTTCTCTTGCGTGTAAAAGAAGAACCGTTTTCTTTTCTCCTCTTGTTTCAGATTCTAAGGCTTCCATTATCGCTTTGCCAAAACCTTTTCCTTGAAGTTTAGTTGTTACGCCTACAAATCGAGCCTGGTTGGTATGTTTATCCAGAATGTCCAGTCGAGCAACTGCAACGATCTGGTCTTGGTAGAAAAGTGCAAAGTGTTTTGCTTTTTTGTCTCCTTCATTTTTCTCAGAGCCTTTAGGTTGGTCTAAAGGTTTACGCAGTATTTCATAACGAAGCGCATAATAAGCTTCCCATTCTAATGGTGATTTAGGTGCTCTAATTATTCTCATTTGATAGTTTAAATGCTATGCTTGAAACACGTTTGGTGTTTTTTCCTTCAATGTTTTCTTCTCTTACTAAATCTTGGGCAAGTTGGGTTTCAAAAACTTGCTTTAGATTTTTTATTTCTCCGGCCGGTATAAAATGTTCATGGCATTTGGCTAGAAGCGTATCTGCATGGGAGGTTAAAATTTGCTTGTCAAGTATTTCTTTGAGTATTTCCCGATGTTTAATACGTTGTTGATTCGTTGTAAACCGTTTATCTTTTATTAAGTGCGTTAAAGCTAGAATATTCAATAACTTTTCAAATTGCTTTTGGCTACCAATGGCAAAAGTGACTAGTTTGTTATCTTGTGTTTTGAAAATTTCACCATAAGGCGCTATGTTGGGATGTAAAGATCCAATACGCTCCGGAATAAATCCTTCCATCAAGAAGTTAGACGCTTGGTTAACTAGACTGCTCACTGCACTCTCATAAAGGCTTACACTTACGGTTTCTCCTATATTCGTTATTGTTCTGTTTAAGAGTGCAGTCAATATGCCTTCTTTCAATTGATGAGCAGCTAAAACATCAATTAAGGCTACAGGCATTTTCGTCGGTAAACTTTCCGGGTTTCCGTTCATACTCATAAATCCTGTTTCTGCTTGTAGAATTAAGTCGTATGCAACCCGATCACTATTGGTTCCAAAACCATTTATTTTCCCAATAATTAACTTTTGATTGATTTCGTGTAATAAGCTGTCTGTAAGTTGAAATTTTTCTTGATCTCCCTTTTTGAAATTCATTAAAAGAATATCGGCTTGCTTAACTTGATTTAAAAAACGTTTACGATCGCTCTCTTTTTTAAGGTCAAGATATACATATTCCTTTTTATAATTTACGGAAGAGAAATAAGCTGATGTTTTACTATCGCTATCTTCTGAGCTTAATTTCCATGTGCGCGTAACATCTTTGTGAATAGGGTGTTCAATTTTTGTAACGTGTGCTCCCATTTCTGCAAAAAACATTCCTACAGACGGACCCGCTAATACACTCGATAGATCCAGCACCTTTAATTTGTTTAAAAAAGACATATTTATAACTTAAACCCTAAAATTAACATATCATCGATTTGTGGCTTGTTACCTTGCCATTTTTTTATCTTTTTAGAGAGTATATTTTTCTGTTCATCTAATTCAACTACTTGCACTTCTTGTAAATAGCTTATAAACGTTTTTAATCCGAGTTTTTTATTTTTTTCCCCTCCAAATTGATCGGTGATTCCGTCAGAGAATAAATAGAAACTGTCATCCTTCGAATAATGTAAGTAATGCGTTTTATACTCTTTCGATACTCCAGCGTAGGTATAACCTAAAGAAAAACGTTGACCTTTAATTTCTGTAATTTTATTGGTTTTGGATTCAAGAAATATAAGTGGTCGATAAGCGCCTGAATAGCTTAGTTTTTGTTCTTTTTTGTCAATTACTACGCAAGAAACATCCATGCCATCTCTTAACTTGGTAAGTTCATCTTCTTCTGATAAAACAGCTGTAATTCCTTGGTCGAGTTGTTTTAGAATCTCACTTGCATCTATTACTTTTTTATTCTTTACGATATCATAAATAATATTATAACCTATTAAGCTCATAAAAGCACCCGGTACTCCGTGTCCGGTGCAATCTGCCATAATAACGATTGTTTTATTATTGATTCGTTCATAAAACCAGAAATCTCCACCTACTATATTCAGTGGTTTATTAATTACAAAAGATTGGTCAAAACAAAGTTTTAGTCTTTTTGGTTTTGGCAATACAGAGTTTTGAATTTGCTTAGCATAGTATATACTTGAAACGGTTTCTTTATTTCTAGTTTCTAGAAGATTTTTATTTCGTAATAACTCATTTTTAAGTGTACTTTCTCTGTCTAGTATTTTTTTTATTTGAACAAGTAATATAAATCCAATTAGGGTAAGTAGTGCAAGACTTGCAGCTAGAAAGAGATATAAACGTTGTTTAGAACGTTGCATAAAAACATCAAAATTTAAATCTACTAGAATAATGCTTGTTACTAAACCTCTAGCATTTCAAATAGGAGCAAAAGCATTTAGCCAAATTCCTTTTTCGTCTTTGTATTTAGGACAGTTTCCACCGATAGACCAATTTCGGAAAATTTCTTTGGGTGCCTGTTGGTAATTGTGCAAGTAGGATGGAGATCTAGCGCTACTTACCACATAGTATAAACTATCTCCTTTTTTTATGTCAGAATTGAAATATCTGAGCTTAGGTCATTGGCCATTTTTACATCTAGGAGATAATTTGAGATTTTCTTATAAATAGCATCTTGTTGGTTAATTTGAATTTCATCTTTTTTTGGATATTGTTTTAATAAATAATCAATCTCATCTCCGTTTAAATTAATTTGCGCGGTTAATGCAATCATTTGTAACTTTTCAAGCTCATTCGACTGTTGTAGAGTATTGGTATATCTGTACCCGAATAAAACAAGAAGAAGCGCAAAAAGCAATAGACCTAAGAAAATTAGGGCAAAAATTCTTCCAACAGAATCTTTTAAAATGTTTTTTAGTAGTGTAGTCATAACAACAGGTCAACAATTCTGGTTAATAGCGTCAACAATTCTTAACTTCTCTTATTTTTGAATTTTAAAATATCCAAAGCATGAATAAAAGTAAATTCGTCCATAAGAATACTCAATTTTCCAATAGTTCCATAGAAAAAACCCTAGAATTATTAGAGAATGGAGCAACGATTCCTTTTATTGCACGCTATAGAAAAGAGGTTACTCAAGGTCTAGACGAGCTTCAAATTGCACAAATTAGAGACTTATGCCTAGCATTTGATGTAGTTGAGAAAAGGAAAGAGTCAATTCTGAAAACAATTACTGAGCAAAATAAACTCACAGATACATTAAAAAGTGAAATAGAAAACACCTTTGATTTAACAACACTAGAAGATTTATACCTGCCTTTTAAACAGAAACGCATTACGCGCGGTGAAAAAGCAAGGAAATTAGGACTAGAAGGGTTGGCTAAAATAATTATGGCTCAAAATGCGGGAGATGTTTATAGTGCAGCTCAACGTTTTGTAAAGGGAGAAGTATTGACGGTAGAAACGGCTATAGAAGGTGCTAAAGACATTATTGCAGAGTGGATTAATGAGAATGTTTTACTTAGGCAACGTCTTAGAAAATTATTCCAGAGTTCTGCTCTTCTTTCTGCTAAACTTGTGAAAGGTAAGGAGCAAGAAGCGTATAAATACAAAGATTATTTTGACTATTCTGAAAAGTTATCAAGAAGTGCATCTCACCGTTTTTTAGCTATCTACAGAGCTAGTAAAGAAGGGTTTTTGCGCATAAAGGCTGCTCCAGAAAAAGAAAAATGCATGCAACTTATTACGCGTGTTTTTGTAAAAAACAACAATGAGAGCGCAAATTATGTTGAAGAAGCTTGCTTAGATGCTTATAAACGACTTCTATTACCTAGTTTAGAGACGGAAGCATTCAATGAAAAGAAAAAGCAAGCTGATTTAGATGCCATCGGTGTTTTTGCAAAAAACCTGCAACAGTTGCTTTTGGCTCCGCCATTAGGAGAAAAACGAATTTTGGCAATAGACCCAGGTTTTAGAACAGGCTGCAAAGTGGTTTGCTTGGACGAGAATGGAGTTTTACTCTTTAATCAAACAATCTATCCACATCCGCCTCAGAAAGAAACCTCACAAGCGAAGAATAAATTAGCACAACTCATAGAAACTTATAAGATAGAAGCTGTAGCCGTAGGTGATGGAACGGCTGGCAGAGAAACCGTGCAATTGTTTAAGCACATGAAGTTTAAACAAGATGTTGAAGTGTATTCGGTAAGAGAAGATGGAGCTTCTATTTATTCAGCTAGTTCTGTGGCTAGGAAAGAATTTCCTACGTATGATGTTACAGTTCGTGGATCTGTTTCTATCGGTAGAAGATTAATGGACCCGTTAGCAGAGCTAGTTAAAATAGATGCAAAGTCAATTGGTGTAGGGCAATACCAGCACGAAGTAGATCAAAATTTATTAAAGAATGCTTTAGAAGATACTGTGGTTTCATGTGTAAATAGTGTAGGGGTAGACCTCAATACGGCGTCACCTTATCTCTTGCAGCATGTATCTGGGTTAAGTTTGAGTTTAGCCGAGAATATTATAGAGAAAAGACAAGAATTAGGAAGGTTTTCAAATAGGAATCAGTTAAAAACAGTTAACCGTTTAGGCGATAAAGCTTTTGAACAGTGTGCAGGATTCTTAAGAATTACTGGTGGTGATACTGTTTTAGATAATACTACAATTCATCCAGAAATGTACGATTTGGTAAAAGGAATAGCCAAAAGAAATAAACTTTCTGTGAGTCAATTAATTGGGAATAAAGAGGTGTTAGATCAATTAAAAGCATCAGACTTAGAATTAAACCCAATTACATTTAATGATTTAATAGCTGAATTAAAAAAGCCAACGCGTGATCCTAGAGAAAAAGTGGAAGTACTTTCTTTTGACGAAAATTTAAAGTCAATTGATGATTTACAAATTGGAATGACCGTAAATGGATTGGTAACTAACGTAACTAATTTTGGTGCATTTGTAAATATTGGAATCAAAGAAAATGGTTTAATTCATAAATCTCAACTTGCTGACGATTACGTAGAAGATCCAGCAGATTATATTTCTTTAAACGAACCCGTAAAAGTTACAGTTATTACATTAGACGTAGAGAGAAAGAGAATAGGTTTAAAGCGCGAAAAATAAAAGGTCAAAAAAAACCAGCTTAATTTTAAGCTGGTTTTTCACTAATAACTTATTTTTTATCGTTTCACAAAAGACTTCACTTTTGTTCCTTTTTCGGTTTGAACTTGCAGCCAATAAGCTCCGGCATTTAATTCTGCTAGATTTAAATCTATTTCTGAACTAGTGCCTTTGAATGTTTTAACAATCGCTCCAGTTTCACTTAAAATAAGCACAGTTTCTATTTTTTCATTGGTTTTAATGTGTAAATAGTCATTCGTTGGATTTGGAAAAATACTGAGCTCAATTTTATTAACCTCTTCCAGTGAAACAAAGTCTATTACTGCAGAGGAAGATTCTATAGTACAGTTTCCATTATTGGCTAAGACGCTGTACATACCATTTGAATCAGCTGTATAACAGTTGGCAGTTGCTCCTGCTATTGCAATTCCATCCATGTACCATTGATAGTCTACACCAGTTTCAGGCGAATCAATACAAATTTCTAAACCATTGGTAGTAACCGTCGGAATTATAGGAGCTGCAAATACATTAACTTCTGTACTGTCTATTCCAGCGCATCCCGTATTTGGATCTGTATAATTATAATATAAAGTATAGGTTCCGGCGCCTGCTGTTTGTGCAGAAAAAATTGAATCAGTAATACCAATACCAGTATAGGTTCCGTTAAAAGGCGAACTGTTTAGGACTGCAATGTCTGCTTCGTTATCACAAAATTCTGTTGCAATACTACCAAATTGTACCGTCGGATTTTGGTTTACAACAACAGGAATACTTACTGTGGTATCTAAACAAATTCCGCTGTTCGCAACGATATAGTAATTATCCGAAACCGCAGCATAGAATTGATTGTTCGTAGCTCCTGAGATTGCTCCTTGACTATTGTGCCATTGAAAGTTAGAACTGTTTCCCGTATTTTCTAATAATACAGAATCTCCAGTACAGAGATTTTGCTGGTTGTAAACATTAAAAAGTGTGTTTGGACAAACAATACCAAGTACAAACTGGCTTCTTCCAGAGAAATTTCTTGTAAACGTGTTATCTGTTGTGTTAATTGTCCAGCCCTGTCCATTAAAAATTCCTGTACCATCATTAGCACCTGCAATATTTGCAAAGGCTTCGTTTCCTGTAACTAGAGTACTTTGGTTATAATAGTAAGTTGCATTTAGAGTAAACGGTACATCAGCATCTGTGTAAAAACCATAATGGTGACTTGTTTCTACAGGACTAATATTGGGGAAGATTAGATTTCCGGGTGCAGCATCTATTCTATATAAATGAACCGAATTTAAAGCAGTTGCACTTGTAATATTTACGCTGTCTGGATTTGTTCCTGTCCAGTTTAAACTAAGATTAGGTGTAGCGTTGTAAATGAAAATACTTTCGTCTCCTATTGGTGCGCCAGAAGCAGGTTGTGTTGCATTCATAACAGTACCATTGTTTCCATTAGGAGAAGAGTCTGTAACTGTTGAACCACTGTTATCTAGCTTCCAATAGCCAGATAGAGATGCGTATTGAGGATGAGCTGCGGTTGTTTTTTTACACATATATTCTCTTAAAGATGATACGGGAAGTGCCGTATTCCAGACTTTCACTTCGTCTATTCTTCCTAAGAAATTTCTTGTTCCACCAACTAAATAAGATGCTCTACCTATTGTTAAATCATAGGTTCCCATGTTAATTGCTCCACTAAAACTTAAGTTTCCTACTTCTTGTCCGTTAACAAAAATTTTTGAATTTGATCCGTCGTAAGTTCCCGCAATATGATACCATTTTCCAGTTGTCATAACATTGGCAGCAGTTACTTCTCTCCATGTACCTCCTGAGCTAAAGTTAAAAGATAAAGATCCGTTTGCTCCTGTTCTAAGGGCATACCCTTGATTTCCAGAAGCCCAGCCATCTTTTGAAACAATTACGTTTTCCCAAATATTGGGCGACCATGCATCTGCTCGTATCCAGGCTTCTACCGTAATGGCTGTAGTTGAATTTAAAGAAGCATCATGTGGTATGGTTAAATAATCATCTGTGTTATCCATTAAAAAACACTTTCCTGACCCACTAGATTGGCTCAGAGAAAAGAAGGTAAAAGATAAAAAAGTTAAGAGTATAGTTTTTTTCATAGCGACATTATTTTACACTAGAAAAATACACATTTAATTGACAGTTTCCTCTGTTTTGCACAGAAAATGTAACAGTACGCTCAATATTGTTGAAGTCCTAACTGTCAAATATTGAATTATATACTTCCTTTTAGAGTAATTTGAGATAAAAGAATACGTTTGTTTTAGGAAGCAAAAACACCCGTTAATTCAATTAACGGGTGTTTAAGATATTAACTAAAATCGGTTTAATTTGGGTTAATGTTTACCGTGACATTGTTTGTATTTTTTCCCAGAACCGCAAGGGCAAGGTTCGTTTCTTCCCGGTTCTTTTTCAACGGTTATGGGTTGAGGTTTTGGAGCGCTCTGCCTTCTAGAGTTTTCCATCGCTTCATCATATCCTTGAGAACCTTGAAACTGTTGTTCAGCCGGATTGTTTTGATTACGAGAAGCTTGTGCATTTCCATAAGCGTTCTCTTGTTTGATTTCTTTATTAGTGGTCTGAGCCGGAGCGTTTTGTTGAATTGGTATAACGGCTTTTACTAGGAATTCTACTGTTTCCTCATTTAAACGTGCCATCATGTCTTTAAACAATTGGAACGATTCAATTTTGTAAATTACCAAAGGATCTTTTTGTTCGTATTGTGCTTGACGCACTCCAACTTTAAGGTCGTCCATTTCTCTTAAGTGCTCTTTCCACTCATTGTCAATTAGCCCTAAAACAATTGCTTTTTCATACGCTTGGATAAAAGAGCGGTTGTTTGATGTTTTGGCTTCTTTAATAGACGAACTCACTTCTAGCCCTTTTCTACCATCTGTAAAAGGTACTTTAATGTGTCTATCATGGTTTGCACTATCAGTGTACAATTGCTCGATTGTTGGATTGAGCATTTGCGTTAACTTTTCGTTTTTCTCTTCGTATTTATTTAACGCTGCGTCATAAACGGTATTAATTAAATCTCCTTTTTTACTGCTATTAAAATCTTCTTTAGCTACCGGCGATTCAATACCTAATGTTTTCATTAAGTCTAATTCAAAAGCCTCAAACGTATCACTTGTATTGTATTGATTACAAATAGATTCTGCAACATCATAGAACATATTGGCGATGTCTAGACCTAATCTGTCTCCGTATAAAGCGTTTCTACGTTTTTTGTAAATGGCTTTACGCTGTGCATTCATTACGTCGTCATATTCTAACAAGTGCTTTCTGTTACCAAAATTGTTTTCTTCTACCTTTTTCTGCGCTCTTTCTATCGATTTTGAGATCATTCCATGGGTAATTACCTCACCTTCTTTTAATCCCATTCTATCCATAAGTTTAGCAATTCTTTCAGAACCAAATTTACGCATGAGGTCGTCTTCTAAAGAAACAAAGAATTGAGAGCTTCCTGGATCTCCTTGTCTACCTGCTCTACCACGTAACTGTCTGTCTACCCTTCTGGAGTCGTGTCTTTCAGTACCCACAATTGCTAAACCGCCGGCTTCTTTAACGCCCGCTTTTAGCTTAATATCTGTACCACGTCCAGCCATGTTTGTTGCAATAGTTACTGCTCCAGGTTGTCCGGCATCTGCAACTATTTCAGACTCTCTTTGGTGATGTTTTGCATTTAGTACTTCGTGTTTAATGCCTTTCATTTGGAGCATTCTACTCAGTAATTCAGAAATTTCAACAGTTGTTGTTCCAACAAGAACGGGTCTGTTCTGTTCAGTTAAACGCTGTACTTCGTCGATTACAGCATTGTATTTTTCTCTTGCTGTTTTGTAAACTAAATCATTCTTATCTTCTCTAGCAATGGGTCTGTTGGTTGGTATTACGATTACATCTAATTCGTAAATATCCCAGAATTCTTTGGCTTCTGTTTCCGCAGTACCTGTCATACCAGAAAGTTTATGATACATTCTGAAGTAGTTTTGTAAAGATACAGTTGCATACGTTTGAGTAGCTGCTTCTACCTTTACATTTTCTTTGGCTTCTATGGCCTGGTGCAGTCCATCAGAATATCTTCTACCTTCCATAATACGTCCGGTAGATTCATCTACAATTTTAACCTTTCCTTCTTGGATAACGTATTCTACCTCTTTTTCAAATAGTGTATACGCTTTTAAAAGTTGATTGATACTGTGAATTCTTTCTGATTTAATACCATAATCTCTGATTAGAGCATCTTTTTTTGAAGATAATTCTTCTGCAGATAATTCTTCTTTCTCTAAATTGGCAATTTCTAAACCAATATCTGGTAAAATGTAAAAATTAGGATCATTGGTTCCAGAAAGTAAGTCAATACCTTTGTCTGTTAATTCGATTGTGTTGTTCTTCTCATCTATAACAAAATACAGTTCCTTGTCAATTACAGGCATTTGCTTGTTCTGCTCTGCCATGTAAAAGTTTTCTGTCTTTTGTAAATGCGCCTTAATTCCAGGTTCAGATAAAAACTTGATTAAAGCTTTATTTTTGGGTAATCCTCTGTAGGCTCTGAGTAAAGAAATTCCGCCTTCTTCTAGCTGTTTCTTTTGCTCCTTTTTATCTCCACTTAATTCGTTAATAACGGTTAAATCTTTCTTAGCATCTACTAATACTTTGTTAATCAACGTTCTTTGTGCGCTTACCACTTTTTCTATGAGCGGTTTAAGTGCGTTGTATTCTTGTTGGTCTCCCTTAGGCGTTGGTCCTGATATAATCAGAGGAGTTCTTGCATCGTCAATTAAAACAGAATCCACCTCATCAATAATGGCGTAATGGTGTTTACCTTGAACCAGACTTTCTACGTCAGAAGCCATGTTATCTCTAAGGTAATCAAAACCAAATTCGTTATTTGTACCGAAAGTAATATCTGCTTTGTACGCGTTTCTTCTTGCTTCAGAGTTAGGTTGATAGCGGTCTATACATTCTACTGATAATCCGTGGAATTGGTAAAGTGGTCCCATCCATTCACTATCTCTTTTTGCAAGATAATCGTTCACAGTAACAACGTGTACTCCTTTTCCAGCTAAAGCGTTTAAGTAAACAGGCAAAGTAGCTACAAGTGTTTTACCTTCTCCGGTTTGCATCTCAGCTATGTTTCCGTTGTGAAGCACACCTCCACCCATTAATTGAACATCATAGTGTACCATGTTCCATTCAACTTCAGAGCCAGCAGCAGTCCATTTATTATACCAAATGGCTTGGTCTCCAGCAATCTCTATCCCGTCTTTTTTGGTAGCTAAATCTTTATCAAATGCCGTAGCAGTAACAGTTAGCTTTTTGTTTTCAGACCATCTTCTTGCTGTTTCCTTTACAGTTGCAAAGGCGTCTGGCGTAATTTCTGCTAAAACTTCTTCTATCTTTTTATCTACTTCTAGTGTTAGTTTGTCAATTTGGTCAAAAATTGCTTCTTTTTGATCTACCGGCGTTTCTGGGTCATTCGCTTGGTCTTCCTTTTCTTTGATTTTCCCTTCTAACTCAGCAGTAGCTGTCTTTATTTTGTTTTGAAAAGCAAAAGTTCTCGCTCTTAATTCATCGTCTGATAAGTCGTTGAGTGTTGCAAAGATTTGATTTGATTTATCTATTATGGGTTGATATTCTTTGCGATCTTTCGTCGCTTTATCTCCCACTAATTTTTTTAATATTCCTCCAAGCATGTTGATATTTTTTTCAGCGTCTTCAAAAATAGCGGTTTCAAAGCTATTTTCAATACCGAGTAAGTTATTTATTTTGGTTTAGCAAGTCATAAATCATTCCAAGAAAAATGAAATGACGAATTGTCAGCTATAAAAGGGTGTAACACAAAAAAGCTCTTGGTTATCAAGAGCTTTTTAATTTTAATATTCATCTTCATTGAAGAAAAAATCTTCCTTAGAAGGATAATCCGGCCAAATGTCTTCTATGCTTTCATAAACTTCTCCTTCGTCTTCAATTGCTTGAAGGTTTTCAACCACCTCTAATGGAGCTCCGTGACGGATTGCGAAATCAATCAGCTCATCTTTTGCAGCTGGCCAAGGCGCATCCTCTAAATATGATGCTAATTCTAGTGTCCAGTACATATCTTATTATTTAAAAATTATCGTAATTATTTCGGCAAAAGTAATTTTATTTTCTTTAAATCCAAATTTAAGAGAGTCTTCTTTCCTTTTAACTTTATTTCTAGACTACATTCGTGGTTTCCAAGGGATTTCTTCTGCGCTTAAGTCTTGGGTTAATTTTCTACCCAAAACAAATAAGTAGTCGCTCAAACGATTCAAGTATGCAGGAACTAATTCTGCTACAAAATCATTTTGAGCAAGGTCAATTACAATTCGTTCTGCTCTTCTACATACACATCTTCCGACATGGCAGTAAGAAACAGTGGTGTGACCTCCAGGTAGAACAAAAAACTTCATTTCAGGTAGAGACTCATCCATTTCATCCATGCATTCTTCGAGATAGGTTACATCACTTTCTAACAAGTCTGGAATTGTCATGCTTGACTTTTCTGGATCACTTGCTAAGCTAGAACCAATCGTAAACAGTCTGTCTTGTATCTCTTTTAATTGAAGCTTGTAACTTTCTCTAATTTCTTGGTCTCTGATCATTCCTATCCAAGCGTTTAGTTCATCCACTGTTCCGTAAGATTCTATACGCAATGAACTTTTTGGTACGCGCGTACCTCCGATTAGTGAAGTTTGACCTTTATCTCCTTTCTTGGTATATACTTTCATATTAAAATCTTAATGTAAAATGTTCTTTCACTTGATGTGAGCGTTTTGCTATAATTCCCATTCTAAAATAATCAAGTGCTAAATGATAACGTTCCTGTGTATAGATTTGTTTCCAAGCATCAAACATATCTTTGTTCCATCTAATATCGTCTAAGATGATTAATGTTTCTGAATGGATATTTTTTTGAAGTTCGTTTAATTGACTTTTAAGACTAGCGCTCCTGTGGTCGCCATCTATGAAAATTAAATCATAGAGCGTATTGTCGGACTTAAGAAAATCTAAAAACTGTGCATTAACTAGTTTAATTTGGTTTTGCTTTTTAAAAAAAGTAAATGTTTTTTCTGCTTGTTCAGCTGTTTGTTTGCATCCTTCAACTGTAGTTATTTTAGCTTTACTATTTGCTTCTGCCATCATGACAGTGCCAAGGCCTAGATTCGTGCCTAGTTCTAATATTTGCGCAGGCTGTGTATGTGCAGTTACGGCGAAGAGCAATTTACCATACTTTTTTCCACACGATGCTGTGCGATAGATTTGGCTTATTGTTCTAATGTTTCCCAGTTTTTTCGAGCCTGCACCAAAGTCTGTTATTTCTATAAGTGTTTTATTTTTCTTGAGATAATTAGCAAAGCTTTTTAATTTCTTCTTGAAATCTCTGTTCATTTTTTGTTTCATTCCCTTATCTTGCAAACTGTAAACGAATGGGGAATGGAGTCGGTGTCTAAATTTAGACCGAATACGATAGTTTATATATGCTTTGATTATATTCACGTTTCTATTTTGCGAAATTAATAAATTAACGATTGTAATAAAATGAGTTTTATTCCTACAGAAGAACAAATTGAAAAGCAGAGACAAGAAGTTTTTGGAATGCAACCAGATTTACATCTCGAGGTTGCTTGCAAGCTCAACGAAGGAGTTATTCGCCATACTGAATCGGAGAAAAATTATTTTGTAGAGCAATTCGTTAATGGACAGCAAACGGCTACTTTATTTGTGCCTGCTTCTGGTTCGGGTTCGCGTATGTTTAAGTTTTTGTACGATTTTTTAGAAAATCCAAGCGAAGAAGATCAGAGTAGGGTAGAACGATTTATAAATAATTTGCCTCAATTTGCATTTTTTGAACTTTTACCATTCGAGTTAAAAGAGAAAATTAAGCGTTTTGATTATAACATAGACGATTTAATTAAAACCATTATTAGTGATGAAGGTCTTGGTTTAGGAACTTTACCAAAGGGTTTAATTCCTTTTCATAGAAATGGTAGGTTTATTTTAAATGCGTTTCAAGAACAGGTGTTGCAAGGTGCGCGCTTTAAGTCTAAAACAATTGGTTTCCATTTTACTATAAATGAAAATTTTGCAGATGAGTTTAGCGCATCTCTCGCATCTATCGAAACCTTAACAGGACAAACCTATAGAGTAGATAACTCTGTACAAGATATCACCACAAATGCAATTGCGTTTGATCTAGAACAACAGGTTTTTAAAGACGAAGAACAAATTGTAGTTACACGTCCGGCAGGACATGGTTCGCTGATTAAAAACTTAAACTCTATTAAAACAGATTTAATTTTTATAAAAAACATAGATAACGTTCAGCACGAAACTATTTCCGACGAAAGTATTTTTCACCAGCAATATCTCGGAGGTCTTTTACTGCAATTCAAAAAAGAATTAAAGCAGGTTAGTGTTTCGCAAAACAAATCAGACGCTCTAAAAGAATTAAACAATAGGTATCAATTTCTATATAATGGGTTGGATATTCTAAAATTGACAGATAAAGAAATTGACGCGCTTATTTATCGTCCTATTCGCGTTTGTGGAATGGTAAAGAATGATGGGCAACCTGGAGGTGGTCCTTTTTGGGTGAATGACAAAGGACGCGTATCCAAACAAATTGTTGAAAAAGCACAAATTTCTAAAACTGGCGATCAATATAAAAAAATGGTGCAAAGTCAGTACTTTAATCCAGTTCTCATGGTTGTTTCCCCAGTAAGTGTTGATGGCGAAATGTTTAATTTACTAGATTTTGTGGATGAAGAAAAATACTTTATTGTAGAGAAAAATCACAAGGGTAAAACCATCAGGTTTAGAGAGTATCCCGGACTGTGGAACGGTGGGATGGCCAACTACATATCCTTATTTGTAGAACTTCCTTCCTCTACGTTTAGTCCAGTTAAGACTGCGTTAGACTTACTCAACGAATCTCACAACCGATAGAGTTTGTAATTCTTGAATGAATGCAGTAGTGCTAGAATTGTGCGTAGATATAATACAGGCTAAAAAGAGTCAAAAATGCAATTCCAAAATAACTAAGGATTAGTTTAAGTCTAGAAGGTGTGTGGTCTTCTCCAACGTATTTTTTGCTTACAAGTTTTAAGTTTAGAACGGCAATCAATGGTGCGATTAAAAAAGAGATGGCGGTTGCAGATTTAAGTAAAAAATTAAACCCATTATCAAGTTGCATACACGTTACAATTAAACTTAATCCTCCAAGTGAGACAATGGATAAGAAAGTCGTTTTATTCTTTTCAACATTTACTTTTGATAGTAATCCGATAGCAATTTGAAAAGAACGTGTGTATCCATCAAGAACAGTTAAAAATGTAGATAACATAATGCTAAATCCGGCTGACGCAATGATATAGTAAGACCAATCTCCAATAGTTTGTGTGTACAGCTCTATTGTAAATTTTGAGAAGTCAACAGAGTTATTTGGAATTTCTGTTGGTGTATCGTAAACTAGAAAAGCTCCCATTATTAAAAAGAACAAGGCGAGCGTTGCAGACATCCAGTATCCAAAATTGAATTCTTTCACCGTTTCTTTCACTGTTGGTTTGTAGGAACTAGATTTTAGTTTTTCTACTGTCCAGATACTGTTCCATGCCGAAAGATCAACTGCAGTAGGCATCCAACCAAGTAGCGGAATTAAATAAAGTAGGGTTTCGTTATCAACGGTGGCGAAAAGACTTCCGTTTGTAATTGGTCCTTTAAACAAGGTAAGCGTAAAGGCAATCAGCGTTGTAGCCAAAAGTATAAGTCCTAAAAATTTTATGAGTTTATCTAAGGTTTTGAAATTTCCAATGCTTAAGAGTAAAAAAACCACAAGAAATAAAATGAACAGTGTTGCATACTTAAACGCAAATAATTGATTAAAACCGAAGAGTGTTTCTAAAAATCCTGCGGTAACTGCGCCTACCAATGCAGTTACAAAAAGCATAGAAATAATGGTTACAAAAATATAGGTAAAAAGAAAAGCTTTGTGTATACGCTTGTAACCATGAATAAGCGATTCTCCGGTCGCTGCTGCGTATCTAGATCCAAATTCAAAGAACGGATATTTTAGAACGTTAGCCAGTAAAACAAATCCAAATAAACTTAAACCGTATTCTGCACCAGCTTTAGTACTTTGAATGAGGTGAGAAACCCCAATTGCTGTTGCAGCGAATAAAATGCCAGGACCTAAAGTTTGCCTTATGCGTTGAATTTTAGAAATCATTTCATCAAATAAACTAAAATTCTAGTAGAGCTACAAGTCAATTTAGTTCAGTCTAACATAGACGACTTTTTTTGTATCAAAAAACTCTCCTTCAAAAAAAGCATTTAACTCGTGGTATTCTTTGTAGCGCTTAACGGGTTTCATTTCTTCTCTTAAGTCACCACCTTTTAGATAAAACACGCCGTTTGGATATCCATTTTTGTCTTGTTTATTAATCTTATTAGACACCCATTGTAAAAATTTAGGCATTGCAGTTACAGCTCTACTTACAATAAAATCGTATTTGTCTTTCACTTCTTCTGCACGCATATGCGATGCTTTTAAGTTGGTGAGATCAATTGCTGTTGCAATTTCGTTTACTACTGTGATTTTTTTACCAATAGAATCAACTAAATGAAATTCAACATCTGGAAATAGAATAGCAAGCGGTATTCCTGGAAATCCTCCACCGCAGCCAACATCTAAGATTTTAGATCCTTTTTTAAAGGAAACCACTTTGGCAATTCCTAAAGAGTGAAGCACGTGTCTTTCGTAGAAATTGTCTACATCTTTTCTAGAAATTACATTAATTTTTGAGTTCCATTCTTCGTATAAACCGCCAAGCTTTTCAAATTGCTCTATTTGACGTTTTGTTAATTCTGGAAAATATTGTTCTATTAAAGCTACGTTATTCATTTACTTTAGCTACTAGGGTTTGGATAAAAAAATACAGTACAAAGTTAATGGTATTTTGTATGCATAAGTTACAATAAGTTGATCAATTTATTGTTAGCCGTTTTTATGGTTCAGTTTTAAAAATAGCTACAGTTATATACTTTCCCTCTTGTTTTCCATTACGTTGGCTAGAAATTCTCTGGCTCTAAAAAGTTGGGCTTTAACAGTACCTAGAGGTAAATCCATCTCAGTTGCAATTTCTTCGTAAGATAATTCTTGGAAATAACGCTTTTCGATTAAGGCGCGGTATCGTGGTTTAAGTTTACTTACCACCTCACGCATCATCTTCACCTTTTGTTGCTTAATTAGATCTTCTTCTGGGTCTAAGGTATTTGACTCAAAATCAATCCCTACAGATTCTCCGTCTTTATTGCTGTAAGTGTGATCCATTGAAGTCACCTTAACCCGTTTTTTACGTATAAAATCAATACAGTTGTTCGAGGCAATTTTGAATAGCCAAGTACTAAATGCGTAGCTAGGAGAATATTGATGTAATCGGTGAAAGGCTTTTCCAAAAGCTTCTATGGTCAAATCTTCAGCATCATCATTGTTTTTCACCATTTTTAAAAGCATGTAAAAAACAGACTCTCTGTATCTATCCATGAGTTGCGCGTAGGCATTTTGATTACCATTTCGGGCCATTTCTACAAGCTGTAAATCAACTTGCCCTTTTTCTGATAGATTACTTCCTACTTCCATGTTACTTTTTTCTTCTTTTCACTCGTATAATATAAAGAAGGAGCAAGAATGGCATAAACCAAATCCCAAAACGGAAACAACCACGCTAACCCTTTTTCTTTTAATCTTACTAAGCATCTACCTTGTATACTCCATTTAAGGATAAGTAGCAGTGCCAGAATACATAAGCTGACTAAACTTACTTGGTAATTAAGGCACAAGATACTAAAAGATGTATATACCAAAATTAGAGACAGTGGATAGATTCCCAACATCATTTTTTTGAAAACCTTGTAATGTCCAGTGGTAGTAAAGTGTCTGGTCTTTTGTCTGTACCAATCTTCCCATGTTTTTTCTGATGGCGAACTACAAAAAGTAGCTGGATCTAAGCAAACGGTATAGTTGTTTTTTTGGGCTACTTCTTGTATAAATAAATCGTCATCTCCGCTTTGAATGGCATAGTGTGATTTAAAACCACTGTTCTTCTCAAAAATTGATTTGGTATACCCCATATTTCTGCCTACACCCATGTAAGGTAATTTTGCCTTAGCGTAACTCAAGTAGTTCATGGCAATCATAACCGTATCTAAGCGTATAATTCGGTTTAAAATACCTTTTTCTTTGGTGTATGGTCCGTAACCCAAAACAATTTCTTTTTGCTCTGTAAACTGAGCAGCCATTTCTTTAATCCAATATTTAGAGCTAGGCTTACAATCCGCATCGGTAAGCAGTAAGTGTTTGTATTTTGCACCCTTTATACCAATTGTTAAAGGTAGTTTCTTGCCGTTTTTTATGTGTTTACTTTTCTCTAGGTGTATAACCTTTAAATTGTCATAATCTTGTTGATAGGCTTGTAAAATAAACTTAGAATCGTCTGTTGATTGATGGTTTACCACCACTACTTCAAATGTAGGATAGTCTTGATTTAAGACAGCGGGCAGTAGTTTAAATAAATTGTCTTCTTCATTTCTGGCAGATATAATAACCGAAATGGGTGCTAATTGAACTTGTTCAGCTTTATCCTTGTGGGTCAAAAGGCGCAAGTAGATAAAAAGAATCCACACCAACTGCAGGCACGCCATAAGGCAGAATAAGAAAAAAAGTACGGTTCTTATGTCGTAATCGATTAGCGGGAATATTTCCATTGTAGCGTTCTTTGCAACAAAGATGAGGTACTTGTTTAAATACAATTATCTTTGCATCGTTTATTTTTCAACATATTTATGCACTTTAATCTTCAACATTCAGATAACAAGACAAAAGCTAGGGCTGGCGAATTTCATACAGACCATGGCGTAGTTCAAACTCCTATTTTTATGCCGGTAGGTACAGCGGGTACTGTTAAAGGTGTGCATACTAAAGAGTTAGAGACAGAAGTTAATGCTGATATTATATTAGGTAACACGTATCATTTATACTTAAAGCCAGGTTTAGAGGTTATAGAAGGCGCTGGTGGACTGCATAAGTTTAACGGTTGGAACAAACCTATCTTAACAGATTCTGGAGGTTACCAAGTATATTCCTTATCTGGAGTGCGTAAGATTGTAGAGGAAGGTGTGCGTTTTCAAAGTCATCACGACGGAAGTTACCATTTTTTTACACCAGAAAGCGCAATAGATGTTCAAAGAACAATTGGTGCAGATATTATTATGGCATTTGACGAGTGTACGCCCTATCCATGTGATTATAAATACGCAAAACGTTCTATGCATATGACACATAGGTGGTTGAAAAGATGTATGGATCAAATGGCAAAAACAGAACCGAAATATGGTTTTGATCAAGCGCTATTTCCCATTGTACAAGGATCAGTATACAAAGATTTACGATTAGAATCTGCTGAGAAAATTGCTTCTTTTGACGCTATTGGAAATGCAATTGGAGGTTTAAGCGTTGGCGAACCAGCAGAAGAGTTATATGCTATGACAGACCATGTGTGTAGCGTTTTACCTACAGAAAAACCAAGGTATTTAATGGGTGTAGGTACTCCAGCAAATATTTTAGAATGTATCGCACTTGGTGTAGATATGTTCGATTGTGTAATGCCTTCTAGAAATGCTAGACATGGTATGCTTTTTACTAGTGAAGGAATTATAAATATCAAAAACAAAAAATGGGAGAAAGACTTCTCCGTTTTAGACCCTAATGGTACGGCTTCTGTTGATCATTTTTATTCAAAGGCCTATTTACGACATTTAATCAAATCCAAAGAAAATTTAGGAATACAAATTGCAACAATCCATAATTTAGCGTTTTATTTAGCGTTAGTAAAAGAAGCTAGAACACAAATTTTAGCAGGCACATTCTCAGAATGGAAAGATAAAATGGTAGTGAAAGTGCAAAATAGACTTTAATGCTTAAAATTTTAGATAAATACATTATTAAACAGTACTTGGTTACTTTCTTCTTTATGTTGGGTGTAATTATGATACTCTCTATGGTGTTTGATTTATCTGATCGTTTAGGTGAGTTTATTGATAATCAAGCTTCATTCATAGAGATTATTTTCGATTATTATCTCAATTTTGTTCTTTATTTCGGTAATTTATTTTCTCCGCTGATTATCTTTTTAAGCGTAATCTGGTTTACGGCAAAACTAGCGCAGAATACAGAAATTATTCCGATGATTAACAGCGGTAGAAATTTTACAAGAATTTTAAGGCCGTATTTAATAGGAGCAACCATCCTTATGCTTTTATCGCTTGTACTAAACCATTTTGTTTTACCAAATGCAAATAAAAGTCGGCTGGCGTTTGAAGAACAGTATTACAGAAACTCTCACTATGTAAACGACTACCATGCGCAGTTTCCTGGAAATAAAACGATTTATTTTGACTCTTATTATAGTGATGAAGGTATAGCAAATGATTTTGTGCTAGAACAGCGAGATGAAAACAATAAAATGTTGAAGTTATTGCGAGCTAAAAAAGCAGCTTACAATGATACTACGGGTGTGTGGACTTTTACAAATTACCATATACGAACGTATTCATCTAATACAATAAATGAAAAGATTACCGAGGGAAAACAGTTAGATACTTTAATTGATGTTGCTTTGACGAATATGACGCAGCGAGATAATATTGTGATGACCATGGGCTTTTTTGAGGTAAACGAGTTTATAAAGAGTAAAAGAGCAGAAGGTTCGCCCAATGTAGCAGCCTATGAAATTGAGTATTTTCAACGAACCAGTTTACCTTTTGCAACCTACGTGCTTACAGTAATAGGATTAGCTGTTTCTTCAAGAAAAAAACGCGGTGGAATAGGAGTAAGCATAGCCATTGGGTTAGGATTGGTTTTTGTATACATATTTGCCATGCAAATAACAACCGTAGCAGCAGTTAATGTTGGTTTTCCAACCTTGCTGGCGGTTTGGCTACCCAACATGATTTTTGCCGTTTTAGGCTTGATATTGTATCGTTTTGCGCCGAAGTAAAAGCGCATAGGTTTTAAGATTTGTTTTTTAGAACCCAATCCTGCTATCCACTAAAGTTTATAGTTTTTTAATTAAGGCGAGCTAACAATTCGGTCAGCTTCTGAAGTCGCAGCCCAAACTGCAAGCAAATCTAAAGTAAAAAACAATAAAGCTACCGTTTCTATCAGGGGTAAAAATAACTTGTAATAAAGAACAATTCAGTTTAGCTTATCAATTTCATTTTAACTTGTCCTCCCTTTCCAAGAGAGGTGTATTTTGAGAGGATTTATCCGATTAAAAGACGGAGGGTTTCAGTCTTACGAATCCATGTTTTTTCTCTAAAGTCTTCTTTCTCTCATTGCTAGAAAATGTTAAGAAAAAACCACAGTTCAAGGAATAGTCGAGAACTAAATAAAGATTCAGAACCGAAATCCAATTCCTAAATTCTCTCCAAGGTTTCGAGAATTTTTAATGGAATTACATTTCTACACAGGTAATTGAGATTATTGTTTTCACAAGCGAAAAAGACAAGAAAAAATGGCGGAGCAAAATTAAGCCTAGCGTTTTCGCCGTATTGATCGATAGTCGAAATATTGGTTACCTGCTAAAAGCAGACAGGCTTTTTTTGGCAATGCAAAAAAGTAACAGATAGTTTTAATAAATCATAAAATACAAAATGTAAGAAAAAAATCCCAGCTAAATAAATAACTGGGATTTCTACTCAACACCCTTAAGTGGAAGCCAAAAGGAGCCGAATTTTTTAAAAAGTATAGTTATTTCACTACGCCCATATCACAAAACTTTTCTACACGTGTGTTGCAACGCTCTGTTGCTTCTACTTTAGAAAGTGCAGTAATGTGTTTTTTTAATTCTTTCTTTAAAATACTAAACATTTTCTCTGGTTCTCTGTGTGCTCCAGATGCTGGTTCTTTGATAACCGCGTCTACTAATTTTAATTTTTTCATGTCTGCAGAGGTTAAGTTTAACGCTTCTGCAGCTTGTTCTTTATAATCCCAAGATCTCCATAAAATAGAAGAACAAGATTCTGGAGAGATTACAGAGTACCATGTGTTTTCTAACATTAATACTTTGTCTCCAACACCAATTCCTAATGCTCCGCCAGATGCTCCTTCACCAATAATTACACAAATTACAGGCACTTTAAGTTTCATCATTTCATAGATGTTGCGTGCAATAGCTTCTCCTTGTCCTCTTTCCTCTGCTTCTAAACCAGGGAAAGCTCCAGGAGTGTCAATCAAAGTAACAATTGGTTTGTTGAATTTTTCTGCTAAACGCATTAAACGCAAGGCTTTTCTGTAGCCCTCTGGGTTGGCCATACCAAAATTTCTGTACTGGCGCATTTTGGTGTTTGCACCTTTTTGCTGACCAATAAACATTACGGTTTGTCCGTCTAGTTGACCAAAACCACCCACCATTGCTTTGTCGTCTTTTACATTTCTATCGCCATGTAGTTCCTGAAAAGTACCATCCGTCATCGCATCTATATATGCTAGGGTATAGGGTCTTTCTGGATGACGAGAAAGTTGAACGCGTTGCCAAGGCGTAAGATTTGAAAAAATCTCTTTCGTTTTTTTGGTTAGCTTCGTATCTAACTCTTTTATTTTATCAGTCATGTCCACTTCAGACTCAACTTCAAGTGCTTTTGCTTTCGCAATTTGCTCTTCAAGTGCCTGTATGGGTTCTTCGAAATCTAAATATGTTGCCATCTCGTTAAATTTGGGTGGCGAAAGGTACGAAAAATCAATGCTATTTTTACATTTGTTACATGATAAGTTTTCCAAACTGCAAGATTAATTTAGGATTAGACGTATTGTCTAAGCGCTCCGACGGGTATCATGAAATTAAATCTGTATTATTTCCTGTTCAATGGCAAGATGCATTAGAGATAGTGCCGGCTACTTCTTTTCAGTTTACATCTTCAGGATTAACAATACCAGGCAATACCTCTAATAACCTTTGTGTGAAAGCTTATCAGCTTCTTAAGCAAGACTTTGATTTTCCTGCTATACATATTCACTTGCATAAAATTATACCCATAGGTGGAGGTTTAGGAGGAGGAAGCGCAGATGGAGCGGAAACACTGAAACTTATCAACACCTTATTTGAGTTAAATATCTCGAAAGATGGGCTGAAAAAATATGCGTCTGTTTTAGGCAGTGATTGTCCTTTCTTTATAGAAAACACCGCGCAATTTGCAACCGGTACGGGTAAAGACGTTGTTCCTATTGAGTTAGATTTATCTGGGTATTATCTGAAGCTTGTAAACAATGGTACGCACGTAAGTACAGCAGAAGCCTATGGCGGAATAGAATTTTCTGAAACAAAAAATGGTATTAAGCAGGTAATTAATGAACCGATTGAAAAATGGCAAGGTTTATTGCAAAATAGCTTCGAGTCTTCTGTGTTTAAAATTCATCCTGAGCTTATATTACTTAAGCAACAATTAATAAATGAAGGCGCTATTTATGCAAGTATGACAGGCAGCGGATCTACTTTGTTTGGGATTTATAAAACACCACCTCAATCTAATTTCAAGCACAGTGCATTTGAAAAAATTATAGCACTTTAGTATCCAAGTGTAGATTAATTCACAAGAATTTTTGCTGTTTTCAGTTTTTTATTGCCTTTTACCGTGAAATGAACATAATACAACCCTTTTGCTGTTGCTGGTAACTGAATTATATTTATTCCTTTTCCTAAGGGTTGCTTAAAGATTGTTTTACCCAAAAGGTTGTAAATTTCTATCTCTGTTTGATGAACAGGAGCATCTACTGTAAAGTTTCCGTTAGATGGATTAGGATATATTGAAAACTGGATATCTAGTTCTTCTAATCCAATGTTACTGTCTGGGTTTGATTCAAAGTGCCAAACACCGCCTAAATCTGTACCTAGAAATAAGCTTTCTCTTCCGTCGTTGTCTATATCTAAAACAAATGGAGCACTGTAAGCACCTGCATCTATATTCAAATATTGGTCAGAAACAAGGTTGAAACTATCACCATCGTTTAAATTGTTTTCAATGTTATCGAACAGAAAAAGTTTGCCGTTTTTTGCACCACAAAAGAGATAAATTGTATCGTTTAACGTTTTAAAATGTGGAACATTAAAGGCGTCAGAACTTCCACCTCCAACGTTAACCTGACCAAGATTTTCTGTAATTAATTCAAAACTGTAGTTGGTTGCTGTTCCATTATTTTTATAGTACATTATTTCTCCTGTCTTCTTGCCAATAATCAAATCGAGTAGTCCATCTTCATCTAAATCAAACAATTGAGGAGATGCATGTGTAAATGTATTTATTTCTGTACCAAGGTAGTCTGTGATGTTGAAAACAGGAGCTGAAAAATCTAATTCTCCAGAAGTACTATTGTTTTCGTAGTAGTGAAACCTCCCCATATCTGTTCCTACAAGCATATCGGTTTTTCCATCGCCGTTTAAATCACCAAACGTAGGTACAACGCGTAATCCAATATTTGCAGAGCTGAAATTTTTCCAATCGGCGGTGATTAATCTAAACTCAGGATTTGTTGCAGTGCCAATATTCCTGTAATATTGAATAGAGGTTTCCTTATCTAGTGGAGCCTTGTATCTGAAAAAATTAGCCACAAGTAAATCGTTTAGTCCATCATTATTTTCATCTACAATTACTGGAATTCCCGCTAAGCCATTATCAATCATGTCTTCTTGTAAGAATGCATTTGTTCTGGCAATAAAGTTGGGGTTTTCGTTGGTGCCTAAATTTTCATAAAACAAAATACTTGATCTATTTTGAGAAATTCCCTTTGCATTTGCACCAATTACTAAGTCTTTTACATTGTCGTTATTTACATCTAAGTAAAAACAAGCTGGAAAAATAAAAAGTTGAGCAGGAGTTGTATTACTCGGGAAATTATTTTCTACACTAACCATTGAAGAGTTCGTGTTAACTGCTGTACCTCCGTTTACAACCAATACAACATTTTCATGAGAAACATCACCCAATAATAGGTCGAGCACCCCAGAATTATCATAATCGAAACCAAGCAGGGTAGAACCAGTGTGTTTGGCAGATTTTTGAGGATCACTTACCCAAGTATTTCCGTTGCAAGGAGGTGTATCCGGATCAAGTATAATAGTGTTATCTGCACTGCCTTCTTCAAAATTTCCCCAACATTGGTTGTACAATTCAAATTCTAAAGAATCTGGAATACCATAGTTTTCCATTGAAAGGTTTTTGTGATACTCAATCCTACTGCCACCGCCATTAAAAGTGAGTATATCAATATCTCCATCTAAGTCTACATCAATTATTGCTGGAATATCTGAACTACTTACAAATAGGTTTGAGCTTCCTCCCGAGTAAACAGATTGCAATACACTTTTGAAAAGCACAAATTTTAATCCATCGGTAGGGTTAGAAATGTTTTTATACACTTTCACTCCTCCAATACCATAAGTAAAAATGTCTTTATCACCGTCATTATCATAGTCTGTTGTAAACAATCTATATCGTAAATCTGCCGGAAATTTGTCTCGTGCATTAAATTCTAAATGATACGAATAGTTTGAACCATTCACATCTTTTCTATATACTCTCAGTTGATCATTACTTCTGTCAAACAACAATAAATCTAAATCTCCGTCTAAATCAAAATCTATATCTGAAAATTGCGTGTAATTTAATCCTCCGTCCCATGCTTTAGATAATGTTTCATTTCCTACTGAAACGGGAATAGAAGGGTCATAGTCGAACTGAAACTGAGCTAGTGTTGAGTGCGCTAATGTTGTGATAAAAAGAAGAAAGTGCAATTTTAAAGGCATCGGAAATGGATTGAAATTATTGCTGTATTTTTGTAGACTAACGTTAAAAATACTGAATTATGATAAAAGTTGCTTTAAGTTCCTTGTTAATTCTCTTTTTTTCCTTGGTTTTTGCACAAGATTCAAGTTCCGTTCTTTTTTTAGGAAATAGTTACACGGCTGCAAATAATCTACCGCAATTGTTTAAATCAATAACGGAAAGTTTGGGAGATGCTGTACATGTAGACGCAAGAACTCCTGGCGGAACTACCTTTCAAGGGCATGCGTCTAACGGAGCAACGTATCAGAAAATTCAAAGTAATCCATGGCACTTTGTTGTGCTTCAGGCGCAGTCGCAAGAACCTTCTTTTCCAGACTCACAAGTCAATACAAATACGCTACCCTACGCCCAGCAACTATCAGATAGTGTTTATGCAAATAATTTTTGTACGCAAGTTTTGTATTATATGACATGGGGACGAAAAAATGGAGATGCACAGTGGGCACCAATTTCAACTTATGACGGAATGCAAACACGTTTAAGGAATGCATACGTTCGGTTTGCAGATAGTACTGAAGCTTCAGTTTCTCCGGTCGGAATGGCTTGGAAGTATGTACGAGAGACCGATCCAACAATTGAACTTTACACAGCAGATGAATCGCATCCAAGTTATGCTGGAAGTTATCTGGCAGCATGTACTTTTTATGCGTCGGTTTTTAGAAAAACGCCAGTTGGAGCAGGCTTTACAGGAACACTAAATGCACAAACTGCACTATTTTTACAAGAAGCAGCTGCGTTAGCCGTCTTAAATCCAGATAGTTTATCTGCTTTTTTCTTAAGAGCAGAACCTACAGTTGCTCAGTTTGATGTTTCAGGTAATCCGCAGGTTCAAATTGTAAATAAATCTTGGAGAGCAACAGATTATTTGTTTGATTTTGGAGATGGTGCTACCTCTACCATAGAAAATCCAATGCATACATACTCCTCTCAAGGTCCGTTTACCATTTCATTAGAAGCAAGCTCAACTTGCAATACAGATGTAAAGACTAGGGATTTGGACGTAGTATTAGGACTAAACAATGAAAAATTATCTTTTTTAGTTAAGACACTAGCAAACCACAGCTATGAAATTAGGTCAGTAAAACAGATAGGTAAATGGTTTCTTCGGAATGAAATAGGCCAAATCGTTTTAGAAGGCAGTACACTTGATAAAATGCTGAAAGTTGATTTAACAAACTTTAAATCAGGATTTTATATTTTTAGTACTAATCTTTTTGACTATAAGCTTGTTCGACTTTAATTACTTTAGATTGGATATTGATTAGGGGAGGGCTGGATAAGTGACCCGTTTTTTGTGTTAAATTTATTTTCTTAAGTTTTTATCAATTGCGTAAGGGTTTCGTTTTCTATGCGACAAACACGAGCTGTTGGATAAATTCAAATTAAAACTACGCTATGGAACACATCGTAATTATTGGAAACGGAATATCTGGGGTAACGGCTGCGCGACACATTCGCAAGAAGTCGGATAAAAAAGTTACCATCATCTCTTCCGAATCAAAACATTTTTTCTCTAGAACAGCTTTGATGTATGTGTATATGGGTCACATGCGTTTTAAGGATATTCAGCCTTACGAGGATCATTTTTGGATGAAAAACAATTTGAATTTAGTGCAAGATCATGTTTCTTTTATTGACACGGAGAATAAAAAGTTGACCTTGACTAATTCATCTCCAATTTTGTATGATAAACTTATTTTAGCCGTAGGTTCAAAACCTAATCGATTTGGTTGGAAAGGACAGGATTTAGACGGTGTTCAAGGATTGTATTCTAAACAAGATTTAGAGTTAATGGAATTCAATACCCGAGGAATCAAACATGCGGTAGTTGCTGGCGGGGGGTTAATTGGAATTGAGATGGCAGAAATGCTTATTTCTAGAAATATTTCTGTAGATTTTCTAGTAAGAGAAGATAGTTTTTGGAATGGAGTTTTACCAAAACAAGAATCTCAGCTAATCAATAATCACATAGGAAAACACCACGGTGTTAACCTCAGATTAAGAACGGAATTAGACGAAATAATTTCAGATGACAACGGAAGAGTAAAGGAAATAAAAACCAAAAATGGAGAAATAATTCCTTGTCAATTTGTAGGGTTAACAGCAGGAGTTTCGCCCAATATTGGTGTAGTAAATAATACGCCTATTGAAGTGGGTAAAGGGATTAAAGTAAATGCTTACTTGGAAACAAATGTAAAGGATGTTTTTGCAATTGGAGATTGTGCAGAACAGCTTTATCCTGTTGGTCAAAGAAGAGCCTTAGAACAAGTTTGGTATACGGGTAGAATGATGGGAGAAACTGTAGCACAAACAATTTGTAGTGCGCCAACAAAGTATCAACCCGGACATTGGTTTAATTCTGCCAAATTTTTCGATATAGAGTATCAAACCTACGGTTGGGTATGGAATTCCTTAAAAGATGGAGAAGAAGAATATGTTTACCAACATCCGACAAAAGAAATTTTACTCCATTTTGTTTTCGACCAATCAAGTAAAGAATTTAAAGGAATAAATACTTTCGGAGTTAGAATGCGTCATGAGATTTTTGACAATTGGCTAACTCAGAAAGTAAGCGTTGAACATGTAATTCAAAATTTGCGTACAGCGAATTTCGATCCTGAATTTTATGCGCATTTCGAAAAAGAAGTAGTTGAAGGCTACAACCTACAATTTAAGTCAAACTTAACACTAAACAAACCAGTTTGGTGGAGAAAATTATTAAAACCCCAAACGGTTTAAACAAAAATATAATGGCATCAGTAAATTATTCAATAGCAGGAGAAAAAACTCAAGCATTAAACGGAACCCAAAAGCTGGGCTTAACGCTAGCAACGTTTGCTTTTTTTCTAGTTCTTTTATCTTGGGGAGGGTTAACACTAAATCCAGCAGGGTTATTTTTATTCTTAACCTTAGGTGGCTTTGCTTCCGGTACTATTTTGTATACAATAGGAACGTATAAAGGGCATACGGCTGGTATTAAAAATACGGGTAATTTTTTTAACAGTTTTACAAATATTGGAGCTTTAGGCTGGATTGCAGCAATAGTACTCACACTTTTTTATGTTTCCTTGTATTGGTTTCCCGAGTATTTAGGACTAAACAGTAAAGGAGCTAATACTGGTTTAGTTGCAATGTTTGAACCGCTAAGTCAGTTATTGAGAAAGAAAAGTGCAGATCAATGGTTTGTTTATGGTACATTTTACACATTGGCCATCTTGTTTTTAGGTATTAAGTTTATAGTAAAATACAGGCATAACAAATATCATTTAATACGAACAATAGTGGTAATGTTTTCACAGCTAGTTTTGGCTTATTTTATACCAAATATTTTAGAAGCTCTGAATACAACAGAGGTAGGCTACTACTCAACTAATCCTATAAATTCTTATCCTTTAAATTATGATTTCTTTGCAAAAAGTAGAATAGATGCACGTATTGCAGATGAAAATCAACCTTTAGGGATGGCGTATTTGGTGTGGGGTATTATTTTATTTTTGGTTGTTACTCCAATTGTAACCTATTATGTCGGAAAACGTTGGTACTGTTCTTGGTTTTGTGGTTGCGGAGGTTTGGCAGAAACTGCTGGAGATCCTTTCAGACATTTATCAAATAAATCTACCAAAGCATGGAAGTTAGAACGCTGGGTAATGCACTCTGTGATGGTTTTTGTGTTAGTTATGACTTTAGCAATTATGTATTCATATTTTGCTGGAAAAGACTTTAAGCTCAACTTTATTATCAAAGATAGATTTACAGGGATGCTTATTCTTTTAGCAGGATTAGCCTTAGGCTTTGCCATGTTTATCTGGTTTTATTTAAAAGATAAGTCTAAATCTAGAAACTACCTTTTAGCAGCAGCGTTAATTATAGTTGTTTTGGCAATTGTTATGATGACCAGCTATGCTTTAGATGCAAAAAACGCATTTGGATTTAGCTCTAAAGGAATTAAAAAATCCTACGGATTCTTTGTAGGTGCAATATTTTCAGGTATTATAGGAGTGGGTTTTTATCCTCTTTTAGGAAATAGAGTTTGGTGTAGATTTGGATGTCCAATGGCAGGTTACATGGGAATTATACAGCGATTTAAATCTAGATTTAGGATTACTACGAATGGTGGACAATGTATTTCTTGTGGTAATTGTTCTACGTATTGCGAACAAGGTATTGACGTGAGAGCCTATGCTCAAAGTGGTCAAAATATTGTTAGAGCTTCTTGTGTTGGATGTGGAGTTTGTTCTGCCGTTTGTCCAAGAGGAGTGCTTAAGTTAGAAAATGGTCCAGAAGACGAAAGGATTTATGATAATCCTATCATTATTGGTAACGATAGTGTACAAATGAATCCAAATGTAAAGTGAAAAAAGTAGTACTCTTCTTCTTTACATTGACATTACTGTCTTTTTCTATTTTGAATAAAGATTTTATGCGAGCTTATACCAAAAACGGAGCTTTGCAAGAAGAAGGCTGGTTAGAAAACGGTAGTCGAGTTGGTATTTGGACGAGTTATTATTTAGATGGATCTATTCAAGAACGAGGGAAATATCAGAATAATTTAAAAGACAGTCTTTGGAAAAACTACTATAATTCTGGAGAAATAAGTGAACAAGGCTACTATCAAAAAGGTATACGTACTGGTTTCTGGGCCAAGTACTCTTCAAAAGGTATTCTCCAAGAGATAGGAGAGTATAAGAAAAACAAGAAAAATGGTTTTTGGTGGTTTTATTCACCACTTTCTACTTTACAAGATTCTATTCCGTTAAAAAAAGGGTTTTTACAAGATAACAAGCAAATCGGTTTTTGGCATTTTTACTATGAAAACGGACAAATCAAACGCAAAGGAGAATTTCTAAACAATAAATTAAATGGTTATTGGCAGTATTTTTTTGACAACGGAGATGTCTTAAAAGAAGGAAATTTCAAAGAAGGAAAGAAAGATGGTGTTTGGCGAGAGTATTTTTACCAAGGAGGTTTAAGTGAACAGGGCACATATAGCGAAGGAAAGAAAAATTTGGTTTGGGAGTTTTATCATCGAAATGGAAAACTATCTTCGCGTGGTATGTTTGTCAACGACGAAGCAAACGGTCATTGGATGTTTTTTGATGAAGACGGCGTATTACTGGAAGAAGGTAAAATAAAAGAAGGTGAAAGAGAAGGCTACTGGAGACATTATCATGGCGGATTACTCTGCTGCGAAGGACCTTACGAGAAAGGAAAGAAATACGGAACATGGAAAATGTTTGATGCAAAAGGAAAAATTAAGCGATTAGTAAAAGATGCGCAGTGAAAAAAAAATAAACGTTGTTATACCTGCTTTTAACGAAGAACTCTCGATTGGAAAAGTAGTACAATCAATTCCGAAAGATTGGATAGAAAACATAATAGTTGTCAATAATAATTCAACGGACAAGACGCAAGAAGTTGCAGCACTTGCTGGAGCAACCGTTTTACTTGAGAAACGAAAAGGCTATGGATATGCTTGTTTAACAGGTATTGAAGAAGCAAAAAAAAATAAAGCAGATATCATCGTTTTTTTGGATGGCGACTTTTCCGATTACCCAGAAGAAATCCCACAAGTAATTGAGCCTATTTTAGAGCAGGGTATGGATATGGTGATAGGCTCTAGAGCAACTGGAAAACGTGAAAAAGGTTCTATGACGCCTCAGCAAGTTTTTGGAAATTGGTTGGCAACTAGATTAATGAAAATTTTTTATGGTGCCAATTTTACGGACTTAGGTCCTTTCAGAGCAATTAAGATGGATGCCTTGGAGAAGCTTCAGATGGCCGATAAAACCTATGGTTGGACAATAGAAATGCAAATTAAAGCAGCGAAACATAAGATGAATTTTTGCGAAGTTCCAGTGCAGTATAAAAAACGAATTGGGGTGTCAAAAGTAAGTGGAACGGTAAAAGGTACTGTTTTAGCAGGAATAAAGATTATCTTTGCTGTTTTTAAATATAAATTTAGAGGATGATTTTTCTTCAAATTAAAGAAAACATAGACGGAGCAGTCTCTTGGATGTTCAATTGGGGAGATGCTTTTGGTTATGAAAATTATTGGAGTCATTGGTTAGCTAAAGTAATATTAGTGGTTTATGCCTTGTGTTTAACACTCGTGCTTTTTTACAGTATTCTACAGCTTTCTTTAGCCATTGCTTACAAAAAAAATAAAAAAAAGCCATCTACTCAGAAGGCGTTTAATCCAGATTTTGTTCCCTTTGTTACAGTTCAATTACCTATGTTTAATGAATTGTATGTTGCTGAACGTGTAATAGAAAAAGTAGCTGAGTTTGATTATCCCAAAGATAGGTTTGAAGTGCAAGTCTTAGATGACTCAACCGACGAAACAACAGAAGTTATAGCGAATAAAATTAAAGAAGTTATAGCAAAAACAGGAGTAGCAATTAAACATATTCATAGGGTAGATAGAGTTGGCTACAAAGCAGGAGCTTTAGACGCAGCTATGGACGAAGCAAAAGGTGAATTTATTGCTATTTTTGACGTAGATTTTGTACCCCATCCTGATTTTTTAAAGAAAACTATCCCCTATTTTGAAGACGAGAAAATTGGAGTAGTACAAACCAGATGGGGACACCTAAATAAAAAATATTCTTTACTCACAGAATTACAGGCTTTTGGGCTTAACGGACACTTTGCAATAGAACAGTCGGGTAGAAATTCTTCAGGACATTACATTAACTTTAACGGAACAGGTGGTGTTTGGAGAAAAGCCTGCATAGAATCTGCCGGTGGTTGGGAGCATGATACCTTAACAGAAGATCTAGACCTAAGCTACAGAGCTCAAATTAAAGGGTGGAGATTTCAATATTTAGAAGATGTAGTTGCGCCCGCAGAACTTCCTATTACTATGTCGGCACTTAAAAGTCAGCAGCACAGATGGATGAAAGGAGGAGCTGAGTGCTTTATTAAAATTAGAAAGCGTTTGTTGACTACCAAAGGTTTAAAAATAAGTGACAGAATTCATGGTTTATCTCATCTTTTTAATTCTTCTGTTTTTGTCTTTATTTTAATTATTGCCTTATTAAGTATGCCTATTTTGCATATAAAAGATAGTTTCGCCGACCTAAATTTTTTCATCAATTTTGGTGCTTTTTTCTTAATATCTACTGTTTTCTTATTCTATTACTATTGGAACAGTTATAGAGATAAAACAGAGAAAAAAGCCAAAACATTTTTCCAGTTTTTATGGAGGTTTATACAGTTTCTAGTAGTTTCAATGGGCTTATCTTTGAACAATTCTGTAGCTGTAATAGAAGGTTATTTGGGTATTAAAAGTTCATTTGTTAGAACACCAAAATTTAATGTTTCGTCCAAAGGAGAGTTTAAGGGTAATAAATACGATAAAAAATCAATTAACATTATTACAATAGGAGAAGGTATTCTGTTTTTACTGTTTGCTTTTACTGCTGTAAATAGAGCGGTCTACGGTGATTTAGGAATGGTTCCTTTTCATCTAATGTTGGCTACTGGGTTTGGATTAGTATTCTTTTATACCCTGTCTGAGCTTCGTCCGCCGAAAATGATTAGAGAAGCACTTAAGGAACAGGAACGTGCTACGTCTAAGGTGTAATGAAACCTTTAGATTATATTTTTACAGTTCTTTTTTCAGCTTCCATTTTTTGGATATCTTATTTTACTACCCAAGATGCATTCGCATTAAACTTCAGTTTGTACACGGTTGCTTTTGGTTCTTTTTTAGCTCTTTACAAAAGAGCTGACATTATTGGATTTAAGTCACTTTTGTTTATTACAATTGGTTTGCACCTCATTGGCTTATTCAGTTTCCCTTTGCTATCCCCAGATTGGTCGCGTTTTTTATGGGATGGAGAACTAATTACGCGAGCGATACATCCTTACGCTTATTTGCCAAAAGAACTCATTGTGGATACGCGTTTCGAGTCTAGTTTATATTTAAAAGAACTGTATGCAGAGATTACACCCTTATCTGCAGAACACTACAGTTGCTATCCATCGGTTAATCAGTTTTACTTTTTTTTAGCTGCATTCTTTTCAGACAACTTACTTGTAAGCCTAGTTATTATGCGTTTGAGTATGCTAATTACTTTAGGAGTAGGAGTTGTTTATGCTTTAAAATTATTAAAGAAATTAGAACTAAATCGCAATTCAATTTGGCTTTTCGCTTTAAATCCTTTTGTGATAATTGAGTTAACAAATAATCTTCATTTTGAAGGAGTTGTAGTTAGCTTTTTAGTTATCGCTTTTTATTATGTTTTCAATAATAAAAGAATAAAAGCAAGTTTCTTTTGGGCTTTAGCTGTGGGCGTGAAACTCACACCATTACTAATATTGCCCTACTTTTACAGTTATTTAGGTTTTCGAAAATCAGTACGTTTTTTTGCAATTACGCTGTTAAGTGTTCTAATATTGCTAGGAATAGTGCTTTGGCCGAATTACTTGCAAAATTTTTCTCAAAGTTTGGCTTTATATTTTTCTAATTTTGAGTTCAACGCTTCTGTATTTAGTTTAGTTAAGACTGCTTTTTACTCTAATTATGGTTGGGAAACTATTCGTGTTATAGGTCCTTGGCTATCAAAGATTAGTTTAACCCTAATAGTTGTATATAGTTTGTTTTATAAGCCAAAAACAAGACAACAAATGATTCAGGCAATGCTATTTGGTTTTACCATTTATCTTCTTTTTTCTTCTACTGTTCATCCATGGTATATCGCAATTCCTCTTGGTTTAAGTATTTTCACACCTTATAAGTCTTTCGTGCTTTGGAGCTTTACAGTGATGCTCAGTTACTCGTTTTATAAATTAGGGAATACTTCTATAACTATTTTCTTAACTATATTAGAGTACGTAAGTTTTATAGTGTGTTTATTAATAGAAGTTATTAGAAATAAGAAAAAGACTAAAATAGTTTACGATAATTTACTATCCACGTAGAATCTTGTACATCTCGCATAATTTTAAAAAAGCTAGTATCTAGAAAATAGTCGTGTTCAAAATTTTGAACTCCATAGGTGTTAGAAATATATTCTAGTTGTTTAGGGCTAGGTTTAAACTTTCCGTTGCTCCAGCCTTGCTTAGGGTATTTTGAAAAAGGATGTTCTTTGAATCTAATCTTCCAGAGCGAATCAAAAGCATTACAATACAGTTCTTCTTTAAAGGTGTTCTGATTTATCACAGGGTAGATATCTAGGTTTTCGTTTTTAAAAAAGTTTACAAACTGGTTACTACCTAATATGGGCCATTTACCGCATCCAATATGAAGTAATTCTTTTTCAGAAAGCACTTGTGAGCCCATGATTATATCGTTTTTCACACTGAAAGCAACAAAAGATGTTAAGCTTGAATTATGAAGTAATCCGATTTTAACTCCAAAAATAATTTTACTCTTGGGAGGACTAGTAACACCGAGCTGCGCAAAAATTACGAGCGAAAGCAGTGTGTAAGTAATAATTGAATGTTTTAAATACAATCTTCTATCAAGTTGATCCTAATTAGGATATGTAAAAAAAAGAGAGAAAGTTTAGTCTTTGAATAAAAAATAAGTAATTATCCCTATAATTAAAAGAAATAGGAGTGTTAGCACTATTTTTTTAATAAGGAACAATAGCATTAAAAGTGCCGGAATCGTAACGATTATCAATAAGTGAAACTTACCTTGATTCTTATTAGTCAAACGAGTAAACTTTGGTAGGTGTAACAAGATAATGTAGACGCTTATCTGTAGATATTACATCTGTTACAGCATTTACCGGTTCAAAGACATTTAAACCAACAAATTTACAATTTGGGCTACATTTTGCTAAAAACCTATCATAGAACCCTTTACCATATCCAACTCTGTTTCCTTTAATGTCTCCAGCAAGTAAAGGAACAAAAATAATATCATGTTTGTCTGCAGCTATTTTTTTTCCTTTTGTGGGTTCTGGAATTCCAAATTTGTTTATTTCTAATATGGTCTCATCAGTGTATGCGAAGTGCTTTAACACCATAGTTTTAAAGCTAGTTTGAGGAATAGTAAATTTTGCACCAAGATTTCTGGCACGCTCTAGAAGTAAGTAAGTATTGATTTCTTTTTGTCTTTCGATAGGTAAAAATAAACTACAAAGTTTTCCTTCTAATTGAAAATTTTTAAGAATGTTTTCAGTTATAGATTCAGAGGCCATTTGCAGCGCTTTAGGTGAAAGTGCCTTTCGTTTTTCTTTCGCTTCTGCTCTCAGACTATCTTTTGTATTCATTTAAATTCCTGGAAAAAGTCCTTTTGCAGCATTTTGCATATCAGACTGGTTAATGACTTCGGCTTTTTCTAGTGCTCTATTAAAAGCAACAGTTAGTAGATCTTCAAGATCTTCTTTATCCATTTGTGCGAGTTCTGTATTTATAGTAAGTCTAGTCATTTTTCGATTCCCGTTTAACTCCACCACTACTAAATTTCCGCCGCCTTCTCCTTCAATTGATATAGATTCTAATCTTTGTTTAGATTCTTCTTGGATCTTTTGCATATTTCCAAGTTTTTCAAATAAATCTCCTCCTAGCATGAACTACTTTTTTTAGCGAAAATAAATTAAAGTTTTTAGATGACAAATCTAAAAGCGCAAATACTGCGTAAATCAAATAGCTGATAAGTGTAAGGCGTTAAAAACGCTGTTGTTAAGTTTACCTTTTGTTTTTAATTGTCATGGTAATGTCATTAAAACTAAAACTTTACGTAGATTCATGCTTGATTTAATAATATGAAAAGATTAAACGTTACATTATTACTGGGTTTGGTTGGATTCGCTTCATGGTTGTTGCTGTCTTCTGTTTCAGTTGTTAAGCTTACGGGTAAAGCTTTAGTTTACAACGTTGGGTTATCTGATTTGTTAGAAAGTCTAGGCGATACAAGTAGTAGAAATCCAGTAAAAACAGTAGATAGAAAACTAGTTTCCGTTGGTGAAAAATTAATTTTTGAAGGAAAAGCCAATTATAAATCTAATAAGGGAAAAAGAATATCTACCTATTTTGTTTGTACAGATTGTCATAATATGACGCAAGAATATCCTACGTTAACGGATGTAGATCCTCAAGTTCGGTTGGATTATGCAGTTGAAAATAACATTGCTTTTTTACCTGGTAGTACTTTACATGGTATTTATAATAGACAGCAGTTTTATACGAAAGACTATGAAAAAAAGTACGGAGAATTAATTAAAGATGCTCAAGATACGCTAGAAAATGCAATTCAGGTTTGCGCTAAATACTGCTCTAGCGGTAGATTTTTAGAGGATTGGGAAGAACAAGCTATACTTCATTATTTTAAGGATAAAGAATTAAGATTAATTGATTTAGACTTAACGGATAAAGAAAAGAATAGGATTTTAACAATTTCTTATTCCGGTTCGGAAGAGGAAAAAATGAAAAGTATCTCGTGGTTAAAAGAAAAGTATACGCAAGCCTACATCGCTACGTTTTTAGAAACTAAACCTAAAAACGAAAGGAACTATGGTAAATCAGGAAATGCAGATAATGGCCAAAAGATTTATGAAAAAAGCTGTTTACACTGTCATGACAACGCACGAGTAACTTATTTAGATCTTGATAAAGACGTATTAAGTGCGGGTTTACTTTGGAAACACAGAAAAGACTACACAGATTTATCTCCTTATCAAATTATTCGTCATGGTACGTATCCAATAACTGGAAGAAAGCAGTATATGCCCTTATATACAGAAGAAAAAATGAGTAAGCAGCAGGTAGAAGATTTGGTTGCTTACATAAAAAAAATAGCTAAAAAATGAAATTAAGTATAAGCATTATCTGTTCTTTTATCTGCATTTTTTTTACAAAAGCGCAAGAGGAAGTGAAAGCAGTTACAGAAACGTTTTCAGGTATAAAAATTATTAATAGTCATTCTACTAAGACATTAAAAAAGAGAGAGTTTAGTTATGTTATAGAGCATCGTTTTGGTGATATAGCAGGAAGTAACGGGGGAGTACAAACTGGTTTTGGGTTTGACAATGCAACCGACATTCGTTTTGGAGGTTACTTTGGCTTATCCGATAAATGGATGGTAGGATTCGGTAGATCAAAAGGAGCAGGAAATCCATTTAGATCTTTGGTAGACTTAAATACAAAATACCGTATTTTGCAGCAGACAGAAGACAATACAATACCAGTATCTTTAGCTTTAGTGGGAACGGCGAATGTAACTTATATGAAAGCATCTGAAGATATTTCTTTAGTATCGAGTTTTCCTAAATTTACAAATCGTTTAAGCTATTCGTCTCAAATTGTAATTACAAGAAAATTTGGGACACGTTTATCTACTGCTCTCACACCCACGTATGTGCATAGAAACTATGTGCGTTTTGATGATGTTAATGGATTATTTGCTTTAGGCGGTGCAGTTAATCTCAAAATCACAAAAAAGATAGGATTAATTGCGGAGTACTTCCATGCTTTTTCAGATGCAGAAGGTAGGGCAAATAATAAAAATAGTTTAGCGCTCGGTATGGAGTGGATTACGAGCGGACACGTTTTTCATTTTAACTTTACGAATGCAAGAGGAATAGGGGAGGTTCAATACATACCATCTACGACTTCGGATTGGCTAAGTGGACAGTTCAGATTTGGGTTCAGCATATCACGCATATTTAAATATTAAGTTATGAAAAGATTGATAAAAATAGGTTGTTTGCTTTTGGTGGGTTTATTGTCTACACAATGTAACAAAGACAAAACTATGAAAATAGAAACGCTACCTGATTATTGTGCTGATACGGTTTCTTTCTCATCCACGGTGAAACCCATATTTGATGTTAATTGCTCAACAAGTGGTTGTCATGATGCAGCAACCAATACAGCAGGTTATACGTTAGTAACTTATGAAAACATAGTCGCAGAGGCTGAAGCAAGTTTGGAAGCAATGCAACATAACCCGTCGAGGGTAGCCATGCCTTACTTTGCTGCTAAGTTAAATGACAGTATAATTCAGCAAGTGGAATATTGGATTTTACAAGGTAAACTAAATAATTAATGAATGAATATCTAAAACATAAACTATGAAAAACAAGTACTTAGCATTAGGATTTATTTTGGCATCGGCTTCTATATTGTCTTTATCAAGTTTCAAACCTGAGGCGGTTCGACTTGAAAGCTCTTTTCACATGAGTAAGTTTTCAAATTCTGGTCCTGTAGCCAGAACAGGTGCACCTGATGAAGGTACATGCACTCAGTGTCATGCAGGTTCTATATTGGATGGTACAACAATAAATGATATAACGCTCGGTTCAGGAACAGAACTCGTTCCAGGAGCAATGACTACCGTAACGTTAAACTTTGGGGATGCAGGAAGCAAAAATGGTTTTCAGGTTACAGTTTTAGACGAGTCTAACAACATGGCAGGAACACTAAGTTCTGCAGATGCTAGTACACAAACTTCAACTGGTATGGGTAGAACTTATGTCAATCATACTTCATCAAGTTTAAGTAATTCGTCGTGGACTTTTAACTGGACTGCTCCTGCAGCGAGTATCCCAACCGTTACGTTCTATGTAGCAACGAATAAATCCAATTCGAATGGCCAAAACAGTGGAGATTTAATTTATAATTCGCAACATGTTTTTTCGCAAGCAGGTGTAGGTTTATTTACGGAGGTAAAGCAAGATGTTTTCTTCGATTTGGGCTATTCGGCTAACGAAAATGCAATTGTTTTAGACTATACTTTATCTGAGAAAAAAGATGCCGTACTTACTGTGGTAGATTTAAAAGGTCAGACCATTCTTTTAGAAAATTTAGGAAATGCATTTGAGGGAGATAATAGTACAAAAGTTGCTTTGCCAGTTGGAATAAAGCCAGGGATTTATGTTGCTCACTTTTTTGTTGGGAACAAAGGTGGCAGTCGTAAATTCTTTGTTAACTAGAGTTTTACGCAGTAAATTGTAAGGAGTCGTAAATTAACTTTTACGACTTTTTTTTATTATCTTTAATAGCAAAACAACTAAACCTTTGCTATGAAAGCAAGAAAAACACAAACCTGCGTAACATGCTATGCTCAACTGCATGGTAGAAAAGATAAAGAGTACTGCTCAGATGAATGCAAGAATGAACATCATCGTTTGGCTCGTGCATTAACTCAGAAGATAAGAAACGACCTTGCTTCTAATAAAATGATAGTAAGGAACTATGTAATCTTATTGGGCTTATTTAGAACAAACCTTAAGAAGGTACACGTACATAGAAACCATTTATTAAAACATGGCTTTGATCCAAAGTCTGCCTTAAAAAAAAGAGCGCTAAACGGAAACATTTATTTTGAAATAGGAGAATTTGTTTTTAGAGAAGCTAAAAATGGAATCCTACAAATCTACAGAACTTCTAAAATATGTCAAATTCTTTTTGAGGAATTCGTTGTGAAATGGGCAGTTGAATTTCCAGATAGTTTTGAAGAAGAGTATGGTGTTGATGAACAAGGGATTACTGTTTTCTTTAAAAGATTAGCTTTTTTAGAAATTCATATTTTAACGGTTACAACACTAAATCCATTGACTTTTAGGAAAAAAAGGAGCACTCTAGATGGTTAAATAAAATAGCATCGTCTATTTATTAAAATTAATTAATTAGGAAAGTACTACATTAAAAATATCGTGTAATTATGCTGTATACAACAACAACAAAACGTATACTATAGGCGTTGTCGTATCAAATCTTCTAAACAATCAATAAATCTCGGATGATCATTAGAGCTAGGTACAAGGTGTACACATTCTCCTCCATCTTTTTGAAAATCTTCATGGTATTCATCTCCAATTTCTATGATTGTTTCGAGACAGTCTGCTACGAATGCCGGACTAAACGCCAATACTTTTTTTGCACCTTCTTTTGCCCACTCTTCTATAACCTTATCTGAAAACGGCTCTAACCATTTTTTGTCTAGTCTAGATTGAAAACCAACTGTGTAGTCTTTTTCAGTTAAGCCTAATTTTTTAGCAATTAATCGAGTTGTTGCAAAGCACGTAGCTTTGTAGCATAACTTATTTTTTTCGTTAATTTCTAATTCACAAGGCTGATCTTCGCACAGGCCATCATCATAAACCTTATCTACATGTCGGTTGGGTAAGCCATGATAAGAGAAGAGAATTTTATCATACTCTTTTAGGTCAAAATCTTTTGCTCTTTCAACAATTGAGTCAATATATCCTTCGTTTTCGTAGAACTGGTTAATAATTTGAATTTCTGGAAGTACCCACCATTTTCTAATGATATTCATTGCTTTTTCAATGGCAGAGCCCGTAGAAGCACTGGCATACTGAGGGAAGAGAGGAAGAATGATAATCTTATCATAATTAAGTTGCCTCATTTCGTCTAACACTTTGTCCATGCTAGGGTTTTGGTAACGCATGGCCATGTGAATTGTTACATTGTCAGCTTCTCCAAATCGTTCTTGTGTTTTTTTTACACTATTTACGGTGTGCGTAACTAAGGGAGAAACTCCATTACCATGCTCCCAAAGCTCTTTGTAGATTTTTGATGACTTCCCAGTACGAAAAGGAACTATGATTCCATTTACAAGAATTTTCCTACCTAACCAAGGTAAATCAATTACCCTAGGATCGTTTAAGAATTCACTTAAATAACGTCTAACATCTTTATTTTTAGGACTATCAGGAGTTCCTAACTGAATCATCAACACACCCGTTTTCTTCATACTATTTCTTTAACGTTTTCAAAGATAATTTGTTTTTGAGAAGATAGTCTTAGAATTTGAAAAGTTGTTGGGTTATTGACCAAAATCAGTCTTCGTTAAACAACATTCTTTTTACTTTAAGCTTATCATATTTAAGTTCCTCTATTACCTTTTTATTGTCTATCATTAAAAGCATATAGCGCCATTTATATCCAATATGTTTAAGGTATTTATTAAACCAATAAGAGAATAGTCCGCTTAACGGCATAGAAATGAAATAGAATGGCAAGATAAGCCAAGAAAGATTGTAGTAAGAACTACCTATAAATAAGAAAGAAGAGTAGATAACAGGATATAGAAATAAACTAATAAAAATAGAAATTGGAGCGAAGTATTCTACCTCTTTAGTGATTTTTTGAACTAACCAGTCTGTAAACTTATACTGAAATAAGTTATGGATTAAGCCATAAATATAAAGTGGTAGAGCTACAAGAATAAACAAGAATGCTAAGAACACTTGTCTTATAAACATTGTGCTCTTAAACCTTCGGTCAAGAAAATCTGTTTTGATATCTAACTTTTGCAGCTTCCAGTTAATTGCACCTATCTTTTCTTGTAATTCGTGAATTAACCACGGTTCAGTTACTTTAATTTCAGTTAAACTTTCAGATATATTTTGCATTAACTCATGGTCTGCTTCTGCACCGCGGGATCTGTTGATCACATATTTAGATTTAAGTAAGTGATATAAATCTTCGGCAAGTTCATCTTCTTTTTTGTCTTCTGTGGTTACCAACACCTTTTCCAGCCTAATTCTAAACTGTTGTGTTAGTTTTCTTGATGTTTGAATTTTATCTTTTTCATAATCATCTAGGTATTCTACAATGGATTGTGGGGCATCTATATTTACGAGAATGTTCGACCTAAATTTTTCAGGTTGAGAATAATTTAAACCAAGCGCAATTATTTGAAGATCTAAGTTTCCTTTGTTCCTAAGCTCTGCTTCTAGCGCAATTCTGGCTGTTCCTGATTTCAGTTTTCTTAAAACCCTTTCCTGGTAGCTTGTGCCTTCTGGGAAAATAACCAAAGTCTTGTTTTGTTCTAGAATTTTAAAACATTCTATAAAAGAAGTTGTATTGTTTACTCCTTTTATTTTTGATTCTCCAGCTCTATTTATCGGAATCATATTCAAACTCTTAAGTACTTTTAATTTTAAATTAGAATTAAATAAAGTTGCTTTCGCCATGAAGTAGATAGGCTGATTGCAGAGCATACCAATTACCCATGCGTCCATCAGTGTGTTAGGATGGTTTGCAATAATAATGAGTGGTTTGTCGGTTTTTAAGTTTGATTTACCGTTTACCTTTATTTCTTTGTAATAAAGTTTAATTCCTAGTCCTACTAAAAATTTTAATAGTTTATAAAGCATGGATTTCGTTTATGGGTTGAAGATAGTTTATTTACCTTTACATTAAGCTTAGAATTGCAATTTCGACACCTTAAAAATGGATGCTATGAAAGAATTACCTTTAGTGTATTTGAACAGTAATGACGGTTCATCTATTCTTGGTTTTGGCGGAGACGATTATCTTGTTTCCTCTAAAGCAAGTAGTTTGTCTGATATTCAATCTTTTATAGATAAGCATCAGAATCAATATACCTTTTGTTATGTTGGGTACGACATTAAAAACCAATTGGAAAATTTATCTTCAAGTAATTTTGATGGCTGTAAAATGCCAGATTTATTTCTCTTTTCTCCGAAATATGTAGTGCGTATAAAAAATGATTCGTTTACTTTTCTACAAGGCCAGAAGCATAAAGATGCAGAAAAGTTTATTTCCGATTTTTTAGCCAAAAATAATCACCGTTTTGATACGCAACAAAAAATTGAATTTAAACCAAGAACTCCTAAAATAGATTATTTAGAAACGGTTAAGCAATTAAAAAATCACATACAGAAAGGAGATATTTATGAAGTAACGTACTGCCAAGAATTTTATCAAGAGAACATAACCTTAGAAGATCCAATTACAGCTTATTTTAGAATGAATGCTGTAACGAAAGGACCTTTTTCGTCATTTGTGTCGTTCGAGGATAAGTATATTCTTTGTGGTAGTCCAGAGCGTTTTCTACAAAAAAAGCAACAAACCTTAATTTCACAACCTATAAAAGGAACAGCAAAGCGCGGGGTAGATGCCTTGAACGATGAGAAGATTAAAAAAGAATTATTAGCCGACCCAAAAGAACGTGCAGAAAATGTTATGATTGTTGATTTGGTAAGAAATGATCTGTCTAAAGTTGCAAGTAAAGGAAGTGTTACGGTAAATGAGCTTTTTGGTATTTATAGTTTCGAAACTGTACATCAGATGATTTCTACAATTAATGCAGAACAAAGAAAAGGTACTAATTTTACAGACCTCTTAAAAGCTCTATTTCCTATGGGAAGTATGACAGGAGCCCCGAAGCATAGTGCGATGAAATTAATAGAGCAGTACGAAGATTTTAAAAGAGGTGTGTTTTCCGGTTCAATAGGATATATAAAACCTAATGGAGATTTTGATATGAATGTTGTAATTCGAAGTATCCTTTACAATGCAACCGATAAGTATATTTCTTGCCCTGTTGGTGGAGCAATTACGATACATTCTGACCCAGAAAAAGAATACGAAGAGTGTGCAACAAAAATTGGAGCAATATTAACGGCTTTTAATGGCCAACAAGAAATGAAATAAGAGATTATGACCCTTTATGAAATTTTAGGAGAACCAACAATCAAAGAGTTAGTAAAACGATTCTATGACCGTGTATTACAAGATGAAAAGATAAATCATCTCTTTCAAAATGATATAGAAATTATAAAAGATAAACAGTTTCGTTTTTTATGCCAGTTTTTAGGAGGGCCACAGTATTATATAGAAAAATATGGACACCCAAGAATGAGAATGCGCCATATTCCACATAGAATTACTAGTGAAGGTAAAGATACTTGGTTAGCTTGCATGAAACATGCAATTGATAGTTTAGAGCTGGGAGAAAATTTGTCTAAAGCACTGTACGACAGTTTTCCTAAAATTGCTCAGCACATGGTGAATTCTTAAATACTTATTCAACAACTAAAGTCTTCATCCTAATTTCGTTGTTCGCATTAAGTTTTACGTAGTATGTGCCTTTAGTTAAATTAGCTAAGTTCAGATAATAATTATCCTGGTTATTATTAATAAACTCAAAGAAAATAGACTCTCCTTTCGAATTTATAAGGCTTAACGTACCAAACTCATCTTCAATTCCAGAAACATGAACCAATATGTTTTCGGCATCAATCATTTTTAATTGAAATTGCATTAAATCTGCTTGCTCTGTAGTGGTAATGCGTATGATACCACTATCAAATGGTGTAGAAAAAGCATGTAAGCTAATTACTAATCCAATTACTGCTACTAAATTTTTCATCTTTTTTTCTGCAAATTTATGGTGTAGAATTGGATTATAATTTAGCTTTTGTAAGACTTAATAGTTTAATGATTTTCATAAATTTAGCTTAACACTGCGGTTAAGTTTTGGTAAGTATTTAAAGCTAAAAAATTGATTTCTAACTACATTAAATTCACATGATGTGATTATATTCAGGTCTTTGTTGTTTTCTGCTCTATTGAGTGGACTACCGCCATTTTTTTAACGGAATAAAAGATGAATAAATCATTTTCTCCTTTTTTTAGAATTATTTTTTTAAAGTATACAATTGAAACATTTTTTTACTTTTATTTACATTGTAATTAATAAATAGAGTATGAGTAAGCCAAGAATAGTAAAGGATTACGATAGTATTGATCCTTCAGTATTAGAACAAATAAAATTGTTATACCCTAACGGTTTTGTTCAGCATTTAGTAGAGTTTACCAATAAAGATGGTGAAGAGAAATTGGGTTTACCTTTTGAAACAGAAGATGTTTATTATTTAGTAAGAATGTCAAAAACCAAAGCAATAAGTATTATTGATGAAGATGACGATTACGATGAAGAGGGTAACTTGTACGATGACGTTAAGGAAGAATACGAAGAAAAACACGATGATTTTTCTGATGAAGATGAATAGAACTTAAGAAATAAGTAAACGTTTGAACAAAAAAAAGAGGAACTGATTAAAGTTCCTCTTTTTGTATCGTATTGTTCCGTTAAACTAACCCTTGGTCAATCATTGAATCAGCAACTTTTACAAATCCTGCAATGTTTGCACCTTTAACGTAGTCAATATTCCCATCAGCGTCTGTACCAAATTCTACACACGCTTCGTGAATAGAAACCATAATTCCGCGTAATTTTTCATCTACTTCTTCTCTAGACCAGTTCAAACGTAAAGAGTTTTGAGACATCTCTAATCCTGATGTAGCAACACCTCCTGCATTAGAAGCTTTACCCGGTGCAAATAAGATTTTAGCAGTATGGAATGCTTCAATAGCTTCTGGTGTAGATGGCATGTTTGCTCCTTCTGCAACACATATACATCCATTTGCTAATAAGGTTTTAGCTTCTTCTCCGTTTAATTCATTCTGTGTAGCACATGGTAAGGCAATGTCCACTTTTGTACCCCAAGGTCTTTGTCCTTCGTGGAAAGTAACCCCGTCATATTTATCAGCATATTCAGAAATTCTACCACGTTTTACGTTTTTCAATTCCATGATAAACGCCAATTTATCTGCATCAATTCCTGCAGGGTCATAAATAAAACCTTTAGAATCTGACATTGTAACTACTTTAGCTCCTAATTCTGTAGCCTTTTCACAAGCGTATTGCGCAACGTTACCAGAACCAGAAATCGCAACTGTTTTTCCGTTGAAAGAATCATTTTTAGTTGCCAACATTTCGTGAGCAAAATAAACCGTACCGTAACCAGTAGCCTCCGGACGAATTAAAGATCCACCCCAGTTTCTGCCTTTTCCAGTTAAAACACCTGTGAATTCATTTCTAATTCTTTTGTATTGACCAAACATGTAACCAATCTCTCTACCACCAACACCAATGTCACCAGCAGGTACATCTGTGTTTGCTCCAATGTGCTGACATAACTCAGTCATAAAAGATTGGCAAAAACGCATTACTTCGTTGTCTGATTTTCCTTTTGGGTTAAAATCAGCACCACCTTTACCACCTCCCATAGGAAGAGTAGTTAAAGAGTTTTTAAAGATTTGTTCGAAACCTAAGAACTTTAAAATAGACAAGTTTACAGAAGGGTGAAAACGAAGTCCACCTTTGTATGGTCCGATAGCCGAGTTAAACTCAACTCTATACCCACGGTTTACTTGTGGTTGTCCGTTATCATCTATCCAAGGAACTCTAAACATAATTGTACGCTCAGGCTCTACAATTCTTTCAAGAATTTTATGTTCTTTGTATTTTGGGTGGTTTTCCATGAATGGAATAACCGCCTCAGCAACTTCTTCAACCGCTTGAAGGAATTCTGTTTCATGACCATTCTTAGCTTTCACTAAGTCTAAAAATGCATCAATTTCAGCTTGGTATTTATTTGACATTTTTATTTTATTTAAGAGTAAAACAAATGTAGTATATTTTTTAAATGCGCAAATAATTTGGCTTACAGATATGGTATTATTTGTCTTTATTGTTGGAAGTTTACATGCAGATAATAAAACGTGGACAGTTCCAAGTTGATTATTGATCGTTGCGAGTTTACTTTGGGTGGTTTTGTATTATAACTTGCAAGCTTGTTATCCTGAAAAACAACTTATTGGCAACTATTGCATGTAGCCGAAAGAAAAATGGTTTGCTTAGTTTAAATTGATTGATTTAAATGCTTAAATCAATCAATTTAAAGAATTTTCTAATGCACTGCTTTTAAATAGTACTTTTCTGATTGCAATGAAAACGAGGATGAAAACAGAGTAACCAATAAAAAATGGAATGATGTATTCTACTTGGTTTATCATTAATAAGAAAGACATAATTAAGAGTTGAAAACCTAAACCGAAAATAGAAACCATACTCATAAACCATTTTGGGAAAGGTGCACA
>Ga0209555_10000021_pt1 | contig 126977 bp, 116 predicted proteins | sample SaaInl85LU_5_DNA_FD_184643 | JGI IMG/M metagenome (GOLD analysis project Ga0209555, IMG submission 184643) | Marine microbial communities from expanding oxygen minimum zones in the Saanich Inlet - ESP_85LU_5_DNA (SPAdes) (version 2) | ecosystem: Environmental > Aquatic > Marine > Intertidal...
CATATCTGTGGTCCTGCCCTTAAATTCTAAGTCTATAAGTTTACTGCGCACCGCCCTTTAAGCCAAGCGGTTATGCAGATTTAGTTAAATTTGCGACTTTCTGTGCCAAATAATCCAATTGCGGATCCGGGATGCCCAGATCGCGTAACATATCGGCGGTTTTAAACAGATATTCCGGGTTTGGCCCACGGCCTCCCACGGCCCGCGCGATGATCTCGGCCTGCTGATCCAGCCCATAGCAGCAATATTGCGCATGATCGCGGTCCACCACATAGGTCACGGCCCGTTCGCGGCGCCCATCGGCCAGGGGCAGATCCACCCATCTTTCCACATAGGCCGATGAAATCAGCTCCCGCGCGCGCAGCTCTTGCAGCACCTGCTCAGCCTCGCGCTCATCCACCCGCAGGGCCAGCCCGGCGCAAAGATCCGTCGCCTCTGCCTTATCCAGCGCGAGAACCAAGCCCGGATCCTCGGGCGTGCCGCGATGATGGATCGAGAGCATGCAAAAGGAGCGCCGATAGCCCGGCAGGTCCGCGCGCATCTGCTCGATGGGTTCAAACCCGGGGTTCCACAGCAAAGAGCCATAGCCAAACACCCACATTTTCGCTGCCTCCTCCGGCCGGCCTCAGATCACGCAGCCTATACGCCCTATTGCGCGCCAATAAAATACCCCGCGAACATCCCGCGCGCCTTCTGCTCTTGATAGAGCGCCACCTACGGATATGATAGGGAGATATGGCATAGGGCATTGAGCCAAAAGCAGATTTTGAAAAGCGATTTTGGAGGCGGGCATGACGGCGGCAGCAGAGGACACCCCATGGTTGAGATTGGCGAGGATTTCAGGGGATCATGAGGAAAATAAGCGGCTGTGGAATGGGTATCAGAAATATCTGTTGAGGCCGAATACACATGAGTATCAACGCCAGATGGAAAATCCAAAATTCGTAGATATTGTGGATCTTTCGGACGCGGAAATTCATAGTATTCAAACTGAAATACCAGACCTTCCCAAAGAAATGGTATGGTTTAACACAATTTCTCTGAGTACAGGCATCGCAGAAATCAAAACAGACCTTACATCGGATGGGTTCTATTTCGCGTTTGCCGTTTTCATCCAAAACACTACATCTAAGGGCTTGCTCACATTGGAGCATGCGCAATTCGCAGCGGGCCTATCCGCCATTGAGTGCGTTTTTGAAAACGACCTAAATGCAATAGGTGCCAGTTTTGGGTCATTCACTATGTTTATGGAGTGCCGTTTTATCGAGCGTACATATTTCCAAGGTGCAAAATTTGAAACCGCTAATTTCGATCAGGCAAAATTTAATGATATCTGCGCCTTTGATAATGCAAAGTTCGCCGGTCGAGCGTTCTTTACAGACTCCATTTTCACCAATTCAGCCAATTTTGACAGTGTGGAATTTCACGATGTTACATCTTTCGATTTAGCAGCTGCTTCCAGCGCGGCGGTATCATTAAGCTTTAAGGATGCTAAATTTTTCGAACATCCCCCCAGGTTTTTTGGCCGCGCGCTGCATGAAGATACCGATTGGACGGGCGTTAAATTACCAAACGCCGAGGCGCAGGCGGCTCCACCTCGGTATCTCTTAGAGGACGACAAACGCGCCTATTAGCAGTTGCGGATCAAATGCGGTGCCTTGGGGAAGGTGGAGGATGAGCATATGTTCTTTCCCAGGGAGATGGAGCTCACGGGCCGCCTCTCCCCTTGGTACACCCGCGCCACCTATTGGCTTTATCATCTTGTATCAGATTATGGCTACAGCTATTAGCGGCCGATTGCTGGGATGGTGGGGGTATGGTACTTTTGGAGCATATTTTACGCGCTTCATTTCATGGCCCGAAACCAGCTGCATCTGTGCATGGACAGGGTCGAGCTTTTGCGCAGCGCAATGGGGCTGTCTTTTGCGAATATTTTTGCCGTCTTTGGGTTTTATCGGCGGTTTCCCAGTGATCTTTTGGCCGATCCCACGTTTGTGACCGTTCTGCTCACTGTGAGTGAAACCCTGCTGGGCTTTGTGTTTTTGTTCTTTCTGGGTCTTGGGCTGCGCACGCGGTTCCGGCTGCGCTAGGGCCTAGGCCCCAAGGATCGCAGCGGGCATTAGCGTTTCTTGGGGCTTTAGCTTTTCTTGCGGCCAAAATCGGGTGCATCCGTGTCTTGGCCCGCATCGATGATGCCCCGGCGGATGGCGCGGGTGCGGGTGAAATAATCATGCAGCATCTCACCATCGCCGGTGCGGATCGCCCGTTGCAGCGCGAAGAGCTCTTCGGTGAAGCGGCCGAGGATCTCCAAGGTCGCATCCTTATTGGTCAAAAACACATCGCGCCACATGGTCGGATCACTGGCGGCAATGCGGGTAAAGTCGCGAAAGCCGGTGGCGGAGAAGTTGATCACCTCCGAATTGGTCACCCGGTGCAGATCATCGGCCACGCCCACCATCGTATAGGCGATTAAATGCGGTGCATGGCTGGTCACTGCCAGCACCAAATCGTGGTGGTCCGGATCCATTTCCTCGACCTTCGCCCCCAGCGCCTGCCAATAGTCCGACAGCTGCGCCACGGCCGCTGTATCGGCGCCATTGGGGGTCAAAAGGCACCAGCGGTTGTCAAACAGCTCCGCAAAGCCCGCCCTTGGGCCGGAATGCTCAGTGCCGGCCAGCGGGTGGCCCGGCACGAAATGCACGCCCGGCGCAATATGCGGCGCCACCGCCTCAATCACCGCGCGCTTCACTGAGCCCACATCCGTCACCGTGGCGCCGGGTTTGATATGCGGTGCCAGCTCGGCCATCACCTCGCCCATCGCCCCCACCGGCAAGCAAAGCACCACCAAATCCGCCGCACGCACCGCACTGGCCAGATCGTCGCAGACCGTATCGCACAGGCCAATCTCGCGCGCCGTGGCGCGGGTCTGTTCTGAGCGAGCATAGCCTGTCACATGCGCGCCCATACCCGCCCGGCGCATGGCCCAGAACATCGAAGAGGCAATCAACCCTAAGCCCACAAAGGCCACGCGATCATAGCTCATGGGGTTTTCTCCAAAAAGCTCCGCACCGCCTGCACCACCCGCGCGCATCCCGCCATATCCGGCACGGTGATGCGCAAACACTCCGGCAAGCCATAGCTGCCCACCCGGCGCACAAGAATGCCCAGGCTTTGCAGATGGTCATCGCAAGCCTCCGCCTGCTCTTGGCTGGCGAAACGGGCCAGAAGGAAATTCGCATCAGACGGGTCAGAGGCGACGCCCAGCGCGGCGAGCTCCTCGGCCAAATAGGCGCGGGCCGCATTGTTTTGCGCCCGATGTTGAATGACGAAGTCATGATCGCGCACCGCCGCTTCACCGGCGGCCAATGCTGGCGCGGAAATATTGAACGGTCCTCGAACGCGGTTGAGCACATCAATGATATGTTGCGGCCCATAGCCCCAGCCCACGCGCAATCCCCCCAGCCCGTACATTTTCGACAGGGTGCGCAGCATGACCACATTGTCATGCGCCTCGACAAACCGCGCGCCACCGTCCCAACCTTCGACATAATCGGCATAGGCCCCATCAAGCACGATCACCACAGTCTTTGGCGTTTTCGCAATCAATTCCGCAAGATCCTCGTCAGAAATTTTTGTCCCGGTCGGATTGCCCGGATTGGCAATGAAGATCATCCCGGTGCGCGGGGTGATGGCGGATAAAATCGCCTCAACGTCCACATGGCGCTCGGCCTCTGGCACGCAGACAAGCCGCGCACCGGCCGCCATGGCATAAAGACGGTACATTAAAAACCCATGCTCGGTGTGAATGACATCCACCTCGGGGCCTGCATAGGCCTGGCACAGAAAGCTGATCAGCTCATCCGACCCACAGCCGCAGATGATCCGCTGCGCCTCCAGGCCATGCAGCTCCGCCAAAGCCGCACGAAGCCCGCTGTGATCAGAGGAGGGATAGCGATGCAAGGTGCTGGCCGCCTCTGCAAGCGCCTGTTGCGCCGAAGCCGGTGGACCGTTGGGATTTTCATTCGACGACAGTTTGAGAATGTCCCGCACACCCTGCACAGAAGATTTCCCGCCGACATAAAGCTCAATATCCAAAATTCCAGGCTGAGGTTGTGGCTGTGTCATGTGATATTCCCTTCTGCCGTCCTTCTAACGTCAATCTCAAGCATTTCCAGCTGTTTTTGAATGACCAATGCCCAACCAATCCAGTCCCGCCTGCCACTGTGGCGAAATACGGGGCTGTGTAAACTGGACATAAAGCCCCAAATAAAAAAGCCGCGGCGGTTTCCCGTCGCGGCCTTTTGAAACTTGATCTGGCGAAGATTAGTTCTTCGCGTAGAATTCCACCACGAGGTTCGGTTCCATCATCACAGGATATGGCACATCGCCAAGACCTGGAGTGCGCACAAAAGTCGCGGTCATCTTGCTGTGATCTGCATCGATGTAATCTGGCACATCGCGTTCGGCCAATTGTGTGGCTTCCAGCAAAACGGCCATCTGCTTGGAGCGATCACGCACCTCGATCACATCCCCTTCAGACACGCGGTAAGAGGCAATGTTCACTTTCTTGCCGTTCACCCGCACGTGGCCGTGGTTTACAAACTGGCGTGCTGCAAAGACTGTCGCCACGAATTTGGCGCGGTAAACAACAGCATCCAAACGACGCTCCAGAAGGCCGATCAACTGCTCACCCGTGTCGCCTTTGAGACGCTCAGCTTCGGCATAGATGCGGCGGAATTGCTTCTCGGTCAAATCGCCGTAGTAGCCTTTCAGCTTTTGCTTTGCGCGCAGCTGTGTGCCGAAATCCGACAGTTTGCCTTTGCGGCGCTGACCGTGCTGGCCGGGGCCATATTCACGACGATTGACAGGTGATTTAGGACGACCCCAGATGTTTTCGCCCATCCGGCGGTCAATTTTGTATTTGGCAGCGGTACGTTTTGTCACCGGCTGATCTCCTTCGATAAAGTCGAAGCCCAACATGGGCCACTATGAAGGGCGTTGTCCTTTGGGCGAACCCCGACAGGCATCCCCTTGCGGGGGCCACCAACACCAATGGGGCGCGGATGCCAGTCCTACATGGGGATGTCAAGGCCAAAGAGGAACGCCTTTCGACGTTCCTCTGTCATCCATAGCTCCTGAGAGCCGATAGGAGGGTGCAGGGTGCTGCGTCCACGTCTCTATGAGATCCTAAAATCCCATCGGTGGCGTCTGCCCCGGCCAGTTCACTGCTCAGTCTTGCGCTGCTTGGTGAGAATCGTATCAGAGGTGATTCGCCTTGTGAATCCCTCTTGTGGTTTTTTTCCACAGCGCGCATCCGCCGCCAAAACGGAGCATTTAGGAAGACTTCCGCTTCGGCTTGCCGGGATCAAACTTGTGCTTATCCACCCGCCCAGCGGGCGCGCCCCCTTTGGGCTTGCCCGAGGCGGTCTTTTTCCCCGGCTTTCCGCCAGGCTTGCCACCCGGCTTGCCAGCCGAGGGTTTACCCGCAGAGGGTTTGCCCGCGCCCGGTTTCCCGCTGCCGGATTTTCTCTTGAAACTCTCAACCACCCCGTCGGGGCGGCTTTGTGCTGCGGTCTTGGATTTGAATTTTGGCTTGCCTTCACCCGGTTTGGCTTTGCGCAGTTTCGGAGCGGGCGCATCGTTCCAATCGATCGGAGCACTGGGCTTTTCCACAGGCGTCTTTTTCTCGAAACGCGATTTTGGCGCGCTGGACCGCTCATAGGGCACATCGGCCGGTGGCGCTTTCAGCTCGGTGACAACCGCATCCTCTTCAACGGTCATATTCGGGCCCAAGGCTTTCTTGAACCCCTCAACGCTGGAGAGTTTCACTTCAAAAAATGAGGCGTCGGGATGAATTTTGATTGCGCCAATGTCATTTTTGGTCAACCCGCCGGCGTTACAAATCATCGGCAGAAGACGACCGGGCACGGTGCCAGAGGCCCGGCCACCGGGAATGGAGAACCAAACGGTTGGGCCAAAATCTGCAACTCTGCGTGGCTTGGCCTCTTTGGCCTCGCGCGCATCGACCGCTAGGAGCTCCTCGGGAGCCGATTGCTTGGCCGTATAGACCCGCAAGAATGCCGCCGCCACCTGGGTTGGGGAGAAATGGGATAAAAGCTCATCGACCGCCACCTGATCGGCGGCTGAAATCTCCTCATGCCAGGCGGGATCTTCCAAAAGGCGGGCCCGATCCTTGGCTGTCACCTCTTCCGCAGACGGAGGCTGGGCCCATTGTGCCGTCACCTTCGCAGCTTGCAAAATGCGCTCTGCCTTGCGCCGCACAGAGGGCGGCACGATCAAAGCGGAAATCCCTTTGCGCCCGGCCCGGCCGGTGCGGCCCGAACGATGCATCAGAGTTTCAAAATTGCTCGGCAATTCCGCGTGCACCACCAAATCCAAATTTGGCAGGTCAATGCCCCGCGCCGCCACATCCGTGGCCACACAGATCCGCGCCCGGCCGTCACGCATGGCCTGCAACGCGTGGGAGCGTTCCGCCTGGCTCAATTCTCCTGAAAGGCTGACGACGGAAAACCCACGGTTTGACAGGCGCGTGGTCAGGCGATTGACCATGACCCGGGTATTGGCAAAGACCAAGGCATTCGGGGCTTCATAGAAGCGCAACACGTTGATAATCGCGTTTTCCACATCCCGCGCCGCCACGTTCAAGGCGCGGTACTCGATATCCGTGTGCTGGGATTTCTCCGCAACGGTCGACACGCGCTGAGCGTCTCTTTGGTAGGATTTTGCTAAAGTGGCGATGGATTTTGGCACAGTGGCGGAAAACATCAAAGTGCGGCGCGTCTCGGGCGCGTGACCAAGGATAAACTCGAGATCTTCCTTGAAGCCCAAGTCGAGCATTTCATCCGCCTCATCGAGCACCACCGCGCGCAGCTCAGATAAATCAATCGAACCCCGCATGATGTGATCGCGCAAACGGCCCGGCGTGGCCACAACAATATGCGCCCCACGAGCCAAAGCCCGACGCTCGTCGCGCATATCCATGCCGCCCACGCAGGAGGCCATCGTCGCCTGCGCTTCACCATAGAGCCATTGCAGCTCGCGCTTGACCTGCAAGGCCAGCTCACGGGTCGGAGCGATAATCAACGCCAAAGGATTGGCCGGGCGGTCAAAAACCTCAGTGTCTCCCAAAAGGCTGTTGCCAATGGCCAGACCAAAACCAACCGTTTTGCCCGATCCAGTTTGCGCCGAGACCAGCAGGTCCGCCTGTGCCAGTTCTGGCGCGGTGACGGCCAATTGAACGGGAGTCAAAGTATCGTAGCCGCGCTTTTTCAGCGCGTCCGCTAGAGCTTGTTTCACGAATGTCTCTTTCTATGTCATGCGGGCGCTGCAGCCCCCCATGGACCGACCAAACCCAATTCGGCGCCCCATGGGCACCTCAATAGAGCGCCGATAGGCTGTTTTGCAGCGGAAGTATAGGGTGGACGTGAATTTAGGAGCCCGCGCCTCCGCTGCGCCGCCTACGGCGCTTATGCGCCGCAAATAATAAGGGTGCGAGACATCGGCGATAAATCACAGAGGCGACGGCCTTGATGGGTTTGAAATCTACAATCGGCGCCAAGATCCAAAAATAAGGCAATTGCCGCCAAATCGCCACAAAAGCCTCTACTCCAACAGAGGTTGCAGCGCCGCGCCGGACATGCAGCTGTTGGGCGGCTTGCTCTTCACTGAGGCCCCAATCTGCCGCTGTTTGCGCCGTGATTTGCACATAGGCCACATCATCACCGGAGAGGCGCTTGTAATGCTCTATCTCTCGGCGGCAAATCGGGCATTCAGCATTATAAAGAACTTCTAGTTGGGCCATAGGGTCACTGCTCGCTCGCTACTCTCCACTCCAGAGACATAGGGCATTGCGCGACCAGGTCCAGCGGCGACAAAGAGCCGGCCTTGCGAAAAATCCGCGGGCCGGCCCTGCTCAAGTCAGCCGCATTTCGAATAGCCGCAGCTGCCACATGTCATGCAGCCTTCAACCATGCGCAAATCAAATTGACCGCAGCTCGAACAGGCGCCGCCCCTGGACTGCTGAAGGTTGACCACCTCGGCTTGCGGGTCGGATTTGAGCCCCATGCCCGCACCGGACAAAAAGCCCGTGACCACCATGTGATGCTCAATCACCCCGCCGATAGCTGCCAAGATCGAGGGGATATATTTCCCGTCCACCCATGCCCCGCCTCTGGGGTCGAAAACCGCTTTCAGCTCTTCCACCACAAAGCTCACGTCACCACCGCGCCTAAACACCGCCGAGATCATCCGCGTGAGCGCCACGGTCCAAGCAAAATGCTCCATATTCTTGGAATTGATGAACACTTCAAACGGCCGGCGATGGCCGTTGAGCAGCAAATCATTCACGGTGATGTAAAGCGCATGCTCGCTGTCGGGCCATTTCACCTTATAAGTTTGCCCTTCCAGCGCCTCGGGACGGCTCAAGGGCTCGCTGATATAGACCACATCCGCGCCGGTATCGGCCTCAGGCGCTTTTTCGCCTTCCTCTGAGACAGACAGAACAGATCCGGTGACCGCATTGGGCCGATAGGTGGTGCATCCTTTGCACCCTTGATCCCAAGCGGCCATATAAACGTCTTTGAACGCCTCAAAGCTGATATCCTCGGGGCAGTTGATCGTTTTAGATATGGAACTGTCGATCCATTTCTGCGCCGCCGCCTGCATCCGCACATGCTCAAGAGGCGCCAGAGTTTGCGCATTGACGAAATAATCGGGAAGCTCTGCGTCGCCCATCTTATCGCGCCACATTTGCACAGCGTAGTCGATCACTTCCTCTTCGGTGCGCGTGCCATCTTTTTGCAGGACCTTACGCGTGTAGGCATAGGCAAAGACCGGCTCAATCCCGGAAGACACATTGCCCGCATATAGGCTGATCGTACCGGTCGGCGCGATGCTGGTCAGCAGCGCGTTGCGTATACCATGCTTGGCAATGGCATCGCGCACATCCGCGTCCATCTGCTCCATGGCGCCACTGGCCAAATAGCCCGCAGCGTCAAACAAAGGAAACGCCCCCTTTTCCTTTGCCAATTCCACCGAGGCCAAATAGGCCGCACGGGCGATTTGATGCATCCAAGCCTCGGTTTGTGCCGCCGCTTCAACCGATCCATAACGCAGCCCAACCATAAGCAAAGCATCGGCCAACCCGGTGACGCCAAGGCCAATCCGGCGCTTGGCCTGAGCCTCGCGTTGTTGCGCCTCCAGTGGGAAACGGCTGGCATCCACCACATTATCCATCATCCGGACCGCTGTTGCGACCAAATCGGTCAGGACCGCCTCATCCAGCTTGGCCTGATCGCCAAAGGGATCAGAGACCAAACGCGCCATATTGATCGATCCCAGCAAACAGGCGCCATAGGGCGGCAAAGGTTGCTCACCGCACGGATTGGTCGCGGCAATGGTTTCGCAATAATTGAGGTTATTGGCCTGATTGATCCGGTCGATAAAGATCACCCCTGGTTCGGCAAATTCGAAGGTGGAATTCATGATTTGATCCCAAAGTTCCACCGCCCTTAGGCTGTGATAGACCTTCCCTTCAAAGACCAAGTCCCAAGGCTCATCCGCCTTAACCGCGGCCATAAAGGCATCCGTGACCAAAACCGAGACGTTGAACATCCGCAAACGCGCGGGATCACGTTTTGCGGTGATGAAATCCAAAATATCCGGGTGATCACAGCGCATGGTCGCCATCATCGCGCCGCGCCGGCTGCCGGCCGACATAATCGTGCGGCACATGGCGTCCCAAACATCCATAAAGGATAAAGGACCAGAGGCATCTGCAGCAACGCCTTTCACCTTCGCCCCTTTCGGACGAATGGTGGAGAAATCATATCCAATGCCGCCGCCTTGCTGCATGGTCAGCGCGGCCTCTTTCAACATGTCAAAAATCCCGCCCATGCTGTCGGGGATTGTGCCCATGACAAAGCAATTGAACAAAGTCACACTGCGTTCTGTGCCGGCCCCCGCAGTGATGCGCCCGGCGGGCAAGAATTTAAAATCGGCCAAAGCATCATAGAACTTCGGCTCCCAATCTGCGGGCGTGGTTTCCACGGCCGCCAGAGCCTGTGCGATGCGCTGCCAGCTGTCCTCGACGGTCTTGTCAATCGGCGTTCCATCCGCTTGCTTGAAGCGGTATTTCATATCCCAAATCTGTTCGGCGATAGGAGCTGCAAAGCGTGTCATGACCCGTTCCATCCATTAGCGTAAAGTGAAGGTTTGAACCTAGCTCTCACCGGTTCAAAGGTCAACTTGTATCCCGAGCTCGAATCTGTTCTTTTGCAAATCATACACAATACCTAGGGTAGCAAGTTGTCAAAATACATAAACTTAGTAAAGCTCAGCGTGGGCACGGAGTCGATTGATGGCCTGCGCGCTTGGCAGTCTAGCCCCATGGCGCAGACCCGCGACGGGCTGCCGCGCCATGTGACCCGCATGTGGCCCAAACGCGGTGAAGAGCTGCTTGCAGGCGGTTCAATCTATTGGATTATCAAGGGTGCCATTCTGTGCCGCCAAAAGCTGATCCGGCTTGATGAGGCCATAGGCTCAGACGGCATTCGCCGCTGTGCAATTGTCACCGATCCAGAGCTGATCGCCGTGGCCGCAACGCCCAAACGGGCTTTTCAAGGCTGGCGCTACCTGCAACCAAATGACGCGCCCCCAGATTTGGCCCAAGCCCGTCCCAATGATGACAGTCTGCCGGCCGAAATGCAGGCGGCTTTGGCCGCCATCGGCATTTTGTGATGGCTATTGAGCCCCAATTTTGAGAAGCAAAGGCCCGCAATCGCCATCAGCGCTGCGCGATTTCCAGAGGGTCGCCTGAGATTTCAAGACCAAACCATCTTCCAAAATCCGCAGGTGATTGGCCGCAATCGTGGCGCCGGTGCTGGTGATATCGGCAATGGCTTCGGCGGTCTCATTCTTCACCGCCCCTTCGGTCGCGCCTTGACTGTCCACCAATTGGTAATCTGCCACGCCCTGCCGGGTCAAAAACTGGCGCACCAAGCGGTGATATTTGGTGGCGATCCGCAGTCTAAAGCCATGATCGGCGCGAAACCTGGCTGCTACAGCATCGAGATCGTGCAATGAGGTCACATCGCGCCAGCAGGCCGGCACGGCAACAATGAGATCGGCAAAGCCAAAGCCCATCTCGGCCACAGGCTCAACCGCATCTTCCCAATTGGCCAATTTTTCGTGCACCAAATCCGTACCGGTCACCCCAAGGTGAATGCGCCCAGCGGCCAATTCGCGCGGGATCTCTCCGGCCGAAAGCAACACGAGCTCAACCCCATCGACCCCCTCAACCTGGCCGACATATTCGCGATCCGAGCCAGATTTCGACAGCTGAACACCGCGCTCTGAAAACCAATCAAAGGTCTGTTGCATCAACCGCCCCTTCGAGGGCACGCCAAGTTTCATCATGACACGCGCCCCATTGCCGCCCGCAGGCTGTATTCAGGTCGAATAATACCCCCCACCGCCGGCACTGCCCGACCTTGCCCTAAGACGCGCGTCAAAGCATCATAGCGCCCACCGGAGGCGATGGCGGGCCAGCCGCGCTCTGCGGCATAAAAGCCAAACACAAAGCCATCATAATATTCCATGGCCGTTAACCCATAGGCCGCCTCAAACCCAATATGCGCCACATCCACCCCTGCCGCATCAAGCGCATTGATCCGAGCGGCCATATGGGCGAGCGCAGGGCCGATCGAGGGCAATCGGCCGGCAAGCGCTTGCAATAGGTTCAAAGCCTCTGGCAATTTGCCCCGAATGGACAAAAGATCGGTCAAAGCCTCAATTTCAGCTGTCGGAATGGGCGGAGCTGTGGCCTCGTCTTGCAATTGGGCCAATCGTTCCTGCACATCCTCAGCGCTGCGCAGACCAATCTGCTGCCCACCTGCCCCCAAAACTTTCGGCGCGACAGGCTGCGAAAACCGCGCAAGCAAGGACTGAAACCGCAAAGGCCGCCAAATGTGACGCCGCAACGCCGCTTTTCGCGCGTCAGATGTGGTCAACCCGTCAATTGCCGCTCGCAAGAGCCCAACATCCCCCGTTGAGGCGGTCAGTCCCAGGGGCGCCAAAATCCGGTGAAACAGGCCGAAGACCTCCGCCTCAATCGCCTCAGGCGCGCTGCGGTCAAACACTTCATAACCCACTTGCTCGCTTTGCGCCGCGCGGCCCGTCGCGCTGTCTTGATAGCGAAACACCGGCCCGGCGTAGGTATATCGGGCCGGCTCTGCGCTCTCGGCCATATGGCGTTGGACCACCGGAACCGTAAAATCGGGCCGTAGCATCTGCTCGCCGCGCAAAGGATCTGAGGTCACATAAGCGCGGGCGCGGATATCTTCGCCATAAAGGTCGAGCAATACATCCGCCGGTTGCAGAATATCTGCCTCCACGCGCACCGCGCCCGTGGCCTCAAAGACCGCCAAAAGGCGTGCGGTCTCTGCACGAAGTTTACTCATTGCGCCGCGCCCTGTGCCGCCAGCATCTCTCGTACCTTATCGACAAGCTGCGCCCGAGGCGCTTCAATTTGACTTGGCCGCGCCTTCCATTCTTCCAAGCTGGCCTCTTTGGCCAATTGCGCCCCCAAAATCAAATCCTTAATCTGCACAATGCCCGCCGCTTTTTCATCACCGCCTTCAATGATGGCGATGGGGCTGCTCCGATTGTCTGCATATTTCAGCTGATTGCCAAAATTCTTGGGATTGCCGAGATAAACTTCGGCGCGAATTCCCGCGGCGCGCAATTCTGTGGCCATGGCCTGATAGTCCCCCATACGCGCCCTATCCATCACGGTCACGACCACGGGACCGGACGGCGCGTTTTGCAGCTGCCCCTTCATGCGCAGCGCCGCCAAGAGGCGATCCACACCAATGGAAACGCCGGTTGCCGGCACTTCCTGCCCGGTAAAGCGCTTGACCAAATCGTCATAACGCCCGCCTCCTGCCACCGAGCCAAACTGCCTAGGACGGCCTTTTTCATCTTTGATTTCAAAGGTCAATTCGGCTTCATAGACCGGGCCAGTGTAATAGCCCAAACCGCGCACAACTGAGGGGTCCAGCACGATGCGATCCGCGCCATAGCCCTGGCTTGTGACCAGTTCCGAGATCTGTTGCAGCTCATTCACGCCAGCCTCGCCGATGGCCGAGCCTGCAACCAAGCTGTTTAAATTGCTCAGAGTTTGCGCAGGAGTGGCGCCCAGCGCCTGCATAAACCCAAGAACGACCTCCGCTTGCTCTGCGGCCAGACCCGCACCTTGGGTGAAATCGCCACTGTCATCTTTGCGGCCCGCGCCCAGCAGTGACCGCACGCCCTCGAGCCCCAAACGATCCAATTTGTCGATCGCGCGCAGCACGATGCCGCGCTCCTCGGTAAATTTCTCAGGATCCGAAGGGTCCAAAATGCCAGCCACTTCCATCACACCGTTGAGCACTTTGCGATTGTTCACCCGGATAATGTAATCGCCGCGGGCAATACCCACTTTTTCCAACGTATCAGACAGCATCGCGCAGATCTCTGCATCTGCGGCCATGCTGGCCGATCCGACCGTATCTGCATCACATTGATAAAACTGACGAAACCGGCCCGGCCCCGGCTTTTCATTGCGCCAAACCGGCCCCATGGCAAAGCGGCGATAGGGGCTGGGCAGCTCATTGCGGTGCTGCGCATAGACCCGCGCAAGAGGCGCTGTCAAATCATAGCGCAGCGCCAACCAATCGTCATCCTCTTGCCAAGCAAAGACACCTTCATTTGGCCGATCCACATCGGGCAAGAATTTCCCCAGAGCCTCAACGGTTTCAACAGCGCTGCTTTCCAGCTGCTCAAATCCGTAGAGGTGATACACATCGGCAATGCGCCGCAGCATCTCCGCCCGCTCGGACACATCCGCGCCAAAGTAATCACGAAACCCTTTCGGCGGCAGCGCCTTTGGTTTGGGTGCTTTGTTCTGTTTGGCCATGATCAACCCCTATGTCTCGGCCTGCATTTAACCGCCCCAGCGCCGGGGAGCAACACGCGAGTTGACCTGCGCAGAGGCCCGGCCCGCAAAAAGACGCTTGATCCTCATGAACAGATCGCGCAGATGGTTGCTATGACACAAGCACTTGAAGAACAAATCGCCTATCTCACCCGCACGGTCGACGAGCTCTCAGAGGTTGTGGCCAAACAGGATGCCGAGTTGCGCCGCTTGACTGGGATTGTCGATCTTTTGGCCCGGCGTGCTCGGGATCGTGAGGCCGATGGCGGCGGCGGCGTCATTCTGGGAGATGAGCGCCCGCCGCATTATTAAAGCCCCAGCCCAGGCTGGCGGCCTAAAGGTCTTCCACCATCAACACGCCTTCAAGGCTTTTCAAAGCACCTTTGATTTGCGGCGTGACCGGGAAATCTTGGCCCAGGTCCATATCCACCTCTCCCGGCAGGCTGTCATCGAGCAGACAAAAGGAGATCGGACCCTTGGCGCCGCGCTTGCTGGCGCGCGCCGCCTCCCGCAAAACCGTGGCGACAGGCTCAATCGCAAGGGGCGTGTCGAGGTAGATTCGCAAGCCCGCGCCGCCCGCTTGGGCCACGGCCCCGTCAATCGGCTGGACCGAGCGGGCCAGCAATTTGAGCTGCTCGGCCTCCATCGTCGCCTCCACACTCAAAACAATCTTCGAGCCCGCCTCAAGATATTCGCGGGACGCCTCAAGCGTATCGCTGAACATGGTGGCCTCATAAGCGCCGGTGGTATCGCTCAGCTGTACAAAAGCATATCGATTGCCGCGCGCAGATTTACGTTCCTGCCGCCCGGCCACAATCCCGGCCAATTTGGCAACCAGCGGGCCGTCCTTGGCTTTTTCACTCAGTTGATCCAGCGTGATGACCCCAGAGCGTTTGAGCGCGGACATATAGTCATCCAGCGGGTGGCCTGACAGATAAAAGCCAATCGCCTTAAATTCTTCTGCCAATTGCACCGCAGGCAACCAATTGGGCACGGGCGATAGGCGGGGCTCGGGCAGATCCTCTCCCGCCTCGCCAAAGAGGCTCACTTGGCTCGAATTGCGCTGCTCATGCACCGCCGCCGAATAGGCGACAAGATCATCCAAACTGTCGAATATTCGGTGACGATTTCGGTCCAATTGATCAAAGGCCCCAGCCCGGGCGAGCATCTCAAGCGGTCTTTTGCCCACGCGTTTGAGATCCACCCGCCGGGCAAAATCAAACACGGTTTTAAATGGACGATCGCCGCGGCCCTTGGTGATCAGCCCCATGGCCTCGACCCCGACATTTTTCAACGCGCCAAGCCCGTAGACCAAAGCCCCGTCGGCCACATCAAACCGCGCTTGCGAGCGATTAACGCAGGGGGGAATATAGGGAAGATTGAGCCCCTTGCGCACTTCGTCAAAATATACCGCCAGCTTATCTGTGAGATGCAAGTCGCAGTTCATCACCCCGGCCATAAACTCAACTGGGTGATTGGCCTTGAGCCAGGCGGTCTGATAGCTCACCACCGCATAGGCGGCCGCATGGGATTTGTTGAACCCATAGTTGGCGAATTTGTCGAGCAAATCCCAAGTCGCCTTCGCGGTTTTTTCGTCCACACCATTGCGCGCCGCGCCGGCCAAAAACTTGGGCCGTTCCGCATCCATCGCCTCTTGAATTTTTTTGCCCATGGCGCGGCGCAACAGATCGGCGCCCCCCAGAGAATAGCCCGCCATTTGACGGGCGATTTCCATCACCTGCTCTTGATAAACAATGATCCCCTGCGTCTCATCCAAGATATGATCGACCGAAGGATGCAACAGCTCACGCTCACTTAATCCGTTTTTGACCTCACAATATTTTGGGATATTTTCCATCGGTCCCGGCCGATAGAGTGCAACCAAGGCGACGATATCTTCAATGCAGTTGGGCTTCATACGCTTCAGCGCATCCATCATCCCGCTGGATTCCACCTGAAAAACCGCCACAGTTTTCGCGGCGGAATACAGGGCATAAGAGGCCTCATCATCCAAAGGAATGGCGCTGATATCGCCCTCGGTCCCGGGCGGCGGCGTATAGAGCACACGCCCATCGGCCGCTTGATGCAACGCACGCGAGCGATTGATCAAATCCACTGCATTTTGGATCACGGTCAGGGTTTTGAGGCCCAAAAAATCGAATTTGACCAGGCCGGCCTGCTCCACCCATTTCATATTGAATTGCGTCGCCGGCATGTCAGAGCGCGGATCTTGATAGAGCGGCACCAAGTGATCCAATGGCCGGTCGCCAATCACCACGCCCGCCGCATGGGTCGAGGCGTTCCGCAGCAGCCCTTCGACTTGCTGCCCATAGGTCAAGAGTCGATCCACGACCTCCTCCGCCCGCGCCTCCTCGCGCAAACGCGGCTCATCGGCCAGCGCCTTTTCGATACTCACCGGTTTGACCCCTTCGGTGGGGATCATTTTAGACAGGCGATCAACCTGACCATAGGGCATTTGCAGCACCCGCCCGATGTCGCGCACCGCCGCTTTTGACAATAAGGCTCCAAAGGTGATGATTTGCCCCACCCGGTCACGGCCATATTTTTGTTGCACATAGCGGATCACCTCTTCGCGGCGATCCATGCAAAAATCGATATCAAAATCGGGCATCGACACCCGTTCCGGGTTCAAAAACCGTTCAAACAACAAGCCATAGCGCAGAGGATCCAGATCCGTAATCGTCAAGGCATAGGCCACAAGCGAGCCGGCCCCGGAACCGCGCCCCGGCCCCACTGGGATATTTTGCGCTTTGGTCCAAGCAATAAAATCCGCCACGATCAAGAAATAGCCGGGGAACCCCATGCCCTCAATGATGTCCAGCTCGAAATCGAGCCGCTTTTGATAGTCTTCTGGTGACACCGCATGGGGGATCACAGCCAAACGGCGCGCCAGCCCCTCATTGGATTGTCGACGCAGCTCTTCGACCTCATCATCGGCGAATTTCGGCAATATTGGGTCGCGCTTATAGACTTTGAAGGCGCAGCGGCGGGCGATTTCTACGGTGTTATCGAGAGCCTCCGGCAGATCCGCAAAGAGCACAGCCATTTCCGCGGGCGATTTGAGATAATGCTGGGGGGTGAGGCGTCTTCTCGGGCCTTGCTGATCCACATAAGCGCCCTCGGCGATACAGATCAGCGCATCATGGGCCTCGTAAAATTCCGGCTTGGGAAAATAGACATCATTGGTGGCCACCAACGGCAGATCCATCGCATAGGCCATTTCCACCAAGCCGCGCTCGCTCAGCCTTTCGGCCTCGGGCATGCGCCCATCTTCGCCGGGATGACGTTGCAGCTCCACATAAAGCCGGTCTCCATAGGCCTGCGCCAAATCTTCAAGTAAGGCCTGCGCCTTCGCCGTCTGACCGTTTTGCAGCAATTTCCCCAAAGGACCGCTCGGCCCGCCAGTGAGGCAGATCACACCCTGCGCATGGGCCGCCAGCTGTGCCATTTGCACCTGTGGCAGCGTTCCATCACTGTCCAAATAAAGGCAAGAATTGAGCGCCATGAGATTTTCATATCCGCGCTCATTTTGCGCCAAAAGCACCAAAGGCGCCGGGGGCCGCGGCTTTTCAGTCGCGGGCGCGGGGTCATAGGCCATATCCACCTGACAGCCGATGATCGGCTGAATACCCGCCTTTGACGCCGCTTCCGAAAACTCCAGCGCGCAAAACATATTGTTCGTATCCGTCACCGCAATGGCCGGCATACCCATGGACACCACCAAATCAGGCAGTTTCTTGAGACGCACAGCCCCTTCGAGCAGTGAATATTCGCTGTGAACTCTCAGATGGATGAATTTTGGATTCTCGCGCATCTCTCTTGGATAAACTGCCGATGCCCCGGCATCCAGAGCAAAATGTCCCTCACAACTTTCTGCAGCGGGCAGTGCCCGCGCCAGCCGCCAAAAACCTACATTATTCAGAAGCCATTATTTTTTTCTTGCCCGACTCACAAAAATAAGAGTTACTTCTCTGGCGCCCAATCTGGTTTTACGCCGCATCGGACCTTGGCGCGAAAAGTTAACAGACAGTGGCACGACTCTTTCAAATGAACATGTCGTTTCTCCTCAACGGGAAGTCGGTGTCTGTCGCACCCAAAACCGGCAGTGAAACTCTTTTAGATTATCTACGCCTCCAGGCGGATCTCTGCGGCACCAAAGAAGGCTGTAACGAGGGCGATTGCGGGGCCTGCACCGTCATCGTCACGGGACGGGATGGTGTGCCGCGCCCCATGAATGCCTGCATATTGTTTTTGCCCCAGCTGCAAGGCTGCAGTGTGCGCACGGTCGAGGGGCTGTCCGGACCCGATGGCGCGCTGCATCCGGTGCAAGAGGCCATGATCACGCACCACGGGGCACAATGTGGATTTTGCACCCCGGGATTTGTGACAACCATGGCCGCAGCACATGCCACGAGCGAGACGGATTTCGATGCGGCTCTGGCAGGCAACCTGTGCCGATGCACAGGCTACGCGCCCATCATTCGCGCGGCTCAGGCGGCTGCGCAGCTTCCTGCACCCTCTTGGATGAATGAACGACCAGAACCCCAAGCCATTCAAAGTCGCGATGATATTTTTTGCCCGAAATCTTCCGATGAATTGGCCCATTGGTATGCCCGAAATCCCAATGCCACGCTCATCGCCGGCGGCACCGATGTGGGTCTCTGGGTGACAAAAAAGATGCAAGACCTCGGGCCTATTGCCTTTATCAGCCATGCTCAGGATCTGCGCCATATCCACGATGAGGGCGATCGTCTGCGCATCGGTGCGGCGGTCACAATCACACATTTGATGCAGGCCATACGGCCGATATCTGCCTCGCTGCACCAGCTCTTCAGTCGCTACGGCAGCCCGCAGGTGCGCAATGCGGCGACGATCGGTGGCAATATCGCCAATGGCTCGCCGATCGGCGACGGCTCACCGGCCCTCATTGCGATGGGCGCGCGTTTGATTTTGCGCCGTGCAGATGAGCGCCGCGCGCTTGATTTGGAAGATTTTTTTATTGCCTATCAACAGCAAGACAGGCAGCCAGGCGAATTTGTGGAGAGCATCGAACTGCCCAAGGCGCAGGACAGGCTGCGCTGCTATAAACTGTCCAAAAGATTTGATCAGGATATTTCCGCAGTCTGCGGCTGCTTTAAGTTGCAGCAAGAGGCAGGTGTGATCACACAGGCCCGCATTGCCTTCGGCGGTATGGCAGCCACCCCCGCCAGGGCGCGAAAAACCGAGGCGGCTTTGTGCGGCCAGCCCTGGAACTTGGAGAGCTTCGAGCGGGCGAAATCCGCTCTGGCCGAAGATTTCACCCCTCTGAGCGACATGCGCGCAAGCGCGGGCTATCGGATGCAAGCGGCGGGCAATATGCTGATCCGGTATTTCCATGATCTCCAAGAGACGCCGGTCAACATTCGCGAGGTGCACCCATGAGCGCCGCAGCGAGCCTTCCCCATGACGCGGCGCGCCAACATGTGATGGGCCGCGCGCGCTATGTCGATGATATCCCAACCCCGCAGGGCACCTTGCACCTGGCCTTTGGTCTGTCATCCTGCGCCGCGGGACAGATTAAGGCGGTGGATCTAAGCGCCGTCCGCGCCTGCCCCGGGGTGCATTTGGTGCTGGAGGCCAAGGATCTTCCCCATGCCAATGACGTCTCCCCCTCCGCCCATGACGAACCGCTCCTGGCCGATGGCCGCGTGCATTATGCCGGGCAGCCGATCTTTTTGGTGGTGGCCGAAAGCCACCATCTGGCCCGCCGCGCCGCGCGTTTGGCGAAGATTGAGATCACTGCGGAACCTGCCATATTGACCATCGAGCAGGCTCTGAAAGCCGAAAGCCGCTTTGAAGATGGCCCGCGGATCTACACAAAGGGCGATCCCGCAAGCGCCATGGGCAATGCCACCCACAGGGTGCAGGGCCGCATCAACCTCGGCGGGCAGGAACATTTTTATCTCGAAGGGCAAGCCGCGCTCGCTCTGGCCGGCGATCACGGGGATATGGTGGTCCATTCCTCAACCCAACACCCAACGGAAATTCAACATAAGGTGGCAGAGGCGCTGAATATCGCTCAGCATGCGGTGCGCGTGGAAGTGCGGCGCATGGGAGGCGGGTTTGGCGGCAAAGAGAGCCAAGGCAATGCGCTGGCTGTCGCCTGCGCGCTGGCCGCCTCTTTCACCGGCCGGCCTTGCAAAATGCGTTATGACCGCGACGATGATTTTATCATCACAGGCAAACGCCACGACTGCCGCATTGACTATGACGTCGGCTTTGATGACATGGGCCGGGTTCAGGCGCTGGAGTTTACCCATTATTTCCGCTGCGGCTGGGCGCTGGATCTCTCTTTGCCGGTGGCAGATCGGGCGATGTTACACGCAGATAACGCCTATGACCTACCGCATGTGAAAATCACCTCGCATCGGCTCAAAACCAACACCCAAAGCGCCACAGCCTTTCGTGGCTTTGGTGGCCCGCAGGGGATGGTGGGCATTGAGCGGGTGATGGATCATATCGCCCATAGCCTGTCTTGCGATCCCGCAGAGGTGCGCCGGCGCAACTATTATCCCGAAATGAGCTCAAAGCCGCCAGCGCGCCCATCCGTCACCCCCTATCAGATGGAGGTGACCGATTTCATCTTGGGGGACATGACAGACAGCCTGTTGCAACGCTGTGACTATCAGGCGCGCAAAGCTGAGGTGGCGCGCTGGAATGCCAGCCATGCGCTTTTAAAACGCGGCATTGCCTTTAGTCCTGTGAAATTTGGAATATCCTTTACGCTGACCCATCTCAACCAAGCCGGCGCCTTGGTGCAAATCTACACCGATGGATCTGTTTTGATCAACCATGGCGGCACCGAGATGGGCCAGGGTCTGTTTCAAAAATTGACGCAGGTGGCCGCGCGCAGCTTGGGAGCAAAGCAGGCGGTTATTCGCGCCTCTGCCACGGACACCAGCAAAGTGCCAAATACCTCCGCCACCGCTGCCAGCTCTGGAGCTGATCTCAATGGCATGGCGGTGCAAGCGGCCTGTGAAACGCTGATTGGTCGGCTCAAAGACCATCTGGCCGCGCAACATGGCGTACAGCCCGAAGAGATCACCTTCGCAGAGGGACAGGTCAGCGCCCCGGGGCTCTCGCTCACCTGGCAAGAGGTGATCGCCTCGGCCTATGAGGCGCGTATCTCGCTCTCGGCCACGGGATTTTACAAGACACCAGAGATTGCATGGGACCGCATCAAGGGCGCGGGGCGGCCATTTTTGTATTTCGCCTATGGCGCCGCGGTGACAGAGGTGGTGATTGACACGCTGACGGGCGAAAACCGCATCCTGCGCTGCGACATTCTTCACGATTGCGGGGCATCGCTGAACCCGGCCCTCGACATCGGACAGATCGAAGGCGGTTTTGTACAGGGCGCGGGTTGGTTAACCACGGAAGAATTGGTTTGGGACACAGCGGGGCTGCTCAAAACCCACGCGCCCTCCACCTATAAAATTCCCGCCTGTTCGGACCGGCCCGAGGTGTTCAATGTGGAGCTGTGGCCGGGACAGAACACACAACAGACCATTTACCGCTCAAAAGCCGTGGGCGAGCCGCCCTTCATGCATGGGATTTCTGCCTTTCTGGCGCTGTCTAACGCGGTCGCGGCCTGCGGGCCGCATTATCCCGACTTGCAAGCGCCAGCCACTTCAGAGGAAGTGTTCAACGCCATAGCCCGGGCGCGAGGATCTGCGTCATGAGTTTTGATCTTCACCAGATTAATGCGGCCATCGCCGCCCATGGTGCCGTGACCCGTGTTGTGATTGCTGACATTAAGGGCTCTTCGCCGCGGGAAATCGGCGCATCAATGTTGCTTTGGCCCGGGGGACAAAGCGGCAGCATTGGGGGCGGCGCATTGGAATATCAAGCGTCACAGGCGCCACGACCCGGCCTGCGGCGCTATCCTCTTGGGCCAGAGCTGGGGCAATGTTGTGGCGGGCATGTGACGCTGGTGACGGAACATTTCACCAAGCCCATTGTCGCGCAAGACCTCTTCATCCGCCGCATCGAAGGGGACATGCCCATGCCGCTGCCCATGGCCCAGTTGCAAAAGGCCCGGCGCAACGGCTCGGCGGATCCCGCGGCGCTGATCTGCACCGCAGGCTGGCTGGCAGAGACTCTGACCCCGGCCGCGCAACCCTTGTGGATCTGGGGCGCGGGACATGTGGGCCGGGCGGTTGTGCATATCGCCTCCCAAATGCCAGACTTTGAGGTGACTTGGATTGACACCAGCCCTGAGCGCTTTCCCACAACGCCGCCCGAGACCGTGACCCTCGTCCCTGCCGAAAACCCGGCGCCGCTGATGGCCCATGCACCGCGGCACGCACAGCATTTGATATTCACCTATGCGCATAGTCTGGATCTCGCGCTGTGCCATGCCGCTTTGCTGCGCGGATTCGATTTTTGTGGTTTGATTGGATCGGCCAGTAAATGGGCGCGGTTTCAGCGGCGCTTGCTGGCCTTAGGACATGCGCCCGCTTTGATTTCAAAGATAACTTGCCCAATTGGTGATCCAAACCTCGGAAAACAGCCAATTTCGATTGCGATTGGGGTGACCCAAGCCCTATTGTCGCACAAGATGAACGCCAAAACGCGACACAGGAGTGCTCTTTCATGAGTAAGACACTTTTACACCTTCAAGGGCTGACAAAGGCCTACCCCGGCGTCATTGCCAATCAGGACGTGGGGTTTGACATCGGCAGGGGAGAAATTCACGCGCTCTTGGGCGAGAATGGTGCCGGTAAATCAACCTTGGTCAAGATGATCTACGGGCTGGTGCGACCCGATTCTGGCCATATGCAGCTTTTCGATGCGCCCTATGCCCCCGAAGAGCCCCGCGCGGCGCGGGCCGCGGGCGTGGCCATGGTGTTTCAGCATTTCAGCCTCTTTGAAGCCTTGAATGTGGCGGAAAATATCGCCCTGGGCATGGAAAACCCGCCAAAGTCCAGCGCCCTTTCGGCCCGGATCACGGAAGTCTCTGAGGCCTATGGCCTGCCGTTGGATCCAGAACGGCTGGTGGGGGATCTTTCGGCGGGGGAGCGTCAAAGGGTCGAGATCATTCGCTGTCTTTTGCAAGACCCCAAGCTGCTCATCATGGATGAGCCCACCAGCGTTTTGACCCCGCAAGAGGTACAAACCCTCTTTGCCACGCTGCGCAAGCTCAAGGCAGAAGGCACCTCCATTCTCTATATTTCCCACAAGCTCGAAGAAATTCGCGATCTATGTGAGACCGCAACGATTTTGCGCGCAGGGCGCAAGATTGCCACCTGCGATCCGCGGGAAAAATCCGCTCGCGAGCTGGCAGAGATGATGGTTGGCGGCACGCTGAATTCGGCCAAACCGCAACACGGCACACTCGGCGATGTTGTGCTTGAGGTGGCAGATCTTTCACTGGCGCCGCAAACAACCTTTGGCACAAGCCTAAAAGATATATCCTTTTCCCTGCGCAAGGGTGAGGTCTTGGGCATAGGCGGTGTTGCGGGCAATGGCCAAGACGAGCTGCTGGCCTGCCTCTCAGGTGAAGTGCTCCGCGCGCCGGGGCAAATCAAACTCAACACGCTGGGCATCGGGCATCTTGCCCCCAATGCGCGGCGCGCTTTGGGACTTTTGGCCGCCCCGGAGGAACGTTTGGGCCATGCGGCCGCGCCCGATATGAGCCTAACGGAAAACGCCATGCTCACGGGCATGGTGCGCAAGGAGCTCAGCCGCTCTGGCTTTCTGGACTGGCCACGCGCCCGCGCCTTTGCGGAGCAGGTGATTGAAAGTTTCGACGTGCGCACGCCCAACGCACAGTCTGCGGCGCGGTCCCTATCAGGCGGCAATTTGCAGAAATTCGTCATCGGCCGCGAGGTGTTGCAAAATCCCTCTGTATTGATCGTCAACCAACCCACCTGGGGCGTTGATGCTGCCGCGGCGGCGGCCATTCGCCAAGCCTTGCTGGATCTGGCAAGCCAAGGCGCGGGGGTGATCGTCATCAGCCAAGATTTGGATGAGCTTATGGAAATTTCAACCAATTTCGCCGCGCTGAATGCCGGCCGCCTATCGGCCGCGCGCCCCATGGCGGGCCTCAGCTTGGATGAAATTGGCCTATTGCTAGGAGGCGCCGATGCTGCGGCTTGAAAAACGCCCTAATCCTTCAAAAACTTGGGCCTATTTGGCTCCGGTTCTGGCCGTTTTCGCCACAATGATCGGCGGCGGCATCATGTTTGCAGCTTTGGGCAAGGATCCCTTTGAGGCCATCCGTACGATTTTCTATGATCCACTTTTCTCTGAATTTGCTTGGTACTATCGCCCCCAGCTTTTGGTCAAAGGCGCACCTTTGATCATGATTGCCATCGGCCTGTCGATGGGGTTTCGCGCGGGGATTTGGAACATTGGAGCCGAGGGACAATATATCATCGGGGCGATTTGTGGCGCCGGCGCGGCCCTGGCCGTCTACCCGGCGCAAAGCGCCTTTATTTTTCCCGCGATGATCTTCTTTGGCGCCTTGGGCGGCTTTGTCTGGGCCATGATTCCTGCGATTTTGAAAACAAGGTTCGGCACCAATGAGATTTTGGTGAGCCTCATGTTGGTCTATGTTGCAGAGCAGCTTTTGGCCTCCATGTCTCTGGGTCTGTTGAAAAATCCTGAAGGCTTTGGCTTTCCAGGATCGCGCAACTTGCAGCAATACGCCAGCGCGCATAATGCGGAGCTTTGGACAGGAACCGGCATTCACATGGGCGTTATGTTTGCCTTTATCGCCGTGATTTTCGCCTATGTCGTGCTGGCGCGGCATCAAATGGGCTTTCACATTCGCCTGACCGGTGAAAGCCCAAAAGCGGCCAAATTTGCCGGAGTCAATCCAAAGAGGCTTGTGGTTTATTGCCTCGGCTTCAGTGGCGCTTTGGCGGGAATGGCGGGCCTGTTTGAGGTCTCCGGGCCCAGTGGACAGATCAGCATTGATTTCAATGTCGGTTACGGATTCACCGCGATTATTGTGGCATTTTTGGGCCGGCTCAACCCAATTGGCATCCTCTTGGCCGGACTGTTGATGGCCCTGACCTATATCGGCGGAGAGATTGCCCAATCCAGCCTCGGCCTGCCCTCTGCGGCAATCCAGGCCTTTCAGGGCATGTTGCTGTTTTTCCTGCTTGCCCTCGACATGCTGACGAATTTCAAACTTAAATTAACAAGTGCAGGGAGCCGCCCATGACGACCTTCGGACGCCACCCAAACTTGATTTCAAACAGGACATATCTGTCATGGATTTAAGCTCAATTAGCCCAACGCTCTTGGTCGCCTCGCTCATGGTGGCCGCGACACCTATATTATTGGCCGCCATTGGCGAATTGGTGGTCGAAAAATCCGGGGTTTTGAACCTTGGGGTCGAAGGCATGATGATCATCGGTGCCATTGCCGGTTTTGCCGCGGCCGTGGGCACAGGTTCGCCCATCATTGGCTTTATCTGTGCCGCGCTGGGCGGGGCGGCGCTGTCTTTGGTTTTTGCGCTTTTGACGCAATTTTTTCTGTCAAACCAAGTCGCCACAGGGCTGGCGCTCACGCTCTTTGGCCTCGGGCTTTCTGCCCTTATGGGGCAAAGCTACATTGGAATTAAGCCCCCGGCGAGTGTGAAGCTCGACCTGCCCGTCATCAGCGATCTCCCCATTCTGGGCCCGGTTTTGTTTTCGCATGACATCACCGTCTATGCAGCCTTGGCCTTGGTTGCCGGGGTTTGGTGGTTCTTGAAATACACCCGCGGCGGATTGATTCTGCGGGCTGTCGGAGAAAGCCATGATGCAGCCCATGCTTTGGGCTATAAGGTCGTCAAAGTGCGCATCATGGCCATTATGTTTGGCGGGGCCTGCGCCGGGTTGGGGGGGGCGGCCCTCTCGTTGGTGCGCGTGCCGCAATGGACCGAAGGTATGACCGCCGGGGCCGGCTGGATTGCCTTGGCGATTGTTGTTTTCGCGAGTTGGAAACCGGCACGCGTTCTTCTGGGTGCCTATCTTTTCGGCGGCGTTGCCGTTTTGCAGCTCAATCTGCAGGCCGCTGGTGTGTCAATTCCAGTTGAGTATTTGTCGATGTCACCCTATCTGATAACCATCATTGTGTTGGTCGTGATGTCTGCGCATCGCAACAAAGCTGCACTCAACGCACCTGCGGCCCTTGGCCGCGCGTTCCATGCCTCACGCTGAGGTCATTTATAAACAGGGGGAAACCTAATGAACATAAAAACAATCCTAGCCAGCGCTGCGCTGGCGATGACAGCGGCCACAGGCGCGCTGGCTGAAAAAACCAAGGTCGGCTTTGTCTATGTCGGCCCGGTCGGTGACGGCGGTTGGACTTATGAGCACGAGCAAGGCCGCAAAGCGGTTGTGGAGGCTTTTGGTGATAAAGTCGAAACGATGTATGTGGAAAGCGTGCCAGAAGGCCCAGATTCCGAGCGTGTCATGACCGATATGGCGCTGAAGGGCGCTGATCTGATCTTCACCACCTCCTTTGGCTATATGGACCCAACCATCAATGTTGCGGCCAAATTCCCCAATGTGAAATTTGAACATGCCACAGGCTATAAGCAAGCGGACAATGTCTCTGTATATTCCGCGCGCTTTTATGAAGGCCGCGCAGTTCAGGGCCATATCGCCGGCCATATGACCAAATCCAATATCATTGGCTACATCGGCTCCTTCCCAATTCCCGAAGTGATCCGCGGCATCAACTCTGCCTATATCCATGCCAAAAAAGTAAACCCAGACGTCCAATTTAAAATCGTTTGGGCCTATACTTGGTTTGACCCCACCAAAGAGGCCGATGCGGCCAAAGTTCTGATCGAGCAAGGTGCAGATGTGGTCTTGCAGCACACAGATTCCACTGCGCCGCAAGCTGCCGCTCAGGCCGCCGGAAATGTGATCACATTCGGTCAGGCCTCTGATATGGCCGCCTATGGTCCAATGCCCCGCGTGTCCTCCATCATCGACAACTGGGCCCCTTACTACATCGCCCGCACCCAAGCCGTTATGGATGGCACTTGGACCTCCACAAGCACTTGGGATGGCATCGGCGCTGGCATGGTTGGCATTGGCGAAATTTCAAGCGCCGTTCCGGCCGATGTAAAGGCCTCCGCCGAAGCTCTGCGCGACAGCCTGGCCGATGGATCCTACCATGCCTTCACCGGCCCGCTGAACAAGCAAGATGGCTCGGCTTGGTTGGCAGCAGGTGAAACCGCTTCTGATTACGGCGATGACGGTTTGGCCGGCATGAATTTCTACGTTGAAGGCATTGAAGGCGATGTGCCAAACTAAACAAAACCCTAAGCAGGTTTGAAAAGGGGGCCAATGGCCCCCTTTTTGCTTTTGAATGCAGCGCAACTGTGCATGATTGCCCTATGGAAGATTTTATCATCATTGGTGGCGGCATTGCTGGCATTTCAGCAGCGGCGCGCTTGGCGGAGCACGGGAGCTGCCGGGTCTTGGAACGTGAGGCGCATTTGGCCTATCACAGCTCCGGTCGCTCGGCAGCGCTTTATGAGGAAAATTACGGCAGCCCATCCACCATCGCGCTTGCAAAAGCTGGGCGCGCCGATTGGGAGGATTTGCTGGATGGCGTGCTTAGCCCGCGCGGTTTTATGCTGCTATGCCTGCGCGGTGAAGACGCGCAATTTGAGGCTGATCGGCAGCATATGGACCTGGTGGAAATCTCGATGGCAGAGGCCGCGGCACGCGTGCCGATCCTCAATACCCGGGATGTTCTGCGCGCGGCCGTTAGCACCACCGCGCAAGATATTGATACGGATCTGATGCTGCAACGCTTTGCCAAACTCTTGCGCAGCAATGGCGGGGTGATTGAGACCGATCAATCTGTTCAGGCCATTAAAAAAATTCCTGGCGGATGGCAGGTGAGCTGCCAAGAGCAGACATTCGCGGCGCGCCAGTTGATCAACGCCGCTGGGGCCTGGGGCGATGAAATAGCTGCGCTCGCGGGTCTTGCGCCTCTTGGCCTGACCCCGATGCGCCGCAGCGTCGCGCGATTGGCCGCGCCCGGCGGGCATGATCCTTCGGCTTGGCCCATGCTGTTTGGTCCCGGGGAGAGGTGGTATGCCAAGGCCGATGCAGGCGCATTGATCGTATCGCTGGCGGAGGAGACCCCCTGCGCGCCCATGGATGCTTGGCCACATGATATGGATCTGGCCGAAGCTCTGGCCCGCTATCAAGACTATGTGACCGAAGAGGTGACGCGGCCGATTTCGTCTTGGGCCGGCCTGCGCACATTTGCGCCGGATCGCAATCTGGTTCTTGGTGCTGCACCGCAAGAGGAGAGTTTCATCTGGGCCGTGGGGCAAGGCGGATATGGGTTCTTCACAGCACCCGCCGCATCACAACTGGTGGCCGACACCGCGTTGGGCCAAAAACCGCGGTTGAAGCCTGAGACCGTGGCGCAGCTGAGCCCCGCGCGATTCATGACCTGACCTTGCCGAGCTTACAAGAAAAGGGGGGCGTAAGTCCCCGCCCCCCCTTTTGAATTTTACCCATCCATCCGAATGGTGGCATTGCTGGGATCATAGGGGCTGTCCTCGACCACTTCGCAATCCCACAGACTGTCGAACATTTTCACCTGCAATTTCGTGCCCGGCACGGCAAGCTCTGGCGGCAGGTAGCCCATGCCGATAGATTTCTCAAAATGGACCGAATAGCCACCGGAGGTGAGGCGCCCAACGCGGGTCTCACCATGATACAGCGCCTCGCGGCCCCATGGATCCGCATCCTCAGGCCCGTCAATCAGAAGTGTGCAACACTTGACCCGCACCCCAAGCGCCTCCATGGCCGCTTTGCCGTGAAACTCTTTTGACAGATCCACAAAGCGTGGCAGATCAGCCTCAAGCGGTGTGGCATCGCGGCCCAGCTCTGTGCCGAAAGCGCGATAGGATTTTTCCTGCCGCAGCCAGTTTTGCGCCCGCGCGCCCACCAGTTTCATACCGTGTTTTGCACCGGCTTTTTCCAGCAGATCAAACAGATAGTTCTGCATCTCTATCGGATGATGCAGCTCCCAGCCCAGCTCCCCGGTATAGGCCACACGGATGGCATTGACCGGACACATGCCCAGCTCAATTTGCCGTGCCGAAAGCCAGGGGAAGCGCTTGTTAGAGAGCGCCGTGGCAGGATCGGGATCATTAATCACATCGCGCAAGACATCCCGCGCCTTTGGGCCAGCAAGAGCAAAAACACCCCATTGCGTGGTGACGTCTTGCAGCTCAATACGGCCAAAGTCAGCCTCTTTGTCCTCAATCGCCTTTTTCAGATAATCTTGATCATAGGCAGTCCAGGCCCCCGCTGAGACCAGATAGTATTCCTGCTCCGATAGGCGCACGATGGTGTATTCCGTGCGCGTGGTGCCATGGGCCGTCAGGGCATAGGTAAGATTGATGCGGCCCACGCGCGGCAATTTATTGCAGGTGAACCAATCGAGAAACGCCGTTGCGCCAGGGCCTTTGACGATGTGTTTGGTAAAGGCTGTGGCATCCACAAGCCCCACCCCTTGGCGGATGGCGCGGGCCTCTTCAACCGCATATTGCCACCAGGCTCCTCGGCGAAAGCTGCGGGATTTTTCGTCAAAATCTTCAGGCGCATCCAGAGGGCCATAATAATTGGGCCGTTCCCACCCGTTGACCCAGCCAAACTGTGCCCCGCGTGCCTTTTGACGATCATAGGCCGGCGCCGTGCGCAAAGGCCGCGCGGCGGGGCGTTCTTCATCGGGGTGGTGCAAAATATAGACATGGTCATAGCATTCTTCGTTTTTGCGCATGGCAAATTCAGTGGTCATCCAATTGCCGTAGCGCTTGGGGTCTAGGCTGGCCATATCAATCTCAGCCTCGCCATCCACAATCATCTGCGCCATATAATAGCCCGTGCCGCCAGCGGCAGTGATGCCAAAGCTAAAGCCTTCCGCCAGCCACATATTGCGCAGGCCGGGGGCTGGGCCCACCAGCGGGTTGCCATCAGGTGTATAACAAATTGGCCCGTTGAAATCATCCTTGAGCCCGCTGTCCTCGCAGGAGGGCACGCGGTGAATCATCGCCATATATTGCTCCTCAATCCGCTCCAAAGCGAGCGGGAAGAGGTCAGCCCTAAAACTGTCTGGCACCCCATGTTCAAACCGCGCTGGGGCTTCTTTTTCGTAAACCCCAAGGATCCACCCACCGCGTTCCTCGCGCACATAGCTTTGCGCATCTGCGTCGCGGATCACCGGATGTTCAGGGTTGCCCTCGGCGCGATAGGCGACCAATGCCGGATCTTGCTCCAATACGACAAATTGATGTTCCACCGGAATAGCTGGAATTTTGATCCCAAGCATTTTTGCTGTGCGCTGCGCGTGATTGCCCGATGCTGTGACCACATGCTCCGCTGTGATCACAATTTGCTCCTCCGAAGGCACGAGGTTTCCGCCCTTCTCTACCATTTTCGTGCAGGTCACTTCCCAATGGCTGCCGGTCCAATGGAAACCATCCGCCTGCCACTTGCGCTCAATGGCCACGCCAAATTGACGCGCGCCCTTGGCCATGGCCATGGTCACATCGGCTGGGTTAATATAGCCATCCGTATGATGATAGAGCGCGCCTTTGAGATCCTCGGTGCGAATAAGCGGCCATTTGGCTTTAATTTCATCCGGTGACATGAAAACATAAGGCACACCGCAGGTTTCCGCCGTTGAGGCATAGAGGCGATATTCATCCATCCGCTCTTCTGTTTGCGCCATCCGAAGATTGCCGACCACAGCAAAACCCGCATTCAAACCGGTTTCTGCTTCGAGGGATTTGTAAAAATCAACCGAGTATTTGTGGATATGGGTGGTTGCATAGGACATGTTGAACAGCGGCAAGAGACCGGCCGCATGCCAGGTTGAGCCAGAGGTCAGCTCATCGCGCTCAATCAGCATGGTGTCCCAACCACGCTTCCCCAGATGATAGGCAATGGAGGTCCCAACTGCCCCGCCACCGACAACCAATGCTTTTACTTGCGTCTTCATCGCGCACGACTCCTTTTTGCGTTGCGCATAGATTGCCCTAAGACGAGGTAAAAAGGGAAGTCGCGCCGACCTCCCAGTTGCGAAAACCGACCTCGCAATATTTTTCACACCAAAATGCGTCAACCAAGGGCGATTCTGTCCTGGCGAAGCGCTCTTGCGGCCCCTCATCTGGCAGGGTAAATGCAGGCAAAGAGCAGTGGGGTGCATTATGCAGATATGCCCATCTAAAATTCGCATACGCCAAGAGATCGCCCGGCTGCGCGCGGCGGGGCGGACCATCGGTTTGGTTCCGACCATGGGGTTTTTGCACGAGGGGCATTTGCAGCTGATGCGCCGGGCTGCGCAACAGGCTGATGCGGTTGTGGCGACCATTTTTGTGAACCCAACCCAATTTGGCCCGAATGAGGATCTCAGCCGCTACCCGCGCGATCTGGACCGCGATCTGGCTCTATTGAAGGCCGAAAATGTGGCGGCCGTCTTCACCCCCAGCCCGGAGGAAATGTACCTTCCTGGTGCCGATGCCATTGTCGATGTGCCCAGTCTGTCAGGCATATTGCAAGGCGCTTTGCGGCCGGGACATTTCCAGGGCGTCGCCACAGTCGTGAGCAAATTGTTCAACATCATCCAACCTGATGTGGCTGTTTTTGGGGAAAAAGATTACCAGCAGCTGACGCTCATTCGCAAAATGGTTCGCGATTTGGACATGCCAGTGCACATCATTGGCCATCCGACGGCACGGGAGGCCGATGGGCTGGCCATGTCATCGCGCAATATACGCTTGAGCCCTGCCCAGCGCGCCGCCGCAGCCATTCTCAATGCCGCCCTCACCCACGCCGAGCATCATCCACAGCCCAGCGCCGAAGCCTATGTGACCCAGGTGAGCCAATATCTCTCAAGGCAAGCCCTCTGTGATATCAAATCGGTAGACATCCGAGACAGCGAAGATCTCTCGGCGCTCTCAGGCCCGTTGCATCGCCCCGCCGTGATCTTGCTGGCGGTGGCCTTTGGCGATGTGCTATTGATTGATCAACGGGTGATCGACCCCGGAAAGGACAGCTCATGAGCACGCAAGCCCCCATTAAACGCATCACCTGCCCCCAGATCAGCGCCCGCAAAGGCGGCACGCCGATTGTCAGCCTCACCAGCTATCACGCCCATACAGCGGCGATTGTCGATCGCTATGCAGATTTCATCTTGGTTGGGGACAGCTTGGGCATGGTTATGCATGGGATGGAAAGCACCCTGGGCGTGCCGCTTGATCTGATGATCATGCATGGCAAGGCCGTCGTGACCGGCACAAAACGCGCGTTGATCGTGGTGGATATGCCCTTTGGAACCTATGAGGAAAGCCCCGAGGTGGCCTTTCGCAATGCTGCCAGGATCATGAAGGAAACCGGCTGCGGAGCGGTGAAGCTCGAGGGCGGCCAGCGCATGGCGCAAACCATCAAGTTTCTGGTTGAGCGCGGGATTCCTGTCATGGCCCATATCGGCCTGACCCCACAATCCAGCCACACCATGGGCGGGTTCAAAACTCAGGGCCGGATCGAAGACAGCTGGCGCGGCCATGAAGAAGATGCGCAGGCCGTCAGCGATGCGGGAGCTTTTGCCATTGTATTGGAAGGCATGGTTGAGCCACTGGCGGCGAAAATTACTCGGCAGATCCCCATTCCGACCATCGGCATTGGCGCCTCTTTGGACTGTGACGGGCAAATCTTGGTCTTGGAAGACATGCTCGGCTTGAACCCGGGCGTTGCCCCGAAATTCGTCAAACTCTATGGCGATCTTGGCGCGCAAATCGAAAAATCTGTTGCAACCTATGCCGAGGAGGTGCGAAATCGCAGCTTTCCCGGCGAAGATCACATTTATCGCTGAACGATGAGGCGCGGCATCTGGACACCAAGGCCTATGTGGATGGCCAGGGGATGGCAAAAATTTGCCTCTATGTGTTTCTGCATCGCACTTTGCGCCGGACCGGGGCTGGCAAACCCGCCGCAAAAGGGCACCGTCACCCAATTGCCGATCCCGCGTTACGTTTCCTTGAAGGCCAGTGAAGGCAATGTACGGCGCGGGCCGTCGCTCACCCATCGCATTGATTGGATCTTGAAGCTGCGCAACATGCCGCTGCAGGTTGTGGCCGAACATGGCCATTGGCGCAAAGTGCTTGATTTTGAGGGCGCGGGCGGCTGGATCCATTATTCGCTGCTGTCGGGTGGACGCACCGTTGTGATCGTGCAGGATCATGTGGATCTGCACAATCATCCCACCGCCGAGTCCCTGGTCACCGCCCGGCTTGAGCGCAACGTCGTGGCGCGGCTTATGTCCTGCAAACCCAATTGGTGTCGGCTGTCGTCATCCGGCTACAAAGGCTGGGCCCCCAAAACCGCGCTTTGGGGTGTCACACAGACAGAGGTCTTCGACTGAGCTATAATCCGCGATTGCGCAGTAAGGCGGTGGCATCGGGCAATTTTCCGCGAAAGGCCACATAAAGCTCTTGCGCATCCGCACTGCCACCGCGCGCCAAAATATTGTCCTGCAAAGCCCGCGCCCGTTCCCGATCAAACGGCCCGCCCGCCTCCTCAAAGGATGCAAAAGCATCCGCATCCATCACCTCTGACCACATATAGCTATAATATCCGCTCGCATAGCCATCGCCAGCGAAGACATGAGCAAATTGTGGCGTCGCATGGCGCATCCCAATCGCCGCAGGCATGCCAATATCGGCCAAGACTTCCGCCTGCTGCACCATTGGATCTTGGGGTGCCGCCGCCTCATGAAACCTTAAATCCACAAGCGCAGAGGCGATATATTCCACGGTTTGAAATCCCATATCAAATGTCGCAGCCCCGAGCATACGCTTCAGCAAATCATCCGGCATCGCCGCGCCGGTTTGCGCATGAATGGCAAATTTTTGCAAAACTTCAGGCACTTCAAGCCAATGCTCATAAAGCTGGCTTGGCAGTTCAACAAAGTCGCGCGCCACAGAGGTTCCCGAAACGGCCGAATAGCTGACATCGCTCAACATCTGATGCAGCGCATGGCCAAATTCATGAAACAATGTGCGCGCATCGTCGAATGACAAAAGCGCAGGCGCCCCGCCCGAGGGTTTGGCAAAGTTGCAAACATTGATCACAATGGGCGCACGCGGGCTTGGCCTCTTGCGTTGGCTTTGCAGCGCACTGCACCAGGCGCCCGATCTTTTGCCACTCCGAGCAAAGTAATCCCCAATAAACAACGCCACATGCGCGCCGTCGCGCCGCACCTCCCAAACCCGAGCATCCTTGTGATGCAGGGGCAAAGATAGCTCTTGAAACGTGAGGCCAAACAAGCGCTGCGCGCAGTCAAAAGCCGCGGCAATCATCTGATTCAATTGTAAATAGGGCTTCAATTCAGCCTCGTCCAGGTCATGTTCCGCCCTGCGACGCTTTTGTGCATAATACCGCCAGTCCCAAGCCATGAGCGGGCCATTCAGCCCGTCATCGGCCATCATTTGGGTCAAGATCGCCCCATCCGCCTCGGCCCGCGCCTTGGCCGGTCCCCAGACCTGCATCAGCAGATCGCGCACCCGAGCCGGTGTTTTGGCCATTTGAGTTTCCAATTTAAACTCTGAAAAACTCTCATAGCCAAGCAAGGCCGCCTGCTCTTGCCGCAGCCGCAAGGTTTCGCGGACGATCTCCCGATTGTCCGTCTCACCCCCATTGGCGCCCCGCGCGGCCCAGGCTTTATAAGCCGTCTCGCGCAGATCCCGGCGGTCGGAAAATTCCAAAAACGGCACGATCAGCGACCGCGATAGGGTGACCACGGGCCCATCCAGGCCCTTCTCCTGCCCCGCCGCCTGAGCGGCCTGCAACACAAAATCAGGCAGGCCCGCAAGATCACCCTCCTGCAATGGCAAGGCCCAATCCCTTTCATCGGCCAACAGATTTTGCATGAAGGACGTGCCCAGGCTGGCGAGCCGCGATTTGATCTCGGCCATGCGCGCGGCCTCGGCCCCGGTCAGCTTAGCCCCAGCCCGAATGAAGTCCCGGCGCGTCAACATCAAAACCCGCTCTTGCTCGGGCGACAGTCCCAAAGAGGCACGGCGCGACCACAGGTCTTCGATCCGCGCAAATAGGGCGACATTCGAAGTGACAGCAGAGGCATAGGCCGACAGCTTGGGCGCGAAATCCCGTTGCAGCGCTTCGCGCTGGGGCGTGCTCTCTGTGGTGGCCAGGGTGTAAAACGCGGCGGCGAGCTGATTGAGCGGCTCTTCGGCCAGTTCCTGCGCTTCAATGGTGTTTTCAAAGCTGGGCACTTGTGAGCTCTGTGCAATAGCTTGCATGCCTGAGCGCGCCTGAGCCAATGCCATATCCATAGCAGGGGCGAAATCATCATCTGAGACGCGATCAAAAGGCGCTAGGCCAAACGGGGTGGTCCAGGGTTCCAGCAGGTTCATATCAAGACCTTCCATCCGAAGAAATTGCGCCGCAAATCGGGCACTCGGCCCGCGGTTTGGTTTTTATCACACGGGTTTGCGCATCGAGCACATTGTAGATCGCCATCTGGCCGCGCAGCGGCGTGCCCGCGCTCAAAATATATTTCAACGCCTCCGCCGCCATGAGGCTGCCAATAATCCCGGGCAGGGCTGCAAAGACCCCAGATTGCGCGCAGCTGGGGGCCAACTCGGGCATGGGCGCGCTGGGAAACACACATTGATAGCACGGGCCGGAGCGCGCCGGATCAAACAGCGCAAGCTGCCCCTCCCATTGGCTCAAGGCGCCGCTGACCAAGGGTTTTGCCTGCGCCACACAGGCCGCATTCACCAGATAGCGCGTCTCGAAATTATCCGTGCCATCCAGCACGATATCATATTGACCAATCAGCTCTCCAACGCTCTCGCCGGTGAGACGATGGTTGTAACTGTTGACAGCCACATAGGGGTTCAAGTCACCAATGGCCCGGGCCGCAGAGGTGACCTTGGCACGGCCAATATCCGCATCGCGGTGAATAACTTGTCGTTGCAAATTGCTGGTCGCCACGGTGTCATCATCGACAACTCCGATGATACCAACCCCCGCAGCGGCCAGATATTGCAACGCCGGTGCGCCAAGACCGCCGGCACCAATCACCAAAACCTTAGCGCCGCGCAGCCGCATCTGCCCTGCCCCGCCGATCTCTGGAATAACGATGTGCCGCGCATAGCGCTCCAGCTCGGCTTCAGACATCGCGTCATCTGCGCGCGCCGCAGGCGGTGCCGCACGCGACCGCAATGTACGCAGGCCCATCCGATAGGTCCAAATAATCGCCACAAAAGCCGCGATAATGGCCCAAAGCTCCCAGGAGCCCCCTGTATTTTGCCGCAACGGATGACCGGCGGGCAAAATCAGATGGGCTAAAATCACCCCTGCAAACACCGCTGCAATCATACCCCAGCGTTGGCGGTTTGGCGCGCCCATCGCCCAGCCAATCCCCCAAAGAACCGCACAAACGGTGCCGACCAGTATCATGCGCTGCGCCCTGTGGAGCCAAATCCACCTGCACCACGCACCGTCGTATCGAGCTTTGACACCTCGGCAAATTCGGCCTGAACCACCGGGGCGACAACCATTTGCGCAATGCGGTCCCCATGGCGCACCGCAAAGGCCTCAGTGCCTGTATTGAGCAAAATCACCCCAAGCGGACCTCGATAGTCACTGTCGATTGTACCGGGTGCATTGGCCAAGGTGATTCCGTGTTTCAAAGCAAGCCCAGATCTTGGGCGGATTTGGACCTCATAGCCCGCAGGTATGGCCAGGCGCAGCCCGGTGCCAATCAAGGCCCGAGCGCCCGGCTGCACGGTGACATCGGCGCGGTCGGCAAAATTGGCCCGCAAATCCGCGCCAGCGGCGCCCGGGGTGGCATAGGCGGGCAAGCCAAAGCTTGAATCTGCGCCCTCATCCCAGGTCATCTCAATCACAGGGATCACCTCAAAGCATCCGCGATGCGCAGTGCCAACTGGCGCGCGACATCGACCTTGGGCATCTCATCCCAGGTCTCCGCTCCCGCCGCGTCGATGACCGTGACCTTATTATGTGCCCCCCCCATGATGCCGGTCTCGGGGGCAACATCATTGGCGACAATCCAATCGCAGCCCTTGCGCAGCCGTTTGGCTTTTGCGTTTTCAATCACATGTTCCGTCTCGGCCGCAAAGCCCACAACCAATTGCGGCCTGAGCTCATGGGCTGAGACGCGCGCGAGAATGTCTGGATTTTCGGCAAATTGTAAAACCGGCAATTCGCCAGAGGACTTCTTTTTAATCTTTTGATCATGGGTGCTTGCCATGCGCCAATCGGCCACGGCGGCGGTGAAGACCGCCGCATCCGCAGGCAAAAGCCCCTCTACCGCAGCCAACATGTCCTTAGCGGTTTGTACCGGATGCACCTCAACGCCCGAGGGCGGCGGCACAGGCGCGGGACCTGTGACAAAGCTGACCCGCGCGCCCAGGTCACGCAAGGCCTCTGCCAGGGCTGCGCCCTGCGCGCCCGATGAGCGATTGGCGATGTAGCGCACCGGATCAATCGGCTCATGGGTGGGTCCTGAGGTCACCAGCACATGACGGCCCGCAAGCGGACCGCTGCGGAAAAAGCCCGCGACCTGCGCCAAAATCTCATCCACTTCTGCCATACGTCCCGGGCCGTATTCGCCGCAGGCCATTTCCCCGTCACCCGGGCCTATGATCTTTACCCCATCCTCTTGCAGCCACTTTAAATTGCGCTGAGTGGCAGGGTGCTGCCACATGCGGACATTCATGGAGGGGGCAATCATCACCGGGCTGTCTGTGGCCAAAAGCAGGGTGGAGGCCAGATCATCGGCCAGTCCCTGCGCCATTTTCGCCATGATATGGGCCGTGGCGGGCGCCACCAGGACAAGATCCGCCGCACGCGACAGCTCGATATGCCCCATCTGCGCCTCTTCGGTCAGGTCAAACAGCTCTGTATAGACCTTAGACCGCGCAAGGGCGGCAATTGACAGAGGCGTGACAAATTGCGCGCCAGATTGCGTCAAGACCGGCGTGACACGCGCGCCCTGAGCAGTCAGCCTGCGGATCAACTCCGGGATTTTCACCGCGGCAATGCCACCAGAGACGATTAAGAGAATGTGCTTTTCGTTCATAGCCTACAGTTACGCAGCCAGACCTCACTCTGCAAGGTCTGGCAGAGGCAAAAGATCATTGGAAAAATGCGCTTGCCTCGGGGGCCTGATTTTCGAGCGCCAGGCGCATTTTCTTAAATGCCGCCGCTTCCACCTGTCTGATCCGCTCTTTCGACAGACCCAATTCTTCGCCCAGGCTTTCCAATGTGCGCGGCACCTCAATCAATTTTCGCTCCCGCACGATATATCTTTCACGATCATTGAGCACGCTCATCGCTTGCAGCAACCATTTGCGCAGCGCCTCTTGGTCATGATCAATCTCTACAATTTCAGCGGCCTGCGCGCTGTCATCTTCCAGCGCATCAATCCATTCGCGGCCTTCGTCTTCGGTCGATTGTGTCGCGTTGAGCGAAAAATCGGAACCAGACAAGCGGCCATCCATCATCTCCACATCATGAAGTGGCACGCCCAAATCCTGCGCAATCAGCTGCTGCAATTGATGCCGGTCGAGCGTTTGGCCGGCGTTATTGGCATCGCGCTCAATCCGTGCCTGAATGCGGCGCATATTAAAAAACAAAGACTTTTGCGGGCTGGTCGATCCGGTACGCACCATTGACCAATTGCGCATCACATATTCTTGCACAGAGGCTTTGATCCACCATACCGCATAGGTTGAAAAACGCACGCCACGATCGGGATCAAATTTCTCAGCCGCTTTCATCAGGCCGAGGCCGGCCTCCTGGATCAAATCTCCCATCGGCGCGCCATAGCGTTTAAACTTCGCGGCTTGAGAAATCGCCAATCGCATATAGGCATTGATCAAACGGTGCAGGCTTTGCTCACACCGCTCATCTCGCCAAGCGTAGGCCAGTTTCAATTCCGTTTCAGCGTCAAGCATCTCCGCTTTCATTGCAGTGCGCGGAAGAAAATTCTCTGTGCGGCCGTCTAAAGGCATAGGTTCGCCTCCCAATCTGGAAAAGATGAAAAACTTGTTACTCTCTTCTTACGCAGGTACATGCAGGTTGGATCACTCTTGGGGACGATATGCCTACAGAAAACAAAATTCCGGCCTTGCGCCTGGTGCTTGGCGGCGCAAATTCTGGCAAATCTCGAGTTGCCGAACAGTTGATTGTCGCGACCGGTCGACCCCGGCGCTATATCGCCACAGCGCAGGCCTGGGATGATGAAATGCGTGCCAAAATTGCACAGCACCGCCTGCAACGCGGGCCGGATTGGACCACTGTGGAGGCGCCGCTGGATCTCACCGAGGCTCTGGCGGCGGCCCGAGCAGAAGACATCATCCTGCTCGATTGCGCCACGCTTTGGCTGAGCAATCTTATGATGGCCGAGCGCGATATTCAAAGCGCTTGCGCCGGGCTTTGCACGGCTCTCTCCCAGGCGCCCTGCCCGGTGACAATCGTCAGCAATGAAGTCGGTCAAGGCATTACGCCCGATAATGCGATGGCGCGGGCCTTTGTAAAACACCAAGGCCACCTCAATCAAGATCTCGCCCGCCTGGCGCAAGAGGTCATCTTCGTCACCGCCGGCATCGCACATACTCTCAAGGCCGCGCCATGAGCGATTGGTTTTGGATCAGGCACGGCCCGACCCATGAGAAAAATTTCACCGGCTGGCGCGACGTGCCGGCCGATCTGTCTGACCGCGCGATCATCGACCGCCTGAGTTCATATTTGCCGCCCGAGGCTGTGGTGGTCTCCTCTGACCTGATCCGCTCTGTTACCACCGCCGACGCGCTTGCGGGCGCTCGGACCCGCCTGCCGCATGAGCCCGACCTCAGAGAATTTCACTTTGGTGATTGGGATGGCCGGCATTGGTCAGATGTTGCACAGACAGATCCGCAATTGAGTCGCGATTTTTGGGAAAAACCCGGTGATATTATCGCCCCCAATGGCGAAAGCTGGAACATGGCCGCCGCCCGCGCCCGCCCGGTGGTCGACCGGCTGACTGCGGCCCATGACAGCATCATCGCAGTGGCGCATTTCGGCATCATCCTCACCCAGCTGCAACGCGCCCTGGGGAGCAGCGCTTACGCCTGCCTTGCCCATAAAATCGACAATTTCAGCATCACCCATCTGCGCGAAGATCAGGGAAAATGGCAGGTGATTTGCATCAACCACTTGCCATAAATACTATTAACTCTCTATGATTAAATCATAAATCTTATTTTTATCACCTTTTTGGATCCCAGCATGACATATGATATCTATATCGGCGACCGCACGTTCAGCAGTTGGTCTCTTCGTGGATGGTTGATGCTCAAATCTTTCGGCATCCCCTTCAAAAGCCATGTGCTGGGGCTTTACAGCGGAACGTTAAAGACCGATCTCGCTCCCTTCGCGCCCGCGCGCCAAGTTCCAATTTTGAAAACGCCCCAGGGGCATATTATTTTTGATACGCTCGCCATGGCGGAAACACTGGCGCAGGCCCATCCCAAGGCTGGTCTATGGCCAGATGATCCCGAACGGCGCGGCGCGGCGCGCAGCCTTGTCGCCCAAATGCACAGCGGCTTTTCTACCCTTCGCGGGCAGTGCCCGATGAACCTGCAAAACGCTTGGGAAGGCTTTGAAGTTTCAGAAACTCTGCGCGCCGATCTCGCTTACCTAGAAACCCTATGGCACTATGCTTTCAAAATGTCTGGCGATCAAGATTGGCTCTTTGGCGCCTATTCACTTGCCGATGTGTTTTTCGCCCCGGTTGCAGCGCGAATTGCCTGTTATAAGCTGCCCGTCTCACAGCAAGCGCAGCGATATGTTGACAAACATTTGGCCCATCAAGATTTCCGCCAGTGGCGCGCTATGGGACTTACGAAACACTATGATCCCTTTCCTTACAACATGCCCTGCGCCTCTGTCCCTTGGCCCGGCCCATGCACCATGGGGGCCGAAGTCTCCCAAGGGCCATCTGAAAACGAAACCTGCCCTTATTCGGGTGATGCGGTGACTGATTTTTTACGCATTGATGGCCGGGTTTTTGGCTTTTGCAATCCGTTTTGCCGCGACAAGACTCTGGCTGATCCCGCCGCCTGGCCAGAGTTTATGGCGCTATATTCGACGGCGAACTCCTAAGGTTCCGTTCACCTTTCGTAAACCATGATGCCCTATGCTCGCTTAACCCGTAACCACACAGGGCACAGCCGATGGTGGCCGTCACCTATACAGTCGCATTTCATGGGGTGGAGGCCCGGCCGGTTGAGGTGCAATGCGCTGTCGCGCCTGGTCTGCCCAGTTTTCAAATCGTCGGGCTGGCCAATAAAGCTGTCAGTGAGGCGCGCGAGCGGGTCAGAGCCGCGCTTGATGCCCTCTCAATTGCCCTCCCCTCCAAGCGGATCACGGTGAACCTGTCACCCGCCGATATGCCCAAGGAAGGTTCACATTTTGACCTTCCCATCGCGGTGGCCCTGCTGTCGGCGCTTGGCATGATACCACAGGAGGAGATTGGAGCCTGCGTGCTCATGGGGGAGCTGGCTTTGGGGGGCGAGTTGGTACAGGTCGCCGGTTGCCTGCCCGCGGCACTCACCGCCGCAGCGGAGGGCCGTAGCTTGATTTGCCCGAAGGCCTCGGGCGCCGAAGCGGCTTGGGTTGAGGCCGCCGCGGTCATCGCCGCGCCCACCCTTGGCGCAGTCTTGCATCATCTCACGGGGCACAACCTTCTTGAGCCAGCCCAACCCGGCGAAGTGACGACCGGACAATCGGCCAAGGATCTTTCCGACGTCAAAGGCCAGGAGCGGGCCAAACGCGCCTTGGAAATTGCCGGGGCCGGGCGGCATCACATGTTGATGGTCGGTCCTCCGGGATCTGGAAAATCCATGCTGGCGGCGCGCCTGCCCGGCCTCCTGCCACCGCTCAGCCCAGCCGAGGCGCTTGAAACCTCGATGATCCATTCCCTGGCCGGGCTGCTCGATGAGGGGGGAATCTCTCGCGAGCGGCCATTTCGCGAGCCCCATAGCACCGCCTCAATGGCCGCGATTATTGGTGGCGGACGCAGCGCAAAGCCGGGGGAGATCTCCTTGGCCCATAATGGGGTCCTGTTTATGGATGAGTTCCCCGAGTTTCCCCGCCATGTTTTAGAAACCCTGCGCCAACCGATTGAAACGGGTGAAGTGATGGTTGCGCGTGCCAATGCCCATGTGAAATATCCAAGCCGCTTCATGCTCATCGCCGCCGCCAACCCCTGCCGTTGCGGCTATCTGTCAGATCCGGCAAGAGCCTGTGCCCGCGCGCCGGAATGCGGCGCTGATTATCTGGGCCGCATATCTGGTCCGTTGCTGGATCGGTTTGACCTGCGGGTCGATGTGCCGCCTGTCGCCTATAGCGATCTGGAGCTGCCCTGCGACAGTGAGCCAAGTGCCGCGGCGGCGCGGCGCATCGCTGCCGCCCGTGAGCGGCAAGCCGCGCGATATGCCGAAACTGTGCACTGTACGGTCAATGCAGATGCCGAAGGGGCCGTGTTGCAAAACTTCGCAACGCCCAGCCCAGATGGTCAGGCGCTCTTGCTCGAAATTGCGGAACGTTTTGGCCTAACGGCGCGGGGCTATCACCGTGTGATGCGGGTCGCGCGCACCATTGCGGATTTGGCGGGCAGTGAGGCGGTGGAACGGGCCCATATTGCGGAAGCGGCCAGCTTTCGACTGCCCACGGGGCAAAACCGAATTCAGCCGCGCACCAATCGAAAGACCGCCGCCGCCGCCCAGCCAGAAAAAATGGCAATGGCCAATGACAGCAGGCCATAAACAACTGGACGCTCATGGGCTAAATTATACAGCCAACGTTCGATGCCAACCTTATGCACATCAATTGCGGTCTGATACTGCGAGACAACCTCGCCGTCGCGCATCACAAAAATACGCGCCGAATAAGCCCCCTCCACCAAATTTGACGGCAGGGAGACCGAGGTTGAGAACAAGGTTTGCTCTTGCAGCTGCACCGAACCGGGCAGCATTTGATACAGCCCCTGCTCTTCGCGCACGCGCACCAAAGCTTCGGTAAATTGATCTTTGTTGTTGGTGCTGGGCGGGACTGCCACTGCGCGGATCAATTGGCGCACCGAGATTTGATGCCACAGATCGGAGGCCTCGCTGACCACGCGATCAAAGGGTCCGGTGGTGGCCACCGCGTAAAAACTCGGTGCCAGATCAACATCAAAGGCCTCGACATTGACCCAAATACCCAGGCGTTTATCTTTTCTGCGCACCGTGACCGGAGTGCGAGGGCTGGCAATGGTGACGACAACATCGAGATCACCGGCCGAACTGGCCGCTGTTTCATGTTTCAAGGCACCGAAGATTAAGATTTCTGACCCGTTGAAGAAGGCAGTGATGCCAATTTCGTTTTTCGACATGCCTAAGACAATGTCCTGGGCGGCCACCGGGCCAGACAAGGCCATCATGACAAAAAGAAGCCTTGCGAAAAACCCTTGCATCAATGGCCTCCCGCAACGCCGAGGCTGAACAACTCTGCGGGTTCGACGATCAGGTCCAAAGCCAATTTGGCACAAACAAGAAGCACCATTAGCGCAAGGAGAATGCGCAGCTGCTCAGCTTTGAGCTTGGCGCCGATCATCGTGCCGAATTGCGCGCCGATGACCCCGCCGATCAAGAGCAATACCGCCAAAACCATATCCACTGTGTAATTGGTGGTGGCATGCAGCATGGTGGTAAAGGCCGTCACGAAAATGATCTGAAACAGCGATGTGCCCACCACGACTTTTGTCGGCATGCCCAGTAGGTAAATCATCGCCGGAACCATGACGAAACCGCCACCGACGCCCATGATGGCCGCCAAGACACCGACGGCAACGCCGACAACGATGGGGGGGATGATGGAGATGTAAAGACCCGACACACGGAACCGCATTTTAAACGGTAAGCTATGCACCAGGCCCCGTTTTTTGCGCGGCTTGGCCTGGGTGACATGTTTCGATTTGCGCAGCGCCCGCAGGCTCTCGGCAAACATCAAACTGCCAACGACACCCAAAAACAGCACGTAACACAGCTTAACCAAGAGATCGACTTGGCCCAAACTTTTTAGGTAGTTGAACACAACCACGCCAAGCGCAGCACCGACCAGCCCGCCAATGAGCAGCACCCCGCCCATTTTGAAGTCTACCGTCTTGCGTTTCACATGCGCCAAAACGCCAGAGAAAGAGGAGGCCACAATTTGATTGGCTTCTGTCGCCACAGCCACCGCAGGGGGGATGCCGATGAAAAACAAAAGCGGTGTCATTAAGAAGCCACCGCCGACGCCAAACATGCCAGAAAGAATCCCAACTAGCCCGCCGAGACCCAACAGGACAAAGGCGTTCACAGAGACTTCAGCGATGGGCAGATAGATATACATGGCGCCGCATAGCCCTAACATTGGTCTCGGGCAAGGGGTTGGAGGGGCCCGGCGCGCAATCTACAGGCAAAACGAGCATTTGGACTTATCAACTCTTAAAATTTGGCCTTATTTCTCCTTGACGTAGGCCACGCCACCAGAACGGGGCGGAATCGCTTTGCCAACAAAGCCCGCCAGGACCACGACCGTCAGCACATAGGGCAGAGATTGGATGAAGACCACGGGGATCTTGATCATACTGCCCAGTCCCGCGCTCAAACTGCTTAGGGTGATCAAGGCCGCCACAATCGCAAGCCCCAAGCCCAAGCCCCCTAAAACAATGCGGTCCAGCAGGGTTTTGTGGCGCACATAGGCGAAAAGGCCGAGCCCAAGCGCAAAAAGCACCCCGCTCATCGCCCAAGCGGGCAGGAGAATGTTTTGGAAACGGTTGTCCACCGCAAAGAAAAATCCGAACAACAAACACGCACCCAGCGCATACCAGGGCCGCCATTTGGCGAAAATTAAAGCTGCCAAAGCGATGAACCCGCGGCCTGCTGACATATCCTTGACAAAACCAGCCTGCAAAGCCGTCGCCATATAGGCCCCAGCGATGCCACATAAGACCCCGCATATACCGACAGCGGCGTAACGCAGGCCCACAACAGAAATACCCGCCGTATCCACCGCAGCCGGATTTTCGCCCACGGCGCGCAAGCGCAAGCCAAAGCGGGTTTTATACAAAACAAACCACGTCACGGGCACCATCAAAAGTGCGACATAGACCAGCAAGGAATGCCCCGAGAGAAGCTCGGAATAGAGCTGCCTAAAAGGCCCCGCCTCTGAAATTTCTTTCGCCGGCACAGCGCCTGGCAGATCGAGCGGCTCAAAACGCCCCCCCGCGAGAAGTGGCGGCGTGCGCCCGCCTTGGCCAAACCAATCTTGCGAAATCACCACCGTTAATCCTGCGGCCAAAAAGTTGATTGCAACGCCAGAGATGATTTGATCGCCGCGCAGGGTAATCGAGGCCAGGCCATGAATGGCAGAGAGCAAGAGCGCAGCACCCACCCCCGCCAAGAGCCCCAACCAGACCGATCCCGTCGTTGCCGCAATTGCGGCCGATAAAAAGGCCGCCGCCAGCATTTTCCCTTCAAGACCAATGTCAAAAATACCGGCCCGCTCGGAAAACAATCCGGCCAGACAGGCCAAAAGCAACGGCGTGGCCAGACGCAGGGAGCTGTCTAAAACTTGTAAGAGCGTGAGAAAATCCATTGTCCCTATCTCCTCCGCCTCAGGCTTAAAAACAAGCGCTCAAGCGGGCCTCGAACCATTAAGGTCAGAGCGCCGGTGAATAAGATCACCAAGGCCTGGATCACAACGATCAATTCCCGTGGAATTTTTGTCCAGAGCGCCAACTCCGCGCCGCCTTGGTACAAAAAGCCAAATAGCAAGGCGGCCAGAAACACCCCAAGCGGGTGACTGCGGCCCATCAAGGCCACAGCAATGCCGATAAACCCGGCGCCCTCGGTGAAGTTCAAGATCAAACGCTCGCTTTCACCCTGTGTTGTGTTGATGGCCATCATGCCAGACAAAGCACCAGAGATCATCATGGCCACCATGATGATTTTCACCGATCCAATGCCCGCATAGCGCGCCGCCGGCTCCGATTTCCCCATCGCGCGGATCTCATAGCCCAAAGGCGTGCGCCAAATCAAAAACCAAACCAAAACACAGGCCACCAGCGCAAGGAAAAAACTGACATTTGCAGGGGCGGCGCGAAACATTTTCTCAAGGCCCAAGAGCCCCGCCATATCCTCAAAGGTTGGCAAATGGGTGGCAGCCGGAAAATTTGCTGTGGCCGGGTCCATGCTCCCTTTGGGTTTTAGCGCGCCAACCAAGAAAAAATTCAAAACCCCGGCGGCAATGAAGTTGAACATGATGGTTGTGATAACAATGTGGCTGCCGCGTTTGGCCTGCAGATAGGCCGGAAGTCCCGCCCAGATCATACCGAAAAAGGCCGCACCCAGCGAGGCCCCGATGATGGCAAAGGTCCAATGGGGCCATGGTATGAACAGGCAGACCAGCGCCACGCCAAGCCCGCCCATCATGGCCTGCCCCTCGCCGCCGATATTGAACAGGGCGGCATGAAAAGCCACAGAGACCGCAAGCCCGGTGAAGATGAAATTGGTGGTATAATAAAGCATATACCCCCAGCCCGAAGATCGCAGCAACGTGCCCTCGATCATAAGCTTGAGCGCGGCAATTGGGCTTTCGCCTATGGCCAGGATCAGCAACGCCGACAGAAGCGCCGCGATGATCAGCGAAATCAGCGGGACAAGAACCACATCCGCCCATTTTGGCATTACACCCATAATTGCGCTCCACAGTTTTGCATGGCCCGTCGGTTCAAACTCACGAGGAGGCCTCCCCTGTCACACCGGCCATCAATAGGCCAAGCTCTTTTTCATTGGTTTTTGCCGGATCACGTTCTCCCATGATCTGACCATCAAACATCACCGCGACACGGTCACAGAGCGAGAGAATTTCATCCAGCTCCACAGAAACCAGCAAGATCGCCTTGCCCTGATCGCGCAGCGCTACGATCTGTTGATGGATAAACTCAATTGCGCCGATGTCGACGCCGCGCGTGGGTTGTCCGATCAAAAGCAGGTCCGGATTGCGCTCAATCTCACGCGCCAGAACAATTTTTTGTTGATTGCCGCCAGAAAAATTCTGCGCCGTCAAATTGGGATTGGGCGGGCGCACATCGAAGCGCTGCATTTTCGCGGCGGTTTCCGCCTTGATCGCCGCATTGTCCATAAAAAATCGATTGGCCTGATGCGCCGGATCACGGTGGTAGCCGAAAACGGAATTTTCCCAGGCCATAAAGTCCATGATCAAGCCTTCACGCTGGCGATCCTCGGGCACATGGGCGATGCCCCTGGCCCGCCGGGATTGCCCGTCACTGTCTGCGCCCGTCAAATCCAAGGCGGCGCCATTGACCTTCACCGAGCCCGTGGCGCTGCGGTATCCACCCAGGACTTCCAGCAATTCAGACTGCCCATTGCCCGCCACCCCGGCGATACCCAGAATTTCACCGGCACGCAGCGAAAGACTCACATCCTTCAGCCGCGCAACCCCGGCATCATCCACCACATTCAGCCCGGTGATCTCCAGAACCTGGTGTTTGGGCTGGGCCGGCGTTTTATCAACCCGCAGCAAAACCTTCCGCCCAACCATCAATTCCGCTAAATTTTCAGGGCTTGTTTGCGAGGTCTTCACCGTCGCCGTCATCTCACCGCGCCGCATCACGCTCACCGTATCGGTGATATCCATAATCTCCCGCAGCTTATGGGTGATGAGAATGATGGTTTTGCCCTCTTCGCGCAGCCGCCCCAAAATACGAAACAGCTGATCGGCCTCTGTCGGGGTCAATACTCCGGTGGGCTCATCCAGGATCAATATATTGGCCCGGCGGTACAGCGCTTTGAGGATCTCAACCCGCTGCTGCATACCCACGCCAATCTCCTCGATCACCGCATCTGGATCTACGTTCAGCTCATATTCCGCCGCCAATTCCGCCAATTCCGCCCGCGCCTTGCGCAGAGACGGCGCTAGGAACGCGCCACTTTCTGCGCCTAGGACGATATTTTCAAGAACGGTAAAATTCTCAACCAGTTTAAAATGTTGAAACACCATGCCAATGCCGGCGGAAATCGCAGCCTGGCTGTCTGGGATCGCCGTTTTCTTGCCTGAGATAAAAATTTCCCCCGCGTCGGCTTTGTAAAACCCGTAGAGGATCGACATCAGTGTTGATTTGCCCGCACCATTCTCGCCGATAATGCCATGAATGGTTCCAGGCATGACACGGATTGAAATGTCTTTATTGGCCTGCACCGGCCCAAAGGCCTTGGAAATACCCTTTAATTCAATCGCTGGCTGGCTCATCAATATCCCTTTGTCAACAAAGGCCGCGCCAACCCAATGGCGCGGCCCTGCTCTCTTGGCCTGTTCGCCGGTCCCTTAGAAGGACAACGCGGGGCAGGTTTCGTCGGAGGTATAGTCATGCACGGACAATGAGCCCGCAGTTATGGCCGAGGCCGCCGCATCGACAGCGCTTTGCATATCCGCAGAGACCAAAGACGCGTTGAACTCATCCAAGGAATAGCCGACGCCGCCATTGGCCACGCCCATTTGGAAATTGCCGGTTTCAAGCGCATCGCCTTGGCTGAAGGCTTCGTAAACCGCATTGTCCACGCGCTTGAGCATGGAGGTCAGAACCTTACCAGGGTGCATGTAGTTTTGGTTGCTGTCGACACCGATGGACAAAATGCCTTCATCAGCTGCTGTTTGCAAAACACCCACGCCGGTCCCACCAGCCGCAGCAAAGACCACATCCGCCCCTTGGCTGATCTGCGCCTTGGTCAGCTCAGAGCCCTTCACCGGATCATTCCACGCCGCCGGGGTTGTGCCGGTCATATTGGCGATGATTGTTGCATCCGCATTGACCGCTTTCACGCCCTGCGCAAAGCCACATCCAAAGCGACGGATCAATGGGATATCCATGCCGCCAACAAAGCCGACAGTGCCAGTTTTAGACGCCTGTGCCGCCAGCATGCCGACAAGGTAGGACCCTTCATGCTCGTTGAAACCAATGCCGCGCACATTGGGCATGCTCAGCCAGTTCACATCGATCACCGCAAACTTTGTATCCGGATAATCTGGCGCAACCTTGCTCAGGGCATCGGCGAAGGCAAAGCCAGCCATGACGATCGGATTAGAGCCAGCTTCGGCAAAGCGCCGCAAAGCCTGCTCGCGCTGGGCTTCATTTTGCAGCTCAATCTCGCGGAACGATCCGCCGGTTTCATCCGCCCAGCGCTGCGCGCCTTGGAAAGCGGCCTCGTTGAAAGATTTGTCAAATTTCCCGCCAAGATCAAAGATGATAGCGGGATCGGCCAATGCAGCAGTGGCGCTCAAGGCCACAGCAGCTGCGCTGCCAAGAATAGTTTTCATAAAGCTCATAAGAGTCTCCCATAAATAGCGACAACCCAACGGACAGAATCCTCCGGGTCAAAAGCAAGCAGATCCTTCGATCATGACCAAATAAGCCCGTTCTGCCAAGGGAGCGTCAATATAAATTTATCCTTTTATTAAGAAAATCACAGTTGAAACCGGAAAGCCCCCCGAGGGGTTAAAATATAAGCAATTTAAGTCAGTAATTTACGAAAAATCAGCGCGTCGCATGTCGTGCCGTCGCGCCGCTTGTAGTAGCCTGCGCGGCGGCCGACATGCTCAAAGTCTAAGCTTTGATAGAGCCCAAGCGCCGGGGCATTGTCCGCGGCCACTTCCAAAAAGACTGACCGGGCGCCCAAAGCCGCTGACGTCTCGATGAGCGCCAAGGTCGCGCGCCGCGCCAATCCTTGCCTTTGAGCCTCAGGACTGCAGGCGACAGTGAGTATTTCCACCTCATCAAGCACCAAACGCCCCATTGCAAAACAGCCAGGGACCGCGCTTACATGCACGCCAGGCTGCGCCATAAGTTGCTGAAACTCGTTCGCCGACCAGGGGCGCGCATTGACAAAGGCAGACCGGTGAATCCGCGCGAAATCCGCGGCCAAAACAGGCGTTTTAGGCCGCAACAGGGCGCACTTCGACCACTTCAGGGATGTAATGGCGCAGCAAATTCTCAATGCCCATTTTAAGCGTCAGAGTTGACGAGGGGCAACCGGCACAAGCGCCTTTCATATGTAGGTAAACGATGCCCCGGTCAAAACCATGAAAGGTGATATCGCCGCCATCTTGCGCCACCGCGGGACGGACGCGCGTGTCCAAAAGCTCTTTGATCTGAACCACAATGGATTCATCGGCCGCATCATAGTCACCCTGCGCAACCGCGCCAGATTGGCCGTCCGACAACACCGGCGCGCCAGATTGGAAATGCTCCATAATCGCGCCCAGCAAAGCCGGCTTGATATGATCCCACTCCATGTCATCCGTTTTGGTCACCGTGACAAAATCAGAGCCCAAAAACACGCCCGTCGTGCCCGCAACAGCGAACAACCGCTGCGCCAAGGGGCTGGCAGAGGCGCTCTCGGCCGATGGGAAATCTGCCGTGCCCATGTCCATGACAGATTGCCCGGGCAAAAATTTCAGCGTTGCAGGGTTTGGGGTACTCTCAGTTTGAATGAACATGAAGATGCCTTCCGGTTATCGTGCCGCAAATATGTGCTGCAGCCCGTTCAATGTCAAGTTTTTAGAATTATTCTAACTATGAGCCGCACTAGCTCAAAGCTTCTAATTGTTCTTTGCTTAAAGAGCCTGGCACAATCACAATCGGCACATCCAAACTGCCGGAAGATTTTGACAATTGCGTGACCAAGGGCCCCGGTCCTTTGCGATCTGTCGCAGCCCCCAACACCAGGATGTCCACTTCGGCGTCATCGCGAATTTGTGACAAGATTTCCGGGACAACCTCGCCTTCGCGAATCACCAGCTCGGGATCAACCCCGTGTTTCTCTCGCATCCACTTGGCAAAGACCTCGTAATGCGCCTCAATGCGCTCGCGGGCCTCTTCGCGCATGATTTCCCCAACTCCAATCCAGTGATTGAATTCCTCAGGTGGAATAACCGCGAGAATTTCCACCCGCGCGCCCGTGTTTTGCGCCCGCATGGCCGCAAAGCGCATCGCGTTCAAACATTCGGTAGAATTGTCCAGCACAACCATAAATTTACGCATCACAGGCCTCCATTCGATCCTCATCATGCCCGCAGCCGCCTCCGCCCGCAACGCCAAATTACGGCGCCGATCAAATAATATGGCCTAGGCTGCGCAAACCCACGCACTAAGGCGCGGGCTCAAAATCAGGACCCTAGCGCAACATGCCGACGATATCATAGGTTTGCTGCAAGATCGGAGCGGCCAGTGCCCGGCCGCGTTCGGCGCCACGGGCCAAAATACGGTCAATCTCATCGGGCTCTTGCATCAGCCGCGACATTTCGCTGGAAATCGGTGCCAGTTTTGCGACGGCCAAATCGGCAAGCTTTGGTTTGAATGACCCAAATTGCTGCCCGGCAAATTCATCAATCACAGCCTGCGGTGTCATCTCATTGAGCGCCGCATAGATATTGACCAGATTGCGCGCCTCTGGTCGGCCGTTCAACCCCTCGAGCGTTTCAGGCAAAGCTTCGGCATCGGTTTTCGCCTTTTTGATTTTCTTGGCCAAAGCATCCGCATCATCGGTCATGTTCAATCGGCTCATATCACTGGGGTCTGACTTGGACATTTTCTTTGTGCCATCGCGCAGGCTCATAACCCGCGTGGCGGCCCCCTCAATCACCGGTTCCGGGATCGGGAAGAAGTCTACGCCAAAATCATTGTTAAACTTCGTCGCAATGTCGCGCGTCAGCTCCAGATGCTGCTTTTGATCTTCGCCCACAGGCACATGCGTGGCGTGATAAATCAAAATATCCGCCGCCATCAATGCGGGATAGCCAAAAAGACCAAGCGAGGCATTCTCACTGTTCTTGCCCGCCTTGTCTTTCCACTGTGTCATGCGCTTCATCCAACCCATGCGCGCCACACAGTTGAAAATCCAGCCCAGCTGCGCGTGTTCAGGGACTTGGCTTTGATTGAACAAAATGGATTTTTCCGGATCTATGCCTGCGGCGATGAAGCCGGCGCAGAGCTCACGCGTATTGCGGCGCAGGTCCGCTGGATTTTGCCAGACCGTGATCGCATGCAGATCAACCATGCAATAAACAGTTTCAAATCCACCATCCTCCTGCATGTCGACAAATCGCTTCATCGCGCCCAGGTAATTGCCCAAGGTCAGCCCACCCGAGGGTTGGATTCCAGAAAATACGCGCGGAACAAACTTTTCGGTCATGGGGGCCTCAGCTCTAGAATTCAGTCCTCACATCGCATAATGAGCAAGGCCGAAGCCGTCAAGGAAGCACACCATGTCCGACTCCCCTCCCCCCGCCGTCAATCCCCTACCGCCGGCGGTGATTGTCTTGTTTTTGGCGGTGGTGATCGGCGAGGCCTATATCGCCGGGGCCGAGGCGCAGCTGTGGGGACAATTTGATGCCCGCATCAGCCTCATTCGGCAATTTGCATTCCTCCCAGAGGGGTTTGAACGCGCCTTATCGGCTGGTATTTGGCAGCCCGAATTATTTTGGCGCATGCTCACCTATCCCTTCGTTCATGCCGCCGTTATGCAGTCCATTTTGGCCTCGGTATTGATTTTGGCCTTGGGAAAATTCGTGGGCGAGATCTTGGGCAACACGGCTGTGTTCGCGATTTTCGGCATCTCTTCTGTGTGCGCCGCCCTTGGATACGCCCAGTTCACCTCAAGCACATATCCCCTCTTTGGCGGCCACCCGCCGGCCTATGGGTTGATCGGCGGCTTTAGCTTCGTGCTATTTAGCCGTGCGGAGGGCCTGCTCAGCCACCAATTGCGCGCCTTTCGCATGCTCGGGCTTTTAATGGCGATCAACATCAGCTTTTCTGTGTTCAACAGTGGACAGCCGTTTTGGGTCGCTGAGCTTTGTGCGGCGGTCGCAGGATTTATCTCAGCCGCTTTGATTCAGCCCGGCGGGATTGCCAGTCTCTTGGCGAAATTTCGGCGTCATTGATCCCAAATATCACCGATCAATCGGCCCGGCGGCGTATCATTTGGCGCAATTCGGCAAGGCTAAAGGCTCCCAGCAGGCGACCGGCCAGACTGTAGCTGACGACCGCCACCAATAAGATCACAACCAAGCCGAGCAGGCGCAAACCGTCCATGCGCAAAACAGGTTCTAAAGCACCGGCGGTGACCCAAACCACGACGCCCATCGCCAAACTGGCGATAAGAATGCGGACAGATCTTTTGCGCAGCTGCGCATCCCAGCTTGCCGCGGGACCAAACCGCTGCGCGCCCCACCACAGGCAAGCCAGCATGGCCCAACCGGCGCAAGTTGCCCCATAGGCTGCGGCTGTAAACCCGATATATCGGCTCAAACCAATCGCAACCACCGCATTAACCACCAATGCGACCAGCGCAAAATAAAATGGCGACCGCGTGTCTTCGCGGGCGAAAAATACTGGCTGATAGAGCTTTTGCAACACAAAGGCCGGCAGGCCCAAGCCGTAAATCGCAGTGGCCAAAGCCGTGGCTTGCGTATCACTGGCCACAAACGCCCCGCGTTCGAACAAGACTGAAACCAACGCCGAAGGGATCACAACCAAGGCCACCGTGCAAGGAATGGTCAACAGCAAAGAGAGCTCTGCGGCGCGATTAAAAGCCTCCTGCCCGCCCACCTTATCCCCAATGCGCAGCCGGCGCGACAACTCCGGCAAGAGCACAACGCCAATGGCCACCCCCACCACACCCAGCGGCAATTGATACAAGCGATCCGCATAGTAAAGCCAGGCATTCGCCCCTTCAAAATAACTGGCAATCTGCCGACCGACGAGCAAATTAACCTGCACAACCCCGCCGGCCAGCGCGGCAGGGGCTGCGATTATCGCCAAACGCTTGAGCTCGGGCGTCATTTTCGGCCAGCGTGGCAACAGCCTGAACCCCGCCCGAAGCGCCGCGACCCAGAGCACAGCCAGTTGCGCAATCCCAGCCAAAGGCACGCTCCACGCCAGGGTCAAGCCGATATCCCAGCCGAGCCATTGCGCCGCAAATAAGGCCAAAATAAAGCAGATATTCAGCAAAACAGGCGCCGCCGCAGCCGCCACGAACCGCCCGGCCGCATTGAGCACACCCGAAATCAACGCGGCAAGTGAAATGAACAGAATATAGGGAAAGGCAATCCGACCAAATAGCACAGTCAGATCAAAGCGCGCGTCGCCGACAAAGCCGCTTGCCATGGCCCAAACCAAATAGGGCATCAACAGCATGGCCAGCGCGTTCAGCACAATAAGCACCAGCGCCAACATCGACAGCGCGTCCCGCGCAAAGCTCAGCGGCCCATCATCCGAGGCGAGCTTTTTTGAAAACATGGGTACGAAGGCGATATTAAACGCGCCTTCGGCAAAAAACCTACGGAAGAGATTGGGCAAAGAGAAGGCCAGAAAAAACGCCTCCGCCACCGGCGAGGCACCCAGAGCGCCCGCGATCAAAACATCGCGCAAAAATCCCATGACGCGCGAAACTAAGGTCCAAAACCCGACCGTAAAGACCCCCCGCATCATGGTCATGATAGCGCCCTCGTCGCACCTTGCTTTAAAGCCTCCCGCAGTTTTTGCTCCAAACTGTCGCGCTTGGTCTTGGAATGTAGCTTCAGCCCAAACATGTCTTTGACGTAGAATGTATCAACCACCTGTTCACCATAGGTGGCAATCACCGCGCTGGAGATATTCACATTGGCCGCCGCCAGCGTACGGGTCAGGTCATACAACACGCCGAGACGATCGCGGGTATCGACCTCAATGATGGTGTATATTTCAGAGCCTTCATTGTCGAAACTGATCGAGGTGGGCACTTGAAACGCCCGCTCACGTTTGTTGATTTTATCGCGCGATTGGATGGCCTCACGCGCCACAAGCGTGCCTTGCAGGGTCTGATTAATCATCTTTTCCAAACGGCCAAGTCGCAGGTCCTTATAGGGATGACCTTCCGCATCCTGCACCCAAAAGACCGCTGTGGCGTAGCCGTCCTTGCTGGTGAAGGTGCGCGCGTCGACCACATTCGCCCCGCTCAAGGCCAAAGCGCCGCACATCCGGCTGAACACCCCGGGATGATCGGCCATGGCAAAGCAAATCCGCGTCGCGTCCCGATCTTCATCAGGCTGCAAATCCATGCGGATTTCATCTTCTGGAATATCCAAAAGCAGCCGAGCAAAAATCTGATGCGCCGTGACATGTAGCCCTTGCCAATAGGGCGGGTAATGTCGGTTCGTCTCATGCCGCAGCGCCGCTTTGGACCAATCTGGCAGCGCCTTGCGCAGGTTTTTCTTCGCCTCAGTGCCGCGGTTTTCCCGGTTCAGATCCTCCAGCCCGGTCTCTAGCGCCCTTTTGGTTTGCCGGTACAACGCTCGGATCAGCACGGCTTTCCAATTGTTCCACACCCCTGGGCCCACGCCTGAAATGTCACAGACGGTCAAGACCGTCAGAAGATCCAGCCGCTTGACCGATTGCACGGCTTTGGCGAAATCACGCACGGTACGCGGATCTGCAATATCGCGTTTTTGCGCCATATCGGACATCAAAAGATGGTGCCGCACGAGCCACTCGACCGTCTCCACCTCGCGGGGCTTGAGCCCCAAACGCGGCGCCACTTCACGGGCGATTTTCGCACCAAGTACCGAATGATCTTCCGGCCGGCCCTTGCCAATATCATGCAGCAGCAATGCAACATAGAGCACTTTTCGGTTCAGCCCCTTGGCCAATATCCCGCTGGCAACCGGAAGCTCCTCGATCAATTCCCCGCGCTCAATCGCAGCCAGATGGCTGATCGTTTGAATGGTGTGCTCATCAACCGTGTAGGAATGATACATGTTAAACTGCATCATAGCGACAATCGGTTCAAACTCAGGAATGAATGCGGCCAAAACGCCCAGCTCATTCATGCGCCGCAATCCGCGCTCAGGGTTGCCATGTTTCAGCAAAATATCGATAAAAATACGAACAGCCTCATCCGACTTGCGCATCGATCCATCTATCAAATGCAGATTCGCCGACAGAAAACGCATCGCATTCGGATGGATCAACAGGCCCGTGCGCATCGCCTCCTCAAAAATCCGAAGCAGGTTCATTTTATCTTTTAAAAACGCTTCCGGATCGGCCAGAGCCAGCCGGTTTTGCCGCACACAAAAGCCAGGCTTCAACTTCGGCTTTCGGCGCAAAACCCGCAGCACGACGGGTTCTTTCTTCAACTGCGCAGCTTCAAGCGCCGTCAGGAAAATGCGAGTCAATTCCCCAACTTTTGTCGCATGCCGGAAATAGGCCTGCATGAAATGCTCCACCGCCCGCCGGCCGCCGCGATCTCGATAGCCCATGGCCTCAGCGACCTCGACCTGCAACTCAAAGGTCAACTGGTCCATCGCGCGATTGGCAATCAAATGGAGATGGCAGCGCACAGCCCAGAGAAAATTTTGCGCAGCCTCAAATGTGGCGAATTCCTCGGCACTGAACACGCCCGCTTCCACCAATTGCTCCGCATGAAAGACGCCGTTGATATATTTCTCAATCCAATAGAGAGATTGCAGGTCGCGCAGCCCGCCTTTGCCCTCTTTGACATTCGGCTCCACCATATAGCGCTGGCCGCCTTGCTTGAGATGGCGCGCCTCACGTTCCGCAAGTTTGGCTTCGGTAAATTCCGCTGCGGTATGTTTAAATAGCTTTTCGCGCAGTTGTGTTTGCAGCTGCTGAAACAGCTCCTGGTCACCCAGCAGGAATCGCATCTCAACCAAAGATGTGCGAATGGTGTAATCTTCCCGCGCAAGGCGCAGACAATCCCGGATCGTGCGGCTGGCATGACCGACTTTCAGGCGCAAATCCCAAAGCACATAAAGCAAGCTTTCAATCACGCTTTCGGCCCAAGCGGTCATTTTATAGGGGATGACAAAAAGCAAGTCGACATCTGAAAACGGTGCCATGCCGCCCCTGCCATAGCCCCCCACCGCCACAATCGCCAGTTGTTCAGAGGTGGTCGCAGCTTGCCGCGGGTGCATATAGCGCAGCGCCGCATCATAGGCCGCCGCCACCGCGCAATCCGTCAAATAGCAATAGCTCATGGTCGCCGCCTGCGACGCAAAAGGCGCCGCCTTAAAGGCGGTCGAAATCCGCTCCAACCCTGCTTTGCGGCTCTGGCGCAGGATGCTCACGACAGCCGCCCGGATTGCCGCCGCATCGCTGAGATCGGCCACCGCGCGGTCAATCTGCGCCGCAACATCCTCTCGGTCAAAAATGTCAGACGCCTCCAGAATGAGATCCGAGGGCGCAGAAAGGCGGGACAGGTCCAAACCTAAAATCCAATATTGGAAAAGCTGCGCGGAGCGGGCGACAGCACCACGACTTGATTGCCCTCAATCGTGGCCACCGCCAGACCGCGTTCAACCGTGCCATCTTCTCGCAAGCGGAAAATGCCCGCCGCCCCCTGAAAGCCGCTGCTTAAGGTCAGACCCCGGCGGTTCAACGCATCTCGATTGCCCGTGGCCACCGAGGCCCCCACCGCCGCCACGCCGTCATAGGCAATGGCGGCCAAGGGATGCGGCGCGCGACCATAGACCGACTGAAAGCGCGCCTTGAATTGGTCACTGCGCTGCGGGCTCGGCATGGCGAACCATCCGCCTTGAATCGCAGGCAAGTGAAAGGCGGAGGGCAAGGCGTCCCACTGCGCCAAACCGGCATATTGCACCAGCTTCGGATCCACCCCAGCCTCTGGCAGCAACTGCGCGATCAAGGGCAACCCGCCGTCGTAATCTGCCGTCAGAAATACGATATCGGCATCGATGATCTCATTGCGCTCGGCCACGCGGCTCATCGCCTCGACCAAATCCTGCTGGGTAAATTCATAGCCCTCGACACCGGCCACGAAACTGCCCTGCGCCTCCAACGCCCGCTCAAGCGCATCGCGGCCAGCCCGCCCCGGCACCGTATTGGCATGCACCAAAAGCGCGCGTGATTTTCCCTGCTCAGAGGCATAGGCCGCCAAATGTTCGGCTGTGTTCTGAAAGGTATGGCCCAAGACATAGACATTGCCACCGGCAATCTCGACATTATTCGACAGGGACAAAACGCTCACACCGCTGCCAGCGACCGCCAGACCCGCCGCATTGGCCGCGCCCGCAAACAGCGGACCCACAATCACCTGCGCGCCCTCTTGTACCGCAAGCCGAGCCATTTCAGCCGCCTGCGTCTCAAGCCCGGCCGTGTCATAGACTTGCATCTGCATGTCGACCCGGCCTTCAAGATCGGCCATGGCCATACGCGCCGCTTGCTCCGCGGAGAGCGCCAATTCCTGCACCCGTTCATCGGCCGCGGTGAGTGGCAAGAGCACTGCAACCTGGACGGATTTGCTGCCATCAAGCCGAAGCCCCCCCCCTGAGATCGGCCCGCCTGAGGGCGACACACAGGCCGTCAGAAGCACTGATGCGCAAAATGCCAATAGAGCCACGCCGCGCAGCTGCGGCATTGATGGGATTAGAAAATTCATTGTCAAAGCGCCCTTCAGAGATTGATAGACCTGTGTTAGATGCAGTCTATGGCAATCCGCAAAGGGGTCCAGAGGTGAATCATAATTTGATGAAGTTGGAGCCCGGCTTATACCTTGTGGCAACACCTTTGGGCTCAGCACGCGATATTACCCTGCGCGCGCTGGATATTTTGGCCTCGGCGGATGTATTGGCCGCCGAAGATACCCGCACGGCCCGCAAATTGCTGGACATTCATGGCGTGCCCTTGGCGGGGCGGCGAATCATTGCCTACCACGATCACAGCCAGGCCAAGGACCGTCAAAAAGTCCTCCATCATATCGGCGAGGGTAAATCGGTGGCCTATGTCTCAGAAGCGGGCACGCCCTTGATCGCAGATCCCGGCTATCAACTGGTGGTCGATGCCCGGCGCAGCGGATTGGCCGTTCTATCGGCGCCAGGACCTGCGGCCTGTATCGCCGCTCTGACTGTGGCCGGTCTGCCGACGGATCAATTTCATTTCGCCGGCTTTTTGGCGCCCCAGCAGGTGGCCCGCCAAAAGCAGCTGGCCGAGCTTATGGCCCTGCGCGCAACCGTTGTTCTATATGAATCCCCCAAACGGCTGGCCGCGCTTCTGGCCGATATCGAAACGACTGGCGGCGCTGCGCGCCCTGTGGCGGTCTGCCGCGAATTAACCAAGAAGTTTGAAGACGTACAATGCGGGCCGGTGGAGAGCCTCCGCGCATTTTACGCCAAAACACCCGCCCGCGGCGAAATTGTGGTGCTGATTGGCGCGGGAGAAGAGGCCAAAGTGGATAAAGGTGATCTTGAGGCCGCGCTTATTCACGCAATGTTAAGTCTTCGCGTGAAAGATGCAGCAGACGCTGTGGCGGGCGCTTACGGTCTGCCGCGGCGCGACATCTATCAACTGGCCCTCAAGTTACAGGCTGTGCAAACCGAAGAGTGACGCAATGTTTTACAAAGCTGCGCAAGGGACAACCAATCATCTGGCCGGACTGGCCGCTGAACACTCTGTCATCGCCGACTATGCGGAACGCGCGCATCACATGCTGGCCCATCGGTGGCGCGGCTGCGCTGGCGAAATTGATCTTATTTTTGCCGATGGAGATGGGTTGATCTTCACGGAAGTGAAGAAAAGCCGCAGCCATGATGCGGCCCTGCGCAGTCTAAGCCACAGGCAGCAAAAACGCCTCTACCAAGCCGCCACTGAATATCTTGCAGATACCGGCCGCCCTTTGGCCACAGATATGCGTTTTGATGTGGCCGTGGTTGATGGGCAGGGCCATATATTCGTGATGGAAAATGCCATGATTCAATAGGGCGTTGCTCAAGGGCCGCGACAGAAACAAATTGCCAAAGCACAAGTGGGTGATTAATGAGTCCTAACCCATTGCGGGAATTTGTCTGAGGTACGCGCATGTCACGAAAAATTGCTTTTCAAATGGACCCGATGGAATCGGTCAATATTGACGCAGACAGCAGTTTTCACTTGGCGATGGAAGCCCAGGCGCGCGGCCATGAAATTTATTATCATACGCCCGGCCGGTTGGCCTTTGAAAATGGCAAAGTCACGGCCAAGGGACAGAAAATGGTGCTGCGACGCGCGCACGGCAATCATGTGGATCTTGGCCCGCTGGAGCATTTGGATCTTCATGAGTTTGACGTCGTTTGGCTGCGCCAAGATCCGCCCTTTGACATGGGCTACATCACAACCACCCATTTGCTGGATCTTTTGAGACCGGATGTTTTGGTCGTGAATGATCCGTTTTGGGTGCGCAATTATCCAGAAAAACTTTTGATGTTGCAATTTCCGGAGCTGATCCCTCCGACCACAATCGCGCGCGACTTGGACACGCTGAAAGCCTTCCGTGCGCAACATGGTGATGTCATTATCAAGCCGCTCTATGGCAATGGCGGGGCGGGCGTGTTTCGCCTCACGCCGGAGGATCGCAACATCGCCTCCTTACATGAGCTCTTCACCGGGATAAATTCCGAACCGCTGATCATCCAAAAGTTTCTGCCGGCCGTCAGCCAAGGCGACAAAAGAGTCATTTTGGTGGATGGAGAGGCGGTGGGTGCCATAAACCGCGTGCCCGCAGCCGGAGAGACCCGTTCAAATATGCATGTTGGCGGCCGGCCGGAAAAAATCGGCTTGACCGCGCGGGACAAAGAAATTTGTGCCGCCATTGGACCCTTACTGCGCGAGCACGGCCAGATTTTCGTCGGCATCGATGTGATCGGCGATTATTTGACCGAAATCAACGTCACATCCCCCACGGGCCTGCAAGAATTGCAACGCTTCGATGGAACAAATGTGGCGGGGTTGATCTGGGATGCGATTGAAGCGCGGCTGTGATCACGCCGCCTTGCCGCCTAGACCTTCTGCAAACCCCGGATCCACTCCGCGATTTGCCCCATGACGGCCTCTGCGGATGCGTCATTGCCACAGGCCTGCAAAAAGGCATGTGGTTGATCTTTGGCCAATAAATGCGTGATCGGGTGTTGGCTATGGGCAGCCAACCAATCATTATCATCGGCAATCGGGTCGCATTCTGCTTTCACCAAAAGCAAGGGCGCGCCCGCTTTTGACAGGCGGGCCCGGAATTCCGACATATCTTCACAGCCCAAATGCCCATACATCACCCGAAGCGCCGCATCATTCAGCCCGTCAGAATTCGCGCCAAATGCGTCATGAGAGGGACCCTCAAGCCCGCCGAATGCCCCGTAGAGACTGACCATCCCCTGTATTTTTGCGCGCGACGCCATGCCGCCTGCGGCCCAAAGCACCATGGCTCCGCCTGCGCTGTCACCGGCCAGAACGATCTGATCTCGCCGGGCCGCAAACTGCTCGGCGATCTCGGCGGCTTGATCGGCCTGCGCGGGAAACTTATGTTCGGGGGCCAAATCATAAGGGGCCGCAAAGACGCGGCGCCCGGTCAGTTTTGCCATCCAGGAACACAAAGTTTGATGCGTCCAAGGGCTGCCAACAATCCAGCCTCCCCCATGGAAATAGAGAATATCTGCGCCATCATGCAGCTCTTGCGGCGTGAAACACAGGCCCGTGCCGCTGGAAAAAGCAACCTCGTCAATCTCGACCGTATCTGCAGAGAAATGCGAAATACTGGCCCGCTCAGCCGCGTAACCTGCGCGCAGCTTGGTCACAGGATCATTCACCCAATCGAGAGTTGGCATGGCGCTCATTCAAAGTCCTCCGGCCGTGCCTCGCGGGCCATATGGTCGAGAACTGCATTCACAAACCCACGCTCTTTGCCATCGGGGGAAAAGGCCAAGGCCACGTCAACATATTCCACAATCGCCACTTTTGGCGGCGTGTCGCCCTCAACAAACTCCGCCCCCGCCGCACGGAACAAGGCCCGCAACGTGGGGTCCAGCCGGGCAATCGGCCATTTGGCGACCAAGGCACGATCTGTCATCTGATCGATCCGAGCCTGATTGTTCACCGCTCCGGCAATCACCCGATTGAAATGCGCGATATCCCCATCTTCGAGCTGGGCCCCATCAAGCTCCGCACCCATACGGTGCTCTTCAAACTCTTTTGACACCACATCAATCGGCAGTTGCGACGCTTCCATCTGGAACAAGGCCTGCACCGCGTACAGGCGACTGGCCGATTTCATACGGCGCTTTTGATTGCCTGATAAATTAGAACCGCTCATGCTTTTGCCGTCTCCTCAGAGGATAAAAATCCAATTTTCCCTTGGGGCTGCCCCCATTTGCGTGTCAGAGCGATCAAATGCAGGGCCGCAGCGGCCGCCCCGCCGCCTTTGTTTTGACCGGCAGTCTCGGCGCGTACCTCAGCTTGTTTACGGTTTTCGACCGTCAAAATACCATTGCCAATACAGGCGCCCTGTAGTCCCAAAAGCTGCAGTGCGCGGCTGCTGTCGTTGCAAACCGTCTCGTAATGGGTTGTTTCACCCCGGATTACGCAGCCCAGGGCCACATAGCCATCAAACTCAGCCCGCCGATGCGCGATTGCAATGGCGGTAGGCACCTCGAGCGCGCCGGGCACTTCGACCAACTCCCATTGGCCATTCGCCTTTTCAATCTCAGCCTGGGCACCGGCCACCAATTGATCGGCGATGTCCTTGTAATAAGGGGCCACCACAATCAACAATTTGACTGGGCTGTCAAAAGAGGGGCGGTTAAGCGTGTGATGCTGCTCTGCTGCGGCCATTAGTCTGATCCCGAAATTTTTTGCGTACCATGAATTTCCAACCCGTAAGCCTCGAGCCCAACAATCTTGGGCTCGGGTGAATTGGTCAAAAGGGTGAGCCGTGACAGACCCAAGGAAGACAGAATTTGCGCCCCCACACCATATTGGCGCAGAGTTTGCGGGCTGCCATCATCTGAAGCTCTAATTTTCATGTGCAGATCGCGCAACAAAACCAAGACCCCGCGCCCCTCATTGGCAATGATTTTCATCGACTGCGAAAATTCAAAAGCCCGCCCTTTCGGTCCGGTGCCAATCATATCCAACATCGGATCCAAAGAATGCATCCGCACCAAAACGGGGGAGTCGCCGCTGATCTCGCCCTTAATCAGCGCAATATGCTCTGCCCCTTGGGTTTCATCATTAAAAATCCGCATCTGCCACTCGCCGCCGAACTCGGAGTGGATCGTCTCTTCGCCTTTGACCCGAACAAGGTTATCGTTCCGGCGGCGGTAGGAAATTAAATCAGAGATGGTGCCAATTTTAAGACCATGCAGTTGAGCAAAACCAATGAGATCGGGCAAACGCGCCATACTGCCATCGTCATTCATGATCTCGCAAATCACCCCCGAGGGGTTCAATCCAGCCAAACGTGAGATATCGACGGCGGCCTCCGTATGGCCTGCGCGCACCAAGACGCCGCCATCGCGGGCGCGCAGCGGAAAGACATGCCCAGGGGTGGCGATATCTGCCGCAGTTTTGCCCGCATCAATCGCAACCGCAACCGTATGGGCGCGGTCATGGGCGGAGATACCAGTGGTCACACCCTCGCGCGCTTCAATTGAAATCGTAAAAGCCGTTTCATGGCGTGAGGAATTGTAACTCGACATCAATTGAAGACCCAATGCATCCGCCCTGTCGCTGGTCATGGCCAAGCAAATCAAACCCCGCCCATAGCGGGCCATGAAATTGATCGCCTCTGGCGTGGCCATCTGCGCGGGGATGACCAAATCACCTTCGTTTTCGCGGTCTTCGTGATCCACCAAAACAAACATCCGCCCGTTGCGCGCGTCGTCAATGATCTGCTCAATCGGCGAGATCACCTCAGCCAAATCGCGTTCTACGGCGCCCGGTGTTTCAAATGGTAACAGATCACTCATGCCCTAACTCCAATCTTGCAAGCGTGCAACGTAGCGCGCCAAAGTATCAATTTCCAAGTTCACGCGGTCGCCCACTGCCGCAGAACCCCAAGTGGTTACAGCCTTCGTGTGTGGAATAAAGTTGATCCCAAAGTCGGTGCCATTCACTTCATTCACGGTCAAGGAAGTGCCGTTCAATGCAACCGATCCCTTGGGGGCAATGAATTTCGCCAGCGCCTCTGGCGCGCGCAGCGTCACCCGCGTGCTATCGCCCTCATCACGCAGGGCGACAATCTCCGCCACACCGTCCACATGGCCCGAAACGATATGCCCGCCCAGCTCATCGCCGACTTTCAAGGCCCGCTCCAAGTTGACCAGGCGGCCCGTTTTCCATTCGCCAATATTGGTCAATCCCGCGCTCTCGGCGGAGACATCCACACAGAAGCTGTCAGAGGTTTTTTCGACCACTGTCAGGCACACGCCATCACAGGCAATAGAAGCGCCCATATCCACCGTGGTCACATCGTAGCCGGTGGCAATCTCAATACGCAAATCTCCGCGCTGCTCTACAGATCGGATGGTGCCAATATCAGTGATGATACCCGTAAACATGATGATCCCCTTTGCGCTGTCCCTACCCTCAGACCCCGCTTGGGGCAAGGGTCACAGTTGGAATTGAAACTGCGACAATTCGCAATTAAGAACAACCCGAAGATATTTTTTCAAAAAAGCCGTCCCATTTCAAACGGCGCAGCGCGGGGTATTTCAAAATGGCAGATGGATTCGGGCGTAATTTCCTGCTGTTACAGGGCCCGCATGGTCCATTTTTCAGCCAGTTGGGCTCGCTCTTGGACCAAACGGGCGCCACCGCTTGGCGGGTCGGCTTCAATGGCGGTGACGCATTTTTTTGGCGAAATAAAGCGCGCTATATCGCCCACACCGAGGGCTTAGAGGCTTGGCCTGCGGCGCTTGGCAAGATCATCGCAGAAAAATCCATCACCGATATCGTATTATATGGCGACACACGCCCGCTGCATGCCGAGGCGATCAAGCTGGCCCAGGGCTTGGGTTTGCGGGTTCACGTTTTTGAGGAAGGCTACTTGCGCCCCTATTGGGTGAATTATGAGCGCGGCGGTGCCAATGGCAACTCAAAGCTGATGGGGATGACAGTTGCACAGATGCAAAAAGTTCTGCGCAAAGCCAGAATCGACCTGACCGAAGCCCCGGCCCATTGGGGCGATATCCGCCAACATGCGTTTTACAGTTTCGTTTATCATTTGCTCATATTGCTGAACAATCGTGCCTATCCCAACTTTAAGAGCCACCGGGCAGAGAGTGTGGCGCGGGAATTTTACACCTATTTGCGCCGAGTGCTCTGCCACCCCTTTGAAATCTTGAAACGTTCCATCGCGACTCGCCGCATAAAAAACAGTGGTCAAGCCTATCACTTGGTTCTGATGCAGCTCGAGCATGACAGCGCATTTTTGATGCATTCGCCTTTCGCATCGATGCCAGAATTTCTGCAATGCGTCGTCAAAGCTTTCGCCGCCGGTGCGCCGCGTCATCACCGCTTGGTGTTCAAAGCCCATCCCTTGGAGAGCGGCCGGCGCGCTCTGGCACGCGACATTGCAGCCTTGGCCGCTCAGTATGACATTGCAGATCGTGTCGATTACGTTCCCGGTGGAAAATTGGCGCAACTGCTTGATCATGCACGCAGCGCTGTGACCGTCAATTCCACCGCCGGCCAACAGGCGCTCTGGCGGGGCCTGCCTCTGAAAGCCTTCGGCAAGGCAGTTTACGACAAGCCGCAATTCGTCTCCAGTTTGCCATTGGAAGAGTTTTTTGCCCAGCCGCCCTACCCCGACAATGCCGCCTATCTCGATTACCGGCGCTATTTGCTGGAGACCTCCCAGCTTCCCGGCGGGTTTTATTCCACCCGGGGGCGCAGGCAGCTGCTGCGGCAAGTGATTGATATGCTCCTCTCCGATCTCGATCCTTTCGACGCCTTCGAATATGGCAATTCAGCATCACTTTCAGGCAGAGAAAATACGAAAAGTCGCGAGGTCGATTGACGCAAAATGGCTCGATTGCTAACTTTTCCGCAATTATCACGACAATCGCAAATTATAAAAAAATAAATATGGGCTACGAGAGGCTGCAGAAATGACATCAATTATGATCAAAATCAATAAGATAATTTTAATTTCCGCTTGTTTTGGGGTGATATCATCCTGCACCATTCTGCCGCGATCCGGTCCAAATAGATTTGAGGTGACCGCAAGCGCGCGCGGCGAAAACCCCACAGCTCACATTGTCCCGGTGACGCCAGAGGTGGTCTATGAGACAAAAATGCCCGCAGCTTTGGGCTTTACCAAGAGTTTTTTACAAGCCCAGCCGCTGAACGCCGAATTAATCCGCCCCGGTGACACTTTGCACCTCACAATTTGGGAAAACGTCGAGGATGGTCTTTTGTCCTCCGGAATGTCAAGTGCAGCCACCTTGAGCGATTTGCAAGTGGATGGCAGCGGTCGTATTTTCGTGCCCTATGCGGGGCGAATTCAGGTCGCGGGCCATACGCCCGAAGAAATTCGCCAACTCATCACGCAAGCATTGCAGGACCAAACGCCCGATCCACAGGTTGAGGTCCGCCGCTCCGCTGGAGCCGGGGCGACCGTATCCATTATTGGATCCGTCGGTGGACAAGGCATCTATCCGATCCTGCATCAAACCCGCACCCTATCGACCATGCTGGCCAGCGCTGGGGGATTGGGCGTGAAAGCCGAACTGGTGCGGGTCACGGTCATTCGTGGACAACTGCGCAGCGAAGTTTGGCTCGATGAACTCTACGATCGGCCCGAGATGGACATTGCCCTGCGCGATGGGGACCGTATCCTTATCGAAGCAGATCAACGCAGCTTCGTGATTATGGGAGCCACGGGACGCCAAGCCCAAGTCCCTTTCGATCAGCGGGAAATTTCAGCACTTGAGGCGCTATCTCGTGTGGGCGGTCTTAGCGCTTATCAGGCCGACCCCAAGGGCGTTTTTGTCTTGCGGAAAGAGGATCAGTCCATCGCGCGTCGCGTGGTTGGTGACGCCGAGATCAAGGGCGAGCAACATCTCATCTATGTGTTGAACTTGACCGAACCAGACGCGCTGTTCCTCGCCAGAGATTTTACAATTCGCGACGAGGACACCGTTTATATCACTGAGGCACCAATTACGACGTGGAATAAAACACTCAGCGGCCTCATGGGCACTTTGGGAACAACCACAGGCTTTGCCAATACGATCAACAACCTGTAATTTGACACCCCATCTTGATCCAGAGCCAAAGCCCGCCGCGCCTGCCGCGCGGCGGGCCGTTTCGCTCGCCCTGGGGGCCTTCACGCAAAGGCGCATCAACCGCATTCTTGACCTCGCGGGCCACGCTCCGCGCCTCGGCTGGCCAGGTTCCTCAGATCAAATTTTAGCCTGGGGCAATGGCATTTCAGCCAAACGCGGCGCTTGGGTGGCAAGCATGACCGGCGCGCAGCTGTTGCACATCGAAGATGCCTTTCTCCGCTCGGTACTTCCCGGCCGCAGCGGGCAAGCCCCTTTGGGTTTGCTCATCGATCCGCAAGCCTGTCATTTCGATGCAAGTCGCCCGAGCGCCTTGGAAGATCTCCTCAAAACCCATCCACTTGAGTCCCCAGCCCTTCTTGAGCGCAGCGCCGCAGCCATGGCGCGGATCGCCAAGCATAAGCTCACAAAATACAGCGGTGTGCCTCGCAACGCGCCCTGCCCCAAAGCTGGGTTTGTCCTGGTCATTGATCAGACGCGCGGCGATGCATCCATTGAGAAAGGCGCGGCAAACGCACAGAGCTTTCACCAGATGTTGGCACTTGCAAGGGCGGAAAACCCCACAGCACGCATCGTGATCAAAACCCATCCAGAAACGCGGCTGGGATATCGCGCGGGCCATTTCAGCGCGGAGGATTTGGATGACGGCATGGAGCTTCTGACCCATGCGATTGCCCCCCAAGATCTCTTTGCCGCGGCCCAAACTGTCTACACGGTCACCTCTCAAATGGGATTTGAAGCCATATGGGCGGGCCACCGGCCCGTGGTCTTTGGGCAACCGTTCTACGCGGGATGGGGACTCAGCCGAGACATACAGCCCGCACGCCGGCGCGGCCGCGCGCTCAGCCCAGCGCAATTATTCGCCGGGGCCATGATTTTATACCCCAAATGGTATGACCCCTGCCGCGATGCCCTGTGCAGTTTGGAGCAAGTGTTGGATCAACTGGAAGCCGAAACCCGCGCCTGGCGGGATGATCATGCGGGATGGGAGGCACGCGGTATCAGCCTATGGAAGCGCCAGCCATTGCAGCAATTTTTTGGTCGCCATCGCCCGCTTCGGTTCCAATCAGAACCCAGCTCACATCGCCCTGCAATGGCTTGGGGCGCCGGGCCGCACGCGGATGGGGTGCACCATCTCGAAGATGGGTTTTTAAGATCCAAAGGGCTTGGGGCCCAATTGGTGCCGCCGCTCTCCTTGGTATTGGACCGCAAGGGCATTTACTTTGACCCGAGCCGCCCAAGCGATTTAGAGACGCTCATTGCCAACAGCCTAACGCTCTCTGCGCAGGAGCGGCAGCGCGCAGCCGATCTGCAAACTAAGCTCATCTCTAGCGGCATTTCAAAGTACAATCCGCGCCCGTCCGCGGCGCTGTCATTGCCCCCTGGACGCCGGATTTTGGTGCCTGGACAAGTGGAAGATGACGCGTCAATTCGCCTGGGCACGCGCGATATTTGCACGAATCTGGCGCTGCTGCGCTGCACCCGCGCGCAAAACCCCGATGCGGTTGTGATCTATAAACCCCACCCCGACGTTGAGGCGGGGCTGCGGCCCGGCGCCCTGTCTCAGGCGACAGAATATTGCGATCGTATTGCGGCAAATCACGACCCAATCTCCTTAATAAATCAGGTGGATGAAGTTTGGACAATGACATCGCTGCTGGGATTTGAAGCGTTGATCCGGGGCAAGGCCGTGACCTGCCTGGGGCTGCCCTTTTATTCCGGCTGGGGTTTAACCCACGACCGACATGAGGTGCCACGACGGCAAGCCCGGCCTGATGTTCTTGGACTTATACATGCCTGCCTAATTGAATATCCCAGATATTTCGACCCGGTGACCAAGTTGCCCTGCCCGCCTGAGGTTGTCCTGGACCGGCTGGCGGAGGCGGCAGATCTCCCGCAGGCGTGGTATTTGCGGCCATTGGCCAAAATTCAGGGGGCATTTGCCGGCCAAGCCCATCTGTGGCGTTAAAACCTGCTTTGCCAAAAGCGCATATTGGATTGGCGATGGACCCATGCCCTAAGGCATGCGGCGCCAATCTTGACGGATATCTGAACCAATCTTGCGGGCTGAGATAAGCTCAAAGCGCGGTGCCTCATTCAACTGCGACAAAGCCAGATTGCCCAGGCCGGCCAGCCCCTCCGCGCCCAGTGCCACGCCGGCCGTATAGAGGATCACATCGTCCACCAACCCGGCGCGCAGCAAAGAGGCCGCCAGCTGTCCGCCGCCCTCACATAAAACCGACGTCAGCCCTTTTGTCCCCAGGGCCTGTAGAAGCTCTGCCACATCCAGCAGCCCTTCCGGTGAGAGCGGAACCTCACACAGCGCATCGCATTGAGAGTGCCAAGCGCCGCTCACATCGGCCTGCGGCCCATGACACAACCAAAGCGGCGCACGATCGCGACTGGCCTGTAAGGCCGCCCCGTCAAAATTTAAATGCCGCGAGGCCACAATGCGGATCGGTTGCCGAATGAGGCCCAAACCGCGCACGGTGAGGCTGGGATTGTCCGCCCGCGCCGTGCCACCACCCACCAATACCGCGTCATGACAGGCGCGCAGGCCATGCACATCGCGCCGCGCCTCAGCGCCTGTGATCCACTGGCTTTCGCCGCTGGCCGTGGCAATGCGCCCATCCAATGATGTGGCCAATTTCAGTGTGACCCGCGGGCGTCCATTCTGCAAACGGCTAAAAAAACCGCGATGCGCCACCAAAGCCTCTTGCGCCCGGCAACCCATAGTGACCTCAATTCCCGCCGCTTGGAGCTTGGCAATTCCCGTGCCGCTGACGCGCGGATCTGGATCCGCAATCGCCACAACGCAGCGCGCAATCCCGGCTGCAATCAAGGCCTCAACGCAGGGCGGCGTGGCCCCATGATGGGCACAGGGTTCTAGGGTAACAAAGGCTGTGGCCCGCTGCGCCAAGCCCCCGGCCTGTTCCAAAGCCATGGTTTCCGCATGCGGTCTGCCGCCGGGCTGGGTCCAGCCGCGACCGACAATGCGCGTGCCTTGAACTATGACGCATCCCACCGCCGGATTGGGCCAAACGCATCCCTGACCACGCTGGCCCAAACTCAGGGCCAACGCCATAAAGCGCGCGTCACTTACAGCACTCACTCCTCAGGCGGCAAGTTTGGCCGCAGCTCGGAGACGAATTTGTCAAAATCATCCGCCGCTTGGAAATTCTTATAGACACTGGCAAAGCGCACAAAGGCCACCGTATCGATCCGTGCCAAAGACTCCATGACAATCTCACCGATAGAGGTGGACGGGATATCTGTATCGCCCATGCTTTCCAGGCGGCGCACGATGCCAGAGATCATTTGATCCATGCGCTCGGGCTCAACCGGACGTTTTTGCAAGGCAATCCGAATAGAGCGCTCGAGCTTGGTCCGGTCAAAATCTTCTCTGCGACCATTTGATTTGATGACCACCAAATCTCGCAATTGCACGCGCTCATAGGTGGTAAACCGCCCACCGCAGGCCGGGCAAAACCGGCGCCGCCGGATGGCGACATGATCCTCGGCCGGGCGCGAGTCTTTTACCTGAGTGTCAACATTTCCACAAAACGGGCAACGCATGTTCCATCCCCTCTTAGCTTTCCGGTAGCGCCGAGCGCCCAAACTTCCACAATCCTTATAACATTTCACCACGGTTTGGGTAGAGGAGATTTTGACCCACTGCATTTTGACCCGTCCACCCCATGCGGCCAGCGCCAGAATGAGAAAGGCCCCGCAAAGCGAGGCCTTTATCGTCAAAATTCAATGCGGCAAGGGCGCTATTGGTCGAGGAAGCTCCGCAATTTACGGCTGCGACTTGGATGTTTGAGCTTGCGCAGGGCTTTGGCCTCGATCTGGCGAATACGTTCGCGGGTCACGCTGAACTGTTGACCAACTTCTTCCAAAGTGTGATCGGTATTCATGCCGATGCCGAAGCGCATCCGCAGCACCCGTTCTTCGCGCGGCGTCAGACTGGCCAATACCCGAGTGGTGGTTTCCTTCAGGTTTTCTTGGATCGCACTGTCCAGCGGCAAAACAGCGTTTTTATCCTCAATGAAATCCCCAAGCTGCGAGTCTTCCTCATCGCCAATTGGCGTCTCCAAAGAAATGGGCTCTTTGGCAATTTTCATGACCTTACGCACTTTTTCCAAAGGCATTTGCAGCTTGGCCGCCAATTCCTCGGGCGTGGGCTCACGGCCAATTTCATGCAGCATTTGGCGTCCGGTACGCACCAGCTTATTGATCGTTTCGATCATATGCACCGGAATGCGGATGGTGCGCGCCTGGTCCGCAATCGAGCGGGTGATCGCTTGGCGAATCCACCAGGTGGCATAGGTTGAGAACTTATAGCCGCGGCGATATTCAAACTTATCGACCGCTTTCATGAGTCCAATGTTGCCCTCCTGGATCAAATCCAAGAACTGCAATCCGCGGTTGGTGTATTTTTTGGCAATCGAAATCACCAAACGCAGGTTGGCCTCAACCATTTCTTTCTTGGCTTGACGGGCCTCTTTCTCACCTTTTTGCACCTGTTGCACAATGCGGCGAAATTCAGAGATATCGAGCCCAACATATTGGCCGACCTGGGCCATCTCTGCGCGCAGCTCTTCAACTTTATCGACACTTCGTTCCATGAACATGGTCCAGCCACGGCCAGTTTTCTCGCCCATATCAGTCAACCAATTGGGGTCGAGCTCGCGGCCGCGATAAGCATCGATGAATTCGCGGCGATTGATCCGCGCTTGGTCCGCAAGTTTCACCATGGAACTGTCGATCGACATCACCCGGCGGTTAATGCCGTAGAGCTGGTCAATCAACGCCTCGATCCGGTTGTTGTGCAGGTGCAATTCATTCACCAATTCAACAATTTCAGACCGCAGCTTTTGATACTTCTCCTCAGCCCCATCCGAGAAACTCTCATCCTCGTTCAAAGTGGCAGAGATCCGCACATCCTGCATCTCAGATAGAAGCAGGTAATGAGAGGCAATAAGATCCAGCGTCTCCAGAACCTTGGGCTTTAGAGCAGCTTCCATGGCGGCCAGGGAGAGGTTCGCCCCTTCGTCATCGTCATCATCATCGGCGATAATGGGGTTGCCATCCGCATCCAGCTCAGGGCCGGCACTGGCGGGGCTGTCAGTCGCCACAGAGGCCGACACAACCGGAGCCTCCTCCTCTTCGCCCATATGGTGACCAAAGGTGGCTTCCAGATCAATCACATCACGCAGCAAAATATCTTCACTCAGAAGCTCGTCGCGCCAGATGGTGATCGCTTGAAAGGTCAGCGGGCTCTCGCAGAGCCCTAAAATCATCGTATTGCGACCCGCTTCAATCCGCTTGGCAATGGCAATCTCGCCCTCGCGGCTCAAGAGCTCCACCGACCCCATTTCACGCAGATACATGCGCACAGGATCATCGGTCCGGTCTAGCTTTTCGTTATTTGCCCCCGCAAGCGCCACATCACGGTTTTGACCGGAGGCCACCAAATCCGTTGGGCCTTTGTCTTCATCTTCCTCAGATTCATGTTCTTCGGTCACCTGAATGCCCATCTCAGAGAGCATCGACATGACATCTTCGATTTGATCTGACGACACCTGATCGGGCGGCAAAACTGTGTTCAGTTGATCATAGGTGATATAGCCCCGTTCGCGCGCATCACCGATCATCTTTTTGACAGCCGTTTGGCTCATATCGATCATCGGTTCATTGGCGTCGGCATCTTGCTTGCGGTCGTCGTTATCCTTGGCGGCCATGCGCTGTGGCTCCTTGTCCTTGGGACTCTCACTAAACGTAAAAACGAATCGGTTTTGAAACTGATTCGCTTCGCTATTTAGCCTGATTCGCCCCCCAGTTCCCACCCCCACCGAACTTAAGGTCGGTTTGGTTTCGAATAATTAATCTGCTGGAGCAGATCATCCAATGTATTTTGTTCCTCTAACTTTACTTTTAAACCGTTTTTGGCGGTCTTATATTCTGTGTGATCTTCCTGCGCGCCCTGGGTTGTGGCTTGCAAATGTTTGGCGGATTCGCTGATCCGCCAGGTCAGCCCCTCCGTGTCAACATCCGACACATCCAAAACCGCCTCTGCCACCTCGCGCCCATGCGCATCTACAGCAAAAATCTGAGCAAATTCTTGACGCAGACAGGTGATCACAAAGGACACATCCGAACTGTTGCGCACAGAAGGCGCTATGCGGACATGGGGAAGCTGCATCAAAGTTTCAAGTTGCTGCCGCCCAAAAATATGTTCCGCTTCTGACCAGAGCTGATCTGTGGCGCCAGAAAATCGCAGCAAAAATTGCTGGAGATCACGGTGCAGAGGCTTTTCAAACTGCAAATCCTCCAACGCCCCTTCGACACTCGGCAGGGCCTGCGGGCAGTTGAGCAAACTGGCCAAAATGACCGAATGGCGCAAAACATGGCTGGGTTCAGAGCCATTGGCCAAGGCCGAGCTGCGCGTGCTTGCCTGCGGCGTGACCGGCCGATAGCCGATCTTGGCATTGAAGCCGCGCGCCGATCGTGCCGCGGTCTTTGGTCGGAACAACTGCCAGCGTTTGTCCTTGATCGCCTGGCCGTAATGACCCCGAATAGAGGGGTCTTTGATCAGCATGAGCTTTTCGCGAAGGGCTTTGTCCAATGCGGCCTTGCGTTCCGGGCTATCGAAATTCTTGCCATAGGTTTCACGTTCCCACAAAAGATCCACCATCGGCCGTGCGGCGTTCAACAGCGCTTGCATGGCCCCCGGCCCACCGGCGCGCAGCACATCATCGGGATCCTGACCATTGGGCATGACCGCAAAGCGCAGCGACTTGCCAGCTTCCAACAGAGGGAGCGCCAAATCCATGACACGCTGCGCGGCACGAATGCCCGCCGTATCGCCATCCAGAGCGATGATCGGCTCATCACAGATCCGCCACATCAGCTGCAACTGGGTCTGTGTTATCGCCGTGCCCAAGGGGGCCACAGAGGCTCCAAATCCCGCCTCCGCCAAGGCGATCACATCCATATAGCCTTCTGCGACGATCAAGCTCTGCCCCTTGCCAGAGGCCTCCCGCGCCGGGCCATGGTTATAGAGCGAGCGGCCCTTATCAAAAAGCTCAGTCTCCGGTGAATTGAGATATTTGGCCTGATCATTGGGATCCATCGCCCGACCCCCAAAACCAATGCAACGCTTTTGCGGATCACGAATTGGAAAAATAATGCGATTGCGAAATGTGTCATAGGGGCGTTTGCCCTTATTGGAGGGTTTGCCCAACCCGGCCGCCAAGATCAACTCTTCAGAGACAGACTTCCCCGTGAGATGATCCCAAAGCCCCTGCCAGCTGTCGGGCGCATACCCAATCTCGAACCGGTCCAATGCCTGCTGTGACAAGGCGCGGCCGTTCAAATAGGCCCGCGCCTCTGCCCCGGCGGAGGTGTTGAGCTGCAATCGAAAAAATTGCAGCGCCTGTTCCATGACCTCGGCCAATTGCGTCCTGCGGTCCGCTTTTTGCCGCGCCTGCGGGTCGCGCTCGGGCATGGGCATGCCAACTTCACCGGCCAAAATCTCCACGGCCTCCATAAAAGAGACATTCTCAGTCTCCTTAATAAAGCCCAAAGCATCCCCCTTGGCGTGACAGCCAAAGCAATAATAATATCCTTTTTGATCATCCACATGAAAGCTTGCGGTTTTCTCGTGATGAAAAGGGCAAGGTGCCCACATATCGCCCTTGCCTTGATTGGATTTGCGACTGTCCCACATGACCTTGCGCCCGACGACCTGAGAGATCGAAGCTCGGCTGCGCAATTCGTCCAAAAATCCCGGTGGCAATGACATGAGGTTTTCTAAACCAAATGCGCGCGCGCGGCCACTGATTCCATTGCGGTGGTCAAATCATGCAGCAGGGTTTGTGTCATGGAGCGAAACACCATCACCCGAAACCGCGACGTGCCAAGGCAGGCAATCACCGCCTGCATATGCATCAGCGAGCTGCGCTGGCTCATACCGGCTTTGAACTGTTTCACCCGCAGATCCAAAGGTGTGAGACGGGCCAAAACAGCGCGCACATCGGCACCATTTAGCTCCAAAACCGTCCAGCCATCCCTAACATCGGTCAGTGCCGCATGACGCGTCAAGCGGGTTGATGGCGCAGCTCCCATCACAGCAATATGCGCGTGATCAAACCAAAGCGCATAGACACCGCCTTTGCGCTTCAGCTCATTGGGACCGGGCCATTCCAATCCCATTTGCGTGTTGAAAGCCGCGGCCGCCTGAACAGCCTGCCCCCGATAGGGCGCCAGAAGATGCAGCGGTGCTTGCACTTCTCGGGCTGAAACCGTGCCGATCTCTAAAGGCAACCCCGCGCCCGCGGGCGATGTTTCATACAGCTCAACCACGAAGCCGCCCCCCCTCTGGATCAAAAAACACGGGCGCGCAGACCTCACAGAGCGTTGTCACACCGCTCAAATGCTCCACCATCTTGATCTGCTGGCCATGGCGATTGCGCCCATCGCGCAAAAATGCCTGCGCAATGACCGACCCTAAAGTGGGAGAATAGCACATGGAGGTCACATAGCCCTCATCGTTCTCAGACACGGCCTGAGCTTCAGGCGCAAAAAGATGCGCGCCGGGAATAATCTGCTTCACCTCGCCTATGGGCCGTAATCCCACAAGCTGATCACGCTCGGGCCCCACAAGCCCGGGCCGCGCCGCCATGGTTTTGCCGATACAATCCTTAGCCTCCGACACCATCCGCTCGAGGCCAATGTCAAAGGCAGTGGTGCGCCCATGAATTTCCGCATGGGTGATAAAGCCCTTTTCAATCCGCAAAACATTGAGCGCTTCGAGACCATAAGCCCCGCCGCCCAGCGCCTCAGCCCGCGCAAGCAGCAGTTGAAAGAGGCTTTCACCATAGCGCGCCGGCACCGCCAATTCATAAGCGTGCTCCCCAGAAAAGGAGATCCGAAACAACCGTGCGGCAATGCCGCCCAATTGCACAGCTTTATACCCCATATAAGGTAGAGTTTTATTGCTGATCTTGCGATCCAATATACCGTTGAGCAAGGCGCGTGCCTCTGGACCTGCCACAGCAAATTGCGCCCACTGCTCTGTGACAGATGTGAAGCTCACGTCCAAATCTGGCCGCAGCCCTTGATGGACGAAATCCATATGCCGCATCACCTGCCCAGCGGCGGCGGTGGTGGTGGTCATAAGGTAGTGATCCGCGCCCAGTCTGGCACAGGTGCCATCATCCATGACGTGACCATCTTCGCGCAACATCAACCCATAGCGTACCCGACCCTGCTTAAGGCTGGCAAAAGAGTTGGTGTATAGAAAATCCAAGAAAGCCGCCGCATCCGGGCCTTGGATATCGATTTTGCCGAGGGTTGAGACATCGCAAATTCCCACTGTATTGCGAACCATCTGCACCTCGCGGTCACAGGCTTGCCGCCAATGGCTCTCGCCCTCCTGCGGAAAATAGCTGGGCCGATACCAAAGACCCGCCTCAACCATCGGTGCGCCGCGCGCGCGGCTGATCCGGTCAGAGGTCAAACGCCGCTCGGGCGCAAACCCTTTGCCATGGCCCCCCGCCCCAAGCGCCGCCAGGGCCACAGGCACATAGGGCGGGCGGAATGTGGTGGTGCCCGTTTCGGGAATGCCGCGACCGGTGGCATCGGCCAAAACCGCCAGCGCCGCAATATTGGAGTTTTTGCCCTGATCGGTGGCCATGCCTTGGGTCGTATAGCGCTTCATATGCTCGACCGACCGAAAGTTTTCCTGCACGGCCTGTTTGACATCTTTCACCGTCACATCATTTTGAAAATCCAGCCAGGCGCGCCCACTGCCGCCGACATCCCAAAACGGCGTGATCTCATAGGGGGTTGTGTCGGCAACCGGCAAGGCGCTTGGCTTGACCCGTTTGCCCAGCGCCCTGGCCAAAGTGAGCGCCTCTGCCTGCCCCTGCGCCAAGGCGCCCTGCGTGCTCATTTCACCCGCAGCAGCGCCCGCCACCACCAGGCCGGGAACAGCGTCCGGCTGCGGCGTGAAACTTGCCAAGGCCGGATCCCAAATCGGACGGCCGTTCATATGACAGGTGAGATGCACCGAGGGATTCCAGCCGCCCGAAACGCCCAGCGCATCGCAGTCAATCCTTTTGACAGATCCATCGCTTTGCCGCACATCAATGCTTTTCAAACCCAAACGCCCACGGCTGCCTATCACCACTGCGCCGTTATAAAGGGGGTAATCGCCCAAGGATTGCGCGTCGGCGCGGCTGTCAATCATGGCCACAACTTCAACACCCGCCTCCGCAAAATCTCGCGCGGTGCGATGCGCATCGGCATTATTGCCAAAAATCGCCACCTTTTGGCCGGGGCTCACCCCAAAGCGGTTGAGGTAGCTGCGCATGGCTCCTGCGGTCATAATGCCGGGGCGATCATTATCTGCAAAGGCGATTTGCCGCTCCAAAGCACCCGCACATAAAATCGCGCCCTTTGTGTAAATGCGCCAAAAAGTTTCGCGCGGCAATCCCTCTGGCATCACGGCCAATTCCGGCCCGAGGCGCTCCAAGGCACCAAAGACCCCTTGGTCATAGGCACCGGTCACCGTGGTATTCGCCATGATCCGCACATTGGCGAGCCCAGCCAATTCCGCAATGGTACCCTGCACCCAAGCCGCCGCCGCCATCCCGTCAATATGCTCCATTTCAGACAAGAGCCGGCCGCCCAACTGGTCATGTTCATCGGCCAGAATGACATCTAATCCCGCCCGTCCCGCCGTCAAAGCCGCCATGAGCCCAGCGGGTCCGGCGCCAATGATTAATACATCGCAATGCGCATAGGCTTTTTCGTAAAGCTCATGATCGTAACGCTGCGACAAAGCTCCAAGCCCCGCGGCCTGCCGGATGAGGGGCTCATAGACCCATTCCCAAAATTTACGCGGCCACATGAAGGTTTTGTAATAAAATCCCGCCGACAAAAAGGGCGCCAAAACATCATTCACCGCCAAAGCATCAAATTTCAACGAGGGCCAAGCATTTTGCGGCCTGGCGACAAGCCCATCATAGAGCGGCTGCATTGTGGCGCGGCTGTTGGGCTCACGCGCGAAACCGCGCTCCAATGTCACCAGAGCATTCGGCTCCTCCGACCCGGCCGTCACAATCCCTCTGGGGCGATGATATTTGAAAGACCGGCCAATAAGCCTTTGGTCATTGGCCAAAAGGGCGCTGGCCAAAGTGTCGCCTGCAAAGCCCTCAAAGCTCTGACGGCCAAAGGTAAACCTCAGCACGCGATTTCGGTCAATCAATCCCTTACCGGCCACTCTCACAGCTGATCCCCCTTGACCAAACGCGCCGACACAACGGCATGTGACACCGTATCTCGGCGCACCGCGAGCCAAGCCCCGCAGCCAAATTCATGATGCCAAAGGTCCTCGGTTATCCCGGCGGGATTCTCGCGATTGTGCAGATAGTCATCCCAGACCTCCGCCCCCGCATCAGGCGCAGGCCGCGCAAGAGCGATGGCATGGCCCGAATAGTAAAACTCACGCCGATCTCTCGTACCGCAAAGGGGACACTCTATGCGCATAAGTGGCCTCCTATGGCGCTGTGGACAAACAGATCATCCTCAAAAAACATCCGACCCATCCTAATGCAAATTATGCTGGGCACCGGTGCCCTCTTCATCCATCAAGCCGCGCCCGCTGCGGAATCTATCCAGGCGGAAGCGCGCGGCGGCGCTATGCGGGCGATCGGTGGCCAAAAGATGGGCAAAACAATGGCCCGACGCCGGCACAGCCTTAAACCCACCATAGCACCAGCCCGCGTTCAAATATAAACCCTCAATATGGGTTTTATCGATAATGGGTGAGCCATCGGGGGTCATATCCATGATGCCGCCCCAGCTGCGCAGCATCCGCGCCTTGCCGATCATCGGCATGAGCGTCATCCCCGCCTCCGCCACATGCTCCACCATTGGCAGATTACCCCGGGCGGCATAGCTGGCGTACATGTCCAGATCCCCGCCAAAGACCAGCCCCCCCTTGTCCGATTGGCTGATATAAAAATGCCCCATGCCGAAGCTGATCACATGATCAATACAGGGTTTCAGCCCCTCGGTCACAAAGGCCTGAAGCACGTGGCTTTCGATGGGAAGACGCATGCCCGCCATAGCCGCCACCTGGCTGGAGCGCCCCGCGACCACCATCGCCACTTTCTTTGCGCCTATGGGACCACGGCTGGTTTGCACGCCGCGCACCACACCCTGCTCGATGTCGATGCCCGTCACCTCGCAGTTTTGGATCAAATCCACACCAAGCCGATCCGCCCCACGCGCATAGCCCCAAGCCACCGCATCATGCCGCGCCGTGCCCGCCCGCCGCTGCAACAGGCCGCCATAGATCGGAAACCGGCCCTGATCATAGTCCAAGTAAGGCACCATCCTGCGCAGTTGCGCCACGGACAACAGCTCCGCATCATCGCCGCGGTTGCGGATGGAATTGGCCCGCCGAATGGCCGCGTCTCTTTGCCCATCGCTGTGAAACAGGCCAATTTGCCCACGCTGCGAATGCATCACATTGTAATTGAGTTCCGCCTCCAGCCCTTCCCAGAGCTTCAAGGAATGCGAATAGAATTCAGAGTTTCCGGGCAAAAAGTAATTGGCTCGAACAATGGTTGTATTACGTCCAATATTGCCGCCGCCAATATAGCCTTTTTCCAGCACGGCAATACGTCCAAGCCCGTATTCTTTGGCCAGGTAGTAGGCTGTTGAAAGACCATGCCCACCGCCGCCAATGATCACGACATCATAGGCCTCCGCCGGTTCAGGGTCGCGCCAATGCGCCTGCCAGCCGCGGTTACCGGTCAAGCCTTGGGCGAGAAGTTTTAGAGCTGAAAAGCGCATGTCTAAACCTGCAAATTGAAACACAGATCAGTCAATAAAAATATCCCGGCTTTGGCAAGGGGCAATGCAGGGGTCACCGGCTCTATGTGCGGCACGCTATGCATCAACCCCCTAAATCGGCTGCGTGGGCCAGTCTTCAGCAGGCACGTTTAAGCGGGCCAAAATGGTTTCCCCGGCCACCGCTGTCTGCCCCAGACCCACCGCAGGCTCCACGCCTTCTGGCAGGAAGATGTCCAAACGGCTGCCGAAACGGATCAAGCCAAACCGCTCGCCCACGCCCAAGCGCGCGCCGACTTTCGTAAAACAAACAATACGGCGCGCCACAAGTCCGGCAATCTGTGTCACCCCAATTCGAATTTTATCTTCCGTTTCAATGGTGATGGAGTTACGCTCATTGTGCTCGCTTGCCTTGTCCAGGGACGCGTTGAGAAACTTGCCATGGTGATAGCAAATCGCCACCACCTCGCCGGCCATGGGCGCACGGTTCACATGGCAATTGAACACATTCATGAACACAGACACGCGCGTCAAAGGTTTATCGCCCAATTGCATATCCGCAGGCGGAACGGTCCTGGTGATCAAGGACACCACCCCATCCGCCGGGGAGAGGATAAGCCCCGGCCGTTGCGCCACAGAGCGCACCGGATCGCGGAAAAAGTAATAACACCAGACGGTCAGCCCCAAGCCAATCCAAAATAGCGGCTCCCAGACCAGCCAAAACACAGCCGTCACAGCGGCAAATATCGCCACAAATTTGCGCCCCTCAGGGTGCATCGGGACGGCGATGACTTTCATCATATTCATCAGATTAAATCCAATTCCAAGTTGTTAGGATCACGAAAAGCGCAAAAATCCCATTCAGACAGAGCATAGCGAAAACCGCGAATGATCCGAGGTCTTTGGCATGTTTTGCGGGCAGTGACCACTCTGGTGACAGCAGATCGACAATTTCTTCAATCGCCGTATTGAGCGCCTCGGCCACAATCGTCAGCCCAAACAATATCACCGATATGACGATATGTGTCATTTCCGCCCCGATCCAAACCAAAATCGCAACAATAGACAGGCCCGCCAAAAGCTGGTGCCGAAACGCTGTTTCCCCCCAAAGGCGCCGCGCCCCTGCCACAGAGTAGCGTGTGGCCGCGAAAAGATGGGAAATTCCATGAATTTTGTCGGGTTTTTGGGGAGTATTGCTCATCCGTTTCTCCGACAGCCGGCAAAAATATCTAGGTCAGGCTGGCGCTCGGAGGTCTGCACCGCTGTCAGCCCCAAAAGGGAATGAAACAGATAGTCATGTGAATAGGCGGCGGAGGCTTTCGCCTTCAAACAGCCCCGATCAATCCGCGCACTCTCGGCAAAGGCCTGTGATTGCCAAAACAGCATCGGAACTTTGGTTTGGTGTTCCGGAGCCATAAAATAAGGCGCTCCGTGTAGGTAGAGCCCATTTTCCCCCAAGGATTCGCCATGATCCGATAGGTAAAGCACAGAGCTGGCCATATTGTCTTGCGCCGAGAGCAAAGTGATCAAGTCCTCCAAGACTTTATCCGTGTAAAGGATGGAATTGTCATAAGCGTTGACCACCTCCTCTGGGCTGCAATCGCCGAAATTCGCCGTATGGCAGGCGGGTTTGAACCGCTCAAAGGCAGCCGGATATCGCAGATAATAAGACGGCCCATGGCTGCCGATTTGGTGCAAAACCAAGACCGTGTCTTGGTCAATCGACGGCAAGCGCCGCGCCACTTCTTTGACCAAAATTCCGTCCACACATTCCCCTTCGCCGCAATAGTCCGGGTCTTGGGAATTGGTCAGCTGGGTATAGCCAATTCGCGCCGCCAACCCTTTGTCGCCCGTATTATTGTCGATCCATTCGACCCGAATCCCGGCTCTTTGGATCACATCCAAAACATTCTCATGCGATACACCAAGCTCATGGGAATACTCTTTGTGACCGTAGCGTGAGAACATACAGGGCAAAGAGACGGCTGTTGATGTGCCACAACTGGAGACATCCGTAAAATAAACCAGATCTTCCTTGGCCAAAAGCGGATTGGTCTCACGCGCGTAATCGCCCAGGCTGAAATCCTGTGCCCTTGCGGTCTCGCCCACCACAACCACGATCACCCTAGGGCGATCTGAGACCTCGGGATCCGATACCCGCACCGCATCAAGGCCGATGGCCGTAAAGGGAAGCGCTTGGGATCGGCTCACCATCGCGGCATATCGCAGACTCTCCACAATGGGGGCGAGGGGCTGAAAACTTGCTTTTAGATCCTCGCGGTTGCGCAAGATTGAAGAATAATCTTTCATGTTACTGGCTAAAAGCCCGGCGAAACCGATCATGCAGAGCAGAGAAAATAAAGAATTTTGCCAAAGTGTTTGGCCAAATCTGCGCCGCGAAAGCGGCACCGCCAGCACCAAGGCCGCCGGCACAAGACCCGCCAGCCCGACCCATAAAACAAAGGGGAGGGTGATCAGGTGTTTGCCCTCTGTGAAGGTGGTGGTCATGATATTTTGGATCATCTCGCGATCAATCACGACCCCAAGCCGGTCCATATAAAAAGACGTCACAGCCGAGAGCACAAAAAGCGCCGCGATCAGCGGACGCAGGACTGACCGAAACGCCAGCCCGCCCAGTAATGCGCAACACAAAAAGAAAAATGCAGCAGCAAAACCCAGCCCACGAATGAAATTGCCCGCGAATACCTCTGCCCAAACGGCCCAAAAGGTTGCATTATAAATCGCAAAGACCGTGGCCATAGCAACGGCCACCAGCATCAACGGATGCAGCGGTCTTATCCAGCCCATCCCCTAAGACCTTTTGGCCGTTTTTGCGCGCTTTGAGAAAGCGAAAATTGGGATCATCACCAAGTAGATCGCATTGGCAAATAACAGGGTATACCAAGGGAAAACAAACAGGCTGATCACAAAAACAACCGCCAGCAGTATCACCGGCATCCGCATGGAGGCGGGGAAGGTTGTGCCCTTCAGCGACATGGTTGGAAATGTGCCCACCGCAAGACCGGCACAGATCACGACAAAGACAATGGCCACCTCAACATATTGGCCGGCCACATCCACCCCGGCCATGATCAAAAACAGCGGCGACAGCCCCAAACAGGCCAATGCGGGCGCAGGCACTCCGACAAAATCGACCGATTTCGCCCCATCCGATTGGCTGACATTAAAGCGCGCCAAGCGCAGGGCGCAACAGATCGAAAAGATCATCACCGCGATCCACCCAAATCTTGCAGCATCCGAGTCCACAAAGATTGAAAAATAGATCACCAGCGGCGTCGCGATCCCGAAATTGAAAAAATCGGCCAGCGTGTCCAATTCGGCACCGATTTTACTTTCGCTTTTCATAACCCGCGCCAGTCGGCCATCGGCGGCATCCAATAGCATCGCCAAAACCAGCAAATATAAGGCCACGCTCACATTGCCTTGCAGCGCAGAACGCACCGCTGTCAACCCGACGCAAATACCGAAAATCGTTACGATATTTGGCAACATTTTAGAGAGTGGCTCTCTTGGAGCAGAAGACGAAGATTTCATGTGACCCCAAAGAATCGCGCTATGTTATGGAGAGACCCAGACAGTTTTGTGCAAAACAATGCCGCCACTCAACGTCCAGACCCAGCGAAGCTGTCTTAGCAGAGGTCATTTGCTTATTCAACATGACCCAGGCGGCCGCAGCCCAGCGCTGCACCACGCAAGACTTAATGGCACCCAAGCCGGTTAAAAGGCGGTTTACGCGTCTGTTTACGGGTCTATGAGATGGCACAGATCGGCGCTACAATCCCTTGTTTCTGTAGGACAACGCGACCTTTTGGATGCTGACCAGATAGGCAGCGGTGCGCAGATCTGGCACATCGGCGCGCCGCCGCCACACCTCCGCCATATCATTATATGCACCGCGCATCGTGTCATCGAGGCCGGAGCGCACCAGTTCTATTTCACTGGCGCCTTTCAGATATTTCTCTTTAAAATTCGGGGTGAGCTGCCAATTGACGTTGCTGGATTTGCTCAGCCGCTCCAACTCATTGACAATAAGCTGGTTGCGCGATTCCTCGCGGCGGCGCTCCATGCGGCCAAAGCGAATATGGCTTAGATTTTTGACCCATTCAAAATAAGACACCGTCACGCCGCCCGCATTGGCATACATATCCGGGATAATCACCACGCCCCGATCCCGCAAGATCGCATCCGCCCCGGCCGTCACAGGCCCATTCGCCGCCTCGACGATCAGGCGCGCTTGCACCCGATTGGCATTGTTGCGGTGAATAACCCCTTCCAAGGCCGCCGGGATCAAAATATCGCATTCGGCCTCCAAAACGCTGGCCCCATCGGCCGTATAGCTGCCGCCGTCAAAGCCTTTCACCCCGCCATGTTCGGCAATCCAAGCCTTGAGCGCTTCAATATCCAAACCGTCAGGATTTTGCACCGCCCCATCCCGCTCAATCACCCCGGTGATTCGTGCACCATCTTCCTCACTCAAAAATTTCGCCGCGTGATAGCCCACATTGCCCAAGCCCTGTACAATGATGGCCTTAGCGTCGAGCCCCCCCGACAGCCCCGCCGTGGCAAGATCTTCGGGGTGCCGGAAAAATTCTTGCAAAGCATATTGCACCCCGCGCCCGGTTGCCTCCGTGCGCCCTTCAATCCCGCCGCTGCTCACCGGCTTGCCGGTCACACAGGCGCGGGCATTGATATCGGTTGTGTGCATCCGCTGATATTGATCGGCAATCCACGCCATTTCCCGCTCGCCCGTGCCCATATCCGGTGCAGGAACGTTTTGCGACGGGTTGATCAAATCGCGCTTGATCAACTCATAGGCAAAGCGCCGGGTGATTTGCTCCAACTCATGCTCATCATAGGCCAGAGGATCAATCCGCAGACCGCCCTTTGAGCCACCATAGGGCGCATCAACCAATGCGCATTTATAAGTCATCAAAGCGGCGAGTGCTTCGACCTCATCTTGGTTCACGCCAAGCGCGTACCGAATGCCACCTTTTACCGGCTCCATATGTTCCGAATGTACCGCGCGATAGCCTGTGAATGTGGTCATCTGGCCGCGCAGGCGCACCCCAAAGCGCACCGTATAGGTGGCATTACAGACCCTAATCTTTTCTGCCAATCCTGGCGGCAAATCCAAAAGCGCCACGGCGCGATTGAACATGATATCCACGCTGTCGCGAAAACTTGGCTCAGAGGCATTGGAGGCGTTCATGAAATATATCCTGACTGGCAGTTGAAATAGACTGCCGCCAGCTTAACGCGGATGGTCAGAAATAAAACGCCTATTTTCTCATAATTTCATGTTCATTAGGGGAGAATCTGCACGCTCTTCGAGCAAAACGGCCAAACTGTCCGACATAAATTTTGCCTCTGACGGCGCTGTCACCCCGCCAATGCCAAGCCGCGTGCCGAATTTCCAATACAGACCTGGAATCCAGGCCCGCTCGGTTTTGTCTTGCAAGGTCACCACGAAGCCATTGGAGGGTTTGAATGCGAACACGCCGCGCTCGACGCGCAAAATATCATCCATCGCGGCCAATAGGCGGCCATCTTCAAAATAGAGCCCGGAGGCGCGCAGCTCAATGTGGCCCTGTGTGCCCCTTTGCATCGCGCGCGCCATCCACAGCACAGCCGCAGCAACCCCAACCAAGAACGCCTTATGCAAAAATCCCGCATCTATTGTGGCCGTCAGGTACAAGAGCAAAAATCCCAGCAGCATCATCACAAAAAGGGCAAAGCCCCGACGCACGGGCGAGGCTTTGAGTCGCGCTATTACAGAATCTGACATTTCGGCCTTCCTCAAATTTCACCTTTGAGGCGGGCGCCTCGCGGACTACCTGCCTTGAAAAGCGCCAAGATGGAAGATGAAACTTTGCCTTAGCGCCGCACCACCACCTCATAGCCGCGCTCTTCAGGTTCATCATCGATGAGTTCTTGCGGAAAGCCAGGAGCTTGGATGCTCAATCCGGTGGCCTCTTCCAAACGCTCAATGATCCGATCCGATTGCGCGCGGACGCCATAGCGTTTTTGCCCGTCGGTCATGATGTCAATAATCATCGGTGAGATTTCCAAAGGCACGCCGTGATCATCGGCAATCTTTTGAAACAAGCCGATGTCCTTTTGCACCAAATCCATAGTGAAATTCACATCGCGCGATCCCGAAAGGATCAACTGGCTTTCGGTTTCATGCACAAAGGAGGTGCCAGAGGACATCGCGATGGCCTCATAGGTCATGCCGAGATCCATTCCTGCCGCCTTCATCACCGTCAGTGCTTCACAAAGCGTGATCAAATTGGCTGTGGCCAGGTAATTGGTCATCACTTTTAAAATGCTTGAATTGCCAATCTCTCCCACATGCAAGATGCGCCGCCCCATATAGGTCAGGATTGGCAGCACTTTTTCGAAGGTCTCGCGGCTACAGCCGGCATAGATCGAGATATTGCCCGTATCGGCCCGATGGCAACCGCCCGACACCGGGCAATCCACAGCTTCACCACCGGCGGCCAAAACCAAAGCCCCCAGCCGCTTCACCTCACTGGCATCTGTCGTTGACATCTCCATCCAAATCTTGCCGGGCCCAACATGCGGCAACATCTCACTGACCACCGCATCACAGGCCGCAGGGCTGGGCAGGCAGGTAATGACAGCGTCACAGTCTTGCATCAATTGCGCGGGACTTGACCCATCTTTGGCCCCCCGCGCCACGAAATCCGCCACAAAGGCCGCATTGAGATCATGAACGCTGAGATCCATGCCATTGCGCAGCAAACTGCCCGCCAATTTGCCGCCAACATTGCCCAACCCAATAAATCCAACTTTCATGTGTTCTCTCCCAAATGAACTTTGACCGTAGAAAAGCAACCATTGGCGACATGTCGCCCTCATTTGCGACGCTTGTCATCCCGCTTGTGATTTTGCAGTGTGTTTTCATGGAAAACCCAGACGATCGTGCCGCTGGCATTGAAACCACACCGCAATTTAGGCGTTTTTCGCAACGAAATGATGTGTTCTCCCGCGCGTTTTGGGACGATACCGTCCGCAGTGCAGCGTCACAGGCCTTTTTTGCCAGCTATCGCATGGAAGCCATTCCCCGCCGGGGCGACGGATTCACGCAAAAAGATTTTGCCCTGCGCAATGCCAGTTGGTTGATTTCGGACATTATGACGGATCGTTTCGCCGCCGACGGCAGGCGCGAAGGCTTCCAAGCGCCCATCAGCAATGACACCCCTGTCGCTGGCGAAAAGCAGCCTTTTGAAACCCCAAGCGCCGCCACGGCCAATGTCAAAAAAGTTGCCCGATTCTTTGGCGCTGATCTTTGCGGTGTGACTCGCTTGGATCCGCGCTGGCTTTATGAGGATCGGGTAGATGTGCGCGATATGTCGCCAGCACCCCTTGGCCTGCCCGAGGGGTTGACGCATGTGGTGGTTCTTGGCCACGAAATGGACCCGGACTTGGTGCGCAGTTACCCCTCCGCCCTTGCTGGTGCCGCCACGGGCCGTGAATACAGCCACGAGGCGGCCATTGTCATGCAGCTGGCAGCCTATATCCGCAATCTGGGCTATCAAGCCGTGGCCTCCATGAACGACACTGGCCTGGTCATCCCCATGGCGGTGCAGGCGGGCTTAGGCGAATATGCTCGCAATCAATTGGTTATCACGCCAGAATTCGGCCCAAGGCTGCGGTTTTCAAAAATTTTTACCGATATGCCCTTGGAGGTGGACCGGCCGAAACGCCCCGGGGTCGCAAAATTTTGCGATATATGCACCAAATGCGTCGATGCCTGCCCGGTCAAAGCACTCCCACTCGGGCCGCCCAAATCTGGCGGCGGCCGATCTGCCATTCAGGGCGTCCAAAAATGGACCTCTGATGCGGAGAAATGCTTCTCATTTTGGGCCAAACTCAGCAGTGATTGCGCAATTTGTATGCGGGTTTGCCCCTTCAATCGCGACTATAGGAGCTGGCCGCAGAGGCTTTGGCTGAAACTGGCACTCTCACCGGCCCGAGGCCTGGCGCTCTGGCTGGACCGGTGGCGCCAAGGGCGGTTGAAACCCGCGCAATGGTGGTCGCGGCCGTGATGTTGATTTCCCAGCGCTCTGGCTTATCTCTGCATTAAGCGAAAAAGGAAAAGCCCATGTCACTACGCCCCACACTCGAAACACGCCAAGCCACCCCAACATTGGAAGGGGCCGGCGTCAAACTGCACCGCGCCTTCGGATTCCAAGATCCTTCAGAAATGGACCCCTTTTTGTTGTTTGACGATTTTCGCAACGAATTGACGGAAGACTTTGAAAAAGGCTTCCCTTGGCATCCGCACCGCGGCATTGAAACCATCACCTATGTGCTCTCGGGCACCGTCGAACATGGCGACAGCCTCGGAAACAAAGGCACGCTCGGCGCAGGCGACGTGCAATGGATGACCGCAGGCCGGGGGATCATGCATCAAGAAATGCCCCAGGGCAATCGCAACGGACAGATGCATGGTTTTCAACTTTGGGGCAATTTGCCCGGCAGCTTGAAGATGACCGCCCCAAGATATCAAGATGTCTCCGGCACGGAGATTCCCGAGGTCGTTGACGATGATGGCACGCGCGTCAAGGTGATCGTCGGCGAATATTGGGGCCAAAAAGGACCGGTCGACGGTATAGCCGCCGATCCGCAATATCTCGACATATATGTCCCGCCAGGGGTGCAAAAGACCTTTAAAATCGACACCTATCGTCGGGCCTTTGCCTATGTCTTCGAAGGTGCCGCGGCCTTTGTGGATGCGGCGAAACCCACGGGCGTCCTGCTAGAAAAAGAAGTGGCCGGCCAAGAGGTGAACATCCGCGATCTTTCGGGCAATCGCACGTTGATTCGCTTTGGCAATGGCGATGAAGTCAGCCTACAAGCCGGCGCGGAAGGCGTGCGGTTTTTGTTGATTTCGGGCGCCCCGATTGATGAGCCCGTCGCCTGGCACGGCCCAATTGTCATGAACACCCGCGAAGAGCTGATGCAAGCCTTTAGCGAGCTGCGCAACGGCACCTTTATCAAGCCAGCGCATTAACACCCAAAGTTTGACGCGCCAAAGCGCAATAGTGGCGCGTCAACTCTTTGCTGGACAATCGGCCATCTTCGCGGAACCAATCCACCACCCCAGTGAGCATGGCAATCAAAGCAAAACTGGTGATTTTGGCGTCAGGGACCTGAAAATCTCCCGAGCGAACGCCCTTTAGGATCATGTCATAAACGATCTTCTCATAGCGGCTGCGCCTCTCTTCAATCGCCGCGAAATTCTCCTCGGTGAGATTGCGCAGCTCCATATATGAGATGAAAACCAACTCCGGGCGTTGGATGTGAAAATCCAGATGGAACGCCACAAAGTGATCCAATGCTGCAACCGGATCACGGGGCACCTGTTCTTCCGCCCAGCAGGCCAAAAGTTCAGCCATATGCCCGTGCAAAAGATCAAATAAAAGCGCTTGTTTATCGGGGGTGTAATTGTAGATCGCGCCGGCCTGAACCCCCACCCGCGCCGCGATTTGGCGCATGGTCACAGCCGCAAAGCCGTAGCGCGCGAAAAGCTCAAGCGCCGCTTGCTTGATTTTGGGGCCGGTAATTTCTGAATGTGAGCCTGTTTTGCGCGCCATAGGGGGATATTAACTGAACCAGCGTTCAGATCAATGATCATTGCTTGCTGCAGAGCAGTTTGCGCGCTACGTCATTCTCATGACCGGACGCAATTCCATATCTCATCTATGCTTCGCAGTGCTCCTCGTCGGCTGCGCCAGTATTCCGCAGCTGGATGCGGCCCAAACCACCGCAAAACAAGCCGGTACCTACCCCGCGTTTCTCTCAGCCAGCGACCTGCGCACCGCTGTCGGCAGCCCTCTGCGTTCGCAGCCCGCCATCGAGCTCGCCCGGCAAGCGCAATTAGACCAGAGGGCAGAGGCCCTGCGCAGGCGGGATCTGACCGGCGAGTAAGCCCAAATCCACCCAAAAATATCTGTGAAATTGGACCGAGTTCCACGCCCGCCCCCGTTGCGGTTGCGGGGTTTTACGACTAGACACGGGCGACAGATTCATGACCGGAAGGAAGTAACCATGACCGCTGCCCCTCTTAGACTTGGCATTGCAGGGCTCGGCACTGTCGGCGTCGGCGTTGTGAAAATGATCCAAAAAAACGCGGCGTTGATCACGAAGCGCACAGGTCGCGAGATCACAATCTCTGCCGTCTGCGCCCAATCCCGCGGGAAAGACCGCGGGGTTGATCTATCCGGCTATGCCTGGGAATCTGACCCGGTCCTTCTGGCCAAACGAGACGATGTGGATGTCTTCGTCGAATTGATCGGTGGCAGCGCAGGCCCGGCCAAACAGGCAACACAGGCCGCCATTGCCGCGGGCAAGGATGTGATCACCGCCAACAAAGCGATGCTCGCAGAACATGGGCATTCACTGGCCCTCGAAGCAGAAGCTGCCGGGCGTGTGATCCGCTATGAAGCCGCCGTTGCAGGCGGAATTCCAGTGATCAAAGCGCTGACAGAGGGCTTGGCGGGCAATGACATCAAACGCGTTTTGGGGGTCATGAATGGCAGCTGCAACTATATCCTCACGCGCATGGAAGATGCCGGCCTGACCTATGAGGAGGTCTTTGCCGAGGCCGATGGTCTGGGATATCTCGAAGCAGATCCAAACCTTGATGTGGGTGGCATCGATGCGGCGCATAAATTGGCAATTCTCGCCTCCATCGCCTTTGGCACAGAGGTCGATTTCGCATCTGTCGTGATCGAAGGCATTGGCGCCATTACCATCGAGGACATTCACGCCGCCGCCGATATGGGGTATCGCGTCAAACTTTTGGGTGTCGCGCAACGCACCGGCCGCGGACTTGAGCAGCGCATGACCCCCTGCTTGGTTCCAGCCAATTCCCCCTTGGGTCAACTTCAAGGGGGAACCAATATGGTGATCTTGGAGGGGGGCGACGTGGGACAAATCGTGTTGCGCGGCGCGGGCGCTGGCGAGGGGCCAACGGCCTCTGCCGTGATGTCAGATGTGGTGGACCTCGCGCGCGGGCTTCGGCTCAATACCTTTGGGCAGGCGGCGACTGGATTGGTGAAATCGCAACCGGCCACAACGGCCACAACCGCGCCGTTTTACTTGCGCCTGCAATTGCTCGACAAGCCCGGAGCGCTTGCCAAAGTGGCTGCGGTTATGGGCGATGCGGGTGTCTCAATCGACCGTATGCGCCAATATGGCCATGATGCCGAGCAGGCCCCCGTGCTGATCGTCACCCATAAGACAACCCGCGCGGCAATTGATCAAATTTTAGAAGACTTTGCCAAGACGCGGGTTGTTGAGGGCCAGCCGGTGGCTCTGCGCATTGAGGCGGTGTGACGGGGCCTGCCTGAGCGCGAACACGGGCATTGTGCGCCAATTGCTCGGAACTGCAAAGCTGTTAGCGCGCACAGTCTTGCCACGACCGGCACCGCTGCGCTAGGGCAGGCAAAATTAAAGAAGGGAACTCATATGTCTGATGCTGTAGAATTTCACGATCGCGCCCTGTCCTTGGGACTGGCCCGTGTTGCCGAACAAGCCGCGCTGGCCTCTGCCAAACTGATTGGTCGCGGCGATGAAAAAGCCGCAGATCAGGCCGCTGTGAACGCCATGCGCACACAGTTGAACCTTTTGGACATCGCCGGCGTGGTTGTCATCGGCGAGGGCGAGCGCGATGAGGCGCCCATGCTTTATATTGGTGAGGAAGTTGGATCGGGCAACGGGCCTGCGGTTGATATCGCCCTTGATCCTCTTGAGGGAACCACACTGACAGCAAAAGATATGCCCAACGCTTTAACCGTGATCGCCATGGGGCCGCGCGGCTCTATGCTGCATGCACCAGACGTTTATATGGAAAAACTCGCGGTCGGGCCAGGCTTGCCAGAGAATGTCGTATGCTTGACCATGGATCCGGCAACACGGGTTATGGCGCTGGCGGAAGCAAAAAACTGCATGCCGGAAAATATCACTGTCTGTGTGCTTGAGCGCCCGCGCCATGAGGCCATGATTGCCGAATTGCGCACCACGGGCTGCGCCATTCGCCTCATCACCGACGGAGATGTTGCTGGCGTTATTCACTGCGCGGAATCAGATACCACCGGTATTGATATGTATATGGGGCTGGGTGGCGCGCCCGAGGGGGTTTTGGCCGCCGCCGCCTTGAAATGTATGGGCGGGCAAATGTGGGGGCGCTTGACCTTCCGCAATGATGACGAGCGCGGTCGGGCTGCCAAGGCCGGAATAACGGATTTGGACCGGATCTACAGCCGCGATGAGATGGTGACGCAGGATGTCATTTTCGCGGCCACAGGTGTTACGGATGGCTCTATCCTCGCCGGCATCAAACGTGAGCCGGGATTTTTGACCACAGAAACCATTTTGATGCGGTCCAAAACTGGCTCGGTGCGGCGCATGACTTACCGCGCGCCGTCACAATAGAATGTATCTGGGCGTCGAAAAGTCACTTTCAAACCGCCGTTGGCTCGGGCCAGCTCTTGCGATTGAACGTGATGCTTTGGCGCTCCATCAACACAGCGATTTGCCCCTGCCTTTGTGCTATGTGCTGGCCCGTTTGGGGGTTGCTCCTACGGAGGTTGCCGATTTTCTCAACCCGACCCTCCGCGTCAGCATGAGCGATCCGCTCTCTCTCAAAGATTGCGCCAAAGCCGCTCAGATCCTGCTCACAGCCATTCAAAACCAACAAAAAATTGCAATTTTTGCCGATTATGACGTAGATGGCGGCACCTCAGCGGCCTTGTTGATTGATTTTCTGAGGCAAAATGCCATTGAGCCGACCCTCTATGTGCCCGATCGGATCACCGAGGGCTATGGCCCCAATGCCAAGGCGATGGCCGCTTTGGCAGATCGCCATGATCTGATCCTCTGCGTGGACTGCGGCACCTTGGCCCATGAGGCACTTGAAGCGGCACGGGCGGCAGATGTGGTGGTTTTGGATCACCATTTGGGCGCCGAGACCTTGCCCGAAGCGCGGGCCGTGGTGAATCCAAACCGGCAGGATGAGACGGGCGATTTGGCCCATCTCTGCGCGGCCGCCGTGGTCTTTATGGTGCTCACCCAAGTGGCGCGGTTGATGCGGGCACAGGGGCAAACCCCGCCCAATTTGATCAACATGCTCGATCTTGTGGCCCTGGCCACGGTGGCCGATGTCGCGCCCTTGGTGGGCGTAAACCGGGCCTTTGTAAGGCAGGGGTTGAAAGTCATGGGACAGCGCCAACGCGTGGGATTAAACGCCCTGTCGGATGCAGCAGGCCTGAACGCTGCGCCAAGCGCCTATCATCTCGGCTATGTCTTGGGACCGCGAATCAATGCGGGTGGGCGTATCGGCACGGCGGATTTGGGGGCTCGGCTTTTGGCTTGCAGCAACCCGCATGAGGCGTCTGCCATGGCGGAAAAATTGGAAGAGCTGAACACCGAGCGGCGCAGCGTTGAGGCCATGGTGCGGCTGGCGGCGCTGGAGCAGGCAGAAGCGCGCGGGCTGGATTTACCACTGGCTTGGGCCGCGCAAGAGGGCTGGCATCCCGGCGTGGTCGGTATTGTTGCCGCGCGGCTGAAAGAAAAAACCAACCGCCCGGCCGTGGTGATTGGGTTTGATGGCGACAGTGGCAAAGGCAGCGGCCGCTCTGTCAGCGGGATTGATCTGGGTGCCGCGATCCATAAATTGGCGCGCGAAGGGCTGATCACTGCGGGGGGCGGTCACAAGATGGCGGCGGGCCTGTCCCTTACCCGCGCGCAACTCGAACCGGCCATGGAGCGATTGGGGCAATTGCTCGATGCCCAAGGCGCTGGCGCGCTCGGTCCGGCAGATCTCAAGATTGACGGCACATTAATGCCAGGCGGCGCCACGGTTGAGCTGATTGAGCAGCTTGAGCAGGCTGGCCCCTTCGGCGCGGGCGCCTCTGCGCCGCGATTTGCGTTTCCCGATTGCACCATCGCCTTTGCAAAGCCGGTGGGAGACTCGCATCTGAAAATCACCCTAAGCGATGGGTTTGGCACAAAATTAGATGCCATTTGTTTTGGCGCATTTGATGGACCGCTCGGCCCCGCACTCACCGCGGCTCAGGGTGGAAAAATGCACGTCGCCGGGCGTTTGGAGATCAACTCATGGGGCGGGCGCTCACGTCCACAACTGCGCATCGAAGACGCCAGCCCCGCCTAAAACCATGCCAAAAGCGGGAACGCAAAAACATCGACAAAAAGTAAAGAATCGACTTGCCACCCGCTGCAGCTTTCCATAAATAGCGGCCTATCAACAGTGTCCCGTTCGTCTATCGGTTAGGACGTCAGGTTTTCAACCTGAAAAGAGGGGTTCGATTCCCCTACGGGATGCCATTGGCTTTCTGTACATTGTGACCCAAATGAAAACCGCATGCTTGCGGCGGGCACTATCGCTCGGAAAATCCTCCGCAGCCATGCCATTGCCAAAAAAATCCGAACTTTGCGCCCGGGCATCCCTTCACCAAGAGTTCTGCATAACCCAGCGCCAAGCCAAAACATTATGCCCGGTGGCAACACCGGGCTGCGCCTGCCTGCCCCCCGGCAGGCGCAGCCCTCATTTCGTGGTGAAATGGCGTTGTGCAGAGGTCTTGCACCCGGCAAATGCCATATAGAAAATCTCGTACAAAGACCCGCCAATTGCTTGGCGGGCCTCAAACCTAATTGCCGTGTCTCACTTAAGCGTTGCGGCGGGCAACCTCGGTCATGAAACGGTCTCGGATGACAACCGGATCTTTTGTGATGACCGGCACTTTGATATTGCCGCTCTCGCATTTGGACACGATCACAGTCATTTTCTGCGAGTCAATGGCCGCTTTGAGCACAGCGCCGGTTTCTTCGGCCTGACATTCAATCACCGTCTCACAGCCACAGGCCTTCGCCACAGCCGCCAGAGAGGTTTTCCGGCCCGCATAGGTGGGTTGATCCCCCGTAGAGCCATAGCTGCCATTGTCGATGATCAAGAGAATGAAGTTGTCGGCCACATTATTGGCAATTGTCGGCAAAGTGCCAAAGTTGGTCAGAACTGAACCGTCACCGTCAATGGAGATGACGGTTTTATCCTGGGCCAAGGCAAGGCCAAGCCCGATGGATGATGACAGACCCATAGTGCCAAGCATATAGAAGTTGCTGGGCTGGTCGTCGATCATATGCAGCTCCTGGCTGGGCAGACCGATGTTACAAACAACCAATTGGTCGCGCAGAATTGGGGCGATGTCGCGGATGATTTCAGAACGGATCATATTAGTAACCTCCCCAGAAGGTCGCATCAGTCAAAATTGCCACCGGTTTGTTGCACATGAAGGTGTATTTCAAAATCGCATCCAACTCTTCCTCATCGCCAGGCTTGTGGAAATGATAGGTTGGGATGTTCAATTGGTTGAGCAGAGCTTTGGTATGCACCGCCATTTCCACCTGACAGGCCACAGGCTCTTTCAATTCTCCCCGATATGAAATGAGCATCGGCAGGGGCATGCGATAAAACTGGGTCAGGGTGACCAAAGTGTTCACTGTGACGCCAATGGCTGTGTTTTGCATGATAATGGCTGGACGTTTGCCGCCCATGAAAGCGCCTGCACAAAGGCCCATGCCCTCATCTTCTTTATTCGAGGGAATGTGATAAATGCTGGGTTCTTTTTCAACCGCATCAATCACACCGCCAAGCTGTTTGCACGGTACGGTTGTGACAAATTCGATGCCATTTGCAACGAAATCAGCCACTATTTTCTCACTCACGGACATGATGCTCCTTTCAAGGGATTAGAATAATTTTGGGCGCAGGGGTATTGCCGCTGCGAATATCATCAAAGGCGCCTTGCCCCTCTGACAAATGTCGGGTTTCGACCCAATCCAAAGGCCCCATTTTGCCAGCAAAAATTGCCTCGCCGGTCTCTTGGAAATCCTTGGGGGTATAGGTATAGCAGCCGATCAGAGTGATCTCATGCAAAGTCATACGGCGCACATCCACGCCACCTTCACCCGAGCCCAAGCCAATATGCGAGATCACCCCACCGGGCTTGGCCAATTCACAGGCCGCCGCGCGGGTGGCCGCATAGCCAACGCCGTCAATCACCAAATCGGCGCTGCCATCTTTTGGGGCATCGGCATCCTTGCCATCGCTGGCTTTAAACCCGTCCATGCCCTTGAGCGTCGCCAGACGCAGCGGGTTGACCTCGATCAAAGTGATGTCTTGCACGCCCATCGCCCGCAGGCAAAGCGCAGCCCCCAGACCGATGGCCCCGCCGCCTAGGACCACACAGGTTAGGTTCTCCACCGGATCATCTTGCAGCCGCAGCCCAAGGCGCGCGGCATGCCAGCTACAGGCCAGAGGTTCGGTCAAAGCCGCCGATTGCAAAAGCTCCGCCCGTGGCACCACCAAAAGATTTTCGCTCGGAATGGCGACCAATTCTGCAAAGGCGCCGGGACGTGGCGGCATGGAAATGATTTGGCGACCCAAACAAATATTTGGCTTTCCCGATCGGCAGGCATGGCATGTGCCGCAGCCATTGAGCGGGTTGATCGTGACCAAAGTCCCATCGCGCGGCCCGCCCACGATTGTCCCCGAGGCTTCATGGCCCAAAATAATCGGCGTCGGCCTGCGCGCATCATGGCCCAGAAATGCATGCATATCCGATCCGCAAATGCCTGAATATTGGATGCGGACCATCTCTTCGCCAGCCTTGGCGATTGGGTCTGCCTGGTCCATATAGGTGAGCGTCTCTACGCCCGTGTTTACCAAAGCCTTCATTTTGCCGTATACCCTCCATCCACAAATAGGATCTGCCCCGTCACATAGTCTGAGGCGGCAGAACAAAGAAACATCATAGGCCCATCCATATCACGAACCTGGCCATTGCGCCCAATACAAGTTTGTGCCGCATTACGGGCCGCAAGTTCGGGATCGGCAAAAACGGGCGCCGTCAATTCTGTATGAAAGAAACCCGGCGCGAGGGCATTGGCTGTGATGCCATGCGCAGACCAGGTTTCGGCCATGGCACGGGTCATCTGCTCAACGGCCCCTTTGGACGCCCCATAGCTGATGCCATTGGCGAAAGCGCGGCGCGATTGCAGGGAGGCAAAATTGATGATCCGCCCCCAACCCCTGTTCCGCATTCCCGGCACCATGGATTTGGCCAAGAAGAATGGCGCGGCAACATTGAGGTTTTGAGTCACATCCCAATCGGCATCCGTCATCTCATCGGCGGGCCGGCGCGTGTTGATCCCCGCGGCATTGATCAAGATATCCGGTGCTCCAAAAGGCTTGGCCGCTTGGGCCGCCACATCGGCCAGACAAGAACGATCCGACAAATCCGCCGCCAGAATGGCGGTTTCGCCCTGGGTCTGTTCAGACCAAGCGGCAAGAGTATCGGCGCGGCGGGCAATCGCAACCACCTGTGCCCCATGGGCGGCCAGGAGGCTGGCCGCCCCCTGCCCCAAACCGCTGGACGCCCCGGTTACAACGGCAATCTTACCTTCAACGCTGAACAATGATGGAGAGCTCATCGGTTAGCCCTGCGCTGACAGATCAAAGTTCTCACCCGGATAATATTTCGCCAAACGAATATCAGCGGTGCGCGCATGGCCCTCCATGCCCTCAAGCCGAGAAATGCGCGCAGTGGCAATGGCGACATCTTTGGCACCATCGCGGGTCGCGCGCTGCCAAGTGACCAATTTCATATATTTATGCACGGACAATCCGCCGGTGTATTTGGCTGAACGCGAGGTTGGCAAGCAATGGTTGGGACCAGAGGCCTTGTCGCCATAGGCAACCGTGGTTTCCTCCCCAAGGAACAAAGAGCCATAGCAGCTCAAACGATCAAGCCACCAATCCAAATCATCGGCCTGAACCGTCAAATGCTCGGGCGCATATTCGTCGGAGGTGGCCGCCATTTCTTCGCGATCCTCACACAGAATAACCTCCGCATAATCCCGCCAAGCCGCTTGTGCATTGATCCGATTAAGCTCGGGCAAATCCGCAATCAACCCGGGGACGATCTCCAAGACTTTTTGCGCCAAAGGCTCATGATCTGTCACCAACCACACCGGTGAATTATACCCGTGTTCCGCCTGTCCGACCAAATCGGCTGCGACGATCTCGGCATCTGCTGTGCGGTCAGCGATCACCAAACTGTCGGTTGGGCCCGCAATCATATCAATCCCGACCCGGCCAAACAAAATGCGCTTGGCCTCGGCAACAAATTGATTGCCCGGCCCGACAATAATATCCGCCTCCGGCAGGCCAAACAGTCCGAAGGTCATAGAGGCCACGCCCTGAACCCCGCCCATGGCCAAAATCTTATCGGCGCCGCAGTGGTGGGCCGCGTAGATAATCGCTGGTGCGATCCCCGCCTCTTTCGCAGGCGGCGAACAGGCCGTAATATGCTGGCAACCGGCCACCTTAGCTGTGGTTACGGTCATAATCGCGCTGGCGATATGGCTGTAACGCCCGCCGGGGATATAGCAGCCAGCCGCATTGCAAGGGATGCTCTTTTGCCCGGCGATCAAACCCGGCACGATTTCTGTCTCAAAATCGGTGATCGTGCCGCGCTGCGCTTCAGCAAAGCGTTTCACATTGGCATGGGCAAATTGAATATCCTGCTTCAGCTTCTCCGGGACCAAATCACAAGCGGCTTGGATTTCTGCCTCGGTTAAAATCAAATTTCCATCATAGCCGTCAAATTTCGCCGCATAGTCAAGCGCGGCGGCGTCGCCCCCCGCTTCGATATCATTGAGAATTCCCATGACCGTTGCGCGCACATCATCGCTGCCAGTCGAAGCGGTTTTTGTAGATTTCTTGAGATAGACCCGAGCCATTGCAAACATCCTTGGAAGCTATTTGAGATTTCGACTCATTGTGTAAGCGCTTGCATTGCGGTATGCAAGCGCTTACATTCACTCAAAGCAACGAATGGGACATTATCATGCGCGACAGCAATCGCCCAAGCCTCGAAGACGTGGCCGCATTGGCAGGCGTGTCGACAGCTTCGATTTCACGTTGCATTAATTCACCCCAAAAAGTCGCCGAGCCGACGCGGAAGCGCATTCAACAGGCCATAGAGACTCTCGGTTATGTACCCCATTTCGGTGGCCGCGCTTTGGCACGCAATCGCACCAATACCATCGGCGCGATTATCCCGACGATGGACAACGCTATGTTCGCCAGCGGCTTGCAAGCCTTTCAAGAAACACTCAGCGCCGCGGGGGTCACCCTACTGGTTGGCAGCTCAAACTATGACCCAGAGCAGGAATTCAAATCCATTCGCTCCTTGTTGTCACAGGGCGCGGATGGGTTATTGCTGATTGGCGCCGCGCGGCCCGAGAAAACCAAAACCTTTCTAACGCAACACGCCGTACCGCATGTCTTGGCTTGGTGCTGCCCCAAAACCAGCCAATCACCGAGCGTTGGTTTTGACAATCAAAAATCCGGTCATGATATCACCGCGCATGTTTTGGCGCATGGGCATCGGAAATTGGCGGTCATTTGCGGCCTCAGAAAGGGCAACGACCGCGCCACAGCCCGCGTCAAAGGCATCAAACAAGCCATCGCGGCCCAAAACGATGCGCAATTGTTGGGGCTTGAAGAGTGCAAATATAGTTTTGAGGAGGCTGGCGCGGCATTCGCGCAGCTTCTGTCCAATTGCGAAAAACCCTCGGCCGTGATTTGCGGCAGTGATGTTTTGGCAGTTGGTGCCATGCTGCAAGCCCGCAAGATGGGATTGCGCGTGCCAGAAGATATTTCGATCACCGGATTTGACGATATTTCATTAGCGCGCGTCACCACGCCCAGCCTGACAACCGTACGCGTGCCGCAGCAGTCTATGGGCCGCAAGGCAGCAGAGGTCTTGCTGGCCTTGCTCAATCAAGAGCCTGAGCAAGTTCTGCGGCACGAGCTGATGACGAGCATCATCGACCGCGGCACGCTTGCGCGGATCTAGCACCGCTCCTCATCACGCAGCTGGCCGGGTCGGTTCATCATTCAAACAGGACGTCCCGCATCACCTGCGCGGCATCAATGAGAACCTGCCGCTTTGCCCAGGCGTCTTCATAGGTCAACCTCTGAACCGGGCCGTGAAAGGCCAAAGAGGCCACATAGCGCCCGCGCTCGTCCAAGATCGGCACGGCCATGGCCACCATGCCAATGAAAAATTCCTCGCGGTCGAAGGCATAGCCATTTTTCGCCACCTGCTTAAGCTCGGTCAAAAGCGCATCCTGTGTGCATATTGTATTGGGCGTTAATTCCTTGAGCTGCAAACTGCGCACCATCGCTTGGCGGGCCTTGGGGGCCAGACTGGCCAGAAAGGTTTTCCCGCTTGCCGTGCAGTGAAACGGCACATGGGTGCCCACCGGCAATTGCACGCGAAACGGCCAGTCAGTTTCGACCCGGTCCACATAGATCATCCCTTGGCTATCGGGGACGACGAAATTGACCGTCTCGCCAACTTCATCCGCCACACGCTGCATCACCTGGTGCCGCGCGATGTGATCACGGGAGGCATGTAGAAGACCTGACGCCATAAGCCGCGCACGTCGCGTCGGGCGCAGTTTCTTGCCATCTTCTTCTCGGGCCAAAAACCCCTCTTGCTCCAATTTGGCGCAGAGGCGATGGATGGTTTGCTTGGGCAAGCCGATCGATTTGTTGATTTCAGTGGGCGATAGCGCGCGGTCTGACGTCCCCAACACTTCCAGGATCATCAATGTTCGTAAATTTGTCGGAATGCGATCTTCCATTGTCCTCTGACCTCACTTTCTCGACCCAAAATTTGCACCTCTTGCCTGCAAAATTATATTGCCGAATCCCATCTTTCCTGCATAGTAGCATAAAACCAAAGAAAACGAGAATAAAAGTCTCATTTTTTAAATAATGGAGCGCGTTTGGAATTCGACTTTGTCATAATTGGAGCGGGATCAGCCGGCTGCGCGCTGGCAAATCGTCTTTCGGCAGATGCAAAATACTCTGTGGCCTTGCTGGAAGCGGGTGGGCGTGACAGCAATCCATGGATTCACATCCCGGTTGGTTACTTCAAAACAATGGACAACCCCAAAACCGATTGGCGCTACCGCACCGAAAGCGATCCGGGCTTGAATGGCCGCGATATCCCCTGGCCGCGGGGCCGGGTTTTGGGGGGCTGTAGCTCGATCAACGGTCTGCTTTACGTTCGCGGGCAAGCCGAAGATTTCAATCATTGGCGGCAATTGGGCAACACCGGCTGGGCTTGGGAGGATGTTCTGCCCTATTTCAAACGTGCCGAGACTTGGAAAGGCGATGGCGCCGGCAATCCAGAGCGCGGCACCGACGGTCCCCTGTCTGTCTCCCCGACCCGTTTGAAGCGCGACATCGTAGACAGATGGCTCGATGCGGCCGTCGCTGCTGGATATAAACGCAATCCCGATTATAACAGTTCCGATCAAGAAGGGGTGGGGTATTTCCAGCTGACCCTCGACAAAGGGCGGCGCTGCTCCAGCGCGGTGGCCTATTTAAAGCCCGCGCGCAACCGCAAGAACCTTACCATCATCACCCACGCGCAGGCTGAAAAATTGCTGATTGAAAAGGGCGCGGCCAAGGGCGTGATTGCCAATATTAAAGGCCAAAGCCAAACCATCCGCGCCCGCCGGGAAGTGATCTTGAGCGCAGGCGCCATTGGGTCACCGCAAATTCTCATGCTTTCAGGTATCGGCCCCGCTCAGGAATTAAAGACAAAGGGTATTGAGCCGATTTGCGATTTGCCCGGCGTTGGGAAAAATCTGCAAGACCATCTGCAAGCGCGGCCTGTGTTTAAAACAAATCTTTCAACCATTAACATCGAGACCAACAACATTTTCAAACAGGGCATGATCGCCCTGCAATATGCGATAAGCCAAACCGGACCGATGACCATGGCCGCCAGTCTTGGCACCGGATTTTTGAAAACAGATCCGATGCTGGCCACGCCGGATATTCAGTTTCACATCCAGCCATTCAGCGCCTCTGCCCCGGCGGATGGGCCGCATAAGTTTTCGGCCTTCACCGCCTCCGTGCTGCAATTGCGCCCGGAAAGTACAGGCCATCTGGAGCTAAAATCTGCTGATTGGCGGGATCATCCGGCCATTCACCCCAATTACTTGGCGACGAAACTCGATCAAGACACCATCGTGAAGGGTATCCAAATTGCCCGCCGCATTGCGCAGTTTGAGCCGCTGAAATCGCATGTCACAGAAGAGTTTAGCCCCGGCCCCAAGGTTGGCATGGACGATTACGACGCGACACTGAATTGGGCCCGCGACACGAGCGTGACGATCTATCACCCAACAGGCACCTGCAAAATGGGTCAGGATGACTTGGCCGTTGTCGACGCGCGTTTGAAAGTGCGTGGCATCCAAGGCCTGCGCGTTGCGGATTGTTCCATCATGCCCACCATCACCTCTGGCAACACCAATGCACCTGCAATCATGATTGGTGAAAAACTGTCCGACATGATATTGGAGGAGGCGCGTTGAGCCGCTCTGTTCATCTAAAAAAGGAAGCCCGCAATGTTTGAGACTGTAATGGCCTATGGGCAAATCATAATCGCGGATTTGATCCTGTCAGGTGACAATGCTTTGATCATTGGCATGGCAGCTGCGGGCCTCTCTCCAGAGCTGCGCAAACGGGCTATATTGTACGGTATGGTGATTGCGGCCGTCCTGCGGATCGTATTTGCCGTGATTGCAACAACGCTACTGGGGATACCCGGCATTTTGTTCATCGGCTCGCTCCTGCTTTTTTGGGTGTGCTGGCGTCTGCTGCAAGAAATTCGCGAGGGCCTCGAGCGCGATGCGCAGGAGGCGATGCGGACCGCAGGCGATCTTGAGCAGGGCTACACAGGTGCGCCGCGCAAAACCATGGCCGGTGCGCTGATCTCAATCACAATTGCAGATGTGTCCATGTCCCTCGACAATGTTCTTGCCGTGGCGGCCATTGCCGATGGCGACAAGCAAATCTTGATTTTTGGATTGGGACTGGCGATCATACTCATGGCATTTGCGGCCACTTTGATAATGAAGTTGCTCACAAATTACCCTTGGATATCCTGGCTGGGGCTGATTGTATTGCTCTATGTCGCCGGTGAAATGATGTATCGTGGCTTTTTCGACATTCATCACGGTGTGGGGCCACTCTTGGGGCTCGTGGAGGGCTGGGAGATTAGCAAAGGCCACTAAATAGAATTGGGATTTGGCGGAATTTCGGTAACGCCAATACTCTACGACCCGATGGTGTGCCCTCGGCCCGGGTCTAACACAAGACAATGAGGGCACAATGTAAGGGAGGAAAACTTAAATGTTTAACCTGAAAACTCTGACCAAGGGCGCGGTGATCTCAGCCGTTGCTCTTTCGGTTATGGCAACCACTGCAATGGCAGAAAAAGTGTTGCGTATTCAGTCTGTTTTGCCAAACAGTGCTGACGAAGTGAAAATGCTGGAAGCTTTCGGCAAAGACGTTGCCGATTTGACCGATGGCTCCTTGACACTTGAAGTCCTGCCCGCCGGTGCCGTTGTCGGCTCTCGCGATGTTTTGGATGCGGTTGATGCGGGTCTGGTCGAAGGCGGCTTTGCTTGGACACATTATTGGGGCGGCAAGCACTCTGCGGCCAACCTCTTTGGTGCGCCTGTTGCCGGTGCCGGTGTAGGCCTCGACAACCTCGCGTTCCTGTCTTGGTTCCAATATGGTGGCGGTAAAGAGCTTTATGACCGTCTTTGGGACGAAATGGGCGTCAACGTAAAAGGCTTCATGTTGCAGCCTGTGGGTCCAGAGGCCCTGGGTTGGTTCTCAGAGCCAATCTCTTCCATGGATGACTTCCGCAAATATCGCTTCCGCGCCCCTCCAGGCATGGTTGGCCAAGCCTATAAAGACATCGGTGTTGCATCTGTGGCCATGGGCGGCGGTGACATCCTGCCCGCTTTGGAAAAAGGCACAATCGACGCGGCCGAATGGTGCTGCCCTGTGGCAGACATGGCCTTTGGTTTCCAAAAAGTCCTGAAGCATTACTACCTTCAAGGCCTGCACCAGGTTGTTGTGAACGCTGACCTTTATGTCAACGGCGATTTTTACAATGGTCTTTCAGCGCTTGAGAAGAAAGCTTTGGAAGTTGCGGCAAACGCATCTTTGTCCAAGTCCATGTCCTACCGTATCTACGAAAACGGCAAAGCCTTGCAGACTTTGGTCAATGATCACGGTGTGATCTTGCATGACACGCCAGCGGACTATTTCCCAGCCTATATGGCCGCAGCGCAAAAGCTGTTGGAAAATGGTGCAGCTGAAAACGCCTTCTTCGCAGAAGTTTGGCAGTCACAAAAAGACTTCGCAAATATTGCGGTGCCTTTCTGGGCCGGTGCGCAAGCCTCAAACGCCGCTTTGGGCAAGGCACATGCTGACACTCTGAAGTAAATAGATCTGAGATACGGGGCCGATTTGGCTCCGTATTTCTTTTTTTAACAAGCGCAGCTCCTGCGTTTATTTAAAAAAGAAGCCCCTATTAGGGGATAAAGAAAGGGAGATTGGGATGGCTGCTGAAGAGGTGGACCCGACAAAACTCGAAATTACAGACGAGTTGATTGCCGAGCGAAATAATTTTACGCCCGGCGAAACGCCCGAGGATATGACACCCTGGCAGCGTCCTATTACGGCGGTCATCGATGTCATGAACAATTGGATGGGCAAATTTATTTGCCTTTTGATGATCCCTCTGATCGTCGTGGTTGTGATCGAAGTGCTCTCTCGGAATGCCTTTGCCATTATGGCCAGCAACGGCTGGGGCGATCTGGCCCGCGCTCTCGGGCTTGGTCCCACGGTCTTCGCCTATGATATCAGCCGGATGATTGCCGGAGTGATGTTCATGGCGGCGGCGGGCTACGGCCTCATGCGCGGCGTGCATATTCGCGCAGATTTTCTCTACCGCAATTGGTCGGACAAAACCCAAGCCACGGTCGATGCGGCGCTATATTTGGCGTTTTTCCTGCCTTCCATGGCCCTGTTTACCTGGATTTCCACAAATTACTTCCTGGTGGCCTATGAAACGGGCGAAACCGCTTTTGACAGCACCTGGTCGCCGGTCCTTTGGCCCGCGCGCATTGCCATGCCCATCGGCGGGGCATTGTTGTTCTTGCAAGGTTTTCCAGAGCTGTTTCGCGCCTTTCATAAAATGGGTAAGGACCGGGAACGTAAATTTCTTTGGGGCACCGCCATTGTCTTGGCTGTTATCGCCCTTGAAATGACTGCTCCAAACATCCTGCCGATTTTTGAATGGGTTACCGCATTATTTGCGCCTGGCGGAATTTTTGATGTGCCCAAACCGATCATTGGGCTGATCATGCTGGGTGCTATGATCTTTGTGATTTTCATCGGCTTTCCGATCTCCTTCACATTGATCTTTTTGGCCTTCGGCTTTGGCATTTGGGGCCTGAACTTCAAGCTCACCGGCCTGTTGATGACTTTGAACACCAACTCCACGATGCTCAACGATCAGCTGATGGCTGTGCCCTTGTTTATCTTGATGGGCATTGTGATGGAGGCCGCAGGGCTGATGGAGCGCCTCTTTGCCTCGATTCAAATGATCATGGCCCGCGTGCGCGGTTCGCTTTACATCGCGGTTTTGATTGTCTCGACGATCTTTGCGGCCGCAACCGGTATCGTGGGCGCTTCCGTCACACTTTTGGGCATCATGGCTGGCGCCACGATGAGCCGCTCCGGCTATGACGTGCGCCTTGCGGCCGGTTCCATCACGGCGGGCGGCACTTTGGGAATCTTAATTCCCCCTTCAATCATGTTGATCGTCATGGGGCCGGTGCTTGATGTGTCGACACTTGATCTGTTCCGCGGCGCCTTCGTGCCCGGTGCGCTTTTGGCCTCACTCTACCTGCTCTACACTTTGGGGCGCTGCTGGCTCAATCCAGCGCTCGGGCCAATCTTGCCAAAAGAAGACCAGCCGCCAACCTCGAACAATTACCGTCTCGAAGTGGTTTTGATTTGTATCGGCGTTCTGGCAATTTGTCGGGTCTTTGGTCTGGCCCTGGGCGGTGCATTTGGGTTCATCCCCTTTGGGGGTCTGCTGGTGCTGACCGCAACTTTGCTGATCTGCTACCGCGCTTATATGAGCTTGAACATTCTGCGGATCGTGGCGCCAATCGCCATCGCCATTCAGGCCGTTTATGCGATCAGTCAGATCATGGCTTTGGGTGGGATTGAATTTGGTCTGTTTTACCATGCCGCTTGGTTGATCTTCTTGGGCTTTGGAGCATATAAATCCATCGGACTCTATGGGGCTGACGCCGCTGATAATTTCCATTTCTCCGAGTTGTGGAATGAGTTTTTTGCTGGCCTGATGCCTCCAACGATCTTGATCTCCTTCGCCTTGGGCTCCATCTTGATGGGCTTTGCCACTCCGGCAGAAGCCGCCGCAATGGGCGCCTTTGGCTCGATTATTCTGTCGATGGCCTATGGTAAGTTCAAGATTGCAGGCTTCTTTGACAGTATGATCAAAGCGCTGGAAATCACTGTCTTGATCATGTTCTTAGTGGCGGCCTCCAATTTCTTCGGTGCGGAATTCTCCTCGCTGGGCACGCCCAAGATGATGACGCAGGCGTTGCTGCAATTGGACATGTCGCCCTATATGATCTTGATCTTGATCATGGCTTTGATCTTCTTGCTGGGCTGGCCCTTGGAATGGGTGCCCATCGTCCTGATCGTGGTGCCGGTTCTGCTGCCAACCGTCATGGCATTGGATCTTCCGGGCTTTGAGAGCAATTATGACAAGATGGTCTGGTTCGGCATATTGGTTGCGGTGAACTTGCAAACCGCATGGCTCAGCCCACCCGTTGCCCTCTCCGCCTATTTCCTGAAGGGCGTGGTGCCCAATTGGGATCTTAAGGACATCTACCTGGGCATGATGCAATTCATGGTGATCCAGCTGGTTGGCTTGGTCTTGCTCTTCGCCTTCCCATCGCTGGTCCTTTGGTTGCCGCGTATGATGGGCGGATAACACATCCAAGGGCGGCCCTAGGCGGGTCGCCCTTTTCACTTTCGCTCAGCAGGCCCGTCGAAATATCAGTGTTTTGAACCCTCGCTTTCGTGGTCCTTGGCAAATCGATGCTGACCGCGACCCGCTTTTTTACTGGCATAAAGCGCCCGATCGGCGTCCGAGAGCATGACATCGGGATCGGGGTTGGGATAATCGATTGAGATAGATGTTCCGGCACTGGCGGAAATGCAGCAGACATGCTGATCAAACTGCACCGGCTCTTCGAGCCGCGCAATCATGCGCTGCGCAATGCGCTGCAGGAACACCCGATCGGTCACGCGTACGAAAATCAGCACAAATTCATCGCCACCAATCCGCGCCACACAGTCTTCGGCCCGGGTCTCACTGTTGAGCACCTGCGCCACGGCCCGCAAAACATAGTCCCCCGCCGCATGGCCAAATGTATCATTGATCCTTTTAAAATAATCCAAATCCATATGCATGCATGCAAAAGGCACGCGGCTGGAAATCAGTTGATCGAGATATTGCGTCATGGCCCGGCGATTTTGCAGGCCGGTCAAAGCATCGGTTTGTGCGATTTGCTCGGCCGCTTTGCGCGCAGCGTCCAAACGGCGATTCAAATTCCGACTTTCCGCCACCACGGCTGATTTCGCCTCAAGCACATAGAGCAATTCACTGGTCAGATCGGTCGCTGCAAAATCAGATCTGGTCAAGTCAAATTTCTCCACCGCCGCGCGGGTTCCTGTGCCAAAGGAGAGCGACACGATTGTTTCATCGCCTGTTGGCACGACGGCGGCCTTAAACGCGATCCCGGGTGACTTGCGCAATATGAGCTGCGCGCGGGTACTGGTCTGGCTGGCAAAATGTTCAAAGCAAGGGATCGCTCCGGGGCGCTCAATCGCAAAGACATCATCAAATGTCTGTCCCATTAGGGTCTCAAGCCCCATTTTGTTGAGCGTGGGCCCAAGATGCACGATCTGGCCCGCCGCATCCAAACGCAGATGCAAGGGGCATAGGTGATCCAATACATCTCGAGACTGCAGATCAGACATGGCGCACAGCCTCCCCCGACCGTTTGGCCGCATTCGGGCGCGCCCTCTGCTGCACGGTGATGCAAACCACCTCCGTTTGCGCGCCCTTGTTTTGCAGCTCCACCTGAGCCGCAACCTGACAGTCCTGCGCCACAGCCCGCAGCAAGCCTGTCGCAATCGCGCCCAAGCCCCATAGCCCGGCCCCACAGTGAAGCTCAAACCGTCCAGGGCCCGGCTCCAGCACCTTGAGCGGAGGCAGGTAAAAATCTGGCAGAGCCAATTGAATGTGCCCGGGTACATCTTCGAGCGAGGTCAAAAAGCTCGTAAAATCCCGGCCACCAAAGCGCAGAAGCGCCCAGAAGGATGCTGTGTGCTGGGAGCGGGTCAAAAAAGCACCAAACCCCTCCCAAATCTCGGCGCGGGTGCAATTCAAACGTCGTGCGGCTGCGGACATAAGCCCGCGGGTGACCTCGTCATCGTACAAAAGCAGGGCTTCAAACCCGCTCTCTTGATCCAAGGTCACCGCCAATTCGCGCCAGAAATCCTCGCCATATTCCTCGATCAAAAACAGTTGTAATCCGCGATTCACAATGCCGTGCATGGGCCTCCCCTTTCGTTCGGCACCACTGTTGCACACCCATGTTAAAATAATGAAAACGCCCGGCAACCCTTTCGGATCAAAAGTCGGTCGGCGCGCCGCCCTCCGAGATCCGGCGATCGACGAAAGCCCGCAACTCCTCATGAATGGCCTCATCCATCGGCGGTTTTTGGTAATCCGCCAGGATCTCCTTGTATTTCGCCGAAGCCCGCTCCGCCGTCCAAATACCGCCAGCCAATTCCCATCCCTCGTAATTGCGCCAATCGCTTATAAAGGGCTGGTGGAAGGCGGTTTCATAGCGATCTTGGGTATGCTGAACCCCGAAGAAATGCCCTGAAGATCCAACTTCCTTTATGGCCTCAATGGCGATGTCTTCGGGCTCTGTTCGCGTGATAATCGGCTCAAAATAGCGCTGGATCAGCTGCAACACTTCGCAATCCATGATAAATTTCTCCGGCGAGGCAATCAGCCCCCCCTCCAACCAGCCGGCGGCATGATAGACCACATTCGAACCCGACTGCACGGCGGCCCAGAGCGAATTTGAGGTCTCCCACATCGCCTGCCCATCAGGAACATTGGCGGCGCAGACCCCCGAGGACCGGATGGGCAGCTTATAAAACCGGCCCATTTGCCCCGTCATCTGCGTGGCCCGCATATATTCAGCAGTGCCAAAGGCCGGAGCGCCGGTTTTCATATCCACATTCGACGTAAATGTGCCAATCACACAGGGGATTCCCGGGCGCACATATTGAAACAAAGCAATAGCACAGAGCGCCTCGGCAATCGATTGCGTCACAGCCCCGGCCATGGTGACCGGAGCCATCGCGCCGGCCAGGGTGAAAGGAGTGACAAAAATCGCCTGCCCGCGCCGCGCGAGCCGCAAGCAGCCGTCAATCATCGGCCAGTCATGCTTCAAAGGGCTGGTAGAATTGATATTGGTATACATATGTGGTTTGGATTCAAACTCTTCATGACTGAGCCCACCGGCGATGCGCACCATCTCCATTGTGTCTTCAACGCGCTCTGAACCCAGACAATAGGTATGGGCCGCTTTGTCCGTCAATGTGAGCTTGTCATAGGTTGCCTCGAGATGACGAATGGAGGCATGCACATCCACAGGCTCCACCGGGTAGCCACCTACAAAATGAATGCAGTTGAAATATTGGCTCAACTTGAAGAAATCTTTACATTTCTCCCGCGTGCCCGACACTTTCCGGCCCAATTCCATATCCCAATAATTTGGCGGTGAGGAGACATTGCCAAACAGCAATTTATTGCCCCCAATCGTCAACTCATGAGCTGGATTGCGCGGCGTGATGGTGAATTCCGATGGCGCTTTGCCGATCATCTCCATCACCCAATGGCGATCAAGAAAAACCTTCTCCCCCTCAACCTTACATCCGGCGTCCTTAAAAATCGCGAGTGCTTCTGTGTTCAGAAACTCGATTCCTATATCTTCCAAGATGGTCATCGCCCCTTCGTGGATGGCTTGAATGCCGTCCTCGGTCAGCGGTTCAATTGGGCGATCTGTATTCTCGACAATGCGCCAGGGCATCTGCTCAATCGCCCCGCGATTGCCGCGGGTATTTCCAGCGCGTCCACCGCTCCGACGTCTTGGGGCATCACTCATCATCATCTCCATGTGTTGCTTGCCTTCAAAATGCCCAAGCGCCGCGAAGTTTGCGGTCAAATTGCGACATTTTCTGTCCAACTGTGAGCCTAACGATTTTGCGTTAAGATCCAAGCGGGAAGATGGGACACATCGGGCAGCACAGCATCCGCTAGGGGCGCCAACTCATCCGCCCCTGCCAATCCTGTCAGCACGGCCACTGTGCGCATTCCAGCTGCACGGCCAGCATGCAGATCATGGGTGCTGTCACCGACCATGACGCAGGCCCTGGCTGGGATCTCCATCTTATCCGCCAAAGCCAGCAATGGCGCGGCCTGTGGTTTTGCGCCAAATCCGCTGTCGCTGCCGATCACAAAATCAAACAGATCGAGCGCCTGAACAGATGCGAGATGCGCGCGCGCGGGGGTCTCGGCATCATTGGTCATGACACAAAGTCCAAGAGTCATGCGCCGCAACTCAGCCGTCAATCGGTGCAAATCTGTCACCAAAACCTGCGGCGCCGTTTCAGCCTCCTCATTGAGCCAATCACAGATCTGCGCGTGGCCCGTGGCCGGAATATAGCTGTGGATCACCGCCGCGATTTCCATGGGCGTGGCGGCAACGATGACACTGCCGGGCTGCACTCTTTGGGTGTGTGTGTCATAGCCAAGCGCCTGCGCAAGCTGCCGCAGCAGCGCCTCATCAGCCCCGGCGATGCGCGCCAAGACCTGAGCTGTCCAAATGCCCCAGGTGCTTTGAAAATCAAACAGCGTGCCGTCCTTGTCGAAAATGACCCCGCGAATAGACATCAGGTCCAATGCACCTGTTCGGCGCCGGGCAAAACCTGCCGCGCCATCATCGGATCCATGTAATTGGCAATGCCCACATCATCACAAAACCGCGTCACCCAGGCATCATCCATGCAGATAAAATCCAGCAATGCCGCCAGAAACACGGGATCCGACATCCCTGCGCGCAAATCATGTTCCGAGGCCCCAGACGCGCCCATAAAAACCTCTCGCAGATCATCCTCGCCGATCATCCAAGCCAGGGCTTTTACCGCTAGGGTTTGCGCGAGATCCGGGGTCATATCATTGCCATTGTTACGCATCTATCTCTTTTCATAATCTACCCCCCAGGCCCAGCGCAAGAGCCGCGATGCGGCTTATTTGCGTCCGTTGAGCAAAGCCTGCGCCAATTGCTCACGCGCCTTTGGGGTCATAGAGGCCAATTTATCAAGCAAGGCCTGCCGCGCGATGACTTGCCGCTCTTCGATCATCATCGCCTCATCTTGCAACACCGCCAAAACAGCCCTCGGCTCAAATGGCTCTGTGCGCAACGCATCGGCCAAGACAGCGGTCATCTGCGCCCGCAAGTCCCGATCCATGCGCCGGTCCCGCCCCTGGGCCTTTTGGATCATGCGCCCCAAGTCACGCCGATCCTCACGGTCCATGGCCCGGACAAGCGGGCCTAGGCTGGTCGCGGGGCCGCGCGGCCGTGCCTCGTGCCGGGTGGACAGGCTGTCTAGGCGCACATCCTTGTGGCGCCCAGATCCAAAGAAGCCGCCGACAGCGCCCAAAACCAAAAGATTGGCCGCCAATGACACCACCAGGCATATTTTCAACATTCGATGTGACATGACAATCCCCTAGCTGTCTTCCCAATTAAACTCAGCCTCAAACCCAATGCCGGAAAGCTCGCTGAGACTCTCGGTCTGGAAATAGGCGCTGGTGATGTCCAACACCGCATCCGGTGGGCTAACCCCGATGACCACCCCCACCGCCCCAGCCATGGCCAGGCCCGCCCCCGCCGGCCAGCCGCCAAATTGCGCCACAATCTGCGACAGGACCCCAAACACCCCAAGCCGCGGCAGCTTGGGTGCCGCAGTGTCTGGCAAGGCCGCGACAGCCTGCACCTGAAGCCGCGTGAGAAACTCTGGATCCAACTCTGGCGTGTCGCGCTGCGCCGAGGCGAAGAGCGCGTCCAAATCTTGATCATTCAACGGCGGGGGGGAGAAATCTTTATCCATCATCTTCCAATCCTAACGCTTTTTTCTGCGGTGCCAATGCATGGGCCAAGCTGCGCTTACCGCGTGACATGAGACTCTCGACCGCCTCCACCGATATCTGCATGATCTGAGCGATATCAGGATTTGAGAGCCCCTCGAGATGGCGCAGAACCATCGCTTGTTTCTGCCGATCCGGCAGGTCGCCCAGCGCCGCCCGCAGCGCTTGGGCCCGTGCACGGTCTTGAAGGCGGCGCTCCATGTCCGGGCGATCATCGGGCATTTCGGGGAGCTCTTCGCCTGAATGACGCTTGCGCCTGCGCAGTTTGTCAATGCAAAGGTTGGAGGTCACGCGATAGAGCCAGGTCGTCACCTTCGCCTGCCCGGGCTGCCAATCGGGCGCGGCATGCCACAGGCGCAGCAAGCTGTCTTGAGTGACATCCTCAGCCTCTGCCCGATCTCCGAGCATCCGAAACGCCTGCGTGAAGACAAAAGGCGCCAAACGCGCCGTCAAAACCTGCGCTGCTGTGCGGTCGCCCTGTGCAAACCGCGCCAGAAGCTCCACATCTTCAAGATTTTGACTCGCATCAAGGGCCATCATATGTCCTGATTAGGGGGTTTTACGGCTTCGGTAAATGACCAGCCCACAGCAGCAGGCCGGCCCCAGACCGACGATCACTCGTCGTGCGACTTGCGCTTTCTTTTACGATCACCTTTGCCTTTCATGGCGTCAAACTCTTCTTGGGAAATAACCCCATCTTCGTTTTCATCTAGGCGGTCAAACATCCGTTGCCCAGGGTTCATTTGCTCCATCTCCGCCAACTCAATAGTGCCATTGCCATCACTGTCCAACCGCTCCAGCATTCGCTTGGCGCGCTTGCCCATTTTTTTCGCCCGGTCGGCCTGCGCCCTGGCGCTCAGCTCCTCAACCGTCAAGCTGCCATTGCCGTCAGTGTCAGCCTTGGCAAATTCCGCCGCACCAAAGGCCTTCGCCTCAGCCTGGGTGATTTGACCGTCCCCATTGGCGTCCAATTGGGAAAAATCGGGGCGCGGGCCACCATGCTCACGGGCCATGACGGGCGCGCTCGCCAAGATTGCAGTTGCAGCCAATGCGAAAATTGCGATTTGTTTCATTATCTTTTTCCTTAGTTTTTTCGTTTTCATACGCAGAGCGCAGTTTTTGCGCTTGGTATAGGTAAAACGCAGCAGCACTCATTTTCCGTCGCTCAATATTAAAAAAAATCTTGTGGCAGTTTGCCCCAGTGTCATTTCCCGCGCGGCGATTAATAAACACGCCAGAGTCAGGAGATCGCTATGACGATACATCGCCCCCTAAAACCCGCCCTTCTACACGGATGGCGCCGGTGTTGCCCCCGTTGCGGCAAAGGTGCATTGCTTTATAAATATCTCAAAGTGCATGAGAGCTGCGGCGCCTGCGGCCAAGAGTTGCATCATCACCGCGCTGATGACGGCCCAGCCTATCTCACGATCTTGATCGTCGGCCATATACTTGCCCCCCTATTGCATGTGGTCTTTGTGCAATTTCGCCCCGCGCCATGGATCATGGCACTGGGCTTTGGGGTTGGATCCGTGGCGCTCTGCCTCTATCTGCTCCCGCGCATCAAAGGCGGCGTCGTGGCGTTTCAATGGGCGCGCGGTTTAAATGGATTTGGGGCGGAAGCCTCTGGCAATGTGCTCAAAACCCACTAGATTGGGTTTATGACCCAGACACCGATCCGCTCCGCCGCAACCATTATTACAGTGCGCAACATAAACACCTCACCCCAGGTGCTTATGGGGCAGCGTGGATCCAAAGCGGCGTTTATGCCGAATAAATTCGTTTTCCCAGGCGGGGCCGTCGATGCAGAAGACAGCGTCATTTCCCTGGCCAAGCCTTTGGTGCAGACCTGCCATGCGCGGCTTTTGGAGGATAACAGCGGCCCCTCACCCGAAAGCCTCGCCGTGGCGGCCATTCGCGAGTTATGGGAGGAAACCGGGTTGATCCTTGGCGCGCCAGAGGAGTGGCAGGACGCGCCAGAAGATTGGAGCGGTTTTGCCAAGGCGGGCTTTCGTCCCTCCGCAGAGAAAATGTATTTCTTCTTTCGCGCCATCACCCCACCTGGTCCGCCCCGCCGCTTTGATGCGCGGTTCTTTTTGGTGGATGCGGACCAACTGGCTGGAGATCTGGACGATTTTTCCGGCGCATCCGATGAGCTGTCCCATTTGCAATGGGTGCCACTGGATGAGGCCCGCGCCTTAAATCTGCCCTTTATCACTTCAATTGTGCTGGGAGAATTGGCCGCATTGCGCGAGATCCGCCCCCCCGCCTCAGTGCCGTTTTTCAAAAACCAAGATGAAGAAAGCCTGTTTCTGCGTCTGAATGGCTCAGAGCAGCAGTATCAATAAGATCACCGAAACGGAGAGCAACGCGATGCCCAAAGCCTCGCTACGGCGCATTTTTTCGCCAAAGACAAAAACCGATATGGCGAAAGAGGCCAAGATTTCCACCTGGCCGAGCGCTTTGACATAGGCCGCATTCTGTAAGGAGAACGCGGTGAACCAAGCCAAAGAGCCCAGCAAAGACAGCAGCCCCACCCAAATGGCCACGCGCCAAGCACGGACCACCTCGGTGATTTGTCCCGGCTCGCGCCAGCGCAAATAAAATGCCATAGCTAAAAACTGCATGGAAATTGCCGCCATGAGGGTCACGCTGGCGCGGGCGAATACATCGGCGGCGGAAATATGCAGGGTTGCGCCGCGATAAAAGACGGCGCATGCGCCAAACAACACAGCACAGGACAGGCCTAGGGCAGTGGCTTTGTTGAAAAAACGTGGACCCTCCGCGCCGGCCACTTGCGGCGCGTCCGAGATGATGAGAACTCCCAAGACACCCAGTGAGATCGCCCCCAGCGCTGGCAGGCTGACGCCTTCGCCCAAAAACAAAAGCCCAAAGCCGGCAGCCAGCAATACCTCAACTTTCTTGAAGGTGATGCCGATGGTGAAATTGCGCTGCTGAAACAGGGCCACCACGCACATGGTGGCGCAGATTTGGCAAAATCCGCCCGCCGCCGCGAAGGCCCAAAACTGCCAATTCATCACCGGCAGACCATAGCCGCGCACCACCACATAGCCGACGGCCACCAGAGCAATCAGAGGTGCTGCATATAAAAATCGTGCGAAAGTTGCGCCGCCCGTTGACAGCGTGGCAATGCGCAAACGCTTTTGGAACATGAAACGCAAAGTTTGCGCCAAGGCCGCCAAAAGGGTGATGGGAATCCATAACATGGATTAAGACTTAGGCGATCCCTCAGAGCGAGGCCAGAGCGGATGGGGCACAGGTTCTTTGCTCCGCAAGAAATACTGCGCGAAAAGTTGACGGTAGTTCTTGTAGATATACCCTCGGTTGCGCTGCATGAATTTCTCTTTTTCTGCCCGATAGAGGCCCGGCAAAGCGTACCAGGAGATATGAGGGTACATATGGTGCACCAAATGGAAGTTATTGTTCAAAAACAAAAATGCGAAGAATCCACGATCTTCAATAACAGCGGTGCGGGCCTGCACGTCTTCATGGGCGCGATGCTCGGCAAATGTACGGATCTTGAGAAGCGCGAGCCCGCCGTAGGCTGCGAGACAATAGGCCCACAGCGGATAGCCCGCAGCCATGACGATCCACATCACCAGCGCGGCGGCCAGAAAATGCCAGAGCCAATCTTGGAGCACATCCCGACGCCCAGCGCATATCTGCCGCACATCACTCAGCATGAAATAATATTGCGAAATCAATACGCCGATCAGCAGGCGCCCCGCGAGGGTTGTGTTCCACATATGCACCCTTTGTAGCCAAGTCGGAAGGGCGTGCCACACGGCAGGATCCAGGTAATGGCTCTCAGGATCATCATAGGGATCGGTCAGCCGTTCGTCTGTGTGATGGGCCAAATGGGTGTCGCGAAACCGGCCATAAGGAATCAAGAGATTGAGCGAGGCGAACACCAAAGCCGCATTCAGCCATGGATAGCGCGTCGGGTGGCCATGAATGATTTCATGCTGCAACGAAGATTGCAGCGCGATCATCACCGCCAGACCCGGCACAGACAGCCAAAGCGGGGCGAAGAGCAAAGCCAACCATCCGCCATAGCACCCCAGAAGGGTCGCCAATGTCGGCCATTCGGTCATCAGAGATGGGCGCTTAATCTGTGCCATGGGCGCAGGGTAAATCTTTTTCAATCCTTGTGGAATTCAGAGAATTATGTAACTTAAATCATTAAAGTTAACTAAAATCATCAAGTGTGATAAATATGGACAAGCGCGCCCGCTCTGATCTCTTCCGCACGCGATTGCAACAGGCCATGCTCCTGAGCGGTGAGACACAGTCCAGCCTGGCGCGCAAAACCGGGGCGGACCGCTCAACCCTGTCGCAAATTCTAGCGGGCACAACCGCGCGCCTGCCCAATGGGCAATTGGTGGCGCAATGCGCGAAAAGCCTTGGCGTTTCGGCCGATTGGCTGCTGGGGCTGTCCGATCAACCGGACTGCCTGGAACAAATTTTGGCGCAGGCCATGACCATGGTCGACGCCCCGCGCGCGCTGATCGACGCACAGATCTTTGAATGGCATCAAGAGGCCGCAGGATATAAGATCCGCCATGTGCCGACAGGGTTGCCTGATATGATTAAAATTCGCCCGATGCTCGAATGGGAATATGCCCCGAGCCTTGGGCACACCATAGATCTGGCGATTGCCTCTGCCGAAGATCGGCTCAATTGGATGCGCCAGGCGCAATCTGATTATGAGATTGCCCTGCCGATCCATGAATTGCAGGCCTTCGCACGCGCCGAAGGCTATTACAGCGGCTGCCCTCGGCACATTCGCATTGAACAGCTCAAACATCTGGCCCGTCTGACATCGCAACTCTATCCGGTGATGCGGGTCTCTTTATTTGACGCGCGGAAAATTTACTCGGCACCGATTACGATCTTCGGCCCTTTGCGCGCTGTGATCTACCTGGGGCAAAAATATCTGGTCTTCCGCGTTCCGGATCGTATCCAAGCCCTGAGTCAGCATTTCGACGGGCTCATCCGTGAAGCGGAAATCGGCACCCGTGAATTGCCCGCGATCATCGACACTCTGTTGCAGGAGCTGGGTGCCGCCTCGGATTAAACCTTTGGATCTGGATTTTCCGTGTGCCCATCCACTGCGATGACCTGTCCCGACACCAAACGCGCCCCTGTACTGCACAAAAATACAGCCATATTGGCGACATCTTCCGCCGTGACCAGACTGCGCATAGAAGTTCCAGAGGCATAGCCGTCGTAGATATGCTGCACATCGGTGCCCTTGGCCGCCGCCTCGCGCTCCATCACCCCCTGCATCCGCGGCCCTTCAACCGCACCGGGACAAATCGCATTGGCCCGCACACCCTCAGGCCCCCATTCCATCGCAAGGGTCTTCATCAAGCCGATGATGCCCCATTTCGCCGCCGCATAGGGGGCCCGATTGGGATAGCCGTAAATTCCAGCCGTAGACGAGGTCAATACGATGGCACCGCGCGCCGCTTTGAGCATCGGCCCCCCATATTTTGCCGCAAGAAAAGCGCCTTCCAAATTGACCGAAACGCAGCGCTGCCACGCAGACAGATCAATCTTTTCCACCGCCGCCGTGGGCCCGGCAATGCCCGCATTGGCGCATATCGCCTCAAGCCGGCCCCAGGTCTTTTGAATATCGGCAAACAGCTTGGCGACCTGCGTCTCATCGCTGGCATCAACCAGGGTTTTTTGCCAATCCGCCGGGCAGGCCTCCAGACTGGCGGCCTCCACATCCGTCACCCAAACCCGAAAGCCCGCCGCGGCAAAGGCCTGCCCCATGGCCCGGCCAATGCCATTGCCGCCCGCTGTGATCAGAACCCCCTTCATTTGCGCCCCACACTGCGGCCCAGGCCCTCGGGCTGCGCAAGCGCGCGATGAGCCGTTGCAATACGCTCTAAGTTTTCTGCCACCTGCGCCGATGGCGCGCTGGCTTTGCGGGTTTCAAGCGACACATGAATGAGCATATGCTCGCCCGTGGCCAAAAGTCGGTCCCCTTCAAACATCTGGTGGAACAGATGCATTTTCTTGCCCGCCCCTTCGGCACAATAGGTCTCAACCCGGATCACTTTGCCCGCATGGACCTCGTCAATATGCCGAATATGAGTTTCGGCGGTGAAATAACTGCCGCCAGAGGCGATATAGGCGGCATCACAGCCCACGATCTCCATAAAGCGATCGGTGGCGTCGCCAAAGGCCTGCAAATAGCGCGCTTCATTCATATGGCCATTGTAATCGGTCCAATCCAAAGGCACGGCACGGCGCAGAGTTTCGGTCAAGCCGCCGGTGTTCAGATCGGCCGCATGCTGCACCATGCCCGCCTGTGCGCTGAGCTGCTGATCTTGCACTTTGAGCAGCGCTCCAGCGCCCCAATCTTGGGCCTTCAGGGCGCGCATCATTCCCACCAGATTGTTGTCCCGGATGCGTTCAAGCTCGCGAATAGAATACATGCCCGACTGGGCATCGGATTGGTCAGAAATCATATCCACCAAGTCATCGGTAAACTCCGGCACATCCATCAATTTTGTCCAGGGCCATTTCAGAGCCGGGCCGAATTGCGCCATGAAATGCCGCATGCCCGCCTCTCCGCCAGCCACACGATAGGTCTCAAACAATCCCATTTGCGCCCAGCGAATGCCAAAGCCGTAGCGGATGGCATTATCAATCTCTTCGGTTGTGGCGATCCCATCTTTGATCAGCCAGAGAGCCTCGCGCCAAACCGCCTCCAAAAAGCGATCTGCGATATGGGCGTCAATCTCTTTGCGCACCCGCAAGGGATACATCCCCATCTGGCGCAAAATATCCTCCGCACGCGCGACAATCGCAAGGTCACTTTGCTCTGTCGGCACCACTTCAATCAGCGGCAATAGATAGACGGGGTTGAACGGGTGGCACACCATGATTTGCGCCGGGCGCAGGGCCGCCTCTTGCAACTCAGAGGGCTTAAAGCCGGAGGTTGAAGAGCCCAAAACCGCCGCCGGATCACAATGGGCCTGAATGGCGCGATAGACCTGTTGCTTCATGGCCAGTTGCTCAGGCACGCTTTCCTGGATCCAGGCAGCACCCATCACCGCCTCAGAAATTTCTGAATGAAAGCTCAAGCGCCCTTCCGCGGGCATGGGCGCCTCGTAAAGCCCTGGCAAGGAGCGGCGTGCATTGGCCAGCACCTCACCGATTTTGCGCTCCGCCTCGGGATCAGGATCAAAGACACGCACGTCCCACCCGTTGAGCAAAAAGCGCGCGGCCCAGCCGCCGCCGATAACCCCACCTCCGATGATTGCTGCGACCTGTGTCATGGGAAACCCCTATCTAAGTATCTTAATTTTGCAAAATTACTGACCAACCGGGGCCCGCTTCACAAGCCCCAGCTTTTCGCGCACCTCTGCCGGACCGATAACGCGCGCGCCCAGGTTTTCAATCAGGCTCACGGCCCGGTCGACCAATTGATAATTTTGCGCCAAAACCCCGCGGTCGAGCATCAGATTATCTTCCAAACCCACGCGGACATTGCCCCCGGCCAGAACCGAGGCGGCCACCATCGGCATTTGATGGCGCCCCAGCCCAAAGGCGCTGAATGTCCAACCATCGGGAATATTGTTGACCATGGCCATCAAGGTGTTGAGATCATCTGGTGCGCCCCAGGGCACTCCCATACACAGCTGAACCAAAGCATTGGGTTCAAGGACACCATCGGAAACCAATTGCTTGGCATACCATAGATGACCCGTGTCAAAGGCTTCAATCTCAGGTTTCACCCCCAATTCGGTCATCATCCGCCCCATCGCGGTCAAGGTGCCGGGGGTATTGGTCATGACATAATCTGCCTCGGCGAAATTCATCGTGCCGCAATCAAGCGTGCATATTTCCGGGCGGCATTCCGCCACATGAGCCACCCGCTCGGTCGCGCCGGCCATATCGGTGCCCGCAACGGGCGGCAGGGGGGATTCAACGTCGCCAAAAACCATATCGCCGCCCATTCCGGCCGTCAAATTAAGCACCACATCAACCTCAGCATCCCGGATCCGCTCCGTGACTTCGCGAAACATTCCCGGATCGCGGCTCGGCGCGCCGGTATTCGGATCGCGCACATGGCAGTGCACCACCGCCGCGCCAGATTTGGCGGCCAAAATCGCGCTCTCGGCAATCTGCTTTGGACTGCGCGGCACATGGGGGCTTTTGTCTTGCGTCGCACCAGAGCCTGTGACGGCACAGGTGATAAAGACCTCACGGTTCATTTCTAAGGGCATGATCTTCTCCTTCTCTCTTGAGCAATCTGCGAGAGTTGCAAAAGGAAATTTGTCAATATACGAATGATTTTTAATGAAACGCGCAAATAACATCTGGCAAGCGGGTTCCAAGCCGCTGCATGTGGGGCTTTTGCTGCTTGATGAGAGCAACACGCTTTCCCTTGCGGCCGCTGTTGACCCTATGCGCGCCTGCAACCGCAGGGCCGATCGCAGGCTGTTTACTTGGCAATTTCTATCACACGCCGGCAGGCCTGTGCATCTCACCTCGGGCATGACGGTGCAGACCGAAGAGCTGCGTGGGTTTGCAGGGGATCTGTTGATCCTTGTGGCCGGCTTTCAGCTTGAGGCCCAATGCACCCCGCCCCTGATTTCAGCCCTCAGGCGCCAGGTCGCGGACGGCTGCCAACTTTGGGGGGTGGATGGAGGAAGTTGGATCATGGCCCAGGCGGGGCTCTTGGATGGCCACCGCGCGACCTGCCATTGGGAGGATGCAGAGGCATTCTCCCGCCGGTTTCCATCCGTCAATCTGGTGCCAGATCGCTATGCCATCAGCGCGCCCTTTGCCACGACAGGCGGCGCATCGCCCTGTATTGATTTGATGCTGCATCTCATCACCTGCCGCCACGGGCGGGCTTTGTCGGAGCGCGTCGCCTCTGCCTTTATCTATGATCCGCTGCACACGGGTGATGCACCGCAACAGATGATCGCCACAACGCGCATTTCCAGCAAACATCCCCGGATTGCGCGGGTGTTAAAGCAGATGGAAAACCTGATCGACAGCCCGCCGACAATCGCGGCACTGGCCCGCGCCAATGGCATCTCCACGCGCAAATTGGAACTTGAATTTAAAGCCGCCACCGGCCGGGCGCCGGGGCGTTATTTTCTGGAGCTGCGCCTGTCCGAAGCGCGCCGCCGCGCCATCGACAGCGCGCAAAGCGTGCAAGAAATCGCTCTGGCCTGCGGGTTCACCTCACAGGCCAGCCTGGCCCGCGCTTTCCGTGACGCCTTTGGTCAATCCATCAGCGCCCTGCGCCGTCACCATTAATTAATCCGCTCAATAAGGCATAGGGTGGGCGCGATGGGTCTTATTGAGATCGGCCAGCACCTGGTCTGACAACTCAATATCTTTGCCTGCGATGATATGTGCCAATTGCGCCGCCGTCGTGGCCCCAAAGATGACCGAGGCCATGAAGGGGCGCCCAGCGCACCAGGCCAATGCCATGTTCACCGGATCCAGCCCATGCTTTTGCGCCACCTCCATATAGGCTGCGGCCGCCAGATGGGCTCGAGCCGTGTTGCGCCCGCCCAGCTCGGGCGACACGCTCATCCGGCTGCCCTCCGGCACCGCATTGGCGGCGTATTTTCCAGTGAGCAACCCTGTGGCCAAGGGTGAGAAGGCCAGCAGACCCACCTCCTCATTGACACTTAGCTCCGCCAAATCTGTGTCATACATGCGGCACATCAGGGAATATTCATTTTGAATGGACGCCACCCGCGGCCCATGCCCCTCCTCAGAGGCCCGCAGCCATTGCGCCGTGCCCCATGCGCTTTCATTCGACAGGCCAAACGCGCGAATGCGGCCACGCGAGACTTCTGTTTGCAGCGCGCCCAGGCAGTCATGCATATGCTGGATCGTCTCAGCTTTGTTTTGCTTTGAGGGATCATAGTTCCAATTTTGTCGGAACATATAGGAGCCACGGTTTGGCCAATGGAATTGGTAAAGATCGATCACATCGGTCTGCAACCGCTTTAAGCTGCCCTCAATCGCCGCCGGAATTGAGCTGGCAGTGATCGGCGCTCTGTCACGGATATGTTTGATCCCCATGCCAGAATGTTTGGTGGCCAGAACCACTTGATTGCGCTTGCCGCTGGCCTGAAACCACGCGCCCACCATACGTTCACTGTCGCCCTGTGTCTCCGCCGTGATCGGATTGACAGGATACATCTCTGCGGTATCAAATATGTTGATCCCCGCCTCCACAGCCATATCCATCTGCGCAAAAGCATCGGCTTGATCTGTTTGTGTGCCGTAGGTCATCGTCCCAAGACAGAGGTCGGAAATCATAATCCCGCTGCGGCCCAATTCATTCATTTTCATTCTATAGTCCCCTTGTTTGGGCTAAGTTAGCCCAAGGTTGTTGAGCTGCAAGCTGAAAATCACTTGAGAACAAATAGCGAACACTATATCCTAAAAGGATGACACCCTATGCCCCGAATCTGATTTCATCTATCCACAGACCGAAGGCGGCCCTATTGGAGCTTTGGCCCGGCATTCACCTGACGCTGGCGCGCGCGCATGAGGTTTGCGGCCAGTTTCGGCACAGTTTTGCAATGATGGTGGCGCAACACACCCAAGGGCCTGTGTTTTGGGTGGCGCCAGAGTGGAGCACAGATCGGCTGCACGCAGAGGGGGTCACCCCTTTTTTCTCTCCTGGGCGTTTGACCTTTGTGAGCCCCAAACGGGCAGAGGATATCCTATGGTGCGTTGAGGAGATCCTGCGCAGCAGCGCCGTGCCGCTTGTGGTGGCCGATCTGCCGGGCCTGCCCGGCCTAACCCCTGTGCGGCGCCTGCATCTGGCAGCGGAGACTGGCGCGCGCGAAGGCGGCGCTGCCCCGCTGGCTCTTTTGCTCACCCCCGGCACGGGCGGTGCAGCGGGCATCGAAAGCCGCTGGCACATGGGGCCCATCCCACAAGCTGGCATGGACAACTGGCAACTCACCCGCATGCGCAGCCGCAGCGCCCCACCGCGCCGCTGGCATGTGGTGCGGCACGAGGGGCGCTATCGGCTAACCCCTGCCGCGCAAGGAGCCCCCCAAGTTTAGATCCACAAGCAAAGACTTGAACCAAGCCCGAAAAATCCATGCCAAAGGGTCAAATCCCACTTGCTACTCCGCAAGACCCGACCGATGGTTGCGCTATGCGACTCATCTTATCCTTTGCGGCGCTCTTCTTGTCCGTCATCCTCTTGCAACTGTCCTCCGGTGGGGTCGGCCCTCTGGACGCCCTCACAGGGCTCGAGCAGGGCTTTACAAAAGGGCAAATCGGCATCTTGGGCTCTTCGCATTTCCTTGGGTTTTTCATCGGCTGCTGGTGGGCGCCTCGGGTGATGGGCAGCGTGGGGCATTCACGCGCTTTTGCGGTCTTCACTGCCATGGGCGCTATTGGCATGCTGGGTCATACATTATTGATAGACCCCACCGCCTGGGCGGTGATGCGCGTCGCCTCAGGGCTTTGCGTGGCGGGCTGCTATACGGTGGTTGAGGCCTGGCTGCAGGCCAAAGCCAGCAATGCCAATCGCGGGCGCACCATGGCAGTCTATCGCGTGGTCGATATCTTTGCCTCGCTGGGTGCGCAGATGATGATTGGCGCTTTGGCCTCGGTTGAGACCTATCTGGCCTATAACCTGCTGACGCTCTTTTGCTGCGCCTCCCTCTTGCCGCTTGCCCTGACCAAAGCCAGCCCGCCCATTACAAAAGCAGCCCCACGCCTGCGGCCTCTTTTGGCGCTCAGCCGCTCCCCCCTCGCGGTCTTTGCCGTTATGGTCAGCGGCTTAACCTCTGCGGCCTATCGCATGGTTGGACCCATCTATGGCACAGAGCTCAATTTAAACGCCTCGCAAATCGGTCTTTTTCTTGCCGCCTACGTTTTGGGCGGGGCAATTTCGCAATATCCGGCCGGCTGGCTGGCCGATAAATTTGATCGCCGTTGGGTGGTCATCGGCATTTCCATTGCCTCACTGATATCTTGCACCCTCTCCTTTTTCGCCCTCGGCGTCACGCAAGTCATCATCGCCTCCTGCCTGTTTGGCTTTATCACCGTGCCGATCTATTCCATCGCCACCGCCCATGCCCATGACTTCGCCTCAACCGATGAACGCGTTGAACTTTCGGCCGCGCTCTTATTCTATTATGCGATCGGCGCCATCGCCTCTCCCATCGTCGCCGCGCTATTGATTGAAATATTCGGCACCGGCTCGTTTTTCATCTTCATCGCCATTGCACATCTGCTTTTGGCCGCCATCGGCGGGCTGCGGTTGCTGCTGGGCGATACGGCCAAGTCCAAAACCCCCTATATCTACGCGCCACGCACCTCCTTCATGCTCGGACGGTTGACAAAAATCCTGCGCGATCCCGGCTCATCTTCTAAGCCTTAGGGCTGGGCTTTCGAACCTTACGGGGTTAAATAGGGCCAACTTTATTTGGACGGCACTATGAAACGTATCCTGATCACATCAGCCATTCCCTATATCAACGGGATCAAACACCTCGGCAACCTTATCGGCAGCCAGCTGCCTGCAGATCTTTTTGCCCGCTACCACCGGGCGCGGGGCAATGAAGTCTTGTTTCTTTGCGCCACAGACGAGCACGGCACCCCAGCGGAACTCGCCGCCGCAAAAGCCGGCAAGCCGGTTGAAGAGTATTGCGCCGATATGCATGCGGTGCAGGCCAAAATCGCCGAAGGCTTTCGCCTGTCTTTCGACCACTTCGGTCGCAGCTCATCGGCACAAAACAAAGAGCTGACGCAGCATTTCGCCGGGCGTCTTGCCGATCAAGGCTTGATTGCGGAGGTCGATGAACAGCAAGTCTATTCCCATGCAGACGGGCGCTTTCTACCGGATCGCTATATCGAAGGCACATGCCCCAACTGCGGCTATGATAAGGCGCGCGGTGATCAATGCGAGCATTGCACGAAACAGTTGGAGCCGACCGATTTGATCGAGCCACGCTCAGCCATATCCGGCTCGACCGACCTGGAAGTGCGCAACACACGCCACCTGTATCTGCGGCAATCCTCGTTGCGCCAAGAGCTGAGTGATTGGATTGCACAAAAAACAGATTGGCCTGTGCTGACCACCTCGATCGCAAAGAAATGGCTCAATGACGGTGATGGCTTGCAAGACCGAGGCATTACCCGGGACCTCGATTGGGGCGTTCCCGTCCGGCGCGGCGATGCGCCTTGGCCTGGGATGGAAGGCAAAGTATTCTACGTTTGGTTTGACGCGCCGATTGAATATATCGCCTCTGCCCGCGAATGGGTCGATGCCGGTAAGGGCGCGGACTGGGAGCGCTGGTGGCGCACCGATAAAGGCGCTGCGGATGTGCGCTATGTGCAGTTTATGGGCAAGGACAATGTGCCCTTCCACACCCTCTCATTCCCAGCCACTATTCTGGGCTCTGGCGAGCCATGGAAGCTGGTCGATTACATCAAATCGTTCAACTACCTCAACTATGACGGAGGGCAGTTCTCCACAAGCCAGGGGCGCGGCATCTTTATGGACCAAGCGCTTGAAATTCTGCCCCCCGATTACTGGCGCTGGTGGCTTCTCAGCCATGCCCCGGAAACCTCCGACAGCGAGTTCACCTGGGACAATTTCCAAGCGGGTGTGAACAAAGATCTGGCGGATGTTCTGGGCAATTTCGTCTCCCGCGTCACCAAATTTTGCCGCTCAAAATTCGGCGAAACCGTGCCAGAGGGGGACAGCTATGGCCCACGTGAAACCGCGCTGATTGAAGATTTGCAAACGCGTCTCGAGGCCTATCAAACCCATATGGAAGCCGTCGAAGTGCGCAAATCCGCAGCGGAATTGCGGGCAATCTGGGCCCTGGGCAATGAGTATTTGCAAGCCGCGGAGCCCTGGGCTGTGTATAAAACCAATCCCGAGGAAGCGGCAGCCATCATCCGCCTGTCGCTCAACCTCATTGCGCTCTACGGCCAGCTCTCAGCCCCCTTCATCCCAGATGCGGCGCAAACCCTGCGCCAGGCGATGGGCCAGACCGACCCGCTCTGGCCCGAAGACCTCGCCCAAGCGCTCACCCGCTGCGCGGCGGGCGATGCCTTCACCGTGCCTGAAAACCTCTTCGCCAAAATCACCGACGAACAACGCGATGAATGGGCCCAACGCTTTTCCGGCATACGGCAGTGAGCAGAGTGATCCAAGGAGGCTGCCATCAAGAATGCAAGATCAGGCGGGCAAAGAGCACAATTGCGGACTGGACAAGCGCGATAAAAAAGACAATAACGCCGCAGATCACATGATCTGCTCGCAAAAGGCCTCCATAGCCAAGGCCAAAGCAGCACACGTGATCGCCCCAAAACCAAGGTTTGAAGGCATTGAGGCGGGTTGGTAGAGTGGTTATGCAGCGGATTGCAAATCCGTGTACACCGGTTCGATTCCGGTACCCGCCTCCATTTAAAAACAATCACTTACATAACTCCTTGCCGTGT